>Ga0114921_10000004_pt1 | contig 399679 bp, 398 predicted proteins | sample BentaG_FD_87016 | JGI IMG/M metagenome (GOLD analysis project Ga0114921, IMG submission 87016) | Deep subsurface microbial communities from South Atlantic Ocean to uncover new lineages of life (NeLLi) - Benguela_00093 metaG | ecosystem: Environmental > Aquatic > Marine > Oceanic > Sediment ... | reverse complement strand
CAGCAGCAAGAAGATCGCCGACATCATCGGTGTGATCGAGAGCATCGCCTTCCAGACCAACATCCTGGCGCTGAACGCCGCGGTGGAAGCTGCACGTGCCGGCGAGCAGGGCCGCGGCTTTGCGGTGGTGGCCAGCGAAGTGCGCAGCCTGGCGCAGCGCTCGGCCGGGGCGGCCAAGGAGATCAAGGCGCTGATCAACGACTCGGTGGGTCGTGTCTCCAACGGCACCGCGCTGGTTGACCAGGCCGGCGTGACCATGGCCGAGATCGTTGAGGCGGTGAAGCGCGTGACCGACATCATGGGCGAGATCTCGGCCGCGTCGGAAGAGCAGAGCAGCGGCATCGAGCAGGTCAACCAGGCCGTCAACCAGATGGACCAGGTGACGCAGCAGAACGCCGCGCTGGTGGAGCAGGCCGCCGCCGCCGCCGAATCGCTGGAAGAGCAGGCGCACAACCTGAACGAGGCGGTTGGGTCGTTCCGCCTCTCGCATTGAGCGCCCGCTGAACGCTACGCGGCCGGGGCCGCCGCCGCCCGGGCCTTGTCATACTCGGCAGCCAGCGCCGCATCCGCCGCCTGTGCGCGCTGGATGGCCGGGCGCGCCAGGATGCGGTCGATATAGGCGCGCACCACGGGCGTCTCCGGCACGAGCTTGAACATCGTGGTCCAGTTCAGCGCCGCGCCCCACAGTACATCCGCCGCCGTGAAGCGCTCGCCCAGCAGGTAGGGGCCCCTGGCCAGCTGCGCGCTGATCGTGTTGATGACGGTCTCGAAGTCACCGTATGGCGAGGTGGAATACGCCGCCGGCGGGCGGTTCAGCGAGCGGTCGACGATGGCTGGCTCCAAGCACGAGCCGTAGAACACCATCCAGCGCAGGTAAGGCCCACGCAGCGGGTCGCCCACGGCCGGCGCCAGACCGGCTTCTGGATACAGCTCCGCCGCATACATGTAGACCGCCGCCTGCTCGGTGATGACTGCATCGCCATGCCGTAGCGCGGGCACTTTGCCCATCGGGTTGGTGCTCAGGTAATCGGGCAGGTGGTGCTTGCCGGCGGGCAGGTCGAACGCATGCAGTTCGTAGTCGGCGTTCAGCTCTTCGAGCAGCATGCGGGCCCCGGCCGAGCGGCTGCGCGGGGCGTGGTAGAAGATCAGGTGGCGGTCTTGTGGCATCGTCGGCTCCGGGGCAGGGTTGGGAAGCGAGCGTTTCAATGTAGGACGGCTGCGCGTTGCCGTCTTGGAAAAATCCGCTGCGGCGGCGCATCATCGCGGCATCGCCTCCGCTGCCTGCCGCATGACCCCTCATGACCGACTTGCGTGACGTCGCCGATACGCCCAAGGGCGTGGTCGATCCGCTGGCCTTCCACCAGCGCTTCCGCCTGAATCGCTACCACCCGTGCGCGGCGCTGGCCGGCGTGCTGGACCACCACTGGATCGTCGAATGGGACCTGCGCGGCCAGCCGCCCTACGTGCAGCGCACGCTGCCGTATCCGTGTGTGAACCTGGTGTTCGACCGGCGGCAGACCGGCGTCTTCGGGGTGGTGTCGGGCGCGTTCGAGACCACACTGGCGGAGGCCGGCCGGGTGATTGGTCTACGTTTCCGGCCCGGCGCCTTCCGTGCGTTCTTCGGCAAGCCGGTGCATGGGCTGACGGACAAGGTGCTGCCGGTGTCCACGCTGCTCGGCGGCGACGATGCCGAAGCCGAAGCGATCGTGCTGGGCGCGCCGGATGATGCCGGCATGGTCGCCGCAGCCGAGACGCTGCTGCTGCGCGTGCTGCCGCCGCCCGATCCGCAGGTCGAGCGCATCCACGCCATCCTGCAGATGCTGCAGCAGGACATCGGCCTCACGCAGGTGCGCGACCTGGCCGAACGTGCCGGCCTGAGCGAGCGCACCCTGCAGCAGCTCTTCTCCGATTACGTGGGCGTGACGCCCAAGTGGGTGATCTGCCGCTACCGCCTGCACGAAGCCGCCGACAAGCTCGCCGGCGGCGAGCCGATCGACCTGGCGGAACTGGCGCACGCACTCGGCTATTTCGACTAGGCGCATTTCACGCGCGACTTCCGCAAGCTGGTGGGCAAGGCGCCGGCGGAGTACCGGCGCGGCGCGGGTCAGGCCTGACGTCGTGGGGCCCCGGCTGCGGGCGCTTCGGTGGTGCCGTCGGCCAGCACGCGATTGCGCCCGGACTGCTTGGCCGCATAGAGCCGGTGGTCGGCGCGCTTGAGCAGCGCTTCCAGGTCGGGCGCATCCGCCATCGAGGCCACGGCCACGCCGAAGCTGGCGGTCATGCGATGGCCGGCGTCCTCGCCGGTTGGCACGCGCGCCTCGGCAATCGCCTCGCGCATGCGTTCGGCCAGGGCGTACGCCTGGGCGGCCGTGTCCACCTGCGCCATCACCGCAAATTCCTCGCCGCCGATGCGCGCGACGATGTCGGATTGGCGCCAGCGCGCGCGGCACAGCTCGGCGACGATGCGCAGGGCGTCGTCGCCGACGGCGTGGCCGTAGGTGTCGTTGATCTGCTTGAAGTGGTCGATGTCGAACATCACGAGCGCGACCAGCCGCGCGTCGGTGCTGCGCGGCTGGCCGCGTGTTTCGCCGCGTGTTTCGCCGCGTGTCTCGCCGTATGTCTCACAGACGACGCGGGCGCGGCTCTCGAAGGCGCGCCGGTTCAGCAGGCGGGTGAGCGAATCGGTTTCCGCCATCGTCGCCAGTTCTTCCATCAGCTGCGCGCGCTCGCGTTCCAGCCGCCGGCGCTCGAGGCTGTTGGTGCGCAGCACGCCGATGGCCGCGAACATCGCGCGCGTCTCCCGGTGCGGGAAGGCGGTTGGGATGGGCTCGGTCAGGTCGCCCTTGGCGATGGCGTCGATGCTGCGCGTGGCGTTGACGAAGGGGCTGACCACGTGCCGGCGGAACGAGCCGACCATCCACGCCAGCGCCGCCAGCAACAACCCCACGGCCGCCGCGGTGCCGGTCAGGACCAGCAGCATGGTCTGCCGGTGCTGGCGCAATTCGTCTTCCGCCAGCCGCAACACGCCGTCGCGGAAATCGGTGATGGCGCGCATGGTCGGCACGTAGTGCTCGGCAAACTCGCCGGTGGTGATGCCAGCGCCGCCCGGGTGGCCGGTCAGCGCCTGCACCTGGTCGACGTAGCGCAGGCCGTCGCCGAAGTACTGCGTATTGAGCCGCGCCAGCGGCACGGGGCTGAGGCTGAACTGGTTGGTGATGCGCGAGTCGATCAGCGCGCGCAGCTGGTCGATGCGGCCGCGCGTGCGCTCCACGGCATAGCGTTCGGTGTCGGTCAGCGATCGGCGCATGGCCAGCGCGGCGGTCAAGCGCGAGCCGAGCTGACCCGCGTGCTCGCGCAGGTCGGCTGCCAGCCGGGCGAGGATCAGGCAGTTGAGCGCGTCGGCATCGCCGCGGATGACGCCCGAGGTGCGGGCGGTCACGATCGGATCGAATTCAGGGATGACCGCGATCATCCGGACCACCGCATGCTGGAGCATGTGATCGTCGCGTTGCGGCAGGGGCAGGGCGACCAGCTGGTCGACTTGACTGCGGGCGGCGGCCAGGTCGGCCTGCATGCGGCGGGCGGTGTCAAGGTCGGCCGTGCAATGGGCGCAGTGCTCGGGGCGCAGCGTGTCGAGCAACTGCGCGATGCGGCGGTCGCTCTCTTCACGGGCGTGCTGCAGCGCGGTCTGGCGGGCGGCGGGAAGCGGTACGTCCTCGCCCAGCACGCCGTTGGCCGGGCCGCGTTCGGCCGAGACCTTTTCCATCGCCAGCAAGGCGGCGCGCAGCGACTGGAAGCTGCGCGAGGCTTCATCGGCGCGCACGTAGGCGAGCCACTCATAGGTGAGTAGCCAGCACGACAGCAGCAGGATCGGGATCAGGACGATGGCGACGCTGAAGCCAAAACGCCTGTCCATCGACATTTCTGAGGACATGGTCCGAAGCATGGGGTCTTGGCGAGCGGGCCGGCACGACATGACGTCTCGGCCGGCATGGCAGGCCGGCGTCATCCCAGGCTAACGGCAAGACGAGGGGCATCTTTACCTGCACATTGGACGCGTCTCTACGCCTCTGATTGTTAACAATTGAAAGGTGATTGTTAAGCAACTCAAAAGCATGCGGCGAGTCGGCTACGCCGCCAGCGGATGGCGAGTCCCGCAGATTCCGCTGTTTACGGCAGCGCACGGTCCCACAGGCGCCGACCGAGGTTGGCCCGTGAAGATTGTGTGAAGGCAAAGTCAAGCCTCACCTGAGCGTCGCTAAGTGAATTGTAATGATAGTGATTTTCATTTACGATTCCGGCCTGCGCTTTCGGGGAGGGAAATCACACATGGGCTTTTTGCGACGGTTTTGGGGCTTGCTCGGCTTGGCTGCCCTCGGTTTGGGGGGCATGTCTGTCGCGAAGGCGGAAGAGAGCCAGTTCGCGTACGTGTACACGACGGACCTGCTGCCCAAGGGGGCCAAGGAAATCGAGCAATGGATGACCTGGCGCCATCAGAAGATCGGCGGGGCGTATGACCAGATCGAAGGGCGGACGGAGGTCGAGTACGGCCTGACCGACCGTCTTCAGGTGGCGTTGTATGGCAACTACGCGTGGTCGCGTGCTTACCAGAACGGCCCATTTGGCGCCACGACGCCGCCAGAGCAGTTTGCCGACAAGGATGTGGATCCGAACGCGCTGTGGACCGGCCGGCGTTTCGTCGGCGTCTCGGGCGAAGCGATCTACCGCGTGCTCAGCCCCTACACCGACGGCGTGGGGCTGGCGCTGTACGTCGAACCGACGATCGGCCCCAAGTTCAAGGAGCTGGAGACCAAGATCATCCTGCAGAAGAACTTCCTCGATGATCGGCTGACGACGGCGTTCAACTTCACTTACGCACCTGAGTGGCGCTACCTGGACGACACCAGTGCGGTGTCGGGCAAGAGCTGGCAGGAAGAGACCGACATCAACTACAACTTCGCCGTCTCCTACCGCTTCGCGCCCAAATGGTCGGCCGGCGTCGAGTTCGTCAACGAACACGAATACAACAGCTACCGCTACAAGAATCAATCCAACAACGGCTACTTCATCGGCCCGACGCTCCACTACGGCGGTAAGAACTTCTTCGTGACGGCCACCTTCCTGGAGCAGCTCCCCTGGGCGCATGCGCACTCCGATACCGTCGACGGCACCCTGGTGGGCGGCCGCACCTTCGACAACGATTTTGAGAAATATCGCGTGCGCATCAAGGCGGGCTACTACTTCTGATCACGAGGACGTCCAATGAACAAGGCTCAATGGCTGTGGGTCCCGCTCGCAGCGATCTCGACCTCGGTGTACGCGACGACGTACTTCACCACGGAGCAGGCGCAGCAGGCGCTGTTCCCCGGCGAGAAGTTGACTGCGGCCTTCGTCACGCTCACCGACGAGCAGGCCAGGCAGATCGAGAAGGCCACCGACGTCAACGTCCGCCACAAGGAGATCCACGCGTGGAAGGCCGAGCACGGCGGCTGGTTCATCCTCGACGAGGTGGTGGGCAAGCATGAGTTCATCACCTACGCCGTGGCCTTGCATGCCAACGGCAGCGTGCGCCAGATCGAGATCATGGACTACCGCGAATCGTACGGCTACGAGGTGCGCAACCCGGAATGGCGCAAGCAGTTCGTCGGCAAAACGGCGGCGGACCCGCTGCGCCTCAATGCGGACATCCGCAACATCAGCGGTGCGACGCTGTCGTCCCGGCATGTCACCGACGGTGTGAAGCGGGTGCTGGCCACGTATGCGGTCGCCCTCCGTTAAGTTGCGCCGCGCCAAGCCGTTGCTTGGCACGCTGGTCGAGATCACGGCCAGCGGGCCCGAGGCCGCCCTGCAGCCTGCACTCGATGCGGCGTTCGCGTCCATCGAGCGCGTGCACCGGCTGATGAGCTTCCATGCGAGCGACAGCGACGTCTCCCGCATCAACGCCGCGGAGACCGGCAGCGTGGTCAGCGTGGAAGCGGACACCTTTCGTGTACTGACGCGGGCGCTCGAGCTGGGGGAGCTGTCCGGCGGCGTCTTTGACATTGCGACGGCCGGCGCGCTGGTGGAGCAGGGCTTCCTGCCCGCGCCCGCCGGGGCGCAGCGCCCGGAACCACAGGCAAGCTTTCGCGATCTGGTGCTGATGGACGGCCATCGCGTGCAATGGCACCGCAAGGGATGGATCGACCTCGGTGGTATCGCCAAGGGGTACGCGGTCGACTGCGCCATCGCGACACTGCACTCGCACGGCGTCGATGCCGCCGTCGTCAATGCCGGTGGCGATCTGCGCTGCTACGGCAGGGCCGAGCCGATCCACGTGCGTCGCCCCGATGCGCCGGCTGTGCTGGTGCCGCTCGGGTGGCTCAACAACCTGGCGATCGCGACCTCCGGCGGCTATTTCGCCGGCGTCGAACGCGATGGCCGGCAGGTCGATCCGCTGGTCGACCCGGGCAGCCATGCGTGCACGGCGTGGCACGAGAGCATCAGTGTGGTGGCATCGGACTGCATGACGGCGGATGCGTTGACCAAGATCGTGCGCCTTGCCCGCGCACGCGCGCCGGGGATACTCGATTGCCTTCACGCGCAAGCGGTGGTGGTGGATGCGCAGGCCGTCGGCACGTGCGGCCCCACGCTGCTGCAACGGACGGACACGCGATGACCTCGCCCCAGGTTGTTCGGCTGCCGGTACGGCTGAGCCTGCGGCACAAGCGCTGGCTGTATGTGACGGCGGTGGTGCTGCTGGCTTCCGGCCTCGGCTGGCTGGTCGCTCACGATCTACTGGGCGGGCGAGGCGAATTCGGCGATGCGCCGCATCCATCCGAGCCATGGTGGCTGCGCATCCACGGCGCGGCGGCGATGGGTTTCCTGATCGGCCTGGGGTCCCTGCTGCCCGGCCATATCAGCCGTGCATGGCAGATGCGCAGGAACCATCGCTCAGGCCTGTCGATTCTGGGAATGGTGGCGCTGCTGATCGCGACCGGCTATGGCCTGTACTACGTCGGCGACGAGCAGGCCCGCCCGTGGATCAGCTGCGTCCACTGGCTGATCGGCCTGGCCGCCGCCGGCATGGCGCCACTGCATGTGGTTCTAGGCCGGCGCAGGACGGCGGGCAATCTGGCCACCGGGCGTGCCTGAGCCCGGGGCACCCTTCCTTCAGACCTAGGTCGTCGCGACCAGCAGCTCTTCCGCGTTGCTCGGTGGGCGAAAGCCATCGGTCCTGCCCGCGAAATAGCGCTGGGTCAGATCGGCCGCCGATACGTGCCGCGCTTCTCCAAAGCCGGTCTCGTGGGCCAGGGCCAGGATCTCTTTCGGCGTGAAGAAGCTGAGAAACGGTGTGCCGCTCGCGCGCGCCCCTTTCTCCGCCATCTCGAGGCCGGGACGCACCTCCGGGTCGGACAGCTCCAGCGGGAGCAGGAATGTCATGGCGAGCGTCGAGCCGCGGGCAAGCCCCGCGACCTGGCGCAGGGTGGCTGCGTTCGCCTCCTTGGTGAGATACATGCTGACGCCCGTTGAGACCACGATGGCCGGCTTGCTTTCATCGAAGCCCGCTGCCACGAGCCCGTCCCGCCACGACCCGCCCGCCTCGAAATCGACCGGCACGAAGCGCAGCCAGTCCGGAACCCCGAAGCCGAGTTCGATCAGGCGCTGGCGTTTCCATGCCTGCGGACCTGGCTGGTCGACCTCGAACACCCTGAGCCGGGACGCGATCTCCGGCCGCCGCTGCGCGAAGCTGTCGAGCCCCGCACCGAGGATGACGTATTGACTCAGCCCGCGGCCGGCCTGGTCGATGACGAGGTCCTCGATGAAGCGGGCGCGGCCCACGATGGAGGCGCGAAACGGGCGCGTGAACTGCGGGTCCATGTCGCCGCGCAGGTGCCAGTCTTCCTGCGGGGCCAGCAGCTTGATGCCGATCTCGTCTTCCAGCACGTGCGGAGGCGGATCGATCCGAACATGCAGCGCGCGCCACAAGGCGACCCGTGCCGCGGTGCTGTCGGGTGCTGCATCCAGTTGCTCGTCTCGCATGGTCGTGAACTCACTTGTTTGCCTTGGCTGGAATCTGAGCCTACCAGAGATGCCGATCGGGGGTACGACCGGGCCACCTCTTCAGAAAGCAGGCAAACCGCCGTAGTAGTCCAACGGGGGAGTTTTTCGACAGTGTGGTCCTGAGGTGCTGTTGCAGCAGGGCTCGGCGCTGAAGGATGCGCGCGGGGACGGGGCGGCACGAAGATGAGAACAATGGACGAGCGCAACGGAACCACAGACTCGCAGCTTGCTGCGGCGAATGCCTGCGAACACGCCGGAAAGGCCGCGTCATGCACGCCGGCGCCTCCGGGGCTGCTCGACCACGCGATCAATCTGTCCGCTGACGCCGTCTTCCTGGTCGATGCGCAGTTGCGCATGCACTACGTGAACGATGCGGCTTGCCGTCTGCTGGGTCATCCGCGCGAAGCGCTGCTGCGGATGACGCTGCTGGACACGGGCGCGGATTGCACGCCGGACGCCTTTGCAGACTGGAAGCGCAAGCTGCAGGAAGGATTCGCGGGCTTCATCACGTCATGGCAACGACACAGCAGCGGCCGCCGGTTCCCGGTGGAAATCAGCGCCTCGACGGTGGAGCACGCCGGCGCGAGGCTTGGGGTTTGCATCGTCCGCGATGTGAGCGAACGCCGGCGCATCGAACAGCGGCTGCGCGAACGCGAGGCACAGTTTCGCAAGCTCTCGGAGAACAGTCCCGACGCGATCGTCCGCTATGACCGCGACTTCCGTCGCCTGTACGTCAATCCCAAGTACGCCGCAGTCACTGGCGTGGCCGCTGAAGCCATTCTCGGCAAAACGCCTGCCGAGCAGTGGCTGATCCCGACCATGCCGGCGCATGCTTTCGAGCGCCTGCTGCGGCAAGTTCTGGATTCTGGTGACGCGGCCAACATCGAGCTGGACTGGACCCGCCCAGACGGCGAGCGCGTCTGCTTCGCGCTCACGGCGGTACCCGAACACGACGCCGAGGAGGGGGTGACCAGCGTCCTGTCGATCAGTCGGGACATCACCGCGCTGAAGCTGGCGCAGGAGGCGCTGTATCGGCGCGAGCAGGAGTTCCGCACACTGGTGGAGAACTCACCCGACACGATTGCCCGCTACGACCGCGATTGCCGGCGCACCTACGCCAACCCGAAGCTCCTGCACGACATGGGCGGCGATGTCTCGCGCATCCTGGGCAGCACGCCGTCCCAGTTTCCGGGTGGCGCCTCCGCCCTCCTATACGAGAGCACGCTGCGCGAAGTCATGGCCACCGGGCAGCCGCGCAATTTCGAGCTGCGCTGGAAACGGGAGAGCACCGAGTTCTGCTCCCACATCCGCATGGCGCCGGAATTCTCCCCGGTAGGGGAGGTGGTCCATGTGCTGGCCGTCGGCCGCGACATTACGGAAATCGACCGGTACCGTCGCGACATTCACCATCAGGCCTTTTACGACAGCCTGACCGGTTTGCCGAACCGGGCGCTGCTGTTCGAGTCCATCTCGCGCCTGAGCCGCGAGCATGCCGATCGCGGCCATCCTGGCTTCGCCCTGATGTTGTTGGACATCGACAACTTCAAGGAAATCAACGACGCGCTCGGGCATGGCGCCGGCGATCACGTGCTGCAGGAGACCGGCCGGCGGATGCTGTCCTGCGTGCCGCAGGCGGTGACGGTGGCGCGCCTGGGCGGGGACGAGTTCTCCGTGTTGCTGCCGGACGCCGGCGACGACGCGATGCTGGCCACCACTGCGGGCGACATCCTGAAGGCGCTGGCGGCACCTCTCATGGTTGAGGGGCATGAACTCTTCGTGTCGGGAAGCATTGGGATTGCCCGCTACCCGCGAGACACCGCCGACATTGAAGCGCTGTACAAGTTTGCCGATTCGGCCATGTATCTCGCCAAGCGGATGGGACGCAACAACGCGCAGTTCTACGTGCGGGAGCTCACCACGCGGTCGGTCAGTCGGATGGAGCTGGAAGTCGCCTTGCGCAAGGCACTGCGCAGCGGCGAGTTGACCCTCCACTACCAGCCGCAGATCGACTTGGCGACGCGACGGCTGACCGGTGCGGAGGCGCTGTTGCGCTGGTACCGGCCAGGTCATGACGTAGTACCGCCCGGCGAGTTCATCCCCGTTGCCGAGGCTGCGGGGCTGATCACGGAAATCGGCGAGTGGGTGCTGAGGACGGCATGCCAGACCGTTGCGGGCTGGAATCGCGCGTGGCCCCACAACATCCGGATCGCCGTCAATCTGTCCACCCGGCAATTCGCCTCGGCCGGGCTCGTCGACACCGTTCAAGCGATTCTGCAGGAAACGGGGTGCCGGGCCGAGTGGCTCGAGCTTGAGATTACCGAGAGCCTGCTCCTCGAAGACAACAGCCTGGTCGGGTCCATGCTCAGCGCGCTGCGCGACCTTGGCCTATCGATCTCGATCGACGACTTCGGGACGGGTTACTCGGCGTTGAGCTATCTGCACCGATTCCCGGTCCGCCAGATCAAGATCGATCGCTCATTCATCAGCGACATGCTGGAGCAGCGCGACAAGCGCGAACTCGTCAAGGCGATGCTTTCCATCGGTGCGGCCCTGGAGTTGGAGACCGTGGCGGAAGGCGTCGAGACCTCGGCGCAGGCCGCGTACCTGGCCGAGCATGGCTGCAAGTTGGCGCAGGGGTATTTCTTTGGCAAGCCCATGACGCAGGCCGACTTCGAGTCGCTGCTGGGTTCCGGAGCCGGTGCGTCGCAAGACGTGCTGCTGACGTTGTGATGGCAAGTTGGCGATCCGCATCGATGGCAGCAAAGCATCCCTCCGAAGCCGCGCGCGACACCCTCAAGCTCCTGGCCTCGCGCAAGCTCGCGCCCACGCCCGCCAACTTCGCCTCGATCTACCATGAGATCGCCGGCAGCAAGCCCAATGAAGACGCCCTGGAGGCATTCAAGGCAAGCTTCTCGGGGGCGGATGCCTTCGACCCGCACGAGGCGCGCCGGATGGTCGAATGGATCCAGGAGGGCAAGTGGGACAGGCTGTTCGACGCCCTGCGCCAGGCCCAGGATCGCGCCAGACCAGCCGGCACGCACGCCCAGCCGGAAGCGGCCTCCGCAGGGCGTTCAGGGCAGATGGCGTTGGTGCACGAACTGCGCGAGCAGATCGCACGCACGATCGAGTTCTGCCTGCCGGCCCTGGGGGAAGACGACGCCAGGATCGGGCCCGACGCCGCGGCCCTGGCCGAGGCCTGCCGCGCAGAATCAGAATGTCTCGCGAGTCTGAATACCAAGCTCGCTGCATTCAACCATCGGCTGTCGTTCGCGGCGGAGGACCAAAGCGAAATTCGCCAATCGCTGCTGGGGATGCTCCGGCTCGTCTTTGAGAACATCGGCGAGCTGTCGCTGGACGACCGCTGGCTGCACGGCCAGATCGAAGCGTTGATGAAGGCCAGCGAAGCGCCGGTGAGCCTGCGCCGGCTCGACGACGTGCGTAGCCGGCTCAAGGATGTGATCCTCAAGCAAAGCGAGCTGAAGGCCAGGACGATCGAAGCCCAGGAAGACATGAAGCGGCTGCTGGCCTCCTTCATGGAGCGACTCTCCTCGCTGGCGGAGCTCTCTGGCGAGCACCACTGCCACATGGAGGCCTGCGCCAAGAAGATCGAGTCGGCCACCATGATCTCGGAGATCGCCCCGGCCATCCAGGAGGCACTCTCCGCCACCCGCTGGATCTCTCTGGAGGCGGCGCGCAACCGGGACGAGCTCTCGGCGATGAAACGGAAGGCGGAAGAGGCCGCGACCGAGGCCGCAAGGCTGCGCAAGGAGCTTGACCTGGCCTCGGCGTCGGCCCGCCACGATCTTCAGACCGGAGCGCTCAACCGCAAGGGGCTCGAAGAAGCGCTGGAGCGAGAGGTCGCTGGCGTCGCGCGCAAAGGCTCGCCGCTGTCGATCGCTTTCCTGGACGTCGACAACTTCAAGTCGATCAATGACCTCCACGGGCACCTTGCCGGCGATGACGCGCTGGCACACCTGGCGCAGGTCGCGCGCGAATCGATGCGCCCCCAGGACACGCTCGCGCGTTTTGGCGGCGAGGAGTTCGTGGTCCTGATGCCGGATACGGCCCTGGAGGATGGGGTGCGGGCGATGACCCGGCTGCAACGCGCGCTGACCCGGCGCTTCTTCATGACCGGCAGCGCCAAGCTGGTGATCACCTTCTCGGCCGGCGTGACCGAGCTTGGCAGGGACGAGAGCCCGATGGCCGCGATCCAGCGCGCTGACCGCGGCATGTATCAGGCCAAGCGTGCCGGCAAGAACAAGGTGGTTGGCGTCTGAGGCCCAACCCGCTTTGCCAGGGTCACGCCTTTGCGGCCTGGGTGCCCTGAGCGGGGTAGGCCTCCTCCAGCGCGATGGCGCCGGTCTCCAGCAGCGACTTGAGGTTGGAGAGGATCTTCGGCCAGCCGCCGGACACCGCCTCGATCAGCTTCGACGGTTCGCGCTCGATGCTGTGGGTGATGGAGAGCTTGACCGCGCCTGCGGCGGGTTCCAGTTCCATCGTGCACAGCGATGGGCCTTCGGCCTTGAGCTCGGGCTTGTTCTGGTGGTGCCAGCGGATCACCAGGCGTCGTGGCGGCTCGGCCTCGACGATCTCGCCAGCGTCGAAAACCTGGCCGTCTCCGGACACCAGCTGCCATGACGATCCCGCCGTCCACTGGCTTTCACAGTGCATGCCGAACCAGTACTGGCGCATGAACGCTGCGTCGGTCAGGGCCGACCACAGCTGCTCCGGCGTGGTGCGGATGTAGGTCACGTAGACAAAGGTCGATCTAGCCATCGTCTTTCTCCAGTCGTTGTTTCAGATCCCCCAGCGCCTTGAGGCGCGGTGCTTCGAACTTGGCGATCCAGCGCTCGTAGATCTCCTGCAGCGGCACCGGATTGAGGAAGTGCAGCTTCTCGCGGCCGCGCCATGTGGTGGCCACGAGGTTGGCCGCCTCCAGCACGCCCAGGTGCTGCGTCACGCCTTGCCGCGTCATGTCCAGGTGCTCGCACAGCTCGTTGAGGGTGCGGCCATCGTGGGCGTGCAGCAAGTCCAGCAGCTTGCGCCGGCTGGGATCGGCGAGGGCCTTGAACAGCAGGTCGGTGTCATTGGGGCGCTCGGCCATGGGCGGCGATAGGCAAGTCATCTGTTGCATGAAGAATAGGCAAGCAGGTTATTGCATGTCAAGGACGAGGCAGCGGTCATTGCCGACGGTCAGCGAACAGGTGTCGAGATTCACTGAATTTTGAACCGCTGGAGCGCGATATATAGCCATTCCCAGCGAAGTTGTTCAGCGAACTTGGAACTCTTGGTTCACTTAACTTGGAACTATCTGGGGCCCGGGTCGTTGAATTTGGAACTTTCTGCGCGCCGGGTACCGAATCTGTTCGAAGATTTGCTCTGCTCGCATGACAAGGGGGGCTCGTCAGTGCGGATTCACCGAGCGATCACCATCTGGGCTCGAGCGTAAGGATATGGCCTTTATACGTGCCATCGTCTTTGTCGGCGATGCGTACATGGACCTTCGACAGAAACTGGGCCGGTGTTGCGAGCCACTTCAGCACCGCCAGTTTTTCCTCCCCGCCGGGGAGGTCGTTTCCTGTGTCTTGCGCCGTCAGGAGGGAATGACAAGCGCTTGGTGGCTCATTGTTTCCCAGATTTTGGTTACGAACTGGATCATCGATGGGGCGATATTGGTTAGGACCGCAACCTTCCTGCCACGCAGCATTGAGAGCCTCGGCCCGGACTAGGCATCAACGAGGCGAAGCCACTTCATGAAGGCGGTGGTGACCGCGACAGGTTGCTCCAAGGTCGACATGTGGCCGCATTCCGGGATCTGAACGAGATCCACGTGGCCTGCAAGCAGTTGTGCTGTCTCCGCGCTTAATGATGGCGGAGTGATCTGGTCCTGTTCACCGCAGATGACCAACGCTGGGCAGCGAATCGTCTTTAACAGTTCGCGGCTGTCTTGACGACTCATCGCTGCAGCCTGCTGCCGCGCGAACCCAGCCGCGCCGATGCGGCGAGCCATGTCGGTCAGAACTTGGAGGATAGAAGGATCTTCGGCATGGGTCGGGTGCAGCAGTCTAGGCGCAAAGGCACCAGCCACTTGTGCGAAGCTCGACTTGCCCGAGGCGATAGCGTCGACCATTTTCTGACGACTCGCTCTTGCTTCATCGGAATCGGCCCGAGCACTTGTGTCGAGCAGTGCGAGTCCGGCGACCCGCTCAGGGACCTGGCGACACACCTCCAGCGCCACGAAACCACCCAGAGAAAAGCCTCCCACGGCAAAGCTGCCGGAAGGCATGGACTTGATCGCCCTGACCGCGAGCTCCGATATCTCCGAAACCTGGTGCGTCGGGCTTACGCCTATTGTCCGTCCGGTTGGCAGTGCATCCTGGATCGGCTTCCAGATTCGATCATCGTTCATGAGTCCTGGCAGGAGCAGCAGCGGAACTTGGCTCGACATTTTTGATTGGTCCGATGGGGGTTGTCTGCGATTTCGTGGTTATCCTAACTATGAAGTTCAGTTCATAGTCAAGCTTCCCGGAGATCACCAATGTGGATAAGCCAGTTCGCGGAAGAAGCAAAACTGAGTACGTCGACCGTGCGGTTCTATGTACGAGAGGGGCTCCTTCAGCCAAGGACAGGGCGGGCCGGCGGCAGCCGTCCCTATCTCGAATTCTCAGAGCGCGATCTGCGCCGTGCGGCTGTGATCCGCATGGGGCAGGCCATAGGTCTGTCACTGACGGAGATTCGCCTCCTGGCCGATGAGAGGCGGGTGGGCGGGCGAGACAGGATGTTGCAGACCATGACTGGGCAGCGCGCCCAGCTTCGCAAGAGGGCCGCCGAGATTGCCGCGCTGAGTCGCTTCCTAGACTTGAAGATCCATTGGCTGACACATGGATGCATGGGGTCGCCGCCTGAGCCTCCGGCAATCGAGGTCTCTGGCAGCTGCATACCAAAAGCACGCAGTCGACGCCGGGATTAGTGAGCGATACTGAAAGGCGCAGCCAGCTCGCAGGTGGTTGCTATGCCACTTCAAGATTGGCGGCGCTAATATTGATAAATTTGCGTATCGGAAGCCGACAACCCTCCCTGCGTCATCGTCGGCTGCTGATTCCAGGGGCCTTGTGAATGAAGTCGCGGTTGGATATTTGATCAAACATGAATGCGACCAGATCCTCGCGGGAGACGGTCAACGAATGCTTGGTATGGCCGTACAAGCCTACGTTGAGGTGTTCTGAGGCGGGGCGATTCTTCAATACCGCTGCCCGGACCATTGTCCAATCAAGTTGTGAAGCACGGATGGTGTTTGCAAGTCCGATCATGTCTTGGTAGGCGTTGGGCATCGCGAGCTTGATCAGTGCGGCAGGGAGCCAGATCTTCAGATCAAAGCCGTCACCTGGATCAACGGCTGTACCTGTTGAGACCGCGATTAGCCGTTTCACCTGCTCCCATTCCATTGCGGAGATGATTGCTTTGGTTGCTGCGGTGATCGGCAGACCTTTTGGGTGGGGCTGCTTTGCTGGGCCGAGCTCTGAAATTACCGAATCAGATCCACGGATGGCCTCTCGCAACAAGGCGATGTCATTGAGTTCGCCTCGGACGACCCGGACATCGGCGTTTGCAAATCTGCTGTTTGGCCGCGCAAAGACAGTGAGTTCGAAGCCGCGCCGCAACCCCTCACTTATCAGGTATGGTCCGGTTTTTCCGGTCGCTCCGAAAAGAGTCACTTTCATACTTTCCTCGATTTGCGCTTTACGGCTTCAGACAGATGGCTCGATTCTGTGCTGATCGCTGCGCAACGGATCGGGCCACACGTAGTGACTGCCAGTCATCGAGCACTGTCGATGATCGAGCCGCCGTCAGGAGTGAGGCTGTAACCCGTGAGGAATTGCGCATCCTTGCTCGCCAGGAACAGAACAACGGGCGCGACGTCATCCTCCGGCGATCCATAGCGACCGAGCGGATTGCTGGGGGCGGGCACGTTGACGTCCTTGCCCCACGTTTCCGCAACCGGCAAAACATTGTTCACGGTGATCTTGTCGGAGCCCCATTCTTTCGCTGCGGTGCGTGTTAATGCGCGCACGGCTTCTTTCGCCATGTTGTACGGGCCGTAGCCTGTCAGACCGACGACGCCGGCCATCGAGCCAAAGTTGATGACGCGGCCTGCGCCGCTCGCCTTGAGGTGGGGGTAGCAAGCCTGCATTGTGCGCAGATAGGCAATGGGACCGACCTCGAAATTGCGCTGCAACTGCTCCACTGAGAGGTCGATGATGGATGAGAATGGTGCAGCGGGATCGAAGGCGTTGTTCACCAGGATGTCGATGCCGCCGTAGGCTTCGACCACCTTTTCAACCGCGGCTTTGATTTGCGCGGCGTCGCTGATGTCGCATGGCACGCCGATGACCGGAGTCACTGGTCCTATTCAGTTCGACGACAAGGGCGACATCATGAACGGCGCAATCACGGTTCGACAGTTTGAAGCGGGCGCCTGGAAGGACCTGGATGTCGTGAGATAAAAGAGCGAGCGCTCTTTGGGCGGCTCGTATTGCCAACCAGAGGGCATGCACAACCACGGACGATAACGCCATGAGCAACCCCGAACTGCATTCCCAGATGGCCCAATGGCGCCATCATTTGCACAAGCACCCGGAAACGGGCTTCGAGGAAAAACTCACATCAAACTACCTGGCAAACGCCCTTGAAGGCATGGGGCTGGAAGTGCATCGAGGGATCGGTGGGACGGGGCTCGTTGCGAGTCTGACGGTTGGCAGTGGCGGCCGTTCGGTCGGCATTCGCGCAGACATGGACGCCCTGAACATTGCCGAGAGCGCCGGCTGCCGGGCACATGCCTCCAGCATTCCAGGAAAGATGCACGCATGCGGACATGACGGCCACATGGCGATGGTGCTGGGCGCCGCGCGGCTGCTGTCGGAGCGACGCGACTTCAACGGCACGGTCCGTTTCGTCTTCCAGCCGGCGGAGGAGCATGGGCGTGGTGCCAAGGCGATGATGGCCGATGGTCTTTTTGAGCGGTTCCCGGTCGATGCGATTTTTGGCGCTCACAACATGCCGGGCATGCCAGCCGGTTCCATAGCGACGCGCGTCGGCGGAATCACGGCCAGCGAGGACAACTTCGTCATCAAGATCAAAGGCCGAGGAACGCACGCTGCCCGACCGCACATGGGTGTCGATCCGCTGGTGATCGGGGCAGAGATTGTTCTGGCCCTGCAGACGGTCGTCTCGCGCAACGTGGATCCGAGCCGATCGGCAGTGGTTTCGTGCACAGAGTTCATTACCGATGGGATTCGCAATGCAATCCCGTCGAACGTTGTGATCAAGGGCGATACGCGCAGCTACAGCCCTGAGGTGCAGCGCTTGTTGGAAAACCGGATGCACGCAATCTGCGAAGGGATTTGCAGCGCCTATGAAGCGGAGTGCGAGTTCGAGTACACACACGAGTTTGCCCCCACAGTCAATTGGGCGGCATGCGTTCCTGTGGCCGTTTCGGCCGCTCAACGCGTGGTGGGTCCTGAACGCGTTGCTTCCGACATCGAGCCGATGATGATCTCGGAAGACTTTGGGGCTTTCCTAACCAAGGTCCCTGGTGCCTTCGTATTTATCGGCAATGGCGCATCCGGCGAGTCAGGCTCGGTGCCGCTGCACAACAGCGCCTATGATTTCAACGACGACGTCTTGGGTACCGGTGCCGAGTACTTCTACGAGGTCGCGAAACAGGCGCTGCAGAGTCAAGTGGATTTTGCTGCGGGCAATCCGAATGCCAGTCCGGGGCGCGCGAGCTAATCGCCAAAGTTTCTTCTTCTCCGAAGCCTGGTAAGCACGTATCCGGACATACCCTGTCAATCTACGTACGTGAGAAGAGGGGCGGTGACGGACAACGTCGCCGCTTTTTCCATGTTGAAGAACATCATGCAATCTCATCAAAACACCATTCGACTCGACGGGGCAAAGCTGCTGGCGCAACTATGTGAACTGGGCGGGATTGGCGCCGATACCGCAGTGGGTGGGCGCACCAGGATTGCGCTTACAGACGACGAGAAGGCCGGTCGTGACCTTGTCGTGCAATGGATGCGTGAGCTGGACCTTGATGTCCGCATCGACCGGATCGGCAACATCTTTGGCACCCTGCGCTCGGACACCGACGATGGTCATCAGGCGCCGCTGATGCTCGGTTCGCATATAGATACCGTTACCAATGCCGGTGCCCTCGACGGCTGCTACGGTGTGCTCGCGGGACTCGCCGTTGCCCGAGCTTTTCGTGAGGCTGGACTAAAGCCGAAGCGGTCCATCACCATTGGCGCATTCACCAACGAAGAAGGTGTCCGGTACCAGCCGGACATGATGGGTTCGCTGGTCTACGCTGGCGGGCTTGCCGTTGAAGATGCACTCAACACGATTGGCACGGATGGCACGAGGCTGGGCGACGAACTCGCTCGCATTGGCTACTCGGGTGATCTTGAGCCTGGCGCCATCGTTCCGCATGAGTACCTAGAGCTCCATATCGAGCAAGGCCCCATCCTGGAAGCGGAAAACACGCTGATCGGCGTGGTAGAGAACCTGCAAGGCATTTCCTGGCAGCAAATCACCGTACAGGGAAACGCAAACCATGCGGGCACCACGCCAACACGTCTGCGCCATGATGCGGGCTGGGTGGCGGCCGCCATCGTGACCTTCTTGCGGGATTTGGCCCACGCATCCGATGGAACCACGTTAGCCACCGTTGGCTGCATGCGCTTCGAGCCGAATGTGATCAACGTGATTCCCCGTAGGGCCACCTTGACCGTTGATCTGCGCGATCCTGACGAGCAACGTTTGCAAGCCGCCGAAAATCGACTTGCCACCTTCTTGAATGAGATTGCAGGCCGCGAGGGCGTCAAGATCAGCACAGAGCGACTCGTGCGCTTCGAACCCGTGGTATTCGATCCCCAACTTGCTGCAGAGATTGAGGCCTCCGCAGACAGGCGCGGCTATAGCCATAGGCGAATGACCTCTGGGGCTGGGCATGATGCCCAGATGATTGCCCGTATTGCGCACTCAGCGATGATCTTTGTTCCCAGTCGGGGCGGCATTAGCCATAACCCCCGTGAACACACGGACGACGCCCAACTCCTAAGCGGGGCAGAGGTTCTGCTTGATGTTGTTCTGAAGCGGCTGGGTCAGCCGTCCACCTGACTGATTCCCTCAGTTCATTGAGGGCCGTCGAGGGAGTTGCGATTCGGCGTTGGTGATAAGTGGCATTTGGATCACTTTGGGGCCATAGGTGTGGGCGGGGGCGGTCCCGCCGCGCTGCTGGTCCCCTACTTCGTAAGGGGGCCTGCGTTTTGCGGGCCCCCTTTCGTTTGTGGGTTCAGTTGGCTTCGCAGCCCAAAAATCTGCCACTTACGGAGCGTCGTGGTGTCATGTCGGGAGGTCGCGATGCTGCATAACTAATTGAAATTTAAGGATATTTATGGATGCGGGCAGGCCAACCAGCCCCCGAGAGTTCAAAGTTGAGTGAACAAAGTTCAGAGTTGAGTGAATCTCGACAACAGGATCGAGACCGGTTCTTGAAATGGTCACACCCCGTCCATATAATTAGCACTCGCCGGGCAGGAGTGCTAACAACGCCCCCGCCCCCGATGCCTTTCCGAAGCGCCGCACCCCCGCGGCGCGTTTTGTGAATAAACACTCACTTTGCATTGAGGAGTTTGTATGAACCTGCGTCCCTTGCATGATCGCGTGATCGTGAAGCGCCTGGACAACGAGACCAAGACCGCTTCGGGCATCGTCATCCCCGACGCCGCCGCTGAAAAGCCGGACCAAGGTGAAGTCCTGGCCGTCGGCCCGGGCAAGAAAGACGACAACGGCAAGGCGATCGCGCTGGACGTGAAGGTCGGCGACCGCGTGCTGTTCGGCAAGTACGCCGGCCAAGGCGTCAAGGTCGAAGGCCAGGAAGTCCTGGTCATGCGCGAAGAAGACATCATGGCCGTGGTGACGAAGTAAGCACGCGCTCGGTCGCAACGCTTACTTGTAACCCCTCATTCCTTGCCTGCGCCGTTCAATCAACCCGCGCGGGCAACATCCAAAGATCTCGGAGATTCTCAAGATGGCAGCTAAAGACGTAGTGTTCGGCGATGCCGCACGTGCCAAGATGGTCGAAGGCGTGAACATTCTCGCCAACGCCGTGAAGGTGACCCTGGGCCCGAAGGGCCGCAACGTGGTGCTGGAGCGCAGCTTCGGTGGCCCGACCGTGACCAAGGACGGTGTCTCGGTCGCCAAGGAAATCGAGCTGAAGGACAAGCTGCAGAACATGGGCGCCCAGATGGTCAAGGAAGTCGCTTCCAAGACCAGCGACAACGCCGGTGACGGCACCACCACCGCCACGGTGCTGGCGCAGTCGATCGTGCGCGAAGGCATGAAGTACGTGGCCGCCGGCATGAACCCGATGGACCTGAAGCGCGGCATCGACAAGGCTGTCGCCGCTGCCGTCGAAGAGCTGAAGAACATCAGCAAGCCGACCACCACCAGCAAGGAAATCGCCCAGGTTGGCGCCATCTCGGCCAACAGCGACGAGTCGATCGGCCAGCGCATTGCTGAAGCCATGGACAAGGTCGGCAAGGAAGGCGTGATCACGGTCGAAGACGGCAAGTCGCTGGCCGACGAGCTGGACGTCGTGGAAGGCATGCAGTTCGACCGCGGCTACCTGTCGCCGTACTTCATCAACAACCCGGAAAAGCAGACCGTCGTTCTGGACAGCCCGTTCGTGCTGCTGTTCGACAAGAAGGTCAGCAACATCCGCGACCTGCTGCCGGTGCTGGAGCAAGTGGCCAAGGCTGGCCGTCCGCTGCTGATCATCGCTGAAGACGTCGAAGGCGAAGCCCTGGCAACGCTGGTGGTCAACAACATCCGTGGCATCCTGAAGACCGCCGCCGTCAAGGCTCCGGGCTTCGGCGACCGCCGCAAGGCCATGCTGGAAGACATCGCCATCCTGACGGGCGGCCAAGTCATCGCTGAAGAAGTCGGCCTGACGCTGGAAAAGGCAACCCTGAACGACCTGGGCCAAGCCAAGCGCGTTGAAATCGGCAAGGAAAACACCACGATCATCGATGGCGCTGGCGATGCCCGCAACATCGAAGCCCGCGTCAAGCAAGTGCGTGCCCAGATCGAAGAAGCGACCTCGGACTACGACCGTGAGAAGCTGCAAGAGCGCGTGGCCAAGCTGGCCGGCGGTGTTGCCGTGATCAAGGTTGGCGCTGCCACCGAAGTCGAAATGAAGGAAAAGAAGGCCCGCGTGGAAGACGCACTGCACGCCACCCGCGCTGCCGTGGAAGAAGGCATCGTGGCTGGCGGCGGTGTTGCACTGCTGCGTGCCCGCGCTGCCATCTCCAACCTGAAGGGCAGCAATGCCGACCAAGACGCCGGCATCAAGATCGTGCTGCGCGCCATGGAAGAGCCGCTGCGCCAGATCGTCACCAACGCTGGCGACGAGGCTTCGGTGGTGGTCGCCAACGTGATCGCTGGCAAGGGCAACCACGGCTACAACGCCGCCACCGGCGAGTACGGTGACCTGGTGGAAATGGGCGTGCTGGACCCGACCAAGGTGACCCGCACCGCGCTGCAGAACGCCGCTTCGGTCGCTTCGCTGATGCTGACGACGGACTGCGCCGTGGCCGAACTGCCGAAGGACGATTCGGCTCCGGCAATGCCGGGCGGCATGGGTGGCATGGGCGGCATGGACGGCATGATGTAATTTGCCTGTCCGGCAATCCGGCCTCGGCCGCTGGTTCAATCCAGTGGCCGTTCCGAACAAAAAACCCCGTGGGTGCGAGCCCGCGGGGTTTTTTGTTGGCTGCCGACTCGGGTAGCCGCGCCGTTCAGGCGTCGGTCAAGCCGTGCTCGACCGCATAGACGGCCACCTGCACCCGGCTGGTCAGGTTGAGCTTCTTGAGGATGTTCTGCACATGGATCTTCACCGTGCTCTCGGCCACGTCGAGCGTGCGGGCGATCTCCTTGTTGCTCTCGCCGCGCGCCAGACCCTGGACGATCTCGCGCTCGCGCGGGGTGAGCCGGTCGGCGCTGACGGGGGCGGCGGGCGCTGCCGGCGCGGTCTTCTCCGGCGCGCGGAAATGCGCGACCAGCTTGGCCGTCATGCTGTCCGAGATGACCGGCTCGCCCGCCGCTGCGCGGCGCACGCCCGTCACCAGGGTCTCCGCCTCGATGTTCTTCACCAGGTAGCCGCGGGCGCCGTCGCGCAGCGCGGCCTTCAGCTCGTCGGCCTCTTCCGACACCGTCAGCACCACCACGGCCGTGTCGGGCAGGTCCTGCACCAGCAGCTGCAATGTCTCCAGCCCGGAGAGCCCCGGCATGTTCAGGTCGAGCAGGATCACGTCGGGCCGGTGCCGCTTGGCGAGCTTGATGCCCTCCAGCCCGTCGGCGGCTTCGTCGACGACGTCGAAATCCGTCTGCCGCTGCAGCAGCAGCCGGATGCCGGAGCGGAACAGGGTGTGGTCGTCGATGAGCAGGATGCGGATGGTCATGATGTTCGGGGCGATGGTGCGATTGGGAACATGCGGGGGGTCAGGCAGCCTGGCGCTGCGGCTCGGCCAACCGCAGCACGACGGAGGCACCCTGGCCGGGATGGCCCTCCAGCCGCAACTGTGCCGACAGGCACGCGGCGCGCTCGCGCATGATGTTCAGGCCGACGTGCGCCTGCGTGCGTTCGGCGACTTCGCTGGCGTCGTAGCCGCGGCCGTCGTCTTCGATGCGCAGCTCGAAGTCGCGGCCGTTGGTGATGGCCACGTCCACGCGGCTGGCCATGGCGTGCTTGCGCACGTTGGAGAGCGCTTCCTGCAGGATGAATAGCACCTGCAGCTGCTGGTCCGCCGGCAGCGGCGCGCCGCCGGCTTCCTGGTAGCGCAGCGTCGGCACGATGCCGGTCTGCCGCGTGAAGCGCGCGAGCGTCTGCTCGACCGCCGGGCGCAGCTCGCCGCTCTCCAGCTTGGTGCGGAAGTTCAGCAGCAGCTCGCGCACGTCCTGGTAGCTCTCTTCCACGCCGCAGCGCAGGAGCGGCACGATCTCGCGCGCCTCGTCCAGGTTCGTGTCCTGCACGGCGGCGTCCAGCATCTGCACCTGCAGGTTCAGGAAGTTGAGGCCTTGCGCGATGCTGTCGTGCAGCCCTTGTGCGACGAGGTTGCGCTCTTCCACCACGGCCAGCTGCGTGGCCTTGGCCTGCAGCCGCAGGTTCTCCAGCGCGATGCCGAGGTGCTGGCCCAGTGTTTCCAGCAGGCGCAGGTCGTTGGCTGGCAGTTGGCGGTCGTCGCGCAGATGCAGCGAGAAGGTGCCGAGCACGGCCTGCTGCGTCAGGATGCGGAACACCGCCACGGCGGTGTAGCCCTCGCGCTGGCAGGGCAGCGGTGCGGGCGGTTCGGCCTGGGCCTCGGTCTTGCGCGGTACGCGGCGGAAGTCATGCACGACCACCACGTCCTGCTGCGTGGCCTGGCCGCACAGGCATGTATCGGCGCGCATGCATTGCTCGGCCTCTTCCAGCTCGGCGGGCAGGCCCTCGGCGGCCATCAGGTGCAGGCGCTCGCCGTCCGGGTCCATCACGCGGAGGCTGCCGCCCGCCGCGCCAAACTGCGCGGTGACACGCTGCAGGAAGCCGCGGCACATCGTGTCGATGTCGGACGAGACATTGAGGAACGCGGTGATGTCATACAGCGCGGACAGCTCCCGGTTCTGCGCGGCAAGCTGTTCGGTCTTCTGCGCCACGCGCGAGGCGAGATCGGCGTACAGCCCCTGCAGCTCCTCGGCCATGCGGTTGTAACCGTGCGCCAGCAGGCCGAACTCGTCGCGCGACTCCACCGTCAGGCGCGTGGTGAACTCGCGCGCGGCCACGCGCTGCAGACCCTCCTGCAGGCGCAGCACCGGCAGGATGATCCACAGATACAGCAGGTAGATCATGGCCAGCGTGCCCACGCACGCCATGGCCGCCAGCGCAAACTGCGACAGCCGCAGCAGCGTGGTCTTGTGCGCGTTGCTCTGCTCGATCATGCGCACGAGCTGGTCCGCCTGCGCGATGAAGCCCGGCAGATGCGCCAGATACACCGACGGCGCGCCGGGCGGCAGTGCAATGTCGGCGGCGATGCTGGGTTTGAGCTGCGTTTTCCAGGCGGCGCAGACGGCGTCGAACTGGCGGTGGATGTCGGCGTCGGCCGGCAGGAAGAGCGGGCGCTGGGCGTCGCCCTTGCGCAGCGCATCGAGGGTGGCATCGAGCCGGTTGGTCTGTTGCTCGAGCGCGCTGGTGTGCCAGTCGCGCGCCTCCAGCACCGCCACGCCGATCTGGCTTGCGCGCATGCGCAGGCTGCCGGTGTCGTTGATGGCGGCGCCCGCGCCTTCGAGCTGCCACGACAGCCACAGCGTGCCGCCGATCATCGCCAGCACCAGCGTCAAGGCGACCAGGGAGGCCGAAACAATGCGCGTGGACAGGCGCTGCCGTATGGGCGGCAGCATGGCCGAAAGCGGGACGGCGGCAGCGTTCATGGTCGGGGGCGTGCGTTGGGACCGGTGTGGGGGCCCGGCCGTCCTCCGCTGGCGGCATGCCGAGTCGGGGCGGTGTTATGCGGGCAAGGGTTCCAGCTCGAGTATCTGGCAGATGAAGTCCGCCACGCCTTGCGGCCGATCAAGGAACAGGCTCGGGCGGTCCAGCCGCAGCGGCACATCGCTCACAACGGCGAGGATGCTGTCGTCATCCGGATACATCGGCGGCTTGCCGAGTGCCGGACGGTGCACCTCAAGGCGTGGGATCGACTCTCGCCGGAAGCCCTCCACCAGTGTCAGGTCCGCCGGGCTCATGCGCGCGAGCAGCTCATCGAGGGTGGGCTCCGGCGCCTCGTGCAGCGTATGCACGATGGCGTAGTGGTACGGCGAGGCCACCATCACCTCGCTCGCGCCGGCCGCGCGCACGCGGGCGCTGTCCTTGCCCGGCGGCTCCAGCGCGAGCATGTGGTGGCTGTGCTTGATCACGTTCACGCGCAGCCCACGTGCGCGCAGCAGCGGCAGCATGGCCTCGATGAGGGTGGTCTTGCCGCTGCCGGAGCGGCCCGTGATGCCAAAGACGGCGCGCCGGTGCGTCAACATGTCAGCGTCCGCGCACGAGTTGCCAGGCGCGGCCCACATAGGTGACCGAGGCCAGCCCGCTCCACACATGCACCAGCCGCGTGAATGGGAAGATCAGGAACAGCGTCATCCCCATGAACAGGTGCAGCTTGAAGATCAGCGGCACCTCGGCGACAAAGCTGGAAGCATCGGCCTGCAGCGTCACGATGTGCTGGGCCCAGGTCATCAGCAGCACCATCACGTGGCCGTCCAGGTGGCCGGCGGAGGTGAAGATGGTGGTCAGCCCCAGCAGCAGCGTGATGAGCAGCCAGGCCAGCAGCACCGCATCGCCACGGCGCGTGACGGCACGGATGCGCGGGTGGGCCAGGCGCCGGTAGATCAGCATCAGCAGGCCGATCAGGCACAGGCTGCCGAGCACGCCGCCGGCAGTCATGGCCACCAACTGCTTGACGCCGTGCGGCACGCCCAGCGCGTCCCACACCGCCACCGGCGTGAGCAGGCCGGCCAGGTGGCCGAAGAACAGACCGAGGATGCCCACGTGGAACAGCAGGTTGCCCACGCGCAGTGTGCCGGTGTGCAGCAGCTGCGAGCTGTCGCTCTTCCAGGTGTATTGCTCGCGCTCGAAGCGCAGCAGGCTGCCGAGCAGGAAGATCGTCCCCGCGATGTACGGGTAGATGCCGAAGAGCAGGGTGTTGAGCATCGTCATGTCAGGCTCGCTTGGGAAGGTTGCACGGGCGCGGCCTTGCGCGGATGGAACTGCACGGTCTGTTCGGCCGGCAGCGTGGGGCGCAGCAGCGGCTCGACGCCATCTGCGCTGGGGCCGAAACGCTCCATCGCTTCATCCATGTCGCGGATGGGCGGTTCGGTCAGCGCCTGCGGCTGCACGTCCGTGCGTGTGCGCAGCACGTCGAAGATGCCGGCGTAGGCGGTGCCGTCACGCGTGAGGCGCTCGCCGATGGCGGCCAGCACGTGGATGGCGTCGCCCAGCAGGGCCGAGGCTTCGGCGCCGTGACCGGTCGCTTCCATCTGGCCGAGCACTTCCAGGAACAGCGGCACGTAGTCCGGCAGTTCATTGGCGGCGGGCTCGACGCCGTATTTGCGGTACTCCTCGATCAGGTCGACCATGGCCTGGCCGCGGTCGCGGCTCTCGCCGTGCACGTGCTCGAACAGGTGCAGCGCGTGCGAGGGGTTGCGATCGAAGGTGGCGACGTAGTGCTCCTGCAGGGTGATCAGGTCGGTGCTGCGCAGCGTGTCGAGCAGCGGCGTGAGCTTTTCATGCGCCTGATGTGTATCAGGCGTGGCCGCCAGCAGGCGGTCGATCTCGGGCAGGGCCTCCAGCAGTTCCGGCTCGGGGTAGTCGAGCAGGGCGGAGAGCAGGCGATACAGCGAAGGGGTCGTCATGGTGGTTCTCCTTTGCCTCAAGCCGCGCTGGTCTTCTTGCGCGAGACCGGCATGCTGATGGTCTGCACGCTGGCCTTCTTGCGCCCGAACAGCGTGCCTTCCGACACACCGCCGGAGCAGCCGTTGCCGAAGCTGAAGCCGCACGCGCCTTTCTCGTCAAAGCTGTCCTGCGTCATCTCCTTGTGCGAGGCGGGGATGACGAAGCGGTCTTCATAGTTGGCGATGGCCATGATCTGGTACATGTCTTCCACCATCGCCGGCGTGAGGCCGACGCGGTTCAGCACATCCAGATCCTGCGTGTGGTGCACGGTCTGGGCGCGCTTGTAGGCGCGCATGGCGAGCATGCGTTCGAGCGCGCTGACCACCGGCGCTTCGTCGCCCGCGGTCAGCAGGTTGGCGAGGTAGCGCACCGGAATGCGCAGGCTCTTCACGTCCGGGATCATGCCGTCCATGCCCATCACGCCCGACTCCGCCGCCGACTGGATCGGCGACAGCGGCGGGATGTACCAGACCATCGGCAGCGTGCGGTATTCCGGGTGCAGCGGGAAGGCGACCTTCCACTCGCAGGCCATCTTGTAGACCGGCGACTTGACCGCAGAATCAATCCAGCTCTGCGGGATGCCCTGGCGCAGCGCCTCGGCCTGGATGGCCGGGTCGTGCGGGTCGAGAAACACGTCGAGCTGCGCGTTGTAGAGGTCCTTGGTGTCCTCCACGCTGGCGGCGGCTTCGATGCGATCGGCGTCGTACAGCATCACACCCAGGTAGCGGATGCGGCCCACGCAGGTTTCCGAGCACACCGTCGGCTGGCCGGTCTCGATGCGCGGGAAGCAGAAGGTGCACTTCTCGGCCTTGCCGCTCTGCCAGTTGAAGTAGATCTTCTTGTACGGGCAGCCCGACACGCACATGCGCCAGCCGCGGCACTTGTCCTGGTCGACCAGCACGATGCCGTCTTCCTCGCGCTTGTACACCGAGCCCGACGGGCACGAGGCCACGCAGGTCGGGTTCAGGCAGTGCTCGCACAGGCGCGGCAGGTACATCATGAAGGTGTTCTCGAAGGTCGAGTACATCTCCTTCTGGATGTTTTCGAAGAGCTGGTCGCGGCTGCGCGAGTCGAACTCGCCGGCCAGATCGTCTTCCCAGTTCGGGCCCCACTCGATCTTCTCCATGGTCTTGCCGGTGATGGCGGAGACCGGCCGCGCGGTGGGCGGCGTCTGCGACAGCGGCGCGTTCTGCAGGCGCGCGTAGTCGTAGGTGAAGGGCTCGTAGTAGTCGTCGATCTGCGGCAGGTTCGGGTTGGCGAACAGGTTGGCGAGGATCTTCAGCTTGCCGCCCTGGCGCGGCGTGAGCTTGCCGTCGGCGCTGCGCTGCCAGCCGCCTTGCCACTTGTCCTGGTTCTCCCACTGCTTGGGGTAGCCGACGCCGGGCTTGGTCTCGACGTTGTTGAACCAGGCGTATTCCACGCCGTCGCGCGAGGTCCAGACGTTCTTGCACGTCACGGAGCAGGTATGGCAGCCGATGCACTTGTCCAGATTCAGGACCATGGCCACCTGGGCACGGATTTTCATTGCGAGGCTCCCGGGAGCGTTTCTGCCAGTTGTTCTTCCATCCAGTCGACGCGCTGCATCTTGCGCACGATCACGAACTCATCGCGGTTGCTGCCGACGGTGCCGTAGTAGTTGAAGCCGTAGGCCAACTGCGCGTAGCCGCCGATCATGTGGGTGGGCTTGGTGACGGTGCGCGTGACGGAGTTGTGGATGCCGCCGCGCATGCCGCTGGTCTCGGCCCCCGGCACGTTCACGATCTTTTCCTGCGCGTGGTACATCAAACACATGCCGCGCGGCACGCGCTGGCTCACCACCAGACGCGCGGTGAGCGTGCCGTTGACGTTGAACACCTCCACCCAGTCGTTGTCGCGCAGGCCGTTGGCCTTGGCATCGGCCTCGGCCACCCACACGTGCGGGCCGCCGCGCGAGAGCGTGAGCATGCGCAGGTTGTCCGAATACGTGGAGTGGATGCCCCACTTCTGGTGCGGCGTGATCCAGTTCAGCACCAGCTCCGGGTTGCCGTTGCTGTGCTTGCCGAGCATCGGCGCCACGGTCTTGGTGTCGATGGGCGGTTTGTACAGGCACGCGCCTTCGCCAAAGTCGAGCATCCAGCGGTGGTCCTGGTAGAACTGCTGGCGGCCGGTCAGCGTGCGCCAGGGGATCAGCTCATGCACGTTGGTGTAGCCGGCGTTGTAGCTGACTTCTTCCGACTCCAGCCCCGACCACGTCGGCGCGGAGATGATCTTGCGCGGCTGCGCCTGCACGTCGCGGAAGCGGATCTTGTCGTGCTCGCGGCCCACGGCCAGGTGCGTGTGGTCGCGCCCGGTGATCTTGGACAGCGCGTCCCACGCCTTCACGGCCACGTGGCCGTTGGTCTCGGGTGCGAAGGTCAGGATCATCTCGGCCGCGTCGATGGCGCTCTCCAGGCGCGGACGGCCCTGGCTCACACCGGGGGCGCTCACCTTGTGGGTGAGGCCCGCCAGCTCGTGCACCTCGTGCTCGGTGTTCCAGTTGATGCCCTTGCCGCCGTTGCCCAGCTTGTCCAGCAGTGGGCCGACCGACGTGAACTTGCGATAGATGTCGGCATAGTTGCGCTCGACCACGGTCATGGCCGGCGCGGTCTTGCCCGGGATGAGATCGCACTCGCCATGCTTCCAGTCCTTCGGCTCAAACGGCTGGCCGAGCTCGCCCGGCGTGTCGTGCATCAGCGGCGTGCAGACCAGGTCGTGGCGCGTGCCCAGCAGCGGGCCGGCGATCTCGGTGAACTTCTTGGCGATGGCCTTGTAGATCTCCCAGTCGGTCTTGGACTCCCACAGCGGATGCACCGCCTCCGACAGCGGGTGGATGAACGGGTGCATGTCGGACGTGTTCAGGTCGTCCTTCTCGTACCAGGTGGCGGTCGGCAGCACGATGTCGCCGTACAGGCAGGTCGTGCTCATGCGGAAGTCGAGCACCGTCAGCAGGTCGAGCTTGCCCTCGGCCGCTTCGCGCATTTCCACTTCGGTCGGCTTGATGGCGGCCGCCTCGTCGCTGAACAGCGCGTTCTGCGTGCCGAGCAAGTACTTGAGGAAATACTCATGCCCCTTGCCCGAGCTGCCGAGGATGTTCGAGCGCCAGACAAACATGTTGCGCGGGAAGTTGTCCGGGTGGTCCGGGTCTTCGCAGGCGAAGCGCAGCTTGCCGCTCTTCAGTTGCTCGACGGTGTGCGCAACCGGGTCCTTGCCGGCCGCCTGTGCGGCGGCGGTGACGTCGAGCGGGTTGGCATTCAGTTGCGGCGCGGAGGGCAGCCAGCCCATGCGCTCGCTCTTGGCGTTCAGGTCCAGCAGCGACAGGCCGTTGTAGCGCGCGCGGTCAGCGGTGGGGCTGAGGATCTCGTCCACCGACAGCTTCTCGTGCCGCCACTGGCTGGTGTGGCTGTAGAAGAACGAGGTGCCGTTCATCTGGCGCGGCGGGCGCGACCAGTCCAGCCCGAACGCCAGCGGCGCCCAGCCGAACTGCGGCCGCAGCTTCTCCTGCCCCACGTAGTGGGCCCAGCCGCCGCCGCTCTGGCCGATGCAGCCGCACATCATCAGCAGGTTGATGATGCCGCGGTAGATCATGTCGTTGTGGTACCAGTGGTTCAGCGCGGCCCCGACGATGACCATGCTCTTGCCGTGCGTGCGGTCCGCGTTGTCGGCAAACTCGCGCGCGACCTGGATCACCTGCGCGCGCGGCACGCCGGTGTGCTTCTCCTGCCAGGCCGGGGTGTAGGGCACGTCGTCGTCGAAGCTGGTGGCGACGTTGGCGCCGCCCAGGCCCTGGTCGACACCGTAGTTGGCCAGTTGCAGGTCGTACACGGTGGCGATGCGGGCAGTGGTGCCATCGGCCAGCGTCACGCGCTTGGCCGGAACGCGGCGCTTGAGCGTCGCGTCGTGCTCGCCGCCGAAGTACGGGAAGCTGACCTCCACCACTTCGTCGTGCGCATCGACCAGCGAGAGCAGCGGGTCGATCGGCGCGCCGTCTGCCGCGTCCTTCAGTTCGAGGTTCCAGCGGCCGACCTTGGCGCCATCGTCGTGCTGGGCCTCATTCCAGCGCAGGCCGATGGTGCCGTTGGGCACCACCAGCCGGCCCGTTGCAGTGTCGATCAGCAGCGTCTTCCACTCGGGGTTGTTGGCCTCGCCGTGGTTGCCGGCCAGGTGCGAGGCGCGCAGGAAGTGGTCGCCGGCGTAGCTGCCGTCTTCGGTCTCGCGCAGCAGCACCAGCATCGGCATGTCGGTGTACTGCTTGATGTAGTCGCGGAAGTAGGCGGACTTGCCATTGGCGTGGAATTCCTTGAGCACCACGTGGCCCATCGCCATGGCCAGCGCGGCGTCGGTGCCTTGCTTGGGCGCGAGCCAGATGTCGCCAAACTTGACCATCTCGCCGTAGTCGGACGAGACCGCCACGGTCTTGGTGCCCTTGTAGCGGACCTCGGTGTAGAAGTGCGCGTCCGGCGTGCGCGTCTGCGGCACGTTGGAGCCCCACACCATCAGGTAGGTCGAGTTGTACCAGTCGGCCGATTCCGGCACGTCGGTCTGCTCGCCCCACACCTGCGGGCTGGCGGGCGGCAGGTCGCAGTACCAGTCGTAGAACGACAGGCACACGCCGCCGATCAGGCTCAGGTAGCGCGCACCGGCCGCGTAGCTGACCATCGACATGGCGGGAATCGGCGAGAAGCCGATCACGCGGTCCGGGCCGTAGCGCTTGATGGTGTACGCGTTGGCGGCGGCGATCATCTCGGTGGCGGTGTCCCAATCGGCGCGCACGAAGCCGCCCTGGCCGCGCACGCTCTTGTAGCGCTTGGCCTTCTCGGGGTTCTGGCTGATCGATTCCCACGCGGCCACCGGGTCCATGGTCTTGCGGGCCTCGCGCCACATCTCCATCAGCCGGCCGCGGATCAGCGGCGTCTTCACGCGCTGGGCGGAATAGACATACCAGCTGTATGACGCACCACGCGGGCAGCCGCGCGGTTCGTGGTTGGGCAGGTCGGGGCGGGTGCGCGGGTAGTCGGTCTGCTGGGTCTCCCAGGTGATCAGGCCGTTCTTGACGTAGACCTTCCACGAGCAGGAACCGGTGCAATTGACGCCGTGGGTGGAGCGCACGATCTTGTCGTGCTGCCAGCGGCTGCGGTAACCGTCTTCCCAGCGGCGGTCTTCGTTGACCACGGCGCCGTGCCCATCGGCAAAGGTCGACCGGACGTGGTTGAGGAACTTCAGGCGATCGAGAAAGTGGCTCATGATGCGATTGACCCGCGCCCGAGGGCGAAACGCCGCCGGCGCGCGGTGGTTGCAGGGATGAGCACAGCTTATGGAGAGCGGACCTCCGCGCCTATTCATCGGGCGACGTGGCCGGGCGCTGCAGTGGAGGGAGGCGGGGCAGGGCGGCCTCCGCCGGAAGAACTAGGTCGGGTGGTTTTGCGGCGTTTTTTGCGGCATGCGGTGTGCTCGCATGACGGGTGCGCGCAACGCATGCGCCAACACTTTGGCCTGGGTCAAGGAGGATGCCGGACCTGCGGTGGTAATACTCGCCGCCTGTGCATCCCGTTCTTGCGTGGAGTCCCCATGACTAGCGCCACTCCCATTGCCCGCCACAGCGTGTTCGAAGACGCCCTGGCGATCCTGATCGGCGCCCTGTGCGTCTCGTTCGGCATCCTCCTGTTCAAGCAGGGCGGCCTGCTGTCGGGCGGCACGGCCGGCATCGCCTTCCTGATCCACTACACCACGTCGTGGCGCTTCGGCACGGTGTTCTTCCTGATCAACCTGCCGTTCTACGTCCTGGCCATCCGGTGCATGGGCTGGCGCTTTACCGTCAAGACCTTCTGCGCAGTGGCGCTGGTGTCGTGGTTTGCCGAGATGCACGCGCACTTCGTGCACCTGGGCACGCTCGACCCGCTCTATGCCGGGGCCATCGGCGGGGTGCTGATGGGGGTGGGCTTCATCGTGCTGTTCCGCCATCAGGCCAGCCTGGGCGGGGTCAATATCGTCGCGCTGTATCTGCAGGACAAGGTTGGCATTCGCGCGGGCAAGCTGCAGATGGCGGTGGACGTGTGCATCGTGCTGGTGTCGCTGTGGGTGGTGAGCCCCAAGGCGCTGGTGGCATCGCTCATCGGCGCGGTGGCGCTCAACCTGATCATTGCGCTCAACCACCGGCCGGGGCGGTATCTCGCTTACGGACTGCCTGAGAAGCCAAAGGCTGCATGAGGGCTGGGCGGGGGCGCGCCGCACCACGGCGCAGCCCCCGTTTGCATCAGCACGGCATTGGCGCGTTGCGGCGGGCGTAGACGGCCCACGTCACCAGCAGGCACAGCACGTAGAACGCGATGAAGCAGTACAGCGCGGCGTTGACGGAGCCCGTCAGCTCCAGCGAGGTGCCAAAGCTCTTGGGGATGAAGAAGCCGCCGTACGCGCCGATCGCGCCGGTAAAGCCCAGCACGGCGGCCGATTCCTTGCCGGCGTCCTGGGTGGCCTGACGCTGTGCCGCGTCATCCTTGCCCTTGGCCGCACGCTGGTGCTGCGTCAGGAAGATGATCGGGATCATGCGGAAGGTCGAGCCGTTGCCGATGCCCGTCAGCGCAAACAGCACGATGAACATGCCGAGGAAGCCCGCGAAACTGCCGGGGTTACCTGCAGACGGCAGGAACGTCAGCACGCCCACCACCGCGGCGATCATGCCCGCGAACACCCACAGCGTGACGCGCGCCCCGCCCAGCTTGTCGGAAATCCAGCCGCCCACCGGCCGCGTGAGCGCACCGGCCAGCGGCCCGAGGAACACGTAGGAGGTCGGGTTGACGTCGGGAAACTGCGATTTGGTCAGCAGCGCCAGCCCGGCCGAGAAGCCGATGAACGAGCCGAAGGTGCCGACATACAGCAGGCACATCAGCCAGTTGTGGGTGCGCTTGAAGATCACGGCCTGGTCGGCAAACGAGGCCTTGGCATCGGCAATGTCATGCATGCCGAACCATGCCGCCACCGTGGCCACCACGATGAACGGCACCCACAGGAAGCCCGCGTTTTGCAGCCAGATGTTGCGCTCCACGCCGCCCGCCGTATAGGTCTGTGCATCACCGCCCAGCGCGCCGAACACGCCCACCGAGATCACCAGCGGCGTGACGAACTGCACCACCGACACGCCCAGGTTGCCGATGCCGGCGTTGAGCCCCGTCGCCAGCCCCTTCTTCTGCTTGGGGAAGAAGAAGCTGATGTTGGCCATCGACGAGCTGAAGTTGCCGCCGCCCAGGCCGCACAGCAGCGCCAGCACCAGCAGGGTCGGGTAGCTGGTCTGCGGATCGCGCAGCGCGAAGCCCATGCCCAGCGCCGGGATCAGCAGGCTGGCGGTGGACAGCGCCGTCCAGCGCCGCCCGCCGAAGATCGGCACCAGGAACGAATAGAAGATGCGCAGCGTCGCGCCCGACAGCGCCGGCAGCGCGGTGAGCCAGAACATCTGGTTCTTGGTCAGCGCAAAGCCGGCCTTGTCGAGGTTGACCACCACCACGCTCCACAATGACCAGATCGCAAACGCGATCATCAGCGCAGGGATGGAAATCCACAGGTTGCGGTAGGCCACCGACTGCCCGGTGGCACGCCAGAACGACGGGTTCTCCGGCTCCCAGCGGGTGAGGACGTTAGAAGACATGGTGTGCTCCAGCAAGGCCGCGCCCAGGCAGGCGCGGCAGATTCAGAAAATTGGGGATCAGGCAGCGCGTTGGGCCAGTGCGGGCGGTTGGGCTTGTTCGCGGGCTGTTGCACCCTGGGCGCGGAAGCTGAAGTGCATCCACACCAGGCTCACGCACACGGCGCCGTACAACAACATGAAGCAGGTCGAGTGGATGCCGGTCAGGTCCACCAGCACGCCAAACAGGATCGGCAGCACGAAGCCCGCCAGCCCGCCGGCCAGGCCGACTGCACCGGACACCGCGCCGATGTTGTCGGTGAAATCGTTCGAGATGAACTTGAACACCGAGGCCTTGCCGATGGCCATCGCCACGCCCACCACGCCCATCAGCGCAGTGAACGCCACCGGCGACAGGCCAATGTGGAAATCGAGCGGGCCGTGCGTGCTGGCCACCGTGAACTGCGTCGGCGGATAGCTCAGCAGGAAGAAGGCGACCCAGCACACCCACATCACCGCCCAGGTGGTGCGGTAAGCGCCGTAGCGGTCCGACAGCCAGCCGCCCACCGCGCGCAGCACGCCGCCCGGCAGCGAGAAGCACGCCGCCAGGAAGGCCGCCGTCTGGATCGAGAAGCCATACTCCGAGACGTAGTAACGCGTGAGCCACAGCGACAGTCCGACATAGCCGCCGAACACCACCGAGTAGTACTGCGAGTAGCGCCACACACGCGGGTCGCGCATCACGCGCAGCTGCTCGCGCAGGGTGACCGACTTGCCGCTGGCGTGGGCCGGGTTGGTGGCCGAGCCGAACCAGAACAGCAGCGCCGTGACCAGCATGGCGATGGCATAGACGCGCGGCACCACCGTCCACGAGCCGGCCGCGACGATCAGCACCGGCGCCACGAACTTGTTGAGCGCCGCGCCCGCGTTGCCCGCCCCGAAGATGCCCATGGCAAAGCCCTGGCGGCTCTTGGGGAACCAGCGCGCCACATACGGCGTGCCCACCGAGAACGAGCCCCCCGCCAGGCCGACGAGCATGCCCAGCGCCAGGAACTGCCACAGCTGCGTGGCATCGGCCACGAACCAGATCGGCACGATGGTCGCCAGCATCAGCAGGAAGAAGACGATGCGCCCGCCAAAGCGGTCGGTCCACATGCCCAGCGGCACGCGCACCAGCGAGCCGGTCAGCACCGGCATGGCGGCAATCAGCCCGAACTCGGTTTCTGACAGGCCGAGCTGCTTCTGCAGCGGAATGCCGAGAATGGCGAACATCGTCCACACCGCAAAGCAGATGGTGAAGGCGAAGGTGCTGGAGCCCAGCACGGCGTAAGCACGCGGTGCAATGGCGGGAGAGGGGATAGCGTTGTTGTTGGACATGACCGGCTCAAGACGACAGACGGGAAGACGGAATCAGGCATGTCCAGCGTAGGGGCACGCACACGGCGGGTCCATTCGCCGACGGACGAGGCCGGGGTGCCGACCGGCGTAGTCCTGACAGGTGGGTTGCCGGGGCCGAATTGTTAAGGCGGCGTTAACGTGACGGCGGGGCTGGGTTCGCTACAATCGTCCGGCCCGCGGCCAGGCGGGCACCACAACAATCACAGGGAAGGGAAATCAGATGAACGACATCGCACGCGAGCCCGTCCTGGGCGCCGCCCCCGCGCCGGCTGCACCGCAGCCGTTGCGCCTGCGTTTTACCGGCAGCGGCTCGGAGTATTTCCGCATCTGGATCGTCAACCTGCTGCTGACCATCGTCACGCTGGGGATCTACTCCGCGTGGGCGAAGTGCCGCACGCTGCAGTATTTCTACCGCAACACCCAGCTGGACCGCTCCAGCTTCGACTACCACGGCAACCCGATCGCCATTCTCAAGGGGCGGGCGATCGTGTTTGCGGTGGTGGTGCTGTATCAGTTGTCCGTGCACGTCTCGCTCTACCTCACGTTCGCCATGATCGCGGTGTTCGGGCTGGTGTTTCCATGGCTGCTGGTGCGCTCGCTGCGCTTCCGCATGGCCAATTCCAGCTACCGTGGCCTGCGCTTTGCCTTCACCGGCGGCGATCTCGAGGCCTACAAGGTCTTCCTGCTGTGGCCGATCCTGACGGTGCTCACGGTCTACCTGCTGGCGCCGTTCGCGCATCAGCGCTTCAAGCAGTACCAGCACAAGAACACGCGCTTCGGCGCTTCGCCGTTCGGCTTCTCGGCCACGGCGGGCAATTTCTATGGCGTGTACCTGCGCACGTTTGGCCTGGCGGTTCTGGCCTTCGTCGTGATCGGCGTGCTGGCGGTCGTACTGGGTGCCGCGTCCCTCCTCGGTGCCAGTGCCGCGGGCAAGGCCGCCATGTACAGCGTCATCCCGTTGGGCATTTACGCGGTCCTGCTGTTCCTCGGCCCGTACTTCATGGCGCGCCTGCAGAACGTCGTCTGGAACCACACCACGCTGGGCGCGAATCGCTTCCAGAGCCAGGTGGGCGCGCGCAAGCTGTTCTGGATCTTTATCTCCAACGCGTTCATGATCGCCATCACCCTCGGCCTGTTCGTGCCATTCGCGCGCGTGCGCACGGCGCGCTACAAGCTCGAATCGGTGACGCTGCTGGCCGACGGCTCGCTCGATACGTTCGTGGCAGGCGAGGCCACCAAGATCAGCGCACTGGGCGACGCGGCGATCGACTGGTACGACATCGACATCGCCCTGTAACGGGCTCACCAAAGCGGCGCGCGCATGATCCTCGCAACGTACTTCGACGGGCGCACCTCGCGGGCGCATCCGGTGCGGCTGACGGTGGAGCAGGGCGAGTTGGCCCTGTTCGACCTGGAAGGCACGCCGGTGCGCCGCGCGCCGCTGTCTTCCTTGCGGGTGTCGGAACGCGTCAAGCACGCGCCGCGCCTGGTCACGTTTGACGACGGCGCGTTCTGCGAGATTGCCGACCCGGCCGAGCAGAGCGCGCTCAATGCGCTGCTGCATCGCACCGGCTACCAGGAAGGCCTGGTGGTGCGAGCGCAGAACAGCTGGCGCCTCGCGCTGGGCGCGCTGCTGCTGACGCTCGCCACGCTGGCGCTGGGCTACCGCTACGGCCTGCCGTGGGGCGCCAAGGTGCTCGCCAGCATGGTGCCGCAGCGGGTGGAGGCCCAGCTCGGCCACGCCTCGCTGCAGGCGTTTGACCAGCACTGGCTCAAGCCCAGCAAGCTGCCCCAGGCACAGCAGGACCGCATCCGCGCGCGCTTTGCGACGCTGCGCGCGCCCAATGCCACGCACACGTACACCATCGTCTTTCGCGATGCCGGCAAGATGGGCGCCAACGCCTTCGCGCTGCCCGGCGGCGACATCATCGTGACCGATGCGCTGGTCAAGCTGGTGGGCGAGGACGACGGCCTGATGGGCGTGCTCGCCCACGAGGCCGGCCACGTGGAATACCGCCACGGCCTGCGCCAGCTGATCCAGTCTTCCGCCATCGGCGCCACGGCGGCGCTGCTGTTTGGCGACGTGTCGAGCATCCTGGCCGGCGTGCCGGCGACCATGCTGACGCTGCGCTACTCGCGCGACTACGAGCGCGACGCCGATCACTACGCCGCACGCATGCTGCTGGAGAACGGGCGCTCCGTGGGCGCGTTCGCCGACGTGCTGCAAGCGCTGGAAGACTCGCACGGCGGCACCCGCCCCGCCGATCACGCCGCCAAGAACACCGCCAAGGACACCGCCAAGGACACCGCCAAGGACACCGCCAAGGACACCGCCAAGGGCGACGCCTCCAACGACGATGCCTCGGCGTTCTTCTCCTCCCACCCCCTCACACGCGAGCGCATCGACACGCTGCGCCGCTTCGACCGTACGCACGGCGGCAGCGACGCCGACTGAAGCACCGGCCCCCGGTCGCAGCATGTCCGCGGTCCCATCTCGAGGCCCGGGTGATCGATTCGCACCCGTAGTCCATTTGACCGATTTCTCTCGTGCCCCGCGATGACCAAGATGGGTTCAAGGAGAGCAGGGGGGGCTCCTTGACCCTGATGTTTGGGGGTCAACGCGCGGCGCAATCCAACTAGACTGACACCGCCAGCGCGGCGCGCACACGGCAACGCGTGCACGATCGCGGCCCACCATTCGATGTATCCGTGTCGGCTGCGAGGCGGGGGGAGCCATGCGACAAGCGGAACAGGGCGTCGGGAGCGCTGCATCAGGCGCCGTGCTGGAGCGGATTCTGCGCCGCATCCCAGACCGCATCACGATGGTCCGGCTGGTCCGGTTCGGGGTCTCGGGTGTGATCGCCACCGGTGTGCACGTGGCCATTGCCACGCCGCTGGCGCTGGGGCTCGGGGTGTCGCCGGTGCTAGCAAACGGGGTCGCGTTCGTTTGCGCCACCGTCTTTTCCTACCTCTTGAATGCGCTCTGGAGCTTCTCCGCCAAGCCCGATCGCCACAACTTCCTGCGCTTCGTCTGCGTGGCCGTGTTCGGGCTGCTGCTGACGCTGGCCATCTCCTGGATCGCGCAACAGCTGGGTGGGAACTACTGGGTCGGGCTGGCTGCGATCCTGATGGTGGTGCCGCCGATCACCTTCGTCCTGCACCGGACCTGGACCTTTCGTTGATGCCGGCGCAAGGCGCGCGGGCACACGCAAATCCGCACCGTTTTCGCCCCGCGTTTCAGCGCTGAATCATACCTACGGCCAGTTTCGGTCTGCGCTCGGCGCGGCTACAACTGTCTATAAACAACGGGAAACCTGCAGGCGGCGCAAGGTGTGTGGCGGGCGGCGCGGCAGGTGGCCAGATCAACGGGCAGCGGGCGCGCTGCGTGGCGAGGGGAGCATCACTGGCTTCGCCTTGCGCCGTCGCCGCTGCAGCCGGACTGGCTGATTGAGACATCTCACCGAACGGGGCGACGGGCCATGCGTAACGACTGCAACTCTGGGAAGCGGAAACAACGCGGGGTCGTCCTGCCGATCGTGGGCCTCGTCATCGCTGTGCTGCTGGGCATGGCGGGCCTCGTCATCGATCTGGGCGGGCTGTTTGTCGCCAAGTCGGAGCTGCAATCGGCGGTCGATAGCTGCGCCCTGTCCGCGGCGCAGGAGCTGGACGGCAACAAGGATGCGCTGACACGGGCGACCAATGCAGGGCTTACCGCCGGCAACGCCAACAATGTCACGTACCAGAAGGTGTCGGCGTCGCTGGCGGCGGCCGACATCACCTTCAGCACGTCGCTGACCGGCACCTACAGCCCGGCTGCCACGGGGTCGTCCGGTTCGAGCTACGTGAAGTGCAATCACACCACCAGCGGGATCACGGCGCGCCTGATCAAGTTCGTGGGCGGCGCCACCACCAATTCGGTGGCGGCACTGGCGGTGGCCACGCGCGTCCATGCGCAGAGCACCTGCCCGATTCCGGTGGCCCTGATCCCGAAGACCGGCGGCACCTCGCCCAACTACGGCTTCCAGGTGGGCGAGTGGGCCACCATGCTCTATACCGGCGGCTCGACCCTGCCGGGCGAAATGGGCTGGTACAACCTCGACGGCTCCACCAACGCCAACGAGACCAAGACGGAGATGCTGCTGGGCTACTGCAACTCCAAGGTCGGCGACACCTTGCACACGCCGGGCGCGAAGGTCTCGGTGGACGATGCATGGAACTCCCGCTTCGGCATCTACAAGAACAAGTCCAACGCCTCGCAATTGCAGCCCGACCTCTCGGGCTACGCCTATACGTCCACCAACTGGACCAACGCCGTGCCGCAAAACGCCTACGGCGGCACGGCCGCCAAGGGCTCCGACAAGAGCGCCGCCAATTTCAAGACCAAGCGCCTTGCCTACGCCAACTACGACGATACCGGCTCCAGCGTGACGGGCGGCGACAAGATCACCGGCCTCAGCGTGCAAGGCGGCTACAAGAATCTCGGCACCGCAGGCACCGGTGGCGACCTTGCCACCTACGGCGCGAATCGGCGCCTGGTCCTGGTGCCGGTGATCTCCGCCGCCTCCAAGATCATCGACTACGCCTGCATGCTGATGCTGCAACCCATCGACGGCGTGCACATGACGCCCCAGTTCGAGTTTGTGAGCAACGCAAACAACCTGGGCAGCCCGTGCACACCCAGCGGCCTGGCAGGCGGGAGTCTGGGCCCGCTGGTTCCGGCCCTGGTGGAGTAAGGAGCGCGCCATGAAGACACGACAACACGGCGTGGCGGTGGTCGAGCTGGCCATCACCCTCTGCCTGCTGCTGGCCATCACCTTTGCGGTGACGGAGTTCGGCCGGGCCATCTACACCTACAACACACTCACCAAGTCCACGCGGGACGCCACGCGCTACCTGAGCACGCAGGCCGCCGGCAACGCGGCCGCCTACACCACGGCCCAGAACCTGGCCGTGTATGGCACGCCCACCGTCGGCGGCACGTCCAAACCGCTGGTGCCGGGGCTCACCGTCAGCATGGTCTCGATCTGCGATGCCTCCAACGCGACCTGCACGGGCAATATCGTCCAAGGCTCCAACCCCGCCATCAACACCGTCACTGTCACGATCTCGGGCTACACCTTCAGCCCGGTGCTGGACCTGCTGGCGTTCACGCGCTACTACACGCACGGCACCACGAAGATGACGTCGGTCCCTTTCAGCAACATCTCCGTGACCATGAGGCAATCCTATGAATAAGCATCAGAAAGGCACGACGGCGGTTGAGTTCGCCATTGTGGCGGTGCTGTTCCTGACGGTGCTGCTTGCCATCCTGGATTTCGGGCGCATCCTCTACACCTGGAACGCCGCCGGCGAGGCCACCCGCTGGGGCGCGCGCCAGGCGGTGGTGTGCTCGCAGGGGTCCGGTTCGGTGCTCTCGCGCATGCAGCGCATCCTGCCCAGCCTCAAGGCAACGAACGTGACGGTGCAGTGGTACGACGCCAGCGGCGCGGTGAGCACCACGTGCGATGCCACGAGCTGCGCCGGCGTTGCCGTCGGCATCACCGGGATGACCATCACACCAGTCTCTCCGGCCAAGTGGATCGGCATCTCAAGCCTGGCAGTGCCGGGCTTCTCGACGTATCTGCCCCGGGAGATCATGGGGCAGGACGCGAACAGCAGCAGCGTGTGCTCCTGAGGTCGGCGCGCGGATCTCTGACCTCGGCGATTGGACCTCTGACACCCACGCGCGAGTGTTTGAGCTCGGCGCTTGGACCTCGGACATCCGCGCATGAGTGTTTGACCTCGGCGTTCGGACCTCGGACATCCACGCGTGCGTGTTTTCACTCGGCGTTCTTGACCTCAGACCGCCACGCGTGAGTGTTTGCGCTCGGCGTTCGGACCTCAGACACCCACGCGCGAGTGTTTGAGCTCGACGCTTGGACCTCAGACACTCACTCATGCGTGTTTGACCTCGGCGTTCGGACCTCAGACCCCCGCGCGTGAATGTTTGAGCTCGGCGCTCGGGCCTCAGACACCCACGCGTGAGTGTTTGACTTCGGCGTTCGGACCTCAAACACTCACGCGCGAGTGTTTGACCTTCGTGCTCCGAGGTCTGCGCTCCACGCACGACGCTTTTTGCTTCGGGGTCTTGGGAGTCTGCGCTCGGCGTGCAACGCTTTTTGCCTTGCGGTTGAAGGTTTGAGCTCGGCACGCGAGGCTTTTTGCCTGGCGATCGGCCTTCTGAGCTCGGGCGTGCGGCGCTTTTTGTTTCGCCTTCAAGTGTCTGAGCTCGGCGCGCAACGCTTTTTGCCTTGCGATTGAGCGTCCGGACTCGGCGCGCGGCGCTTTTTTTCCCGGTGCAACGCCCTCGATTGGCGCCCCCGCCCGTCTCGGGGTCGCGTTCACTGCTGTTCTTTTATTTCTGCTCGTTCCCGCGCTCCAGCACGCGCAGGATTTCCCACTGGTACAGGTCCACCAATACGCCCTCCAGCGTAGTCAGCACGTAGGCGCCAATCGCGTCGAGAAACCCGGCCTGGTATTCGCCGGATTTGTCGCGGATGTGGATCTGGTATTCCCAGCGCAGCGTCCGGGGCTCGAAGTGCCGATGCAGCTTCATGCCCGCTTGCGAACGGCGCAGGAAATCTCGCGCGTACAGGGCGCCTTTCAAATAGTCGCGGTCGTGTTGCAGGCTCATCGGGCACCTCCGGAATAGAGGCGATGCGCGAGGCTGGCTGGGGGTGGGTGAAACGCGGGGCAGCGCCCGCTTGCGATGATGACAGCTTGAGTCGGTTGCTCCATTGCCTTGCCCTCTTCAATGTTGAGTAGGGAGCCACCCACCACGAAGGGTGGGCGGGCACACGACAGGCTGGAAACACCGGAAAACATAACCACAAACCGGCACGGCCGAAGCCGTACCTGCCGAGGCCCGCCCGTATAGGCGAACAGCGGCACGCAACAGCCTTATCGGCGTCGCGGGTTATGTTTGAAGGCGGGGTTTCCAAGCCCGGCCGCGCCTGTCTGACGCGAGCCCGGGCAGTGTAGCGGGCGCGGATGCCGTGGGGCAAGCGGCGCGGCGTCAGGGATCGTGGCGCGGTGCCTGGGCTTGCTAGTTGGCCAAGGTTCGGTTCTGGTGGTCCATCCGCTGTTTGGTCCCCTGCCGGGGCCGACTCACTTTCTTTGTCTTGCCAAAGAAAGTAAGCAAAGAAAGGCGCGCCCGAGATGGCGACAGCCTCCTTGAATTTCTGTCGCAGGGAGGGAGAGCGGGCAAACTCGCTGCGCTCAAACAGGCCCGCTCTCTTTTTCCTCCCTGCAACAGAAATTCAAGGCGCCATCTAGGGCAGGGTACGGCCACACCGTCTGGGGGCGGCGCTTGGCGCGGTTGTTTTTTTGGGTATCCGCATTTGCTGGTTGATGGCCTCATTGCATGCTGCGGCGCGAGAATCGCGCAGTCGGAGGCGCGACTTCACGTTGGGATCGACCGTCCCAGTTCGACCCAAAGGAGCCGGTGGAGGTAGAGAATCGCCTGCCCTCAAGCCGACCAAGCGGCCGCCACAAATTGGGCAGCCAAAGGTGGCTGCCCGGTTGCCGGACTCATCGTCAAGTTGATGACCAAAAACCAACATTGCGAACTCGGCGTCGCGAAAATTACTCGCGTCTAAAGCCGAGAATAGCCCTTCCTATTGGATTCCCGGGCACTAACGGATTCGGCATCCAGGCCGTGCTGACCTCGAGCGTATCTCCATCAAGTTTGTAGAATCGTTCCTGTTCACTGCCGTTCCAGGCTTCATTCCAAGACGAGTCAATCTTTGTAATGAACCTGTCCTCATCTATCCGATACCGTCCTGTATAGGCCATCACGGTACGGAAGAGCGCCACCATCTCCTCATCTGTGTTTCCTGGCTCCCGCGTCTTTGCGGTAACCAATACCATCATTCGCCCATCAGAGCTGAAGATAAGGTACCCGTTCGGGTCGGCGCCCCAAGGTTGAGTGCGCTCGTTTGAATCCTGAAGCTCGGTATTGAAAGAGATCAGCCGCCAGCAACCGTGGAGCTCAGTGTCGCGCTCAGTCATGTTTCCTCCCGTCCTACCGCCACTGCATGCTCAAGTCCTCATTTCTCTTACTGCCCGTTCCAAATTCGCCCGCACAATCACGCGATGAAACGGCGCAATCGTCGCAAGATAGATACGTCCCAGTCTGTTGTGGCAATGCACCACCGTCCCCGCGAGCAGCTCGCGCCCATTTGCCGCATCGGCGCGAAGTTGGATGGTGGCGCGGAAATCGAGATGCCGGTCATCCGCGCCCACGATCAACTCCGTCGCGCTCTTTGACAGCAGCGGTAAGTAACCGATCACCGGCCCACGCGCCGCTCCGGCAAGACCGACGGCGCGAGACGATTTGACGCCGACTGTCGCCATCGCCACATCGCGGACACGCGTGAGCGCACGAATCCACCACGCCTGCCGCTCGAACGCGGCGCGTGCCAACACCTCCAGATCATCGCTGGCCTCCGCCGGCAGTCGAATTGCGAAGGCGTCCAAAAGGTCCGCGCCCGCGTAAAGCGGCGCTAGCACGCTGTTGCTAGGCATGGGCACGGCGCGCGCTTTGGTCGAGGTCGTATTCCAGGGTAGGTTCATGGTGTCCAGCAGTCTAGTCGTGCCAGCGGCTCATCGATGCGGGCGGCCATCGTCAGCGTGTGCACCGTGGCCATATCTCGATCAATGGGTTGCCGCGAGTCTGCCCGAAAACGGACGGCCACGACAGGCTGCTGATGGCCGGGTTCGGACTAACCTTCTTCACATACCAACGTCGTGCTTGCCCTTAGCCTTTCACATAGGAACGCAGAGCCCAGCATCGAGCTGAGCTCTGCGTTTCATTTCGCGGTCCTGCCTCTCTTTGCCCCACTAGCATCACAGGTCGCGAGCCCGCTGACGCATGACGGCGCGTAACAGCGGGCGCCGTGAGGGGATCCGTCGCACAAAGCCACTACAATAGCGCCCCTTCGCCGGTGGCGCCCGCTCCTGATATCCCGTGCAGGCGCATGCCTCCCGCTGCACTCGAGAAGCCACAATCCTATGATGTCAAACGCTTGCGGCGTCGATTTCGGCACGTCCAACTCCACCGTCGGCTGGCTGAGATCGGACGCACCCACCCTGCTGCCGCTCGAAGACGGCAAGGTTACGCTGCCTTCCGTCATCTTCTTTCACGCCGAAGACCCGCTGGTCAGCTACGGCCGTGCCGCGCTGACCGACTATCTTGCCGGCTACGAGGGCCGCCTGATGCGCTCGCTCAAGAGCCTGCTCGGCACGTCGATGATGGACGACAGCACCGAGGTCATGGGCCAGGCCATGCCCTTCCGCAAGCTGCTGGCGCATTTCATCGGCGAACTCAAGAGGCGCGCCGAGCGCGCCGCCGGCCATGAATTCCGCCGCGCCGTGCTGGGCCGCCCGGTGTTCTTCATCGACGAAGATCCCAAGGCCGACCAGCTCGCCGAAGACACGCTGTCGGAAATCGCGCGCGACGCCGGCTTCGACGAGATCGCCTTCCAGTACGAGCCCATCGCCGCCGCGTTCGACTACGAGGCCGGCATCAGCGGTGAAGAACTTGTGCTGGTGGCGGACATTGGCGGCGGTACGTCGGACTTCTCGCTGGTGCGCCTGTCGCCCGACCGCGCGAAACGCCCTGACCGCCGCGAGGACATCCTCGCCAACGGCGGCGTTCACATCGGTGGCACCGACTTCGACCGCGCCTTGAGCCTAGCCAACGTGATGCCGCTACTGGGCCTGAACAGCGCGCTGCGCAACGGCAAGGCGATGCCGTCCGGCCAGTATTTCGACCTGGCGAGCTGGCACACCATCAACCACGTGTACACGCGCAAGGCGTGGGCGGTGGTGATGGACAATTACCGAGATGTCGCCGACACCGAAAAACTCGACCGCCTAATCCGCCTGATCCGCGAGCGCGCCGGCCACTGGCTGGCCATCCAGGTGGAAGACGCGAAGATCGCGCTGTCGGACGTCCCGGTGGCGGAGATCGACCTGCAGCGCATCGCGCCCGAGTTGAAGCAGCCCGTCACGCGCGAGGACTTCGACCAGTCGATAGGGAAGCTGGTCGGCAAGACGGTCTCGACGGTGCAGGCGATGCTGAAGACGGCGGGCGTCGCAGCGGAAACGGTCGATACCATTCTCTTCGCCGGCGGCTCCAGCGGGGTGCCGTTGCTGCGCGAGCAACTGGCGCAAGTGCTGCCGTCGGCGCGGCGCGTCGAAGGCGACCTGTTCGGCGGGATCGGTTCTGGCCTGGCGCGCGATGCGGCGCGCAAGTTTAGCTGACGGGCTGAAAGGCTGAGGGGCGGCGGGACGTTTCGAGCGTATCGAACCATCCGGGCTGGGATATTGCTGTAGTCGGAGACGAGGACCACGCCATGCTAGAGGCGATCCAACTCAAAGCGACGGACTCAGTTCGCAGGCTAAGCTCAATGCCGTCGCCAGACGGCTCAACGAACGTCCGCGCAAGACACTAAACTTCGATACGCCGGCGGAGCGATTCCATCAATACGTTGCATCGACCGGTTGAATCCGCAACCCGTTGCCGACGGTCGAGCCGTCAAAGGTGCAACGGCGTGGATCGGAGTGGAGCAGTCACCCGGTACGGCCACTCAAGGACAATTGGTCGGCCTTTGCCAACGTCAGGAAGCTGATTCGGTGAGGTGGCAAAGGGGGCACTTTCCGGGCATTTGCGCCGAAGCATCGGCGGCCCGGCGACGTGACCGTCGCGGACTTTCACATGCCACCATTGGCGACCTAGTTTCCCGCCGGAAGCAGTCGCTCAGCGTTGTTACCTCAGCTTCTTTTCGAACCAATGGTGCATGACTGCGTCCACGCAGTAGTCCATCAGGAAAACGCGTTTCCAGCGGGCATGGCGCACCAGGACATATACGCTCCACCACGCTATGACGTGCTGGGATCCACGCCTGCGGACCCCAGCCTTTTTCATCTCTACGTCCGCCATGAGCGGCGGATGCGTTCGCGAATGTCGTGCAGGCGTGCGACGGCCTCGTTGGCGAACACGAAACGCAGATAGCGGTCCGCATCGGGTCCCCAGTTCGTCATCGGCGTCGCGGCCACCTTGCCGTGCTCGAGCAGCAGTTTCGACGCGTCGGGCGGCTCCAGACCGACGCTGCGGGTATCGATCAGCATCGACCAGCCGCCGTGCGGACGGATCACCGGCAGGTCGGCGAGCGCGCTCATCATGAAGTCGCGGCGGCGCTCCCATTCTGCCGTCGCGGCCGCCACGCCATCGTCGCTTGCTGTCAGCGCGGCGGTTGCGCCGGGCATTGCGATGCCGACCTGACACACGACGTTCGACAGGCTCACGAGCCGCAAGTCGTTCATGATCGGCGCAGGCCCGACGATCCAGCCGACACGCCAGCCGATCATCCGGTACTCCTTCGACACCGCGCCGACCGTGATGGTGCGTTCGCGCATGCCGGGCAATGCGGCGGGATGCAGGACCTCGCGCCCGTCGAACAGGATGCGCTCCATCGCGGCGTCGTAGATCAGCCAGAGGTCGTGACGCTCGCAATGCTCCGCGATCGCGCGCCATTCGTCGTGCGACACGACGTAGCCGCTCGGCATCGAAGGCGACATGACGAGCAGCGCTTTCGTGCGCGGCCCGATCGCGGCGGCGAGGCTGTCGGGGTCGAGCCGCCAGCCGTCGGCGCCCGGCTGCAGGCGCGCGAACTTCGGCACGCCGCCGGCCAGATGCACGCGGTTGATCAAGCCGGCGTAGGTGGGATCCGTCAGCACGACCTCGTCGCCCGGTTCGAGCACGCCCAGCAGCACGTTGAGAATGCCCGCGAGACCGCCGGCCGACACGATGCATTCGCTCGCGGCATCGTAGGCGGTGCTGGCGCTGCGGCCGACCCGCGCGGCCGCCGCTTCGCGCAGCGCGCGCTGGCCGATGAAGGGCAGGTAGCTGTTCGCCGCGTCGTCGTCGATCGCCGCGTGGGTGCTCGCCAGCGCCGCCGCGGGCGGCCGAAGGTCGGTGTCGAGATTCTCGAGCCTTAGAATGTCCGCGTCGCGCAGCGAGTCCGCGGCGTCGCCCACCCGATCGACGCCGATGCCGGGAATATTTCTCAATCTGGATACCGTCACATCAGCCTCCGTTACCGTTTTAATATATTAAAATGAAAAAATCAGCCGATGGCAAGCTCTCTTCGACGCTGCTCGCCGAGCGCCTGCGCGAACGCATCGCGAACGGCACCTGGGTGCCGGGGACGCAGTTGCGGCAGGACCTGATCGCGAAGGAGTTCGGCACCAGCCACATTCCGGTGCGGGAGGCGTTCGTGCAGCTACAGGCGGGCGGGTTCGTCACGATCGTGCCGAACCGCGGCGCGTTCGTGTCCGCGATGACGACCTTCGAGGCCGCCGAGCTGACCGAAATGCGGGTCGCGCTAGAGCTGCTCGCGCTCGACGCGGCGATCGACGCGTTCGGTGCGGACGACGAAACCGCAGCCCGCGCGATCCTCGCGCGCGACGCGGACGCGCACGAGGTCGAGCACTGGTCGATCGACAACTGGGCGTTCCATCGCGCGATCTATCAGGCGAGCGGCAAGCGGCATCTGCTGGAGACGCTGGAGGCGATCTGGCGCAAGACCGACCGCTATCTGCGGCTCGTCTGGCAGCTCGAGCGCTACCAGAGCCTGTCGCTCGCGGAGCATCGCGCGATTCTCGATGCGGTGCTCGCGCGCGACCGGCGTGCCGCGAAGCGCCTGACGAAGACGCATATCGAAGCGGTCGGCATCGTGATGCAGGATGCGCTGCGCGAAGCGCGGCAGGAATGAAGCGGGAGCGGGTTCGAGCCGGCAGCAGGGATGGCGGAATCAGACCACGCTCCCTTGAACCGGTCGGCCGCCCGGCATGACGCGCGAAATCACGATGTAACGCAGAAAAGCTCACGCACGGCGACTATCGCTGCCTGAGAGGCCATTAGGGTCGCACTGAGTGAGACGGGAAGTGTGCATCCGTTTGCAGCGAAACCTAACGCTCGCACCCGCCGAGGCTCGAATGCCAGGACAGTTGCCTGCAACCGCCTTACAAGCGCCCCCTATCTGAAAGTCCGCAAAGGTCCAATTGTGCGTGTCACCCGTCCGTCGGGTTTCGGAGTGATGCAGCCAATCCAACGGCGGGTTTCCCAGCGAGCAAAACGGCAGGTTGTGGCCGTTCAGCGACCCTCATTCGCCCACGTCGCACGATACGTTGCAGCGCACAAAACGAAATCAACCACGAAATGCGGACACCCATTTCTTTTTGCCCGCGCGGGGGCGGCGAAACCAAGCCCGTGCGCACAAAGGAAAAAACCCGGCGCGCGACCGGGAACAGGACCACCGCGCTGGCGACGTGCGCCAACTGATAGTCCGGGGGCCATTACAGCCTGGCTAGGGGCGTTTTCGCACGTCAGCCTCCCGTGCTGCCGGTCATGGTGGGCAGCAGCACCCGGTAGATCTGGATGAATGCCGGGCCCAGCAGCACCAGGAGCAAGGTCGGGAAGATGAAGAAGATCAGCGGGAAGAGCAGCTTGAGCGCGATCTTGGCGGCCTGCTCTTCGGCGATCATGCGGCGCTTGGTGCGCAGCATCTCGGACAGCACCCGCAGCGAGGTGGCCAGGCTGGTGCCGAAGCGGTCGGCCTGGATCAGCATCGAGGCAAACTTGTCCACGTCTTCCACGCCGGTGCGCAGGGCCAGGTTGAGCAGGGCTTTCTCTTTCGAGAAGCCGGAGCGCAGCTCCAGCAGCATCAGTTCCAGCTCCGATGCCAGCACGGGGCAGCGCAGCGCCAACTCTTGCGACACGCGCAGCAGCGCGGCATCGAGCCCGAGGCCCGCCTCCACGCAGACGGTGAGCAGGTCGATCATGTCGGGAAACTCTTCAAAGACCGCGCGCTTGCGGTTCTCGATCTTGCGGGCGAGCACCGCGTTGGGCAGGTAGTAGCCGATGGCGCACAGCAGGCCCAGCATGGCAAAGGCCATCTCCTGGCTGGGGAAGTTCACGTGCTTGGCGCCCATGACCGCCAGCGCCAGCATCGGCAGCACGATCGCCAGCACCGTCTTGACCCCAAAGTACAGCGGCGCGGCCGAGGCGTGGCGCCAGCCGGCATTCATGAAGCGCACGCGCAGCTGCGAGTTCTCCCAGCCCTCCTTGGGCAGTGAGAGCTGCGAGACCGGCTTGGCCCACGTGGCCAGTTTTTCCACCCAGGCACTATCGAGCCCGGTGGCGGCGTCGGTGTCCAGCATCTGGCCGCCGATCTGTTGCACCCGGCTGCGCGTGCGGTCTGGCGCAAAGAGGTGCAGCAGGCCGAGTGCGGCAACAAAGACGGCAACAAAGACCAGGACCAGCACCAGGTTCTGTTCGGAATAGATGGTTTGCATGATCGTCTCCCTCTGCGGAACGGTGCCCGCATGTCAGTGCCTATCGCAACCTTTGATCCCTCACACCCGGATGCGGATGATCTTGCGCATCCAGAGCACGCCGAGCACCATGTTGATCAGCGCCGCCCCGATCATCTTCAGGCCCATCTCGTCGGTCCAGAGCACCTTCATGAAGTCGGGGTTGACGACGAGGATCAGCCCAGCCGTGCAGAACGGCAGCAGCCCGAGGATCCACGCCGACAGGCGCCCCTCGGCCGACAGCACGCGGATCTTGTCGTACAGCTTCAGGCGCTCGCGCACCAGCATGCCGATGGTGTCGAGAATCTCGGCCAGGTTGCCGCCGCTCTCGCGCTGGATCAGCACCGCGATCACGAAGTAGCGCAGGTCATTGACGGGCACCCGCATGGCGAGGTTGGTCAGCGCTTCGTCCACCGCCACGCCGTAGTTGATCTCTTCAAACGTGATGCGGAACTCCGGCCCCATCGGCTCCTTGATCTCCTGCCCGACCATGCCCAGCGCGCTGGCAAAGGAGTGCCCGGCGCGCAATGCGCGGGCGATCATGTCGACGGCATCCGGCAGCTGCACCTCCAGGCGCTTGATGCGCTTGTTGCGCAGCCGGGCGATATACAGGGTGGGCAGCATGCCCACCAGCAGCGCCACCGCACCCACGATGATGAGCGGCACCGGCAGCAAGCTGCCCGCCACCGCCGTCCCCGCGGCAAACAGGAGGCTGGTCCCCAGCAACTGCCCGACCGACCACGTGCTGCCGGACTGCGCCAGCCAGCGGTCGATGAGCGTCACGCGGGGCAGACTCATCAGCCAGCGCTGCAGGCGCGGCGAGTCGCTCAGCAGGCGTTTCTTCAGGATCGAGAGCCGCTCCTGGTCGACGTGGCCGCCGGCCGACAGCGCGCGGATGCGGGCATCGACGCGCTTGGCCGCGGGGCCGTGGTAGTTGTTCCACCACTGGTAAAGGCCCTCGATGCACAGCACCACCGCCGCAAACAGCAGGATCATGAAGGCATAGAAGATTTGGGTCATTTGGGGTTCCCCCGTGTTCGGATCGCGCCGTCTGTGGCGGCTTGATATGTCGTCCTCAGGTTGCGTCCTCGGGCCTCGCTCAGGCCTCGAAGTGCCGGGCCGGGTCGAAGGTCTCGTCGGGCAGGCCCACGCCGTACACGCGCAGCCGTTCCGCAAAGCGCGGATAGACCCCGGTGGCGTGGAAGTTGCCCTTGACCGTGCCGTCCTGCCCAACGCCGGTGCGCTGGAAGGTGAAGATCTCCTGCATGTTGATGATGTCGCCCTCCATGCCGGTGATCTCCTGGATGCTGACGACCTTTCTGCGCCCGTCCGTCATCCGCGCCACCTGGATGACCACCGTGATGGCCGAGGCGATCTGCTGGCGGATGGTCTTGGGCGGCAGGTTCAGGCCGGCCATGTTCACCATGTTCTCCATGCGGGTGAGGGCGTCGCGCGGGGTGTTGGCGTGGATGGTGGTGAGCGACCCCTCGTGGCCGGTGTTCATGGCGTTGAGCATGTCGAGCGCCTCGCCGCCGCGGATTTCGCCGAGGATGATGCGGTCCGGCCGCATGCGCAGGGCGTTGCGCACCAGCGCGCGCTGCGTGATCTCGCCCTTGCCTTCGATATTGGGCGGCCGGGTTTCCAGGCGCAGCACGTGCGGCTGGCGCAGCTGCAGTTCGGCCGCGTCTTCAATCGTGACCAGGCGTTCGTCCATCGGGATGAAGCCCGACAGGATGTTCAGCAGCGTGGTCTTGCCGCTGCCGGTGCCGCCCGAGACCAGCACGTTGAGCTTGGCATGCGCCAGCGCCTGCACCAGCTTGGCCATCGGCGGGGTCAGGGTGCGCAGCTCGATCAGGTTGGAGATCTGCAGCGGGTTGGCGGCAAACCGCCGGATCGACAGCAGCGGCCCGTCGATGGCCGAGGGCGGGATGATGGCGTTGACGCGCGAGCCGTCGGGCAGGCGCGCGTCCACCATCGGGCTGGTCTCGTCAATGCGCCGGCCCACGCGCGAGACGATCTTCTCGATCACCTTCATCAGGTGGGCATCGTCGTAGAAGGTGATGTCGGTCAGCTCCAGCTTGCCGCGCCGTTCCACATAGGTCTGCTTGGCGGTGTTGACCAGGATGTCCGACACGGTCGGGTCCTGCAGCAGCGGCTCCAGCGGGCCGAAGCCGAACATCTCGTCGAACACGTCGGCCGTCAGCTGGCGGCGCTCGGTGTCGTTGAGCAGCAGCTTTTCTTCATCGATGATGCCGTTGACCAGGATGCCGATCTCCTGGCGCACCCGGTCGGTCGGGAAGCGCGCCAGGCGCTCCAGGTCCACCCGGTCGAGCACGGCTTCATGGACGGTCTTCTTGAAGTCACGATAGGACGGATGCCCCGGCTTGGTGTGCAGGATCGCGCCGTGCCCGTTCATGGTCAGCGGCGGGTGTTCCGGCTGGGCGAGTTGTTCGCGGATCGACATGATGGACTCCAAGATCGGCTCCAGGATCGGCTGTATAGCGCAGGAGCGTTCAGGCAATGTTCGGTGAGGACGCGCGGGCCCGCATGAAGAGCTTGCTCAGGGAGAAGCCCTTCTCTTGCGGCTGGTGGCGTTCGTTCTCGCGGGCCGTGGCAAAGATGTCGGCCAAGGCCAGCACGGCCTTGGAGACGGCGCTGTGCCGGTGCTCGTGGGCGGCGGGCACGCCCTGGCAGATGGATTCATCCACCGCTGCGGGGTCGTCGGGCAGCATGTGGAAGATCTTCATGCCGAAGACGTTTTCCAGCGTGCCGCGCGGCAGCTCGTCGCGCCGGCCATGGCGGTTGACCAGCACGCGGATCTTGTCGGCCGGGTAGTGCAGGCCGTGCAGGATGTCGAGCAGGCGCCGCCCGGTGCGGGCAAAGGCGATGGTCGGCTGGACCACCAGGCAGATCTGGTCGCAGTGGTCGAGCACCGCAATCGACAGCGGGTTGATGGCCTGCCCCACGTCGACCAGGATGAAGTCGTAGCTGGGCGAGACTAGCGAGAGCACGTACTCGATGCGGTCCTTCTTGATCTCGCCCGCCTTGATCGGGTCGGTGGCGCCGGCCAGGATGTCGAAGCCTTTGTCGACGTGCGTGAGGCACGCTTCCAGGAAGGCGTCGTCCAGGCGGTCGATCTGCGCGCAGACTTCGGCCAGCGTGGCGGGCGGCGTCTTGCTGCTGACCAGGAAGTGGGTGTCGCTGAACTGCGTGTTCAGGTCGATCAGCAGCACCCGCTTGTGCTCGTGCGTGGCCAGCGCGTGGCCGACGTTGCTGGCGATGAAGCTGGCACCGGAGCCGCCCTTGCTCGACACGAAGGCGATCACGCGCGCTTCTTCCCGGGCCCGGGGGGTGAAGTTGGTCTCCAGCCGCTTGAGGGCATCGGCCAGCTGGCCGCGCTCCAGCGGCCAGGCCAGCACATCGCTCACGCCGGCGCGCAGCGCGCGGATCAGCAGGTCGGGCTGCTGCGACTGCGTGACGAGGATGCAGGGCAGGTCGGGGTGCTGCTGGCGCAGCGCTTCAATGCACTGCATCTGCGGGGTGCCGCCGTAGGCCTGGTCGATGATCAGCACATCGGCGCTGCGCAGCTGGCAGGCATGCGAGGGCAGGTTGGCCGGCGCGTCCTGCAGCCGCATGACCTGGTAGCTTCCGCTGGCGGCTAGCAGCCGTGCGATCTCCGCCAGGCGTTCGCCGTCTTCGGATGCAATCAAGATCTTGAGCATGGCAAGGCCTCCTGTTTCTATCGTTGCTGCTGTGTTGCTGCGCGGTTCGTGCTGTGTCCTTGCGATGCCGTGCGGCGGATCGACCGGCCCGCCCGCGCGGGCCAGTGCGGGTCAGTGCACGCTAGTGCGAGCCGCCGCCCGACATGCCGACCCCGCCGTAGCCGCCGCCGCCAAAGCCGGCGCTCGTGCTGCCCGCGCCGGCGCCGCCCGTGCCGAAGCGATACAGCGAGCGGTCGTAGTTCGACATGGCGGCCACCGCGGCCTTGCCGTCCACACCGTCTGCGGCGGGCAGGTTGCCCGGCGCATCGGGGTTGATGACCTGGGCGCGGTTGACGGCGGTGACGGCCTCACCGAAGTGCTTGTCCCACGTGGGCGTGGTGGACATGCAGGCGGTCAGGGCCTGGCTGGCCAGCATCAGCAGTGCAACGCGGGACAGGAGTTTGAGGTTCGCGTTCATGGCGGTTCTCCAGTGGGTTTCCGGATGCTCAGCGCGCTTGGGGCGCAGCGCTCGCGTCTGCCACCGCTGCTTTGCGGTCGGCACGGGCCCTGGCCTGCGCCAGGCGTGCCGCGGTGGCCTCGATGCGGGCGACGCGCGCGGCGGTGTCGTCTGCCAGCGCCGTGGCCGGTGCCGGTGGCGGCGTCACCGCCATCACTTCGGCCACGGGCGCGGTGGCGACCGGCGCGGCCGGCGCGACCGGGGCATCCTGTGCGGGCTTGTCGGCGGGCGCGGTGGTCACTTCCGTGCGCGGAGCGGGCACCGGGGCGGGCGTGACCGGCACCGCCGGAGCGGGTGCTTGCGAGGCGGGTGCCGACGGCGCGCTCGGTGCGGGCATCGGGGCTTGCGGCGCCTTGCCCGGCATCGGTTGGCCCGGGCGGTTCTTGCCGCCGTAGCCTTCCATGTTGCCCATCAGGTAGACCGCGGCCTCGCTGGGTGTCGAGAAGCTGTCGGTCGGCAGCGGATAGGACGCCGTCTGCATCGGCTGCACCAGGTGCGGCGTGATCACGATCACCAGCTCGGTCAGGTCCTGCTGGTACGACGTGCTGCGGAACAGCGCGCCGAGCACGGGCACTTCGCCGACGGCGGGCAGGGCCTTGAGCGAGCCGCGTGCGTTGTCCTGCATCAGGCCGCCGATGGCGAAGCTCTCGCCGTCGCGCATCTGCACCGTGGTGGAGGCCCGGCGGGTCGTGATCAGCGGCAGGATGGTCTGGCCGGTGAGGCTGGAGCCCGTGACCGTCGCGCCGGTGGGCGAGAGCTCGGACACTTCCGGCGCCACCTTGAGGTTGATGCGGCCGTTGGCCATCACCGTGGGCGTGAACTTCAGCCCGACACCAAACTCTTCTTCCTGCAGGGTGATGGTGGCTGCGCCGCCGAGGATGTTGCTCTGCGCGACCGGGATGTAGATCTTGCCGCCCGCCAGGAAGCTGGCTTCCTGGCCGCTGAGCGTCACCAGGTTCGGTTCGGCCAGCACCTTGACCAGGTTGTCGTTGCGCTGCGGATCGAGCTGGACCTGGAAGGGCCGGTTGTTGGCCTTGTTGCCGAAGACCGCCGTGGAGGAGCCCGTCAGCAGCGAGGTCAGCAGCCCGCCGCTCCAGGAGCCGAAGCCGCCCTGGATGTTGAGCGCCGAGCCCATCTGGTTGAGCAGCGTCTTCGACACCTCGGCCACCTTGACCTCCAGCATCACCTGCTGCGGGGTGTCGACGGTCATCATGTTGAGCACGCCGCCGCCGGGGTTGCCGCCGGCCTTGTCGTTGCCGGCCTGGGCCGAGGCCGCGTAGGCGCGCGCGATTTCCATCGCCATGGCGGCGGATTGTGCGTTCGACACGGAGCCGGTCAGCACCAGGTTGTCAGCCGCCGTGGTGACGCGGATCCGGGATTCGCCCGGCATCAGCTGCGCGAGCGAGGTCTGCAGGCCGCCGGCATCGGCATTGACCACCACGTCGACAATGCTGCAGGCACCGCTGCGGCCTTGCACGATCATGTTGGTGGTGCCCACGCTGCGGCCCAGCAGGTACATGCTTTGCGGCGAGACCATGCTGGCCTGCACCACGTTCGGGTTGCCCAGGGTGCGATTGCGCACCGGTTCCGGCAGCGCAATGATGGTCGACTTGCCCACCGGCACCACCACGTTGCTTTCGCTGCGCACAGCGCCCGTGCAGTTGGGGCCGCGCACGTCGGGCTGGGCCGGCACGGCAGGCTGCGCCATGCTGATGGTCATCTGCATGGGCGCCGCCCCGCCTGCGCGCGACTGAGATTGGGCGGCGACGGGCGCCGTGGTGGATTTGGCGACGGCGCCTGCTTCCATCGCGGTTTGTGCGCGCACGCCTGTGGGCACACACAGCATGGCACCTGCTGCCCCTGCCAGCGCCATGGCGCAGACCATGGCGCGGGTATTCAGCAGTGCGGCATCGATTTTTTGGTTCGTTTTCATATCTCCCCCCCGGAGAGGCAGTGCTGTACAAGAAGAACTTGCGTTGGCTGGGAAACCCTCTGTTGACTGGTTGACCTTCACACCGTGATGGCGCCTGGGCTGGGCTCAGAAGCACTCCATGCTGCCGTGCACACCGGACAGCACGCCGATGCAATCACGCTGCTTGACCGCGGCGGTGCTGGCACGCCGCACCTTGACCGGTGCGCGCGCCGGCACACTGACCGTCACCACCTTGGGTGCCGGCTCGGCTGCAGGCGTGCCCAGCAGGGTGAGCTTGGTCGCGCCGCCGGTTGACGTGGCGGCCACATCGACCTGATTGCGCAGCACCAGCGAGAGCGTGCCGACGCTGCGTGCGACATCGAGCTTCTCGGCCTGCTCGGGCGTGACCTCGAGCGTGACCGCATTGACCACCTTGGGCTGCGTATCGTCGCGGCTGACCTGCTGCGCGACCGCCAGCACCAGGATCTTTTCCAGCACGATCTTGGAGATGCTGGCGTTGTTGTTCGCGGCCCTCGTGTCCTCATTGGTGTTGACGATCACGTCGACCAGGTTGCCTGGCAGCGCGAAGCCGGCCACGCCCACCACATCGTTCACGCGCACGGTGATGGCGCGCTTGCCCTCGCCGATGACCGCCGACAGGCCGCCCTTGGTCCCGACCGGGGCGAGCTTGCTCTCCAGGATCGGTTCACCTTGCTGCAGGCTGGTGCGCACCACGCGCCCCTGCAGCGCCTTGGGGTCGTCGAAGGTGCCGGGGGGCACGCTGCCAGACGGCCAGCTGACCACGCGCAGCTGTTCGCTGCCCAGTGGTTGGCCGAGGTCCATGTCGTTGCCGGCCACCACGATCTGCTTGACCGAGCTGGACGATTGCTGCGCCAGCCACCGCGATGCGGAGATGACTGCCGCGATACCAGCCGCCAGTGCGACGACCAGCATCAGGATTGCACGCGCGTTCTTCATGATGAGTTCCCCTTACTGAGATCGATGACGCGGGTCGGATACGCAAGCGTCAGGTGGCGGCCGGGGTATCCGGCTGCGTGCCTGGGTTTGCCTGCATGGGTTGGGTTGTCCTGGCATCCACGGAGGCGCAGAAATAGCTTTGCCAGGCCCGGCGCAAAGCGTCTTCGCTCACATGGGGTTCGGTTCCGTGGTAGTGCACCGCAGACGCGACCAGCCGCAGCAGGTCGCGTGGAATGCAGGCCAGCAGCGGCTTGCCCGTGGCGCCGTGCAAGCCTTCGAGCAGGTAAGCGAACGCCGCATCGGCGCTGTCGCTTTGCAGGCCGAGATCCTGCGCGGCGCGCATGTAGACCTCGTGGTATTCGCGCACGGTCAGCGGGCCGACGTGGAGCTTGCTGCCGAGCCGGCGCAGGAAGGCGTCGTCGCCCAGGTCGCTCGGCTCGAGGTTGGTCGAGAACACCGGCCACACGTCAAACGGCACCGAGAAGCGCACGCCGTTGCGCAGCGAGAACATGTCGACGCGGCGGTCCAGCGGCACGATCCAGCGGTTGAGCAGCTCCGTCACGCCCACCTGCTGGCGGCCGAGGTCATCCACGATGTAGATGCCGTTGTTGGCCTTCATGTGCGGCGGAGCCTGGTAGAAGCCGGTGGACTGGTCGTAGCGCAACTCCAGCATCTCCAGCGTCAGTTCGCCGCCGGAGAGCACGGCCGGCCGGTGGCAGACCAGCCAGCGCCGATCGAGCGGGCGTTGCTTCAGGGGGCTGTCGTCGCCCTCGAACGGCACGTGCACGAGCGGATCGAAGATCTGGATGATCTCGCCGGCCACCGTGACGGCGTGCGGCACCGGCACCGCGCCCGGCAGCAGCGTGCCCAGGTGCTGGGCCAGGTAGGTCTTGCCGCCGCCGGCCGGGCCGTACAGCATCAGCGCGCGGCTGGTGTTGAGCGCGATGCCGACGTTGTCGAGCAAGTCCTGCGGCATGACCAGGGCGCTGAACGCGGCCGTCACTTCATCCTTGGACAGCGACGCCAGCTGGATGGAGTGCCGCTGCACGGCCTCCACATAGGCCGCCAGCGTGACCGGTGCGGCGCCCACGTAGCTGCAGCGCGCGCTGCATTCGGCGGCGCGCGCATAGCCGACGTCGGTCAGCCCGAAGCGCACGTCCAGATCGTTGGCGCCGCGGTGCAGCACTTCCAGCATGCGCTCGCGCACGGCATAGGCGGCCACCTCGTTGATGACCATGGCTGGCAGCTTGAGCGTGTCCATCAGCATCGCCAGCGTTGCGCTGCGGTTCAGGTAGGCCACCTTCAGCAGCAGCCCCAGCAGCAGCGAGATGTCCAGGCCCGTCTCGGCCACGGTGCGCGGCAGGGCATGCCAGGGGGGCACCGGCTTCTTCTCGGCCATGCCTTCCCCGGTTGACGGCACGGGCTCGAGCATGTGCGTCACGTGCCCGATGTCGGTGTGCTCGAGTCGTTCGTCCAGAATCATGTTCGTCACCGTTTGTGTGGGTGGAGTGGGGTGCGCGTGAAGGGGCTCACCAGGCGGAGGCAAACAGCATGGCGATCGTGCCGGCGGCGATCGCCACGCCGTAGGGCACGGCACCCACCGACCACGATGCGTCTGCGTTTGGCTTGGGTGGTTCTGCGCTGCGGCTGATCTGCCCTTGCGAGAGCAGGATGCTGGCCAGGTTGCGGCGCAGCTGGGCCATGCGCCTGCGCCGTGCGGTGAGCGCGAGCGCCCACACGCCGCCGATCACGAACGTGGCCAGCGCGATCTGCAGCGCCATCGAGGCGCCCAGCCAGGCACCCACGGCGGCCATCAGCTTGACGTCGCCGGCGGCCATGCCGTGCACCAGGTAGAAGGGCAGGAAGATGGCGAACCCGGCCACCCAGCCCACCGCCCAGTCGGCCGCACCGTGCCCGAGCCCATGGATGGCGATCTGCAGGGGCAGTGCCATCAGCCACGCACCGAAGGTCAGCCAGTTGGGAATGCGGCGCTCGCGCAGGTCGATGGCGGCCGCGGTCAGCACCATCCCCATTGAAGCGGGGGCGATCATCGGCGAGAGCAGGGCGGCGGCAGTCATGGTGTCCTCGGGTGCGTTGGCGGTGTCAGGTCGGAATCCTCAAGCGTTCATTGGTGAGCAACAGGCGGCGCTGCGTCACGGTATTTCTGCGGCGATCATTTGGTAGAGGGAGAGCACGGTGCTGCCCAACGCCGAGACCGATGCAAGGATGACCATGGCGATCAGCGCGCCCAGCAGGGCGTACTCGATGGCCGTCACACCCTGTTCGTCGCGCAGCAGCTTCCACTGATCCATGCGTCGTTTCATTGCCAGTCTCCAGCGATGTCCAACAAACCCCGCGATGCACTGTCCTGCCGTGCGTCGCGGGGGGCTCGCACTCCCCCTCTCCAACGCGTGATGTCTTCACAGGACACGTGAGGGCTCCTGTGCGCATCCGCTTCCCCGTCGTGATGCGATTGCTTTGGCGGCATCACCCGAGCTCGGCGGCGATGTAGCTGAACACCGAACTCAGGTTGGTGCCGACCAACTGGACAGAGGCGATGATGACGACCGCAATCAGCGCTGCGATCAGGCCGTACTCAATGGCAGTGACCGCCTGTTCGTCGCGCAGAAAGAGGTCTAGGGAGGTTCCGATCGGTTCCATCTCAATCTCCTTCAGTTGCAGGGGGACTGCGCGCACCCGAGCCAGACGATCCGGCTAGCAGTGGACCGAGGGCGTGGACTGCCGACCTCCCGGCAGCCCACGCTTGCCCCCCGGCTCGCTGCCGCCATCCGGCGACCCTTTAGCGACCTGGTATGCAGCGCAATCGACCCCGCGCCGCGGGTCAACCGAGCTCTGCCGCGATGTAGCTGAACACGGTGCTCAGGTTCTGGCCGACCAGCTTGACCGAGGCGATGATGACGACCGCGATCAGGGCGGCGATGAGCCCGTATTCGATGGCGGTCACGCCATCTTCATCACGAACGAATTGCTTGAGAGTGGTAGTCAGGCGTTCCATGACAATCTCCTTCATTGGTAAAGAAAGTGCTGCTGTGGAAAGGCTCGATGAGGGAGCGCATGTCGGCGGCGCGCAGATGGCGCAGGCGTGGAACGGCCAGCAGCCCTCGCTGTTGCCGGGCACCCACCGGAGGCTGATCTGCGACATGCGCGCAGACCGCTGGTGTGTGTGCCGGGCCGAGCGTGCCAGCGCGCCAAGCCCGCGTGCACGCAGCAGGGAACGCGAGGCGCACCATGCGGTGATGCGGCTGGCGTGGTCCTGTGCGGGCGATGTGAGCACGGCATCGGTAGACATTGGCTCGGGTCCCTTGGTCGGCGCCAGCGTGGGTGCTGGCTGTTCGTTCTGCCCTCCCGCCGCCTTTGACTTGGCTGCTCCCCTCGCTAGCCCAAGGTGGCGGGTCTTGCGAACGGGGATAGGCAAAAGGCGGGCCACCCCTGTGCCGATTCAGTTGCGACAAGGCTTTGCGGGCGATGCGGTGGTGTTGCGTGGCGGCAGTGCGAGCCGCGCACCGGGTTCTGCCGGGGTGCCGTTGCCGGGTGGAAACGCGCGCCATGGCGCGTGCATTTGGATGAGGCTCCATAGGGATGAGGCCCTGCAGGCGTGCCCTCATTCGAATGGTCAGTGGGGCGTTAGCGTAGTAGACGGTGGTAATCCGCGCGGGATGGGCGCGGGGCCCGGTGTGGTGGTGCCGACCGGGTGTGCGGGCCAGCCCCGTCGCTGCAGGGGCGATGTTTCCGGCTGGAAACGTGGCGCGCGACCGTCGCGTCGATCCCTCCATCGTTGCGCTCGGCAACGCCGCTCATGTGGCCGATCCGCAGGTGGAAGGCCCGCGCTTCAGCACTGAAACGTTGCGCCGCCAGCGGCGTTTCACCAGCCGCCAACACCCGCGCCACGCGGGGCTCTCGCCTTGCCTTATCGGTACCCGCGAACAAGACTGAGTTCAGGCTTGTGCAGGGCAAATCCGTCGCGTCCACCACGACCGCCATGCATGCCACGCACACAAGCCAATCAGCACACCAGCAGATCAGCACGACCCGCCCGGCACGACGCATCACGCGCAGCCCGGCACACGCGGCGAGGAGATGGCATGAACCCGAAGTCAGCGCGCCTGCCGGGCAAGAACGATGCACCGGTGCATGCCGGTGTCGCCGGCGGCTGGCTCGATCTCGATCGGGTCCGGGTGTACAGCGCAGCGCTGCTGGTGCTGTTTGCCGCCTTGCTCATCTCCTGGGGATGGGTCAGCAAGGGCTTTACCGATGCCACGATTTCCCGGCCCGGCTCGGACTTCTCGGTGTTCTGGGGTGCCTCGCACCTCGCCCTGACCCAAGGCCCGCTGCACGCTTATGACGTTGGCCAATTGACCGCGGTGATCGCCCGGTACGGCACGCTGGGCAAGGACAGCACGGTGGTGCTGCCGTGGCTCTATCCGCCGACGTTCCTGTTGATGGTGCTGCCGTTCTCGTTGTTGCCGCTGGCATGGAGCTATCTGCTGTTCCTGCTGGCGACGGGCGCGGTCTATCTGAAATCGGTAGCGGCGCTGGTGGCGGGAGACGCCACCAGCGGTAACACCACCGGCAACTTCTGGCGCCAGGGGCTCTGGCTGCCGGTGGTGGCGTCTCCCGCCACCATCATCGCGGCCGTGATGGGGCAGAACTCGCTGCTCACCGCCGGGTTGGCCGCCTGGGCGGTGTTCTGGGTCGACAAGCGGCCCGTGCTGGCCGGCGTGCTCATCGGCGTGCTGGCCATCAAGCCGCAGCTTGCGATGCTGTTTCCGCTGGCGTTGCTGGCCGCGCGCGCGTGGAAGACGTTTGCCAGTGCGGCGCTCACCGCGGTGGTGTTTGCGCTCGCCAGCGTGGCGGTGTGCGGCTGGGAAACGGTGCCGGCGTTCCTGGAGAACGCGCAGTGGGCGCGGACCCATTACATGGAGGGCGGCATCACCGCGTGGTATGGCATGCCGACGCCGCTGGCGGCGGCGCGTCTGGGCGGCATGAGCATCGCCGGCGCCTATGTCCTGCAGGCGGTGGTGGCGCTGGGCGGTGCCGCGGCGTTGGCCTACGTCTGGCACCGCAGCCGCGACTTCGGCCTGCGCGCGGGGGTACTGGTGATCGCTACCATGCTGGCGACGCCATATCTGCGTGACTACGAGCTGACCTGGCTCGGCATTGCGATTGCGGGCGTGGTGGGCGACGGCATCCGGCATGGCCTGTCGCGTGCGGAACGCGGGCTGCTCGTGCTGGCGTGGCTGCTGCCGCTGTTCGAGCACGCGAACCCATTCCTCAAGCTGCCGCAGCTTGGGCCGCTGGTCTTGATGGCCATGCTGCTGGTCATCCTGCGGCGCGTGGCTGGCCGGACGTGAGGGTGCGCCATGTCTGTCGCCGAACTCACTGCCAAGCGTCGCCTCTTCGCCGCTGCCAGCGCCGGGCATTGGCTTGATCGCGAGCGCCTGCGCGTGTACTCCGTGGCGGCGCTGGTGTGCTACGCCATCTACTTCGGCATCTGGTGCGTGCGCGCCGAGGTGCTGAAGGTGGCTGGGGTGTTCCCGCCCGGCGGCGATTTTGTCGTGTTCTGGAGCGCCGCCAAGCTGACCTTGCAGGGCAACGCGCTGGCTGCCTACGACATTGCCACGCTGCACCAGCTGGAGGTGGCAACGGTGCCGTTGATCGCCACCAACCAGGCCGTCCTGCCGTGGTTCTATCCGCCCACCTTCCTGTTGTTCGTGGCGCCGTTCGGTTTGCTGCCGTATTGGCTGGCGGTGCCGGTGTTCTTTGGCGTGAGCGCCGCTGCCTTCGTGTGGGTGGTCCGCCGCATCGTGCCGTGGCGCGAGGCATGGCTGCCGAGCGTGGCGTTTCCCGGTATCGCGGTGGTGCTGGCGACTGGCCAGAACGCGCTGCTGCTGGCGGCGTGCGGCGGGCTGGCGCTGACCATGCTGCGCGCCCGGCCGGTGGTGGCGGGCATGTTGCTGGCGCTGCTCACGCTCAAGCCGCAACTGGCCTTGATGGTGCCGGTGGCGCTGGTGTGCGCGCGGGCGTGGAGGGCGCTGGCGGCGATGACGTTGACGACGCTTGCGCTGGCGGCTGCTGCGCTGGGTGCGTTTGGCATAGAGGCGTATGCGGCCTTCCTGCACAACGCCGGCTTTGCCCGGTCGGTTGTGGAATCCGGCGCGGTCATCCTCGCGCGCATGCCGACCATCTTTGCCCTGGTGAAGATGCTGCATGGCGGTGTGGCGCTGGCCTACGCGCTGCATCTGGCCGTGGCGGTGGCGGCGACCGGCGTGGTGGTCTACGCGTGGCGCCGCCCGTGCGCGTTTGCATTGCAGGCCAGTGCGTTGCTCGTCGCCACGCTGCTCGCCAGCGCCTACCTGTACGACTACGACCTCGCGTTCCTCGGCCTGGTGATCGCCTGGTTCGGCACCCATGCGTGGCGCCGCGGCTGGTTGCCCGGCGAGCGCGAACTGCTGGTCCTGCTCTGGCTGCTGCCCATGGGCGGCATGCTGTTGATCAAAACGATCGGCTTCCAGTTGATGCCGGTCATCTTGCTGCTTGCCCTCATGCAGATCGCACGCCGCATCCATCTTGAGCGTGCAAGCACCACGCAATAAAAGCGGCGCGCATTGATGCCGACGCCGCGGACGGGGAGGAAATGATGGCTGAGTACAAAAGAGCGCAATTGCTGTCGCTGGTCGTGCCGTTCTACAACGAGAGCACGGCGCTGCACGCCTTCTTCGCGCGCGTCATCCCGATCCTGGAGTCGATCGATGCCATGCAGTTCGAGATCGTGTGCGTGAACGATGGCAGCAAGGACGACACGCTGGCGCAGCTGGTCGAATTCGCGCACAGCGACGAGCGCGTGCGGGTGATCGACCTGACGCGCAACTTCGGCAAGGAAGCCGCGCTGACGGCCGGCATCGACGAGGCGTTTGGCGACGCCGTGATCCCGATCGACGCGGATCTGCAGGACCCGCCGGAGCTGATTCCGACGATGGTTGCCCACTGGAAGCGTGGTGCGGAGGTGGTGCTGGCCCAGCGCACCAGCCGCGCCTGCGATTCGTTTCTCAAGCGCGTCACGGCGGCGGCGTACTACCGGGTGCACAACAAGCTGTCGGACCTGAAGCTGCCCGAGAACGTGGGCGACTTCCGCCTGATGGACCGGGCCGTGGTCAACGCGCTCAAGCAGCTGCCCGAGCGGCACCGCTTCATGAAGGGCCTGTTTGCGTGGGTGGGTTACAGCACCGTCATCGTGCCGTACGAGCGCGAGCCGCGCAGTGCCGGCACCTCCAAGTTCTCCGGCTGGCGCCTGTGGAATTTCGCGCTGGAGGGCATCACCAGCTTCAGCACGCTGCCGCTGCGCAGCTGGACGTACCTGGGCCTGGCCATCGCCAGCCTGGCGTTCTGCTACGGCAGCTACATCATCTTGCGCACGATGATCCTCGGCGTGGACGTGCCGGGCTATGCGTCGGTGCTGTCGCTGCTGCTGTTCTTCGGCGGCGTGCAGCTGATCGGGCTGGGCGTGGTCGGCGAGTACATCGGCCGCATCTACGACGAGGCCAAGGGGCGGCCGATCTATCTCGTCAAGCGCCGCTATCAGGAACGTCGCGCGCGCAACCGGGTGGCAGGGGAACGGCGGGTCATCCCGATGGTCAGGGGACAGCGCGGTTAGCGGCGCTGCCTGAGGTGCCTGAGGTGCGTGGCCTGCGGCGGGGAGGGAGCGCCATGTCGTCAGCCTGGCAGCGGCGCCCGGCAGCGCGTCGCCTGACGGTCTATGCCGGGGTTGCCGTTGCACTGCAAGCGGTGGCGCTGCTGGTGTGGATCGTCCGCTTCTATCTGCTGGAGGACTACACCGCCCCGATGGTCGGCAACGACTTCGGGGTCTTCTGGTCCGCGGCCCGGGTGACGATGGCGCACGGTGCCGCGGCGGTGTTTTCAATGCAATGGATGCAGCCGATCGAGATATCGCTGTGGCACGCGGTCAACTACGCGCCGTGGCCGTATCCGCCCACCTTCCTGCTGGTGGTGTTCCCATTCGGGCGGTTGCCGTTCGGTGTGGCGTTGATGTTGTATTCCGCGCTGGGCCTGTGCATCTACGGGAGCATGCTCGTGCGCCTTGGGCATCGTGTCGATCGCGCGCTGTGGCCCTTGCTGGCGGCGTTTCCCGGAGTGTTCGTCGCGCTCGGGCTGGGGCAGAACACGCTGTTGACGGTTGGGGCCGCAGGCATGGCGCTGGCGATGCTCGAGACCGATTGCGCGCTTGCCGGGGTCTGCATCGCGGCGCTTGCCATCAAGCCGCAGTTTGGTGTGCTCTTTCCGCTGGTGCTCATCTGCGGCCGGCATGGCAAGGTGTTTGGCGTGGCCGCGGTGTGTACCCTGGCCTTTGGCGGCATGAGTGGTGCGGTCTTCGGGCGCGACGCGTGGGCGGCGTTCGCCGCCTATCTGCCCGAGTTCAGCCACACGATGGTGGAGGAGGGTGGCCGCGCGATGTGGGTCGGCATGCCGACGGTCTTCGCCATCAGCCGCAGCCTTGGACTGCCGGTGAACGCGGCCTATCTGGTGCGTGCGCTGGTGGCCGCGCCGGCGGTTGCGGCGATGGCCTTCCTGTGGGCCCGGCGTGCCCGCTTCGCGCTGCGCGCGTCCGCCTTTGTCGTGGTCACGCTGCTGGTGCCGCCCTACCTCATGTTCTATGACCTGGCGTGGCTGATCCTGCCGATCGTCCTGCTGCTACGCGATGCGAAAGCCCGGGCGCTGCGCCGTGTGGAGTGGGTCGTGCTGGCCGCAGCATGGGTGGCGCCGCTGCAAGGGGTGGTGGCGGCGTATCAGGGGCGGTATCTGCAGATGGTGCCTGCGGTGCTGCTTGCATTGCTCGTGGTGGTCATGCGCCGGTATTGGCTGGCTGCCGGCGGGCGTGTCGTAGACCAACCGGTCGCCGCTATCCCGCATCCTTGATTGGGTGCGCGACGGCGCCGATGCTCGCGCTCGCGTGGGCGGTTGCGCCGCGCAGGGCGCGGCGCGCACGTTGCGCGGTCAGCACGAGCAAGGCTGCGAGCGCGATGAGGCCCCACTGGCCCATGGTGTGGGAAAAGACCGCCAGGAACCCTTGCGCGGGCACCAGCCAGCTTGCCATCAGCACGACCCGCTCGAATCGGTTGCTGCCGTGGCGGACACCGTCGAGCGTGAGCAAGGCGATCGGTAGCGCCAGCCAGGCCAAGTCGTAGTACATCAGATAGGGCTGCACCATCAGCGTCGCGAGCGGCAAGGCGGCAGCGCGCAGCGCGAATCGGCAGCCGCTGCGCCACAGCCACACGCTGGTGGCAACCACCGCCACCGACGCGAGCGCTTGCGCCGCATACGATACGGCCACGCTGCAGCCGGCCGTGCGCAGCAGGCCGTACACCGTCGGCGCACCGTACAGGACCGAGTCGCCGTTCTCGACCACCACCTGGCGGAACATCGCGAAGCTGTGCGCGAAGGCGAGCAGCGTCTGGGTGCCGAGCGCGAGCCAGGTCAGCGCAAGGTAGGCGATCGAGAACACGGCGGCGGCCGCCAACGCCTTCCATTGCCGCTCGCACAGCAGGAACAGCGGGAACAGCACCCCCAGCTGGGGTTTGATGCACAGCACCGCGATGCAGGCGCCGCTGGCAACCGGGTGACGCCGCAGCAGGAGCAGCGCACCTCCGGCGGCGGCCAGCGTGAAGAGCGAGTTCTGTCCGGCGATCAGCGTCACCCAGACCCCCGGGAACGCCAGCGCGGGGAGGAGCCAGCTGACCTGCAACCGGCGCAGCAGTGCCCGCAGCACCACCAGGTACAGTGCGATCCCGCCAGCGGCCAGGGCGACCATGGCCGCGCCGAAGCTCAGCTTGCCGAGCGGGTAGATCAGCAGCAGGAACGTGGGCGGATAGGGGAACGGCCCGAAGGTGCTGGTGGACAGCCCCACGGCTTCCGCCGCGCGCAGCAGATCCCAGTCATAGGCGGCGGGCGCCCCATGCTGCAGGGCCACGCCCGACGCGCTCCAGAACACCCCGAGGTCCCACGCCAGCGCCGGAATGGTCGGGTTCTTCAGGATGTAGTGCCCCCATAGCCACGCGGCGAACACGAAGTACTCGCAGAACAGCAGGGCGCCGGCATAGAGCGTGAGCCGCTGCAGGCGCTGCCGGCCCGGCGGTGTCGATTCGGGCGCGGGCAGGGCGGGCTTCGTCTTCGGCGGGCAGTCGGGCATGGCCTATCGGGGTTGCGATACTGGGTTGCGACGCGGTTTCCGGTGCGCGCGTGGCGCTCGCCTGCCGATGCGCTAGCCCTGCACGCAGACCATGCCCATTTCGCTCTTGCGGATCTGCAGCTTGTACTCGCGCATCATCCGGAACAGTGTCACGCGCGAGATGCCCAGCTCTTCGGCCACGTCGATCAGCCGCTCGTGGTGGCGCTGCAGGGCTTCCTTCACGGCGCCGCGCTCGGCGGCTTCGCGCACTTCGGCCAGGGTCAGCGGGCGGGCGGGTTCCGGCGGCGGCTGCAGGTCGAGGTCGCGCGGCTTGAGGATGCCGTCCTCGCACATCGCGGCGGCCTGGCGGATGCGGTTGATCAGCTCGCGCACGTTGCCCGGCCAGTCGTGCTGGTTGAGCGCGCGCACCGCCGCCGGCGAGAAGCCCTTGATGTGCTCCGGCGAGTGGCTGCGGATCGCGTTGAGGATGTGCTCGGCCAGCAGCGCGATGTCGGTCTCGCGCTCGCGCAGGGCCGGCTGCTTGACGCGCAGCACGCACAGGCGGTGATAGAGATCGCCGCGGAAGCGCTCGGCCATGACCGCGGCTTCCAGGTCGACGTGGGTGGCGGAGATGACGCGCACGTCCACCGCCACCGATTCGGTGCCGCCCAGCCGCTCGATGCAGCCGGTTTCCAGGAAGCGCAGCAGGCTGGTCTGGCTCTCCAGCGGCATGTCGCCGATCTCGTCGAGGAAGAGCGTACCGCCTTGCGCCAGTTCAATGCGGCCGAGCTTGCGCCGGGTGGCGCCGGTAAAGGCGCCGCGTTCGTAGCCGAACAGCTCCGACATCAGCAAGGTGGGCGGGATGGCGGCGCAGTTGACGGCGATGAAGGGCCGATCGGCGCGGCGCGAGGCACGGTGGATGGCCTGCGCGGCGAGTTCCTTGCCGGTGCCGGATTCGCCCGAGATCAGCACGGGTGTATCCCACTTCGACACCTTCTCGATGCCGCGGAACAGCGCCTGCATCGCGGGGCAGTTGCCGATCATGCCGTCGGGGCGCAGCGCGTCGCGTGCGGGGGTGGCGGCGGGGCGCAGGCTCGCCATGCCGACGGCGTGGCCCAGCGCGCGCGCCAGCTCGGCGTTGTCGCAGGGGACGTTGTAGTAATCGACGAAGTACAGGCCGAGCAGCTTGCGCATCGGGTCGGTCAGCACGTCACCGCTGCAGACCATGCCGATCCAGCCGATGTTGCGCGAGGCCAGCCAGGGCTCCAGCTCTTCCAGTTCGGCATCGGAATAGCCGCAGGTCAAATCCATGAGGCCGCTGAGCGCGGGTTCGTCATCCAGGTCCAGGGCTTCGAGCTCACGGCGGCTGGTGGCAAAGATGAGCCTCCAACCCTGTTGTGTCAGGTAGCGGCACAGCATTGCGTCGTGATGCAGCGAGACGTAGAGCAACGGGCGGTTGACGTACGCGTTCATGGCTTCCCCCAGGTTCTTCTATTCGGGCCGCATTTCCTGATGCGACCACTGGCCGACAGCTGGACTGACTGCTCGAACAAAGGCGGCAACAGCCACCTGTCCGCAATGCACTGCTGCCCGGGGGAGGGACGTACTGACGCCGCACCGCAACCGCCCGTTGGGCGGCCACACGCTTGGCACTCTGATCGTCTCGTTACAACGAGACTGGTTTGGCGTCGGCTCAGACCGACGGTAACCCCCGGACACTGCTACTGCTCGACGACTCCCATCGCGTCGCGTGCTGCACGTGCAGCGGCGCCGCTTGGTGCAACCATCGGGCGCTTGGCCATCTCATGTGGCTGGCGCACCCGCCTTGCTGGCACTTCCCCTCAGGATGCCGCGCTCGCCGCACCCTGTTGTTTGATCTGTCCTGCGGTCTCGGCTGCGGCATCGGGTGCCGCGCTGTTGATGTACCGAGCTTGCGGATCGCTGTGTTGCCCCGTGTTGTTGTGTGTTGCCTGCTGGGCGGGGGCATCAGAGCGACGACCATGCCACAGCCGCTAAAGCCTTGATTTACAAGGCATGCTGCTGCGGATGTGGTGCTTGTGCAGGCAGGCACCCGCTGGATGTTTCGAAACGGAAACCTTGCGAACGACCGTCCGCACCGTGGAAAACACGGAATTTCCTCCCGTTTTGTGCGTGATGGGATACGCAAACGGGCGCAAAAAGTGATCGATGTTGCCTGTTGCAGTGCGGGGGGATGGGGGCAACCAGAAGCACGCGTATTGGTTGCATCCGTGAAACATGGCCCGCGCAGCGGGTGCACGTCTGCGTTGGGTCACGCGCCCGGGATCTCGCGTCAGCTGCGCCGGTGTCGCAGAAATGACGTAGCGCAGGCTCCGCAATGCGGATGAGTGCGCGCCACGTGATGCCTTTGATTCCTGAGGGTGGAGGGCCGTCGCCTCATCCTAAAGGATGAGGCGCCTCGCCGGCCACGCTGGCCGCCGATGGGGCGCGATTGCTGGTGCCAAGTTGTATCAGTCTTGAAACAGCGGCCGTGGATGGGCGGGCTGGCCTGAAACTTCGGCGCAACAAGGCGAGGCCGGCATCTGCGCCGCGCATCGCATCATGCCGCTCGGCCCGGGCAGGCCGAGGGCGCGTGGGCGGTCAGAGCACGAGCGGCTTGTCGGCCAGCTCGTTGGCACGTGGTGTGCCGTCGGAGGGGAAATGCGCGGCCAGGATGCCGTGGACCTGTTCGAGCGCGGCCAGCACCGGTTCAATCGCCACGCGCTGGGCGAACCCGCGTGTGACGGTCTCGCAGACGGCGCGCCACGCGTGGGCGTCGACCTTGGCCGCAATGCCGCGGTCGGCCAGGATTTCGACCGCATGGTCGGCCAGGTTGAGGTAAAGCAGCACGCCGATATGGTCGTGCGTGTTCCACACCTCCAGCAGGCCGAACAGCGTGCGGGCGCGCTGGCGTGGCGTCACGCCCGTCCAGGCATCGCGCACCGGCAGCGACGCTTCAATCACCACGCGCACTTCGCCGCGATGGCGTTGTTCGCCTTCGCGCACGGCCGCCTCCAGCTTCTGCAGGTCGGCCGCTGAGAAGGCCCGACGCGCGTGCGCGGTGGTCGTCAACAGGTGAGAGAGGGCGCGGCGCGCGCCGCGATGGTGTCGGGGTGTGGATGTCATCGTCGCGCTCACCAGTTGCCGGAGGCGCCGCCGCCGCCGAAGTCGCCACCGCCGCCGCCGCTGAAGCCGCCGCCACTGCCACCACCAAAATCGCCACCGCCGCCGCGACCCCAGCCGCCGCCCAGGCCGCCGCCGAGCCCGCCGATGGCGCCCGGGCCCCAGCCACGGTTGCCCATCACCACACGCGAGCCGGGGCGGCCGGGCAGGCTGCGCGTCACTGGCCCCGAGCGCATCGCCGCGCTCAGCACGAAGAACACGATGATGGCCAGCGGAAACAACACCGGCAGCCAGTCACCGATGCCGCCCCCCGCGTTCTGCGGCTTGGTGCGTGCGGCCGGCGGCAGGTTCTCCTGCGCGATGACGGTCTGGATGGCCGACACGCCCGCCGACAGCCCGCCGTAGAAATCGCCCTGGCGGAAGTGCGGCGCCATCACGTCCTGCAGGATGCGCTTCGATTGCGCATCCGTGAGCGAGCCTTCCAGCCCGCGCCCGACCTCGATGCGCATCTTGCGCAGCGAGGCCGGGTTGTCCTTGGCGATGAGCACGATGGCGCCGTCGTCCACGCCCTTGCGGCCGGCCTTCCACGCATCGGCCACGCGGATGCCGTAGGCCTCGATCGGCTCCGGCGCGGTGGACGGCACCATCAGCACGAAGATCTGGCTGCCGTGCTGCTGCTCTTCCTCAGCCAGCACCTGTTCGAGCGCGCTGCGCTGCTGGGCAGAGAGGGTGCCCGTGAGGTCGGTCACGCGCGCGGCCAATGGCGGCACGGCCACCAGGTCGCTCTGCGCGCGCGCAGGCAACGCGACGGCCAGCCATAGGGCTGCTGTCATCAGCAAGGCGAGGAAACTGCGCGCGCGATTCGACATGATCGTCAGCCCGTCAGAACTTCACCGCCGGCGCGGTGGAGATGCCCTTCTCGTTCTCGACCGTGAAGTTCGGCTTGACTTGGTAGCCCATCGCCTTGGCCGTCAGGTTGGTCGGGAAGCTGCGGGCCAGCACGTTGTAGTCCTGCACCGACTTGATGTAGCGCTGGCGCGCCACGGTGATGCGGTTCTCGGTGCCTTCCAGTTGCGATTGCAGATCGCGGAACGACGCATCGGCCTTGAGCTGCGGATAGTTTTCCGACACCGCCATCAGGCGCGACAGCGCGCTGGACAGCTCACCCTGGGCTTGCTGGAATTTCTGGAACGCGGCCGGATCGTTGAGCGTCTCGGGCGTGACCTGGATGCTGGTGGCGGCGGCGCGGGCGCGTGTGACGGCTTCCAGCGTCTCGCGCTCATGCGAGGCATAGCCCTTGACCGTGTTCACCAGGTTCGGGATCAGGTCGGCACGGCGCTGGTACTGGTTGATGACCTCGGCCCAGGCGGCCTTGGTGGCTTCGTCCTTGGACTGGAAGTCGTTGTAGCCGCAGGCGGATAGGAAGGGTGCGGCCAGCACGGCCAGCGACAGCGCCAGCCAGCGCAGCACCGAGAAACGCGTCGAACGGAAGGTCAGGGCAGGGGTCATGAAAACCTCTTGGTCAGGAAAGCGATGTGGCATGAGACCGACATCGTCTCACGGCGTTCCAGCGAACTCTAGCGTAGACGCTTGACGCTTCCGTCACACATCAGTACGGTGTGGGGACGTTTTTGACAATTCCATGCGCGCGATTTCCACCCTTTCGTCGATCTGCTCCGTGCCGGCACTGTGCCAGTCGGCTGCGTCGACGCTTGCGCGCGCAAAAAAAGCCTCCAAACAGCTGCTCGTCTGACCGGAGCGCTGTTCCGTCAGATGGGCGACGGAACAGCGGCCAGCCGACAGTTGGACACGGTTGACCCACCCGCACCTCCTGCGGGCCACGCACTCCTGATGGTTCTTGATCGGTCGTTGATTCGTCCAGGAGTGTTGTCATGCTTGAAAATCCGTCCACCGCTGCCGCGCGCCCTTCCTATGCGGGCATCTGGGTGCCCATCGTCACGCCGTTTGTCGATGACGCGGCGCGTTCGGTCGATTACGGTGCGTTGTACACGTTGGTAGCGCGGTATCGCGCGCAGGGTATTGCCGGCTTTGTGGCTTGCGGCAGCACGGGCGAAGCCGCGGCGCTCACCGATCAGGAGCAGGTTGACGTGTTGAATACGATACGTGCTGCGGCCGACGGGTTGCCGGTGGTGATGGGTGTGTCTGGCAGTGCATTGGCCGCTGTGCGCGAGCGCATGTTGCGGTTGGCCCAGCACCGGCCATCGGCGTTTCTCGTGCCCGCGCCGTCGTACATCCGGCCGTCGCAGGACGGGCTCATCGAATACTTCACGGCGCTGGCCGATGTGTCACCCGTGCCGGTGCTGCTGTACGACATTCCGTATCGCACTGGCGCGACGATCTCCACGGAGACCTTGCTCGCGCTCGCCGCGCATCCGAACATCCATGGCATCAAGGATTGCGGCGGGGATGCGGACAAGACCCAGCGCGTGATTGCCGATGGGCGGTTGCAGGTGCTGGCGGGGGAGGATGGGCAGGTGTTCGGCACGCTATGCGCGGGCGGCGTCGGCGCGATTATTGCCGCAGCGCACGTGCGTACGGAGTTGTTTGTGGAGATGGTGCGGGCCGTGCAAGAGCAGCGGTTGAACGACGCGCGGCGGTTGCATCATGCGCTGGCGCCGGTGGTTCGGTTGTTGTTTGCTGCGACCAATCCTGGGCCGTTGAAGGCTTGGATGGCGGCGGAAGGGCTGGTCGCGAATGTGCTGCGGGCGCCGATGATGGCGGCGTCCGACGGATTGGGGGCTGAGCTGGTTGAGGCGGTGGGGCGGGTTTGAATGCTTTTGTGGGGTGGGCTTTTTGTTGGTGGTCCATCCCCTGTTTCATCCCCTGCCGGGGCTGACTCACTTGCTTTGGCAAGACAAAGAAAAGTGAGTCAGCCCCGGCAGGGGGCGAAAGGGAGGTGGACCAACAAGGCCCAGCCCCCAAGACAAAAATCAAACCGCTTTGAATGCCTTCCGAGCCGCGTCGAAAGTCGCATCCAGAATCGCATCATCATGCGTCGACGAAACGAAGCCGGCCTCGAAAGCCGAGGGTGCCAAGTACACGCCTTCAGCCAGCATCGCATGGAAGAACGCATTGAACTTGCCCACGTCACTGCGCGTCACTTCAGCAAAGCTCGTCGGCACACCTTCGCGGAAGTAGAGGCCGAACATGCCGCCCACGCTATCAGCGGCAAACGGCACACCCGCGTCGCGGGCAATCCCAGCCAGCCCATCGACCAGCTTGCGCGTCTGCGCAGCCAGCCGGTCATGGAAGCCATCCGCAGCAATCAACCGCAGCGTGGTGAGGCCAGCCGCCACGGCCAGCGGGTTGCCCGACAGCGTCCCCGCCTGATACACGCTCCCCAGCGGCGCGAGGAAGCCCATGATGTCGCGCCGCCCGCCAAAGGCCGCGGCCGGCATGCCGCCACCGATCACCTTACCCAGGCAGGTCAGGTCCGGCGTGATGCCATACAGCGCCTGCGCGCAGCCGAGCGCCACGCGGAAGCCCGTCATCACCTCATCGAAGATCAGCACGGCGCCGTGCTCGCTGCACAACGCGCGCATCGCCTGCAGGAACTCGGCCGTGCCGCGCACGAGGTTCATGTTGCCGGCAACCGGCTCGACGATGACGGCGGCGATTTCCTTGCCATGGCGCGCAAACGCCTCGCGCAGCGCGGCCACGTCGTTGTACGGCAGCACCATGGTGTGTTTGACCACGTCTTCCGGCACGCCCGCCGAGGACGGCGCGTTCTGCGTAGTGTCAGCAAAGGTCAGCAGGCCCGAGCCGGCCTTGACCAGCAGGCTGTCGGCATGGCCGTGATAGCAGCCCTCGAACTTGACGATGAGGTCGCGGCCGGTGAAACCGCGCGCCAGGCGCAGTGCGCTCATGGTCGCCTCGGTGCCCGACGAGACCAGCCGCACCTGCTCGATCGAGGGCACCAGTTTGCAGATCTCCTCGGCCATGACGATTTCGGCCTCGGTCGGAGCGCCGAAGGAGAAGCTGTCGGCCGCCACCTCCTGCACGGCGCGCACCACGTCCGGATGCGCGTGGCCGACGATCATCGGGCCCCAGGAGCCGACGTAATCGATATAGCGGGTGCCGTCGGCATCCCACAGGTACGGGCCGGCTGCCTTGGCAATGAAGCGCGGCGTGCCGCCCACCGAGCGGAACGCCCGCACCGGCGAGTTCACGCCGCCGGGGATGGTTTTCTGGGCACGTTCAAACAGAGCGGCGCTGCGGGAAGAGCTGGACATGGACGATGTTTGGAAGAGAAACGCCCCGCGCCAACCCAGGCGGTGGCGCGGTTCGTTGGAGTTATTGGGCGGTTTGCCGCAGATGCCGCGGTTTGCGCGCAGCTTGCAGTCAAACAAGACGCTCACCCGGTGCTTTTTCTGGCGCGGGCGTGCGTGATTCGGTACCATCTGGCCTGCCATTTTAATAGACGGAACCACCGAAGCTTTGCCCTATGGAACAGCAGATTGAATACAAGACGTGGATGTGCCTGATTTGCGGCTGGATCTACGACGAAGAACAAGGCGCCCCGGATGACGGCATCGAGCCCGGCACGAAGTGGGAAGACGTGCCCATCAACTGGACGTGCCCGGAATGCGGCGCGCGCAAGGAAGATTTCGAAATGGTGCAGATCTAAGATCTGTCATGTCGGCAAGTGGGCGGTCACCCTCTTGCTGACAGCCAAGTATCAGGAAGTGAAGAATCCGTGAAATCGCTCGTCGCTTCCATGCCACACGCACCGGCGTCCGCTGCGACGCCATTGACGGCGAATAGGTGACTTGTCACACTTCGTCAAATTCTGAGCTTCACACTTCATAAGCGGGCCGGGGGGCGGTGTTTTGAAGTCGACGCTAGCGGGCTTGCGTGCCGGCTGTGCGGCGATTTGCCGCGATCCATCCGGTCAGAATGTCGTGGCGACCCGTGGTCGCGCAACGCGAGAACATGATGCAATCCGCGCGGGTGGAACAACTGACCGAATCCCAACCTCTGGCGAACCAGCTTGCCGGCCGCAAAGTGCTGGTGATCGACGATTCCAGCACCATTCGCCGTACCGCGCAGATCTTCCTGGCGCAGGTCGACTGCCAGGTTGTGCTGGCCGAAGACGGGTTCGACGCGCTGGCCAAGCTCGGTGATTTCAAGCCGGATATCGTGTTCTGCGACATCCTGATGCCCAAGCTGGACGGGTATCTGACCTGCTCGCTCATCAAGAAAAGCCCAAAGTTTCATGCCACGCCCGTGGTCATGCTGTCCTCGCGCGACGGAGTGTTCGACCGTGCGCGCGGCCGGCTGGTCGGGGCGGTGGACCACCTCGCCAAGCCCTTCTCGCGGGAAGCGCTGCTGGGGGCGGTCCAGGCGCATTTGCCGGTGGCTGCCGGCGCCGCGCAATAATGGCGCCTCTATCGACGAAGGATTGTTTGTATGGCTATCAAGAAAATTCTGGTGGTTGACGATTCCCCCACTGAAGCATTGTTCCTGTCGGAGATTCTCGGCAAGAACGGTTTCAAGGTGACGGTTGCTGCCGACAGCGACCAGGCCATGGGCAAGCTCGAGGCCGAAGCGTTTGACCTGATCCTGATGGACGTGGTGATGCCCGGCCAGAACGGCTACCAGGCCACCCGCGCGATCAAGAAGGATGACCGTTTCAAGGACATCCCCGTGATCATGTGCACCACCAAGGGGTTGGAGACCGACCGTGTGTGGGGCATGCGCCAGGGCGCATCGGACTACATCGTCAAGCCGGTCAAGGCCGAAGAGCTGCTGGACAAGATTGCCAAGCTGACGCAGTAACCCTGCGCCAGTCCGTTTTCAACCGCGCGACGCCAAGCAACGGCACGCGCCAGACGCTTCCGACATGAGCGAGCCGCGCACCAACCTGACCTCCCGCCAGCGCCTGCATGAATACCAGGCGATGCTGGCACGCCGCCTGCAAGAGGCGCGCGCCAAGGCGTCGACGGACAGCTTCCTGGGCGTGCAGATCGGCGAGCGTTACTGGTTGCTGTCGCTGGCCGACACCGGCGAGGTGCTGGACTTCCAGGCGCCCGCGCGCGTGCCGCTCACGCAGCCGTGGTACCTCGGTCTCGTGAATGCGCGGGGCAACCTGCTGGGCGTGATCGACCTCGGCCTGTTCTGCGGCGAGGCGCCGACGGCGGGTGGCGTGGGCACCAAGATCGTGGTGCTGTCCAAGGACCCGCAGCGCGCCTGCGCGATCGTCGTGCCGCGCGTGGCGGGGCTGCGCAGCATGACCGACCTGCAGGCGGTGGACGCCGAGCCGGATCAGGACAAGCCATGGCAGGGACGTGCCTGGCGCGATGCGCAGGGCACGCTGTGGCGCGAGCTGGACGTGCGCCAACTGCTGGCCGATCCGGCCTTCCTGCAGGTGGGTCGCAGCCGCGCCTGAGCGGGGCAAGACGAAAGGCATGGGCCGCAGGATCGGCCCGCCAACGAAGAACAAGATGCGCGTGCCCGCAACACAAGCGGGCGCGCACAGGGGCAAGACGGCGGCACGTGGCGCGGCAACAGGACGCGCCGCAGATGTGCCACGGGAAGGTGCGGACCTCGCCAGGTTGGACAAGGCGCGGCCGCGGACGGGAAATCCATGCCGCCACTCTCGATAAGGCGGCATCGACAAGACAAGAGGGTCCTATGGGGTTCAAGTGGTTCAACGCAGGTCGCCGTGCCGGAGCAGAGGCTGGGGCGCCGGAGGTTGCAGCGGAGGGCGCCGGGTCGGCCGCCGCGCAGTTGGCGCAGTTGAATGATGCGGCCCACGAGGACGACAATCCCGCTGGCGCACCGTCGCAACTCGGCCGCACCCCGGTCGATGCCGTGGTCGGCTGGATGGAGCGGGTGCCGTTCGCGGCGCAGCAGCGCGTCTTCACGATCGGCCTGGTGGCCGGCCTGCTGGCCCTGCTGGTCTCGATCTACCTTGACAACCGCCAGGCCAACAACGGCTCCGCGCAGATCGAAATCGCTGGTGACACGCTGATGCACTCGCAGCGTCTGGCCAAGGCGGTGCCGGTGGCGCTGCTGGGTAACACCAACGCGTTCGCCCAGCTCAAGGAAAGCCGCACACGCCTGCAGGAAAACCTCGAAGCGCTCAAGAACGGCAGCGCCGATCGCGGCGTGCGTGCCACGGGCGGCGGCGAGGCCGAAGCCCTGCTCGACAAGTCGATGGACGAATGGAAGCGCAGCGAGAAGAGCGCCCAGGCCGTGCTGTCCCAGGAGAAGACCCTGGTGGCGGTGGGTAAGACGCTCTCCGTGTTCAACGCGTCCAACCCGGAACTGCTGGAAGAAGCCGAGCAGATCTCGTCGATGAAGCTGCAGACCAACGCCCCGGCGCGTGAAGTGGCAGCCTCCTCGCAGCTGGTGATGCTGACGCAGCGTCTCGGTAAGAACATGAACGAGTTCCTGGCCGGCGAAGGCGTGAACCCGGAAACGGCGTTCCTGCTGGGCAAGGACACCAACACCTTCCGCGAAACCCTGAACGGCCTGCTCAACGGCTCGGAAGCGCTGCGCCTGTCGGCCGCCACCGACCCGGAAACCAAGGGCTACCTGCAAGAGCTGTCGACCCGCTTCGACAACGTGCAGAAGACCACGCAGATCATCCTGGAAAACCTGCCGGGCCTGATCGCCGCCAAGCGCGCCCAGCAGCAGATCTTCAACGACAACGAAAAGCTGCGTGCCGACCTGTCGGACCTGCAGGCCTCCTATGCAACCAGCGTGCGCAGCCGTCCGCTGACGCTCGGCGCGGTGGTGCTGTCGGCCATCGTGACGGTGATCTGCCTGGCCGGCCTGGCCGCCCTGTACCTACGCGATTCGCGTGTGCGTACGATGGAAGCAGAAGCCCGTCAGCGTGAAGCTGAAGAACGCCGGATGGTGGAAAAGCGCAACAACGACACCACCCAGGCCGCAATTCTGCGTCTGATGAACGAACTGCAAGACATCGCAGACGGTGACTTGACCAAGCAGGCGACGGTGTCGGAAGACATCACCGGCGCCATTGCCGACTCGGTGAACTACACCGTGGAAGAACTGCGCGAGCTGGTCGGCCGGGTGCAGCAGACGGCCGAGCAGGTGACGCAGGCATCGTCGGCGGTGGCAGCCACCTCCGAAGGCCTGGTGGCCGCCTCGGAAGAACAGTCCCGCCAGATTCGCCAGACCGGCCAGTCGGTGGTGGAGATGGCCGACCGCATCACGCAGGTCTCGCGCGGCGCTGCTGAATCCGCCAACGTGGCACGCGCCTCGCTGGCCGCTGCCGAGCAAGGTCAGCAGGCGGTGCAGAACGCGATCACGGGCATGAACGACATCCGTGACCAGATTCAGGAAACCTCGAAGCGGATCAAGCGCCTGGGCGAATCGTCGCAGGAGATCGGTGAAATCGTGGAGCTGATCTCGGACATTACCGAGCAGACCAACGTGCTGGCACTGAACGCCGCCATCCAGGCAGCGTCGGCCGGTGAAGCCGGCCGCGGCTTCTCGGTGGTGGCAGAAGAAGTGCAGCGCCTGGCAGAACGTTCCGCCGAGGCAGCCAAGCAGATCGGTGCGCTGATCCGCACGATTCAGACCGACACCCAGGACGCGGTGCACGCCATGGAGCGCAGCACGGCGGGGGTGGTGGAAGGGGCCAAGCTGTCGGACAACGCCGGTGCCGCACTGGTGGAGATCGGCCGCGTGTCGCGCCAGCTGGCTGAACTGATTGAGAGCATCTCGCAGACGACCTCGCACGAAGCGACGCTGGCTTCCGACGTGGCGCAGAACATCGAACAGATCCTGCACATCACGGAGCAGACGTCGACCGGTACGCGCCAGACTGCGCAGTCGGTGCGCCAGCTCACGCAGCTTGCAGAAGAGCTGCGCGACTCGGTGGCCCGGTTCCGCATCGCTTAAACGGGTCGGTTAGCGCGTCGGCCAGGGCGTCACCACTGGATTTCGGGCGGGAGCGCCAAGCGGCGACCGCCACCTGCTTTTTGGAAGCACACATGCGTCATCAATCTTCCGCCCAGCCCGAATCCGCCTCCTTCGAGGCGGCCGGGGCCGCCCCTGCGGTGCGTGCTGCGTCGACCATGCCGGCGCGCGATCTGTCCGCGCTGGCCTGGGTTGCGCCCAACATGCGTGCCGCGCTGGACGATGCGGTGCGCGAGTTCGGCGAATACGTTGCCGACATCGTGGCCAATCCCGAGGTGATCGGGGCGCGCGACACCACCTCGCTGCGCCTGGCCGGCCAGTACCTGCACCAGGCTGCCGGCGCGCTGCTGATCGTCGGCCTGCGCGGCGTCGATGTGTACAGCCAGGCCGCCAAGCGCCTGCTCGAAGCCGTCGATGCCGGCACGCTCGCCGCCGATGCGCTTACGCTGGATGTCTTCTCGCGCGCCGTGCAGGCGCTGCAGGAATATGTCGCCGACCTGATGGCCGGCATGCCCGAAGAGCCGCTGCGCCTGTTCCAGCCGTATCAAGCCGTACTCGCCCGCCTGGGCGAAGAACGCGTCCACCCCGCCGACCTCTGGGCCGACGAGCTGCGCCACCTGCCGGCGTTGCTGCTGCCCTCGCGCGACCTGCCGGGGCTGGCGCGCCTGCGCCGCAAGTTCGAGCTGGCGCTGCTGACCGCGCTGCGCGCACCGCAAGCCGCTGCTGATGCAGCGGACCCGTCCGCCGCCGCCGCTGCCTACGCGCCGCTGGAACAACTGCTGCACGGCATCCGCGCGCTGGAGCGCGAGCCGCGCCGCACCGGCGACGATCTGCAGCGCGACCTGTGGCTCGTGCTGGCACTGACCTTCGGCGCGCTGCGTGCCGGGCTGGTGCCCGCCGACATGACGGCCAAGCGCCTGGCCGCGCGCGTCAACCTGCTGCTGCGCCAGTATTCGCACAACAACATCCACCTGCCGCAAGGCCTGCTGACCGACGCGCTCTACCTGCTGGCCGGCATGGCCTACAGCAACGCGCCCGCGGCGCCGGTGGGTGATGACACCCTGGGCCCGGATATCGTCGCCTGCGTGCAGGCCTTTGCGATTCCGGCCACGCACGCGCCGGCCGGCGCACTGCATACGCGCCAGTACTACGCGCTGCTGCCCGCCGACGCCACCGACACGCTGCAACGCGTCGGCCGCTCGCTCGAGACACTCAGCCAGCAGCCCTCGCCCGCCGCCGATGAACTCGACGCCGCGCTGCAGACGCTCACGCTGCACGCCGACACGCTCGGCCAGCCGGCGCTGTCCGCGCTGGCCAATCGCCTGAGCGAAACCCCCGACGCCCCCGATGCCCCCGCGCACGACGTGGCGCCGACGCTGCTGTTCCTCTCGCGCATGCTGGCGCGCCCATGGGCCCTGCATGGCGAATCCGGCGACCTGCGCAGTGCGTGGTTTGCCGCCCGCTGCAACGAGCTGTCGGAGCATGCACGCGCCACCCAAGCCGGCGAGGCGGTGCCCGCCCCGGCCTGGTTGTCATGCCTGGCCGAAGAAACCACGCGCCGCCGCGCGCTTGGCGAGCAGGTGCGCGCACTGCAAACAAAACTGGCCTCCGCCGAGACCCACCTCGACGCCTTCGAGCGCGAGGGCGCGGTCAGCGGCGGCCTGGCCGAAGCCAGCCGCCTGTTCGGCGAGATGCAAGGCACATTCGCTGCGCTGGATGCCCACGAAGCCGTGCACGCCACCGAATCGGCACAGTCGACCGTCGCCGCGCTGGAATCGATCGGCGCGGGCGCCGCGGCCGACCGTGAACGCTATCTCTCCGCATTGGCCGCCAACGCCAGCGGGCTGCAGGGTTTCCTCGATGCGCTGTCCGCCGGCACCGAACTCTCCGGCGCGCAGATCGACCAGATCGTGATCGAGGGCAAGCTGACGCCCACCGCCCGCGAATCGGCCTGGCGTGAATTCGCCTTCGATGCCGAAACCGGCATGCTGGCGCGCCGCGAGCCGCAGGCGGACGAGACCGACGCCGCAGAGGCCGCGCAGGCCGATGCCCCCGGTGCCTCGCCGCTGCAAAGCGTGCTGGACCGCCTGCTGGCCAAGCAGCCGGTCGACCCGGCCGACCCGCTCGCCGCCGAGCTGCGCACCGCGCTGCAGGAAGCGCGCGATGCCGCCGCCATCGACGACGATCCGGCACGCCGCCGCCGCCTGGAAGAGGCGTTGGCCCAGTTCGACGCATGGCAGGTCGGCAGCGCGGGCGCGCTCGAACGCATGCAGGCCGCGCTGGCCGCACCGGTGGCGGCGCCGTCGCCGGCCGCTGCACCCGCAGCGACCGCCGCCGCACGCGATACGCAATCGGTCGATGCCGAACTGCTCGACATCTTCCTGTCCGAAGCCGACGAAGTGCTCGCCGGCGTGCGCACCGACCTGCAGGCGCTGCATGCTGCCGCGCAGATCGGCTCGGGTGGTGTCGCGGTCGGCTCCGATCTGGACCTGCTCACGCAGCTGCGCCGCGCCTTCCACACGCTCAAGGGCTCGGGCCGCATGGTCGGCCTCACGCGCTTCGGCGAGGCCGCCTGGGCCATTGAACAGGTGATGAACGTCTGGCTGGCCGAGAGCCGCGTGCCGACGCCGGACCTGGCCGCGCTGCTCTCGCGCGCCGAGGCCGAGCTGTCGGCATGGGCCGCCGTCATTGCGCAATCGCCGTCGGCGGATCATCCGATCGAACCGCTGGTGGCCGCCGCCGAGCGCGTGCGCCACGGTGGCCCGTTCGTGTGGCTGGAGGCGGTGCCCGAAGCACAAGCACCGGTAGTCGCCGAGTCGGTCGCGCAGGCTGTCGCCGCGGAGCCGGCCAATGACGCATCCTCCCTGGTCTGGGAGGACGAGCCGGTGGCTGCCGAGCCCCAAGCTCCGAATGTCGAGTTCCAGACGCCGAGCGCCGAGTCCGAGGCTCCGAGCGTCGAGCTCGAAACGCTGAGCGCCGAGTTCGAGACCCCGAGCGTGGCGTTCCAGACTCCGGCCGCCGAGTCCGAAACTCCAATCGCCGAGTCCGAAACTTCGACGGTCGAGTTCGAAACTCCGATCGCCGAGTCCGTGACTCCTGGCGTCGAGTCCGAAACCCCGATCGCCGAGTTCGAAACGCCAAGCGTCGAGTCCGAAGCACCGCACGCCGACACTGACGCTCCGGCGCATGACGCCGAGGCCGACGCCAAGGTCATCCCGTTCCCGTTCGCGCAGACCGGTACGCCCGAGGAGCTGCCGCACGACGATGGCGTCAAGGCCATTGGCCCGGTGCGCATCAGCGTGGCGCTGTACAACGTCTACCTGCAGGAAGCCGACGACCTGATCCGCCGCCTGGGCGTGGACTTCTCGGAGTGGCGCCACGAGGGCCGCGCGCAGCCGAGCGAGCTGGCGCTGCGCGCCGCGCACACGCTGCAAGGCAGCTCCGCCGCCGTCGAGCTGGAGCCGGTGCGCCAGGTGGCCGATGCGCTGGAACAGGTGCTGCTGAACCTGCACGGCCGTCCGGTCGCGATGCACCCGGGCGACTTCCGCCTGCTGGACCAATCGGTCGAGCGCATGCGCGGCATGCTGCACCAGTTTGCCGCCAGCGTGTGGCCGGATGCGGACGAGCCCCTCTGCCGCGGCCTGGCCGAATTGTGCGAGCGCGTGCTGGTGCGTCCGCGCCTGCCGCTGGATGCCGCGCCGCAAGCCCTTGAGGAGGCGACGGGTGTCGAGCAGACCACCGCCGCCCAGGACGACGCGCCGGCCTACGCCGTGCCGCAGGACCTGGCCACGCTTGCGCCGGCCTACGAGCCGCCCGTGGCCGAGCCCGCCGTCGCCGAGCTGGTGCGCCAGGCCCCGGCCGATGCGCTGGACCCGGCACTGCTGGAAATCTTCCTGGAAGAGGCGCACGTCGCCCTGCCCGAACTCGGCCAGCACCTGCGCGCATGGGAAGCCGCGCCGCAGGATCGCACTGCTTCCGGCCTGCTGCTGCGTAACCTGCACACCGTCAAGGGCAGTGCGCGCATGGCCGGTGCGATGACGCTGGGCCAGGCCGCGCACGAAATGGAAAGCGCGATCGAAACCGGCCTGCGCCACAACCGCGTGGACGACACGCTGTTCCGCAAGCTCTACGTCTGGTTTGACCGCATCCAGGCCCACGTCGATGCGCTGGGCGCCGGCAAATCGCTGCCGCTGGACGCCGGTCTGGCTGACGCCGCCGAAGCGCCGCAGGCGGCCGCAGAAGCCGAGGCACCGGCCGGCACGTCGATGCTGCCGGCCGTGGCCGCCGCCACCAGTGTCGATCTGAGCGCCGCGCGCAGCGCCGCCGTCGAAGCGCAGGAAGCCGCCGAACGCCAGCGCGCCATGGTGCGTGTGCAGGCGCGCGCGCTCGATGCGCTCATCAACGACGCCGGTGAGGTGGGTGCCGCGCGGGCGCGTCTCGAATCGGAAGTCGATGCGCTCAAGACCTACCTGTCGGAACTGAACGACAACGTTGCGCGCTTGCGCTCGCAGGTGCGCGAGATCGAAATCCAGGCCGAAACGCAGATGGAGTCGCGCATTGCCGATGCGCAAGCCCATAGCGAAGCGTTCGACCCGCTGGAGTTCGACCGCTTCACGCGCCTGCAGGAACTCACGCGGATGATGGCCGAGTCCGTCAACGACGTGGCGACGGTGCAGCAGAACTTGTTCCGCGGTTTCGACCAGGCTTCGCTCGATCTGGAAACGCAGGCGCGCCTCACGCGTGGCTTGCAGCGCAGCCTGATGCGTGCGCGCATGGTGCAGTTCGACACCGTGGCTGATCGTCTGTACCGCGTGGCTCGCCAGGCCGCGTCCGAGACCGGCAAGGAAGTCCGCCTGTTCATCAAGGGCGGTACGGTGGAACTGGACCGCAGCGTGCTGGACCGCATGGGCGGCCCGCTCGAGCACATGATCCGCAACTCGGTCGCGCACGGCATTGAGCTGGCCGACGAGCGCCGCGCCAAGGGCAAGTCGCCCGCCGGCGAGCTGACGCTCGAAGTGCAGCAGGAAGGCAACGAGGTCGTGCTGCACTTCGTCGACGATGGTGCCGGCCTGAACCTCGAGCGCATCCGCGCCCGCGCGCTGGAGCGCCAGCTGCTGGCCCCGGACGAAGAGGCGAGCGACGCGCGCCTGACCGAGATGATCTTCACGCCGGGCTTCTCCACCGCCGAGCAGGTGTCGGAGCTGGCCGGCCGTGGCGTGGGCATGGACGTGGTGCGTGCCGAGACCGTGGCCCTTGGTGGCCGTATCTCGCTGCAGACCACGCCGGATGTCGGCACGCGCTTCACCATCCACCTGCCGCTGACCACCGCAATTACGCAGGTGCTGCTGGTGCGTGTGAGCGAGCGTGTGTATGCGATCCCGTCGGGCATGATCGACCACGTGCAGCAGCTGCGTCCGCAGTCGCTGGCGGAAGCCTACAACGCGGCCCAGCTGCAGTTACCGGCCGGCCCGGTGCCGTTCCACTACTTCGGCGCGCTGCTGGAGGAGGGCAAGGTCGTCGCCGGCGGGCGCAAGTATTCGCCGGCCGTGGTGGTGCGCAACGGCGCCGAGCGCGCCGCCGTGCACGTGGACGAAGTGATCGGCAACCGCGAAGTGGTGGTCAAGCACATCGGCCCGCACCTCGCGCGCCTGGAAGGCATTGCCGGCGCGACCACGCTGGGCGACGGCGAGATCGTGCTGATCTACAACCCGGTGGTGCTCACGCAGCGCTTCGAGCGCGAAGCGGCCGCCCTGGGCCTGCCGCAGAACGCTCAGGAGACCACCGGCGCGGTGGCCGAGCTGCAACGCAACGGCAGCACCGATGCCGTGCCGGGCCTGGCCACGCAGCCGATCATCATGGTGGTCGACGATTCGCTCACGGTGCGCAAGGTCACGCAGCGCCTGCTCACGCGTTCGGGCTACCAGGTCGTGCTTGCGCGCGACGGTGTGGACGCCCTGCGTCAGCTGCAGGAAGTCACGCCGGACGCCATGCTGGTCGACATCGAGATGCCGCACATGGACGGCTTCGACCTCACGCGCAACGTGCGGGCCGACGAGCGCATCGGCGCCACGCCGATCATCATGATCACCTCGCGTACGGCGGACAAGCACCGCCGCTACGCCGCGGACATCGGCGTGAACGTCTACCTCGGCAAGCCGTACAACGAAGAGGAGCTGCTGCAGCACCTGCGCAACCTGATCGGCGCACGCGCGCCGGCAGCCAACGCCGGCTGATCGCGCCAACCGCAGAAAACACGACGGGCCGGTGCGATACCGGCCCGTCGTGTTTTCGGGGGGCGCCTGCGTCAGGCGATCAATTCGGCCTGGCCAGCTTGGCGCCGCACTCCCAGTTGCGCTCGCGCAGCTTGCCGATCTGCTCGACGGGCGGCGAGCGCCATTCGGCGGGCAGCGTGCAGGCGCGGTGCGAGGGGCGCTTGCTGTGCGTATCACCGGGTTCGGGCTCTTGCGGCGGGATGTAGTCGTTGCGGATCTCGCCGGAGAGGGCGTTCACGCTTTGCGTCTGCGTCATGCCGGTCATGGTGTCGGCGGAGAGGATGTCCCACCCGGCGACGATCCAGCGGCCCTCACGCTGCGTGAGCACCCACTTGTCGCCCCATTTGTCGCGCGAGCCGCCGTAGTTGCCGGCAATCAACGAGCCGCGCTTGATCTCCAGCGTCTCGAACGGGTCGCCGTACACGCCGCCGCATTGCTTGCACAGGATGATGTCGTCGCTGGCCAGCGCCAGCTTGTCGCCGGTGTAGATGCGCAGGCGGCGCCCGGCGTCCGGGTCGGTCTTGGCGCTGAGCACGTCGATGCAGGCATCGACCGCGTCGGGCTTGCCGATCGGGCCGCGCACGCTGCGCTCGATGGTGTAGCCGGTATCGGGTGCGGCACACGGCTTGGCGCTGTCGTCAGCGCTGGCGAGCAGCGGTGCCATGGCGAGGCAGGCGGCGGCAAGACGGATCAGGAAAGTGGGGCGCATAGGGCAACCGACCGTGAGATCACAAGCCTTGCAGTATGGTGGCCCCCGCAGCCGATTGCCATGGCTTTGATCGGAGGGCATACAATCCGCCCGGTTTCTTCAATCTTCTATCTTGTTGCTGTCATGACTGCTGCTTCCGCCCGTCTTCCGCTGTACCGCATCCTGCAATCCCAGGGTTTCGGCACGCGCCGCTATTGCAAGGACCTCGTGCTGGCGGGGCTGGTGTTCATCGACGGCGTGGAGATGGAAGACCCGGACGCCCAGGTCGACACCGCCGGCCTGGTCTTGGACGTGGATGGCGACCGCTGGACCTACTACGCGCGCGCCTACGTGATGCTCAACAAGCCGGATGGCGTGGAGTGCTCGCAGAAGCCGAAGCACCATCCGAGCGTGTATTCGCTGCTGCCGGTGCCGCTGCGCGAGCGCGGCGTGCAATGCGTCGGCCGCCTGGACCAGGACACCACCGGCTTGCTGCTGCTGACTGACGACGGCCAGTTCGTCCATACGCTCACCAGCCCGCGCCACCAGGTGCCCAAGGTGTACGAGATCACCACCGCCGAACCCGTGACCGACGCGCAGATCGCCCAGTTGTGCGCCGGTGTGCTGCTGGCCGACGAGAATGAAAACGTTGCCGCGGCCTGGGCCGAGCGCGTGGACACGCACCATCTGCGCATGGCCCTCACGCAGGGCAAATACCATCAGGTGAAACGCATGGTCGCCGCGGCAGGCAATCACGTGGCGGGGCTGCACCGCAGCGCCATCGGCGGCCTGTCGCTGGGCGAAGATCTGGCCCCGGGCGAGTGGCGCTGGCTGGAGGCCGCCGACCTGGAAGCGCTGAATACCACACCGGTACACATCGCCGGGTCGGGTGCTTAAGCCACCACAAAAAGCCCCACGAAGGTGGCGACTCCTCCAAATGAAAGGGCCACCTGCCGGGGGCTTTTGGTAAACTAACCGCATGGCCTCGCCGGACGCACACATCAATCTCACGAATCAGTTCCTGATCGCTATGCCCGGCATGGCGGATTCCACGTTTTCGGGCACGGTGGTGTACCTGTGCGAGCACAACGAGCGCGGCGCGCTCGGCCTCGTCATCAACCGGCCCATCGATATCGACTTGGCGACGCTGTTCGACAAGATCGATCTCAAGCTCGAAATCCACCCCCTCGCAGAACAACCCGTGTATTACGGCGGCCCGGTGCAGACCGAGCGCGGCTTCGTGCTGCATGACGCGATGGGTGCGTATTCGTCGTCGCTGGCGGTGCCGGGCGGGCTGGAAATGACCACTTCCAAGGATGTGCTGGAGGCCGTTGCCCACGGTGGCGGGCCGCAGCGTTTCATCCTGACTCTCGGGTACGCCGGCTGGAGCGCCGGCCAGCTGGAAGAAGAAATCAGCCGCAATGGCTGGCTGACCGTCCAGGCCGATCCCGACATCATCTTCAACGTGCCCGCCGAGGGGCGCTTTGCCGCCGCGCTGAACCTGCTCGGCATCAGTCCCGCCATGCTGTCGGGCGAGGCAGGGCATGCCTGAGCCGGCACGTCCGGCGATCGCCTCCGTGCCCGCAGAAGGCACCCTGCTGGCTTTCGATTACGGCGAAAAGCGCATCGGTGTGGCGCTGGGCAACTCCATCACGCGCTCGGCGCGGGCGCTGGAGACCATCCCCAACCGTTCGGTCGACTTCCGTTTTGCGCAGATCACGCGGCTGGTGAGCGAATGGCAGCCGGTCGGCTTCGTGGTCGGCATGCCTGTGCACCCCGATGGGGAAGAGCAGCCGATGATCAAGCTCGCCAAACGCTTCGGCAATCAGTTGCACGGCCGCTACGGCCTGCCTGTCACCTGGGTCGACGAGCGCTATTCGTCGATCGCCGCGCAGGACGCCGGCGCCACCGATGACGTGCTCGACGCCGAGGCTGCCTGCATCATCCTCCAACAATACTTCGACGAGTCACACGCATGACATCGCAACAGATCGATGCCGAGGCGCTTTACCAGAGCCTCGTCGCGCAACTGCGCACGCGGATGGCCGGTGGCCACACGTGGTCGGTGGCCGGAATCGTCAGCGGCGGCGCCTGGATCGCCAAGCGCCTGGCGCACGACCTCGGCCTGCCGGAATACGGCGTCGTCAACGTGTCGATGCACCGCGACGACTACGCCAAGAAAGGCCTGCACGCCCAGGCCCAGCCGACCACGCTGCCGTTTGACGTGGCAGACAGCCGCATCCTCCTGGTGGACGACGTGCTGGCCAGTGGCCGCACCATCCGCGCGGCCATCAACGAGCTGTTCGACTACGGCCGCCCGGCCGCGGTGGAGCTGGCCGTGCTGGTCGACCGCGGCGAGCGCCAGTTGCCTGTTGCGCCCGACTACATCGGCGAGCGCATCACCTTGCCGGCCGACGAGTCGCTCGTGCTGAGCCAGGCGGGCGAGGGCGCATCGGCCCGCTTCACCTTCACGCGCGAGCCCAAGGGTGCCTGACCCTGTGCGCCGCACCGCTTTTGTTTTGATCGCTTCCGTTCGCCCACGTCTGTCATGACCAAGACTTTCGCCAACCCGCAGCTCACGAAAAACGGCGAGCTCAAGCACCTGCTGTCGATCGAGGGGCTGTCGCGCGACATCCTCACGCACGTGCTGGACACCGCGCAGCAGTTCGTCTCCGTATCGGATTCCGACCGCGAGGTGAAGAAGGTGCCGCTGCTGCGCGGCAAGAGCGTGTTCAACCTGTTCTTCGAGAACTCCACGCGCACGCGCACTACGTTCGAGATCGCGGCCAAGCGGCTGTCGGCGGACGTGATCAACCTGAACATCAACGCGTCGTCCACCAGCAAGGGCGAATCGCTGCTGGATACGATCAACAACCTGTCGGCGATGCAGGCCGACATGTTTGTCGTGCGGCATGCCAGCTCGGGCGCGCCGTACCTGATTGCCGAGCACGTCGCGCCGCACGTGCACGTGATCAACGCGGGCGATGGCCGGCATGCGCACCCCACGCAGGGGCTGCTCGACATGTACACCATCCGCCACTACAAGAAGGATTTCTCCAACCTGACGGTGGCGATCGTCGGCGACATCCTGCACTCGCGGGTGGCACGCTCCGACATCCATGCGCTGACCACGCTGGGCTGCGCCGAGGTGCGCGCGATCGGCCCGCGCACGCTGCTGCCGACCGGCCTGGAGCACATGGGCGTGCGCGTCTTCCACAACATGGAAGACGGCCTCAAGGGCGTGGACGTGGTCATCATGCTGCGCCTGCAGAACGAGCGCATGAGCGGCGCGCTGCTGCCGTCCGCGCAGGAGTACTTCAAGGCGTACGGCCTGACGCAGGAGCGCTTGGCGCTAGCCAAGCCGGACGCCATCGTCATGCACCCGGGCCCGATGAACCGCGGCGTGGAGATCGACTCCGCCGTGGCTGACGGCGTGCAATCGGTGATCCTGAACCAGGTGACCTTCGGCATCGCGGTACGCATGGCCGTGATGGGCATCGTGGCTGGCAACAACGACTAAGAAGATCGATGAAACTGCATATCAAAGGCGGCCGCCTGATCGACCCGGCCAACGGCATCGACGCGCAACAGGATCTGTATATCGCTGCGGGCAAGGTGGTCGGTGTCGGCCACGCGCCGGCGGATTTCAACGCCAACAAGACCGTCGACGCGACTGGCCTGATCGTGTGCCCGGGGCTGATCGACCTCTCCGCCCGCCTGCGCGAGCCGGGCTTCGAATACAAGGCGACGCTCGAATCAGAAATGGCCGCGGCGATGGCCGGCGGCGTGACCTCGCTGGTGTGCCCGCCGGATACCGACCCGGTGCTGGATGAGCCCGGCCTGGTCGAGATGCTCAAGTTCCGCGCGCGCAACCTGAACCAGGCGCACGTGTATCCGCTCGGCGCGCTCACCGTCGGCCTCAAGGGCGCGGTGTTGACCGAGATGGCCGAGCTGACCGAATCGGGCTGCGTCGGCTTCTCGCAGGCCGATGCGCCGATGACCGACACACAGGTGCTGATGCGCGCGCTGCAATACGCGCAGACCTTCGGCTTTACCGTCTGGCTGCGTCCGGAAGACCCGTTCCTGGGCAAGGGCGGCGTGGCGGCAAGCGGCCCGCTGGCCTCGCGCCTGGGCCTCTCGGGCGTGCCCGTCATTTCCGAAACGGTGCGCTTGCACACGATTTTCGAACTGATTCGCAGCACCGGCGCGCGCGTGCATCTGTGCCGCCTGTCGTCGGCTGCCGGGCTGGAGCTGGTGCGCCGCGCCAAGGCCGAGGGCCTGCCGGTCACCTGCGACGTGAACGTCCACCACATCTCGCTGACCGACGTCGACATCGGCTACTTCAACTCGCAGATGCGCTTCGTGCCGCCGCTGCGTGCCGGCCGCGACCGCGACGGCATCGTGCGCGCGCTCATCGATGGCACCATCGACGCGATCTGCTCCGACCACACGCCGGTGGACGACGACGAGAAGCTGCTGCCGTTTGCCGAGGCTTCGCCCGGTGCCACCGGCCTGGAGACGCTGCTGCCGCTGACGCTGCGCTGGGCTACCGAGCACAAGGTCGAGCTGCCAAAGGCGCTGGCCCGCATCACCAGCGAACCGGCACGCGTGCTGGGCTTGCACGCCGGCTCACTGGAAGTGGGCGCACTGGCCGACGTGTGCGTGTTCGATCCGAACGCAACGTGGAAGCTGGAGCCGCGCAGCCTGCGCAGCCAGGGCAAGAACTCGCCGTACCTGGGCTTCGAGCTGGCCGGCCGCGTGCGCGCCACGCTGGTCGCCGGCCACCTCGCCTATGACGGGCATTGACCAGCGCGCGCAAGGCGCGCCGGCCGAGATGGGCGCGCAGTCGCCATCTCAACCGCAACGCAAGCACGTGCTGCGCAAGCTGCGCCTGCTGGTGCATCTGGCCGAAGGTATTGCCACCTGCGCACTGCTGTTCTGGTGGGTGCGGCCGCGCGCCAAGCAGGCGCTGATCCAGCGCTGGTCGCGCAAGCTGCTGGCGTTGTTCCGCGTCTCGCTGGTGGTGCATGGCGAGCCGGTGGGCCCGGCTGACCTGGCCGGCTCCATGCTGGTGTCGAACCACGTGTCGTGGCTCGATATCTACGCCTTCAATGCCTGGCACCCGCCGCGCTTCGTCGCCAAGTCGGAGATCCGCCAGTGGCCGGTGATCGGCTGGCTATGTGCGCAGACTGGCGTGCTGTTCGTCGAGCGTGGCCGCAAGCGCGATGCGCACCGCATCATGCACGTCATCGCTGACGCGCTGCGCAGCGGTGAGGCGATCTGCGTGTTTCCGGAGGGGACGACCTCCAGTGGCATGCAGCTGCTGCCGTTCCACGCCAATATGTTCCAGGCCCCGGTGACAGCCGCCGCGCCGATCCGCCCGCTGGCGCTGCGCTACCGCATCGCTGCCACCGGCGAGCTCACGAGCATTCCCGCCTATATCGACGATCTGTCGCTGCTCGATTCAGTCAACGCGATCCTGAATGGGCCGCCGCTGACCGTGGAGGTGTTTGTGGGCCCGTCCGTGGCGCCGGAGATGGACCGCCGCGCGCTGGCCGAGCACAGCCGCCAGGCGGTGGCCATGCTGATGGAGCGGGCCGGGTAGCCGGCGCCCGCTACGTCTTGTGCGCGAGCGGGTCCTGCACCTGCTCGCACGCCACCTGCACCACCTCGCGGCCGGCCGGCGCCAGCGTCATGCGCGCCGCCGTCAGCTTGCCGCCCCACACGCAGCCGGTGTCCAGGCCGAGCAGATCGTCTCGCATCACCAACCCTTTCGTCGACCAGTGGCCGAATGCGATCGGCGTGCCGCGCGTACGGCGCCCTGGCGCGTCGAACCAAGGTATGTGGCCATCCGGGGCGCCATCGGCGTCCTTGGTCTCGAACTCCATCGCGCCATCGGGCGTGCAGAAGCGCAGGCGCGTCAGGGCGTTGATGGTCAGACGCAGGCGGTCCATACCGGTGAGATCGTTGCTCCACTTGGCGGGGTGGTTGCCGAAGGCGTCGGCCAGGAAAGTCTTCCAGTGGGGGCTGCGCAGTTCGCGCTCCACGGCGCCGGCCAGTTCCAGCACGTCGCCCGTCGTCCATTGCGGCAGCACGCCGGCATGCACCATCAGGAAGCCGTTTTCGAAGATGGCCAGCGGCTGGTGGCGCAGCCAGTCGATGAGTGCGTCGCGGTCGGGTGCGGCCAGGACGTCGGCGAGGGTGTCGCGCTTGCCAGGCTTGCGCACACCCGCGGCCACGGCCAGCAGGTGGATGTCATGGTTGCCCAGCACCGTGCGTGCGCGCCCTTCCTCGCACAATGCGATGACGCGGCGCAGTGTGCCAAGCGAATCCGGGCCGCGGTTGACCATGTCGCCGACGAAGCGCAGAGGGGTGTCGGCGGGCAAGGCGGCCAGGAGGGTCTGGAGGGGGGAGCAGCAGCCTTGGAGGTCGCCGATGGCGTGGGGGACGGTTGAGGCGACGGTCATGTGAGGCGGGCGGCGCACGTCGTGGCTGGTTGAGACGCACGCGCCTCAGTTGTTACAACGCGCTACAAAAAGATGGGGCCTATTGGCAGGGCATACCCCGGGGTCGGATAGAATACGCCACTTCTCACCGTACTTAACAATTCCGCCGCCACCCAAGGGGGCTCAGAGCGGATCCATGCGCGGGCGTTGGCTCGCGACAAGGAGCATAGAGTTTGTCCCATATTCTCGTCACCGGCGGTGCCGGCTTTATTGGCGGCAATTTCGTCCTGAACTGGCTGGCGAATCCCAGTGCCGATGGCATCGTCAACGTCGACAAATTGACCTATGCCGGCAATCGTAAGACCCTGGCATCGGTCGAGAACGATCCGCGCCATGTGTTCTCCCAGACGGATATCTGTGATCGCGCCGCCTTGGATAACCTGTTCGCCAAGTTCAAGCCGCGTGCCGTGGTCCACTTTGCCGCCGAGAGCCACGTGGATCGCTCGATCCACGGCCCGGGCGAGTTCATCCAGACCAATATTGTCGGCACGTTCACCCTGCTTGAAGCGGTGCGTGCGTACTGGAGCGAACTCGACGAAGAGCCCAAGGCCGCTTTCCGCTTCCTGCATGTCTCGACTGACGAGGTGTTCGGCTCGCTCGGGCCGACCGACCCGCAGTTCTCCGAGACGACGCCCTACGCGCCCAACAGCCCGTACTCGGCGTCGAAGGCTGCATCGGACCATCTGGTGCGCGCATATCACCATACGTATGGCCTGCCGGTCGTGACGACCAACTGCTCCAACAACTATGGGCCGTACCACTTCCCGGAAAAGCTAATTCCTCTGATGATCGCCAACGCGCTCGGCGGCAAGCCGCTGCCGGTCTACGGCGATGGGCAGAACGTGCGCGACTGGCTGTACGTGGGTGACCACTGCGCCGCCATCCGCGAGGTGCTGGCAGGGGGGCGTTTGGGTGAGACATACAACGTCGGCGGCTGGAATGAGGAGACCAATCTGGAGGTCGTGCATACGCTGTGTGACTTGCTGGATCAGCTCAAGCCAAAGACAACCGGGTCATACCGTGACCAGATTACCTTCGTGAAGGATCGGCCCGGGCATGATCGACGCTATGCCATCGACGCCCGCAAGCTCGAGCGCGAGCTTGGCTGGAAGCCGGCTGAAACGTTCGAAACTGGGCTGCGCAAGACGGTGCAATGGTATTTGGACAACCAGGCGTGGGTGCAGGACGTGATGTCAGGTGAGTATCGGAACTGGGTGGCAAAGCAATATGCAGCGTAAGGCGCGTGCCGTGCCGAAGCTCCTTGTTACCGGGAGCAATGGCCAAGTCGGTTTCGAGCTCCGTCGTAGCTTGGCTCCGCTCGGCGAGGTGATTGCACTGGATCGTGCCGGCTGTGACCTGTCTCAGCCCGACGCATTGCGCCGGGTGGTTCGCGAGCATTGCCCGGATGTCATCGTCAATCCGGCTGCTTACACTGCGGTGGACAAAGCTGAAAGTGATGTCGAGACTGCTTTTGCCGTCAACTGCGCTGCCGCAGGTGTGCTGGCCGAAGAGGCGCGTGCGCTTGGGAGCCTGATGGTTCACTACAGCACCGATTACGTATTCGACGGCACTAAGGCTGGTGCCTACGCCGAGGCAGATGCGACCAATCCGCAGTCCATCTATGGCAAGAGCAAGCTCGCGGGTGAGCAGGCCATCGCCGCTTCGGGTGCGACAGCGCTGGTGTTGCGCACGTGCTGGGTGGCAGGGGCTCATGGTGGCAATTTCGCCAAGACCATGCTGAAACTGGGTCGCGAGCGTGACAGCCTGCGTGTGATCGCGGACCAGTTTGGCGCACCAACTACGGCAGCATTGATCGCCGACGTCACTGCGCAAATTATTGCCCGCTACTGGTTGTCGGCAGACCGTTCGGCCTTTCCTGGCGGCGTCTATCACCTCGCCGCTGCTGGCGAAACCACCTGGCATGGCTACGCCACCGAGGTGCTACGCTATGCCGCAGTCTGTGGCGTAGCGCTTAAGGTTGACCCGGAGACAATCACTGCCATCCCCGCGACCGAATATCCACTGCCGGCACCGCGGCCCGCCAACTCGCGCCTCGATACGACCAAGCTGCGCGAGACGTTTGATGTTCACCTTCCGGACTGGCGCCAGGGTGTGCGTTTCCTGCTCGACCAGATTCTTTGAGATTCCCTGATTATGCGTAAAGGCATCATTCTTGCCGGTGGCTCCGGCACGCGGCTGTATCCGATTACCCGGTCGGTCTCGAAGCAACTGCTGCCTGTCTATGACAAGCCGATGATCTACTACCCGCTGTCCACGCTGATGCTGGCCGGGATTCGCGACATCTTGGTGATCTCCACCCCGGAAGACACGCCGCGCTTTGCCGAGATGCTGGGTGATGGCAGCAAGTGGGGCCTCAACCTTCAGTACGCGGTGCAGCCTTCGCCGGATGGCTTGGCGCAGGCCTTCATCATTGGTCGTGACTTCGTCGGCAATGATCCGTCGACGCTGATCCTGGGCGACAACATCTTCCACGGCCATGATCTCGTGGCACAACTGCACCGCGCCAGCAATCAGGACGACGGTGCCACGGTGTTCGCTTACCACGTGCATGATCCAGAACGCTACGGCGTGGTTGAGTTCGACGGTGACTTCCGCGCGCTTTCTCTGGAAGAAAAGCCTGCCAAACCGCGTTCCAATTACGCTGTCACGGGTCTGTACTTCTACGATAGGCAGGTCTGCGACATTGCTGCCGACATCCGGCCGTCCGCACGCGGTGAACTGGAAATCACGGACGTGAACAAGCGCTATCTCGAGTTGGCGCAGCTCAACGTCGAGATCATGGGGCGCGGATACGCCTGGCTGGACACCGGCACGCACGAATCCCTGCTCGAGGCGGCCAGCTTCATTGCGACACTGCAAAACCGACAAGGATTGATGGTGGCCTGCCCTGAGGAGATTGCCTACCGAAGCGGCTGGATCAGCGCAGACAGCGTGGCGGAACTCGCCAAACCGCTTTCAAAGAATGCCTATGGCAGATACCTGCAGCGCGTGGTGTCGGAATCCATCAGATAGACAAAGACGTCAACAATGAATCTTAAAGCTATCCCTACCTCGCTTCCGGAAGTTCTGATTCTGGAACCCAAGGTGTTCGGTGATGACCGCGGCTTTTTTTTCGAGAGCTTCAACGCTCGTGCCTTTGATGAGGCTACCGGCCTGAACCGAACTTTCGTTCAGGACAACCATTCTCGCTCAGCACGCAATGTTCTGCGAGGGCTCCACTATCAGATTCAGCGGCCCCAGGGCAAGCTGGTGCGCGTGGTTTCGGGGGCGGTTTTTGACGTGGCGGTGGATATGCGTCGCAGCTCACCCAATTTCGGCAAGTGGGTCGGCGTTGAGCTGTCTGCGGAAAACAAGCGCCAACTGTGGGTGCCGGAAGGGTTCGCTCACGGCTTCGTGGTGACTTCTGAAAGCGCAGAGTTCCTCTACAAGACCACCGACTATTGGTTCCCCGAGCACGAACGTAGCCTGCTGTGGAATGACCCCGAAATCGGCATCACCTGGCCGCTCAATGGCACGCCAATCCTGGCGGCAAAGGATGCCGCTGCGGCAACGCTGGCCGCAGCGGACACCTTCGACTGAGCACGCCTCAGTGGACGAGGCGCGGGCGCGACTGCTCCATTGTTTGCTTCGATCCGTTTGTCGAGCGTTTGGTGATCCTTCACTTCGTATTTTGCCCTCGGAATTCAATGAAGCACGGGTGCCAATACGCCAAGGGAAATTGAGTAGATAAATTCGTTGCTATGGGAATGGATAAAGTTGACCCTGCATCCGCACGGGCATTGAGCGAATGGCGGACATTCGGCCGCGTACTCGCCAAACACAAGCGCTTGTTGGTGGCCGTGCCTTTGCTGGCGGCGGTGGTTGCGGCGGGGGTGTTGCAACTGGTGCCGAATCAGTACACCGCAGTGCTCAAGATCGCTCCGTCGCCCTCCGCACAACTCTATATGTGGGCGTTGCGGGAGAACGGTCTGACGCGTTCGATCGTCGAAAAATTCGACCTTACCCGTCATTTCGGCGGCGTATCGCCAGTGATGGCGCGCCGCGAACTGGAGTCCGAGGTTCAGCTCGTCGCCAATTTGCAGGACAACTTTGTTGATGTGCGGGTGACAGATAAAGATCCCGAGATGGCAAAGAACCTCGCCAACGCCTATGGCGACGGAATGATTGATCTGCTCGTCGGCTTGCATCTCACAGATGCGTCGAAGGCAATCTACGCGTTGCAATCGAGGCGCGAGCGGGCCGTGAAGAGCGTCGCGGAGGCGCGGGCGAAAATGGAGCGGCCGGACATCAAGTCCGCGCTGCAGTTTGTCTCGACCTCGACGCGTGTTGGTGTGATCGGCATGGCTGGTGTCCAGGCGGAGACGACGCTTTCGATGGGATTGTTGCAGCCAACGACCCTGCAGAATCAAAACGACCTGGCGCGACAAACCTTGGACCAGAACGAAATCGTTCGCTTGCAGGAGCGGCTGGCCGGAATCCAACGGGCTCTGGCCGACGACATGCAGTTCAAGAATGCGGGTGTCCCGGTTGGCAACGTGGTGTCAGCGGTTGATGCCTTGCAGGACCAGGCGTACTGGGAGGCGATGGTCGATCGTATTGACCGCCGTATTGACGTGCTGCGGGCGACGGCGCGCGACGAGATTCGGGTGATTCGTGCGACGACCCCCGATAGCCCTTCCGGGCCACGGCGTCTGATGCTGGCAGCGGCGGTTGGTTTGGCCTCGTTGTTGATTGCCGTTATTTACGTGTTGGGTCGGGACCAATTCCAGCGTCAGCGCGGTGCCGATTGAGCGGTAGCTCGAGCGACTGGACATGTGGCTCGGCAACCTATGGGTTTTGCCGTGTAGGGAATCACCATGCCAAGTCCGTTGTTGAGAGCGGAAAGAAGCATGGAGCCAAGACCGGCAGATGGAGGCTCCAGCAATTCCCAACGATTCTGCGCCCAGTCGCTGCAATTTGATGCGGATGTTTATCACGGATGTCTCTTAGCAGGAATACCATTTGGAATCTCGCGGGCGCGGGGTTACCGCTATTGATCGGTGCGGCCACGATTCCGTGGTTGATGAGTCGGCTGGGGGTGGAGCGCTTTGGGATTCTGACGCTGCTGTGGGCCATCATTGGATACTTCAGCCTGTTTGATTTCGGTCTTGGCAGAGCGCTGACCCAGCAGGTCTCAGCGAGTCTTGGGGAGGGGCACGAGGCGCAGATTCCGGGGTTGGTCCGCTCAGGGATCAAGTTCACATTTGCCACTGGGGTACTGGGCGCGCTCCTTCTGGTGGCAAGCGCACATCCTCTCGGATATTCCATCCTCAACGTATCCGCGTCCTTGCAGAAGGAGACCTTTGTCAGCCTATTGATCGCAGCCATCGGCATCCCGTTGGCCACGGTCAGTGCGGGCCTGCGGGGCGTGGTGGAAGGGTATGAGCGTTTCTTGGCGAGCAATGTCGCCAGAATCTTTCTGGGCGTCTCAATCTTTGCGTTCCCCGTCTTCGGTGTGCTATTGAGCGGGCCGTCGCTGGTCGCTGTGACGATCTGGTTGATCATTTCCAGATTCGCTTCAATGGTGCTGTTCTGGTACTTCGTCGGACGCCTGCCGTACCATCGCCTCCCGGTGTTGCCGCGTGAGGCGGGCGCCACGCGCAAACTTCTGTCGTTCGGGGTCTGGATGGCGTTGAGCAACCTGATCAGCCCCTTACTGGTGAATGCGGACCGATTTGTGATTTCCCATTTGCTTGGCGCAGCAGTGGTGGCTTTCTATACGGTACCGTTCGAGTTTCTCGTGCGCTTGCTGATCCTCCCTGGTGCCATCGGCTCCACGCTGCTGCCCCGCATGGCGCGTGACCACCAGCAGGATCCGGCCAAGTCCCACGCGCTCTTCCGGCAGGGATTGACGATCACGTTCCTTGTCATGGGTGGCTTGGCGCTCCTGTGCTGTGTGATCGCCTACCCATTGATGAACCATTTCCTTGCGCCCGGTTTTGCTGCGCGCTCAATCTGGGTCGTGCTTATCCTATCGGTGGGCGTCGTCGTCAACGGGGTTGCGTACATGCCTTACACCGCGCTGCATTCCATGAAGGTGGCCCGGCCCGTCGGCATCCTGCATAGCGCGGAGCTCGTGATCTACCTGCCGCTGTTGGTCGGTTGTGTCTATCTGATGGGGTTGGAGGGCGCTGCGGTCGCGTGGACGCTGCGTGCTTTCTTGGACTGCTTGGGTCTGTTCTATCTCTATCGTAGGGCGACGCTTGATGCTGTTTGATCCGAGACTCGTCTTCCTGCTGTTGTGGAGCACTCAGATCGCAGGGCAACTGCTTGCCGGAGACGTCTTCGGCCAATATTCCGTCCTGACCTGGTCGGCGATTGCGTGCGCCGTCCTGGGCTTTGTGGCGGGCTCGACGCTGGGTGCCAGCTTGCCAATCCTGGAGAATGGGGCGCCGGGTTCGACACCGGATCGGCGTGATCCGTTCGTGCGTCGGGCTTTCCACTGGTTTGTGGTTTTGTATGGGATCACCGGGGTGCTCGTGCTCGCGAAGGTGTACCTGATCCTACGCGCGCAACTGGGCGGCGCGGTGACACTGCCGGGCATTCGGCAGGCGATTGTTTTTGACTTTGTCGGGCCGCGGAACATCTTCAGCCTGTTGCGGGTGTTCTTCTTTGGCGTGGGCGTGTGCATCTACTTCGTTGCCCACGCACGTTCGCTGTCCCGCTGGGAGTTGCTGTTTGTTCTGATGATTGGCCTGTTGTCAGCGTTGCTGACGACAGGGCGCCTCTACATGCTGATGCTGTTCGTCGCGGTGACGGCCTTGCTTTATCGGCAGCGTATTGTGACGCTGCGCGGCGTGCTGAGCGCGGCGGTGGGATTCATGGCGCTGTTTTTTCTCGTGGCTGTCTTGCTAGGCAAGGGAACCTCGGGCGGAGGCGTGCTGAGGCAGGTGATTTGGAATGCCCAGATCTATTTGTTGAGCAGCGTGGCCTGCCTGGATAATTACATCCAGACCGGCTTGCAGGAGATTCCGGGTGGCGCGTTGCTGCCCAACAGCGTACGCGGTCTTCTGCATGGCTTCGGCGTGAACATCCCGTTGAGGCCGCCGCTGATGCCATTTGTCAGCGTTCCCATGACTTGCAACACCTATACAGCATTGTTCCCCTTGTATCACGATGGGTCGCTGCTCGGTGTGCTTGCCGGATTTTTTGGGATCGGCCTGTTTCATCAGCTCTTATACAAGTGGAATCTGTCCAGCGAGAACCCCGTTGCTTGGTATTTCTACGCGGTCTCTCTTTACCCGCTATGTATGTCGATTTTTGAGGATTCGTATTTCTCCTCGCCGGGCTTCTGGATTTTGTTGTGGCTTCCACCCGTGCTGTATTGGCTCTGCCAGCGCGCATTTCGTGTGCCGGACAAGCGAGCGATGTGGACAGCTAATTGAACACAGAGATTATTCGAACGAACAAGCTTATGCAAAATTCCGCAGCGTTCACCATTTGCGCAATCAACTACCTTCCCAAGGCGTTGGTTCTGTTTGAATCCTATCGCCGACATCATCCGGATCACGCGTTCTACATTGTCCTCGTTGACCGTAAGGCAGACGATCTCGTGATAGATCGCCCGGGCCTGACCGTGATCTGGGTAGAGGACTTGGGCGTCGAGAATTTTCGGCAGCACGCGTTTGCATTCGATGTGATCGAGTTGAGCACGAACGTCAAGCCGGCCTCCCTTCTGTACTTGTTGAGTCGCTACGACGTTGCCTTGTATATCGACCCGGACATCAAGATCTACGCGCCGCTGGAGCCTGTCTTCAGTGCTTTGCAGACGGCGTCGGTCGTGGTAACCCCGCACACCAACCTGCCGGTGATCGACGGTAACAAGCCCGACGATGTGGATCTCCTGCGATTTGGCGCGTTCAACCTGGGCTTTGTTGGCGTGTCGCGCTGCGAGGAGGGTATCGCCTTCGCGAAGTGGTGGTCCGACCGCTGCCTGGCCTTTGGCTTCTATGAGCCTCAGCTTGGTTTGGCCGTCGATCAGAAATGGGTGGACTTGGCGCCGGCGTTCTTCCCCGCACTCCAGATTCTTCATGATCCCGGCCTCAACGTCGCGTTCTGGAACCTGCACGAGCGCACGCTTGCGCAACGCGATGGGGCCTGGCGGGTGAATGACAAGGTGCTCTTGCGCTTCATCCATTTCAGCTCGTTCGATGCAAAGCGTCCGGACGTGATTGCCTACAAGCAGAGTCGGTTTGCACCGGGTTCCCGGCCGGATTTCCAGGAGCTTGCCACGGAGTATGCGGCGGAGCTCCAAAAAGAGGGTTCGGATGATTTTGTCGGACGCAAATATGGGTTCGATTATTTTTCCGATGGTACGTACATCACCCCCGCGCTGCGGCGCTTTTATGCTGGCTTGAAAGCGCAATTTGCCGATGTCGCAGATCCGTTTGATCCGGCCGGCAAGGTGATGGCGTTCGCTAAGCGCAAGCGCTTGCTGGTGCGGGGGAATGCGGCCGCCAAACGTCACACGTTCCATGACGTTGATCGATTCCGCGGTTCGATCAAAATCATTCATGTGTTGCTGCGCGTGGCGCTTAGGGTGCTCGGGCCGAATCGCTACTATATGCTCATGCGTTATCTCAGCCACATCTCGTCGCTGCGCAATCAGACTGACATGTTTGGCCGTATCGATTAATCATTGCCAAACCGTTGCTCCGTTGTTTTGAGCGACAAGCATCTCAGAGCAAACTAAATTGAAGATGGAAACCATACTGATCACCGGCGGCCTCGGCTTTATCGGCCTGAACCTTGCAACCGAGTTGGTGGCTACTGGGCACCGCGTCAGGCTGTTCGATAATCTCAGCCCGCAGATTCATGGTCCTTTGCCTGTGGTCGACCATCCGGTCCTGGCATCTGATCGGGTCGAGGTGATGCGAGGGGATGTGGTCTCCCGCGCGGACCTGGAGCGAGCCATCGCAGGGGCGGATGCGATTGTCCATCTTGCCGCCGAGACAGGGACTGGGCAGTCGATGTACCAGATCGCGCACTACAACTTCGTCAACACGCAGGCCACCGCTGTGTTGCTGGAGGTGCTCCAGCAGGCAGCGAGTCCGAGCGTGAAGAAGATCATCCTGGCGTCCAGCCGCTCGGTTTACGGGGAGGGTGCATTCACATGCCCCGCGTGTTCGCCGGAAACTGTCCGCTACCCAGACCCGCGCACACGCGAGGCATTGGCGGCGCATCGCTGGGAGCCTGCGTGCCCCATATGCGCAGCGCCGATGCAGCCGGTCGCGACGAGCGAAAGTGCGCGCATCAATCCCGCGTCCATCTACGCCGCGACCAAGTTTGCGCAGGAGGAGTTGATCCGGATCGGGGCGCAGGCCCTGGGTATCCCGAGCGTGGCCTTGCGCTTCCAGAACGTCTACGGCGAAGGGCAGTCACTCAACAATCCCTATACTGGCATCCTGTCGATCTTTTCCACCCGTATTCGTCAGGGCAAGTCGCTGCCGATCTTTGAGGACGGCCTGGAAAGCCGGGATTTCGTGCACGTGACTGATGTGGCACGTGCGGTCGCGGCTGCGTTGAAGACCGATGTGGGGATGTTCGATGTCTTCAACGTCGGACTCGGCAAGCCCGTTTCGGTCATGGAGATTGCGACCAAGCTGATGCACAAGCTGGGCGGCACGATCGCGCCGCATGTGACGGCGGAGTATCGCGTGGGCGACATCCGCCACTGTTATGCCGACATTACCCGGATCGGCGAGGCGCTCGGCTACCAGCCGCAGGTCGATATTGACGCGGGCCTGGATCGCTTCGTCGCCTGGGTGCGCACTCAGCCGTTGCCGGCTGACCGGCTCGATCAGGCGAATGAAGAACTGCGTCGTCGCAAGTTGATGGCATGACCATGTTTCGATTGGTGCGCTCCGACATCGAGCGAATGCGTGCACTAAGCGGGACGCCGGGCCCTGCATCGGTCCTTGCAGTGCCGCTGGCGTTGCTGAATCCGCGGCTGTGTCCTGCCGTTCTGATCCGGTTGGCAGCGTGGTTGGCGCGTTGTCGGCTTGGCGTGCTGGCCAAGCTGGTTGCGCTCGTCAATCTTGTGTTGTTCGGCATTGAAGCCTCGCCGCGAATCGAGATTGGGGCCGGTCTGTTTCTGCCTCATACCTCGGGCACTGTGATCGGGGCGGCGCGCATTGGTCGGAACGTCACGATCTTCCAGGGAGTGACACTCGGGGCGAAAGAGTTGGACATGTCATTCGTGCCGGAGTCGCGCCCACGGGTTGAGGATGACGTTGTCATCGGGGCGGGTGCCAAGATTCTTGGTGGCGTGCGCATCGGTACCGGTGCCCGTATCGGCGCCAACGCCGTTGTCATCAGCGATGTGCCGGACGGCGCCCTGGCGATCGGTATTCCAGCAAAGATCGTCTACGCCGATCGCGCCGAACAGGTGATCGAATGAAGCTTGATCACTACTTCATGGGCAAGCGAATCCTGTTCATCGGGCCGCGCACCTTTGGCTACGAGCGGGAGATCACAACGCGCCTGCAGCAGCTCGGGGCCATCGTCGAATATCACGACGACCGGCCTTCAGCGAAGGCCTCCATGAAAGTTGCCATCCGGTTGTTCCCGACGCTGGTTGAGCGGCAGATCCGCGGCTATTTCGAGTCAATTCTGGCGCATGCCCAGGATGACTTTGATTTCGTCTTCATCATCAAGCTGGAGTGCATGCCGCTGGATATCCTGGCCAAACTGAGGCAGAAGCTGGCGCGCGCTCGTTTCATCTACTATTCCTGGGATTCCGTCCGCAATAATCGGAACTTCGAGGGTGCGGCCAGCTATTTCGACAGGCTGTTCACATTCGATACGGAAGACGCCAAAGCGGACGCCTGCCTCAAGCTGCGCCCTTTGTTCTTCCTGAACGAGTACCGGAATCTCCCGCATCCGCCGTCAGCCTATGACTTGTGTTTCGTCGGCACGGTGCATAGCGACCGGTTTACCTTGATCAAGAAGGTCAAGGCGTTGATCGAGCAGAGCGGGGCCCGCACGAAGTTCTACATGTTCGTGCCGCACAAGCTGATCTACTGGGCCAATCGCGTGTTTTCTCGCGCATTCTGGGGCAGCAGACCCTCCGATTTCGCGTTCGAGCCGCTGAAGAAGGCCGATGTGCTTCAGATGATCGCGCAGTCTCGCGCCATCCTGGATATCCAGCACCCTGGCCAAACGGGTCTGACGATGCGCACGATCGAGATGCTGGGTGCCCGCAAGAAGCTGATCACGACCAATCCGCTGGTGCGCGGCTACGAGTTCTTCAGGCCGGAGAATATTCTGGTCATTGATCGGGGTGATCCCGTCATCGATCCCGGCTTCCTCGGGGTGCCGTATGTCGAGCTTCCGGAGGATCTGTACGAGCGGTATTCCCTGGATGGATGGATTCGAGAGGTCTTCTCGGTTCCCGCCTGCGTCGTCGAATAGATATCCTGGCCTCATATGAAAAGGTTGTTTGATTTCACGGTTGCCTTGCTGGCAGGGCTGGTTTTTCTGATTCCGCTGCTGCTTGTCGCCGCGATGGTCCGAATCACTTCGCCCGGCCCTGCGCTGTACTGGTCCGATCGCGTCGGCAGGAAGAACCGCCTGTTCAAGATGCCGAAGTTCCGGTCCATGCGCACCGATACGCCGGCGGTTGCCACGCATCTTCTGGGCAATCCCGAGGTGTATCTGACGCCGATTGGCGGCTTCTTGCGCAAATCCAGCCTGGATGAACTCCCGCAGCTATGGAGTATCTTGAGGGGCGATATGAGTTTCGTCGGCCCGCGTCCGGCGCTGTTCAACCAGGACGACCTGGTCGCCTTGCGTACGCAGGAGGGGGTCGATGCGCTTCGCCCTGGACTCACCGGCTGGGCCCAGATCAATGGGCGAGACGAATTGCCGATCCCGGAAAAAGTCGCCTTCGATGTCGAGTATCTGCGCAAGCGGTCGCTCATGTTCGACTTCCGTATCCTCGTGATGACCTTCCTCAAGGTCGTGCGACGGGACGGGATTTCTCACTAGGACTCGCCATGATCAAGCGATTCGCTCGTCTGCCGAGGTACCTGAAAAGCCTCGTTATCTTGTGCGCGGATTTCGTGCTGCTGCCGCTCGCGTTGTGGTCGGCGATTGCGCTCAGGCTGGGCAGCTTCAGCGTTCCCATCATGCATCCATGGTGGATCTATTTCCTGCCATCGATCATCGGCATTCCGATTTTTGTGCGCTTGGGGCTGTATCGCGCGGTGATTCGCTATATCGAAGACCGGGCCATCATCGCGATCTCGATCGCGGTGACGTTGTCCGTTCTCATTTTTGCGGGCGTGCTGGCGATCTTTGCGTTGCCGAATGTGCCGCGTGGCGCCATCCTGATCTACTGGGTGCTTGCGATTGTCTACATCTGCAGCAGTCGGTTCCTGGCCCGCGCGCTACTCAGGCAGGTCGTTCAGGTGACGCCCGTGCGCCAGCGCGTGCTGATCTATGGTGCAGGCAGTGCAGGGCGGCAACTGGCCATGGCGATGCGCGCAGGCCAGGAATACAGGCCCGTGGCATTTATCGACGACGATCCCGTGGTGCAGGGCCTGACCGTGTCCGGCGTGCGCGTCTATCCGCCAGGCGACCTCGCGCGCCTGTTGGCACGCCTGGACGTGAGTCTGGTGCTTCTTGCGTTGCCCTCGGCCAGCCGCTCCCGCCGCATTGACATCATCAACGAACTGGAAGCGCTCGAGGTGGAGGTCCGCTCGGTGCCCGGTATCGCAGATCTGGTCGGCGGTGGGGTAGAAATCGCCGACGTGCGAGAGGTCGGTGTCGACGAGTTGCTCGGGCGGGACGTCGTGCCACCGAACGAGAAGCTCCTGCGAGAAAACATTGCCGGTAAGAATGTGCTCGTGACCGGGGCGGGTGGTTCGATTGGCGCCGAGCTGTGCCGCCAGATCATCCTTCAGCAGCCCCGCATGCTTGTCCTCTACGAGTTGTCGGAGTTCGCGCTGTATTCGATCGAAAGCGAGCTGGCAACGGTGGTGCGGCAGTCGAAGCTGGAAACCCAGCTGGTGTCGGTGCTGGGCTCTGTCCAGAACGAGCAGCGCATGGTCCACATCATGAATCGTTATGAAGTGCAGACCATCTACCATGCCGCCGCTTACAAGCACGTGCCAATCGTCGAGTTCAACATTACGGAAGGGTTGCTCAACAACGCATTTGGCACGCGCGCTACCGCTCGCGCGGCGATCGCGGTCGGCGCAGAGACCTTCGTACTGATCTCGACGGACAAGGCCGTACGCCCGACCAATGTGATGGGTGCCAGCAAGCGGATGGCAGAACTGGTGCTGCAAGGGTACGCCCAGGATCGCACAGTCAAGACCCGGTTCAGCATGGTCCGGTTCGGTAACGTACTGGGCTCGTCGGGCTCGGTGGTGCCGTTGTTCAGGAAGCAGATCAAGCATGGCGGGCCGGTCACGGTGACGCACCCTGATATCAATCGCTATTTCATGACGATTCCTGAGGCGGCTCAACTGGTGATCCAGGCTGGCGCGATGGGGGACACGGGGCAGGTCTTCGTTTTGGACATGGGGCAGCCGATCAAGATTCAAGATTTGGCAAGGCGGATGATTCACTTGAGCGGGTTTTCCGTTCGGGACGACGACAATCCGGACGGCGACATCGAAGTGCGGTTCACTGGCTTGCGGCCGGGCGAGAAGCTGTACGAGGAATTACTGATCGGCGAGGATGTGATGGGGACCGATCACGCACGCATCATGATGGCAAACGAGTCGTTCCTGACGCGGCATGAGGTGGAGGTGAAGCTGGCGGTGCTCTACCAAGCGTGCATGGACAATGATCATGCGACGATCATGAGCGTTCTGCACCAGTGTGTCTCGGGGTTTGCGCCCGAGAGTTGCATCCGCGATCACCTATATGACCTGGAGCCGAACAGCCGTGACGTCGAAGCCGTCGCCACGCCCAAGCTTCCTGGCTCTGTGACACCGATTGCGCGTGCGCTTGGGGATCGGCGCTAGCAGGGGCTCCTGAGCCGGTGGGTGGCAGGCGGCCTTGGATGAGGGAGCACCGGAGCCGCTGCGGCCAAGCTGCGCTGCCGCTTATGTCGATACGAGTCTTTCCGGGAGGAGTGAAGCCGATGCGCATCGGATCGCCTCCCGTTATTGGTAGAGGAAACAAGTAATGGATGTGATTGTGCGCGTTCTTCCGACGGTGTTGCTCGTCGCTTATAGCCAGGTGATCGTCAAGTGGCGCGCGGAATATCTCCAGCCGGTTGTGAGCGGCTATGCCGAAGGCTGGCAGCGCTACCTTGCATATCTGACGGACCCGTTTGTCCTTTCGGCGTATTTCGCAGGTTTGGTGGGGTCGTTCTTCTGGCTGTACACGGTGTCGCGGCTGCCGCTGGCACAGGCATTCCCGATTTATCAGGGCCTCACGTTCGTGTGTGTCGTTGCCGCCAGCGCTTTCATGCTGAATGAACCGATGAATATGCCCAAACTGCTGGGCGCCGCGCTGATTTTGGTGGGCGTAGCCATTGGAGCCCAGGGATGAGCCAGCGGATGGCGGGCGAGGCGATGCAGGAGGTGGATATCCTGCAGCACCTGCGCGAAGTCGTGGGCGAAGCGGCGCCAGACCTGCTGGCCATCTACGATATCTACGCCGGTGAGGCACGTTTTGGCCGTGCGCTGATTGCCGACGACCTGACACGTTTGCCCGCTGGGGCTGCGGTGCTGGAAGTCGGGGCTGGCGCGCTGCTCCTCAGTTGTCTCCTCAAGCGCGAGGGGTTCGACATGTACGCATTGGAGCCGATCGGCGACGGATTTTCGCACTTTGCCAGGTTGCAGGAGATCGTGATGCGGTATGCCCGCCAACACGGATTTCTGCCGGCAATGATGCGTTGCACCGGCGAGCAACTCGATGCCCAGGGGCGCTTCGACTATGCCTTCTCCGTCAACGTGATGGAACATGTCGGCGATGTTGGCCTCGTTCTCCAACGAGTCCACGCTGCACTCAAGCCGGGCGCCACCTACCGGTTCATGTGCCCAAATTATGCGTTTCCCTTCGAGCCGCATTTCAACATCCCGACCTTGGTGAGCCGGTCATTGACCGAACGGCTGATGTGGCGCTGGATCGCGGGCTCCAAGCACGTGCTGGATCCGGAGGGGACCTGGGCGTCATTGAATTGGATTACGGTGAGTGAGGTACGTCGCACCTGCCGGCAGCGTTTGGGTATCGAACCAGCCTTCGAGCGGGGGATCTTGCAGACGTTCTTCCGGCGCGCGGTGGAGGACGAGCAATTCAAGGCGCGGCGTGGCCCCTTCATCCGCGCGGTGGCCACTGGGCTCCAACGTTCGGGATTGGTTTCGCTGACGCGATGGCTTCCTGTCGGGCTTCTGCCCGTCATGGACTGTAAAATTCGTCGACAGTAGGCGAACTGCCGGGCAGTCTGTCTGCGCCGAGTCTCGCGTCGACTTCACTGGTGCTGTGCGCCAAGTGCTGCTTGGGCGCCGACCGGGGGCGCAGGGCGCGTTGATGTAGTTGATCGATCGTGGCAAGCACGGCTTTGCCCGGGCACAAGATCTGCCCGGCGGGTCTGGGCAGCCGCGGGCGAAGATTGGAAAACCGATGCCTCAAAAGAAAACAGTTGCGATCGTGCAGTCCTGCTACATACCGTGGAAGGGCTATTTCGACATGATCGGTGCCGTCGACGAGTTCATTCTCTACGACGACATGCAGTACACGCGCCGGGATTGGCGCAACCGGAATCTCATCAAGACGCCGCAGGGTCTTCTGTGGTTGACGGTCCCGGTGAAGGTGAAGGGGAGATACTTCCAGACGATCCGCGAAACCGAACTCGAGGGGGGGCGGTGGTGTGCCGATCATTGGAAAACGATCCAGCAGAACTATCGGCGTGCTCCGTTTTTCGAACAGATTGCGCAGACACTGGAGCCTTGTTTCCTTGAGCGCGAGTACACGCACCTGTCAGATCTGAACCGCGCCCTGACCGAGACACTCTGCGGCTTGCTGGATATCCAGACCACCTTGAAGTGGTCGTGGGACTACGAACTCGCCGATGGCAAGACGGAGCGGCTTGTGGACTTGTGCCGGCAGGCCGGCGCGACTACCTATATTTCCGGACCAGCGGCTCGCGACTACATCGAGCCCGAGCTGTTTGAGGCCGCTGGAATCGAATTGCGCTATTTCGACTACAGCGGCTACCCCGAGTATCCGCAATTGTGGGGCGCATTCGAGCATGGGGTCTCCGTGATTGACCTGCTTTTCAACTGTGGGCCCGATGCGGTTCGCTACATGAAATTTCCGTCCATGCGTAGTGCCTGGACACTTCAATCGCCCTTGTCATGAAAGACTTGCTTTCCCCGGTTGCTCGTTACTACACCGAGAAGCTCCAGCAACATGGCACGCAACCACGCGGTGTCGACTGGAATGGTGTGGACGGCCAGTTGCTGCGTTTCTCACAGTTATGCAAGGTGCTCGATGTTGGGCGGCCGTTTTCGGTTGCGGACATTGGTTGTGGCTATGGCGCGCTCTTCGATTTCCTTGAGGCACTGGACAAGCGGTTCGAGTACGTCGGTGTAGATATTTCTGCTGCCATGATCGATGCGGCGAAGGCCCTGTATGCGGGCAAGCCGCAGGCGAGCTTTGTTGTCGGCACCGAACCGCTGGCACCCGTCGATTTTGCGATCGCCAGCGGTATCTTCAATGTCAGGCTCAATAGCGATGCTCATGAGTGGCGCACCTATATCGAGACCACGCTGGACATGATGCATCGCGTCACCCGACATGGTTTTTCCTTCAATTGCCTGACTGCCTACTCCGACCCTGACAAGATTCGGCCAGACCTGCACTACGCAGACCCCTGCGCGCTCTTTGATCTGTGCAAACGCAAGTTTTCACGCAACGTCGCGTTGTTGCATGACTACGACCTTTATGAGTTCACCATCCTCGTGAGGAAATAAACCGTGACGCAACCGTCTACCCCACTGATTATCTTTGGCGCGGGTCAGATCGCCGAGCTTGCCTGGTTCTACTTCACGCATGATTCCGCATACACGCCCGTCGCGTTCACGCTGGATCGGGCGTTCATGACGGATGACCACTTCCATGGGTTGCCAGTGATTCCGTTTGATGAGCTGGCGCAACATTTCCGGCCCGACCAAGTTGAGGTCTTCGTGGCGCTCAGCTACGCGAAGGTCAACGCGCTGCGCGCGCAAAAGGTTGCCGAAGTGCGCAATGCGGGGTATCGACTGGCGAGTTACGTTAGCAGCCGGGCCACGGTATTCCCTGGTTTTCAACCGGGTGAGAACAGTTTCATCCTCGAAGACAACACGATTCAGCCTTTTGCACATATCGGCAACAATGTCACCTTGTGGAGCGGCAACCATATCGGGCATCACTCGGTGGTCGAAGACAACTGCTTCATCAGTTCGCACGTGGTGATATCCGGTGGCGTTCGGGTGGGTGCGAACACATTCATCGGCGTGAATTCGACGATTCGGGATCATGTCAAGATCGGGGCGCGCTGCGTGATTGGTGCGGGGTCGCTGCTACTGGCCGATGCCGAAGCGGACGGCGTCTATATGGCACCGGTGACGGAGCGCTCCCGTGTTCCCAGTTCCCGGCTGCGCAATATTTGAGAGGAGTGCCGCCAATGCGGTGGAGCAAACTCGGCCGGATCTTCTGCGCCAATGGTGAGTACCCGTGGATGCAGACACATGCCGCAAATCCTGTCGCCGAGCACAGGCATGCAGACGTGTACCGCATCTATTTCAGCGTGCGGGACGCACAACGCCGCGCGCATATTGCGTTTGTCGATATCGATCTGAACCGCCCGCAAACCGTCCTCGCATTGTCCGAAGCGCCGGTGCTTGCTCCGGGTGAGACTGGCACGTTCGACGACAGCGGCGTCTCGATGGGATGCTTGGTCAAGTATGGCGGCAAGCGCTATCTCTACTATCTTGGCTGGAACCTTGGGGTGACCGTGCCTTGGCGTAACGCTATTGGGCTGGCGGTCAGCGAGGGCGATGATGGCCCGTTCATCAGGGTTTCACAGGCACCCACGATGGATCGACATCATCATGATCCATTCTCGATCTCCTATCCGTGGGTCTTGGTTGAAGACGGGCGCTGGCGCATGTGGTACGGCTCCAATCTGTCTTGGGGTTCCGGCGAGCGGCAAGAAGAGATGAGCCATCTCTTCAAGTATGCGGAGTCCGCTGATGGCCTTACCTGGCACCGCGATGGGCGGATCGTGCTGCCGTTCAAGGACGAGACCGAGTATGCGATGTCGAAACCCGCTGTGGTGCGGGACCCCGACATGTATCGCATGTGGTATTCGTATCGCGGTCATGCCTACCGTATCGGCTATGCCGAATCGCCAGATGGGTTGGTCTGGACCCGGCGCGATGAGTTAGCCGGTATCGAACCTGCCGTCTCAGATTGGGATGTGGGGGCAGTGTGCTATCCCTGCGTGTTTGATCATGAAGGTCAGCGCTTCATGCTCTACAACGGCAGTCGATACGGTGATACGGGGTTCGGACTCGCGGTTCTCGAAAAATGATCGGCGCCTCCCTAATCGCGGCGCCGTCGGGCCGGCGCATTTGCGGTGCGCCCGCCTGAGCAACTCACCAAATTTTCTATTGTGAACCCGGAAATCAGCGTTGTTGTGCCCTCCTATGGCTGCCTAGGTTGCCTCGAGGAGTTGTGTGTCCGTCTGGACAAGGTGCTGCGCAGTCTCGTTCCTTCGTTCGAGATCGTGATCGTCGACGATCGCAGTCCAGACAACTCCTGGCCATTGGTGGAGGCGCTGGCAAGCCGATTCGAGCACGTGAGGGGGGTCCGGCTGAGTCGCAACTTTGGACAGCAGATCGCGATCACGGCGGGCTTGCAAGCGTCCCGGGGCAACTACGCTGTCGTGATGGACTGCGATCTGCAGGATCCACCTGAGCGCATCCCGGATCTCTATCACGAAATCAAGAAGGGCTATGACCTTGTATTGGCGAGACGCGTGGCGCGCTCGCATTCTGCTTTCCGGGTGTACGCAGCCCGGGCTTACTTTGCGCTGATGAGTCGAATGACCGGCCAAACGCTGGATGGCAGCTACGGCGCGTTCAGCATTCTTTCGCGCAAGGTAGTGGATGCCTTCTTGCGTTTCAGTGAGCGTGAGCGTCATTTCATACTGATTCTCCGGTGGCTTGGTTTCTCCAGCGGCACCATCGAATACGCGCATGAGGAACGGCATGCGGGACGGAGCTCTTACAACCTCATCAAGCTGATTCGGCACGCTTTTGGTGGCATGTTCTTTCACACCAGCATCTTGCTCACCTGGATCATGTATGCGGGGTTGTTTTTCACGTTTACCAGCTTTATGACGGGTGGATATTTCATCTATCGCCATCTGGCATCGACCTCGTTACCGGGCTGGACGAGTCTATTTGTGGCCGTCCTGTTTTCGACGGGATTGATTCTGGCGAGCCTCGGTGCTGTAGGACTGTATGTGTCGCGCATTTTTGAAATGGCGAAAGGTCGTCCGATGTATATCGTCGACAAGGAGTGCGGGTGCACCGGCAATTCCTCAGAGGGGGTGGCGAATTGAGCCGTGTAGCCATCCCTTACGAACTCAAGGCGTTTGCCGCATTGATGGCTGCACTGGCCATGGCACTGCTACTCCCTGTGTGGTTTGGGGCGGGCAGCGCAGGGCTGCTGCAGGCTCTGGCCGTGGTCGTGATATCGCTGCTCTCCACGCTGGCGGGCAGCTTGCTGGCGAGCTGGAACCCTTGGCTAAAGCGACAGGCGCTCACCGTCCCCGTGATCGTCGTGGGCGGCTTCGTGGCGCTCAGCCTGTTGCATCTGACGGCAACGGCTGCGTTGCAACTGGATGCACGTGGTGCGCTGCTGGTCGATGGGCTTGTCATCACGGGTCTTGCTGCGCTGACTTGGTATCGGCAGGTCAAAGCGGGGCACGTCCCCGACCTGCATGACGTCTCGGAGCAGCGGGCTGCCTGGCGCGCGCATGTCGTTGACATCGGGATGCTGTTGTTGATCTCATGCATTGTCACGCTGTGGACAAGAGAAGCCCTGCGCTCTGTTCACGAGGCACAGGTGACCGGCATCCTGCGCGTGTGGAACGATTTTCTGCTGCAGGCCTCCGAGATCAAGTATCTCGAAAACTACCCTGCGTTTGCTGGGCATTCTCCCTACCTTGCCGATACGGCACAGCCCTTCTACCACCGGGCAAGCTACGCGTTGTCCGCGGTTTATTCGTGGATCAGTGGCGATGGTCCGCTGGAAACCGCGACCTACTTCTGGACGCCGGCGGGCATCATCCTACTTGGGATGGGGGCCTATGCTTTCGGCATAGCGCTGGCAGGACGGCGCGGCGCGGCGCTGGCGGTGCTAGCGCTGTTCCTGGCACCCGATGCGTCGATGTACGGTCTTCGTAACGGCTATTTCGCGTTCCACTGGTTGATACAGGTTGCGCCAGGCGCGGGTTATGCCATGGCGATCGCATTGCTGGCGCTGGGAATCTACGTTGTCGCTGCCCAGCACGCCCGCCTTGGGTTTGTCGTGGCGGCCGCGGCATTTGCCGGGTTTTCGGTTTTTTTCCGCGTACACGTTGCGATTCCGGCCGTTGGGATGTTCGCAATCTTGGTGCTGGTGGGTTGGCGACCCGCGAAGATGTGGCATTGGTTCGCCGTGGCCCTGTGTGGGCTGGCAGGGGCAGTGGGCGCTGTTTTTGCGTCAGAGCACATCGCGTTGGCCCCGCATTTGCTGACCGGCCAGAAAGACTATCTTCGCTACATCGAGGCTGTGCATGCAGCAACGCCGACTGCATACGAAAGGCTGTATGCGGCCTGGACGGTCGGCGCAAGCGAAGCCTACAAAGTGTGGTTGGGTTATGCACTCATGCTGATGGCGGAGCTGGGCGCCCTACTGCCGGCGTTGATTCTGACGACGCTGTTACGAGTCAGGGCTGGGGTCTCATCTTGGCGTATCGATTGCATTCCCTACGTCCTCCTGTGTGTACACGCTGGCATCACGTTCCTCCTCCCCACCGCGGCAAACGGAGATATCACAGAATGGAGCCACCGTTCATTTGTGCTGGTTTACGCCGTGATATTGGTGTTCGAGGCGGCCGTGCTGGCCGGCTGGTGGCTTAACCGGAAGGCTGCGATTGCCGTCAGGTGGCCAACCCGGCTTGCCGTTCCTGCGGCGTTGACGATAGCAGGGCTCATGGTGCCGTGGTTCTACGGCAAGAACATCCAGTATGGGTCGCTGCGCGACGGGCCGACCGCCTGCGCAACGCCGATGTCGCCCGACATGTTTCGCACTACGCAATATCTGCGTGAACATGCACAACCTGCGGATAGGATGCTGGCATCCGACACCGACCCATTGGCAGTTGCTGTCGCGTTGACAGGCTTGCAAGCCTACGTCTCGCGTGTTGATCTCTATGCCAAGCTTGGCGGACAGCTCGGTGCCATCGCCATCACGCGTTGGAAGGAAAATGCCATGCTGCGGAATGTGCGTTCCTTCCATGAGCTTGCTGCATTCGGCAGGTACTCGGGTGTGCGGTGGTATCTGTTGCGGCAGCAGGATATGCCGTGGTGGCCCCAAGCGGTGCTGGACCGCGCCGTGTATGTGAGCGGCGGCATGCGCGTATTCGACTTGCAGGCAGAGTAGGCAGGGCAGATAGGCCTGATGGGGTGCCGATCGGGTACGCTGCCGGCCCAACGCCTTGTCAGGAGACCAGTATTCAGGCGGCATGAAGGCGAGCACGCGTCCGCTCGACCAAGAGGAGCATCAAGACAATGGAAAACATGCACATCCCGTTCAATTGGCCGAATATGACGGGAAAGGAACTGCACTACATCGCCCAGGCCCATTTCAACGGGAAGCTTGCCGGCGATGGTCCATTTACCAAGCGTTGCCACAGTTGGATTGAGGCGCGCAGCGGGTGTGCCAAGGCGCTCCTCACGCACTCGTGCACAGCCGGGCTTGAAATGGCGGCGCTGTTGCTGGATATCCAACCCGGCGACGAAGTCATCATGCCGTCCTACACGTTTGTGTCGACGGCCAATGCTTTCGTGCTGCGTGGCGCTGTGCCTGTCTTCGTCGACATACGCGAAGACACCCTGAATCTGGACGAGACGTTGATCGAATCGGCGATCACGAGTCGCACGCGGGCCATCGTGCCGGTCCACTACGCAGGCGTCGCTTGCGAAATGGACGCCATTATGGCGATCGCGCGTAAGCATCAACTGAAGGTTGTTGAAGACGCAGCGCAGGGTGTCATGGCGACGTACAAGGGCCGCGCCCTGGGCAGCATCGGTGATCTCGGTGCCTATAGTTTCCACGAGACGAAGAACGTGATTTCGGGCGAGGGCGGCGCCTTGCTGGTGAATGACCCTGCGCTGGCATTGCGGGCTGAGATCATCCGTGAGAAGGGCACAGACCGCAGCCAGTTCTTTCGTGGCGAGGTCGACAAATATACGTGGCAGGAAGTCGGCTCGTCATTTCTGCCGGGCGAACTGGTGGCGGCATTCCTGTGGGCGCAGCTTGAGGATGCTGATGCGATCACGCGCGAGCGGCTTGCAACCTGGCAGCGCTACCATGCGTTGCTCGAACCGTTGGAAGCAAAGGGCTATTTGCGTCGACCGATCGTCGCGCAAGGGTGCGAGCACAACGCGCACATGTACTACGTCCTGGTGGCCGAGGACATCAACCGGCAAGCCGTGCTGGACGAATTCCGTCGCAACAGCATTGCTTCCGTGTTCCACTATGTTCCGTTGCACTCGTCACCCGCGGGCCAACGGTATGGTCGTGCCCACGGCGATCTTCGCGCGACGAACGTGGCCTCGGAGCGCCTGATCCGCCTGCCGCTCTGGGTGGGGCTGACCGATCAGCAGCAGGACCGCGTCGTAGAAACGCTGGACAACGCGTTGCGTGCGCAGCGCTGACGCAAACCCCGCCAAGGGGTAGCGGCGGCGCCGTGCACGTCGCCTTAGCCGGAGTATCCGGCAACGCCAATGGCAGGGTGGAATCAGCGAGCGCCGAATCCCGTCAGAATCGTCTGGACGGTCTTTGCGCCGATCAGCAGATCGAGCGCCAGCGAGCAGTGCTTGACGTAGTAAAGATCGTAGCTCAGCTTGGTCACCGTTTCCTCTTCGTTGCTCACGTAGCCTTGCTGGACCTGCGCCCAGCCTGACAGGCCGGGGCGTACCAGGTGACGGTAAGGATAGAACGGGATCGTATCCGAGAACTGCTTGACCATCGGTACCTGTTCCGGCCGCGGTCCGATCATGCTCATGTCGCCTTTGAGCACATTCCAGAGCTGAGGCAATTCGTCGAGCCGGTACTTGCGGATCCACCGACCCACACGGGTGATACGCGGATCAGCGCGGCTGGCGAATTGCGCGGGGGCCGAATCGTCCATCGTCATGCTGCGAAACTTGTACATCGTGAATGGCGATCCATTTAGGCCGGCGCGAACCTGGCGGAAGATTGCCGGCCCTGGGGACTCAAACCGGATGACCAACGCAACGAGAACCGACAGGGGCAGGGCGATCGGCGCAAGGACCAGCACGGAAGCCACGTCGATCACCCGTTTCATCAGGCTGTAGAAATAGTGATCGGCGTAGTCGTCCAAGAAGTTGTCATCGACATGGGACAACCCCACGCGTCCGGTCAGCAGTTCGGCCAACTTTTCGATCGAGTAGATGCGGACGTGGCTGAGTTTGAGCCTCGCCAGTGTGCGCGTGCGTTCCGGATCGGACGCGGAGAAGCGGTCGACGAGCAAGCCGTCGCACCCCACTGCGCCATCCAGGGATTCAAGTTGCTGCAGTTGGCAGATGGAATGGGGCGCGCTGGCGCCGGCAACTTGCAGCAGGCTTTGCAGGTGCGCAAAGTCGGCCGGATTGGTGTACCCGTAGACTGGAACGTAGTCTTCCACGAAGCGGCGATATCCCTTTTGCACCCACAGCAAGGTTGTGAGATAGCCGAGTAGGATCGCACCCCGTGAATAATCCATATGGAAGATTGCAAAAGCGATCAACAGGATAACGAACGGCACCAGCGTAACCGTCACCACGATGCTATTGCCTTCAATAGGCGGAATGTGCAGCGTATTGTCCAGCAGCACGAATGAGAGCCAATAGGGCGCGATCGTCCAGAGTACAGTGTGCGCGAACACCGGCGTGACCCATCCCAGCTGATGCGCCAGCATCGACGCGGCCAGATTGACAGCGATGACTGCGTGGCCGATAACGGCCCAACTGAACATTCGGCTGCGACGTCTGGCGGTCTCGGATCCTGCGGAGTGGAACATGCGTGACAGAGTGTTCATGGCATGCGACGGACTGTCTATCGTGAGTCTTGTGATTGTTGCAGCAGCACTTGCTGATATATCGCGTAGGTTCGCTCTACCATCGCGGTTGCCTCGAACTGCGCTTCATAGCGACGGCGAGCGGCGACGCCGAGAGTCTGCCGGCGGGAGGCATCGGTGGCCAGCATATGCAGCGCGTCGCGGACCGCAATTGTGTCATGGTGATCGACCAGCCAACCAGATTCGCCGTGCTGGATCTGCTCCCGGATGCCGGGCAGATCACTGGCAAGAATCGGCAGACCTGCCCGCATGGCCTCCAGGACAGAGATCGGCAGCCCTTCATGGTCGGAGAACAGCACGAAGAGTTGGGCGTCCGCCAGGAGCTCGGGCACGTTGTCGACGTTGCCGGCGAAACGGACCGTCGCGGGTGAGCCAGCGGCCTGGTGCTCCAGTTGGCTGCGCTGTGGCCCATCGCCGGCCAACACGACCTGGGTGTCCGGCGTGAGGGCGCCATCGGCTGCAGCCTTGATCAGGATATCCGGGCGTTTCGGGGCTGCCAGCCTGGCGGTCATGATGACCCGGCTGACAGGCGCATCCGGCTGGCTGCGCAGCGGCGTGTCCGCAATGCCGTTGCGGATGACATGAACATGTGAGCGCCGGATTGGCAGTGTCCAAGCCATGCGCGCCTCTGCATCCGATACGCAGATCATCTGAGCAGTCAGGGGCGCCAGCGCGAATTCCGCCAGCCTTGCCGCCCAGCGCTGAGGCCAGGGCGCGGCGGCCTTGAAGCCGAAGCCGTGCACGGTGTACACGACGGGAAGCCCCAGCGCCACCCCCACCATGCGTGCGACCGCGCCGCCTTTTGCGCTATGCGCATGGATGAAGTGGGGGGGATCGTCGCGAAGCGCCGCGGCCACGCAGCGCACGGTGTGCAGCAGATGTATTGGCGACAGCGAGTTGTCCAACGCATCGACGCGAACGGTCCGGGCGCCAAGCCCCTCCATCTGCTCAAAGAGGGGGCCGCTGCCGCCGGCAACGAGGGTGGCGTCGATGCGATCGCGCAGGCCAGCGTAGAGGTCGCGCACATGGGTCTGCGCCCCACCGATCTCACTCTCCGTAATGATAAAGGCGACGCGCGGCCGCCGGACACCGTATTGCTTCATGGGCTTCGTGTTGGAATCTGCGCCAACCTGTCCTGTTGCTGGACTTGCGGCTTGTACTGACGCGCCTTCTGGTTTTGGTCTTGACGAGATGGGGCGAGAATCCTGACTCAATCGGCCCGCTCAAGTCCGAGTCGCCGATATTCCAATGCCCACCGGCTGAGAATTGTGTCGCGACTGAAATTCTGGACGATATGATTTCGTCGGCCGCACCGCTGCTCGGCGTCGTCCGGTGTATCGGCGCATCGCAGCATGGCCGTACTGATCGCATCGATATCGTCCGGGGCCACGAGCGCACCCTTCGAGCCTATGACTTCTCTCAGGCCCGGCACATCCGCGCCGACGATTGGCAGGCCTACCGCCATGGCCTCGGCCGCCGCCAAGCCAAAACCTTCGTAATGCGAGACCAGCACAAACGCATCGGCGCTGTGTAGTGCCGCGACGACATCGGCGTTGCCGCCGGCAAACGTCACGGCCTGCGCGCACCCAAGCGCATGCGCAAGCGCTTTGCATTCGCGGAGCATGGGTCCTTCGCCCAGCAAGAGCAGTCTCGAATTGGGCCTGGCCGCGTAGGTCCTAGCGAAGGCCGCCAGAAGCGACCGGTGATTCTTCTCGGGGCGGAACTGCGCCACACAGACATAGGTGAACGTTCCCTCCGTCCGGGCATGTGGGTCTTCACGCAGGCGGAACTTGTTGACATCGACGCCATTGGGAATGCATTTTGCTGTCCGCGAATTGAAGAGCCCATGCGAAACATAAGCTGCGGTCGCGGCTTCGCTGACGTTGGTTGCAAGGTCGGGGGCGCGGCGTGTGAGTCGCTGGAGCAGGTAAAGCATGCGACCACCTTCGTGAAGGCTATGCGCAGTGACGACCAATTTGACACGGGGGAGGGTCCACTTGATCAGCGAAACGAGAATGGTGGCGTGGATCATATGCGAGTGCACGATCCGAGGGCGCCACTTCCTGAGCATGCGGCAACAGCGCAGTAGGGCCTGCGGGAGTGAGTAGAAGGACCGCATGCCCAAACAGACCGTTTCCGCACCAGCGGCTTCGAAATCCGGGACCAGTTGGTCGTGCCCCTCCACCAGGTAGATGACGCCCACGCGATACCCAAGGCTGGCGAAGTAGGTAACCTGGCTCAGGCAGACCAGCTCGGCGCCAGCGCGGTTCAGGCCGGTGATGACGTAGACCAGGTCCTTGGGATGATTCATCTTTTCTCTTGAATGCGTTGACCGAATTGCACGGCTAGCGCGACCAAGGCCAGATCAAACAGGCTCAGCACTACCAGGAGCAAGACAACTGACGAAAAGGCTTGGAGGAGGATGGCGGCGAAACCGGCGCTGACTGTTTGGGCAGCAAGCAGACGCGACGCGAGGACGAAGTCACCACGCGCAAGCACGCGCGTGTACAACGTTGCCGAGAACGCGACCCGGGTCCCGGTCAGGATAGCGGCAGTGGCGAGTAATGCGATGTCGCCGGAAAAGAGCGCAGCCAGCGGCGCATGAGACACGTGGATGTAGACGGCCAGTGCCGCTGCCGTGGCTGAGGCAACTACCGCCGCAGCGAAGAGGTTGATCCCGAAGACGTGCACGGCGCGTCTTTCGCGAAAGCCTCTGCCAAGCGCCGGCAGGATGTACCCCAGTACTGCGGACACCACACCCGTCGCGGCTCGCGAAACCTTTTCGGCGGCAAGTGCAGTGCTTGCGATCGGTGCGGCCACGATGGCGCCGACCGATACCGGCAGGATATTGCGGCCGACTGCCAGGATGACGGCTGAGCGGTAGGCGGCAACGTGGCGCACGTGTATGCGCACTCGTCTGAAGCGCAACGCCGGCATGGCCGTCAGCAGACCTGTGCGGCGCGCCACAAACAGTTGCAGCAGTGATTGCGCTGCGCCGGACAGTGCCAAGCACAGCAGGGCTGTATCCGCAGACTTGACGGGGATCACCAGGAACGCCGCCAAGCCCGTTACGCGGGCAACACCCTCGGTCGCAGCCAGGGGCAGGTAATGCTCTGTGGCGATGAAGATCCAGCCAAAACTGAATGCCATCGACGCCGACATGAGCAGCGTCACACCAAAGTGGCTCCAGCCCACGAGCGTGTAACGCGCGGCCAAGGCAATCAACAGGGCTTGCACCGCAAACAGCGGCAAGCGCACGGCTATGGCGTATCGAGACAGTGCTGTCAGGCGCCGCGGTGTGGCACATGTGGCCAGCCGCTGAGCTGCCCACAATGACAGGCCAGCCTCTCCGACCGCTGCCAACAATGCCGCCGCGCCTTGCGCCGCCAGCACCACGCCCAGTTCGTGCACCGGCAGCCGGCTGCCGAGCGCCCACAACTCAAGCAGCGCGCAAGCCGACGAGACCGCAGTGATGAGCGATGCGCGGCTCAGTCTGGCAAGGATAGAAAGAATACGTTGGGGCATGGGCTGCTCGATGCGTGTGGAGCCGCCTCAATGGTTGACTTGCGGTGCCCTGCTGCCAAGCCGCTTAACTGCCTGGAAATAGCAGCATTGCAGCGAGCGTATGGCGTACTTGAGCTTCACGAACGGCGATGTTTCCCGGCCGATCTGGTCGGCGTAAAAGAGCAAAAATCCTTTCGGGTTCTTCTTGAGCGTCGACATGAAGTTGTGTGTGTAACCGTCCGGCAGGTATTCGCACAGATAAATGACCTGCTTTGGGAAGAACACGATCTGTCCCGTATCGCCGATCTTGTTCCAGATATACAGCTCCGGCACAAACTTCTCCCCCGGGATTTGCGGGAACGGGTGACTCGCCATCGCCGCCTTCGTGAAGACATAGGCCAGGTCGCCGCGAAACGTCTTGGCGGCTTCGGTTGGGCTGAGTTCAATGGCCTCGGCGTCGACGCTTCTGCCCAGCATGTCTCCATTGAGGAGGGCCTTCCGGAAGCAGAGGCCCTTCACGCCTTCACGCGTGTACAGGGTGAACTTGTCCGCGATCTGCTGGATCGCGCTCTGGACGAGCGCATCGTCGCTATCAACAATCAGGATCGTGTCCCCCCGAGCCTGCAGGGTGCCGGTGTTCAGGGCGACATGCTTGCCAGCGTTGGGCTGGAAAACGTACCGAATGCGTACATCGTCTTGTTCGATCAGCCCGGCGACCAGCTCGCGCGTACCGTCCTCGCTGCCGTCGTCGACGACCAGCCACTCGAAATCCTGGCTAGTCTGGCGCCGCAGACTCTCATACAGCCTTGGCAGCGTATGGGCGCGATTGTAGGTGGGCGTCAGGACGGTGATCACGGATGGGGACTCCGAGGTGTGAGCAGATGGAGGCCCGAAGCGGAACCTGAAGCATCAAAGCCGGGTAGTGCGCAAATGCACGCCATCTTGTCATCACGCAAGGCGGGTCGATTGGAGGCCGATCGGGGTGGCCGCGATTAACCCGGCATTATATCGTCGACGCGTGTGACGAACGCTCCCTCCCGTGCGCTTTGGGAGGTGCCTTCGAGGCGACCCGGCGCAGCGTTTACAATCGGCAATGTTGAACATTCTTTTAGGCACTCCCATGCGCAGCATTGACCCCTCCATCTTCAAGGCCTATGACATCCGCGGCATCGTCGGCAAGACCGTCGATACCGACACCGCTCGCCTGATCGGCCGGGCATTTGGCTCGGCGGCTCGCGCCAAGGGCGAATCGGCCGTAGTGATCGGCCGCGACGGCCGCCTGTCGGGCCCGGATCTGCTCGCGGCGCTGGCCGAGGGCCTGCGCGCGGCCGGCGTCGACGTGATCGACCTGGGCCTGGTCGCCACCCCGATGGTCTATTTCGGCACCAACATCGAGCTGGCCGGCCGCCGCGCCACCTCGGGTGTGATGGTCACCGGCAGCCACAACCCGCCGGACTACAACGGCTTCAAGATGGTCCTGGCCGGCCAGGCCATCTACGGCGAGCAGATCCAAGCGCTGCGCCAGCGCATCGAGCAGGGCGACTTTTCCGAGGGCGCCGGCAGCTACGTCCAGGTGGACGTGCACCAGCAGTACATCGACCGCATCGTGTCGGACGTCAAGCTGGCCCGCCCGATGAAGATCGCCGTGGACTGCGGCAACGGCGTGGCGGGCGCGTTCGCGCCGGCGCTGTTCCGCGCCATGGGCTGCGAGGTGACGGAGCTGTTCTGCGAGGTGGACGGCCACTTCCCGAACCACCACCCGGACCCGGCCCACGTCGAGAACCTGCAGGACCTCGTGCGCACGCTGCAGACCACGGACTGCGAACTCGGCCTCGCCTTTGACGGCGACGGCGACCGCCTGGGCGTGGTCACCAAGGACGGTCAGGTGATCTTCCCCGATCGCCAACTGATGCTGTTCGCGCAGGAAGTGCTGTCGCGCAACCCGGGCGGCGAGATCATCTTCGACGTGAAGTGCACCGGCAAGCTGGCGCCGTTCATCCGCGAGCATGGCGGCAAGGCCACGATGTGGAAGACCGGCCATTCGCTGGTCAAGGCCAAGCTGAAGGAAACCGGCGCGCCGCTGGCTGGCGAGATGAGCGGCCACATCTTCTTCAAGGACCGCTGGTACGGCTTCGACGATGGCCTGTACACGGGCGCGCGCCTGCTCGAGATCGTCTCGCGCCTGGCTGACCCGAGCGCCGCGCTCAACGCGCTGCCCAACTCGCATTGCACGCCGGAGCTGCAACTGAAGTGTGCCGAAGGCGAGGCCTTTACGCTGCTCGACAAGATCAAGGCCAATGCCACGTTTGATGGCGCCAAGGAAGTCAACCGCATCGACGGCGTGCGCGTGGAATACGAAGACGGTTTCGGCCTGGCCCGTCCGTCCAACACCACGCCGGTGGTGGTGATGCGTTTCGAGGCCGACAACGATGTCGCCATGGCGCGCATCCAGGGCGAGTTCCGCCGCGTGATCCTGGCCGAGAAGCCGGACGCGAACCTGCCGTTCTAAGCCGGCGGCATTGATGAAGTTGGGGGAAAGGAAGACGGCATGCGTGTGCTGATCGTCAAGGTCTCGTCGCTTGGCGATGTGCTGCACTGCACGCCGATCGTGGCGGACATCCTGCGCGCGCATCCGGACGCCGAGATCGACTGGGTGGTCGAGGAGGGCTTCGCCGGCCTGGTGCGCATCGTGCGCGGGGTGCAGGGCGTGATCCCGTTTGCGCTGCGGCGCTGGCGCAAGTCGCTGGGCTCCGGCAAGACGTGGGGTGAGGTGGCGGCGTTCCGCCGTGCGCTGCGCGCCAAGCCGTACGATGTTGTGCTCGATACGCAGGGGTTGATCAAGACGGCGTTGGTGGCCGCGCAGGCCCGCCTGATGCCCAACGGCTTTGTGGCCGGGTTCGGCAACCGCACGGAAGGCGCCGGCTACGAGCCGCTGGCGCGCCTGTTCTATCAACGCAAGGTCCACATGGAGCCGCGTGTGCACGTGGTCGAGCGCTCGCGCCGTCTGGTGGCCGAGGTGCTCGGCTACACGCTGCCCGACACCATCGATTTCGGCCTGCAGCCGCCGGCCGCGCTGCCGTTCACGTTGCCGCGTCCGTACGTGGCACTGGTGCACGCGACGTCGCGCGCGGACAAGGGGTGGCCACAGGCGGCCTGGGTGGATGTTGCCCGCGAGCTGCTGGCGCGCGACTACGCGCTCGTCCTGCCGTGGGGCAGCGAGACCGAGCGCCGCACCAGCGAGGCCATCCGTGAAGCCATCGTCGCCGCGGTGCCGGGCACGGTGGGGCGCGTGGTGATTCCGCCGCGCATGTCGCTGCCGGAGGTGACGACGTTCCTCGATCTGGCGACGGCGGTGGTGGGCGTCGACACGGGCCTCGTGCATATCGCCGCCGCGCTGTGCAAGCCGACCGTGGCGCTCTACAACTTCTCCACGTCGTGGCGCACGGGCGGCTACTGGACGCCCCAGGTGCACGATCTCGGCAGCACCGAGGCCCATCCGACCAGCGCCCAGGCGCTCGATGCGCTGCGCGCGCTGGGTGTGCTCTGATGCTGCGCATTCTCTATCGCTGGCTCTGGCGCATCGCCTTGCCGTTCGCGCTGCTGCGCCTGTGGTGGCGCGGCCGCAAGGAGCCCGGTTATCGCCAGCATATCGGCGAACGGCTGGGCTTCTATCCGCCGCGCGCGAACCCGGATCGCCCGCTGCTGTGGGTGCACGCCGTCTCTGTCGGCGAGACGCGCGCCGCGCAGCCGCTCATCGATGCGTTGCTGACACGCTTTCCCGAGCACGATGTGCTGCTGACCCACATGACGCCGACCGGCCGCCGCACCGGCGCCGAGTTTGCGGCGCAGCGCAATGGCCGCGTCATCCAGGCGTATCTGCCGTACGACCTCTCGGGCGCCGTCGATCGTTTCCTGCGGCACTTCCTGCCGCGCCTCGGCCTGCTGATGGAAACCGAAATCTGGCCGGTGCTGATCGAGCGTGCCTACCATGCGGGCGTGCCGATGGTGCTGGTCAACGGCCGGTTGTCCGCGCGCAGTCACCGGCGCACCGCGCGCCTGGGCGAGGCGGCGCGCGAGACCTACGCGCAGCTCGCCGCCGTGCTGGCGCAGACGCCCGATGATGCTGATCGCTACCGTTCGCTCGGCGTGCCGCGCGTGCGCGTGACGGGCAACCTCAAGTTCGACATCACGCCGCACGTCGATCAGATCATGGCCGGCCGCGCGTTGCGCGAGGCGCTCGCCGGGCGCGCCGTGTGGGTGGCTGCCAGCACGCGCGAAGGCGAGGAGCCCTTGCTGCTCGACGCGTGGCATGCGCATCGCGCACAGCATGCGGGGCGGCGTCATCCGCTGCTGATCCTGGTGCCGCGCCATCCGCAGCGCTTTGACGAAGTGGCGCAGTTGGCCGAGCGCATCGGCTTCCGCGTGGCGCGGCGCAGTGCGCTGTCGTTGTCGGCGGCAGGCGTTTCCAGCGGCGCCGATGCGCTGGAGGCCGACATCCTGCTGGGGGATTCGATGGGCGAGATGGCGCTGTATTACGCCGCCGCGCAGGCTGCCTTCATTGGCGGCAGCCTGTTGCCGCTGGGCGGCCAGAACCTGATCGAGGCCTGCGCGGTCGGCACGCCGGTGGCGATCGGCCCGCATACGTTCAACTTCGCGCAGGCCACACGCGATGCGGTGGGCGCCGGTGCGTGCATCCAGGTGGACGATGCGGCCTCGGCCGTGCGCGTGATCGACACGTGGCTGTCCGATGCCGACGCGCGCGAGACCGCCTCGCGCGCGGCACTGGCGTTTGCTGCCACGCACGGGGGCGCGACGGCGCGCACGGTGGAGGCGGTGGCCGCGCTGGTGTTGCCGACGTTGTAGCCGCGCGCAGGGGCGCCACGAAAACTGCGAACTCATGACGTGGATGGCTGACTAATCCGCTTCGCGTCGTTTGCAAACCGTCACCGTTCACAACCCGTTCATGTCACACCCCGACCGTTCCAAGCCCAGCCTGCTGCACACGCCGCGCCGCGTGGTGCTGGTTGCAGCAGCCCTGGCGGCGCTGACGGCCGCCACCATCATCGGTGCCGGCTGCATGACGCCCACGGTAACCAGCAAGCCGGCCGCTGCCCCCGTGGCGGCCGTGCCCGCTTCCGCGCCGGTTGCCGCAGCCTCCAGCCCGGCCGCGCCGACACCTGCGCCCGCCGCCGCACCTGTCGCCGCCACGCCCAACGCTGGTCAGGCCTCGCCGGCACAGGCGCAGGGCGAGGGCCGTTCGCGCTTCGTGCTGGTGCGCTGGCAGGAGTCTGGCGCCGCGCCCAAGGAGCTGCCCTCCGCTGAAGAGGAAGGCGCAGACCCCGCCAACCAGCCCCTCTTCATTGAATTCAGCGCCGGCCTGGAAGCGGCCAGCGGCGTGGCCTCGGGTTACGCCGGCTGCAACCGCTTCACGGGGCCGTATGAGAAGCTCGTCTCGGGCATGCGCTTTGGCGCGCTGGTGGCAACGCGCATGGCGTGCGACCCAGCCCGCATGCAGCTGGAGACGGATTTCCTGGAGGCGTTGAAGTCGCCGCTGGCGACCGTTGGCATGCAGCCATCGCCGGCGGGCAAGCAGGGCCGTCAGGTGGTCTGGAAGACCGCCAGCGGCGCGCTGCTGCAGTTTGCCGAGCGGCCTTTGTCGGCACCGTCGCAGCCCGGCCAGTCGCACTGACGTCGCGTCAGCGCTTTTTCTGCGTGGTTGCCGGGATCTTGGTGGTGGCGACCGGGCGAGGCAGGGCGGTGATGCTGTCCGCGGCGTTGGCGGTCAGCAGCGTGTTGACCTGCACCACGTCCGCCTCGCTCAAGGCGCCTGCGGCAGATTTCAGCCGCAGGCCATTGACGATGGTGTCGTAACGCGCGCGTGCCAGATCGCGCCGGGCCTGGAACAACTGTGCCTGCGCGTTCAGCACATCGGTGCCGATGCGCACGCCCACGCCGTAGGCGAGCTGGTTGGAGTCGTACGCCGTGCGCGCCGACACTTCCGCCGCCTCCAGCGCCTTGACCTGCGCCAATCCCGCAATCACGCCAATGTAGGCCTGCCGCGCGCCTTGCTCGGCGCCGCGACGGGCAAACTCGAGATCGCTCGCGGCCTTGGTCTCCAGCGCGATGTTTTCGCGCACGCGCGACTGGATCGCGCCGCCCGCAAAGATCGGGATCGACACCTGCACGCCGATCTGCGAGCTGTCAAAGCGGGCGCCGCCCGGCAGCGACGGCAGGTACTGGTTGCCGCTGGCATTCGTATGGCCGGTCTGCGCGACGAGGTCGACGGAGGGCAGGTGCCCGGCCTTGGCCTTGTTCACGTCGTGCGCGGCGCTTTGCAGGTTGAACTGCGCCAGCGCCACCTGCAGGTTGCCGGTGCGCGCCTGATCCACCCAGCGCTCTTGCACCGTCGGCTCCGGCTGCGGCAGCGCCACACCATCGCGCACGCCCGCCAGCCGGCCGATGGGCTCGCCAGTGATCTGCTTGAGCGCCGATTGCTTGACCTCCAGGTCGCTCTGCGCGGCGATGACGGTGGCGTCAATTGCATCGCGTCGCGCCTGCGCATCGTTCGCATCGGTGATGTTGGCGTTGCCGACGTCGAAGTTGCGGCGTGCCTGCTCGTACTGCTGCTGGATCGCATCGCGCTGCGCGGTCGCGAGCTGCAGCGTGTCCTGCGCGTTGAGCACGTCGAAGTAGGCTTGCGCGGTGCGCGTGATCAGGTCCAGCTGGGCCTGCGCGAGGCTGGCCTCGGCGGCGGCGGCGGCGATTTCGCCTTGCTTGTAGGTCTCCCACCGGTCCCAACGGAACAGCGGCTGCGAGAGCGACAGCGTCCAGCCCGTCGACGAGAAGGTCTTGTTGAAGTCGACTGGCGCGTTCTGGTCGAAGATGACGCGGGTCGAGCTCCACGCGCCGCCGATCTGCGGCAGGAGGCCGGCGCGGCCTTGCGTGAGCTTCTCGCCCTGGGCGAGCGACTGCGCGCGCGCCGAGGCGAATTGTGGATCGTTTGCCAGCGCGGCACGGTAGGCCGACAGCAGATCGGCGGCGCCCGGCGAGGGCGTTTGCGCCCACGCGAACACCGGCACCAGCGAGCAGCACAGCACAACAAGCGAACCGCGTGCGGCCATCCGCGCGCGGCTACTGCGAGCAACACTCATAAAGCCCCCAGACGAGGAAAACGTCGGAAGGCAGCGCGGGCGCGTAAGGCGGCGCCCGGCGGCTTCCCCAATCAGTACGTCGCCATCTGCGGGTCCACCTGGCCAGCCCAGGCGTGGACGCCGCCTTGCAGGTTGAACACGCGTGCCGGGTCAAAGCCCGCACGCACGATCAGGAACTGCGCAACCTGCGCGCTGCGCCCGCCGTGGTGGCAGATGCAGACGATGTCTTGGTCAGCATTCAGCTCGCCTGCACGCAGCGGGATCTCGTTCATCGGGATGTGCGTGATGCCGGGCAGGGCGCAGATCTGCACTTCCTCCGCCTCGCGCACGTCGAGCAGGACGGGCTGCGCGCGCGATGCGTCGGCGAGCCATTGGGCGAGGGCGGTGGGAGCGAGCTGTTGCATGATGATTGGGGAGAGCCGGGGTGGGTCAGAAGCGGAACTGCGACGGTGCGGGCACGCCCACCAGCGGCGTCACGTAGGTCTCGAACAGGTTGCGCGTCTGGTATTCGGTGTTGGAGATGCGCGTGATGAGCTGCGCTTCCATGACCGGCGCCGTGCCGACGAAGATCGACAGGCGGCCGCCCACCTTGAGCTGCTTGAGCAGGGCTTCCGGCACAGCCTGCACCGAACCCGATACGCAGATCACGTCGTACACTTCTTGGCCCCAGCCTTGCGCGCCGCTGGCCTCGACCACATCGACGTTGGTCACGCCGTTGCGGGCCAGGTTGTCGCGGGCGAGGGTGATCAGCTCGGGCACGATGTCCAGCGTGGTGACGTGGCGGCCGCGGTGGGCCAGCAGCGCCGCCATGTAGCCGGAGCCCGCGCCGATTTCCAGCACGTCTTCGTGCTTGCGCACGGTCAGCTCCTGCAGCACGCGGGCTTCCACGCGCGGGGCCAGCATGTTCTGGCCGCCGGCCAGCGGGATTTCCATGTCGACGAAGGCCAGCGCGCGGTAGGCCTCGGGCACGTAGTGCTCGCGCTTGACCACCGCCAGCAGGTCGAGCACGTCGAGATCGAGCACGTCCCACGGACGGATTTGTTGCTCGATCATGTTGAACCGGGATTTTTCGATGTCCATGGGCATGCCTTCCATGCGGAGCGAGTGATGCGAATGAGGGTTTGACGACAAACCCGGCATTTTAGCAAGTCCGGAGGACATTCCGGCAGCGATCGTCATGATTCGGTGTCTCCGCTGGCGGGGGCATCGCTTGGGTGCGGCGTACGCCACGGCTGGGCGGTCAGCGGCGGGGGCGGCGGGGCCACGATGCCCGGCACCGGATTGCGCAGCAAGCCGTGCAGCATCAGCGAGACCACGTGGGTGACGAAGGCCTTGGGCTCCAGCGGCCGCGTCGCGCAGGGGCCGAAGGAGTGCTTCCACATCATCAGGAACAGCATCGGCGCGGTCATGGCCAGCGTGGTCATGTCCACGTCGGTCTGGCGAAACTCGCCGCGCGCCCCGCCGCGTGCCAGGATGCGCGCGAACAGGCGGTCGCAGCGCTCGATGACTTCCTCGTTGTAGTACTGGGCCAGGTCGGGAAAGTTGCCCGATTCGGCCATCAGCAGCTTGGTCAGGCCCGAGGCGGGCGATTCACCGATCAGCTCCCACCAGCCCATCAGGATCTCGTGCAGCAGCGCCTCGCTGGTGCCATCGAACGTGTCGATTAGGGCTTCGCCCTCGGCCAGTGCGGGCACCAGGTTCTCCTGCACCACGGCCTTGAACAGTTCTTCCTTGTTGGCGAAGTACAGGTAGACCGTGCCCTTGGACACGCCGGCGGCCGAAGCCACGTCTTCCAGGCGCGTGGCCGCATAGCCGCGCGCCACGAACAGGCTGAGCGCGGCCGCCACCAGCTCCTGCGGGCGGGCTTCCTTGCGGCGGGTCCAGCGTTTGGCGGAAGAATCGGATTCGCGATCGGTCACGGCGGGTGCGGCTCAGAGTGGAATCAATGGACGGGTGCCACTGACTCGCGGATAACTTACTTTCCGGTCATTAATGTACGCATGCCGCATGGGTGGGTCAAGCGGCATCGGAACCGTCAATCGGAATTGGCCTCGAATGTGCTGGTGCACAATAGCGGCTTCAACTAGGAAACTTCGCTCTGACGGCCATGGATTGCCGACCCCAATGTGGCGCGTGCTGCATCGCGCCCTCCATCTCCAGCCCGATCCCCGGCATGCCGCATGGCAAGCCGGCCGGCGTGCGCTGTGCGCAGCTGGATGCAGCCAACCGCTGCCGCATCTTCGGCCAACCGGAGCGCCCAGCGGTGTGCGGTAGCCTCCAGCCCGAGCCCGACATGTGCGGCGGCACGGCCGCGCACGCCATGCACTTCCTGACCCGACTCGAAATCGCCACTGCGGCGCATTGAACCGCTTATGCCTGACATCGCCCCCACGCCCCCCTCGTCGTCCATGTCGCCCAAGCCTTCGCTCCGCCTGCGCTGGTGGGGCGGGGCGGCTGCCCTGGCGCTGGCCATTGCCGTGGTGCTGGTCGCCTGCATGCCGGCCGGCTGGACCGGTAACGGCTACACCTTCTCGCGCGGCCAGATGCAGGAAGCACTGGCGCGCAAGTTTCCGTTCCAGCGGCGCTTCCTGGGCTTCTTCGACGTGACGCTTACCAACCCGCAGATCACGCTGGACCCGGCGCGCAACCGCATCGCCATCCAGACCGATGCACAGGTGGAAAGCGGCCTGTTCCGGCAACCATTGACCGGCCCGCTGGCGGTGTCGAGCGGCCTGCACTATGACGCGCCCACGCGCTCGATCCGTCTGGACCAGCCCAGCGTTGATCGCTTCGACCTGCAGAATGTGCCGGGCGGCCTCGGCCCGCAGATCAGCGCGATTGGCTCACTCGTCGCGGGCCAGTTGCTCAACGACTACGCGGTCTACACCTTCAAGCCCGAGCAGCTGCAAGTGGCGGGCATGGCGGTCGAGCCCGGTACAATCACCGTTTTGCCCGAAGGCGTACACGTCCAGGCCAAGCGGCCGTAGAACCGATTCACGATCCTACTGCGCGACCCGATCTTGGCCCTGCGATGCTCGCCGTACCCATGTACGGCTGCGCTTCTCGGGCCAACCTCGGGCCGCTCGCTATGGATCGTGAACCGGTTCCAAGACGCGGCGGCCAACGCGTTTTCCCCTTTCGTTTCCACCCGCCCCCTCACTGCATGGACATTGCACTCGCCATCAAAGCGCTGATTCTCGGCATCGTCGAAGGTCTGACCGAATTCCTCCCCATCTCCAGCACGGGCCACCTGATCCTGGCCGGCCAGCTGCTCGACTTCAACGACGAGAAGGGCAAGATTTTCGAGATCGTGATCCAGTTTGGCGCGATCCTGGCGGTGTGCTGGGAGTTCCGCCACAAGATCATCGATGTGATCAAGGGCCTGCCGAACGACCCGCGCCAGCAGCGCTTTGCCATCAACGTGATCGTGGCGACGATTCCCGCCATCACGCTGGCGTTGATCTTCGGCAAGGCAATCAAGGCGCATCTGTTCAACCCGATCGTGGTGGCGTCGGCGTTCATCATCGGCGGCTTCGTGATCCTGTGGGCCGAATGGCGCGAGCGTCATCGTGGCCAGACGCACGATCCGCGCGCCAACGCGCTGCTCGAAGCCGCCAAGGCCGGCGCGCCGCGCATCGAGACGCTCGATGACCTGCGCATCTCGGATGCCATCAAGGTCGGCCTGGCGCAGTGCTTTGCGCTGATCCCGGGCACCTCGCGTTCGGGCTCGACCATCATCGGCGGCCTGTTGTTCGGGCTGTCGCGCAAGGTGGCCACCGAGTTCTCGTTCTTCCTGGCGATCCCCGTCATTTTCGGGGCGACGGTGTACGAGTTGTATAAGTCGCGCGCGCTGCTGTCGGCGGATGATCTGTCGATCTTCGGCATCGGCTTCGTGGCGGCGTTCATCTCGGCGTTCTTTTGCGTGCGCTGGCTGCTGCGTTTCATCGCCACGCACGATTTCCGCGGCTTCGCGTGGTACCGGATCGTGTTCGGCGTGATCGTGCTGGTGACGGCGTACACGCATCTGATTGCCTGGCAGGCCTAAGCCACCAGCGATTTCCCTAGCTCGGCGCGGGCTTTCGCGCCGTCTGCACGATCGGGCGGATTCGGACACACTGGCGGTTTCTTCCGCCAGCCGCTGTCAGACGCTACCAGCTGAATCCCCCGATCATGAGTGCACTCTTCCAGCCTTTCTCCCTGCGCGGGCTCGCGCTCGACAACCGCATCGTTATCTCGCCGATGTGCCAGTACTCGGCTGACCACGGCCAGGCGACGGCGTGGCACCAGTCGCATCTGGGCAGCCTGTCGCTCTCGGGCGCCGGCCTGCTGATGATCGAGGCGACCGCCGTGTCGCCGGAAGGGCGCATCACCAACGGCTGCCTGGGCCTGTGGGACGACGCGACGGAAGCCGCGCTGGCGCGCACGTTGGCCGCCATCCGCCAGAACTCGCTGGTGCCGATCGGCATTCAGATCGCCCACGCCGGGCGCAAGGCGTCGAGCGCGCGCCCGTGGGAGGGTGGCGCACTGCTGCCGCTCGACGCGGGCGGCTGGGAGACGATGGGCCCGTCCGCGCTGCCGCAGCGCCCGGAAGAACGTGCGCCGCGCGAGATGGCCGAGGCCGATCTCGCCCGCGTGCGCGATCAGTTCGTCGCCACCGCCCGCCGCGCGGTGCGCCTGGGCTTGGCAGCCATTGAGCTGCACGCCGCGCACGGTTATCTGCTGCACGCGTTCCTCTCGCCGATCGCCAACCAGCGCACCGATGCCTACGGCGGCTCACGCGTGAACCGCATGCGCTTTCCGCTGGAGGTGTTCGATGCCGTGCGCGAGGTGGTGCCGGAGCACATCCCGGTGGGCGTGCGCGTGTCGGCCAGTGATTGGGTGGAGGGCGGCTGGACGCCGGAGGATTCGGTGGTGTTTGCGCAGGCGCTGCGTGCGCGCGGCTGCGACTGGATCGATGCGTCGTCGGGTGGCGTGTCGCCGCTGCAGCAGATTCCGCTGTCGACCGGCTATCAGGTGCCGTTTGCCGAGAAGATCCGTCACGAGGCGGAGATCCCGACCATCGCCGTCGGCCTCATCAACGAGGCGCACGAGGCGGAGGCCATTGTTGCTGAAGGGCGTGCCGACCTGGTCGCCGTCGGCCGTGCCTTCCTCTACAACCCGCACTGGGCTTGGGCCGCGGCGGCCGAGCTGGGCGCGACGGTCAAGGCGCCGCCGCAGTATTGGCGCGCCTTCCCGCGTCACGCCAAGAACCTCTTCGGCGAGACGCATTTCGGCGCGCGCTAATTCACGCCAGGGCGCGCCGGCGTGGTCAGGCGCGCTTGCGGAAGACCACGTCCCACACGCCGTGCCCCAGGCGCAGGCCGCGCTTCTCGAACTTGGTGACGGGGCGGTAGTCGGGGCGCGGCGCGAAGCCGTCGGCGGTGTTCTCGAGCTGCGGCTCGGCGGACAGCACTTCGAGCATCTGGTGGGCGTATTCCTCCCAGTCCGTCGCGCAGTGCAGGTAGCCGCCCGGTTTCAGGTGGGCCGCCAGCTTGGCGACGAACGGGCCCTGGATCAGGCGCCGCTTGTTGTGGCGCTTCTTGTGCCACGGGTCGGGGAAGAACACGTGGATGCCATCCAGCGTGCCTTCCGGGATCATCTGCGCGAGCACTTCCACCGCGTCGTGCGAAATGATGCGGATGTTGCCGATCTCGCGCTCGCCAACGAGCTTGAGCAGCGCGCCCACGCCCGGCTCGTGCACTTCCACGCCGAGGAAATCGTCGTCCGGACGCAGTTGCGCGATATGCGCGGTGGTCTCGCCCATGCCGAAGCCGATCTCGAAGATGCGCTTGGCACCGGTGCGGCCGAAGGTGGCATCCCAGTCGAGCGGTGCTTCAGCGTAGGGCAGCAGGAAACGCGGGCCGAGGTCGTCGATGGCGCGCTGCTGGCCGGTGGAGGTGCGGCCGGCGCGGCGCACGAACGAGCGGATGCGGCGCGGGTGACCGACCTCGTTGTCGGCGGTGGTCGCGTCTTGCTGGTCCGGCGTGGTGTCGGCGGGGCCGGTGCCCGGCTGCTGTTCGGTGGGCTGCATGAAGATCCCGTGCCGTGTGCCGCCAGAGGGGGGGGGCGGACAGGCAACAAAAAAGCCGCCGAGGGCGGCTTCAGACTGTTCGGTGGAGCGGGCGATGGGAACAGAATCCGCCCTCTAACTCGTTGATTTACAACGAATTTGTCAGGTTTCGTCCACGTGCGTGGACTACTTTGTGGACTAATTTTCGCACACTTGCCGTCGAAAGGCACGTGGCACGTCCACCGAGGGCCAGGATGATCTACTGAAAGCTACCACGCGCGGGCGGTGTCGCCAAGGCGTGGCAGGCCGTGGCCAAGAGCACGCAGCCCACCGTGCGCGCACTGCGCAGCGGGGCTGTTCTGTTGCGGATGAGCTGTCGCGCGCTCGAAGCCCAGATGTTTTTTTCATCTGACAGCAGACGCCGAAGGTCTGAAGGCGACTCTATGCGCCCTACCGCCCTCGCGAAACCGCCCACGCAACCCCCGAACCCTGCGGTGATTCAGCTCAGACGCGAACGGTCAGAGCGGCTCTCGTTGCGGCCAGCGGAACAGGCAGATCAAATTCGTCTTTCGCAATTCTTGTCCCTGCCTAAAAACTGCTCTCCATCAGTTTTCTCGCTGGCCAGGCACTCTGTGTTCCCAGCATAAGCAAATGCTGCCCGGATTGGGAGAGGGGCAACGACGGATCGGTTGCGCATTCGCGACCACCGAATGTCGATTTGCGTGAGCAGGTCGCCCCCTCTGTTACAGCCTATCGGTCGGCCTAAGTCTGCGTCGCTTCCAGCGCCGCGCGTTCTTCCTTTGAGGAAAAGAAATGTCCTGAGTTGGCGTCGGTTGGGGAGGAGGTTTTTGCACATGGACAAGGCACGCGCTTCGGGCTCCCGCACCAAGGTCGCATATCACCCCATTGAGGCAGCCATACATTGGTCCGGCCTGTCTCGATTCGAGCGACGCATCCTCGATCTGACGAGCGGCGGAGCGCTGCCCGATCGCGCGGAGATTCCAAATTGGTCGCTGCTGCGCTTAAACGCCGATCGGATACAAGACGCGTTGGTCAACGGCGATCTCCGCTATGGCCGGCGCGGTATCACATGCGATGACCCGTCCGTGCTTCATGACCCGGATCTCACGGTACGCCACGTCGACCTGAAGGCCTGGATGATTCGTTTCTATCCAGACCAGCGCCCCGGCTTTCTGTTCGATGCCTTCGAGCGGCACCTTCATCCCGCGATCAGCATCGATGCCGTACAAGCGCTACTCGCCGACCGAGAAGCGTTGAAGGTGCAACTGGCAGATCGTCTCAAGGCGTGGGATGCACTTCAAGCAGAGTTCCATGCGCTCAGTACCGCATACGAAGCGCGCATGACCGAAGACAAGCAAACATTGAATCTCGGCGCCAGAAGCGAAGGCACCTATCTGAATATCGTGGGAGGTCTGCTGACGCTTCTTCTGGGAAAGTCGCCGAGCGGAATTCCATATTCCTCGTTTGAGACGCTGGAGGCGGTTATCAGCGCACTCACTGCGCATTTCGGCGGCCGATCCGGAATGAGCGAGCGAACGCTGTGGTCCAAATTTGCGGCCGCCAAGCGCCATCTATCGTCTTAGAACTCCGGACTGCAGATGCAGGCTGCCCCTCTGCAATTGCAGTGCAATCCCGAATCGGACGCTATTGAATACGTGGAACTTCCATTGCAACCGCTGCTAAGCGCCAAGGAGTGTCCACCATGTCTTCGCAGACAACCGTCCCTACGGCACAGCCTGAGCATCGCATCTTGCGACGTGCCGAAGTAGAGGCGAAAACCGGCTTCAAGCGGGCCCACATCTACAGCTTGATGAAAGAAGGCCGGTTCCCGAAGGCATTGCGCCTGGGCGTGCGCGCCGTGGGCTGGGATTCGGTGGAAATCGAACAGTGGATCGCTGAGCGCCTTAAAGAGCGCGCCTGAGCCTCTTCTCGTCCATGTCAACCAACGAGGAGAGCGCCATGAAGGTGGTGAGCATCATTTCGACCAAGGGCGGCGTGGGCAAGACCACGACCGCGGCCAACCTGGGCGGCTTCGCGGCCGACGCAGGGCTGCGCGTGCTGCTGCTGGACCTGGACGTGCAGCCCACGCTGTCGAGCTACTTCACGCTGGCGCTGCGCGCGCCGGCCGGCATCTACGAGATGCTGGCGTTCGCGGAGCGGCGCATCGAGCAACTGGTGTCGCGCACGGCCGTCGCCGGCCTGGACCTGGTGCTGTCGAACGACGACCGCGGCGAGCTGAACACGTTGCTGCTGCATGCGCCGGACGGGCGCCTCCGGCTGCGCCACCTGCTGCCGGCGCTGGCGCCGCTGTACGACCTGGTGCTGATCGACACGCAGGGCGCGCGCTCCGTCATGTTGGAGATGGCGGTGCTGGCCTCGGACCTGGCGCTGTCGCCAGTGACGCCGGAGATCCTGGCGGCGCGGGAGCTGCGGCGCGGCACCTTGCAGTTGATCGAGGACATCGCACCGTACCGGCATCTCGGCATCGAGCCGCCGCCGCTGTACCTGCTCATCAACCGGCTGCCCCCGGTGTCGTCGAACGCCCGGCTGATCCAGCAGACGCTGCGGCAGGTGTTCCAGGACCATGCCGGCGTGCGCGTGCTCGATACCGACGTGCCGGCGATCGAGGCCTACCCGCGTGCGGCGACGAGAGGCTTGCCGGTGCATCGCGTGGAGTTCCGCCAGCCGGCGGGCCGCGTCGCGCCGACCGCGTTGCAGACCATGCGCACGCTGGCCAGCGAGCTGTTCCCGCAGTGGCAGGAACGCTTCGCACTCGTGACCGGCCGGCCCGATGCGCAAGCCACAGCAGGGAGCGCAAGCCATGGCGAGCGCCCATGACCTCGCCCGCGGGCACAAGCGGCTGCGCGCGCTCATCGAGTTTGCGCTGGGTGAAGGCTGGCACGTCAAGCGCACGCCGGGCGGCCACCTCAAGTTCACCAAGACAGGCTGCGCGGCGATCTACACCAGCTCCACGACAAGCGATCACCGCGCCGGGCTCAACGCCCGCGCACAGCTTCGGCGCGCCGGCCGAGAAGCGCAGGCCGCCGCGTCCGCATCCACACCGGAGGACGGCCATGGCTGACCTCACGCCGCAGGACATGGCCGCCAAGCTGCTGGCCTCGGGCTTCGAGCGCAGCGGGCCAACGGCTGCCGCGCTGACCGACCCGATCGCCGACACGCCGATGGTCGTCACGCTGGATCAACTGCGCCCCTACGACCACGACCCGCGCGTGACGCGCAACCCGGTCTATGAAGACATCAAGGCCTCCATTCGCGAACGCGGCTTGGACGCGCCGCCCGCGATCACACGGCGGCCGGGCGAGCCGCACTACATCATCCGCAACGGCGGCAACACGCGGCTGGCGATATTGCGAGAGCTGTGGGCCGAGACCAAGGAAGAACGCTTCTTCCGCATCGCTTGCCTGTTCCGCCCGTGGCCCGAGCGTGGCGAGCTGGTCCTGCTCACCGGCCACCTGGCCGAGAACGAACTGCGCGGCGGCCTGACCTTCATCGAACGCGCCCTGGGCGTCGAGAAGGCACGCGAGTTCTACGAGCAGGAGACCGGGCAGGCGCTGTCGCAGTCGGAACTCGCGCGGCGCCTGGCGGCCGATGGCTTCCCGGTGCAGCAGTCGCACATCAGCAGGATGGGTGATGCCGTGCGCTACCTGCTGCCGGCGATCCCCACGCTGCTCTATGGCGGCCTGGGCCGGCACCAGGTGGAGCGGCTGGCCGTGCTGCGCAAGGCCTGCGAGCGCACCTGGGAGCGGCGGGGCTCGTCGCGCGACGTGTCGATGGACTTCGCTTCGCTGTTCCAGGACGTGCTGTCGCAGTTCGACGCCCAGCCGGACGACTTCGCGCCGCAGCGCGTGCAGGACGAACTGGTGGGCCAGATGGCCGAGCTGCTGGCGGTGGACTACGACACGCTGTCCTTGGAGATCGACGACAGCGAGAGCCGGCAGCGGGCATTGACCAGCGAGCCGGCGCCGGTGAGCCCGCCTGCATTAGCGATGTCGGCGCCGCCCGCTGTGACTGCTGCACCGAGACCGCAGATGCCAGCGTCGCCGGCCAGCATTGCGGTCACGCCCGCTGCCACGCCGTCTCTGCCCCAAGCTACGGCGCCGCGCGAAGAGAAGGATGACGAACGCCTGCAGGCGCACATCGTGTCGCCCGCGCCGACGACCGACCGGCTGCAATCCATCCAGCGCATGGTCGCCGACCAGATGGGCGACAAGCTGCCCGACTTCGCGGCCAACGTCCTTCAAGCGGTGCCGGTGCAGGCGGGCGGGCTGTACCCGATTTCGGATGTGTGGTTCATCGAGCCCGGCCTGGACGCGCCGGATCGCCTGCGCGTGCACATCGCGCAGTTCGCCCGCGAAATCGCCGACGAGGCTGCGGTGGCCGATCAGGTCGAGCCGCGCGACAGCGGCATCGGCTTCGTCTGCGTGGTTGGCAGCGAGGGGCGCAGCCTGCCGGCGTTCGCGCAGGCCGTGCTGACCCTGCTGCATGCGCTGAGCGCAGCGTCTTTGCCGGCCACCGGGCTGGATCGCACACGGCTGGCCGACGACCTGGGGCCACTGCTGCACGGCCACGGCAGCACGTCCGCGCGCCTAAGCGATGCGGGGCTGGTCAAGTTGTTCCGGTTGCTGCGCCTCGCGCGCCGGCTGCTGGATCTGGAAACCGATGCGCCGGCCGGCGCATCGGATCACGGCGCCTGAGCGGAGCAGCCCACCATGTCGGCACCGCACCCGCTCAACCAGGCCGTGATCGCGCAGGCGCTGCACGACCTGCGCAACGGGCAATTGCGACGCTGCAAGCTCATGGGGTTCGGCGAGGAAGAACTGGACGCGCTGAAGCATCCGGCCCTCGTCTCCGTCCTGGTCAATGCCACTGTGTCGTGGTGCTCGGTGTCGGTGAACCGCGAAGTGCTCAAGCGGCTGCTGAGTCAGGTGCACGACGTCGAGCAGGAGATCGCCACGGTGGACCGCATGCTGCGTCTGGGCGCGAGCACGGAGATGGTCAGCAAGTTCTTCGGCCTGACGCACCAGGAGGTGGCGCTGCGCCGGGACATCCTGGGCCTGCCCAAACGCAAGGGCCGCCACCCCGTGCTGGACGAAGCGCAGGACGTGGCCTTATGGGAGCACTGGAAGGCCGCCGTCGCGCAGCGCGACATCGCGCTGCACGACGAGGTGGCGATGCTCACGTTGAGCATGGACCTGGCCGAGACCATGAGCCTGCCCATGTCGGTCATCTGGGCGGCGATACGGAACTGGATCGACCAGGGGCTGGTGTAAGGCCATGACGACGGACAGCGCACCACGGCGCGAGGGTCCGGTGGCGCTGTCGGCCCTGTTCGACGATGCGCTCCAGAAACTGGCCCCGGCCCCTGGACCGGCGGCACCGGCCAGAGGCGCTGCTCCACAGGCTGACGCCTTTCTCTACAGCGGCAACCGGCATGAGAGCGTGCCGCGCCGGCTGTTCCTGGACCGGCGCCTGACGCCGCTGGAGCGCAACGCCTGGCAGGTGTTCCGCCTGCAGCTCAACGACGATGGCGTGACGGCCTTCCCGACCTACGACCAGCTCCGGCCGTACTTGGCGTCGATGCCCTGCGCCGCGCAGGCCTCGCACGAGACCGTGGCGCGGGCACTGACGCTGCTGCGACTTACGCGCTGGCTATCGCTGGTGCGGCGGCGCCGCGACCCCAAGACCGGCCGCATTCTCGGCAACCTCTACGTGCTGCACGACGAGCCGCTCACGCCGTTTGAAGCGATGCAGCTCGACCCCGACTACTTGGGCCTCGTCAACCAGGCGCTCACGCACGCGGCGAAGGCGGTGCAGATCGTCGGCGTGCAGACGCTCAAGGAAATCGCCGAAGACCCGATGCTCAGCGGCCGCACGCTGCCGACGCGCTTGCAGGTGCTGGCACAGCGCATGGCGACGGGCGAGTGCGCGGCGGGGAGTTATCCACAAGAGGCTGTGGATCACGAATCCGAAGAAGGCTCGCCGGCCCTTCTTCGGAATGCCGATGCGCCGTCTTCGGATTCCGAAGCAGGGCTGAAACCCGCGCCAGACGGCTCTCTTCGGAATCCGAAGCAGGACCGTACAGTACGTATTCAAAGTCATAGTGAAGTACGTACAGTACCGCGCGCACGAGGCTTGGAAGACAGCTTGCGCCTGCCCCAGCGCTTCCTGGCCTTGAAGGACGAGCAGCAGAGCGGCGCGTTGGTCGCCTTGCAGCAGGTGGACGAGTCGCAGCGGCAGGCAGTGCTGGGCGAATGGGACGCGCGCTGCCGCAACAGCGCGGTCCGCAACCCGGCCGGCTACCTGTTCGGCATCATCCAGAAGGCGATCCGCGGCGAGTTCAAGGCGTGGGCCGGCGAAAGAGGCGCGGCGCAGGCCGCGACACCGCCGCCATCACCAGCGCCATCACCAGCCGAATCGCGGCCGGCCGATCCCGCAGTGGCGCGCGCCTACCTGGACAAGATTCGGTCGAGCCTGCGGCGGCCGTGAGCGAGCTATCCCCTGGGGATAGCCGGCACAGACAGCCTTCCAGCATTGCAAACCGGGCGCAACGTGGATGCGGTTTGTTGACTGACGCCCTTCCAGCCAATGCGAATGCTGACGGCTCGTTCCCTTACCGCGAGTCGTCACCCATGGCCACCGAACGCTCTGAACCGCTGCAACTCAATCTCGGGTCGCTGCGCAGCACGATGTCGCTGACGCTGCACACCCACCACGCTTCCCGCATCTGGCATGGCCGCGCGCCGGCCGAAGGACGCCCCGGCATCATCGGCTTGAACGCCTACATCAGCGTCATGAACAAGATGAAACGGGGCTCCGAGCAGGACGACCCGTACAGCGACTGGTGGATGATGCGCATCGAGGACAAGCTGGAGCAGACGAAGGCCGCGTTGAAGGGACTGCGCGAGCAGGTGGACCAGGCCCTCGCGGACGTGCCCGCGGCGCTGTCGCTGGGCGAGAACATGAACGTGCAGCCGGTGAAGCTGCCGCTGTTCGTGAACGCCCAGCTCGGGTTCATGGCGGTCTACCTGCTGGCCGACTACGACGACTTGGCGCGGCGGCTGATCCTGGCCCACCACACGGCGCTGATCGACCGCAGCACACTGGAGCGCTGGCTCAACGATGGCGCGCATGCGCTGCGCTCCCTTTTCTCGCTGGCACAGCAGTACCGCTATTCCGGTGCGACGCGCGACGACTTTGCTTCCAAAAACGCGGTAGCGCGCACGGCGTTGGAGAAGTTCGGCGAGCTGCCGCAGGACGTGCTCGAAGGCACGCGCCGCTCGCGCTTTGCGCCACCGATCGCGCGGCGGGGCAACCGCGCCGGCACGCCGGCCGCTCACACCAACGCCGACGCCGACACCAGCACCGACACGGCATCGAAGGATGGCGCAGCCGATAGTGCTCGCGGCGAGGACGCCACTGAATGACCGCATCCACGTCATCGCTGCGCTTCGCGCCTTTGGAACAGGCAGACTTCCAGCGGCTGGAACACGCGGCCTACCTAAAAGGCCTTTTGAAGCCCTTTAAAGGTAAGGGGAGTCTGGAGACCTGGGCCAGCCAATGCACCGCGCTACGCGACGACGTGATCGCGCTGGCGCAGCAGCGCATCCTCCCGCAGGCGCGCGCCTTTCCCTTCAGCCGGCTGGACGTGCAACTGGCCCAGCAGGCCACTGGCGCAGGCACGACCTTTCTGCGCTGGCGCAACCTCGACCGTTCCAGCATGGGTGTGGCGCTGTGGGAATCGCTGCTTGCGCGCCCGACGACGCCGGCCTCGCTGATCGACGACCTGTACGCGATCGAGCTGCAGCGCATCGTGCTGAACATGCAGATCAGCCTCGCCCACACCCTTGCCCGCCAAGCCGTGGACTGCGCCAACAAGATGGCCGCAGCCGAGGCGGTCTACCTGCGGCGGGTCCAGGGACGTGCCGCGTCCACCACCACTTCACCCACCACCAAGGAGTCACCATGAGCACGCACTTCGTCGGCGAGGGCAACATCGGTTCTGCGCCGGACTACCGCGAGTTTCCGAACGGCAACGACGAGCCGCGCCGGTTGCTGCGGCTGAACGTCTACTTCGACAACCCCATTCCCACCAAGGATGGCTTCGAGGATCGCGGCGGCTTCTGGGCGCCGGTCGAACTGTGGCACCGCGAGGCCGACCACTGGAAGACGCTGTACCAGAAGGGCATGCGCGTGCTGGTCGAGGGCCGGACGATCAAGGACGAGTGGGAGGACGCCGACGACAACGAGCGCACGACCTTCAAGATCGAAGCACGGCGCGTCGGTATCCTGCCGTACCGCATCCAGGCCGTGACCCTCAGCGCGCGGACGCTGGACTCCGAGGCGACCGTACCGCCGCCCAAGGAGGCCAAGGGGACAAAGCCGCCGAAGGAAACCAAGGCCAAGGCCTGATTCCCGCAAGGGGGCGGCTGTAGCAACCCTCAGACGCCCGCCATGCACCAGCGAGCTATCCCCAGGGGATAGCGCCAAGGTCGTCCACCGAGTTCCAGTCGCTCTCCCGATACGAGCCTCCCGCTGCGCCAGCCGCCGACGACTTGTGGACAAAGCGGGGGCTGCGCCAATCGGCTTTCTTGCTGCCGGCATCTGCCGGCCCCGCCAAGCTGGGGCCATTCGATGAACCGCACATTCCAGAGGAGGCTTCATGCGCGTGTTCCTGTGCGAGAAGCCGTCCCAAGGCAAGGACATCGCCCGCGTGCTGGGCGCCAGCCAACGAGGCAATGGCTGCTACAGCGGCTCCGGCACCGTCGTGACCTGGTGCATCGGACACCTGATCGAAGCAGCGCCGCCAGAAGCCTACGGCGAGCAGTTCAAGCGCTGGTCCATCGACCAGCTTCCCATTCTTCCCGAGCGCTGGCGCGTCGAGGTCAAGCCCAAGACCGCTGCGCAGTTCAAGACCGTGCAGCAGCTGCTCGCCAAGGCGAGCGAACTGGTGATCGCCACCGACGCCGACCGCGAAGGCGAGATGATCGCCCGCGAGATCGTGGAGCTGTGCGGCTACCGCGGGCCGATCCAGCGGCTGTGGCTGTCGGCGCTCAATGACGCGAGCATTCGCAAGGCGCTGGGCGCGCTGAAGCCTTCTGGCGAGACGCTGCCGCTGTACTACTCGGCCCTGGCGCGCAGCCGGGCTGACTGGCTGATCGGCATGAACTTGAGCCGGCTGTTCACCGTGCTCGGGCGGCAAGCCGGCTACCGCGGCGTGCTGTCTGTCGGGCGCGTGCAGACGCCGACGCTGCGCCTGGTAGTCGAGCGCGACCGCGAGATCGCGCGCTTCGTGTCCGTGCCGTTCTGGGCCGTCGAGGTGGTCCTGTCGCATGCGGGCCAGCGCTTCATGGCGAGCTGGACGCCGCCGCCTGGATGCACGGACGACGCCGGCCGCTGCTTGCAGCAGCCGGTGGCGCAGCAGGCCGCCGAGCGCATCCGCAGTGCCGGCCAGGCGCAGGTGCTGTCGGTGGAGACAGAGCGCATGCGCGAAGGCCCGCCGCTGCCGTTCGACCTGGGCACGCTGCAAGAAGTCTGTTCCAAGCAGTTGGGACTGGATGTGCAGGAATCCCTGGACATCGCCCAGGCCCTGTACGAGACCCACAAGGCCACGACCTATCCTCGCTCCGACTCGGGCTACCTGCCGGAGAGCATGCTGGCCGAGGTGCCGGCCGTGCTCAATGCGGTGCTCGCCACCGATCCCAGCCTGCGCCCGCTCATCGACCGCCTGGACCGCAGCCAGCGCTCGCGCGCCTGGAACGACGGCAAGGTGACGGCGCACCACGGCATCATCCCGACGCTGGAGCCCGCCAACCTCTCCGCGATGAACGAGAAAGAGCTGGACGTCTACCGCCTGATCCGCGCGCATTACCTGGCGCAGTTCCTCCCGCATCACGAGTTCGACCGGACGGTGGCGCAGCTCGCATGCGGCGGGCAATCGCTGGCGGCCGTTGGCAAGCAGATCGTCGCTGCCGGCTGGCGCCAGGTGCTGGCAGAGCCGGAACCCGATGGTGACGGCGAGGACGCACAGCGCAGCCAGGTGCTGCCCGCATTGCAGGCCGGCCTGGCCTGCCAAGTCGGCGCGGTGGACCTGAAGGCGTTGAAGACGCTGCCGCCCAAGCCCTACACGCAGGGCGAACTGGTCAAGGCCATGAAGGGCGTCGCCAAGCTGGTCACCGACCCGCGCCTGAAGCAGAAGCTCAAGGACACGACGGGCATCGGCACCGAGGCCACGCGCGCCAACGTCATCGGCGGGCTCCTGGCCCGCGGCTACCTGGTCAAGAAGGGGCGTGCCATCCGCGCTTCCGACGCGGCTTTCACGCTGATCGACACCGTGCCGCCGGCCATTGCCGATCCGGGCACGACGGCGGTGTGGGAGCAGGCGCTGGACATGATCGAAGCCGGCACGCTGACGCTGGACACGTTCATCGAGAAGCAATCCTCCTGGGTCACGCAGCTCGTGCAGCAGTACCGTGGTGCGACGCTCGCCATGAAGCTGCCGCCGTCGCCGGCCTGCCCGCAATGCGCGGCGCCGATGCGCCAGCGCAGCGGCAAGAGCGGTGCGTTCTGGTCCTGTTCCAAGTACCCGGACTGCAAGGGCACGCTGCCGGTCGAGTCTTCGCCGGGCAAGCGTGGTGCGCCGCGCAAGCGGTCCACCGCCAAGACGCCCTGACGCCTGCGATTCCCTCTGCCGCGCCGGCCGCTTCACTGGCGGCGAGGCAAACGTCCCGCGCCCACGGGACACACCCCAGCGCGCATTCCCTTCTGCAACGGTGCGCACATCCCCTCCGGCCGATGCCGGGCAGCGGGATGGAAGGTCTTTGCTCTGCGGGTCGCGCTCCACGCGCCCGCCATGGTCGATGTGCTTGCGTCGATCGCGAGCGGTCCCCTGACGTCTTGCTTGTGCTTGGGCCCCGAGCCTGAGCATGGCGCGAGCCGTCAGGAGACCGCTCCGGTCCACGGTATTCGGTGCCGGTGCCCGCCGGCGGAACAACGGGCTCCCTTTGTGCGCGGATGTGTGCCAGAGGTTTCCGGCCCCAGCCACGAAACGGGCCGGGTGCGAATGCTGACGCAGCGAATGGCTTTGACGACGGCCTGGCCTGCAGCAGCCCACAGGTGGTTTTCTTACTCTTCCGCCGATGGCCTTCGGGTCATCGGCGCCTTGGTCGTGCCCGTCTCCAAAGCGGACGTCGGGCGGTTCCATTTCCCGGGCGACGGCGCGATGCCGCGAGTCCATCCTCGTGCCCTGCGCTGCTGACGGTCGTCAGCACCATGCCCTGGCAGCTTCGGTCTTCAAGGCTGCAGCGCGGCTCGCCGCGCTGACCAAACCCGTCCGCCTCGCACCGACCACCGCGGACGCTCGTCGTTTTCGGCGACGGTGCATTTTCTCAACCACCCGAGGGGAAGCCGATCCCCTGGGGATGCGCGCTCCTCGATCCTTCAAGGAGCACGTCATGTCTGAACCTTCCGCCGCATCTTCCGCCGCATCTTCCGCGGCATCGGTGCGCAGCGGCGCACTGGCGCTGGCCTACACGGGCAAGCGCCTGCCGCTGCAAGTCCTGCGCAGCGCGGCCGGCCACTACATCGGCACGCACGACGACGAAGGCCCGGTTTCACGGGAGTCCGTCGAGTATTTCCCGAGCCCCGAAGCCGCGCAGCGCGCCCTGGCCACTGACGCCTGGACGCAGCGCAGCCACCCCTGATTTCCCTTCCCCCAGGAGCTTACTCATGAACCTGCCATTGCGTCAGGAGCTGTACGACCAGCTCGCGCGTGAAGACGCGCATTTCAGCCGTGCGCCCCAAGCTTTCTTCGAGGCCTGGAAGCGCGGTGCGGAGATCGCCGGTGCCGAATGGTTCGGCGACGGCACCCGCGAAGGCTTGCAGCGCGCCAAGTCCAAGTGGGATCTGCGGCCCAACCTGCTGCTGCTCAACGACGCCCTCGGCGTGCTGAGCAGCGGCCAGCGGATGTTCCTGTCCGCGATGGTGAGCTTCTACAACTCCCGCGAGGGAGGCGCGATGCTCAAGCGTTGCGGCTTCGAGGGCCTGTCCGACCTGGGCGGCCTCGATCTGGAACGGCGCCAGGTCATCGCGGATCTGACGCTGAACTACAACGGCTGGTGAGCCGACCCCGGCCTGCCACCGAACTGCTTTTCCACCCCGTGAGGGACATGCGCGCTGCAAGGCGCCATGTCCCTCGTTTTCTTTCAGACCTGTCCTTCCTGGGCGCCAGCCGCCTGGCTCCCATTTCATCCACTCGCTGGGGTTCAATTCCCGGCAGGGGATTGCCTCGGCCATCCTCTGCCGGAGAAATCCCATGTCCCACTCCAACAATCCTTTCGTCCGTGGCTATGACGGCCTGTCGGTCGAGCGGCTGATCGCCATCTCTTATGACGACGACTGCCCACTGACCTACCAGCCGCTGCACGCCTCGCAGTCGCATTTGCCGGACAGCCAGGTCGTGCGCTATCCGTGCATCTTCTGCGACGACTTCGCCCTCATCACCGAGGGCCAGGACGTGCCGCCGGAGCTGGACGCGCAATGCCGAAGCCACGGCATCGCACGCACCGTGGTCTACGCCGTCATGGCCGAAGAAAACAGCAAGCCGCTGCACGTGGCCGATACCTATTCGGACGAGGCTGCGCGCGAAGTGGTTCGGCGTCTGCGCTTCGACACCGGGCACTACAGCCGGTGCTGGGAGATCAGCAGCGGCCACATCACCGAAGCCGCCTGGCATTTCCTCGCCGAGCTGGCGGACATCGCGACGCCGACGACGTTCATGTTCATCGCCTTCCGCATTCCATACAGCCAGGCGATCGGCGTGAAGCTGATCGCCACGCCCTGGACGGATGCGAACCTGCGAAAGGTCGAAGGCACGACCGCCAAGCGGCTGGATCGGGAACACCGCCGCAAGGGCATGCCCGATTGCCTGGTCGAGGTGCTGCGCCTGGCGGCGCTCGCCGACGTGCGCATGCTGGTGTTCGACGCCGATGCGCCGGTGCTCGACGGACTGCCCGTGTTCGATGAATGACCCTTCCTGAGCCCCGTTCGGGGGGCTCTTTCATTTGGTGAATCGCAGTCGCCGCGCGCTGCCGAAGCAGCGGTGGGAGAACCGGAACCGCCTGCACGGCCGCAAGCACAACAGACGCCCCGCCAATGCGGGAAGGCGCCGATGCCCATTGCCGCTCGCGCTCGCGCGATGCCGACGCCACGCTTACCCCATGTTCCGCTGACACCCGTCAGCAGCATGCCCAGCTAGCCTCGATCTTCAAGGCTAGGGCGCGGTTTTCGACCGCGTTGATCGACCAGTTCGCACCGGCATCCTTGCGCGAACGTCCATCGGTTCCGACCGATGGTGATGCCACCAAGCTGTTCCTTCAACCCACGCGGGGGTTCCACACCTTCCCCGCCTGGGTCGGGTGTGTCTCCGCTTCTTTTCTCAGGAGATTCACCATGACCAGTTCCACCGACAAGTCCTACTTCGACCTGCACATCACGGGCCTCGGGTATCTCAATCGCATCCGCGAAGTGAAGCCCAAGAAAGGCGACGCCTTCCTGGCCTGCGACATCGCGGCGCTCAACGGTCCCAGCGACGACGTGTCCTACGTCCGTTTCGACACGCGCGTCTCGGGCTCCGAAGCGCAGCACCTGGTGCGCCGTTGCATCGAGGCCGTCGATGCCGAGAAGAAGGTGATGATCGGCTTTCGCCTCGGCGACCTGTGGGCCGACACCTTCACCTATTCCAAGGGCAAGCGTGCCGGCGAACAGGGGGTGAGCTTCAAGGCCCGCCTGCTGTTCATCAGCTGGATCAAGGTCGATGGCAAGCTCGTCTACAAGGCCGAGCCCAAGACGACCGAAACCGACGATCGCCAGGATGGTGAAGCGCGCACCCCGGATCTCCCCGCGACGACCGAAGCGCCCGCTGCTCGCCAAGCCGCTGCACCGCAGGCCACCCAGCCCGCTGCCGAAGCTGCCGACGAAGCCGCTGCCGATGCCCCCGCATTGGCCGTTGCCGAGTCGTTCTGATCCGCAAGGCCCCACCCCACGGGGCCTTGTCTCTTTCGTCAGCGGGAGACCTTCATGATCACCATCCCCGGCCAATTGGCCATCAAGACCATCCACGGCAGGAACGGCGACTTCAATGTCGGCCGCCTGGCGACCTCGATCGGCGAGTTCGTCGTGAAGAACGCCGAGCTGGACCAGTACACCGAAGGCAAGTACGAGGGCGATTTCATCATCGCGGAAATCCGTCCGTCCACGTACAACGCCAACGGTCGCATGGTCATCGAAATCCGCGCCCACCTGGGCGGGATGACGCTGTCCAACATCGACGCCCTGAGCCGCGACGACGCCCGCCGGCTGAGTCCGCAGGAAGTCGATCCGCTCGATGAGGAAACGCCGGCCCCTGCGCCCGCCGCGCCGAAGGCACCCGCCCGAGGCAAGGCCCGCAAGTCGCGCGATCCCCTCGTCGATACCACGCCGTTCGGCAGCGAACCGGCCGCCACGTCACCCGCGGCATCTGCCGATGCGGACGACGCAGCGCTGTTCGGCACGCTCTGGCCGCTGGGCGAGACCGTCAAGCTCGATGCCACCGTGGATCGCCGCGTCCTGCGTCAGCAGCGCGACCGCCTCGGCGAGCTGGGCTACGAGTTCGCTCCGCTGTCCCAGGACTGGCACCTCGCTACCGCCTGACCAGTCGCCTGATCCACCGCCGCGCAAGCGGCATTCCACCACCCGCCGGGGTTCTTCCCCCGGCGGGGCGGAACTCCGGCCCTTGTCACAGGAGAAATCCCATGGGCTGGACCTATGTCCGCACCTCGCGCGATCAACTGATCCGCGAGCTGACCGCAACCGAGGACACCGATCACGGGCGCCGCGAAGTCATCGACCACGCGCTGATCGACGACGTGCTGTGGAGCGTGGTGCGCATCACCGCCAAGCAGCCAGGCTTGAGAGGCCTCGCGGCCGGCGAGTCGGTCTGCATCATCTACTGCGACCTGCTGGAGGCCTCGGGCAACGAGTGGGGCTACAAGTCCCTCGTCGAAGCCGAGCATCCCTACTACTACTCGTGCCCGCTGCGCTTTCTCGCGACGGCGCCGGAGCAATGCGCCACCTGGCGCGCAAGGGTGCACAGCTACCACGCAGGGCTCGGTGCAATGGGTGGCGCCGAGAAACCGACGGCAGGGTGAGGTTCATATGGACACCATCCTGTCATCGCTCTCGGTCTCTCTGCTTGCCTTCGTCGAAGACCAGTTGTCGAACAACGACGTGTCCTCCGACGACGAGCTGCTGGAGCACTTCGTCGCCAGCGGCCTCACGGAGGTGCAGGCGCGGCAGGCACTGACCTATCGCGACCTGTACCTGGGCCGCATCTACCTGGAAGGCTTCACGCCGGTCCGCACGGGTGCGCAGGCGCTGCGCTTCAACCCACACAGCCGGCAGTTCGAGCCGGACTGAACCACAGGCCTACCCAGGCCTGCATTCCTCTTCGTTAGCCGCCCGTCCGGCCCTGTATCCCAGGGCCATTTTTTTCGTCCCCGCAATTGTGCGCATCGGCGGCCCGCCCGTCGATGCCCATTGCTCTTTCCTCCAAGGAGATCGTCATGCAACTCGCATCCCGCTTCACCCCTCGTTCGCCGGTGCTGCGTTCCAATCATCCGCTGTCGGATGACCAGATTCGCACCGTCGCCCCGTCCATCTTCGCGGAGAACCCGCACGAAAGCCGCTCCCAGCGCTACAGCTACATACCGACCGCCGCGGTGCTCACCGAGCTTCGCAAGGAAGGGTTCCAACCGTTCATGGTGTGCCAGACCCGAGTGCGCCATGAAGACCGGCGTGAGTTCACCAAGCACATGCTGCGCCTTCGGCATGCCAGCCAGATCAATGGCGCGGAGGCCAACGAGATCATCCTGCTCAACTCGCACGACGGCAGCAGTTCGTACCAGATGCTTGCGGGGATGTTCAGATTCGTCTCCCAGAACGGCTTGGTCTGTGGCGACACGGTGGCCGACGTGCGCGTGCCGCACAAGGGCAACGTGACCGATCACGTCATCGAAGGCGCCTTCGAGGTGCTGCACGGCTTCGGCCAAGTGCAGGATTCTCGCGACAGCATGCGCGCCATCACGCTCGATGAAGGCGAGGCTGAAATCTTCGCCCGCTCGGCGCTGACGCTCAAGTACGACGACTCGGGCAAAGCGCTGCCGATCACGGAGAACCAGATCCTGCGGCCGCGTCGCTTCGACGACAACCGACCGGATTTGTGGTCGGTCTTCAATCGGGTTCAGGAGAACCTGGTCAAGGGTGGCCTGAGCGGCCGTGCCGCGAACGGGCGCCAGCAAAGCACGCGGCCCGTCCAAGGCATCGACCAGAACGTGCGGCTCAACCGGGCGCTTTGGCTGCTGGCTGACGGCCTGCGGCAACTGAAGGCTTGAACGGCCTGAACTCCAGCGGACCTGCTCGCAAGAGCATGGTCCGCTTTTTCTTGGGCGCCGAATGCCACCGGCGCGCGGGACTGTCAGTAGTGGCTTCCCTAGCGCGGCAAGCAACGGGGTCCCGGACAATCTCACTCTGGCTGCACCAACCTGGCTTTTTCCTCCCTGAAGCCAAGCAGTCCATTTCGCCGCCTCGGTTCGCTCCGGGGCGGCTTTTCTATTTCAGGACGCGGGTTGCCTGCGAATAGGGAGACGGCGCACTGCCGTTTTGCGCTCGCTGCGTGGTCGCCCATCAATCAGGCTGCGCCCATGTCCGTCGGCGATGCCGACAACATGCCCAGGTAGCCCAGACCTTCAAGGCTACGGTGCGTCGTGACGCACTGGTTGTTCTTCTCGCCGAGACGTTCACCACGTTCCTTTCCACCCCATGGGGCAATCACTGCCCATGCAGGCGGTGCTGCCTCCTTCTTCATCGAGGACATCACCATGCCCGTACCCAATGTTCCCAAACCGCTGTACCGCATCGACGAATGCCCCGACCTCATGGCCGACGGCTGCGTCGGTGACGAGAACGGCAATCTCGTCTTCCTCTCCATCTGGGCGCGCGACACCGCCGTCCAGCAGTTCCTGGCGCGCCTGACCCTCGGGCGCGACGAACAGGGGCTGGACCAGTTCCACATCGTCAACGCGCAGGGCGGCGTCATCCCGGTCTTCGTCGGCAACGTCGAGAACCTGGAGAAGCGCAGCACCCGCGCCTACCGGCGCACCTTGTTCGGATCGCTGACCAACCTGTGGCTGTTCGACCGACGCTGCGTCAGGCCCGACAAGGCCAACGCGAGCGCGCTGGCCTTGCTGCCACGCGATGCCGCTCACCGGCTCGATCGGCTGTGGACGCTGGTGCAGGACACCTGCCCGCTGCCGCTGCTCGATCACTGGCGCGACCTCGTGCTGGAGCTGCTGCACAGCCGCTCGATGCTGAGCCGCCTTCCGTTCGCCCTCGGGCCGCTGGAAGGTCACCGACTCGCCATCGACGTGCCGGCGCTGACCCAGGCGCTGGGCGGCTTGATCCGCCAGGACGTGCTCACCACCGGCGAGGCCGCGAACCGGACCCACCGCCCGCACCTGCTCGAAGCGGTGGCCTGAAGTCGTCACACCGGACATGCACGCGCGCATGTCCATCTTCCTTCATTCCCAACCAGGAGAAATCCATGGCACTCATGTTCCCGCGGCTTGCCCGCAACTTCGTCAAGAACGGGTACTTCCCGACCGACGAGCCCACGCTCGAAAGAGCACTCGCCGCACTGGCGGCCGCTGACAACGGGCCGATGTGCATCCTCGACCCCTGCGCCGGCGAAGGCGTGGCGATCGCCGAAGCTGCGCATGCCCTCGGGCGTGAGCAGGTCAAGGCGTTCGCCGTGGAGTTCGACGCGGAGCGGGCACGCCATGCCCGTGGCCTGGTCGATCACTGCCTGCACGCGGACCTGATGGACACGCTCATCACGCGCCAGTCCTTCGGCCTGCTGTGGCTCAACCCGCCGTATGGCGATCTCGCCAAGAACGCCGATGGCAACATCGGCTACCAGGGCCAGGGCCGCGCCAGGCTGGAAAAGCTGTTCTACCAACGGACGCTGCCGCTGCTGCAATACGGCGGCGTGCTGGTGTTCATCCTGCCGAGCTACGTGCTCGATGCGGAGCTGGTCGGATGGCTCACGCGGCACTTCGCCGAACTGCGCATCTACCAGGCGGTGGACAAGCAGTTTCGGCAGGTCGTGATCTTCGGCCGCCGGGTTCGCCAGCGCGACCAGGCATCGGAGTCGGTCAAAGCCGTGCGCGGTCTGCTGCTGCAGGTCGGGCAAGGCGACGCCGAAGCCGAGGAACTGCCAACCGAATGGCCGTTCCTGCCGTACACCGTGCCTTCAGGCCCGGCCGAGCCCGAGCACTTCTATCGCGTGACGATGGAGCCCGAGCAGTTCGCCGATGAAGTCGGCCGGCTGCAAGGGCTCTGGCCGATGGTCGATGCGCACCTGGGCGCCGCACAGCAGTTGCTGCGGCCACCGGCGCGTGCCTTGTCGCACTGGCATCTCGCCCTGGCCTTGGCCGCGGGCGCGATCTCGGGTGTGGTGAAGTCGAAGACCGGGCGCCTGCTCGTCGTCAAGGGCGACACCCACAAGGAGAAGACGTTGCAGACGGAGTTCACCGAACGCGACGACGGCTCCGTGGCCGAGACCCGCATCCTGACCGACAAGTTCGTGCCGGTGATCCGCGCCTGGGACATGACACCGGGCTCCGCGACACGAGGCGAGGTGTTGACCATCCGCTGATCGTTGTTCCCTGACGGCTTGCCGTCGCTTTCATTCACCCACCGGGGCCATGTCACCCCGCTGGGGTGCCGTGGCCTCTTTCATTTCTCGAAGGAGCACACCATGGCACTCGCTGTTCTTACCCCTGTCTCGCAGACGCGCTTTGCCCCCGGGCAGGTCGTCATGACCATCGGCGTCGATGCGCTGGCGCGACAAGGCCGGCTCAACCCGGTCCCCTACCTGCGCCGCCACCTCGGGGGCGATTGGGGCGATCTCGACGAGAGCGACCGGCGTCAGAACGACGCTGCGTTGCGCTCTGGCGAGGATCGGTTGTTCTCGTCCTACCAGGTCGCGCCTGACCTGAAGCTGTGGATCATCACCGAATGGGATCGCAGCGTGACCACGCTGCTGTTGCCCAGCGAATACTGATCTTCATTCACGCGGCCTCGCGCCGTTCTTCCCACCCGGGGCATGTCATCGCCCCGCAGGGGGAGGTGCATGCCCCATTTCTTTGGAGCATTACCATGTCCCTCGATACTGTCCCCACCACCGACGCCGCAGGCAGCGAACCCGTCCAGGGCGACCTGCTGGAAGCGGCGGATTCTTCTCTCACGCTCAGCCTTCAGGACTTCGTGTCCGAGTTCGGCGACGAACTGCTCGACTCCCTCAACCGCGCGAACCCGCCGGTCTACACCGGCCAGGCCCGACCGCACCGCCAGGTCGTACTGGCGAGCCTCAAGCGCAAGCTGTTCCAGGCGCAGGCCGAAGTCGTCCACGCTGTGACCGAGTTGCTGGCCGACCGCGGCGAGCGCGCCGCGATCGTCAACGGCGAAATGGGCTGCGGCAAGACGACGGTCGGCATTGCCACCGCCGCCGTGCTGCACGCCGAAGGCTACCGCCGCACCCTGGTGCTGTCGCCTCCCCACCTGGTCTACAAGTGGCGGCGGGAGATCCAGGAGACGGTGGCTGGCGCCAAGGTCTGGGTGCTCAATGGCCCGGACACGCTGGTCAAGTTGATCAAGCTGCGCGAGCAGTTGGGTGTTCCCTCTCCGAGCCAGGAGTTCTTCGTCCTCGGGCGCGTGCGCATGCGCATGGGCTTTCACTGGATGCCGGTGTTTAATCAGCGGCGCACGCTGCACGGCGACGTGGCGGCGTGCCCGGACTGCGGCCAGGTCATCACCGACCTCGACGGCGAGCCGATCAACCCGGTCGAGCTCCAAGCCGAGGAGTTCCGCCGCAAGTGCAGCCATTGCGCCGCGCCGCTGTGGACGTTGATCCGACCGCGAGGCCTGTCCGCCAGTGACCAGTCCTCGGCCGTACTCAAGGCCCTGAAGCGCATCCCCACCATCGGCGAGGTCACCGCGCAGAAGCTGATGAAGCGTTTCGGTGATGGCTTCCTGGCCTCGATGCTCGGGGACAACGTGCATGAGTTCATCAACCTCATGGACGGCAACGGCGAGCTGGTCTTTTCCGACCGCCAGGCGACCCGGATGGAGCGGGCGATGGCGAATATGGAGTTCGGTTTCGGCGAGGGCGGATACCAGCCGTCCGAGTTCATCAAACGCTACCTGCCGCAAGGCACGTTCGACCTGCTTATCGCCGACGAGGCGCATGAATATAAGAACGGCGGTAGCGCGCAAGGACAGGCCATGGGCGTGCTCGCAGCGAAGTCGCGCAAGACCTTGCTGCTCACGGGCACCCTCATGGGTGGTTACGGCGACGACCTGTTCCACCTGCTGTTCCGAGCCCTGCCTGGGCGGATGATCGAAGACGGCTATCGACCCACCAAGAGCGGCAGCATGACCTCGGCGGCCATGGCGTTCATGCGCGACCACGGGGTGCTCAAGGACATCTATTCCGAGAGCACCGGCACGGCGCACAAGACGGCCAAGGGCACCAAGGTCTCGGTGCGCACGGTCAAGGCGCCGGGCTTCGGCCCGAAGGGCGTGCTGCGTTGCGTCCTGCCGTTCACGGTCTTCCTCAAGCTCAAGGACATCGGCGGCAACGTGCTGCCGGCGTATGACGAGGAGTTCCGCGAGGTGGCGATGGACACGGCGCAAGCCGCGGCCTACCGCGACTTGTCGGGACGGCTGACCTCGGAGCTGAAGCAGGCGCTCGCCAAGCGCGACACGACGCTGCTCGGTGTGGTCCTTAACGTGCTGCTGGCCTGGCCGGACTGCTGCTTCCGGTCGGAGACGGTGACGCATCCCCGCACGCGTGCCATCTTGACGTTCGTTCCCGCTCAGTGCAACGAGCTGGAGGTGATGCCCAAGGAGCGCGAGCTGATCGAGATCTGCCGGCAGGAGAAGGCAGCGGGTCGCAAGACCCTGGTCTATTCGGTCTACACCGGCACGCGCGACACCACGTCGCGTTTGAAAGTGCTGCTGGAGCAGGAAGGCTTCAAGGTGGCGGTGCTGCGCGCAAGCGTGGATGCCTCCCGCCGTGAGGACTGGATCGCCGAGCAGCTGGATCGCGGCATCGACGTGCTGGTCACCAACCCGGAACTGGTCAAGACGGGGCTCGACCTGTTGGAGTTCCCGACCATCGTGTTTCTCCAGTCGGGCTACAACGTGTATTCCCTGCAGCAGGCCGCGCGACGCTCGTGGCGCATCGGGCAGAAGCAGCCGGTTCGCGTGATCTATCTGGGCTACGCCAACTCCTCGCAGATGACCTGCCTGGGACTGATGGCCAGGAAGATCATGGTGTCGCAAAGCACCTCGGGCGACGTACCGGAATCGGGGCTCGACGTCCTGAATCAGGATGGAGACTCCGTGGAAATCGCCTTGGCCCGTCAGCTGGTGCATTGAGCGCAGAACTCAGCGGCCCTTCGGGGCCGTTTTTTTCGCGTCAGCACTGGATCGGGTGGCCTATTGGCCATGCCGTTTCCAGAGTGCCATCCTGCGGAACGCGGTGACGATCAGTCCAACCCAAATGAGAAGCGACACGACGCCAGCTGCTATGAGCTGCAGGCTAAATCCAGGAGATGAAACTGACTCGGCCTTCTGCTGCGCGTAGTCCTGCGCCAGTAGCCACCAAAGGAGCAATTGCCCCACATTGGCAATCGTCAGGTAGAAGATGCTCCGATTGAGAGCGCGCCGTTCGATGCTCGGTGCGTCGCCCTTGGGCGCGGTCGGTTCTCGCATTACCAGTCCTCTTCAAAGAGGCTGGTCGGGCGAGCGCCTACGTCCCCAGCCTTGGGGTTGCGTAGGCATCATCAGCTTCCGGGAGGAAGCGGTTTGAGGAGGAATGCCATCTCCTTGCCTGAACTCTAGCATGACTGGCCCAATCCCCGGCCGGGCTGCACATGGGTGGCACCGGGGCGCAATCCGGTAGCGCTCAATTCCCTTTGTTTGCTGCTGGCCGCGACCGCAGCGGCGAAGGTGATGGCTCCATCTCTCGGGGAGCCGACCCAATGCGACTGTCCGCCATTCCATTCCGCCACCTGGCCGCGCCCGCTGTGCTGATCAGCGCTGCGTTGATCGCCGGCTGCGCAGCCACGGTGCAGTCGCGCGATGCGGCCCAACCGCCAGCAGCCGCTCCCGGCGCTACGGTTTCCGTCGCGGAACCCGCCACTCGTCCTGCCGCGCTTGCGGAGCAGATTCCAACGGTTCGCTACGGTCGGTACACGCTGATCGAGTTGGTACCGGAGCCCGCCCAGCGCGACCTGCTGCGGCAGGTCGTAGAGGTGGTGATTCCCCCGGGCCTCGATGCCACCGTGGGCGACGCAATGGGTCATGTGCTGCGGCGCTCGGGATATCGACTGTGCGACACCGAGGATGCCGCGGCCTTGTACGCGCTACCGCTTCCCGCGGCACATCTGCGGTTGGGGCCGCTGATGCTGCGTGACGCTCTGCTGACGCTTGCTGGGCCTGCATGGGACCTGTCGGTCGATGACGGCGCACGCCGAGTGTGTTTTACGCGCGATGCGGCGACCGATACCAACACCCCCGACGCAGCACGGCGTGCAGCGAGTATCCCGGCTGACTCAGGCCACACCGGCCAAGCCACCACCGAGGAGGGACAGCCATGAGCCTGCCGCAGCATTCACCAGCCGATGGTGCTCCACGGCCGCCCTGGCTGAAGATCGCAGTGGCCGTCTGGCTGGCGTTCGTCAGCGTCATCGCTGTCGTCAACAGTGTGGGCTTGTCGCGCCTCACCGAACAAAGCCAGGCGCACGAGCACGACGCGCAGGCGCAAGCGCTCGCAGCCCGTGTTGGCGATCTTGAACGACAAGCCCAGGCGTCCAGTCGCCAGCCCAAGCCTATGACCCAGGCGGACTTCGAGGCTTCCCGCCACACGCTTGAGGAGCGGTTGGCTCATCTGGAACAAGCGCAGGAAAGCGACTCCCACCGCGAAGACGTACAAGCACTACAGGCGCGCGTTGACAGCCTCGAAGCGAGGCTGAAGAAGACTCCCCCGATCGCGGCGGCAGTGCGCAAGCCGGTCGAACCCGTCAAGGCCAAGGTGCTCGAACCGCCGTTCAGCGTGATCGGCCTGGAACTGCGCGGCGGCGAGCGCTTCGTGTCGATCGCATTGCCCGGCATGCCGGCATTGGCCGATCTACGGCTGTTGCGGGAAGGCGAGTCGCTGGGTGCCTGGCAGTTGCAGACGATCGAGGGTCGAACTGCCGTCTTCCGGGTCGACGGCCAAATTGCGCGAATCGCGCTGCCGTAGGGGCCTTCCATGAACCGAGGTCTTGCGCAGGCGATTGGCATTGCTGTGGCCTTCATCGTCGCGGCTGGGGACGGATTCGCGCAGTCCGTACCCGTGGCGACACCGCGCATGACGCCGAGCCAGATGCAGAACGCTACCGACGCAGGGCTCGACGAGCGCCTGGCGCGCGATTGGGGTTTGCGGCCGGAGGAATGGACTCGCTATCGGCAGGTGATGCAGGGACCGCTTGGCATCTACTCCCCGAGCCTTGATCCATTGACCGCGCTCGGCATCGAGGCCCGCAGCGACGAGGAACGCAACCGCTATGCCGAACTGCAGGTGCAGGCCGAGTCGCGGCGCGTGAGCAAGGAGCTGGCCTACCAACGCGCATACGACGCGGCGTGGCAACGCCTATTTCCCGGTCAGCAGCGTGTGAATCTGCCTGGCGCCCAGGCACCCAGCGCGGGGAACAAGGGTTCTGGACGGTTGGCCGTATTCGTCAAGGCCGACTGCCCGACCTGCGATCAGCGCGTGCGCCAGCTGCAGGCCGCAGGCACCTCCTTCGATCTCTACATGGTCGGCAGCCGTCAGGATGACACGCGCATCCGTCAATGGGCGACGCAGGCCGGCGTCGATCCGGCTCGCGTGCGCGCACGCACCATCACGATCAACCACGATGCCGGGCGATGGCTGTCGTTGGGCGTGCCCGGCGAGCTACCGGCCGTTGTGCGCGAAGTGAATGGCCAATGGCAACGCCAGTAAACGCAATGAGCCCTGCGGCACGGCTGGCGAACGCCGCGTGCGTCGCCGCGTCCCTTTGCTTCTTCCTCGTCTCGAATGCCACGGCGCAGGAAATTCCTCCCCCAGCCTACCAACTGGCTGCTGCGCAGGCGGGTATCCCGCCGCCGGTGCTGTACGCCGTGGCGCTGCAGGAAAGTGGCGCACGCCTGCATGGACGCCTGATTCCCTGGCCGTGGACGCTCAACGTCGCCGGCCAGGCCCAACGCTACGCGACGAAGGCCGAGGCCTGCGCGGGCATTCGCAGGGCCTTGGCACGCACGTCCGCCAGCCGCATCGACGCCGGCCTCGGGCAAGTGAACCTCGGCTTTCATGCGCAGCGCTACGCGCAGCCCTGCGACCTGCTCGACCCGTATCGCAACCTCGCCGTCGCCGCCGACATCCTGCGCGAGCAGCACGAAGCGGGCGAGGACTGGATGGTTGCCATCGGCCGCTACCACCGACCAGCGGGTGGCGAGCCTGCCGCCCGCTATCGCCACAGCGTCCGCCAGCACCTCACCCGCGTGCTGGGGCCGCGCACGGCATTGGGCACGGCGCTGAACACCTCGCGTATCTCGTCCCGGAGCAAGCCATGAAGCGCACCCTGTTCGCCTTCCCTCTGTTCGCCACCACCCTGGCGCTGTTGCCCGCGACCGCCGCGCTGGCCCAGACCAACGCCCCAACGTCCGCGCCGCTGATCGTCGTAGAAGACCGCGGCGGCGTCTCGGCCCTGCCGTACTACCAGGCCCTCAACCCACAGGACGCGGGACCGACGCCACCGGCTGCAGGCGTGCCGGCGCCCCGCGTGAACGACCCTACCGACACCGAAGCGGCCATGCTACCGGTGCGTTCGGCGCGGCTGACGCCGGGTGACGAGCGGCGCCGCGTCATCCGCGCACCGGGCCTGAAGCCGCTGTTCCTGGTTGGCGACGACGACCGTTCGCGGGCCTGGCTGCGCCAACGTCAGGCCGTGCTGACGGACCTGCACGCCGTAGGAATGGTGGTCAACGTCTCAACCCCTGAAGCGCTGGCAGCGTTACGCCGGCTCGCGCCCGGCCTGATGCTCTCGCCGGTGTCGGGCGATGACCTGGCGCAGCGCCTGGGTCTGCAGCACTACCCGGTACTGATCACCGCCACCGGCATCGAGCCGTGACGGGTCGTCCGGTGCAGCGTCCGCCATGGCCCAGCCCCATTCGGTCGAGGTCTTGCTGCGGCCCGCGGTGGAGCTATACACCGTGGCGGTCTGCGCCGGCGCCGCGCTTTTGTGCCTGGTGGCCCCGTGGTCGATCGCGCTGAGTCCGCTGCTCGGCTCGGGTAGCGCGCTCGCGTTCCTCGCCTTCGGCGCCATCCGATGGTGGGATGCCTGGGTGATCCTGCGCTACCGACGCAACATCCGGCGCTTGCCGCGCTACGTGATGACCAGCCGCGACGTGCCGGTCAGCCAGCAGCGGCTGTTCGTCGGGCGGGGCTTCCGCTGGGACCAACGCCACACACATCGGCTGATGCAAACCTACCGGCCCGAGTTCCGCCGCTACGTCGAGCCGACGTTGAGCTACCGGACAGCACGGCGCTTGGAGGAGCGGCTGGAGTTCGCGCCGTACCCGCTGTCGCGGATGGCAAAGGCGCTCGCCTGGGACAGCCCGCTCAACCCGGTGCGGCCGCTGCCGCCGCTCGGTGGCCTGCCGCGGCTGCACGGTATCGAACCAAACGAGGTGGACGTCACCTTGCCCCTGGGCGAGCGGGTCGGCCACTCTCTCGTGCTGGGCACCACGCGCGTGGGCAAGACGCGGCTGGCCGAGTTGTTGATCACGCAGGACATCCGCCGCAAGGTGGGCGGCCAGCACGAGGTGGTCATCGTCTTCGACCCGAAGGGCGACGCCGACCTCTTGAAGCGCATGTACGTGGAGGCCAAGCGCGCCGGGCGCGAAGGCGAGTTCTACGTCTTCCACCTGGGCTGGCCGGACATCTCGGCCCGTTACAACGCCGTGGGTCGCTTCGGCCGCATCAGCGAAGTCGCCACCCGCATCGCCGGCCAGCTCTCCGGCGAAGGCAACAGCGCCGCGTTCCGCGAATTCGCCTGGCGCTTCGTGAACATCATAGCCCGCGCGCTGGTGGAGCTGGGACAGCGCCCCGACTACCTGCTGATCCAGCGCCACGTCATCAACATCGACGCGCTGTTCATCGAGTATGCGCAGCACTTCTTCGCCAAGAACGATCCCAAGGCCTGGGACGTGATCGTGCAACTCGAGGCCAAGCTGAACGACAAGAACACACCGCGCAACATGATCGGGCGCGAGAAGCGCGTGGTGGCGCTGGAGCAGTACCTCTCCCAGGTGCGCGTCTACGACCCGGTGCTCGATGGCCTGCGCAGCGCCGTGCGCTACGACCGCACCTACTTCGACAAGATCGTTGCGTCGCTGCTGCCGCTGCTGGAAAAGCTCACGACGGGCAAGATCGCGCAGCTGCTCGCCCCGGACTATGCGGACCTGAACGATCCACGCCCGATCTTCGACTGGATGCAGATCATCCGCAAACGCGCGGTGGTCTACGTTGGCCTCGATGCGCTGTCGGATGCAGAAGTCGCCGCCGCGGTCGGCAACTCGATGTTCAGCGATCTCGTCTCGGTCGCGGGGCACATCTACAAGTTCGGCATTGACGACGGCCTGCCGGGCGCGGCGGCAGGCACCAAGGTGCCGATCAATGTCCACGCGGACGAATTCAACGAGCTCATGGGCGACGAGTTCATCCCCATGATCAACAAGGGCGGGGGTGCGGGTGTCCAGGTCACGGCCTATACGCAGACGCTCTCCGACATCGAGGCGCGCATCGGCAATCGCGCGAAGGCGGGTCAAGTCATCGGGAACTTCAACAACCTGTTCATGCTGCGCGTGCGCGAGACCGCCACCGCCGAACTGCTCACGCGGCAACTGCCCAAGGTCGAGGTCTACGCCACCTCGCTGATGAGCGGTGCCACTGACAGTTCCGACCCGACCGGCCCCACGGCGTTCACGTCGAACACGCAGGACCGCATTACGTCGACCAGCGTGCCGCTGATCGAGCCGGCCCACGTCGTCGCGCTGCCGAAGGGCCAGTGCTTTGCGCTTCTCGAAGGCGGCACCCTCTGGAAGGTGCGCATGCCGTTGCCGGCGGCCGATCCCGACGAGGTCATGCCCAAGGATCTGCAGGAGTTGGCCGGCTACATGCGTCAGCACTACGTCGAGGCCGGCGACTGGTGGGAGAACCAGGGCCTGCCCGGGCTGCAGGACAGCGCGCTGCCGGCCGACCTGGTGGATGACTTCAAGCGCATGGCCGCCGAGACTGCGGAGGCCGAGGCATGAACGACCCCGCCGTTGCCGCGCAGCGCCAGCAGGTTCGCCAGCAGGGGCTGATCGCCGGTCTGGTCACGCTGCCGTTCCGCTTCTTCGGCGTGCTGTGCGGCTCGCTGCTGCTGTGCATCGTCATCGAGTGCATCGGCATGCACTTCTTCTGGCCCGAGCAGGGCTGGCATCACGCGCAGGCCATGCTCCACGACGAGCTCGCCCACGTGTCGGAGCACTTCGCGCGCAGCGCGCTCGTGCAGGAGCCGGGGCGCAGCGCACGCTGGCTCATCGAGCACGCCTACGACTGGATGTTCGTCAAGAGCGGCCTGCTCGACTGGATACGCGACGCGGCCGCGCAGTCGCGCGCGGGCGCCGGCAACACGGCCCACGACTTTCGCTACTACCTCGGCCAGGTCTACGTCCACGTCGAGAGCTACCTGATCGCGTCCGCCTACACGGTGCTCGTGTTCCTCGTGCGGCTGCTGGTGCTGACCTTGACGCTGCCGCTGTTCCTGATGACCGCCTTTGTTGGCTTCGTCGATGGCCTGGTGCGCCGCGACGTGCGCCGCTTCGGCGCCGGGCGCGAATCCGGGTTCCTCTACCACCGCGCGCGGGCCACGCTGATGCCGCTGGCCGTGCTGCCCTGGGTCACGTACCTGGCGCTGCCGGTCAGCGTGCATCCGCTGCTGATCCTGCTGCCCAGCGCCGCGCTGCTCGGTGTTGCGGTGGACGTCGCGTCGGCCACGTTCAAGAAGTACCTCTAGCGCGCTGTTGCCGAATTGGCGCCCAGCGCCGTAAAGCGGTCGCCGCCCGATGCCGATTGATTGCGGCGCTGGAAGGGCCGCGATCCGAGCATGAAGCCATCCGCATCCCCGGAGAACGGCTTCATGAACACTTCCCGCAGTCTCATGCGCATCCTGCGTCCCGGCGCCGTGCTGCTGTGCGTCTGCCTCGGGACGGTGCAAGCCTTTGCGGCGGACGCACCCACGACTGCGAACACGGCCGTCGTGTCGAGCGCGGCGATCACACCGAGCACGGGAGATGGCAGCACCGAGCGCGAGGCACTTGCCGGGCTGGCTCGACAACTTGATCTGCTCGATCGCCTCGCCGCGCACGCCGCCGCAACGGCGCCGCAAGAGCGCACCCGCTACCACTTCGACTACGCCCGCCTGCGCGAGGACGTGCAGCGCGTGCGTGCCGGCGTGCAGGACTACCTCGTGCCGCAACGCGCCCAGCCCCGCGACCCTGTGCCGCTGGCCAGCGACTACACGCGCAGCCGCGACACGGACGGCAAGGAGGCGCCATGACGCCATCCGCCGATCAGGTCGCGGCCTTCCAGGCTAACGGCGGCTTCACGCCTTCGACCGTCTCCACCGTCGCCCTGGGCTTCGTCTTCGCCGTCCTCCTGCTGTGGGGCGTGTGGGCGATGCGTACCGCCTACGTCGGCTGGGCCGATCGGCGTCTTTCCCAACGCCAGTTTCTCGGCGTCATCGTGCGCTTCGTCGCGATGTACCTGGTGCTGGGCTTCTTCCTCCTGTCCTGACCACCACGAAAGGTATTCCGCCATGAACACGTCTTCTTCCGTTGCACCCGGCACCTCCGCTGTGACATCCGATGTCGCGGCCGCTTCCGCGCCGGCATCGTCGTTGCTCTCGCGCCGCGCTGCTGCTCTCGCGCCGCTGGCCGCGCTCGCCGCACTCGCCGCGCCGCGGCCGTCTCGTGCCGCGGGCCTTCCCACGATGGAAGACCCGTCGCGCGGCACGGGCAGCGGCATCATGCAGACGCTCCAAAACTATGGCTATGACATTGTCGTCCTGGTGTCGCTCTTGGTCGTGGCCTCGATGTTCATCGGGGTCTGCTACCACGCCTACACGCGGTACTCGGAGATCCATACCGGCCGCGCGACTTGGGGGCAGTTCGGCCTGACGGTCGCCGTCGGCGCCATCCTGCTCGTGGTCGGCATCTGGCTGCTGACCAAGGCCACCGGCGTCCTGTAAGCGCACCGCGATGGCCGGCCATGCCGAAAGCCTGCAGGACGCTGCCCACGGCGGCCCGCGCGATGGGCTCGTGAGCTTCCTGCCGCATCGCCTCAACCGCGATCCGGTGGTCGTGCGCGGGCTCACCGCCGACGAGCTGTGGGTCTGCGCCGGCCTGTCGGCGGCAGCCGGCTTCATGGCCGGCCTGCCGCTGGCCTGGCTCACGCGCAGCATCGCCATGGTGCCCACGTTGATCGTCCTGGGCATCGGCGTCGGCGTCTTCGTGGGAGGCGGCCTGCTGCGCCGCTACAAGCGCGGGCGCCCCGACACTTGGCTGTACCGGCAACTGCAATGGCGGCTCGCGCTGCGCTACCCGGCGCTGGCCGCGCATGTGGGCGGCGGCCAGCTCATCACCCGCTCGGGCTGGTGGAGCACGCGGCGCCTACTGACCAACCGGCGATCTCCTGCGTTTCGACTGATCCAGCGTTCTTCGCGGGGTGCCGCATGAGTCGTTTCAAGAACGAGGTGGTGCACCTGCAGGCCCACGTCCGCACCTTGCGCCAGGGCGCCGTCGCGCTGCTGGTCATCGCGCTGCTCCTGGGCATGGGCTGGTGGAACGCACCCAAGCGCCTGACCATCCACGTGCCCCCGGACCTGCGCTCAGGCAGCACGCGCCCGTGGTGGGAGGTGCCGCCCGAAAGCGTCTATGCCTTCTCGTTCTACATCTGGCAGCAGGTGCAGCGCTGGCCGACCAATGGCGAGGAGGATTACCCGCGCAATTTGCGCTCCTTGTCGCCCTACCTCACGCCGAGCTGCCGGGCTTTCCTGCAGCAGGACTACGAGTACCGGCGCGGCAATGGCGAGCTGAGGCAGCGGGTTCGCGGCATCTATGAGATTCCGGGGCGCGGCTATGGCGACGACCCGACCACGCGTGTGCAGGTGCTGTCAACGCGCGACTGGATCGTCACGCTGGACGTGAGCGCTGACGAATACCTCGGCTCGGAACAGGTCAAGCGCGCGCTGGTGCGCTACGCGCTCAAGGTCGTGCGCATGGACATCGACCCGGAGCACAACCCGTTCGGCTTGGCCCTGGACTGCTACGCGAACGCGCCGCAGCGCATCGAGGCGCCGACGACGGCACCGGCCGCTTCGCCGGCCAATCCATCGACCGCGCTGCCGATGGTGCCGGCCAAGTCTGGCGGTGCCGCCAATCCGGCCAACTTCGCCACCCCCACCAATCCCGGCAATCCCGCATCCGCCTCGCAGGGAGACACCCCATGAAGCGCACCGTGCTGCCGGCCCTGGCCGGCATCCTCTTGTTTCTTGCGTTCGCGCCCGCGCGCGCCGTCGAAATCCTGCGCTGGGAGCGCTTGCCGCTCGCGGTGCCGCTGGTGGTGAACCAGGAACGCGTGGTCTTCATCGACCGCAACGTGCGCGTCGGCGTGCCGCCTTCGGTAGGCGAGAGCCTGCGCGTGCAGAGCGCGGGCGGTGCGATCTACCTGCGCGCGACCCAGCCGATCCCGCCCACGCGGCTGCAACTGCAGGACGTGGATTCTGGCGCGCTGATCCTGCTCGACATCGCCGCAGAGCCGGCCAAGGCGGGCCAGGCTGCGCTGGAGCCGGTGCGCATCGTCGACGGCGAGACAGCGGCCGTGCGCTACGGCGAGCAAGCCGCCTCGGTCGCCAAGACCGATGACGAGGAGTCACCCGACAACGCTGCGTCCCGCGCCCGCCGGCGCGAGACGCCGGTGGCCGTCGTGCTCACGCGCTACGCCGCGCAGAACCTGTACGCGCCGCTGCGCACCGTTGAGCCTGTCGCCGGCATCGCTCGCGTGAACCTGCGCCGCGAGCTCGCGCTGGACACGCTGCTGCCGACGCTGCCGGTGCGCGCCCGCGCGCTGGCCGCCTGGCGGCTCGAAGACCAGTGGGTGACGGCGGTGGGCCTCGTCAACACCACGGCCCGCGCGCTGGAACTCGACCCGCGTGCCCTGCAGGGCGACTTCGTGGCGGCCACCTTCCAGCATGCGAGCCTGGGACCGGCCGGGCAATCGACCGACACGACGGTCGTCTACCTCGTCACTCGCGGGCACGGCCTGGCCGATTCGCTGTTGCCCAAGATCAGCCGCATCGACGCTACCGTGAACCTGCCCGCCGCCGGTGCGGCAGGTGCCGCCGGTGCACCCCGCGCAGCGCAAGGAGCCGGCGATGAAAAGTAATCCGCTCCTGAAGTGGCTGCTGATCCCGATGGCGCTGCTCCTGCTGTTCGCCGGCATCAAGCTGTTCTCGGGTGATCGCAGTGGCAAGCCCGCGCCGGCCGGTGCCGCCACCCAGCTCACGCCCGAGGAGATGAAGGCACTCGGCATCGAGGGCGATACGCCCCGCGATACCGTCGCCACTCTGGTCGCTCAGGTCAAGCAACTGCGCAACGAGCTGCAGACCGCGCTCACCGACAACAAGAACCAGAAGACCGAGAACGAGCGCATGCGCGCCCGCGAGAGCGCGATCGATCAGCGCATCCAGACCGCGCTGGACGGCGAGCGCGGTCGCATCCAGCAAGACCGCGACCAGGTGGCCAACGACCGCCAGCAGACCCAGGGCCTGCTGCAAGATCTGCAAAAGCGCCTCGACGGACTCTCCAGCAAGAGCAGTCAGGCCGATCTGCCCGTGGGTCTCGGTCTGGAAGACGGCGACGGCAAGAACTTCGGTAGTGGCCAGGGCGCGGGCAATCGCGGCAGCACCAGTGGCACGGCAGGCACACGCTGGGTGGAACCGGATGACGCGAAGCCGCAGGCCAAGAACGGCAGCGCGGCCAGCAGCCCGAGCTTTCCCACCAGCTTCGGCCCGGCGCAGAAAACCCTGTCGAATGCCGCCGACACCGTGGCGGATGCCGGTACGCAGGCGGCAGGCGCGGTGCGCAGCTCGACCCGGCCGGTCTACACGGTACCCACGAATGCGACCCTCATGGGCTCGATCGCCATGACCGCGCTGATCGGCCGCGTGCCGGTCGACGGCACGGTGCACGACGCCTTTCCGTTCAAGGTGCTGATCGGCCCCGACAACCTCACGGCCAACGGCATCGACATTCCCGACGTGGCCGGCGCCGTGGTCAGCGGCACGGCCTCGGGTGACTGGACGCTCTCGTGCGTGCGCGGAAACATCCGCTCCGTCACGTTCGTCTTCAACGATGGCACCGTCCGCACCATGCCCGACGACAGCAAGCTCGGGCAGGACGGCAGTCAAACCGGTGGCGGCACGAACAGCGGCAGCAACGGCGGTGGCAGCACCGGCTCCACGCAAGGCGGCCTGGGCTGGATCAGCGATCCCTATGGCATCCCCTGCGTCAGCGGCGAGCGGCGCAGCAATGCGCAGCAATACCTGGGCAGCCAGGCACTGATCACCGCTGCGGGGGCCGGCGCGGCGTCGCTCATCAAGTCCGACAACGGCAGCGTGGCCGTAGTCGCCAACAGCAACGGTTCGCTCGGCACCGTCGGCATCAGCGGCAACGAGGCCATGGGCCGCATCCTGGCGGGTGGCGTGCAGGAGATGTCGCAGTGGGTCAACAAGCTCTACGGCCAGGCCTTCGCCGCGGTGTATGTGCAGCCCGGCGCCAAGGTCGCCGTGCACCTGGAGCGTCCGCTTCTCATCGACTACGACGCCAAGGGGCGCCGGGTCAATCACACCCTCGGAGGCACCCATGCGTCGGATCTGGATTGAAGCTGTGGCGACCGTGCTCACCATCGCAGTGCTGGGTGGCTGCGCGACGAGCAAGGAAAAACTGCTGCCCCATGGCGACAGCACGATGTTTGACATCTGGCAGCAGGAGACGGGCGGCGGCAGTAGCGCAGGCGGCGCGGTCGGCGGGCAGGCCGCACGCCAGCTGCTCGATGCGCGCCAAAGCCTGCGGCGCCCGCTGACCGACGCCGACACCCGTGCGACGCCCGCGGGCAACGCCGCGTACACGCGCACGGCGAGCAACGAGATTTACCGCCAGTTCCGGCGTCTGCCCAATCCCGATCTCGTCATGTACGTGTTCCCGCACCTGGCCGGCACCGATCCCGTGCCGGTTCCAGGCTACAGCACCGTTTTCCCGCTGTACCAGCGCGTGCAGTACGCAATGCCGGGCGAGCGGCTGGAGGACTACTGATGGCCTGGTTGCCATGGCCGCGCAAGGCGGTGTCGCCTGATTTCGTCTCGACCCTGCCGGTGGAAGCCCCCGACGAGGATCGCGACGACTGCGACGCCTGGGAGCGACACGTAGAGAGGCTGGCCGACGCCGGCATTCCCGAGCCGGGTCGCGCGCGGCCGCACGGCACAGCGACCGAGGCCGACCACCAGCGGCTCTACGACGTCGCGCCCGCGTTCGCAGACCTGCTGCCCTGGGTCGAATACCTGCCCGGCTCCAAGAGCATGCTGCTCGAAGACGGTCAGTCCGTGGCGGCTTTTTTCGAGCTGGCGCCGGTAGGCACCGAAGGCCGCGAGATGGCCTGGCTGTGGCGGGCACGCGATGCACTGGAGAACGCGCTGCAGGATTCGTTCGACGAGCTGGATGACCACCCCTGGATTGTGCAGCTCTACGCCCAGGACGAATCGACCTGGGACCACTACCTGCGCACCCTGGGGGACTACGTGCGCCCGCGCGCGCAGGGGAGTGCCTTCACCGAGTTCTATCTGAAGTTTTTCGCGCACCACCTGCGCGCCATCGCCAAGCCCGGAGGCCTGTTCGAGGACACGACGGTCACGCGTCTGCCGTGGCGCGGCCAAGTGCGGCGTGTACGCATGGTGGTCTACCGGCGCTCGCCCAACGCTGCAACAGCCCGCCGCGGCCAGTCCCCGGAGCAGGCCCTCGCCACGATCTGCGACCGGCTCGCCGGCGGCCTGGCGAACGCGGGCGTGAAGGCCAGGCGCCTGGCCGCAGCCGACGTCCACGACTGGCTACTGCGCTGGTTCAACCCGCATCCGACGCTGCTCGGACCCGGCGCCGAGGACCGCGAGCGCTTCTATGCGCTCACGCGCTATCCCGATGAAGCGGAAGCAGGCGGGAGCGACGCTGAGGTAGAACTGGCGGGCGGCGACTTCGCGCAGCGCCTGTTCTTCGGCCGGCCGCGCTCCGACGTGGACAGTGGCACCTGGTCCTTCGACGGCATGCCGCACCGGGTCGTCGTGATGGATCGGCTGCGCATGCCGCCAGCGACCGGCCACCTCACCGGCGAGACGCGCAAGGGTGGCGATGCGGTCAATGCCCTGTTCGACCAGATGCCCGAGGACACCATCCTCTGCCTCACGGTCGTCGCCACGCCGCAGGACGTGCTCGAAGCGCACCTGAACCACCTGGCCCGGAAGTCGGTCGGCGAGACGCTGGCTTCGGAGCAGACTCGCCAAGACGTGCAGCAGGCGCGCGGCCTGATCGGCTCGGCGCACAAGCTCTATCGCGGCGCGCTGGCGTTCTACCTGCGCGGCCGCGACCTCGACGAGCTCGATGCACGCGGCCTGCAACTGGTCAACGTCATGCTCAACGCCGGCCTGCAGCCGGTGCGCGAGGAAGACGAGGTGGCGCCGCTCAACAGCTACCTGCGCTGGCTGCCCTGCGTGTTCGACCCCGCACTCGACAAACGGCAGTGGTACACGCAACTGATGTTCGCGCAGCATGCCGCGAACCTCGCGCCTGTGTGGGGCCGCAGCCAGGGCACGGGCCATCCGGGCATCACGTTCTTCAACCGCGGCGGGGGGCCGATCACCTTCGATCCGCTGAACCGCCTCGACCGGCAGATGAACGCACACCTGTTCCTGTTCGGCCCCACCGGCTCGGGCAAGTCGGCCACGCTGAACAACATCCTGAACCAGGTCACGGCGATCTACCGGCCGCGCATGTTCATCGTGGAAGCCGGCAACAGCTTCGGCCTGTTCGGCGACTTCGCCGCACGCCTGGGCCTGAAGGTGCATCGTGTCAAGCTCGCGCCCGGCGCGGGCGTAAGCCTCGCGCCGTTCGCCGATGCGCATCGCCTCGTCGAGACACCGAGCCAGGTGCAGACACTCGACGCCGACGACCTGGACGAGGACCGCGACGAGAAGGCTCAGGCTGCGGACGCGGACGAGCAGCGCGACGTGCTGGGTGAACTGGAAATCACCGCGCGCCTGATGATCACCGGCGGCGAAGACAAGGAAGAAGCGCGCATGACGCGTGCCGACCGCAGTCTGATCCGCCAGTGCATCCTCGACGCAGCCCAGCGCTGCGTCAGCGAGAAGCGCACCGTGCTCACGCGCGACGTGCGCGATGCGCTGCGCGAGCGCGCCCGCGACGCCACGCTGCCGGAAGCGCGTCGCGCGCGACTGCTGGAAATGGCCGATGCCATGGATATGTTCTGCCAGGGCGTGGACGGCCAGATGTTCGATCGGCCCGGCACGCCCTGGCCCGAGGCCGACATCACCATCGTCGACCTCGCGACCTTCGCGCGCGAGGGCTACAACGCGCAGTTGTCGATCGCGTACATCAGCCTCATCAACACGGTCAACAACATCGCCGAGCGCGACCAGTTCCTGGGCCGGCCGATCATCAACGTCACGGACGAAGGCCACATCATCACCAAGAACCCGCTGCTTGCGCCCTACGTCGTCAAGATCACCAAGATGTGGCGCAAGCTCGGCGCGTGGTACTGGCTGGCGACGCAGAACATCGACGACCTGCCCAAGGCGGCCGAGCCGATGCTGAACATGATCGAGTGGTGGATTTGCCTGTCCATGCCGCCCGATGAGGTCGAGAAGATCGCGCGCTTCCGCGAGCTGAACCCGGCGCAGAAGGCCTTGATGCTCTCGGCGCGCAAGCAGGCCGGCAGTTTCAGCGAGGGCGTGATCCTTTCCAAAAGCATGGAAGTGCTGTTCCGCGCGGTGCCACCCAGCCTGTACCTTGCGCTCGCGCAAACCGAGCCGGAGGAGAAGGCCGAGCGCTTCCAGTTGATGCGCCAGCACGGCATCGGCGAACTGGATGCGGCCTTCAAGGTGGCCGAGAAGATCGACCGCGCCCGCGGCATCGAGCCTTTGGCGCTCGATGCGCTGACCTGAAGGAGATCGACATGCGCTGGCCTCGTCTCGATCGTTCCCGCGTCGTCCTGGCCGGGCTCGCGGCATTGGCGCTGCTCATCGTCGTCGTGGTCTGGGCGATGCTGCGTCCGGATACTTCGCCCAGCGCCGACCCCGCTGCGACGACGCTGCCCGTCGGGATGCTCGGCGGGGTCAAGCCCGATACGCTGCTCAACGCGCGGCCAGCCGCGCCGATGCCGGCCGGCCCGCCCTGGCGCTACGGCCGCTCGGATGCGCGTTTCACGGTCATCGAATACGCCGACCTTGAATGCCCGTTCTGCCGCGCGTACTTCACGGTGCTCAAGCGCTGGATCGACGCGCATCCCGACGTGGCTTGGCAGTGGCACCACCTGCCGCTGGCGATGCACGAACCAGCGGCGTCCACCGAGGCCCGCCTGGTCGAATGCGTCGGCCTGCACGGCGGCCAGGCGGCGTTCTGGCAGGCCGTCGAATGGGTCTACGCCCACACCCGCGGCGACGGCCAGGGCCTCCCCGAAGGCTTGCGTTATCCCGGCCTCACGCCAGCCGCGCAGCAGTGCGTGGACGGCGCGGCGGCCGACGCGGCGATCCGCGCGCAGGCCGCCGAAGCCGCCCAGCAGCAGATTGCCGCCACACCCACGTTGCGCCTGCAAGACCGCCAGTCCGATAAGACGCTGCTCTTGCGCGGACCTGTCGAAGGTGACGCCTTGCTGTCGGCCATCGACCTAGTAGCCGCGGGGGGCGCCGACGCCGCCCCATCGAAGGAAATGCCTGCCGAGTCCCCCGGCGACATGCCCAGGTAGCCGACGATCTTCAAGGCTACGCCGCGGATGCGTCCGCGCTGATCGCCCCGTTCGCTTTGCATCCCTGGCTGCGAACAACCACCGCGCCCGCGGTGGTGGATGCCGCTTGTTCTCGCTCGTGCTTCTTCATCTCGTCCCGGAGGGTCCACCCCCCGGGGCCGGGACCTCCCAACTTCACCCCTTGGAGGTTCGCTATGTCCTGCATCGTCGCCGACTCCCGCGCGGAGTCACTGTCCCTCATCGCCGCCCAGCACGAAGACTGGATCGTCCGGCAAGCCATCACCTTGCTGGAGCAGCGTCTCTTCAAGGCCGGTCCCTGCCTGTCGGGTCCCGCCGCCGTGCGCGACTACCTGCACCTGAAGCTCGTCGGAGAGCCCAACGAGATGTTCGCCGTCATCTTCATGGATGGCGGCCACCGTGTCCTGTCCTTCGAGCCGCTGTTCAGAGGCACGATCGACACGGCCTCGATCTATCCGCGGGTGGTGGTCCAGCGCGCGCTGGCGCTGAACGCCGCGGCACTGGTCTTTGCCCACCAGCATCCCAGCGGGGTGACCCAGCCCTCGCGCGCCGACGAGGCGATCACGCAAACGCTCAAGACTGCACTCGCGCTAGTCGACGTGCGCGTGCTGGATCACTTCATCGTGGGCGAGGGGCCGCCGTACTCCTTCGCCGATCACGGCCTGCTGTAGCCGCGGGCCTCGATCCGTTCCCGACTCTCTCCCTTCTTCAACCCGCGCGGGTAGTCCAGGCCCGTGCGGACCTGTGGCGCCTGCGCATTTCTTCCCAGGAGCTTTGCCATGCAACCCAAGATCCATGTTGTCGAAGGCGTGTCGTTCGTCGCCACGCCCTACCGCGCCGGCACCTTCATCCGTGAAGACGTGTTCTGGCGCCAGTTCACCATCACCTGCTGCGGAGAGGTCGAGTACCCGGAAGACGATCCGGTCTACGGCACCTGGTGGGCGCCTTGCAAGCTCGCGCTCGGCCAGCGCGGCCTCATCGAAGATGCGATGGCGATGGCCGCCGCGTGCGTGGCCAACGACGAGTTCGAGCTGAACTTTGACTCCGACGCGCTGGGCTTCCGGCCGGAGCTGGTCCTCGTGCATGACGAACTCGGCCGTCTGGTGCTCGCCGGCCAGGTCTGGGCTACGGCCATCCGTTGGTGCGAGCCCGTCCTCTCCGACGACGACATCGCCGCCGTTGCCAAGCAGGTCGAATACCTCCGCGTCGAGGCGGCCTTCGAGGCGGGCTGGGACAACCATTGCACGGCCGCCGGGCTCCGCCTGCAGGCGCGCGTCCTGGCCGGCCGGGTCGTCGATCCGTTCTGGCGCAAGCACGCGCTGCGCGCCGTGCAGGCTGCGGCCGCGATCCACTGATCCCCGCGGGAGCTTCGGCTCCCGCTTTTCTTTGGTCGTTGGCCGAGGCAAAGCGGGGCATCGCTCGTGCGCTTTGTTTGTCGCGGCCGGGCTCGTGTTGGCGTTCGATGGAGCCTTCGATCGACTCCGAGGACGCCTGGCATGACGGCTCCCTTCTTCATCGCTTCGCGGTTGGGGCGAACCCTTCGCACGAGCATGGCGCTGCTCGCGGCCCTCACCGCGCTGACGACGTTCAGCGCCGTGGCAATGGCCGCAGACGTGCTCGTCGTGACCGACCGCAGCCATCCGGTGCAGTCCGTGGCCGGAGCACGCCTCGTCGAGCTGGACCTGCCGGCGCGCATCGAGGCTGAACTGGCGGCCGACCTGCCCGCCGATCCAGCGCGCGCCGCCGCCATCGTGCAGCAGCGTCTGCGCGACGGCGGCCCCGAGCTGCAGCGACGCATCGCTCGCGCCTACCAGGACGTGACCGATGCCTGGGGCCTGGGCATCGCCGCGCTGCCGGCCGTGGTGGTCGATCGCCGCTACGTGGTCTACGGAGACGCGGATGTGGCCCGCGCCGTGGCACGCATCGACACGTTCCGGAGGTCCACACCATGAGCCGCCTGTCGTTGCGGTTGCCGCAGGCCTGCTCGCGCCGTGCGCGCCTGGGCCTTGCCTCGGTGCTGCTGGCCGGTGCCGCATCGTCGTTCGCGCTGGACACCGCCACGATCGTGGCCTCGACCGTCTCGCCTGACTGCCTGGCCTACCGCGTCGTCGGCATCTGCTACTGGCTGTTCTGCACGCCCTTCGGCTGCTCGGTGCGCACGTCCACCAAGGTGCGGCACTACGTGCCCGATGCCGTGGTATCGAGCTACTCGAACACGGGTGCGAACCCGTGGGTCGAGGTGCGCGCGATGAGCATGCCCAACTCCACGGCGAAGGCAGGCGGCGACGGCACGACGAACCACGACAACGAGAACAACCTCGCCAAGTTCAAGAACGCGGACGTGATCGGCCACCCTGGTGGCTACGCCTTCAGCCAGTTCGCCAGCGCGTCGGGCTACACCTGCCAGGGGGCGGGTACGGCCTTCATGCCGTACCTGCTCAGCACGCTGGACACGCTGGCCTGGCGCTACAACATCCCGGAGCTGGTCTACCCGGAAGCCCTCGTTCCCGGCATGCGCGAGATCGGCGCGCGCACGACGCTGAACCTGTGGGGCAACGTCTACGCACGTGGCGGCTTCCTTCACCAGACCGATGACTACAAGAGCGGGGCGGTGGTCGCGCAGCGCGCGGGCGACGTGGTGACCCGCCGCATGCAGCCCCACGTGTACCAGCCCTTGCTCGCCACCGCCAGCGACGGCTACTGGCCCGCCGGTGCGCTGATGGAGAGCGATGCCTCGACCGGCAAGTGGCAAGAGCTGACCCCAACGCTCTCGACCACGTGCGCGGTCTTTCCGAACAGCAACGTGCACGTGCAGGCCCAGCAGGGCGACTACGCCTTCGCGCTGTGGCGGCCCTACGCCTGCTGCCAGCGCCGCGGCCAGGTGTTCCTCGGTAGCGTCGATTTCCAGTGAGGTGATCCGATGAAAGCAGCTCTTTTCCGTTTCCTTCGACGCGCCAGGCCGCACGCACTGTCGATCACGCTCGGCTGCGCCGTCACAGCAGCCGTGGGCGTGGCCTGGGCGCAAACCCGCATCGACCCGAACAGCGTGAGCGTCAGCGGCAGCGTGATCGGCGACGACGTGCTCTACAGCGTGGGCGGTGGCCGCGCCGTCTCCATGAGCGGCGCCGGAAACATGCAGAGCATCGGCGTCGGGATCGGGTGGAACAGCAACCTGATCTGCGGAAACATGAGCATCACGACGACGCTCCAGAATCAACTCAATGGCCTGACCAATGGCTTCCAGGCCATCATGTCGTCGGTCATTCAGAACGCCACGGCCGCGGTGGCGTCGCTGCCGGCGCTGATCATCCAGCGCGCCGATCCGGGTCTCTACAACCTGCTGACCAACGGTGTGCTGCAGGCACGGCTGGATTTCGATCGCTCGAAGATGACCTGCCGCGCCATCGCCAACCGTATGGCAGACATGGCCGGCGGTCAAACCAGTTGGGACCAGCTGTCCGAAGGCATTGCGATGCGCGATGCGGTCAGCGCGAACGGCGACGGCGTGGCTTCCGTCGAGCAGGCCGAGTCCAACAAGGGCAACAACGGTGTGCCCTGGGTCGGGGGCGCCAGCGCGGGTGGTGCGAGCCAGAGCTCGATCAAGGTGGTGGGCGACGTCACCCGCGCCGGCTACAACCTGCTGAACAGCCGCAGCGTCAGCGATACCTCGTCGATCCCGCGCGCCAGCTGCGGCAATCGCCTGACCTGCCAGACCTGGAGCTCTCCCGACGATGCCGCCGCCTTTGCGACGCGCGTGCTCGGCGAACGCGAGCAGCGCACCTGCGAGTCCTGCACCAAGACGCAGACCACGCCGGGCGTGGGCCTGACGCCGGTCATCCAGGAGGAGTACGAGACCAAGCTGCAGGCGCTGCAAGACCTGGTGACGGGCGCGAAGCCCACGACGGTGGCGAACCTGGAAGCGGCCGGCAGCAACTCGCTGCCGATCACGCGCGGCGTCATCGAGGCGCTGCGCGACGAGCCCGACCAGGACCTGCTCGGCAAGCGCCTGGCTTCGGAGGCGGCGCTGTCGTCCGTGCTGGAGAAGGCCCTGCTGTTGCAGCGCACGCTGCTGACCGGCAAGAAGGAACCCAACGTCGCGGCCAACGACCTCGCCGTGAAGGCGGTCGATCAGGAGAACGGCGCGCTGGAGCAGGAGATCAACAACCTCAAGACCGAGCTCGAACTGCGGCGCGCACTCGCGGGCAACTCCGCGATGGCGATCGTCCAGCGCCACAACACGCGGGCCGGCGGCTCGCGGGGCATCTTCGAGGGCGACACCACGCGCGACCGGCTCAAGGAAGTGCAGAAGCCGCGGAGCCACTGATGGCCGGCATCGGATGGCGCTGGCTGCGGCCAGCCTGGTTGTTCAACCGCCGCGTCGGCCTCGGGCTGCTGTGGGCGCTGCTGGTCGCAGGCATTGCGGTGGCGATCAACGTCATCGGCATCGGCGTCGTCGGCAGCGTCGCGGGCTGGGAGCGCTGGCTGAGCGCGCACTCGCTGCACTTCCTGGTCTGGCGGCTGCTGCTGTACGCCGCCACGGCGGTTGGGTGGCGGTGGATGCGTGCTCGCCTGCATGAGCGCGAGCCAGAGCCCGAGGCCGGCCAGCGCCTGCGACGCGCGGAGGTGGCCGCCGTCGTCGCGGTCGTGCTGCTCGAAGCCAGCCAACTGCTGCGCGCGAATTGAAGAACGGGGAGAACGTCATGACGCTCTACACCACGGACTATCTCGAGTATTACCTCACCCTCGTGGGCTGGGTGGTCAACAACGGCATCTGGAACATCCTCGTGGCCTCGGGGGTATTCGCGTTGCCCTTCGGCGCCATCGTGATCCACGAGTGGCTGCGCGCACGCGCCGAGGGCGCGGACGAGGGCAACAAGGGTGTGCTGTCGTCCATGCGCATCGAGAACCGCGTGTGGGTGGCGATCTTCGTCATCATGTTCGCCGGCATCCCCTTCATCCCCGTCGACCTAAGCACGATCAAGTTCGACACCACGCGCTCGGCGCAATGCCAGGTCAACGTGCCTCAGCCCGCCGACACAGGCTGGGCGAACGTCTACACGACTTTGAACAATCAGAGCGCGCTGCTGCCGGTGTGGTGGTTCTTCATGCACGCCATCTCCAAGGCCGTGACCGGCGCCGCGGTGGCGGCCATTCCCTGCGGGACAGACCTACGGCAGATCCGCATGGACGTGGACGCCACGCGCATCAACGACCCGGTGCTCGCGCAGGAGGTCGGCGACTTCGTGCATGACTGCTATGGCCCGTCGCGCGCCAAACTGTTCATGAACCGGCCCACGCTGTCGGATGACCAGATGAACGACGTCACCTGGATCGGGTCGAGCTACTTCCAGAGCAATGCAGGCTTCTACGACACCTACCATTCGAGCACGCCGCGCACGGCCTGGCCTTATGACGCGACGCGCGATGCGGGCCTCGCCCAGGTGGACAGCGGAGGGGGCTACCCGACGTGTCGGCAGTGGTGGTCGGACGGCAGCAGCGGGCTGCGCGCGCGCCTGCTGGCTCAGGTCGATCCCGATCTGTTGACGCGCCTGGGGCGCTGGGCGGGCTTCCTGTCGCAGAACGAGGTCAACGACTCGGTGGTCCGCGCGGTGGTTTCGCCGAAGCAGCAGAAGATGAACCAGGGTTCCGTCTACACGGATTACGGCGGCCAGATTGAGAAATCCCTGCCCAACGTCGTAACGCGCGGCGCGGGGGACCTCGGGCTGGCCGTCGGGTCGATCGGGTTCTTCCCGGCGATGGACGTGGTTCGCCAGGCGCTGCCGATGGTGCTGTCGCTGCTGAAGATGGCGCTGGTGATCTGCATCCCGCTGGTGCTGCTGTTCGGCACCTACGAGCTCAAAGCCGTCATCACCGTGAGCTGCGTCGAGTTCGCGTTGTTCTTCGTGGACTTCTGGTTCCAGCTCGGGCGCTGGTTGGACAGCACGATCTTGGATGCGCTCTACGGCTGGGGCTTCGGAGCGAACCGGCCCCACACCAACTTCGACCCGCTGATCGGGCTGAACAACGCCTTCGGAGACATGCTGCTCAACTTCGTGCTGGCGGCGATGTTCATCGTTCTGCCGACCTTCTGGGTGACCGCGCTCGGATGGGTGGGGGTGCGCGCCGGCAACGCCATTCAAGGCTTGGCCTCCGGCACACGCGATGCTCAAGCAGCGGGAGGCAAAGGCGCAGGGGTTGCGCTCAAGGCCGCGAAATAGTTGCTTCTACGGCTGTTCGTCTTCAGGGTCGTGTGGGTCGATGCGGTGCTCGTCTGACGTGTAGAGGCCGTAGCCCGCCGACCCGTAGCGCCATTCCGTTGGGTTGGACGCCTCGTCCTCGTCGTCCTGATTTCTTGCGATCAGGACGACCAGCACCACGGCGACCAACAGAGTCACCCAGAAAGCTGCGTAGAGCAGCATGGCGAGGACTGCGAGTTGTCCCACCCACAAGATGACGCGCGTGAAGGCGGCAGGTATTCCACGAGCACTGAGGGCGGCTGCGGTACGTGTTTCTTGGCGTCGGTAGCCGCGCCAGGCGCGGCCAGCCGCCCGGCCCAGCCGGCCGCTCCAATGTGCGTTGTGCGAGTTGGTACTCATGTTGCACCTCCGTTCGACAGGGATACCCCACCCGAGCTGTGGTTTAGCTCGCCCCCCGCCGCGAGTTCGTCGCAGACGGGCTGCGTGGGTAGCCTGGCGTCATGTTGATTAGATTTTGCTTCAAAAGTAAAGCCATATGCTATTTTTACGACTCCACCTACAGGGTGGCAACATGCTTGATTGGATTTTGTGCTATTTTTATAGCATGGATGGAAAATCTCGTCACCAAGTAATCAAGAAGCTGCAGGCGGAGCTACCGCGCGGGGCGCCGTTCGATCTGGCCACCCTCGGCCGGTTTCAGGTATCGCCCCAGCTCGCGGCCCACTATGCCGACGGGGGCTGGCTCGTGCGCTTGGCGCAGGGCGTCTACGCTTTCCCCAATGACGAGTTTGGCGTCTACGGGGCACTCAAGTTCCTGCAGCGGCGGGTGCCCGGATTGCATGTCGGCGGCAAGAGTGCCCTGGCGCTGCAGGGCGTCAGGCACAACCTGGGCAGCCGGGACACCCTCGTTCTGTGGGGCGACAGCCGCTACGCGCTACCGGCCTGGTTCACCTCCCGCTTTCCAGCCCGCTACGTCCACGCCCACCTGTTCGAGTGGCCAGACACGTCACTGGCCAGCAAGACCTTGATGACACCTCCGGGCAGTCCCGAGGAGCTAAAGGTGGCGGTTTCGGAGCGGGCCGTTCTGGAGCTGCTTTACGAAGCCGGCACGAAACAAAGTCTGGAAGAGGCGCGCAATCTCTTCGACGGCTTGCGCAGCCCTCGCAAGGACATGCTCGGACAGCTGCTGTCCTGTTGCACCAGCGTGAAGGCAGTGCGCTTGTTCCTCACTTGGGCGCGCGAGACCAACTTCGTGGACGTGGATGCGCTGCTGGCGCACCACTCGGTCCGCAGCGGTAGTTCAACACGTTGGATGAGCCGAATGGACGACGGAACCTTGTTGAGCCTGAAACCTCATGGATAAAGCCTACGCCGACACGGTTCGTCTGCTGCTGTCCGTCGCGCCAGACGTGTTCGCAAGCGACGTCTTCGCCATGAAGGGTGGCACGGCTATCAACCTATTCGTGCAGGACATGCCGCGGCTGTCGGTGGATATCGATGTCGTGTACCTGCCTTGGCAGACCCCACGGGACGAAGCGCTGCAGGCGATCAATCAGGAGCTGGCGGCCATCGCCACCCGTGTCGCACCGCTGGGTGTGCAGACTCGCCTGGTTCGCTCCAAGGACTTGGGAGACACCAAGCTGATCGTCGAGAACGACTCCAGCCAGGTCAAGGTGGAGGTCAACGTCGTGTTTCGCGGTAGCGTCCTCCCGACCGAGCGACGGCCGCTAAGCAGTCGAAGCAGCGACCTGTTCGGCGTTGAATTCGAGTTGCCGATGCTGGCAAGAGACGAGTTGTACGCCAGCAAATTGGTCGCCGCGCTGGACCGGCAGCATCCGCGCGACCTGTTCGACGTATGGCAACTCTACGAATCGGGAGGCATCAGCGATGGCATGGTCGAGTGCTTCGTGGTGTACCTCGCAGGACACAACAGGCCGCCCCATGAAGTGCTATTTGGCAACGACAAGGACGTCGCGGCCGAGTATGAGCGGGCCTTTGTCGGCATGACTGAGGTGGACAGCTCGCTGGACACGCTCCTGCAAGCACGCAGGCAGTTGCGAAGCGAATTGCCGCAGCGACTGACGGCTGCGCAGCGGCAATTCCTGACCGGCCTGGTGCGAGCGGAACCCGACTGGTCCTTGCTGCACTGTCAGCATGCGGCGCAACTACCCGCTCTGCGCTGGAAGCTCAGCAACCTAGAAACCTTCCGGCAGCGCCGACCAGAAGACTTCACGAAACAGGCGGAGATCCTCGAAGGGCTCTTGGGCAAGACTTGACACGCCCCGAAGTTGCCGCTCCGAGGGGTATTCGCTAGAATGGATCACAGGAGATGGCATACCTCCTCTAACCGCCCTCCGAAGGGCTGATGATGCCTACCAAGCTCAACGTGAGCGCGGTAGGCATTTTTCTTTCCGGTTCGACCAATGCCCACCCGCTCCATGTTCTGAAGGAGCCGGAAGTGAACGAATCGTCACGCTTTCCAGGGCTCGCGATTGCGACCGCGAGCGATGAGCCCCCTCCAGGCTCGAGGAGTGCGCTCGCATTCCTGGGCTGCCCGGAGCTGCGGCCATGAATGGCTGCTTCCTGCGCTTCTACGTCCACGAGGATCAGCGCATCCATCGCACGCTGCTGTGGGAGTGGCTCCTGCAACAGGCGAACAAGCTGGGCATCCGAGGCGGGTCCGCCTTCCGGGCAATGGCCGGCTTCGGCAGCCACCACGTCCTTCATGAAGATCACTTCTTCGAGCTGGCCGGCACCTTGACCGTGGAGGTCGAGTTCATCGTCACCGACGACGAGGTGGACCAGCTGCTCGCGCTGCTGCGGAAGGAAAACGTGCGCGTGTTCTACGCACGCATTCCCGCGGTTTTCGGCGTCATCAACCCAAAACAAGGCGACCCCACGAACGGCGGTGTGTTGCCCAAGGAAGGCTCACCATGACCGAAATCTGGGCTCAGGCCGCGCTCTGGCTAGGACTGGCATTGATCGCCACACTGTTGTCGATCTGGCTGAAGGTAGCCACAGCGCTCTCGGAAATCGTCGTCGGCACGATTGCGCAGTTGATCATCGGCGCGCTGCTCGGAAGCACGATCCTGGCAGGCGATGCCTCCTGGCTCAAGTTCCTCGCCGGGGCCGGTGCCATCGTGCTGACCTTTCTGGCCGGCGCGGAATTGGACCCGGTGGTCTTCAAGCGGCAGTGGAAGGAGGCCTGCGCTGTCGGCTTCATCAGCTTCCTGGTGCCATTTCTCGGCTGTGCCGCCATTGCCCGGTTCGCGCTCGGTTGGTCGGGTCAGGCAAGCTGGCTCGCAGGCATCGCGATGTCCACTACCTCCGTCGCCGTTGTGTACGCGGTCATGCTGGAGTTCGGACTCAATCAGACGAACTACGGCAAGACGGTCCTGGCCGCCTGCTTCGTGACGGACCTGGCTACCGTCGTCGCCCTCGGCCTGCTGTTCGCGCCATTCAGCATGCGCACCCTGATCTTCCTAGGGGCCGGCGTGGTCGTCTTCATTGTTTTGCCCATCATTACGCCGTGGTTCTTCCGCCGTTTCGGTGGTCGGCCGTCAGAGCTGGAAGCAAAGTTTTTGATGTTGTGCCTATTCGGCATGGGCGCACTCGCCACCTGGGCAGAAAGCGAAGCCGTGCTGCCTGCTTACCTGATCGGCATGGTGCTGGCGGGCACCGTCGGCAAGGACCATGTGCTGGTCCGGCGCCTGCGCACGCTGACCTTTGGTTTGCTGACCCCGTTCTATTTCATTCGTGCCGGTTCGCTGGTGTCCATCCCCGCACTCGTGGCAGCGCCTGCGGCGATGCTGGTGCTGCTCGTCGCCAAGATGGTCACAAAGATCGTCGGTGTCTATCCGGTCACACGCGCCTACAAGGCGCCGCGCGGCGAGGCCGCCTATACGACCATGCTCATGTCCACAGGATTGACCTTCGGCACGATCGCGGCGCTGTTCGGCCTATCGCACAACGTCATCACCCAGGCACAGTATTCGGCCCTGGTGGCGACGGTCATCCTGAGCGCCGTAGTGCCGACGCTCGTCGCCAACGCCTTCTTCCTGCCGCGCCACTTGATCGACAAGGTTCCGGCGCAGCCCGATGAAGCCGCCGCCATCGGTGAAGGGAGCGGCGCTCCTGTGAGGAGAGCATCATGATCCACAAGATCCTACTTGGGCATGACGGGTCGGCATCCGCCGACCAGGCATACGGCTTCGCCGTCGACCTGGCAAAGCGCTACGGCGCCGAACTACACGTGCTGGTCGTGGCACGCCCCCCGGAGTTCGGTGACGAAGTGGAGGCGGAAGCTGCCATCGAGGATGCGCAGCGCCGCTACCACCACGTCCTCTCGGCGCTGAGAGTGCGCCTAGCCAACGATGGCCTGAGCGCACAAGCCCAGCTCGTCGTCGGCCATCCCGCAGAGCAACTGGTGCGTTATGCGGAGCAGCACCGCATCGACCACATCGTCGTTGGCCACCGCGGACACACGCTGTTCGAGCGCTGGCTGATCGGCTCGATTGCGCGTCAGGTCGTGGCCTACGCGCCCTGCGCGGTCACCATCGTGCGGCAGAGCAGTCCATCGCCTGCATGAGGCCTTCCAGTGCTCCTCGGCCGCATGTCACGTGCCGCCGAGAGCGTTTCCACCGCTGTAGCGCGGGCGTGCCTCCGACGCCGTAACCCGGTACCATACAAACTTTGTGTAACGGTCGCTACATGGTGAATGATGCAAACGACGACGTCCGCTTGGCTCCTTCTGACCTACAAGGTTCCGAGTGAACCGTCAAAGGTGCGCGTGGCCATCTGGCGGCGTATCCGCAGCCTGGGGGCGGTCTATATCCAGAACAGCATCTGCGTGCTGCCGGCAACCACCGAGCACCAGCGTCAATTACGCATGGTCCAAAGCGAGATCGAGCGTGGTGGCGGAGACGCCGTCATCTTCGAGACGCTGGCGCTTGACCCCAAGCAGGAGGAGCGTGTCGTCGCCTACTTCAAGAAGGACCGGGAACAGGACTATGAGGAATTCCTGGACAAGTGCGCCGACTACAAGAAGGAGGTCGCGAAGGAAGTCGATGCGGACCACTACACCTTTGCGGAACTCAAGGAAAACGACGAAGACCTCAAGAAGCTGAAGAACTGGCTGGAGCGCATCAAGACCCTGGATTTCTACGGTGCGCCGGCGCGTGAAACCGCCGAAAAGCAGCTGGCGGAGTGCGAATCGTTGCTCGATGCCTATGCGGCCGAGGTCTTTGAACGCGAGCAGAACTCGAAGGCGCCGTTGAAGGGCAATCCGCGCATCGGTGTCAATGCGCCGCCCGCGGCCAAGAAGGCCCCTCGCAAAACGACTCGGAAGAAGACGTGATCTTCCGCCGCGCTTTCCTCACAAAAGCGGTAGGTCAGCCTGGTACCGCCGCCGTGCCGAACACCTGCGCATAGAGATCCTGACCAAAGCTGGTCGATAGCGCCTCACCTACGACCAACTTGAAGGAGCGGGACCCGTCCTCTCGTCGTTCGGCACGCAGGAACAACGTATCTGCCCGGTGCTCGGCCGCGAGCCGGTGCGCAAAGTCGAACAGGTGCGTGACGGCGACGACCATGATGCGCCGCTCGCGCAGCGCGCTCACCGTTTGGCGTGCGATCTCCGACCCCTCGCGCTCGTTGGTTGAGGCGAAGGATTCGTTGGACAGGAACAGGCCGCCTGGCCGGATGGCATCGGCAATATCGTTCAGCCGCGCCAGCTCCTCGTCCAGCTTGCCGCTCTTGAGCGAAGCGTCCTCTTCTCGCTTGTAGTGCGTGAAGAGGCCGGTGCAGCGCTCACCGACATATGCCTCGGCGCAGACGAACATCCCGGCCTGCATCATCAACTGCGCGACACCGTAGGCCCGCAGAAAGCTGGACTTGCCCCCTTGGTTCGCACCCGTCACGACGATGAGGCCGCGACCCTCGGCTTCAACGGCATTGCCAACGACGGCTGCGCCCATCTTGAGAACCAAGCAGGCGTCGCGAAGGTCCTTGCAAGCAAACTGCAACGCGCCCGGCTCGGCCATGCCGGGCAAGCACCACGGGGCCTGGGCGGCGGCCAGCTTCTCGTGCAGGTTGAGGCAGGCCACGTAGAACGCCAACTCGGTGCGCAGCATCTGGAAGAAGCTCAGGACGTGATCGCAAGACTGCGCGAGCGCGTTGGACACCAGGTTGACGCCGCGATCCTGAAGTTCGCTGAGGAAGCGAGCACCGGCCTCGTCCCGCTCGTGCAGGTGGAACCCGAATTCCGGCGGCCCTCTGCGGAGCCACCGTTGCCAGAACGGACGCTTCTCGGGCGGCAGGCGCAGCACGTGGTGGATGCCTTCGTTACCGCGTCCGAGCGATGCGCTGATAAGCACTCCACCGTCGAACTTCAACGTCTTCAGGTGACGCTGCACAGTAGCAAGGTAGTCGTCGGCGAATTCGGCCCGCAGCATGGCAAAGAGCGCGCTGAATCCCGGCGACCCGAACGTCGCGCCCTCGCGCTCCGCGAAGGTCCGCAGCTTTCGCAGCATGCCGACCAAGAACTGCATCAGGTCGACCGAACTGTGGAGAACACCGCTCGGGTAGTTCATGAAACTGCCGAACCAGTGCTTCTTGCGGCCTTCGATCGTCTCGACTGCCAGGGCGTAGAGCGCGCGCAGTTCGGTCGGATGAGCAAGCGCGTCCATGAGCGCCTGTTGGCGATGCCGCACAGTTGCCGCGTCAGTATCCAGCGCCAGCAAGGTCGCCTTGCGCGCGATGTCGAGCAGAAAATCGTCGTCACCCGCCATGGCCGTCCACAAGGTGGACAGTTCGAGGTCCTGCGAGAGCGTAGCGGCATTCACCGGGACCGGTCGGTCGCCGTCGAAGTCGCGATCCGGGTGCATCAACAAGGCTTTCATGGCGGTATCCGTTTCTTCAGCCAGTCGCCGGTGACGTGGTATTTCTCGGCGATGGCCAGGGCATGCGCCAGGCCGTCAGCCGGCCGCCGTTCGAGCCTAAAGCTGCGCGCCGTCGGGTCTACCGGATCGATCGCGGCAACCATGCTCACCACCGAAGGCGAGAAGCTGGCAAGCTCGTCGAGGAAGGTCACGCAGACCGTGATGGCGTCGAGCAGGGCGAGCCGCTTGAGCACTTCGTCCCCAAGGTACAAGGCGTCTTCCAGCGTGGTCGACGAAAAAATCTCGTTGATCACCACGATCGAGCGCGGCGTCGTCTGGGCCAGGATGTGGTGCATGCGCACCAGATCGTCATGCAGCTTGCCGCGCAGATTGCGAATGTCTTCTTCGCGCTCGAAGTGAGAGAACATTCGATCGAAGAGAAACAGCTGGGCCTGCGCGGCCGGCACCGAGCAGCCGATACAGGCGAGCCAGTGAAGCTGGCCGAACATGCGCGCGAAGGTCGTCTTGCCACCTTGGTTCGGGCCGGTGATGACGATCATCCTTTCCTCGCCATGAAGATTGAAGTCATTGCAGACGATGGACTGCTGTTCCCCAAGCAGGCGGCGGCCCAGGGCCAGATCGAAGCCCGAGTGCACCTCGATGTCCTTCGTTGCGTTCGACACGTCGGGATAGTCGAACGCCAGGCCCGCACGTTTAAATGGGGCGATGAAGTCGAGCCAGCCTATGTAGAAGTGGATCTCACGGTCGAAGCGCTCCACCTGCGGATCAACGAAGACCTGGTGCTCTTGGCGGAATATCGACAGTGCGCCGAACACCTCTGGGTTCAGCCGGGCGACGCAATCCAGTACCTGGGCCTCGATGTGGTTGAGCCCCACAGTGACGGGCAGCTTGGCTAGGTAGTCCTTCACCGCGCCTCGCCGGAATTTCGCGAATGTCTGCTCGATCTCGGCGGTGTAGTCCGGCTCGTCGGCATAACGACGGACCGAGACGTCGGCGCCTTCGATCGTGACGGTATAGGTGATGGCTGCCAGATCGCGCTCCAACCATGCCGCCTGTTCCATCAACCGCGTGAAGGACGAGGACTGTGAGTAGCGCTCGATGTACTCGCGCCAGCGTCGCAGCCCGCGCGAACGCAGAAGCAGCGAGGTCAACTCCTGCCTCAACGTCGTGATGGCCTCGCCATAGCGTTGGACCGCACCAAGATGCCAGCGGTTGCGCTCGTGTTCGTTATAGCTTTTGGTCGCCAGGGGCAGTTGTTGGCGCATGCCCACGAGGCGATCGGTAAAGCCGCGCACGGCGGCCATGATGTCCGGCTGTTCGAGGTCACGCATCACCTCCTGCCGGTACACGATGGCGTCCTCAGAGGAGAGACTGGCGTGAAAGAACCCTCCGAGGTCGTAGTCCTTCCAAGGCGAGACGACGGCCTCTACGATCTGGTCCAAGCCGAGGTCGTGAAAGCAGTCTGGCTGCTCCGCCGTGTGCACGCTGGCGCCTTCGCCCAGGATGCTCTCAAACGGGATTGCCTTGTCCAGGCCGCGATCGACCTCACGGGCGCGTGGAAGAGTTGAGCTAGCGGTGGCGTCCATGATTGTTCTATGCACCGATGAACCGCGCACGGGCTCCGAGTTCCCGCTCGATTGTCAGCAGCCGGTTGTACTTGGAGACCCGCTCGCCGCGGCATATCGAGCCGGCTTTGATGCGGCTGCTGCCCATCGCGACAGCGAAGTCTGCGAGGAAGTTGTCGCACGTCTCCCCTGAACGGTGTGAGACCACGGCCTCCCACCCCGCGTGCCGGCACAGTTCGATCGCTTTCACGGCCTCCGTCAACGTGCCGATCTGATTGAGCCTGATCAGCGCCGCGTTGCACACCTTTTCCTCGATACCGCGCTCGATGAAGCGGGTGTTGGTCACAAGGAGGTCGTCGCCGACGATCTGGATACTCTCACCCAGCTCCGCCGTCAGGGCTTGAAAGCCGTACCAGTCGCTTTCGGCCAGCGGGTCCTCAATTGAGACGATCGGGTACTTCGCAACCCAGGCCCGGTACATTGCGGTCAGCTCGCTGCTCGTCTTGGTGCGATAGTCCGTGCGCCACAGCTTGTAGCGGCCGTCCTGATGAAAAGAACTCGCCGCCACGTCGAGTGCAAGGGCGATGTCTTTCCCGGGCCTGTAGCCGGCGCGCTCGATGGCCTCAATGACCAAATCGAACGCCTCCTCATTGCTGCGCACTAGAGGCGCGAAGCCTCCTTCGTCGCCGACCGCCACCGTGAGGCCACGGCTGCTCAGCAGCCGTTGCAGGGCGTAGAACGTCTCGGCCACGTATCGCAAGGACTCCGCAAAATTCGGGGCGCCGAGCGGGACGATCATGACCTCCTGCACATCGAGACCACTGTCGGCATGCTTTCCGCCATTCACGACGTTGGCCATCGGCACTGGCAGGCGTGTGGCCTGTCCGCCGCTCAAATAGGCGTAGAGGGGCAACTGTTGACTGCGAGCAGCGGCGCGAGCACATGCCTGCGAAACCGCAAGCATGGCGTTTGCGCCCAGACGCCCCTTGTCTGCAGTTCCATCCAATTCGATCAGGCGCTCGTCCAGGCGTTCCTGATCTGTTGGGTCCATTCCGCACAAGGCGGGTGCAATGAGATCGCGGATGTTCGACACCGCTTGCTGCACGCCTCTACCTGCATATCGGAGCGGGTCGCGATCGCGCAGCTCCACGGCTTCATGAGCACCGATGGATGTGCCGGAAGGTACCGATGACGTGGATCGCATACCGTTGGACAACGCGACGCTGGCCTCCACCGTGGGATAGCCGCGGGAGTCGAGGATCTCCATTGCATCGATGGCAGTGATGTGCAGGCTTTGCATAAGTGTTTGGCGTCTCAATTCATCGGTTTACGCCCATGCCAAATTGACGAGGCGTTTGGCGCTGTGGAGATAGGATTCCGATTGCATCTCCTCAATTCTTGAGACGGTCCGAGCAAATTCCTCAGCCAACGGACCTTGCTCATACAGCTGGCTGGGTGGAACAGCCGCCGACATAATCAATTTGATGTTGTGGTCGTAAAGGACGTCGATGAGCCAGACGAATCGGCGAGCGGCAGCGCCAGCTTGAGGCGTCAACTGAGGCACTTCGGACAGGATGATGGCTTTGAAGCGACTGGCAAGTTGTAGATAGTCGTTCTGCGAATAAAAGCCTTCACACAGGCTTTGAAACGAAAACCATCCAATGTCGTTGGCGCGCCTATGGGCCTTTATTTCCCGGCCATCGACCTTCAATGCCGAGGTGTCGTCGGGGGCCTCCGCAAGCGCTTCAAAAATGCGCTCCAGCTCTGCGTTTGTGCTGTCTCCGATCGGCGAGAAGTAGGTTTTCAACCGAGTCATCATGTGCTCGCGATAGTCAATCCCGCCATCGACGTTGATGACCTGCAGCCGCTCCTTCAATAGCGAAATGGCAGGAAGAAAGCGGTCTCGATTCAAACCATCGCGGTAGAGGTCGTCCGGCGGGTAGTTCGAGGTCGTGATGATCTGGACGTGATGCTCAAATAGCTTGAGCAGAAGGCGGTAAAGAATCATGGCGTCGGCAATGTCCGACACATGAAATTCGTCCAGGCAAATGAGGTGATATCGCGATGCGAGGAGCTGTGCCAACGCATCCAACGGCTCGGCCTCTCCCTGCAGGTCTACGAGCGAGCCGTGTACGTCGTGCATGAACTCGTGAAAATGAATCCGAGTCTTCTTTTTCACGGGAGCAACTTCGTAGAAGCAGTCCATCAAAAGCGTCTTGCCTCGCCCGACGCCGCCCCACATGTAGATTCCCTGCGGGGTGGCCGGGTGAATGACAAAGCGCTTCAATGGATTCGCGATGATCGCTTCGTAGGCTTCCCAATCCTCGTAACTTTGCTGCAGGCGTCCGACCGCCGCAATTTGCGCGGCGTCCGGCGAGAGGCCACGCGCCTTGCAAACCCACTGGAAGTGCTCGGCGACATTCATACGTCCGCCTCGCTGCGCTCCGGAGCCGTCTCCCTGGCCGGGTTCCGATGGAGGACAGGGGACGGCGAGGGCAGCATGTGCTCGCGGCTCCATCGCTGGGCCGACAGCCCTTTCACCGCACGCTTGGCGGCCAGGAGCTGATGCACGGAGATCCAACCGCGCTCGAATGCCTGCGCACTGCCGGCCATGTAGACGCGCCAGACGCGGTAGGTCTGGTCCCCCACGAGGTCGATGGCATCGTTGCGGTTCGCATCCAGCCTCTCTACCCAGTGCGAGAGGGTGCGCGCATAGTGAGGGCGCAGCCCCTCCACGTCGAACACTTCGAGCTGCTGGGACTCCATCGCCGCGGCCGCTTGCGCCATCGTTGGCAGTTCGCCGTCCGGGAACACATAGCGGTCGATGAACTCGCCGGCACCGTCGCGCACGGCTTCGTCTCCGGCTCGGTTCGTGATTCCGTGGTTCAGCACCAGGCCATCGTCGGTCAGCAGCCGATTGATGGTGCCGAAGTAAACCGGCAGATTGCGGATGCCAACATGCTCGAACATGCCCACCGACGCGATCTTGTCGAACACACCCTGACCCCGGATGTGGCGGTAATCTTGCAGGCGCACATCGATGGAGTCCTGAAGCCCCAGCTCTCGGACGCGCTCGCGCACGTGCTGATACTGCCGCTCGCTGAGGGTCACGCCGGTCGCCTTCACGCCGTAGTGCCGGTGAGCCCATAGCAGCAAGGCGCCCCAGCCACATCCGATGTCGAGAAAGCGGTCGCCTGGCTTGAGCTGCAGCTTGCGGCAGATCAGATCGAGCTTGGCTTCCTGTGCCTGCTCCAAGGTTTCCGAGCCGCTCGGAAAGTAGGCGCAGGAATAGACCATCTGCCGATCGAGCCACAGCCGATAGAACTCGTTGGAAACGTCGTAGTGGTGGGCAATGGCCCGCTTGTCGCTGGCCGGGCTATGACGCCAGGGTCTCCAGCCAACGAATCGGCTGAGCAGGCGTCGATGTGCGCCCCCGGCACTCGCCAGCTCGATCGCCAGCCGAACGATGTCCGGGGCCGTCCCTTCGACGTCGATGTCACCGTGGATGTAGGCCCGTGCCAGCACACCGAGATCGGGCGGCATGAGCTTGAGCGCTGCGCTCGGATGAGGCATGCGCAAGGTGACTGCGGCCGGACCGCTGCCGAGCGTTTCGACGCGACCGTCCCAAAATTGCAGCCCCAGCGCAAGCCCGCTGTCCGCGACAAGCGGGCGCAGCGCTTCCACGATGGATGACGAAGGGATTGATGAACTCATGCATGCCTCCTGGAATCTGACCGACGTGTCGGTACGTTGGAAGATCCAGGTAGCAGTGCAACCGCTCAGAGTAGCCTGCAAATGCGCCGGTCAACATTTCCGGGGAGAAATCCTCGGAGGTGTTTATGGCGATGCAACAGCTCAGCACTTTTCTCATGACGGCACTACACACCCGGAATCGGGTCTGTAGGCATCATCAGCCGGCTGGCGGTTTCCTTCGACTAGCATCGAAGGTGGAGGAATGCCATCTCCTAGCCGTCACTATACCCTGATCGGATTCGATCCGTCCAGGCAGGACTTTAGGCCGCCTGGCTACTCAACAGCCGAGGGCATTGACCACCCTTTGAATCGCCGAACAGCCTCAAGCCACACGGTTTCACCACCGGGGCTCAACAAGGCCTTCTGCAAGGTTTCCAGGTGGGCCGCATGCAAACGACCAAGAAATGGACGCACGATGTCCGGCGGCGCCACTGGCAGGATGTGGGCCAGATGTTGCAGACACAGGCCATGGCCTCGCGCGAGGAGCTCGCGATAACGCGCGTGACGCATGAGGTCGAGAAATGTGCCCGATGCGCGTTCCAAGGCAATGGCCTCCGCTTCGCAGCCTCTGCAACGCAGGATGAACCTTTTGCCCGGCTGTATCCCCGCAGCGGAGGCTTCCCGCCGACGCCGGCGCGGACGGTACCAGACCGGCTTTGGCTGCTCGGCAAGTGCCAGCTCGCGCACGATGCCGGCCACTTGCTGCCTTGCCTGTTCGGCCAGTCCGGAAAGCGCGAAAGACGCAACGCGCGCGACCAGGTCCGGGCGCCCTAGCCGGGCCGCCTCGCATACATGGCGCTTGCAGCACGGCGCGAACAGCCACAGGCACCCTGCGGCCACGTCGTCCGCAGCCCAGCGAAGTCCCTCCAGCCAATGCGAGCTGGCATCGCCGATGGCCACGCACACCGGACAGGCATAGGGATCGCCAAGGAACCCGTTCATGGGCTTGGGAGCAGTGCCTGCGTTGGCCTGCAAGAACTTTTCCGAGACTGAGGAAGAATGGCCTAGAAGCGCCAGCGCCTGGGACAGTGCACCCCTCGGCGAGCGCTCCAGACTTCGGCCAGCTGCGAGCAGAACATCCAGGTGTTGCTGTAGAGCTTGGCCGCGGGGCTCGATAGCCAATCGCCCAACGAACGTCTCGAAGTGAGACCAGCACAGTGCATCCACGTCTTCGGCAGGCCCCATGGTCTCCAGCCATCGCTTGCGAATCAGTGACAGAGCTTTGGCGGCCGCTGCGTCCTCGGCCGAACAAGCCGGGCAACGGTGCCCTGCCGAGAAGAATAGGTGCTGGCATCGTTCGTCGATCACCGACTGCTGAAGCAACGGGCGGATCTTCGCGATGGCGCCCGAATAGGCGCGGGCGACCTGCTTCGCATACACCCCGTCATTGATGAGCGTTTGCCCATGCCGGCTGCAGAAGCCAAGGCCATCCGCGATCAGTTCGCTGATCGCGGCGACAGAGGCTCCCGCGCCAAAAGTCTTGCTGAAGTAGGCATCGGAACTCGACTTGGCCGCTTCGCAAGCGGGACAGCACCGGCGGGAAGCATGCGCACGCACTTCAAGCTGTTGAGGGCTCGAATCGGATACGGCCTGGCCCCGCAGTTCGTTGAACATGCTCGATCTAACCCTCCGCCATATGCAGGTGGCCCAGCCCACGCTCGATCAGTTCGCGACCATCACCGGACAATGCGCCCGATCGATGACGCGCTTCGCGACCGACGTCTCCGCGAGTCGCTGCATCAGTCCCCGCCGACGATGGCCAATCACGAGCAGATCGGCGTCAAGCCGCTTCGCCACGCGAACGATTTGCTCGTGAGGATTGCCCTCAGCGACTTCAGTTCTCAGATCAAGGTCCATGTTGCTCTCGCGAGATCGGAGCTGCTCCAGGAGAGCCTTGAACTCCTTGACCTGCATGTCCATGGCCACGCGTGTTTCGACTTCCGGCGTCCATGCCACAGCAACGACGTGCAGTGCCTGTCGTTCGGCCCTCGCCAGGCGAGCCGCCTGTTCAAACGCCGATTCGGCCGATGGCGTTCCGTCGTAGGCCACCAGGATCTTGTTGAACATGACCAAACTCCTTACTTCGCCTCTTGGGGTGCTCCTGGCTCATCAGGCGAACCCACTTCGCCGATCTCAATCGGAGCCTTGATGTAGAACAGGGTCAGCTTCTCGGTGGACAGCTGATCCAGCAAGCGCTGCGCGTCGGCTTCGGTCAAAGCAAAGCCAACTTCGACCGGCAGGTCGCCTGCCAGTTCAAAGAAGTGGTCCTCGTGCAGCTGACCATGGCGACCGTATCCGGCAATGGCTCGAAAGGCAGTCCCACCGTGGATGCCGATCGCCTTCGCCTGCTCCAGCAACCACTCGTAGGTGAGGATTCCGTGGTGCTTGTTGCTCTCTTGCACGAAAAACTTGAGGTAAACGCCTTGCATGTATGACTCCCTTTGTCAGTACGTTTGCTTGTCGGGAATGACGCCGCGCACACCACCGCGTGGGTTCGGCGTGTCGCCGAGGTACCGCGGTATCAGGTGCACGTGGACGTGCGGAATGGTCTGACCAGAGGCAAGACCGATGTTGACGCCCACGTTGAAACCATCGGGCGCATACTCGCGCGCCAGCCACGCCTTGGCCTCTAGCAGCAACGCCATGAGGCTTGCGCGCTCCGTGGCAGTCGCCTCAAAGAAGTCCGCGACGTGGCGGCGAGTGATGATCAGAAGGTGACCGGACGCTACCGGATTGATGTCACGGCGGACCATCGCATGCTCGTTAGCGAGCAAGTCATCGCCGCGAGCACAAAAGGGGCACGGTCCAGCCGCGATGGGGTCGGTCAATGTCGAGCGAATAGCGCGTTGACGATGAGGATGCCCAGGGCGGTCATGAGCAGCGATCCGAACAAATGAAGACTCGCTGCTCCAATTCCCCACCAATACTCTTTGCGTCCGATGAGGGTGACGATCTCTAGGGAAAAGGTCGAGAACGTGGTCAATCCTCCGATGAAGCCCGTGATGACCAGCAAGCGATACTCCGGTGGAAGGCTGGCACTGTGGGTGAAGAATGCACTGGCCAAACCGATCAGCATTCCTCCGACCAGGTTCACCGCGACCGTCCCCATGGGGACGGTCGGGAAGAGCGGGTTCAGCAAGACGCCGAGCCACCAGCGGAGCAAGCACCCGACTCCGCCGCCTCCGAACACCGCAATGACAGATAAAAGACGAGTCATGTTGCTCCTTCTTTGCCGATGGGACACTGGTCAGGAGGCATGGTTTTGAGAGCGAGGCTTGCTCCCTGGAAACACGTGCCTTGGGACCACGATGCCGGCGTACCGTGACGGTCAGGCGCATCGCACCTCCACGCACAGCATGGTTCGGCCTCGGCGCTGGACGCGCAATGGCCGAGGCGGGTGCTTGGCATCGATTCGTCGGGAGAGCTTCTAAACGCATCAGCGCGACCTTGATGTGGAATACACCAGATCGGCGAGCGAGGCAAACAAGCACCTACAGCGCCCCGATCGGGACCTGTAGGCATCATTAGCCCCAAGGGGCGGTTTCCCTGGGCGTTGCACCTAGGGCGGAGGCATGCCATCTCCCTGCTCCAAGTATAGCAGTCTTACCCCCTCAAATGGGAGCTGGCCCAAGCCGCATTGATCGAAGCGCAGCCGCCACTGGCGCGGTATATCCGATCGGGGCCAAAGGGCTGTGAAGGGCCAAGGGAATGGACCCAAGGGGAAAGGCCCTACCCGAAAAGGCCAAAAGGCTCGACCGCTTCCGATTCCTCTGGGCATCTCATGTTTCCGTTCTTCCAAAGAAAAAGGTCATCCCCGGCGATGGCGGCCTCCACACCGTCTCAGTCCCCTGGAACGGGGCTGATCTCTCCTGAGCGGGCATCGGTGCTGTTGGCCACGCCGCGGCGGCAACGGCTGCTCGACCACATCTGGCAGCGCACCTCCCTGTCCCGCAAACAGTTCGCGACCCTCTACCTCTCGCCGCTGGAGCGCTACGCCGAGCTGGTCCAGCAGTTTCCCGCTTCGGAAAGTCACCATCACGCCTATCCGGGCGGCATGCTGGACCATGGCCTGGAGATCGTGGCCTATGCGCTCAAGCTACGGCAGTCCCACCTGATGCCGGTAGGCGCTGCGCCGGAGACTCAGGCGGCCCAAGCCGAGGCGTGGACCGCCGCCACGGCCTACGCCGCACTGCTGCACGACATCGGAAAGATCGCGGTCGATCTGCAGGTCGAGTATGCCGATGGCTCGACCTGGCACCCATGGCACGGCCCGCTGCGGCATGCGTATCGCTTCCGCTACAGGCAGGACCGGGAATACCGGCTCCATGGTGCGGCCACCGGCCTGCTGTACGCCCGCCTGCTCGATGCAGCCATTTTCGACTGGCTCAGCGGCTATTCCGATCTGTGGTCCGCGTTGCTGTACGTGCTGGCTGGGCAGTACGAACATGCCGGCATCCTTGGCGAACTGGTGACCCGGGCCGACCAGGCATCAGTTGCGCAAGAACTCGGCGGCGATCCCGCGAAAGCCATGGCCGCTCCGAAACATGCCCTACAGCGCAAACTGCTCGACGGGCTGCGTTTCCTGCTCCGCGAAGAGTTCAAGTTGAACCAGCCACAAGCCTCGGACGGCTGGCTGACCCAGGATGCCCTCTGGCTGGTAAGCAAGACCGTCTCGGACAAACTACGTGCCCATCTGCTGTCTCAGGGCATCGATGGCATTCCTAGCAGCAACACGGCTGTGTTCAACGTGCTGCAGGACCACGGCATCGTCTTGCCCACGCCCGACGGCAAGGCGATCTGGAAGGCCACGGTGACGAGCGAAGTCGGCTGGACGCACAGCTTCACCTTTTTGAAACTCCCGCCAGCAATGATTTGGGAATTGGCCGATCGGCCGGTGCCGTTCGCAGGGCGTGTCCAAGTCGATGCAGATCAAGAACAGGCACCGCAGCCGTCGATGCCCAACACCCCCGAGATGCAGCGTGCCCAGGCTCAAGAGATCGATACGCCGGGCATGACGCCACCGGCTGAAACGAACATCGCGGCTGGCGTCGACGCGTTGCTTGACCTGTTGGACTTGGAGCCTTCATCCACTGCAACTGGCCCGGCATCGACGCCGAATCACGAGCCCGAGCCGAGGCCGGCAGAAGGAGGGGCGCCGTCAACGGCTTCGCCCGCCAAAGCACCCTCAAGCGTTCACGGTGCCCCTTCAGGCGAGCATTTCGTGACTTGGCTGCGCGAGGGTATCCAGGTTCGCAAACTGATCATCAATGACGCGAAGGCGCTGGTGCATACCGTGGCCGATACCGCCTACCTGGTCAGTCCTGGCGTCTTCCAGCGGTATGCCCAGGAGCACCCGCAGGTGGCGGCAATGGCCAAGCAGGATGACGTAGAGGGCTGGCAGTGGGTTCAAAAGCGCTTCGAGAAGCTGGCATTGCACCGCAAGCACGCCAGTGGTCTGAACATTTGGACCTGCGAGGTCACAGGTCCGCGCAAATCACGTCGGCTGCATGGCTACCTTTTGCAGACTCCGAACTGCCTCTTCGCGGAGCCTCCGCCCAACAATCCGTTTCTTCGCGTCGATGAGAAGTCGCCTTGAATTTCATCGCGCATGCAAGTGAGGGCCGGAGGGGACGCTATGGGGTCGTCCTTCCGAAGAACATCATCTTGCATTCGTCGAGAAGGAAGATCGCGCCGACGACAAGCAGAAACAGGATGGACAAGGCGGTTCCAGATATCGGCTCCGCCAACAGTCCGAAGTACGCCATCAGTGACGCGATGACTGCGTTGCCAATCGTTGCCGCGGCAACCCAGGCGCTTGGCATGGAAGACCAGAACCGCCCCCGGACACGTGTCAGATAGATCGTCGCCTGCGCTGAGTAAATGAGGTAGACGAAGATCAACGTCTGGGTCTGTGGGATCGACATGGCCCATCGGTCCCGCGCAGCCCAAACGACGGCGAAGCCAAGGAGCAGCCATCCCGCAGCGAGAATACCTGCGATCTTGCTAATGGCCCCGATGCTCCACTGCTCCGGTGCCTGCGAGATCCCGGCGCGGTCCGTGGCGAGCGTAATGGTGACCACATCGTTCAGCACCACGAGCACGGCAATCAACGCCAGCGACGTTACGAAGAAGCCTGTGGCCATATAGCCGAAGGTCAGCAGAACAGCCAGTTCGATCGTCCGCGCGATCTTGGTGATCGTCCAGGTCAACATCCTTCGGTAGACTCGCCGGCCGCTGTTGATGACGGCGATCATGTCCTCCAAGCCCGGCCGCGTGAGCACCACCTGGGCGGAGCCCTTGGCGACGTCGGTCGCGCTGCTGACGGCGATGCCGACTTCGGCTTGTTTGAGCGCCGAGGCGTCATTCACGCCGTCGCCTGTCATGCCGACGACGTGACCGGCTCGTTGGAGCTTCTGCACCAGCTGGAACTTCTCTTGCGGATAGCAGCGGGCGAAGCCGTCGAAGCAGAGAGGGTCCTCCGCTTGTGCCACACCGTCGCCGAAGTGGTCTCCAAGGCCCACTTGTCTTGCGACCGCCCGAGCGGTGGCTACGGTATCCCCACTGATCATCAGCACCTTCACGCCGAGATTGCGCACCGCCTGGATGAGCGCCGGTGCATCTTCCCGCAGCGTGTCGCCGAAGGCCAGCAGCCCTCGGACGATGAGGCCGTCTTCCGGCCCGGCCGCGACGGCCAGGACACGGGCTCCAGTCGCTGCAAGCTCCTCCACGCGCTGGCCCATTCCGTCGATCGACTCGGCGATCTGCGCTACTGTCGGCGGTGACCCGAGTACGACCCGAACGGTCTGGTCGCCACGGCGCACGTAGGCCTCCGACCGCTTCAGCGCTGGATCGAACGGGACGAGTCGGAGCCGATCCAGAGGTCGCAGCCCGCGTTGGGCCAGCGCCGACAGGATGCTCAATTCCAGTTGGCTTTGCGACGCCTCGTTGCAGGCCGCTGCAGCCCATACCAGCAGTTCGGCTTCGGTATCGTCTGCAGCGAGAGGAACCAGCGCGGAGATGACCTGCCGGTTTTGGGTCAATGTGCCGGTCTTGTCAACACACAGCACATCCATGGTCGCCGCTTCCTGGACGGCGGACAGGCCGGTCACGAGGACGCCCTCCCGTGCGAGCGCGCGGGCCTCAACCGCGTTGGCGACGGTGAATGCCGCGGGCATCGTCACCGGGACCGTTGCGATCACGAGCACGAGCAGGAACGGGATCAGCGCGACCAGATCAGCGCCGCTCCATAGGGGGTCGTCTCAGAAAACGGAAAATAAAGCACGCTAAGCCGGTTGCAGCGGCCGTAGCGGCCTGAACTTGCCCGCGCCGATCTTGGCGCTGCTGCGCCAGAGGTAATCGCCGGTCAGGTTGATGTGCTCCCAGCCGAGCGGCGACAGGTACTGCAACAGGCCGTCATCGACGGCTTGACCGTGGCCACGCAAGGCGTTCGCGGCCCGCTCCAGATAGACCGTGTTCCATAGCACGATGGCCGCCGTCACCAGGTTGAGGCCGCTGGCCCGGTAGCGCTGCTGCTCGAAGCTGCGGTCGCGGATTTCCCCCAGGCGGTTGAAGAACACGGCGCGGGCCAGCGCGTTGCGCGCCTCGCCTTTGTTCAGCCCGGCATGCACGCGGCGGCGCAGCTCGACGCTTTGCAGCCAGTCCAGGATGAACAGTGTGCGCTCGATGCGTCCCAGCTCACGCAGGGCGACGGCCAGGCCGTTCTGGCGCGGGTAGCTGCCAAGCTTCCTGAGCATCAGCGAGGCCGTCGCCGTGCCCTGCTTGATCGAGGTGGCCATCCGCAGGATTTCATCCCAATGGGCGCGGACGTGCTTGATGTTGAGCGTGCCGCCGATCATCGGTTTCAACGCCTCGTAGGTGGCATCGCCCTTCGGGATGTAGAGCTTGGTGTCGCCCAGGTCACGAATGCGCGGGGCGAAGCGGAAGCCCAGCAGGTGCATCAACGCGAAGACGTGGTCCGTGAACCCTGCCGTGTCGGTGTAGTGCTCCTCGATCCGCAGGTCGGATTCGTGATACAGCAGGCCGTCGAGCACGTAGGTCGAGTCGCGCACGCCGACGTTCACGACCTTGGTGTGGAACGGCGCGTACTGGTCGGAGATATGGGTGTAGAACGTCCGCCCTGGGCTGCTGCCGTATTTCGGATTGATGTGGCCGGTGCTCTCGGCCTTGCTGCCGGTGCGGAAGTTCTGGCCGTCCGACGATGACGTGGTGCCGTCGCCCCAATGCTCGGCGAAGGGATGTCGGAACTGCGCGTTGACCAGCTCGGCCAGTGCCGCCCCGTAGGTTTCGTCGCGGATGTGCCAGGCTTGCAGCCAGGCCAGCTTGGCGTAGGTCGTGCCGGGGCACGATTCCGCCATCTTGGTCAGGCCCAGGTTGATCGCGTCGGCGAGGATCGTGGTCAGCAACAGGTTTTTGTCCTTGGCCAGGTCGCCTGACTTCAGGTGGGCGAAGTGCCGGGTGAAGCCCGTCCATTCGTCTACCTCCAGCAGCAATTCGGTGATCTTGACGTGCGGTAGGATCATCGCCGTCTGGTCGATCAGGGCCTGTGCGGTATCGGGCACCGCCGCATCGAGCGGCGTGATCTTCAGGCCCGACTCCGTGATGATGGCGTCCGGCAGCTCGTTGGCCAGCGCCATGCGGTTGACGGTGGCGAGCTGCGTTTCCAGCAGCGTCAGCCGGTCATGCAGGTACTGGTCGCAATCGGTGGCCACGGCCAGCGGCAATTCGCTGGCCTGCTTGAGGCTGGCGAATTTCGCGGGCGGCACCAGGTAGTCCTCGAAGTCCTTGAACTGGCGCGAGCCTTGCACCCAGATGTCGCCGGAGCGCAGCGCGTTCTTCAGCTCCGACAGCGCGCACAGTTCGTAGTAGCGCCGGTCGATGCCGGTGTCGGTCATCACCAGCTTCTGCCAGCGCGGCTTGATGAACTCGGTCGGCGCGTCGGTGGGCACCTTGCGGGCGTTGTCGCTGTTCATGCCGCGCAGCACCTCGATGGCGTCGAGTACGTCCTTGGCGGCGGGCGCGGCCCGCAACTTGAGCACGTCGAGAAATTCCGGCGCGTAGCGGCGCAGCGTGGCGTAGCTCTCGCCGATGCGGTGCAGGAAATCGAAGTCCTCGGGTTGCGCGAGCCGCTGCGCTTCGGTGACGCTCTCGGCGAAAGCATCCCAGGACATGACGGCCTCGATGGCGGCGAACGGATCGCGGCCCGCTTGCTTGGCCTCGATCAGCGCCTGGCCGATGCGCCCGAACAGCCGCACCTTGGCATTGATCGCCTTGCCGGATGCCTGGAACTGCTGCTGATGCTTGTTCTTGGCGGCATTGAACAGCTTGCCCAGGATGCGGTCATGCAGGTCGATGATTTCGTCGGTGACGGTGGCCATGCCCTCGATGGCGAGCGCCACCAGGGTCGCGTAACGCCGCTGCGGCTCGAACTTCGCCAGGTCGGCGGGCGTCATCTGGCCGCCCTCGCGGGCGATCTTGAGCAGCCGGTTCTGGTGAACCAGCCGCTCGATGCCGGAGGGCAGGTCGAGCGCCTGCCACGCCTTGAGGCGTTCGATGTGTTCCAGCATGTGCCGCGAGTTCGGTTTGACCGGGGATTGCCGCAGCCAGGCCAGCCACGTCGTCTTGCCGTTGTCGCGGCGCTTGAGCAGATCGTCGAGGCGACGGCGATGCACGTCCGTCAGCGGCTCAGCCAAGGCGTCGTAGAGACGCCGGTTGGCGCGGGTAATCGCTTCGGCGCTCGCCCGCTCGACGGCGTTGAGGGCGGGCACAATGACCGACTGCCGCCGCAGGTGCTCGATCAAGGCTCTGGCCAGCACGATGCCCTTGTCGGTTTGCATGGCCAGCTCGGTCAGCAACTGGACAGCCTGCCGGTAGTGGCCAATCGTGAACGGCTGGAAGCCGAACACCGTTTGCAGCTCGACCAGGTGCTCGCGTCGGGTCTGCTCACGCTGCCCGTACTCGTCCCAGCTTTCGATGCCGACCTTGAGCTGGTTGGCGACCAGTCTCAGCAATGGCGGGAACGGTGGCTCATCAGCGCCAAGGATGACGCCGGGAAAGCGCAGGTAGCAGAGCTGCACCGCGAAGCCCAGCCGATTGGCCGGGCCGCGCCGCTGCCGGATGATGGAGAGGTCGCTTTCGCTGAACGTGTAGTGACGGATCAACTCATCCTTGGTGTCCGGCAACGCCAGCAGGCTTTCGCGCTCGGCGGCGGAGAGGATCGAACGGCGGGGCATGCGGTTTCCTTCTTCTTGAAAACGTAGGTTTGTGACAAGCCCGCCAAGGCAACCGGCGCGTGTCATTTTCAGAAGGCGACTGCACCAAAATACGCGGTTTGAAGGCTGCTGTGCAGTCGGCTCCTGATAGCTCAATATCAGGACTCCTCTGCACGAAACTCGTCTATGCTCAATACTCGTGTGCACCAAAGCGAGGTGAGCATGGCGACCGATACCTCTCGGATTCCCGAGCAAGGCGTAGCGACCCTGCCAGATCAGGCTTGGGAGCGTGCGCGCCGTCGTGCCGAAATCATCGGGCCGTTGGCGCAGTCTGAGCCGGTCGGGCATGCGGCGGCCGACGCGGCAGCCCAGGCGCTGGGCCTGTCCCGGCGGCAGGTCTATGCCCTGATCCGCCGCGCCCGGCAAGGCGCGGGGCTGGTCACTGACTTCGCTCCTGGGCAGTCCAGTGGTGGTAAAGGCAAGGGCCGCTTGCCGGAGCCGGTCGAGCGCATCATCCGTGAGCTGCTGCAAAGGCGGTTCTTGACCAAGCAGAAGCGCAGCCTGGCGGCCTTCCATCGCGAAGTCGCGCAAGCCTGCAAAGCGCAGAAGCTGCGGGTGCCGACGCGCAACACCGTGGCTTTGCGTATCGCCGGCCTCGATCCGCTCAAAACGGTGCGCCGCCGGGAAGGTCAAGATGCCTCCCGAGAACTGCAAGGCGTGGGCGGCATCCCGCCGGCCGTCTCCGAGCCGCTGGAGCAAGTGCAAATCGACCACACGGTCATCGACCTGATCGTGGTGGATGCACACGACCGGCAGCCGATTGGCCGCCCCTATCTCACGCTGGCCATCGACGTTTTCACCCGCTGCGTGCTCGGTATGGTGGTCACGCTCGAAGCGCCGTCCGCCGTCTCGGTCGGCCTGTGCCTGGCGCATGTCGCCTGCGACAAGCGTCCCTGGCTGGAAGGGCTGGATGTGGCGATGGACTGGTCGATGAGCGGCAAGCCCAGACTGCTCTACCTGGACAACGCGGCCGAGTTCAAGAGCGAGGCGCTGCGTCGGGGCTGCGAGCAGCATGGCATCCGTCTGGACTACCGGCCGCCCGGCCAGCCGCACTACGGTGGCATCGTGGAAAGGATCATCGGCACCGCCATGCAAATGATCCATGATGAGCTGCCGGGCACGACCTTTTCCAATCCCGGCCAGCGCGGCGAGTACGACGCCGACAAGATGGCCGCCCTGACCCTGCGCGAGCTGGAGCGCTGGCTTACGCTGGCCGTGGGCACCTACCACGCCTCGGTGCACAACGGCCTGCTCCAGCCACCGGCCGCGCGCTGGACCGAGGCCGTGGCGCGGATCGGCGTGCCGCCCGTGGTCACACGGCCCACCGCGTTCCTGGTCGATTTTCTGCCGGTCATTCGTCGCACGCTGACTCGCACCGGCTTTGTCATCGACCACATCCACTACTACGCCGATGCCCTCAAGCCGTGGATCGCCCGGCGTGACCGCTTGCCGGCCTTCCTGATCCGGCGCGATCCGCGCGACATCAGCCGCATCTGGGTGCTGGAGCCGGAGGGGCAGCACTACCTGGAAGTCCCGTACCGCACCTTGTCGCACCCGGCTGTCACCCTCTGGGAGCAGCGCCAGGCGCTGGCGAAACTGCGTCAGCTCGGACGCGAGCAGGTGGATGAGTCGGCGCTGTTTCGCATGATCGGCCAGATGCGCGAGATCGTGACCACCGCCCAGAAAGCCACGCGCAAGGCGCGGCGTGATGCGGATCGACGCCAGCACCTCAAGCAGTCGGTTCCGCCCGTCAAGCCTACACCGCCGGATACGGGCATGGCGGACTCGCAGGCAGCCAACCTGCCACCGGCCAAACCGTTCGACCAGATCGAGGAGTGGTAGCCGTGGACGAATACCCCATCGTTGACCTGTCCCACTTGCTGCCGGCGGCGCAGGGGTTGGCCCGGCTGCCAGCGGACGAGCGCATCCAGCGCATCCGTGCCGACCGCTGGATCGGCTACCCGCGTGCGGTCGAGGCGCTGAACCGGCTGGAAACCCTGTTCGCCTGGCCGAACAAGCAACGCATGCCCAACCTGCTGCTGATCGGCCCCACCAACAACGGCAAGTCGATGATCGTCGAGAAGTTCCGGCGTTCGCACCCGGCCTGCGCCGATGCCGACCAAGAGCACATTCCTGTGTTGGTGGTGCAGATGCCGTCCGAACCCTCAGTGATCCGCTTCTACGTCGCGCTGCTCGCGGCGATGGGTGCCCCACTGCGCCCACGTCCGCGGCTGCCGGAGATGGAGCAATTGGCGCTGGCCCTGCTGCGCAAGGTTGGCGTGCGCATGCTGGTGATCGACGAGCTGCACAACGTCCTGGCCGGCAACAGCGTCAACCGCCGGGAATTCCTCAACCTGCTGCGCTTTCTCGGCAACGAGCTGCGCATCCCGCTGGTCGGCGTCGGCACACGCGACGCCTACCTGGCCATCCGTTCGGACGATCAGTTGGAAAACCGCTTCGAGCCGATGATGCTGCCGGTGTGGGAGGCCAACGACGATTGCTGCTCACTGCTGGCCAGCTTCGCGGCTTCGCTCCCGCTGCGGCGACCCTCGCCAATTGCCACGCTGGACATGGCCCGCTACCTGCTCACCCGCAGCGAGGGCACTATCGGAGAACTGGCGCATCTGCTGATGGCGGCGGCCATTGCCGCCGTGGAAAGCGGTGAAGAGGCGATCAACCACCGCACGCTTAGCATGGCCGACTACACCGGCCCCAGCGAACGGCGACGGCAATTCGAGCGGGAACTGATGTGAAGCCTGCACCGCGTTGGCCGTTGCATCCGGCCCCCAGGGAAGGCGAAGCCCTGTCCTCCTGGCTGAACCGGGTCGCTGCCTGCTACCGGATGGACGTGCATGAGCTGCTGGCACACGATCTCGGCCATGACCAGCTCGATGACCTGGATACCGAGCCACCCTTGTCCTTGTTGACGATGATTGCCCAGCGCAGCGGGGTTGAGCTGGAGCGCTTGCGTGAGATGAGCTTGGCCGGCTGGGTGCCGTGGCTCTTGGACAGCCTTGAGGATTCGCTGCCTGCGGCCCTGGAAACCTATGCGTTCCAATGCTCGGTGCTGCTGCCCAAGCGCAAGGCGCGATCCATCACGCGCTGGCGTGCCTGGCTGCCAAGCCAGCCGATGCGCCGGGCCTGCCCGCTGTGCCTGAACGATCCGGTGAACCAGGCCGTGCTGCTTGTCTGGCAACTCCCGCTCATGCTGAGCTGCCCGCAGCATGGCTGCTGGCTGGCGTCCTATTGGGGTCTGCCCGGTCGGCATCTTCAGTGGGACAACGCGGAGGCGGCTCCGTGTCCTGCCAATGCGGCGATTGCTGGCATGGACCGACGCACCTGGCAGGCCCTGACGACCGGTTTCGTGGAACTGCCGCGTCGGCGCATCCATGCCGGTCTGTGGTTCCGGCTGCTGCGCACCCTGCTCGATGAACTGAACACCCCGCTGTCGCACTGTGGCGGCAGCGCGGGCTGCATCCGCCAGGTCTGGGAGCATTGCGGCCATCCGCTGCGTGCGGGGCAAAGCCTGTGGCGGCCCTTCGAGGTGCTGGCCCCGGCCGTGCAGGTGCAGATGCTGGAAGCCGCAGCCACCGCCATCGCGCTGATCGAGTCGAGGGCGCTGTTCCCGCGCGGGGAACACGCCCCGCTGTTCCTGGCCGAACCGCAGACGGGCTTCACCAATGGCCTGCCCGAGAAGAAACCGAAACCCGAACCCGTCAACCATTGGCAACGGGCGGCCCAGGCCATTGGTGAGGCAATCATTGAGGCACGGCACAACCCGGAGACGGCCCGCTCACTGTTCACGCTGGCGTCCTATGGGCGACGCGACCCCGAATCGCTGGAACGTCTGCGGCTCACCTTCGCCAACGAGGGGATTCCTCTGGAATTTCTGTCACATTACGAGCCGTGCACACCCTTTGCGTACCGTAGTCAGAATGACGGGTTAAGTGACAAATTTTGACGCCAGGCACGTTCTGGCTCACACTGTCACATAATCGAACGTATATGTGACAGGTGCGAGATGTTGATCGGCTACATGCGGGTATCGAAGGCGGACGGCTCCCAGGCGACCGACTTGCAGCGTGACGCGCTGATCGCGGCCGGCGTCGATGCGGCGCATCTGTATGAGGATCAGGCATCGGGCAAGCGCGAGGATCGCCCCGGCTTGGCGAGCTGTCTGAAGGCGCTGCGGTCGGGGGATACGCTGATGGTGTGGAAGCTCGACCGGCTAGGGCGCGACCTGCGGCATCTCATCAACACCGTGCACGACCTGACCGGGCGCGGCGTCGGCCTCAAGGTGCTGACTGGCCACGGCGCGGCTATCGACACCACGACCGCCGCCGGCAAGCTGGTCTTCGGCATCTTCGCGGCGCTGGCCGAGTTCGAGCGCGAGCTGATCGCCGAGCGCACGGTAGCGGGGCTGGCCTCGGCGCGGGCACGGGGCCGCAAAGGCGGACGCCCTTTCAAGATGACGGCGGCCAAGCTGCGGCTGGCGATGGCAGCGATGGGGCAGCCGGAAACCAAGGTCGGTGACCTGTGCCAGGAACTCGGCATCACGCGACAGACTTTGTACCGACATATCTCTCCAAAGGGTGAGTTGCGCCCAGATGGGCAGAGACTGCTGGCCAAAATTTGAATCGCCTCTGATATATGACTTCCAAGAAAAACAAGCCGTGCGCTGTCCTCGTGCGACCACGCATCTACATCGGCGACGGGATCGCCATCGGTCCCGGCAAGATCGACCTGCTGCGGGCCGTTGGCGAAACCCGCTCCATTGCGGCAGCGGCCCGTTCGCTCGGCTTGCCCTACAAGCGTGCCTGGTTGCTGATCGACTCCCTCAATGAAGGGTTTGGCCGCCCGGTTGTCGAAACCGCGACTGGCGGCAAAGGCGGTGGTGGCGCATCCCTGACACCACTCGGGCAACAGCTCATCGAGCGTTACGACGCCCTGGAAACCAGTCTCAACGCCAGTGCAGGCAAGGAACTGCAAGCCCTGCGCGACCTGGCGAACTGATCCATTCTTGATTTCGGTTATGGCTTGGCATGGATGCTGCTGTATGCTTATCGTTATGTCTTTTTTGACCTAACGATGTGGTGAACCCGACAAATGCCGTTCAGCGGGTTCTTGTGCCATGACCCGATGAAAAGGAACCCGCCCATGAAACTCCTGCGCCCCTTATTGCTCGCTTGCTCACTGCTGTTCGCGGCGACGGCCCACGCCGAGAAAGTCACCGTCGCGGCGGCGGCCGACCTCAAGTTCGCGATGGACGAGATCGTCGCCACCTTCAAGAAGGCCAACCCGGCCGACGAAGTGGAGGTCATCTACGGCTCGTCTGGCAAGTTCCACACGCAGATTCAGCAGGGTGCGCCCTATGACCTGTATTTCTCGGCCGACATCGGTTTCCCGCGTGAGCTGGCCAAGGCGGGCTTCGCTGCCTCCGATGTCAAGCCCTATGCCTTCGGCCGCATCGTGCTGTGGAGCGCGGGCATGGACGCCAGCAAGATGACGCTGGCCAGCCTGACCGACCCCAAGATCGCCCGCATCGCCATCGCTAACCCCAAGCACGCCCCCTACGGCAAACGGGCCGAGGAATCCTTGCGCGCCGCAGGACTGTGGGAGAAGGTAGAACCCAAACTGGTCTATGGCGAGAACATCGCCCACACCGCGCAATTCGTGCAGACCGGCAATGCTCAGGTCGGCATCATCGCCCTGGCCCTGGCGGTCAATCCCGAGCTGGCCAAGCGCGGCGGCTACTGGCTCATCCCCGACAACCTGCATGAGCCGCTGGAACAGGGTTTCATCATCACCAAGCGTGCCGAAGGCAGTGCCTTGGCCAAACGGTTCGCTGATTACATGGGCAGCAAACCGGCTCGTGCCGTGATGACCAAATACGGTTTCGTCCTGCCGGGCGAAGCCGTCAGCAAGTAGGATGCGGCCATGAGCGTACCTGCCCGCAACGGGCAAGGCTTCGTCGCCGGTTCCATGATCGGCACGCTCGGCGGCCTGATCGGCCTCGGCGGGGCTGAATTCCGCCTGCCGGTGCTGGTCGGCGTATTCCGCCTTGGCACCTTGGAGGCCGTCATCCTCAACAAGGCCATGAGCCTGGTCGTGGTCGCCGCCGCGCTGCTGTTCCGGGGCGGCACGATTGCGCCGGGCACGCTGGCCGATCACCTCGACGTGGTGCTGAACCTACTTGCGGGCAGTCTTGTCGGGGCCTGGTGGGCGGCAGGCCATGCCATCACCCTGTCACGCCAGTGGCTCAACCGCATCATCCTGGTTCTGCTGGTCGCCTTGTCCCTGGTCATGCTCTCGGAAGCCTGGGCCGGTGTGCATGAGGGCAGCACGCCGCTCATCGAAGCCGGGCCGCTGCGCTTTGTGGCCGGATTGATTGCTGGCCTGGGTATCGGCATGGTCGCCGCGCTGCTGGGTGTGGCCGGTGGCGAATTGCTGATTCCCGCCATCGTGCTGCTCTACGGTCTGGACATCAAGCTCGCCGGCAGCCTGTCGCTGATGGTCAGCCTGCCGACCATGATCGTCGGCTTCGCCCGTTACACCCGCGCCGACGCTTTCCAGGTGCTGCGCGAGGAAAGGCCGCTGATGGGCTGGATGGTGGGTGGCTCAATCCTTGGCGCGGCCATCGGCGGGCTGCTGCTTGGCCTGGTGCCGACCGGCTGGCTGATGGGGTTGCTCGGTGTTGTCCTGATGGTCTCGGCCATCAAGACCTTCCAGCACGCACATTGAACGGGAGGGAACATGCTGACCGATAGTGATCTGCAAGCCCTCTGGCTGACCGTGCGCTTGGCAGGAATCGTCACCCTGATCCTGCTGCTGGTCGGCACCCCCATCGCCTGGTGGCTCGCCCGCACCAAGGCGTGGTGGAAGGGGCCAATTGGCGCGGTGGTCGCGCTGCCGCTCGTGTTGCCTCCCTCGGTGCTGGGCTTTTACCTGCTGCTGGCGATGGGGCCGAACGGCCCGGTCGGCCAGCTCACGCAGGCGCTGGGCCTGGGGCCGTTGCCTTTCACCTTCTGGGGTCTGGTCATCGCCTCCGTCTTCTACTCGTTGCCCTTCATGGTGCAACCGCTGCAAACAGCCTTCGAGGCCGTGGGCGACCGACCGCTGGAAGTGGCCGCCACGCTGCGTGCTTCGCCACTGGATGCTTTCTTCACCGTGGCGGTGCCGCTGGCCGCGCCGGGTTTCCTGACGGCCTCGATCCTGACCTTCGCCCACACGGTCGGTGAGTTCGGCGTCGTGCTGATGATCGGTGGCAACCTGCCGGGCGTCACACGGGTTGCCTCGGTACAGATTTACGACCATGTGGAAGCGCTGGAATACATGCAGGCGCACCGCCTCGCGGCGGTCATGCTGATCTTCTCCTTCTTGGTGCTGCTGGCCCTGTATGCCTGGCGGCCCAACCCGAAGAAGGGAGGCTGAGATGGCGGGCATCGATGCTTGCTTCCGGCTCGACTGGCCGGGTTTCTCCCTTGACGTGGATCTCAAGCTGCCCGGCCGGGGCGTCACCGCCCTGTTCGGCCATTCCGGTTCCGGCAAGACCACACTGCTGCGCTGCATTGCCGGTCTGGAACGCGCACCGCACGGGCGGCTCGCCGTCGATGGCGAGTTGTGGCAGGACGCCGGGCGCTGGGTGCCAACCCACCAGCGGCCCATCGGCTACGTGTTCCAGGAGGCCAGCCTGTTCGCGCATCTCACGGTGATGGGCAATCTGCGCTACGGCATGAAGCGCAACGGCGAGGCACAGCGGGTTAGCCTCGACCACGCCATCGCGCTGCTGGGCATCGGGCATCTGCTCGACCGCAAGCCGGATCGCCTCTCCGGTGGCGAACGTCAGCGAGTGGGTATCGCCCGCGCCCTGGCGGTCAGCCCGCGCCTGTTGCTGATGGATGAGCCGCTGGCCGCGCTCGACTTGAAGCGCAAACAGGAAATCTTGCCCTACCTGGAACGGCTGCACGACGAGCTGGATATTCCGGTGCTCTACGTCAGCCACTCGCCTGATGAGGTCGCCAGGCTGGCCGATTACCTGGTGGCGATGGAGGGCGGCCGGGTGCTGGCCAGCGGGCTGCTGGCTGAGACTCTGGCCCGCCTCGACTTGCCGATCCGGCTAGGTGAGGACGCTGGTGCGATCCTCGACGGCACCGTCGGTGAGGTCGATAGCGAGTGGCATTTGGCGCGGGTGGACTTTGACGGCGGCAGCCTGTGGGCACGCGACCAGGGATTGTCTGTGGGCCGCCGCGTTCGAGTTCGTGTGCTGGCACGCGATGTGAGCCTGGCCAGCGAACCAGGCACCAGCAGCATCCAGAACCTACTGCGCGGGCAGATCGATGCCGTCGGCGACGATGAGCACCCTGGTTTGGCGCTCGTGCGTGTCCGAGTTGGTAATTCTGTAATGTTGGCGCGGCTTACCAAGCGGGCAATGGCTGCACTGGATATCAGCAAAGGCCGCGATGTGTGGGTGCAGGTGAAGTCGGTTGCCTTGCTGGAGTAATGCTCCCAACGCTACCCGCAGCACTTGCGTTGCTGCCGGCTCGGTGGACAGGGCACCGAGCCACGCCAAAGGCTGACAGGGACTGGCGCTGCCCGCTCCAGAGTGTTCAAGGGTAGTGAAAGCGACTCCTGATATTTCGTGCAGTCGCCTTCTAAAAATGACAGGCGCGGCACGGGAATCAAGGCATTGCGATTCTCGAAAATAGTTCTTGAAATTCTATTCTTGATTGCATATCATCTCAACGAGTTTCGATAAGAAAGGATGCGCATGCGACCGTCTGTTGTGCTTGACATGAAGCGAAGCGCAGTGCGTGAAGCGGTAGGCCGCTTTCGCGCCGCGAACCCGCGCGTCTTCGGCTCGGTGCTGCATGGCACCGACCGGGATGGCAGCGACCTCGACCTGTTGGTCGATGCGCTGCCCGGTGCCACGTTGTTGGACTTGGGCGATTTGGAAGAAGAACTGAAATCGCTGCTCGGCGTTGACGTCGATCTGCTGACTCCCGGCGACCTGCCGCCGAAGTTCCGGGCCAAGGTGCTCGCGGAGGCGCAACCGATATGAGCGAGAACCGCCTGCCCGATTACCTCGACCACATTCAGCAGGCCGCAACCGATGCGCGCAGCTTCGTGGAAGGGATGGCCAAGGACGACTTCTTGGCCGACAAGCGCACCCAGCAGGCCGTCATCATGAGCCTGATCGTCATCGGCGAGGCGGCCACAAAGGTGATGGATGGCTACGTCGAGTTCACCCAGGCGCATGCCGACGTGCCGTGGCGCAGCATGCGCAATATGCGTAATCGCATGGCTCACGGCTATTTCGACATCAACCTCGATGTGGTGTGGGAGACGGTACAGGAATGGCTGCCGGCGTTGCTCCAGCAATTGCCCGCCGTGCGTCAGGATGCCGACGATGAAGACCGTAACGACAAAGGCATGGAGCCATGACCAATCAAGCCGCCGATGTTCGGCCCCTCTGGCGTGTTCGATCCCGCGACCTATGAGCCGCGCTCGGGCAAGACCTTCTGGATGGCCGCAACGGACGTGAGTTCGCTGGTGGGCAAGGAGGCAGCAGCCGACACGCTCATCGGCAACTGCACGACCGCACGACCAGCCTCCCGTTCAAATTCGAGTTAGAATTCATATCCAGCCTGTCTGGGGGCACTGTGAAAGAGGGATCTCCGATGACTGTTGAATCGAGAATATTTTCTGTAGCCGAGTATGTTCAGCCGTCCGAAGGCGAGCCTATTCGTTCCGTTGTGCTTGAAACCCGAGACTCAATTATCGTGGTTTGGCATGTCCATCCCGGGCAGGAAATTGCGGCTCACATTCATCCTCACGGCCAAGACACGTGGACTGTTTTGTCGGGAATGGCTGATTACTTTCAGGGCAATGGGATTGTTCGTGCCCTCAGGGAAGGTGAGATAGCCGTGGCAAGACCGGGCCAAGTGCACGGGGCGCGAAATACAGGTACCGAGCCATTTGTGTTCGTCTCGGTTGTGGCATCAGCCAATGCCGGTTTCGTATTGGCTGAGCGATAGAGCCCAATCTCTGGAGTTGGTCCAATGAGCGGTCGGGGAGATAGGTAACAGACATGCAGCGGACACGGCTGCTAAACCAGGTCGCAAACCTCCTTGCGTCGCAGCGTGCCGCAAGCGACGCGATCAATCGAATGGGGTCGGCATGAGACTGAACACCATCCAGTTCCCGACCGCGTAGCCGCCTGTCCTGCCGATCAGGTCTTGACCATCGACGCCTGGGATCAGTCCTGAATGTTCTTGGAGACCACTACGTTATGAGCCGCAGCCGCCGCAAAACACCCATCGTCGGGCACACGACCTGCGGCAGCGAGCGCGAGGACAAGAAGCTCTGGCATCAGCGCTGGCGCACCCGTGAGCGCACGGCGCTGACCAGCGCGTCGCCCGAAGCCCTGAGCGCCCATCTGCCCCTGCTGGAAAACCAGGCCAGCAGCGTCTGGTCGATGGGCAAGGATGGCCGCTCCTACTGGCCCGTCAAGCGCCAGGCCGCCACGGCGGATCGCATCGCCAATCACAAGGGACGCAACCCGCAAGAACGCGCCTCCCTGAAAAAGCGCCTGCTGCGCAAGTGGATGAGCAAATGAAGCTCTCCTTCCATCAGCACATTGCGCTGTTCTGGATGATCGGTGCTCCGGGCGTCTTCGCGCCCGTGATCGAGAACGCCAAGCGGCCCGATGCCGGCGCCGTCATGGCGTGGGGTGTCGCGATCGTGGCGGTGATGATCCTCTTCACCCCTTTGCTGCTGCGCTGTCCACCATTCCGGCGCTGGTATGGCCGGACGGATGCGCTGTCGGAGCGGCAGCGCCAGGCGCTTGCCGAGCGCGGCCTGCGCCGCTACTACCAGACCGCTTTCGATGACGGCTACGTGCCCCGCGTGATGCCCTACGTGTGGCGCATCATCTGGACGGTCGGCGGGTTGATGGCTGTGACCGCCGTACTGCCTACCAACACCGGACGGCCAGCCTTCGATGCCTTGGTGGTCTTCTCGACCTGGTATCCGATAGGCGTGATGCTGCTGGTTTTCGCGTCGAGGCCCCTTGGCCGGTTGATTCGCCAAAGAGCACAGGAGCGGCGGAAATGAGCACGTCAACCATCGAGGCGCTGGCCAGCGCCTGGGCAAGGATTGCCGAGGAAGCGGAATTCCCCGCTGACTACGAGGGGACTGCCACACCACAAGCGCATCGGGCTAGCGAAGCTATTCAGGAGCAGATTCGGGAGCGCATCGTCGCCACCAACGACATGCGGCTGTTCAGCCTGCTGCACCTGCTGGGTCAGGCGTCGCTGCGCATGGAGCAAGCGCTGTGGCCGGAGGATTACGAGCGGATGACGCGCGAGGTTGAGGAAGCCCTGCGGCAAGCCACCGACGCCAACGCCAGATCGTACACACCCACGAAGAAGTGATGCAGGCGATGCAGGAACGCATCGACCGGGCGCGAGACAAGCCATGTTGATTGGCTATGCGCGCGTCTCGACGCAGGATCAGAACCTGGAGCTGCAACGCGAAGCCTTGAGCAAGGCCGGATGTAAAAAGGTCTTCGAGGACAAGGTGAGTGGCACGCGGGCAGACCGGCCTGGCTTGGCCAAGACGCTCGAAATGCTGCGCGAAGGCGATACTTTGGTCGTCTGGAAGCTCGACCGGCTGGGCCGGTCGGTCAAGCAACTGGTCGATCTGGTCGGCGATCTGCACAAGCACGGTGTCCAGTTCAGGAGCCTCACCGACTCCATCGACACCGGCACACCATCCGGGCGGTTCTTCTTCCACGTCATGGCGAGCCTTGCCGAAATGGAGCGCGAGCTGACCGTCGAGCGCACCCGCGCCGGGCTGGAAGTCGCCAAGCAGCTCGGCCGCAAAGGCGGCCGCAAGCCGAAGATGACCGACAGCAAGATCGAGTCGGCCAAGAAGCTGCTGGCCAGCGGGGTGCCGCCCAAGGACGTGGCCAAGAACCTCGGCGTGTCCATTCCGACGCTGTACCGCTGGGTGCCAGCCTCCACGCACGCTTAGCGTGCTTTATTTTCCGTTTTCTGAGACGACCCCCATAGGGCGAACACCACCAGCAACGCCGCCAGCACGGCGTCGATGGCGACCAACCGGCGAACGACGGCAAAGAGAAGCTGGTCGAGGTGGCCAGCGGACCGCGCGGAACGTACCAGCTCGGCAGTTCGACCGAAATAGCTCTTGGCGCCAGTCACGGCAACGATGGCCGTCACTTGGCCGCTGCGTACAGTGGATGCGGAGTAGATGATTTCGCCCACGCTGCGGGCGACGAGTGCGGATTCGCCTGTCAGTGCAGATTGATCCACTTCGGCCGTCCCCTCGGCAACGGTGCAATCGGCTGGAACCAGGTCGCCTGGACCGAGATGGATTTCATCGCCGGGAACAAGCTCGCGCGCGGGAATGACCCGCCAAGTGCCATCGCGGCGAGCACTGGCGGTTACTTTCAGCTTGCTTCGCAGAAGGTCCAAGACCCCTTGGGCTCGCCGCTCCTGGACGCCGCCCACACCAGCGCTGAAAAGCAGCCAAAGACCGATCAGAAGCGGTTCGTTCACCTTGCCCAGCAGCACTTCGAGGATGAGTGCGATTTCCAGCATCCAGGGAATGGGTCCCCAGAGCCGTTTGAGGATGCCCCTTGCCAGGCTGCCCTGCGCTTCTGGAATCTCGTTGAAGCCGTACTGGTGCAGTCGCGATTTCGCTTCTGTTTCGGAGAGGCCGGACCGGTCATGCGCTTCGAGCGCTGCCGTTTCCGATGCGGTTGTTGTCATGGTTTTGGCTCTCCTGCGTTCTCGTCGTCAAAGAATCTCAGAAGGCGTCCGCGATCCCGCGTCGAGCACTGTCTTCGACCGAGGTTTCAAGCTGTCATTGAGTTCATAAACGACCGGCGTTCCGTTGGCGATTTCCAGCTTCGCGACCCGATCGTCGTCCAGGTCTTCGACGATCGCGGTAAGTGCTCGCAGGGCATTGCCATGTCCAACCATCAGAACACGGCGGCCCTGGTGAAGCGAGGGGGCCACCGACTCCATCCACGCTTCGCGCACGCGGTCCATGGTCTGCAGCAGCGACTCGCCCTGCAAGGCACGGTGCGCCGCCGGCTCTGGGTAGCGTGCGTCGATCGCGATCAGGCTCGACGCTCGCTCATCTACGGGGGGCGGCGTGGCATTTGGCGAGCGGCGCCAGTGTCGTACCTTCGCCTCGCCGAAGGCGCGTAGCGCATCTTCACGGAGCAGGCCCGTGAGTCCGCCGTAGTTGCGCTCGTTCAGGCGCCAGTCCAACTGCTGTGGAATCCAGAATCGCTGCATTTCGTCGAGAGCTATCCATAGCGAATGCACACAACGCCGCAACACCGAGGCAAAAGCGAGGTCGACCTCGATGCCAGCATCGCGCAGTGCGCGGCCCGCTTCGCGCATCTGTGTTTGCCCCAGGGCGGTCAGTTCGACATCTGCCCATCCCGTGAAGCGTTGATCGCGATTCCACTCGGATTCGCCATGGCGCAGGAGAACAAGACGGCCCGACATGGCGAGCCGTCAGCGGGTTGCTCGCCTGCCGGCGCTGATGCCGAGGAGCGCGGCGAGCCCGATGCTCAAGATGGCGACCTTTTCCGCCGACGGCAACGCAACCGCCGGCCCGAAGAACCAGATGGCCGCGACCCATACGACGATGCCCGCGGCGAGCCAGCCGTCGTCGATGAAGAGGGAAATGGCTTCGCTTGCGATCAGGCGCAGGGTGCTCTCTTTGGGAACCTTCGTTGGAGCGAGCTTCGGAGCGGCGATGGCCGCAAGGCGCGCAGCGGCTGTCCGGCCAAGCCGACGGCACAGCGCCACGAGTCCCAGCGACACGACGAGAAACAACGCGATCAGCGCCAAAACGGCCCAATCCTCGCCCGGCCACTCCAGGCTCAGACCTTCACCGACCCAGAACGTACCAAAGGCCGCCAGCAGGACACCAACGCCGAACTTGAGCGTGTTCTCCGGGACGCTGGCGAGCGGGCGGTGCAGGAACAAACCCAGCACGACGACGGTCAGCAGCGCCAAGCCTGCACCGACGATGGCTGGAACCAGTGCACCACCTGCGCCTATGGCGATAACGATGAAAACCACCTCGATGCCTTCGAGCATGACGATCTTGAAAGAGGTCGTGAAGGCCAACGTGTCGATAGACGGGCCAACGGAGCACGCCTGCCTCCGCAGCGCGGCCGTCTCTTCCTCGAAGGCCTTGGCTTCGTCATGAAGCGCCAGCACACCCGCAGCGCGCAATACTGCCTTTCTCAGCCAGCGCAACCCGAAGAGCAGCAGAAGCGTTCCCACGACGAGCTGAACGGTTTGCAGCGGAATGCGCATCAGCGCGGGCCCGAGGGCCGCGACCAGGGCCAGCAAGACGGCCAGCGCTGCGGAGGTGCCAAGCAATGCGGAACGCCAGCCGCGCACGACGCCAACCGCCAGTACGATGGTCAACGCCTCGACGAATTCGACCATCGACGCCATGAAGGCGGCGAGGACAATCGGCGCGATAGAAGTCCAGTTCATGAGATTTCCTTTTGCAGCTACCTGCGGTCCGACCAGATGAGCGCCCATGTGCCTGCAGCCATCAGCACCGCCGCCAGTGCAAACCCGACGACCGGCGATAGTGCGGTCCACACCACGCCGACCGTTGCGCTGGAAACGAACTTGGCGACGCCATTCACCGACCCCAAAGCGCCGTAGCTGAGCGCCAGCTTGTCTGCGTCCACCATCTCCGCGGTGACGGTGGATTCAAGTGCCTCCTGGACCGCCACGTACAACCCGGCGATGAAGAAGATGCCCGCGAGCTGCGGCACGCTGTCAACCTGCAGCCAGAACGCCAGCGCAGTCAGAACCGCCGTCAGGGCACCGAGCACATAGCCGGCGACCAGCACGCGGACATGGCCGGCTCGGTCGGCGAGATAGCCAATCGGATACGACACGACCACCTGGACGACGTTGCGCCACACATAAAGCAGACCTGCGACCTGCGCCGCCTTCACGACACCGAACCTCGGAGTGAGCAGCGTGGTCGCGGCCAGGATCAGCAGGCTGTGAGAAAAGTCGCCTACGCCGAAGATGCCGACTGCGGCGAGATAGCGCTTGAAGCGTGCCGGCAGCCCGCGTACCGTGCTGAAGAACTTCAACGCGGGGTTGGCCGAGTGTTCTGGGTCGCGGACCAGCGTGAGGAAGGCCAGCACTGCCAGCGCGCCCGGGACTACGGACAGCCAGAGCACGAGACGGAACGGACCCGCCGGACTGTCCCATTGCAGCGCCTGTGACCACCCAAGCAGCGCGACACCGAGCAGCGGTCCCGCAACGGCACCAACGGTATCGGCCGCCCGGTGAAAGCCGAACGCGCGGCCGCGTGTCTCGGGCGACACCGCCTGGATGACGATGGCGTCGCGCAGCGGGCCGCGCAGTCCCTTGCCGAACCAAGACACGATGCGCCCCAGCAGGAGCAGGGGCCAGCCGGCGGCCAGCGCAATGAGCGCCTGGCCCACCGGCGTGAGGCCGTAGCCCACCAGTACGAGCAATTTGCGATGCCCGAGCTTGTCGGCGATGTAGCCCGAGACCATCTTGGTGAACGCCGCCACCGCATCGGCGATGCCTTCGATGATGCCCAGGACGGCTGCCGGAATGCCGAGCACGGCGAGGAAGCCCGGCAGGATGACCGTCGTGGTCTCGTAGCAGAAGTCACCCAATGCGCTCGTGATGCCCGCGCCAGCGACGGTTCGATTGAGCCAGCCCTTGGCAGTGCGCACAGGCGCAGCCAAGGCGGCTTCCTTGGATTCACTCATTTCTCGATTCCTTCCTGGTGGTGGACGCATGTGGGTACGCTCGGCCAATGTGGGCAGGTACATGGCGGCACCTTGGTCTCACGGCAGCTCGAATATGGCGAGCACGGGGTAGTGGTCCGAAGCCGCGTCGGTGATCGCGTTTCTAATGACCTGGTAGCTGCGTGCCTTGGCCGCTAGCGCCTGGGACGCCAGCAGATAGTCGCAGCGCATCGTGGCGAACTCGACGTCGCGGTAGCCCGCAGTGGGTACGGTCGGCGTCGCCGCTGCGTCGAACCGGTGTCCCAGATCGACCCACCCAGCCGCTTCGAGGTGCGCCAGCACGCTGCGGTCCAACCCTCGCAGATCGTCGGCGACGTAGCGGGCGCGGTGATGCGGCGCAAGTGCTGTCCAGTCTTCCGGCTCAGGGTCGTGTGGCGAGGCGGAGTTGAAGTCGCCGGTGATCAGGGTCAGCCGGTCCGGAGCAGCCTGCACGCCGAGGTACGCCGCTTCCCTACGGCGTACTTCGGGGCCGTTGGGGCACAGGTGCGCGCTGATGAATGTGACGGGCAATTCGCTGCCGGGCACGGCCACTTTGAGCGTGGCGAGCGTGTGATGGAAGTTCGCGCCGTCGGCCTCGAAGCTCAGCGCCCGCAACGGCGTGCGGATGAAGATGGCGACGTTCTGGCCCGTCCGCGGCGCGATGGCCAGGAAGCCGCGCATGTCGATACGCTGCTCCAACGCATAGAGCCAAGCACCGCCGTTGGCGTCGAACCCCTTGGCTTCCTGCATCAGGAAGACATCGGGACGCAGCTCGTTGACGAGCTCGACTTGGGCTCTGGCGCGCGTGTCGTCTGAGCCGTCAAGGCCCGCGAAGAGGGTGTTGTAGGTGAGGACAGTCAAAGTCACGGGGAACTCCTTTTGATCAACGGTTTTCGTCGTGGGCTTCGAAGACGTGCTGTGCGTAAGCATCCAGCAGCGCCTCGCACTGATCGAGGCGCCGTTTGGCCTCGACGCCGCGTGCGGCGCCGTAGAAGTCGAGCTTGCGGATCTTCTCGAGCCAGGTCTGGAGTTTCTTGAGGTCCGCGTCGTTCTCTTCGAGTTCGGCGTAGGTGAAGTGGCGGGCCCGCGTCTCCTTGGCGACCTCGGCGTCGAAGTCATCGCACTTGTCGATGAACTCGGCGTACTCCTCATCGCGATCCACCTTGAAGCGCCCAACCACCTTATCTTCCTGGCCCTTGTCCAGGGCGACCGTCTCCAGCAGCACGGACTCACCGGCCATCTCGTGAATTTCGTTCTCGATGATCTTCAGCCGGCGCGTGTGATCGTCGTTCTTGGGCAGCAGGCAGACGCCGTTCTGCAGGTAGACGGCGCCCATGCCCTTGAGCTTTCGCCACAGGCCGATCCGCTTCTTGGCGGGTTCGGCCGGCACCTTGTACGTGAGCATGAGCCAGTTTTGCGCTTTCATGAGTTCAATGATAATGAAACGGTCGTTACATCGCAAGAGTGCCGTATGATCATCCTGAATGTGCATCTACAGAATCCGAACTGAAACGAACTCGACGACCATTCGGAATTTGTGTATAGTGGTTGCAAGGAGATGGCGTTCCTCCCCTGACAAAACCGCAGCCGTCCTAGCGCTGCTGATGACGCCTACAGAACCTGACCTTCGTCGGGGCTGTAGGCGCTCGCGTTCACATCCCTCCCGTTGGTCAGCCCGATTGATTTCGAGCCTTGACCAATGCGCAGATTTCTCCGCCACCACAGACACATTGAGCCGCTGCCGAAGCCAGGCAGCTTGCTTCTTATCGCCCACGCCTTTTCGGCCTTGGCTCGCAAGAGGTGGGCGCTGTTCTGCGGCGGCGATCGCAACCATGCAGGCGCGCCGCCCCGCCCGGGGCCGCTCGTGCCGGGCTCAGAGGTGGCCGTTCATTTGGCCGAACTTCGGCCTGGCCGGGCGCCCAAATGAGCGCTGCGCAAACCTATCCACGTGCCCGTGCCGACTCGCCAGTCGGATTGGCTAGTCGTGGCAGTTCGTCTCTGGCGCTAGGCCTTGTCGACCAGCTCGACGCGGCCGATTCGAGACACGGCATGAGCCCGGCCAGTGCGGGAGAAAGTCCTTTCGATCGTCGCGTTTGCTCTGCTGCGGGCGTGTCGGACGTGAATCAGGCGCACGCCACTGCAATATGCGGGCAACCACTAGTCAACCCGATGGATTCGAGCAAATAACCCATGCGTAGATACCTCCGCCGCCCCGAACAAGTCGAACTACTACCGCACCTCGGTAAATGGCTTGTCATCGCTACCGTCATCGCTGCCCTGGCCGGCAGTGCTTCCGCCTTCTTCCTGCTGTCCCTGGACCGCGCGACGGAGTGGCGCGAGGCCCACCGATGGATCATCTGGTTGCTCCCCTTGGCAGGCATGGGCGTCGGACTGGTCTACCACTTCCTGGGCAAGCAGGTGGACGGCGGCAACAACCTCATCATCGACGAGATTCACGATCCCAAGAAGGTGGTGCCGCTGCGCATGGCGCCGCTGGTGCTCGGCGGGACGGTGGTGTCGCATCTGTTCGGCGCGTCGGTCGGCCGTGAAGGTACGGCGGTGCAAATGAGCGGCGCTCTCGCCGACCAGTTGACCCACGTTTTCCGTCTGGAACACGAGGACCGGCGCATCGTTCTGATGACGGGCGTCAGCGCCGGCTTTGCGGCCGTCTTCGGCACGCCGCTGGCGGGCGCCGTGTTCGGTCTCGAAGTGCTGGCCATCGGCCGGATGCGATACGACGCGCTGTTCCCGTGCGTGGTCGCCGCCATCGTGGCGGACCAGGTGTGCCTGGCCTTTGGCGTGCACCATACGCACTACATCGTTCCCGAAGTCGTGCCGATCGGTGCGTGGAGCGTGTTGGCCGTCGTGATTGCCGGCATCATCTTCGGGCTTGTGGGGGCGGTCTTCGCTACCGCAGCGCACAAGCTCGGCGCGACAGTCAAACGGCATATTGCTTACGCACCGTTGCGTCCCTTCGTAGGTGGCGTGGTAGTCGCTGTGGCCGTCTGGGCGCTCGATGCGTACAACTACATCGGGTTGGGCATCCCAGACATCGTGCGCTCGTTCCACGAGCCGATGAAGCCCTGGGACTTCCTGGGCAAGCTGGTGTTCACCGTCGTTTCCTTGGGCACGGGCTTCAAGGGCGGCGAGGTGACGCCGCTGTTCTACATCGGTGCCACCCTGGGCAACGCGCTCGCGCCGCTGTTGCACCTGCCGTTCCCGATGCTCGCCGGCATCGGCTTCGTCGCCGTCTTTGCCGGCGCGGCCAATACGCCGATCGCCACGACGCTCATGGCGATGGAGCTGTTCGGCTCCGAGATCGGGCCGCTGGCTGCCGTGGGCTGCATCACGGCCTACTTGTTCTCCGGCCATACCGGCATCTATCACGCGCAGCGAGTCGGCCACAGCAAACACAGCAAGCATCGCCGCACGGTGCCGGAAGAACTGCGCATCGCCGACTTGGCGCACTTCCGCAAGCAGAAGCACGCCGAACACGCGAAGGAGAAACCAAGCACGTCATCGGCGCCGAGCGAGTCGTCGAGCAACAAAGGCGAACTAAAGAACTCGATTGAGACACCTGCCACATCAAAGGAAAAGCATCAATGACCTCGAAAGCCAGTCAGCAGCACTTGGCCGCATTGCGGCTGTATTTCCCGACTGCAACGAAGGCGAAGGCCACGCGCTTCTGGCATCACTTGAGCGCGCCAGCACTTGCGCAGCATCTGCTCAAGGTTGCACGAGACGCGAAGATCGTCCAGGCCATATTGCACCAGGTGGGCTCCGGCTATCTGCCCGGTGAGCGGATGTCGCATCACCATCCAGAGCTAACCGACATGCGCCATCCGCAGTGCCTCGAATTGCTCGATACCGAACACCGGTTGCGCGACTTCATTCACGAGCACGCAGAGGAGTTGCGCAAGGTGCATGCAGTGCTGTTCCTCTGCGAACTGCCGCTCGGTCATGCCAAGGGGATACCTGTCCATCGTGCGGCCAGAAACAAGGATGCCGGCGATCACCACGAGGAACACGAAGGCCAGACCCAGACACCTCACGCCAACGGCTTTCAACTGACGTTTTTTACTGAGCAGGACCGTCGGCATGGCCACAAGCCCATGGGCGAATGGCTGTTGACGTTCGCAAAGGAGCATGGCGCTGTCGGCGGAACGCTGGTGGGCGGAGGCGAAGGGTTCGACCACACGGGACGATTCCACTCCAGCCACTTCTTTGAGCTGGCAGACCAGCCTCTCGCGATCACTGTTTCGGTCGATGCGGTGTCTTGCAAACGCCTGCTGGATGCGCTGGCCGAAGAGGACATCAACCTCGCCTACGTGAAGGTGCCCGTCGAGTACGGGCGCGTAGGAAAGGCGTCCAAGTAGTTCATCGAGATTTCACCCCAACCAAGAAGGAGACTGACCATGCTGACCGTTCGCAATCTTCGTCCTGAGCCAACCGTTCGCGATTGGCTACAAGAGAACAACCGCTTGTTTGCCGGCTTGCTGCTTTGGTCCGCGGCATTGCTGTGGCTGGCCGGTAGCGGACCTCGCATCGTTGAATCTGCCTGGTATCGCGTCAGTTTTGTGGAGGGTGCCATGCTGTACGACCGCATGCTAGACGAGGCCTCGTGCAAGGCCCTTTCCCTCGATGGCGTTGTGAGCTGTCTGTCTGGGGCTGAACTCGGAGCAACCGAGAAATAGGTTCTCGTGCGTTAGTGCGGCCGCTCATGCATTGCATGTCGGCGGCCGCGTTTGGCAGTTTTTCTTTTCATGCATCGGGTCCGTACATGGCAACTACCATTCAAACAATACACGCGCGCGAAATCCTGGACTCGCGCGGCAATCCAACCATCGAGGTTGACGTCAAGCTGAAAGGTGGCTTTACGGGAAGGGCCGCCGTCCCGTCTGGCGCCTCGACTGGCATCCATGAAGCCGAAGAGATTCGAGACGGCGACGCCCACCGCTATGGTGGCAAGGGCGTGCGCAAAGCCGTCTCGCATGTCAACAAGGCGATCGCGGCAGTGTTGCATGGCCTGGATGCCTGCGACCAAGCGGGCATCGACCGAGTGTTGATCGAATTCGACGGCACGCCAAACAAGTCGCGCCTCGGGGCCAACGCGATCCTCGGCGTCTCTCTGGCCATAGCACGCGCAGCGGCGCATGCGACCGATCAACCGCTGTTCCGGCACCTTGCCGGCGCTCATACGCTCCGCATGCCGGTGCCGATGTTCAACATCCTCAACGGCGGTGTTCATGCGAACTGGCAAGGACCGGATTTTCAGGAATTCATGATCGCCCCTGTAGGCGCCGAGAGCTTCTCCGAAGCGGTTCGCTATGGGGCAGAGATTTACCACCGTCTTCGCACGATCCTCAAGGACCGTGGGTACTCGACCGCAGTGGGCGACGAGGGCGGCTTTGCTCCCACATTGAAGCGCAACAGCGAAGCGGTCGAACTCATCCTGACCGCGATCGAGGGCGCGGGCTATCGCCCGGGCGACGACGTGGTGATCGCGCTCGACCCAGCGTCGAGTGGCTTCTTCAAGGACGGCCTCTACCACCTCCATAGCGAGAGCCGTCAGGTCACTGCCGCGGAACTGGTTGACCTGTACGAGGAGTGGACTACTCGCTACCCGATCGCGGTGCTGGAGGACGGCTTGGCGGAGGACGACTGGACCGGGTGGCGGCTCCTGAATCAGCGGCTCGGCCAGCGTATCGAGTTGGTCGGGGACGATCTGTTCGTGACCAATGTCGAGCGCATCGAGCGCGGCATTCGGGAGGACGTCGCCAATGCCGTGCTGATCAAGCCCAACCAGGTCGGCACGCTCACTGAAACCCGCGCTGCGGTAGATGTGGCTTACACGGCTGGCTGGGGTGCGATGGTTTCCCACCGTAGCGGCGAAACGATCGACAGCTTCATCGCCGATCTGACCGTTGCTCTCGGCACCGGTCACCTCAAGACCGGGGCGCCGTGCCGTGGTGAGCGAGTCGAAAAGTACAACCAACTCATGCGCATCGAGGAAGCGCTGGGAAGCGATGCTCTCTATGCGGGGCGCGCGGCCTTTGTTCGATAAGACGATTAGGGAGCATCACACATGACCAGAATCATTCTCGCCCGCCACGGGCATGTCGATTGGATCGCGCCAGAACGCTTTCGCGGGCGAGCGGAACTGCCCTTGTCGAAGCTGGGCGAATTGCAAGCAGAAGCCCTGGCCGGCCGGATAGCACAGAGCTGGAAGCCGACAGCCATCTACACCAGCCCGCTGTCGCGTTGCATCCGCACCGGCGAAGCAATAGCCCGGACGACCGGCGCTCCCTCCCAGGTACTGGAGGATCTGGCCGACACCCACTATGGGCAGTGGCAAGGCCTAACCCACGAGGAAGTCCGCTCGCGCTGGCCCGCTGAGTCGCGGACTTGGTTCGCGGCGCCGCACCTGGCCGTGATTCCAGATGGGGAGACCCTGGCGGACGTTCTCGTCCGAGCGCTGAAGGCTTTGCAGGTGGTTCTTCATCGTCACAGCGGTCAGACCGTGGTCCTCGTCGGGCACGACAGCATCAATCGGGTTCTTCTGTTGCAGTGCCTCGGACTTTCCCTGACGCGCTATTGGCGGATCAAGCAGGAGCCCTGCTGTGTGAACGAGATCGCGATCGACGGCGATGACTTCACCATTCATCGAATCAACGAGACACATCACACCCTGGGACTGAGCGTCTAGGTCTGTGCCGCACGCGCGAGCAAGGGAGAAAGCGGTTGGACCTTCGACATCTCAGATGCTTCCTCGCTCTGGCGGAGGAACTCCACTTCGGCCGAGCTGCGGACAGATTGCACATGGAGCAATCGCCGCTGTCGCGCACCATCAAGGAGCTTGAAGATCGACTTGGCGTGCGCTTGTTCAACAGAGATCGCCGAGGGACGCACCTGACCCGTGCGGGCGAGGTTTTCTTGCAAGACGTGCGGCGGGTCTTCACTGCGCTGGAGCAGGCCAAAGAAGGAGCCAGGGCAGCGGCTGCAGGTCACTGCGGTTTGCTGCGCGTCGCGCTGTCCGACGGTGCTACCCAGCCTCGGCTAGCAGCGTTGCTGGCCCTCTGCAGAGAGGAAGAGCCTTCCGTCGAAATCCGCCTGTCCGAGGTTCCGTTGATCGAACAGTTGCGCGGGTTGAGAGACGGAACATTCGATGCGGGTTTCGCCCGCTCCGACGAGGTTGGGGACGGGATCGACGCTTATCCGCTGTGGCGCGAGCCGCTTGTTGTCGCGGTCCCTTCACGGCACCCCCTACTTGCGCATCGGCTAATTCCCCTGGAAGAGTTGCTTCGGTACCCACTCGTCATGTGCCATCCAGAGGTTTGCGAAGGATATTGCCGGCAAGTCGACCGTGTTTTGCGCGCTGTCGAGGTTGAACCCAATATCGCCGAACGAGCTACCTCGCTGGAAATGATGCTGACCTTGGTCGCGGCCGGCTATGGAGTGGGCTTCGCAGCTGCCGAAAGGATTGCCGTATGTCGTCATCCTGAAGTTGTCGTGCGACCACTTGCGCACGACGATGCTGAGTTAACGACCTACCTCCTCACAAAGACGGATGCAGAAGGTTCCGAGCGCCTCGACGCATTCGTTGGGCGCGCTATGCGAGAAGCACAAATATCCAATCCTGAAAACTAGGCTGGAGGTTTTTTATTCTTCTTGATCTCACTTAGATTTATTTCGGTATCGGCCATCAGGTTGGTGGCTGTGCAGCCTAGCGCTTCGGCGATTCGGAGAAAGATCGCAAGCGTCGGCATATGCTCCCCGCGTTCAATCTTTCCCATGTGGGAGCGCTCGATGCCGGCCCGATGAGCTAGCGTTTCCTGTGCGGTTCCTTGCTCTGTCCGCTTCATGCGGACGGCCGTTCCGAAAGCGAACGCCGAGTCGGGCTCGTATGTTTTTGTACCGGAGGGACGCCCTCGTTGGATCGAACGCTTCTGCATTGCAGCAGCGTCAGGCATCACTACAAGTTAAACCACGTTAAACTTAACTCAAGAAACAGACCGTTGGGTTGGTGGCGTGAATTCTGCTTAGGAGCACTCGTGACATGACTGCTCGTACCCACCATGTGCCGTTGAGGATCGCTGTGTCGTCCGGGGCTCTATCGCCTCAGGTTGCAGCGTTGCTGTCCAGACAGCGAGCCGAGGAGCCTCAGACCCCTGTAGTCCTCGAAGAGGTTTCGGTTTGCGAACAGGTCTGCGGCCTGGAGGATGGCCGATACGACCTCGGCCTCGCTTTGACCACCGCTCCCGGCCACTCCTTGAATGCGCAGCCGCTTTGGCATGACGAGCTGGCACTTGCAGTGCCGATCAGGTCGCCGCTTCTGAACTTCACGGCCGTGCCGCTGGAGGAGTTCGCACACTATCCCCTGATTCGCTGGCGCAGCGACGAATACGATCCGGTGGATCAGCTCATGGAAAGGCTGCAGCAACAGGCGTGCACTCCACCGGAGATCTTCTGTGTGCGCACGTTCGAGCTGATGGCGATACTCGTGGCTGCCGGCTATGGGATAGGGTTGGGCGCAAAGTCTCGAATCGCGGCCGCGCGCGAGCTTGACATCATCATGCGTCCCCTTGCCGGTGATCGCCAGGAACTGACCACCTACATTCTGCGTCCGCCATGCGAGTTGCCCCCGTCGGTCGATCGTCTGGCCGAGCGAGCGCAGGCAATCTCTGGATAGCTGTGAATGCGGCGGCTTGCTCGCCGGGTCGCTCAATGATCCCCATGGTCCAGATCGTGTGGCTGTGGGGGACTTTGCTCCGCTCGCTGGCGTTGCAGACGTTCAGCGCGGTGCTTGCGCGACTCCGCGACCGCGGGACGCAGGTCGGCCACAGCTTCGGGCTCATCAGTTATTTCCATACCAAGGATGGCCTCAAGCATGTCTTCTAGCGTTGCCAATCCGACGGCGTCTCCGTACTTGTTTGTTACCAAGCCAATGGCTTCATGCTGGGCCAGAATTTTCTCGAAAGCCTTGGCCACGGGCTCGCTCTCGGGGAATGTGGGGATGGGGTGAAGGAAAGACACGAGTGGCGAGGCTCCCTCGCATCCTTTCGCGTAGGCCTTCAGCACTTCTCTATGCGAAACGTAGCCTCTGACGTGTCTTCTGTCGCCTGCAAACAGCGGAATTCGGCTGAATGCATCTGCGCCGGCTGCCTCAATGAGGTCTGACACAGTACACCCCTCATCCAGCATGAACACGACGGCGTGTGGCGTCATCACGTCCTCCAGCAGGATTTCCTGGCTGTAGATCAGATTGCCGATCAACTTAGCCTCAGCGCGCGAGATTGCGCCGTCTTGAGGTGCGGCCCCGACCAGGAATGAAAATTCCTTGCGGGTAAAGCGCTCGCGTTGACGCCGTGCCAACAAGCGTACCAAAGCTCGTGTAATGACCAATAGCGGTGTCATGACTCGCATGAGATGCGACAGCGTGTACCCGGTGAAGGCCGAAAACTGGCCGGCATGCCGCGCTGCAATGGTCTTGGGGATGATTTCGGCCAGAACAAGGAGCAGTACAGTGAGCACGGCGGAAAACAGCCCGACCCAAGCCTCGCCGAACAACTCCGTGGCGTATGCACCTCCAAGCGTCGCGCCCACCGTTATTGACACGGTATTCAGAATGAGAATCGTGCTAATGGCGTCGTCAACCCGAGTCTGCTTGATCTCAAGAAGCCGCGCGGCCCCGAGGCTGCCCGCCGCCCGCCGCTCCAACAATGCGGACGTGCGGACAGAAAATAAGGTCACCTCAAGCAGCGAGCAGAGATGTGACATGACGACCGTCACCACCACCCAGAATGTCAGCATTCCCATGTAATCCTCCGTGATCCATGCCATGGAGCCAAACCAGGTTTCGACCTCGATAGCTTGGGCGTAGCCCTCGGTTCGACTCGAATGAAGCTCGTGAAGTTGCAGGTGGCAAACTCAGGCGGCATATGGGTACCGGTCGAGTGAACCATAAAACCTGGCTTTGTCGATAGCTTCGATAACGAGCGCATGACCCGACCGCCAGGCTCCATTCATCTATGCCTTTCTAGGCGAATTCAGGAACGGACCATTCTTGTTGCTTCACGGTCGCGGTTACTGCGAGCACCGTTTTGTCGAGATTGCCTGCGGTCACACCATCAATGGCTGACTTGCCCCGAAGCATTGGACGGGGTTCGAGCAACGCCTCATAGATGCGCCAGGGGTCCGCACCTCTGGTCAACTTCAGAACCGCCTGAATCAACGCATGCTTGAGCGGATCGAGGTGCCAGTCTGGAACTCGCTGGCCACGATTCCCGACATTCAGCGCCAGCAAGTTGCCGGCCTTGATTTCATAGCTGATCCATCGACGGGACTTGCCAGCCATTTTGGCGTAGTCGGCGACGAGTAAGTTATGTGGCGCCTCGAACACGTCGACCAGTTCCATGCGCTGACGCTGAATATCCGAAAGAGGCTCGTCCATCGCCGACCGAGGCAATGGCACGGCAGGAAGCCGCTGCGATGCCGCGGACACAAGGGGCATCCCGTCGCCGGGTTTCGTAACGATGAGAATCTGCGGAGGCTGCGCTTCAGACTTGGGCCGAGTGCGGTCCGCCTCTACCTCTTCTTCGGACAGGACCGGAACCCCTTCAAGGTGAATTGCAAGTGGCGTGCTTGCGGCCTCGACCATGTTTTGCTCGAACAGGTCGAGGCGGTCGGCCCAATCCTGCATCATGCGTCGGCGCTGCTCAACGTACTCTGCATGGTTGTAGCTGGCGCTGACCTTGTTGGGATCGACGTGCGAGAGTTGTGCATCTACCCACGCCTTCGGATACCCGATTTCGTTCAGCGCGGTGGACATGGTGGCCCGCAGCCCGTGTCCTGTCAGAAGATCCCTGTAACCCATGCGCTTGAGTGCTCCGTTGAGGGTGTTCTCGCTGATGCGTTGCATCGGTTTGCTGTCGTGGCGGAGCAGGAAGTGTTGAGCTGGTTTGAACTGTTCCATCAGGTGTCGAACGATCTCCATAGCTTGCTCTGACAAGGGCACGATGTATGGTGGAACATCCTTGGGCAACTGCCGCTTCTTTCGCATGTCCATTTGCAGTTGCTTCACAACATCCGGCGGGATGATCCAGAGGCCGCGATCGAGATCGAACTGGTCGGGCGTCGCCATACGCAGCTCGCCGGTACGGACTCCGGTCAGCATCAAAAGTCGAAGGCCCAACTGAGTTTGCAGCCGGCCACGGTACCTGCGTAAGCGTTGCAGCAGCTTGGGCAGGTCCGCCATGCGCAGAAACGGATTGTGGTTGACGGGAGGTAGCGGCAAGGCCACGACGTCGAGATCGGATGCAGGGTTCTGTTCAAGGCCAGGCACGATCACCAGCGCATACCGGAACAACTGGTTGAACCAGGTTCTTACCTTCTCTGCAACGGACAACGCCTTGCGCTTTTCGATCTTGGCGATCACCTCTAAGAGGTCGGTGCGCTTGACGTCGTAGACAGAGCGCTTGCCGAGCGTTGGCAGTACGTCCTTGTCGAACACGCGAGGGATCTGCGACAGGGTGGTTTGCCGACCTTGTTTGAGGGCGAGCCCGCGATGCTTGAGCCACTTTCGATACACGGCGTCGAAAGTGTTCTGGTCCGCCAAGCGGACTGCCGCGCGCTTTTGCTTGCGATGAACGTGTGGATTGGTGCCCTTCGAGACCAGCCCGCGGGCCTCGTCTCGGAGAGTTCTCGCCTCGCGTAAGGTCACCTCTGGATACGTGCCGAGCGACATCCGCTTTTGTTTGCCGGCCCATTGGTAGCGGAAGTGCCAGGACTTGTTGCCATTGTCGGCAACCGCCAGGGCAAGCCCGTCTGAGTCTGAAAGGGTGTAGGCCTTGCCGGTCGGTTTGGCTTGCCGGACTGCCGTGTCTGAAAGTGCCATGCTCTTGCTCCTGTTGGGAGTCAGGAGCAGATGCTGGTCTCGTCTACCACGCCCCTCCAGCAACAAACCGGAAGCCGCCACGTCCTCAAAGATGGACTAAATAGTGGACTAAAAAGTCCTGGCTGTAGGCAGCTTCCAGCGGAACACGCTGGATGATGTCAGTGAATAAAATCCAATGGCATCAACGACTTGCAGAACTCCATGGAACTCAGCAGATCGTGAAGTGGAGCGGGCGATGGGAATCGAACCCACGGCTCTAGCTTGGGAAGCTAGGGTATTACCATTATACGACGCCCGCGTAGTCCGCCATTCTATGCGGGGTTGCGGCGATTCGGCAAGCAGCGGGGCGATCGGCCTGGGCGAAAAGTGCCGCCTCATTCACCCCGCGCCCCGCCAGCGCCGTCACACCTTGCGCACCGCCACGCTACCAATCGAATACCCCGCACCAAACGAGCAGATCAGGCCCAGGTCGCCCGACTTCAGATCGGCACGATGGCGATGGAACGCGATGATCGAACCCGCCGATGCCGTATTGGCAAACTCGTCCAGGATCACCGGCGCCTCGTCGGCCGAGGCATCGTGGCCGAGCAGGCGCTTGCTGATCAGCTGGTTCATCGCCAGGTTGGCCTGGTGCAGCCAGAAGCGGCGCACGCCGGCCGGCGCGTGGCCGAGCGACTGCAGGTGGGTGGCGATATGCTCGGCCGCCATCGGGCAGACTTCCTTGAACACCTTGCGGCCTTCCTGGCGGAAGAGCTGGTCGCGGTCGTCGGGGTCGCGGTCTTCGCTGCGCGAGAGGTAGCCGGCGTTGTTGCGGATGTTGTTGGAGAAGCTGGTGGCCAGCTTCGTGCCCAGGACTTGCCACTTGTCGGTGGAGCGCGAGTCTTCAGTGCGTTCGACCAGCACGGCGGTGCACACATCGCCGAAGATGAAGTGGCAGTCGCGGTCTTTCCACGCCAGGTGGCCGGACGTGATCTCGGGGCTTACCACCAGGGCGGCGCGCGCCGTGCCGGTGCGCACGGCGTTGATGGCCTGCTCCAGGCCGAAGGTGGCCGACGAGCAGGCGACGTTCATGTCGAAGGCGTAGCCGCCAGCGCCGATGGCATTCTGAATCTCGACGCCCAGCGCCGGATACGGGCGTTGCATGTTCGACGTGGCGCAGATCAGCATGTCGATCTCGCTCGCGTCACGGCCGGCGGCGGCGAGAGCGTCGCGCGCGGCAGCCGCGCCGACTTCCGCCTGCAGCGACAGCGTATCGTCCGGGCGCGGCGTCAGGTGCGGGCGCATGCGCGCCGGGTCGAGCACGCCGGCCTTGTCGACCACGTAGCGCTGCCGGATCCCCGAAGCCTTCTCGATGAATTCCGCCGACGATTCGGCCAGCGCGGTGAGCTCGCCGGCAGCGATGGCTTCGGCGTGCTCTTCGTTGTAGCGCTTGGTGTAGGCGTTGAACGCGACCACCAGTTCTTCGTTGGTGATGACTTCCGGTGCAACCCACAGGCCGGTGCCGCTGATGACGACGTCGTGCATACCCACTGTTCGTGAAATTTGTGTGGCGGCGACGATAGCACACCCGCCGATTCACGCGCGCAATTCCGGGGACGGAACGGGGTAAACCACGGCGCCAGTTGGCGCTGATGCCTGCCGGTCGCCGCTGCACCCGCTTTCCAGCCCACGCTGGGCCGGAAAGCGGGTGCGGACGACGCTTGGGCTTTAGTGCCTGACGGCCACCGTCACGCTCAGGCCGCCGACGCCGGGCACGCCGCCACCGAACGTGCCGCCGCCTTGCGACAGCACGCCGCCCAGGACCGGCACGTTGCCCAGCGCTGCCGGGCCGTTGGCGAGGGCGCCCGTGATCGGTGCCAGCGGATTGCCGCCACCCGCTGCGCCGCTCAGTGCGCTCGTTGCCTGCGAGACGACGCTCCCCAGCACCGGCACATTGTTCAACGCAGCCGGGCCGTTGGCGAGCGCCGAGGTGATCGGTGCGAGCGGGTTGCCACCTGCGGCTGCGCCGCCCAGTGCGCCCGTCGCCTGCGAGGCGATGCCGCCCAGCACCGGGATATTGTTCAACGCCGCCGGGCCGTTGGCGAGGGCCGAGGTGATCGGTGCGAGCGGGTTGCCACCTGCGGCCGCGCCGCCCAGCGCACCCGTCGCTTGCGAGACGACGTTGCCCAGGACCGGCACGTTGCCCAGTGCCGCTTGGCCGCTGGCCAACGCATTGGTGATCGGCGCGATCGGGTTGGCGCCGCCGGCAGCGGCATTGCCAAGCGTGCTGGTGACGGTGTTGATTGCACCGGTCAGCGGTGCGGCTGCGCTGCCCACACCGGGCGCGTTGCTGATGGCGCCGCTGACGGTATTGACGGTCGCCACCACCGGAGCGAGCGCATCGCCCGCGCTCGGCAGCCCCGTGGGCAGCGATTGCGCCTGCGCCGACGCCATCACCATCAACGCACCAACAGCCACACCCGACAGTTTGAAAACATGCTCAAGCATTTTCATTGAGAGTCCCTTGAATGAACGTTTTGAAAAAACGCTGCGCCGGCACGCGAGAGACTGCGAACCGGCGGGGCCCCTCCGCAGGGAGCATGCCAAGGTGTAGGGGTATCGACGTCGGTCGGCCCCAGGCGCGTCGCCGCGGTACGGCGCAACCGTTTGGGATACGGTCTGGATCGGGGGAAGTCCCTAGCCTGGCGACACGGGATCATGCGCGTGCATGACCTGTTTAAAGCGCCTGCCGATGCGGGTTTTCAGGCGACTGCCCGCGTGTTCGTTACGTTACGCGGGAACATTTCCGTAACGTTTGTGGGCGGGCGGGCGGTCGGTCGGTCGGGTAGGGCGGGACAGGCTCCGCCGCCATGGATCGTGCGGCAGCGGAGCATGCATTTGGCGCGATTGGATGGAACGCGAAGGGTGAGGCTCAGAGATGCAGCAGCGCCATCACCGCCAGCACGCCACCCACTCCACCGACCCCGTAGGAGAACACCTGCAGCCAGCGGCGCCGCGAGAGCAGCGTGATCGCGGCCAGTGCGATCGACACCTGGATGGCCACCACCGCCTGCGCCCAGCGATGATGGTGGTGCACGGCCAGCTCGCTGGCCTTGTCGGCTTCGCTGGCGGCATGCTCTTGCGCTTCGGCGGTCTGGCGGATCTGTTCCTTCTCGCTCGCGTAGCGCTGCGCTTCACGCTTGGCGGCGTCGTGGTCGACGCCCGGCAGTTGCGCCGACAGCTCGGCGATCGCCTGCTTCTGCGATTTGGCCTGGTAGTAGGCCCACTGGTTCGCGGCTTCGGTCTTGTGGATGGCGGCTTCGTTCTTCAGCAGCAGCGCCTCGTTCTGGGTGGCGCCGCCCTGGTAGCCGAATACCGCGCCGGCGGTGGACAGGATGGCGGTCATCACCGCGATGCGGCCGGCAAAGCGGTCCGAATCCCCCGATTCGGCCGCGTGGTCGAGCGCGTCTTCGTGTACGCCGCGCACTTCAAACTCTTCAGACATGGTTCCCCGGTGGTTCTGTGTTGTAGGTGTTTTCGTTATTTGCCGTTGTATCCCGGCAGGGTCTTGGCGAACTTGCTCTTGGCCAGCGGAATGGCGGCTTGGACAGCAGCCTGGAAATTGGCGTGCAGGTCTTCGACGGGAATGTGGCGGCGGAAGAAGTCGGCCCACACGAATTCGGCAAAGGCGGTGGGCGTCTTGTCATAGCCACCGGCGTTGCGCACGTAGCCGGCCAGCGATCGGTATGGGTCGTCGATGAGCTTTTCCAGGTGGTCGGGAATGCTGGCGTAGTAGTGCCGCACGCCGTGCTCGTCCAGAGGATGGACCCACAGGCTGTCGTCCATCGCCTTCCAGAAATCGTCGAGGCCGTGGCTCGACAGATCGGCTTCGACGATGAAGTAGCCCGTGACCACACCGGCTTCGAGCGCCGCGCGCCCCAGGTGGTGGTGGTCGGTGATGTACAGCTTGCCGCCCGGGCCCATGACGGCCGGGATCGGGTGCGCCTGCATGAACGCCGTCTGGTCGGCCGCCGTCATCGCGGCGAGGTGCGTCTTCTTGTCCTGGACTTCGATCATGCCGACCGTCAGCTGGGTCGGGCGCAGGTCATGGATGGGAGATTCGTGCAGCTTGGGCATGGTGTTGCCTCTTTGGGTTGCGATACCGCCCGCGCCGGCGCGGGCTGGGGCAGCATAGCAACTTCCGCAGGCGTGCGCACCCTGCGGATTGCACGGCGCGGGACCCAAGCCTAGCTGCGCCGTAGCGACAGCGCCCGCAAGGCATCGTCCAGGAAGCGGGCGGCGGCCTGCTCGCCGGCCTGCGGCTTGGCGGCCACGCTGCAGGCGGCGATGACGTCGCACAAGGCGCGCATGTCTTCGCCGCTGGTGCGCAGCAGCGGGATGACGGCGCCGGCCGCTGCGCCGAAGTGCTTCACCGCCAGCCGCATCAGCTCCACCTTGACGACATTGGGCAGCACGTCCGCGAGTTCGGGGGGTGTGGTAGGGGGCGGTGGTGGTGCGACGACGGGTTCGGAAACAGGTTCGGCGACGGGTTCCGCGATGGGTTCCGCGACGGCGGCTTGCGCCGGCGCGGCCGCCGGTTCGTTGGCCGCCTCGATCTCGCCCACGGGTGCGGCCCGGGTCTGCAGGCCGAGCGTCATGCCCGTGAGCGGCGGCACGCCTTCGTAGGCGGCCACCAGGGCGGCATCCACCGAGACGTCTTCGAACAGCGGCTGGTTGAAATAGGCGATGGGGTCGAACGTTGCGTCCGACGCCGGAGATTCGACGGCGGCGGTGGCGATGTCGGTTGGGGCGCTGCTGGTGGCAATGGCGGCGGCCGGCGCTGTCTCCTCTTCCGGCGCGTTGAGCACGTCGACCATGCCGGCGTCATGCAGCCCGGTGAGCAGATCATCGAAATCAGGCCAGTCGGCGAGCAGCTGATGCAACTGCCCGACCGTGCGGGCCCCGTTGATCAGGATGAGCAGATGGCGCTGGCGCATCTGCAGGTCGTGACGGCGCGCGGACAGCGCCTCGCGGCCGCCGTCCGTCTTCACCAAGACGCTCGTCGTAGCAAGCATGAATGACTCCCCGTTGAAACAGCCATGCCCGGCATCTGTCGCGCCGTTGCACGCTGCAAGTTAGTCACCCTGTCTGTGCCGTGCTATCGACCGATCGAACCAAATTGTAGAACGGGAAATCGACGATTGGATTACGTCCTGTTCATGCTGGGCATGCGCCCTAGGTCCGCCACGTCTCCAGCGCCGGTGCCAGCGCACTTTGGCGACCCGCCTGCAGTGACCGGGCGTAGTCCGCATACCACACCAGCACCTCCGGGTTGGCCATCGCGTCGGGGTTGGCGATGCGTTCGGGCGGCGCACCCAGCAGCAGTTTCTTGATCGGCACTTCCATTTTCTTGCCTGACAGTGTGCGCGGCACGCCGGGTGCCTGCACGATCACGTTGGGCACGTGCCGCGCCGACAGCCCCGCGCGGATACGGGCGTTGATCGTGTCGCGCAGCGTGTCGTCCAGCACCGCGCCCTCGCGCAGCACGACAAAGAGCGGCATGAACGACTCGCGCCCGAGGAATTCCAGATCGACAACGAGACTGTCGAGCACCTCCGGCAGGTCTTCCACCACGCGGTACAGCTCCGCCGTGCCCATGCGGATGCCGTGGCGGTTGATGGTGGCGTCCGAGCGGCCGTAGATGATGGCGCCGCCGCGCCGGGTGATCTTGATCCAGTCGCCGTGGCGCCACTGGCCGGGGTACATGTCGAAGTAGCTGTCGCGGTAGCGGCTGCCGTCGGCGTCGCCCCAGAAGAACAGCGGCATCGACGGGATGGGTGCGGTGCAGACCAGCTCGCCCACCGCATCGATCAGCGGTTTGCCGGCCTCGTCCAGCGCCTCGACGCGCGAGCCGAGGTTGCGGCATTGCATCTCGCCGGCGGTGACGGGCAGGGTGGGCACGCCGCCGACGAAGCAGCCGGCGAAGTCCGTGCCGCCCGAGATCGGGTTGAGCCACACGTCGGCCTTCACGTGGCGGTAGATCCAGTCGTAGGCCTCGGCCGAGAGCGGCGAGCCGGTCGAGCCGACCGCGCGCAGCTTCGACAGATTGAACGCGCGCCCGGGCTCGATACCGGCCTTCAGGCAGTTGGCGAAGAACGCCGCACCCGCGCCAAAGAACGTGACGCCCGCGTCCTGCGCAAAGCGCCACAGCGTATTGAGGTCGGGCGTGCCGGGGTTGCCGTCATACAGCGCGACCGTCACGCCGCCGAGCAGCCCGCAGACCTGCGAGTTCCACATGACCCAGCCGGTGCTGCTGTACCAATGGAAGACGTCGTCTGGGCCCAGGTCGAGGTGCAGTGCGCCCATCATCGTCTGCACCAGCAGCAGGCCACCGTGGCCGTGCACGATGGGTTTGGGCATGCCGGTGGTGCCGGACGAATAGAGGATCCACAGCGGGTGGTCAGCCGCGACCGGCGTCACGACGAGTGGCACGTCGCTGGCCGTGAGGTCGCGCCAGTCTTGAGCCTGCAGGAAGCGCGCGCGGTCGATGCCGCCGTGCAACTGCGGCACCAGCACGAGCTGTTCGACCGTCGGCAGCGCGGCGACCATCTCCGCGACCACGCCGGTGCGGTCGAACGCGCGGCCGCCGTAGTGGTAGCCATCCACGGCGATCAGCACCTTGGGCTCGATCTGGCGGAAGCGGTCGGTCACGGCCACCTGGCCCATGTCCGGCGCACAGACCGACCAGATCGCCCCGACGCTGGCCGTGGCGAGGAAGGCGACGATGGCGTCCGGCGTGTTCGACAGGTAGGCGGCGACGCGGTCGCCGGGCACCACGCCCATCTCGCGCAAGGCCTCGGCCAGCGAGGCGACGCGGCGGCGCAGTTCGCGCCAGGACACATCCGCCAGCGGCGCGGTCTCGCTGGCGTAGCGGATGGCGGTGCGGTCGGGGCTGCCGCCTTCGTCGACGTGGCGCATGACCTGGTCGACGTAGTTCAGCCTGGCGCCGACCAGCCATTGCGCGCCGGGCATGGTGCGCTCGCCCAGCATCTGCGTGAAGGGTGTCGAGGCGCGCAGGTCGAAGTGTTCCCAGACCGAGGTCCAGAACGCTTCGAGGTCGGTGGTGGACCACTGCCAGAGCTGGTCGTAGCCCTCGGGCGTGGTGGCCGAGAAGCGCAGGCCGCGCTCGCGCGCGAGCCAGTCGAGATAGTGCGTCAGCCGCGCACGGGCGATGACGTCAGCCGATGGCGTCCACAGCAGGGCGCCTTCCTGGATGGTGCTCATGTGTCTCCTCCGCCGCAAAGGCAAGGGGGAGGCCGCCCGCTCTCTGCGGCGGGTCGGCCGATGGGGTGGGGCGGCTGGCTTAGATGCCGCCCATGCACAGGTACTTGAGTTCCAGATATTCGTCGATGCCGTAGACCGAGCCCTCACGGCCCAGGCCCGACTGCTTGATGCCGCCGAACGGCGCCACCTCGTTCGAGATCAGCCCCGTGTTGATGCCGACCATGCCGTACTCGAGCTGCTCGGCCACGCGCCAGATGCGGCCGATGTCGCGGCTGAAGAAATACGAGGCGAGGCCGAATTCGGTGTCGTTGGCCAGGCGTACGACCTCGGCTTCATCCTCGAACTTGAAGATGGCGGAGACGGGGCCGAAGGTTTCTTCACGCGCGATCAGCATGTCGGGCGTGGCGTCGGCCAGCACGGTGGGCTCGACGAAACGCTGCGAGCCGAAGCCCTGCATCAGCTTGCCGCCGGCGGTCAGGCGCGCGCCCTTTTGCGTTGCGTCACTGATGTGGCGCTGCACCTTCTCGACGGCCTGGTCATCGATCAGCGGGCCCTGCACCACGCCCGTGTCGAACCCGTTACCGACCTTGATGCCCTTGACCTTGGCCGAGAGCTTCTCGACAAACGCCTCATACACCGAGGCGTGCACGTAGAAGCGGTTCGTACACACGCAGGTCTGGCCGGCGTTGCGATACTTCGACTGCACCGCACCTTCCACGGCGGCATCGAGGTCGGCGTCGTCGAACACGATGAACGGTGCGTGGCCGCCCAGCTCCAGCGCCACCTTCTTCACCGTCGGCGAGCACTGCTCCATCAGGATGCGGCCCACCGGCGTCGAACCCGTGAACGACAGGTGCCGCACGATCGGCGATTCGCACAGCGCGCGGCCGATGGCGATCGAGCGATCGGCATCGCCCGTCACCACGTTGACCACACCCTTCGGGATGCCCGCGCGGTGTGCCAGTTCAGCCATGGCGAGCGCCGACAGCGGTGTCTGCTCGGCGGGCTTGATGACGATGGTGCAGCCTGCTGCCAATGCCGGCGCGACTTTGCGGGTGATCATCGCCAGCGGGAAGTTCCACGGCGTGATGGATGCGCAGACGCCCACCGGCTGCTTGAGCACGACCATGCGCTTGTCGCGCCAGGTGCTGGCCATCACATCGCCGGAGACGCGCTTGGCCTCTTCGGCAAACCATTCGATGAAGGACGCGCCGTAGATGATTTCGCCCTTGGCTTCGGCCAGGGGCTTGCCTTGCTCGGCGGTCATCAGGGCGCCGAGGTCGTCGGCGTGGGCGATCAGCAGGTCGAACCAGCGGCGCAGCAGGCCCGCGCGCTCCTTGCCCGTCAGCGTGCGCCAGGGGGCCCAAGCGGCATTGGCGGCGTCGATGGCGCGCAGCGTTTCCGCGTGGCCCAGGTTGGCGACGTCGGCCAAGTGCGCGTTGGTGGCGGGGTCGTGGACGGGGAAGGTGGCGCCGTCCGCCGCGCCCACCCAGGCGCCATCCACGTAGGACTGCGTCTTGACGAGGCTGCGGTCCGTGATGCGGTCGAGGGCGTTGATGGTTGCGCGGGTGGGGTCGAGTAGGTCGGACATGGCGGTCTCCAAAATGGAACGAGGCGCACCGGCCAGTGCACCTCGTGTATGCAGCAGTCGCTTAACTCGATAAGAATAACCGAACGACCGTTCGCCCGCAGACCAGGCCGCCAGGGCGCGTCGCTATTGGAAGAGCGTGTCCCACATGGCGTCCACCTTGTTCTTGACGGCCGCATCCATGACGATCGGCTGGCCCCATTCGCGCGTGGTCTCGCCGGGCCACTTGTTGGTGGCGTCGATGCCCATCTTGGAGCCCAGGCCCGACACGGGCGAGGCGAAGTCGAGGTAGTCGATGGGGGTGTTCTCGACCATCACCGTGTCGCGCGCCGGGTCGACGCGGGTGGTGATCGCCCAGATCACTTCCTTCCAGTCGCGCAGGTCCACGTCGTCGTCGACCACCACGATGAACTTCGTATACATGAACTGCCGCAGGAAGCTCCACACGCCGAACATCACGCGCTTGGCATGGCCGGCGTACTGCTTCTTCATGCTGACCAGCGCCATCCGGTAGCTGCAACCCTCGGGCGGCAGGTAGAAGTCGGCGATCTCCGGAAACTGCTTCTGCAGCAGCGGCACGAACACCTCGTTCAGCGCCACGCCCAGCACGGCCGGCTCGTCGGGTGGTTTGCCGGTATACGTGGAGTGGTAGATCGGGTCGCGCCGCATGGTGATGCGCTCGACCGTGAAGACAGGGAACCAGTCCTGCTCGTTGTAATAGCCGGTGTGGTCGCCGAACGGGCCTTCGAGCGCGTGCTGGTAGCCGCTCGGGTGCGTCGGGTCGGGCTGGATGTGGCCTTCGAGGATGATCTCGGCGCCGGCCGGCACCTGCAGTTGCGCCTGCGCGAGCGAGGGCGTGAGGCACGTCGCCAGCTCGGTCCGGCTGCCGCGCAGCAGGCCGGCGAACTGGTATTCGGACAGCGTGTCTGGCACCGGTGTTACCGCGCCGAGGATGGTGGCGGGGTCGGCGCCCAGCGCCACGGCAATCGGGAACGGCTGGCCCGGGTGGGCGATGGCGTGCTCGCGGAAGTCCAGCGCGCCGCCCCGGTGCGCCAGCCAGCGCATGATGACCTGGTTGCGGCTGATGACCTGCTGGCGGTAGATGCCCAGGTTCTGCCGCTTCTTGTGCGGCCCGCGCGTGATGACCAGCCCCCACGTGACCAGCGGCGCCGCATCGCCCGGCCAGCACGTCTGCACGGGGATGCGCGACAGATCAACGTCATCGCCTTCCCACACGATCTCCTGGCACGCCGGTGACGACACCTTGCGCGGCGCCATGTCCCATACGGCCTTGGCCATCGTCCACAGCTTGCCGGCCTCGCGCAGGCCGCGCGGCGGCTCGGGTTCCTTCAATGCAGAGAGCAGGCGGCCCACGTCGCGCAGCTCGTCGAGCGACTCCGCGCCCATGCCCAGCGCCACGCGGCGCGGCGTGCCGAACAGGTTGGCGAGCACCGGCATGTCGTACTTCTTGGCGCCATCCACGGGCTGCTCGAATACCACCGCCGGGCCCTCGGCACGCAGCAGGCGGTCACAGACTTCGGTCATTTCCAGCCGCGGCGACACCGGCACACGTATCCGGCGCAGCTCGCCGGTACGTTCCAACTGGGCGAGAAAGTCACGTAAGTCCCTGTATTGCATGGAAGTTTGTAACCAAAGGTAAGGGATAGTCGTCCTGTCATGCACATCGGCGGCCCCGCCAAATGGCCGCAGGAGACGATTTTTTTGACGTAGGCGGGGTGGCGGCGATTGTACGGCCAAAAGCGCACGACCCCCTGATGACAGAACGAACGGCGGGTCACCCGGTCAGAAAAACGGGGAGCAAATCATAACTTTCGAGTATAGAAAACGAATTCTTTATGATTGACTTGGTATAAAACGCTTCCTACAATCCAATCCGATCTGGTAATTGTTGCAACGCAACATGTTTTCGGCTATTGCCCTCGCCCTGCTCTCGTTCGTATGAGGGGCGACGCCAGAGCACTTCGCATCGCTGCGGGACGTGGCCTCCCCAAGGACACGCCCCGCAATTGTCTGGGCACACGGGGAGTGCCCCCAACAGATGCCGGCTGACTGCAACAGCGCGGCATCCTTACTAGAAACCGTTGCGATCGAAACGCACGGCGCCATGCAAGAAAAAGGCGCCCACCGAATCAGCGCAGCGGACGGAGGTAAGTATGAACGGTTGGAAAACCCTTCATTCTTCCGGGATCGGTCTGGCGCTGCAACGCCGGCTCGTCGCCCCGGTCGGCCGCCGCCTTGCGCGTGCTGGTCAAGTTGCGCTGCCGAGAAGGCTGCGCATGGAGTTGAACGCTGGGGGCGCCGCCGCGTCCCGCAATGCCTTGCATCCTGGCATCCTGCTGGTCTTCCGCAGCGGGCACGTCGTGCTGAACAGCATCGGCGTGCTGGTGGTGGTGGCGGCCATCGTCCTGTCGCTCAACAGCGAGTGGCGGGCGCAGGTGGCCCAGCGCGTGCTGCATTTCACGCCCGGCATGGACGTGAACCTCGCAACCGCCACGCCGGCGCCTGCCATTGCCGCGAGCGTGGAGCCTGTCGCCTATACGCCGGCGGCACCGTCCGCTGGCACGGCAGCGCCTGCCGCTGCGGCGGTCGCACAGGCCGGTCCGGCCCCGGCTGCCGGCTGGGATACGCTGTCCAAGGTGCCCTCCGTGGCCGAGCTGGCCGCGCAGATCCCGAGCACGCAGGTTGTGCGTGACGCGCGCGAGTCGGCCACGGCCGGCACACCGCGTGAGCAGGCCGCCGTGGCGGAGTACATCGCCCGCAAGTACCGCGTGGCGACCACCGCCACCGGTCAGCTGGTGAAGGCGGCCTACCAGACCGGCAAGGAAGTCGGCCTGGACCCGCTGCTGATCCTGGGCGTGATGGCCATCGAATCGAGCTTCAACCCGTTTGCGGAAAGCAATATGGGCGCGCAGGGCCTGATGCAGGTGATGACCAAGGTCCACCAGGACAAGTACGAGGTGATGGGCGGCGTTGGTGCCGCGCTCAACCCGTACGCCAACATCAAGGTCGGCGCGCTGGTGCTCAAGGATTGCATCGCCCGTGCCGGCTCGATCGAAGGCGGCCTGAAGCTGTATGTCGGTGCGGTCACGCAGGGCGACGGCGGCTACGGCGGCAAGGTGCTGCAGGAGCGTTCGCGCCTGCGCTCGGTGGCGACCGGCCACAAGTCGCCGGGGTCGATGGCGGCCGAGCGCGAGCCCGTCAAGGCGGCTGCGCCAGCGGAAACGCAGACGCAGGCTGCCAAGCCCGCCGCCAAGCAACCGCCGGCGGCTGGTCAGCAGGAAGAAGCCCATCTGGATGACAAGGCGCACAGCGCAGCGGCACGTCAGGGCCAAGCCTGACCGGATTTCGCTTCTATATAGAAAAGGCCGTCATTGCGACGGCCTTTTTCTTTGGGCGGAGACAGGGGGAGCTCAGCGCCGGAACAGCTTGGCGAGCCGCGCCACCGCCTCTTCCAGATGGTCCATCGACGTAGCGTAGGACAGGCGGATGTAGTGGTGCGCCGTATGTGGGCCGAAATCCAGGCCGGGTACCAGGACCACGCCCGCATCGTTCAGCATCGATTGCGTGAGCGCGTCGGCGTCGTGGGCGTTCGGATGGTTCACGCCGCGGCAGTCTGCATAGACATAGAACGCGCCGTCCGGCTTGACCGGCACCTTGAAGCCGAGCGATTCCAGCGCCGGTACGATGAAATCCCGTCGGCGTCGGAATTCCGCCTTGCGCTCTTCGTAGATGGCCAGCGCTTCCGGCTCGAAGCACGCCAGCGCCGCATGCTGTGCCACGGCGGAAGCGCAGATGAACAGGTTCTGTGCGACTTTCTCGAACTCCGGCACCAGCTCGGTGGGTGCCACCAGCCAGCCGAGCCGCCAGCCCGTCATATTGAAATACTTCGAAAAACTATTGATCGTGACGACATCGTCGCCGAACGATAGCGCGGAGACCGGCGCCTGGTCGTATGACAGGCCCTGGTAGATTTCGTCGACGATCGAGAAGCCGCCCTGCGCGCGTACCGTCTGCACGATGCGCTGCAGCTCGTCCGGCAGGATCGACGTGCCGGTCGGGTTGGACGGGGAGGCCAGCAGCACGCCCTGCGTGCGCTCGCTCCAGTTGGCGTCGACCTGGGCGGCCGTCAACTGGAAGCGCACTTCCGGCCCCGATGGCACCAGCTTCGCCGCGCCATCGAAGGCAGCCACGAAATGCCGGTTGCACGGGTAGCTCGGGTCGGGCATCAGCACCTCGCCGCCGATCTCCACCAGCACCGCGCACGCCAGCAGCAGCGCCGCCGACGCGCCGGCCGTGACGATGATGCGCTCGGGCGCGATGTCGAGGCCGTAGGTGGTCTGGTAATAGCGGGCGATTGCCTCGCGCAGCGGGCGGATGCCCAGCGCGCCGGTGTACTGCGTCACACCGCGCCGCATGGCGTCAGCCGCGGCGCGTACAACAGGCTCGGCCGCCGTGAAGTCCGGCTCGCCGATGCCCATGTGGATGATGCTGCACCCCGCCAGTTCCAGCTCACGGGCTTGCTTGGCCAACTCCATCACGTGAAAGGCGCGGATATTGGCCAGCCGGGCGGCTGTCTGCAGGCGGTGGGCGTTCATCGGAGCACGGAACGGTGAGGGGGAAGCGAACAGCCAAACGTCAACGGAGGGCCGCGATCAGCGGCGGGCGGCGACCTCGACGGCACGCACTTGCGCGGCCAGCTTGTCCAGCACGCCGTTGACGTACTTGTAGCCTTCCACGCCGCCGAAAGTCTTGGCCAGTTCCACGGCCTCGTTGATGACGACCTTGTAGGGGATGTCGACGCAGTGCACCAGCTCGTACGCGCCGACCAGCAGGGCCGCACGCTCGACCGGCGACAGCTCGGCGACCGGACGGTCCAGGAACGGCGTAAAGGCTTCGGTCAGCGTCGCTTCTTCGCGGATGGCGCCGTGCAGCAGCGCATCGAAGTGCGCGCGGTCGGCCTTGTTGAAGCCTTGCGCGTCCTGCAGGTGCGCCTCGACCACGCCCGGGTCGTTGCGGTTGAGCAGCCATTGGTACAGGCCCTGCAGCGCCAGTTCGCGCGCACGGCGGCGCGCGCTCTTGGCAGGCGCCTTGGGTTGCTTGGCCGGGGAATTGTCTTGCGTCATGGGAAAAGCCTTTGCGTGAATAACTGCGCTTATTCGCGCATTTACTCGTTTTCGTCGTCTTGGCCGTGGTCCTGCAGGCCGTCCAGGGCGGCGGTCAGGTTGGCCATTTCGACGGCGGTGCGGGCACAGTCGCGGCCCTTCTCGCGGGTGCGGGCGTGGGCCTGCGCGTCGGTGTCGGTGGTCAGGATGCCGTTGGCGATGGCGATGTTGAAGTCCAGGCCGACGCGCGTGATGCCGGCGCCGGACTCGTTGGACACCAGCTCGAAGTGATACGTCTCGCCGCGGATCACCGCGCCCAGTGCGATCAACGCATCGAACTGGCCCGATTCGGCCATCTTCTGCAGCGCCAGCGGCGCTTCCAGCGCGCCCGGCACCGTCACCAGCAGCACGTCTTCACCGGCCACGCCCAGTTGTTCGAGTTCAGCGACGCAGGCTTCGCGCAGCGCGTCGCACACGGGCTCGTTGAAACGCGCCTGGACGATGCCGATGCGCAGGCCTTCGCCTTCGAGGTTGGTCGGGTAGAAGCCGTGGTCCATGGTGGTGTCCGGTTGGGGTTGCCGGGTGGGGCAACGTCAGCAATCAAGAAAGAAGAAAACCAGCGCGGCAGCCTGGGCTGCCGCAAGAAACCTTAGTGCGTGGTGGCCGAAGCCGCTTCGGGCGCATCCGCCATCGACTGATAGGCCGTGACCTCCAGGTCGTAGCCCGTCATGCTCGGCAGCTTGAGTGGCGAGGCCAGCACACGCATCTTGCCCACGCCCACGTCCTTGAGGATCTGCGCGCCGATGCCGTAGATACGCGGGTCCGGCTTGCTGCGCGGGCGCTCGTGCGGGGCGTCCAGCGCAGTGAACTGGGTGAACAGGCGATCGGCCGAGTCGCCGCAGTTGAGCAGCACCACCACGCCGGTCGGAGCGGCGTTCACCGCACGCAGGGCAGCCGGCACGCTCCACGAGTGCGTGGTGCGCTGGCATTCCAGCAGGTCCAGCACCGACAGCGGCTCGTGCACGCGCACCAGCGTTTCGGTGGTGGGCGTCGGATTGCCCTTGACCAGCGCCAGGTGGGCGCGGCCGGCGGCGCGGTCGCGGAAGGCCACGGCACGGAAGGTGCCGAACTGCGTTTCCATGGTGCGCTCGCCGATGCGCTCGACAATGCTCTCGGTGCGGCTGCGGTATTGGATCAGGTCGGCAATCGTGCCGATCTTCAGGCCGTGCTTCTTGGCGAACTCCACCAGGTCCGGCAAGCGCGCCATGGTGCCGTCGTCCTTCAGGATTTCGCAGATCACGGCGGCTGGCGTCAGGCCGGCCATTGCGGTCAGGTCGCAACCGGCTTCGGTGTGGCCGGCGCGCATCAGCACGCCACCCTTCTGGGCACGCAGCGGGAAGATGTGGCCCGGATTCACCAAGTCCGCGGGTTTGGCGTTCTTGGCTGCGGCCACCTGGATGGTGCGAGCACGGTCAGCGGCGGAAATGCCGGTGGTCACCCCTTCGGCTGCTTCGATGGATACGGTGAAGTTGGTGCCGAACTGCGTACCGTTGCGGCTCGCCATCATCGGCAGGTCGAGCTGGTCACAGTGTTCTTCGGTGAGCGTCAGGCACACCAGGCCGCGCGCGTGCGTGACCATGAAGTTGATCGCTTCCGGTGTGACGTAATCGGCTGCCAGGATCAGGTCGCCTTCGTTCTCACGGTCTTCCTCATCAACCAGGATGACCATCCGGCCGGCGCGGATTTCGGCAATGATTTCTTCGACTGTGGCGATCGACATGGCGTAGCTGGAGGCGCGCCGCTGGTCAGCCCCCTGTTTGGGAACGTTGGCGACCGTGCGACTGCGTAAATGGGAAGCCCGCTATTGTACGCCAAGGCGGCCGAGGCGACCCCCTTGGCCGGGGTTCAAACCGTGGCGGGCTGGGCGAGGGTGGTGTGGCTCAGCATGCGCTCGACATACCGGGCGATCAGGTCGATTTCCAGGTTGACCTGGCTGCCCGCTTTCAGGTGCTTGAGCGTGGTCACGGCCACCGTGTGGGGGATCAGGTTGATCGAGAACTCGCAGCCATCGGCGTCGTCACGCACGCTGTTGACCGTGAGCGACACACCGTTGACGACCACCGAGCCCTTGTAGGCCAGATACTTCCCCAGCTCCGTCGACGCGCGCACGCGCAGTTCGTGCGATTCGCCCACCGGCGCGAAATGCGTGACCGTGCCCAGGCCGTCCACGTGGCCGGACACGAGGTGCCCGCCGATGTGGTCGGCCAGGCGCAGCGCCTTCTCCAGGTTCACCTCGCCCGGGCGCGCCAAGCCGACCGTCTTTGACAGCGATTCGCGCGACACGTCCACGTCGAAATGCGAGTCCGTCTTGGCCACCACCGTCATGCAGGCGCCCTGGATGGCGATCGAATCGCCCAGCGCCACGTCGCCCAGCGGCAGGCCGCCCGAGGCGATGGACAGGCGCACGCCCGCATCGGCGTTGGCGCCCAGCGGGGTGACGGCTTCAATGCGGCCGATGGTGGCGACGATTCCAGTAAACATAGAGGGTCAGTCAGTCGGGTTGCGGCGCGCCAGGATGCGGAGGTCGCCGCCGACGCGCGAGATGTCATGAAAGAAGAATTCGGCCGCGCCCTCGAGCGATTGCAGCGGCCCCATATTGAACATGCCCTGGCCCGAGCCCAGCACCTTGGGCGCCAGGTAGACGAGGATCTCGTCGACCAGCCCCTCGCGCAGCAGCGAGCCGTTGAGTTTGAAGCCGGCCTCGACGTGCAGCTCGTTGATCTCGCGGCGGCCGAGCTCGCGCAGCATGGCGGGCAGGTCGACCTTGCCGGCGGCGTTGGGCAGCAGGATGACCTCGGCGCCGTGTTCGGCCAGGGCGCGCATGCGGCCGGCCTCGGGCTGGGCGGCGAAGATCAGCGTGGGCTCGTGGTGGCCGTCGGCGGTGAGGATGTGGGCGTCGAGCGGCACGTCCAGCGCCGAGTCGACCAGGATGCGGCGCGGCTGGCGCGGCGTGGGGATGGCGCGCACGGTCAGGCGCGGGTTGTCTTCGCGCACCGTGCCGATGCCGGTGAGGATCGCGCAGGCGCGCGCGCGCCAGCGGTGGCCGTCGTTGCGCGCCTCGGTTTCCGTGATCCACTGGCTGATGCCGTTGTCGAGCGCCGTGCGGCCGTCCAGCGAGGCGCCCACCTTCACGCGCACCCACGGCGTGCCGCGCGTCATGCGCGAGACGAAGCCGATGTTCAGCTCGCGTGCCTCGCGCTCGAGCAGGCCGCAGCGTACGTCGATGCCGGCGTCGCGCAGCTTCTGCAGGCCGCGCCCGGACACGGTGGGGTTGGGATCTTCCATCGCCGCCACCACGCGGGCGATGCCGGCTTCGACCAGGCGATCCGCGCAGGGCGGGGTGCGGCCGAAGTGGCTGCACGGCTCCAGCGTCACATAGGAGGTGGCGCCGCGCACGTCGTGGCCGCGCGACTGGGCGTCCTTGATGGCTTGGATCTCGGCATGGTCCTGGCCGGCGGGCTGGGTGTAGCCCTCGCCGATGACGGTGTCGCCCTGGACCAGTACGCAGCCCACGCGCGGGTTGGGCGTGGTGGTGAAGAGCCCCTTCTCCGCCAGCGCCAAGGCGCGCTGCATCATGGCGTGATCGAAATCGGAAAACATGGGGCAGTGAAACGGGAAGTGAGGTTAGGGGGCGTCGTCGATGCCGTCGGTGCCGCAACTGCTGTCCGAGGCCGGGTTGCATATGCGGGCCCGGCCGGCTCGGTTGATGCGCACGCGGCGCACGTGCGGGCCGGAAGCGACGGTCAACGTGCCGTACAGCTGTGCATCATTGCTCGTCCGTGAGTATCCCACAGGTGCATACGAAAGGGTGTCGACGCCTTTTTGCGATGACTTGAACGTAAGCTCCATCGCTGGCACCCCGGGCGGCGAGACCGAGAGCAGCACGTCCTCAGCGCCCGGTGCGAGCGGTGTGGTTTGTGTTTGCGGCGAGGGCGTCATGTACAGCGCCCATCCGGATGACCAGCCTTCCCCCGCATCTAGCGGGCCGAGGTGGACCCACGCGCGCCGGTTGCGCGCGGTGACCTGCGCCAGTGAGACGGCACTGGCAAACCGATCAGCCAGCACAATCACCGTCTCGCGCCGCCACCAGTCCAGCGCTGCGGGTGCCGCGAACACGGCGAGGACCGCCAGCACGGCCACGACGACGATCAGCTCGGCCAACGTGACGCCCGCTTGCGGGTGCGGGCGCGTCATGGCCAGCATGCTGGTGGCGCCGGCTCGCGTACGCCTGCAGCCTGAATAAAGCGCTCGCCGGTGCTGCGCAGGATCAGCGTACCGCAGCGTGTGTCCGGGCGAGCGGGCTGCGCGACAACTTCCATGCATTGCATCAGCGTACGGCCATCGCACCACTGGGCGGACAGTGCGTAGCCGGGCGCGTGTTCCGAGATACCTGAGAAATCGGCGTAGCGGCCCGAGTGAGCATGGCGCCGTTCCTGTTCCGCCATGGCCGCAACCAGCGCGGCGCGCGCTGACGCCAGCTCGACGCGGTCCCGATGCCGGGTCCACGCCTGCATCGCCATCACCGTCAGCACGGCTGCGACGGCCAGCGCGATCAGCAGCTCGATCAACGTGAAGGCAGCGGGGCGGCGCATCAGCGAGCCCCTTCTTCGATCAACTCGCGCCAGCTCAGGCGGCCGAGCTTGCGCGTCTGCGTGTAGGTTTGCAGGGCCTTGGGCTGGTTGCCGGGCGCGTGCCAGAGCGTGGTCTGGACGACCTGCGTGCTGCTGCCGTCCTGGCGTGCGTTGGGCGGCGCGGCCTGCGTCGTAATGAGCGGCGCAGACGCCAGGACGTGACCGGTGCGGCGGCCCTTGTCGGCGGGCAGGCCGTTGCGCGGGTCAAGCAGATAGGCGCGGATGAGGCCGTCCGCATCGCGGGTGGTCAGGAGCAGGCTGCCGGAGCCGGCGCTGGTGAGGTCGTCTGGGGTGTGACCGGGTGGCAGATCGATGTGCCAACCCTTGGCGGGCGTGCCATCACTGTCGGGGCGCAGCACCACGCCCTCTGCGACATCAGCGGCGCTGCGACCGGCCAGGTCGCTACGCGACAGGTTGCGCTGCCCGTTGTCTCGATCGGCGACACCGTAGAGCGTGGCCGATCCGTCGGCATCGACTGCCGTGAACACGAGCAGTGGCCCGCCGGCGGTGGCCGCCAGCAGGATCGGCCCGACGATGTGCTGCAGTTGACCACGTTGCGACTTCGCGGTGAAGAACGGTTGGCGCCGTTCGGTTTCGTTGCGGCCGAGCGCCTGCGGCCAGGGCGGTGCGCCGCGCAGGTCAAAGCGCCAGATCTGGCCGTGAGTGTCACCGGCATAGGCGAAGGTGGCGCGGCCGTCGGGGCCGAGCGCCACAGCTGGCGCCCCCAGCCCGCCGAGGCTGGCGTCTTTCGGCACGGCGATGGTGAAAGCGGTGCGCCCTGGCTGCCATGCCGACGCGGGCGGCTGGTCCAGCGCCAGTAGCAGCAGGCGGCTTTCCACGCTCGCGTCGCTGCGGCCATTGCCGCTGATGGCAAACCAGCGCGACTGTATGCCGCTGTCGTCGGCCAGCGGCACGATCGGGATCGGGTCTTCCAGATGGCCGACGGTCGGGTCATCGGTGGCGTCGTAGGCGAGCAGGGCCCTGGGCGCGGTTGAGGCCGGATCGGACACGTCGACGAGGAACAGGCCCGGTGCCATGGCCCCGTTTGCGCACGCGAGGATGGAGTGCCAGCGCGTGCCGGTCCAGGCATCGGCGGCGAATGGGCGGCGGCAGACCGGCGCCGGCGGCGATTGCCCGGGTGATGCATCGCGCGCGGCAACGGGCAGCACTGCATCGGACATGACGGCAAAGCGCTCCTGGCCGGTCAACGCGTCGAAGCCGTGCAGCATGCCGTCGTTGGCGCCGAGGTAGACCATCCAGGGCCGCCGGGCCGCTTGCTGCCGGAACGCGGCGTGCCGCGCGTCGAACGCGAAGCCGGGTGGCCCGAGCAGTTGCACGCGGGTGCCACGCATGGCGCCGAGTACCGAAGTGCGCGGGCGCAGGCGCGGAGGCTGGGTTTCGTGCGTGCGCGCGCCGCGCAGGTAGTCGAGCCGGATGGCGCCGTTGCCATGGGGCGCATCCAGCGCCGCCTGCTGTGCCGGATCGAGGGCAGCCCAGCGGAGCGGGATGGCGGTACGTGCCGGGGTATGCCCGTGGCCGAACGTCCAGAGTTGCCGCGCATCGGGCGGCAGCGTGTCGAGCAGGCGCGAGGCTTCCCACAGGTCGGGTGGCAGCGGCGCCTCCAGCGTGCCAAGTGTCGGCGCAAACTGCAGGGCGCGCAGGCGGCCGCTCCAGGCGTCATCGCCGGGCGCGATGAGCAGGTGCGTGGGCAGATGGCCGGCGGGGGAGTCCGCCGCTGCGGCGGGCATGATGCCGGTCAGCGCCACCGCCATCCATGCGCAAGCGACTCGCCGGCACGTCATGGGCTGGATGCCCCGGGGCGGAACACCGTCTGCAGCACCACGCTGACTTCCGGATCGGCGCCAAAGCCTGCGGCCGTGATGCGGAACAGGCGGGGCTGCGGCGCGGCGCCGGCCTGTATCCACTGGCCCGGCCGCGCATCGGGAATCGGCTCGATGACGTAGCGTGCACGGTGCGCGGGATGCCGTGCGCCGACGGCCGAGCCCGTGTCGACTTCCACGCCATGCGAGGTGGCCTCCAGCAGTGTCGCGAGCGCCCACAGCGACTGGCCCGTCAGCGGTTGACACAGCCCGCGCGCCACACCCTCGCCACACGTGCCGGCAACGAAGCCCGACAACGTGACCGGGTTGAGTGCCGCGATGCGCTCGGGCGAGGGGCGGGCGGTGCACGGGGCGGCTGAGGGGGTGCCAGTGGCCACGGACAACTCGCATTCGGCGTCCGCCAGCGCCTTTTCAGCGGCCTGCTTGGCGAGCGCGTGATCGATCGTCAATCCAGCACGGCGGCGCTGGTCGAGCGCGAGGTGGAGCGCGGCCATGGTCAGCAGGCCGAGCAATGTCACGGCCGCCATCACGATCACCAGCGAGAAGCCGCGACGGCGGGCGGCCGCGTCATTCAGCATGCGTCGACCTCGCAGGACAGCGGATTGCGCACGCGGATGTGGCGTTGAAGGCGGCGCGGCGGCGTTGTGTGTTGAATGGGGTGAACTGCCGATCTTGCTTGGTTTCGCCCTCCGCCGGGGGAAGCGCGGGGAAGAGCTTGATTGGTGCTGCGGGTTCGCCTGCGGCGCTCGGATCGTTGTAGTCACCGCGCACCACGAGCGCGACATGCACGGCCTGTACGCGGTGCCATTGCGTGCGATCGAGCGCGCGGGCGGAGGCGATTGTGGCCGGTGCGCCGTCGGCCCCGCTGACTGTATACAAGAGCTGCAGGGTTTCGACGCCCCGGACCATGCCGAGCGCGGGCGCGAAATCGGGCTGGAGCTGCTTCTTGTCGCGCCTGTGGGAGCGGCACATCAGTTGTGGCTCGCTGCTGCCGCTTGCCTGATAGATGTAGAGCAACATGAACCCGGCGCGCGGATCGTCCCCGCCGCCCTGGATGCGCTCGGGCACGCCATACCCGGAACAATCGATGACCGTGGTGCCATCCGCGTACCGGCCGTCGGCCTGGCTGCTGCGGCCACTGAATCGCACCAGCAAGGCATCGCTTGCTCCGACGACGCCGCGTCCGCAGTGCAGATCGTCTACGGAGAGAGGGGGGCCGCAGTTGTCTGCCCCGAGCAGCGAGGGCGGCGCACCCGCGTCAGGCCAGCGCCGCATGGGCGACCATGCCGGCGTGTCGGTAATCCAGCCGGCTTGTTGCACCGCAGTGGTGAACAGTTCCAGCGCCTGCGTGCCGCGATCCTCGATCAACGCTTCGTCAGCAATGCGCTGGTAGCGTGCGCGGGCGAACAGCACAAGTTGCAGCGCAATACCGAGCACGATCAGCCCCATCAGCATGCCGACCAGCAACTCGACCAGCGAGGCGCCGCGCGCGGGGCGGAGCGGGCGGCACACCTTAGCGGACGCTTGCGGTTTCAATGCGTGTCACCTGCGCATGAGCCTCGCTGGACAGCTCGCGGACGGTGTGGACGGTGTGCTCCAACTGGTCGAACGCGACGAAGGTGCCGGCAGCACACAGTGAAAGCAGTGTGAGCGCGACGAGCGATTCAAGCAGGATGGCGCCGTGCGCCGCGCGGGGATGGGGCGTGCGCGGCGGGCGTTGCGTGGGGCGGCGTGGCGGCATGGGCGGTTTGGGCGCGGAGGCATCGCAGAACCGCCTTAAGTTAAAAAGAATCGTGCCGTTTTAATGTCATATCTGGTCAATAGACTCCGGCGGTGCGCAGTCGGCCAGGGGCAACTGCTTTAGCACCGCATGGCGGAGCGTTGTGGCGGCCGCGATCGGTGGTTTTTAACCAACGACCGGTCCGCGGAATGCAACCGTTTGCCGGGCGCAGTTGACACATTTTGATGAATTCCCCACTATTCTGGGGTTGCACTCTGTGCGCGATTCGTCGCAGCGATGCAAACCGTGCCCCGGGTGTGGCGCGGGTCCAAGAAATAGAACTCAGCAAAAAACCGGCAGGGCGGACGCAGCCAACTGCGCCGTGACTGCCGAATAAAACCGTCGGGGGTTACATGGACAGGGATATTCCGCCTTCAGGGCGGTACGGGCATTTCGTCGGGCGCTTGTCGCACTGACATGGCGGCGCCGGTCCGCACTCACGTTACCGCGCATCAACTTCAATCGTCACGCAGCCTCCGGCATCCGCGCCGGGAGGTGGGACGTGGCGATGGCGTCAGCGTTCGTCCTGACGGCGTGTTGCGCGACAGCCAACTAGAGACAACCATGTGGCACCTCAACGGGCGAGGCGGCGTGCGGGGGCGCGCCGCTTGCCTGCATTCGCATCGCATCCACGGCGTCTCGATGGTCGAGCTGCTGATCACGCTCGCGATCGTGGCCGTCCTGGCCGTCATCGCCACGCCGTCGTTTGTCGGGATCATCCAGAAGGCCCGGCTGCAGGCGGAGGTGAATTCGCTGGCCAGCGATCTGCAGTACGCCCGCGCCGAGGCGATCAAGCGTGGCCAGCCGGTCAGCTTGTGCCCGTCGTCCAACGGCACCACGTGCAATACGACCAATCCCACCTACTGGGAAGCCGGCTGGATCGTCTTCAACGATGTCAACGGCTCGGGCACGACCGATTCCACCAACGATACGCCGCTGCGCGTGCGGGCTCCGCTTGCGAGTGGAGATACCTTCCGACCCACCCCGTCGGCCCCGGCCTCGGCGGTGACGTATAGCCGCGATGGCTTTGCAACCAACCTGGCCAACGGCACCGTCACGATGACGCTGCACAGCTCGCCGCTGAACGACAACGCGACGCGCTGCGTGGCGATCAACCTGGTCGGGCGCCAAGTCGTACAGACAAAGGGGACTGGCTCATGCAACTGAGTATGCAACGGCGCCAGGCTGGCGGGTTCTCGTTGATCGAGGCGCTGATCACCATCGTGGTGGTGGGCGTGGGGCTGATCGGGCTGGCGAAGATCCAGGCGGCGGCGGTGGGCAATACGCAGATCTCGCGTGTGCGTTCGCTGGTGGCGCTGCAGACGGAGAGCCTGGTGGCCGCCATGCACGGCAATCGTGCGTTCTGGGCGGTGGCGCTCACGGCCCCAGCAACGTTCAGTGTGAGCGGCACGACGGTCACGGATTCGAACAGCGTGCTCAGCACGACCGTCACGAAATGCAAGGGCAGCAAGTGTTCGTCCACCGAGTTGGCCGCCTATGACGTCCAGCAGTGGGCAAAGACGATGAACGCGAACTTTCCGGGCTACACCGCCACCGGCAACTGCACCACCGTCGTGCCGGTGAACTGCAACATCACCGTGACCTGGATCGAGAAGTACATCGCGGTCAACAGCACGACAGCCTCGGCGGCGGCCGCGGCCCAGCCGACAACCCAGCAGAGCTACACGGTCTACGTCCTACCATGAGCGGAAAACCGATGACTCCCCGAGTGCAATGGGCGCGCAGGCAGGCCGGCACCAGCCTGATCGAGATCCTGATCGCCATGGTGATCGCGCTGTTCATCATGGGCGGCGTGGTGGTGGTGTTCGTGAACATGCAGAAGACGTTCACGAGCCAGGATCAGCTCTCGCAACTGCAGGACAACGAGCGGCTCGCGCTGACCATCCTGACCAACACGGTGCAGACGGCTGGCTACTTCCCGGATCCGCTGCACTACACGGCGGTGACGGCGCTACCCGCGTCGGGCGTGCTGGCGACGGCCCAGGTGATCTCCGGTACGACCGGTACGGGAACCGGCAGCAACAGCGATACGCTGACGGTCCAGTTCGCCACGGCCAGCGGCGACGGCAACATGAACTGCCTGGGCCAGACCAACACCAGTGGCAAGGCGCAGCCGCAGGTGTTCATCAATACGGTGTCCGTCAGCCCCAACAACGAATTGCAGTGCTCGTTGAATGGACAGGCAGCGGTGCCGCTCGTCAGCGGCGTGTCTGGCTTTCAGGTGCTCTACGGCATCGATAGTGGTCACAACGGAACGGTCGATTCGTATTGGACCGCTGCGCAGGTCGCGGCGGCGCAAGGGGGGACGGGCGACTGGTCGTCGGTCCACACGGTCCAGGTCACGCTGACGTTTGCCACGCAGTTCGGCAACCTGGGCGGGTCCACGCAGAACACGCAGTGGACGCAAATGATCAGCCTGAAGAACCAGCCATGAGTGGGACGATGCGTCTTTACAGGATGTCGATCCGCCGAGAGCGTGGGTACACGCTGATTATCGGGCTGCTGCTGCTGCTCGTGCTGACGCTGTTTGCGGTGGGCATGTTCCGTAGCTCTGGTTTGCAGGAGCGGATTGCCGCTGCCACGCGCGACAAGCAACGCGCGGTCGAGGCGGCACAGAGTGCGCTGCAGTATGGCGAGTGGTGGCTCCAACTGAACAATGGCGGGGCCGCCGTCAACTGTACGGGCATGGGCGTCAACAGCGCGAACACGCTGGCCAACATGCGGGTGTGCTCGACTGCGCTGGCCACGCCCACCACGCTGCCCTGGGGCGTGGGATTGGCCTACCAGCCGCCGGCCATGACGGCCAACGGCGGCGGTGGCATGGCCGGGGCGAGTTCGCCGGCAGGGGACATCAACTACGCGGGCATGCCTGGGCTGTACATCAACTATCTCGGCACGGACCCAACCGGACTGGCGCAGCTTTACCAGGTCACTGCTTATGGCTATGGCGGTGATGCAACGACAGGGGCAGTGGTGCAGAGCACCTACAAAATTACGCCGGGCACCAAAGATTTGGGGCAACAGTGATGAAGAAAAACCAACGTCTCGTTCTGCTTGCGACTGCCGCGGTGTTGCCGGGTGTCTCGCACGCGCAGCTCGTCATCAGCGATACCCTGACGGGAGCCTCGTCTTCCTACAACTGGCAGGCGCTCAATGGTGCCTGCCTGACGGCGGGTGACGGCTCTGGCACGATTCCGGCCTGCGTGGGGCTGAAGTACTACAGCGGCAAGACGCTGGTGGGCGGCACCGGCGGCCGGTTGCCGGATACCGCGGGTTCGGGGGCGCTACGCCTGACCAACGGGGACACCACGACCGGCACCAACGGCAACAACCAGACCGGCGCCGTTGTTTCCAACTTCACCTTTCCGACCAACCAGGGTTTGCAGGTCACGTTCACCACGGTGACGTATGGCGGCAATGCCTATAAGAACTCTTCCGGCACGCAATCGGGCGCCGACGGCATCAGCTTCTTCCTGGCGGATGGCTCACAACCGGCAACGGTCGGCGCGCTCGGCGGCAGCCTGGGCTACAGCTGCTCCAACGGCAACTCTACCTACGACGGCGTCGTCGGCGGCTACATTGGTTTGGGCATCGACGAGTACGGCAACTTTTCCAACTCTGGCGACAACACCAATACCGGCCCCGGTGCCACCCCCGGCCGTATCAGCCTGCGTGGTGCGGGCAACACCAACTGGGCCAACCTGTCGACCAACTACTCGCAGTACTACCCGACTTCGGGTATGAGCACGTCGCAGTCCAATGCCGTGCAGAGGACCTGCCGGGCGGGCTACCTGTACAACTACAGCGGCTCCGGGACGTACGACGCGACCGGGAGGTGGATCAACGACGGCGGCAGGACGTACGAGAAGATCCCTTACAACTACAACTACATTACGGGCGACACGCTCAGCGGCGTGACGCTTTACAGCCAAGAAGCCACCAACAACCCCGTGCGCGGATCGGCAACGCCCATCACCTACGGGCTCACCATCACGCAGGACGGCTTGTTGAGCCTGTCATACAGCGTGAACGGCGGGACGGCGCAGCCCGTCATCACGAACCGAAGCATCACCGCGTCGAACGGGCCGCTGCCCTCGTCGTTCCGCTTCGGCTTCTCGGCCGGTACGGGTGGCGGCAGCAACGTGCATGAAATTACGTGCTTCAAGGCTGCGCCGGTCGGGCAGTCCAGCAGCTCCGCCGGTACCAACGTACAGCAGACCGCGCGTATTGAAGCGGGTACCCAGCTCTATCTTGCCTACTATCACGCGAACAACTGGTGGGGCGAGCTGACCGCGCAAACCATGGGGGTGGATGCGAAGACGGGTAAGTTCACCATCAATACCGCGGCAAACTGGGACGCAAGCTGTACGTTGACGGGGGGGGCTTGCCCGGCGATGAGCTCGACCGCTACCGTTACCGCGCAAACACCCACGGCGCGCCAGATCCTGACCTGGAGTGGCGCCAGCGGGGTTCCCTTCCAATGGGCGAGCCTGACCTCGGCCCAGCAAACCGCGTTGACCGCCGGCGACGCCAGCGCCACTGACGCGCGTCTGCAGTATCTGCGCGGCGACCGCACTTACGAAGTCAACAACGGCGGGTCGTTCCGCACCCGCACCGGCGTGTTGGGAGACATCATCAACTCCAGCCCCACCTGGGTGGGCGGGCCGTCGGCGCCCTACACCGGCACGTGGAAGGATTCGCTGTATCCCAAAGCCGGGGCGGCCGAGAGTAGCTACGCGAGTTTCAAGACCACCAATGGGCAGCGGCTGAATGTGGTGTACCTCGGCTCGAACGACGGCATGCTGCACGGCTTCCGCAGCGGCAGCTACGACGCCAGCGGCAACTTCGTCGCCAACGCGACCACGCCCAACGACGGGCAGGAAGTACTGGCGTACATGCCAGCCGCGATTCTGAACACCATCCATAGCGGTACGAGCACCAAGCTGGATTTCAGCTCGCCCTCGTATGCGCACAGCCTGTATGTGGATGCCACGCCCGGCACCGGCGACCTCTACTACAACGGGGCCTGGCATACGTGGCTCGTAGGCGGCTTGGGCGGTGGCGCGAATGCAGCCGGCCCGATCGGTGACAGCACCAGCACGGGCGCGGGCGCGATCTACGCCCTCGACGTGACCGACCCGACCACCTTCAATGAGACCAACGCCAGCAAGTTGGTGATTGGCGAGTGGACGCCTTCGACGATCTCCTGCGCCAACTACACCACCACCAGCTGCGGCGGCTACCTCGGCAACACCTATGGCACACCGGTCATCCGCCGCCTTCACAATGGTAGCTGGGCGGTGCTGTTCGGCAACGGTCTGAACAGCCAGAACGGAACGGCCGGGATGTACATCATGCTGGTCGACTCGACCAGTGGGAACGTCACGTTCCGCTACCTGGATACGGGCTATGGTCCGAGCCAGGACCCCACCGGCAACAGCAACAAGAACGGCATCGCGTATGTGACCCCCGCCGACTTGGACGGCGACCACATTACCGACTACGTCTACGCGGGCGACGCCTTTGGGAACATCTGGCGTTTTGATCTGACCTCGCAGGACCCCGCGTTGTGGAGCGTGTCGTCGGGGCCCCTGTTCTCGACATCGGCGGGTCAACCCATCACCAGCAAGGTCGTCGTGGCGTCGATTCCCGGTGTCGGTTCGGTTTCCGCCTACCCGCGTGTGCTGGTCAGCTTCGGCACCGGCCAGGCCTTCCCGGCGACCCTCACCAGCCCGGCCACCTATGCGAGCACAGGCCAGGCCCTCTATGGTGTCTGGGACTGGGACATGCAGGCCTGGAACGCGATGGCTCCCGCGGGCGCGCGATACACATCGCTCGCTGGGCCGCAAAACGTAATCACCGCGTCTTCGCTGTTACAACAAAGCATCACGGCCGACGTAGCGGCCACGGCAACGACGGTGGCGCAGCGGGTTGTGAGTAGCTACCCGGTGTGCTGGCAAGGGTCCACGGCGTGCAAGGGGGTGAACAATCAGTGGGGTTGGACATTGCCGTTGCCCACCGGGAAAAACGAGCAGGTGGTCTACAACCCGGTCCTGCAGTTCGGCGTGTTTAACGTCAATACGATCATCCCCGCCGTTCAGCAGATACTGTCCTGCAGCGCAACGCCGGCCTCCGGTTACTCAATGGGCGTCTCCGTTGCGAACGGCGGTGCGACAACCAACCCGTATTTCCTTGACGCCAACGGCAAATACCTTACCGTGAACGGTACTGGGGTCAGCGGCGTCGGTTTCAGCGGGACGGGTACGTCGTCGTTTGTGTCTATCGGTAATGGCCAGTATCAGATGGTGACGCAGAGTGCGGATAACACGCCGAAAAACATTGGAGTCAACCCGAACGCCGCCGGTGTGGGCTCGCGCCTGAACTGGGTCAAGCTGCGCTAATCATGAAACGACATTCGACGTCCGTGCTCTCGAAGCGCACCACCGGCTTCACGCTGATCGAGCTGATGATCACGGTGGCGATCATCGCCATCCTGGCCCGCATCGCCTATCCGTCGTACCAGCAATACATCCTCAAATCACACCGCGCGGATGCGAAGACGGCGCTGCTGGATCTGGCGACGCGGCAAGAGCGGCTGTTCACGCTGCAGAATACCTACACCACCGTGCCGGCTTCGCTGGGCTATGCCGCCGCCAGCTTCCCGTTTGCCATCCAGTCGGGCACGCAGTCGTACTACCAGCTGTATGTCACGCTGACAGGCACGCCGGGCGGGACAGGCGCTTCAGCGCCTGGCTATTCCGCCTCGGCTGTTAACGTCGGCCCGCAGACGGCAGACGGATGCGGGGCGTACACCATCAACCAGCTCGGCGTGCAAGGCAATACCGGCATGGCCACCGGCACCACCACTGCGCAGTGCTGGTAAAAAAAAGGGCCCCGAGCGGGCCCTTTTCTTTTGCTGCAGTGGCTTCATTTACGCGCCGGCGTGGCCGCAACCTCATCCAGCACGTCGCGAAACTCCGCCAGATCCTCAAAGCTTCGGTACACCGACGCAAAGCGGATGTAGCCGATCTTGTCCAGCCGTTTGAGCTCACGCATCACCAGTTCGCCCACGCGGTCGCTGCCGATTTCCTTTTCGCCGTGGGCAAGCAGTTTTTCTTCGATGCGTGCGATGGCCTCATCAATGGCCTCGGCGGACACGGGCCGCTTGCGCAGCGCCAGGCGCATGGAATCCTTGACCTTGTTGCGGTCGTAATCGACGCGGCTGCCGTTCTTTTTGACGACGGCGGGGAAGAACAGCTCGATGCGTTCGTAGGTCGTGAAGCGGCGGTCGCAGGACTCGCAGCGGCGGCGCCGGCGCACGGTGTCGCCTTCCTCCGACATGCGGGTATCAATCACCTGGGTGGCCGCGTGGCCGCAAAACGGGCATTTCATGCCGGTCTCCTGGGAAACCCCAAAGAACGCACTTCACAAAAGAACAACGCCGCGACGGCCCAAGGCGGGCGCATCGCGGCAGGGGTAGCACTACGGGGCCGGTTGCCCGGCCACGGCTGATGAATCAGCGATAGACCGGGAAGTCGCGGGTCAGCTCGGCCACCTTGGCGCGCACGGCGGCAATGTTCGCTTCGTCATGCGGATTATCCAGCACATCGGCGATCAGGTGGGCGACCTTCACGGCCTCGGCTTCCTTGAAGCCGCGCGTGGTCATCGCCGGCGAGCCCAGGCGCACGCCCGAGGTCACGAACGGCTTTTCCGGATCGTTCGGGATGGCGTTCTTGTTGACGGTGATGTGCGCGTCGCCCAGCACCTTCTCGGCTTCCTTGCCGGTGATCTGCTTGGCGCGCAGGTCGACCAGCATCACGTGGCTTTCGGTACGGCCCGAGACGATGCGCAGGCCGCGCGCGATCAGCGTTTCGGCCATGACGCGGGCGTTCTTGACCACTTGTTCCTGGTACGCCTTGAACTCCGGCGTCAGCGCTTCCTTGAACGCCACCGCCTTGCCGGCGATCACGTGCATCAGCGGGCCGCCCTGGATGCCCGGGAAGATCGCCGAGTTGATGGCCTTCTCGTGCTCAGCCTTCATCAGGATCACGCCGCCGCGCGGGCCGCGCAGGCTCTTGTGGGTCGTCGTCGTCACGAAGTCAGCGTGCGGCACCGGGTTCGGGTACACGCCTGCGGCGATCAGGCCGGCGTAGTGAGCCATGTCGACCATGAAGTACGCGCCGATCGACTTGGCCACCTTGGCGATACGCTCGAAATCGATGCGCAGGGCGAAGGCCGATGCGCCAGCGATGATCAGCTTGGGCTTCTTCTCTTGCGCCAGGGCTTCGAGCGCGTCGTAGTCGATATCTTCCTGGGCGTTCAGGCCGTAGCTGACCACGTTGAACCACTTGCCACTCATGTTCAGCGCCATGCCGTGGGTCAGGTGGCCGCCTTCAGCCAGGCTCATGCCCATGATGGTGTCGCCCGGCTTGAGCATGGCAAAGAACACGCCCTGGTTGGCCTGCGAGCCTGAGTTCGGCTGCACGTTGGCGGCTTCGGCGCCGAACAGCTGCTTGACGCGGTCGATGGCGAGCTGCTCAACCACATCGACGTATTCGCAACCGCCGTAGTAGCGCTTGCCCGGGTAGCCCTCGGCGTACTTGTTGGTCAGCTGCGAGCCCTGCGCGGCCATCACGGCCGGGGAGGTGTAGTTTTCGGAGGCGATCAGCTCGATGTGGTCTTCCTGGCGCTGATTCTCCTTCTGGATGGCGGCGAAGACTTCGGGGTCGATCTGGTCGATCGTATAGCGGCTGCGTTCGAACATGGCGAGTGTCTGGTCTGAAACGAAACGGAAATGGCGGAGATCGGGCGAGGCGGGCGGGCTTCGGGAAACGCGCGCGGCTTGGGGCGCTGCTCCCGCCCTGACGTTCAGGCCGGTGGCAGCGGGTGTCCAAGTCACCCTGCTTCCCATTCGCTGCCCAGGCGAGCGGCAGGCGTCGTTGTGCATGACGCCAGAAACCTTGCGCTTCCTCGTGGTCGGTGCCCACTAACTAAGGGCCGCTGCTGCAGCCCCAGGATTCGCCAGTCGCGCAAGGTGGAATGGTTGCCCGCGAGTGTACGACAGCCGTATGGCCGCCGCAAGGCACGGGCGCGGCGGGGCGCACATGGCGGCGCAGCGGGCCACGGTGCTCGGTTACACTCTTGCACTTCGCTGATTGCTGTTCTTTGGCTCGGAGAGACCTCCATGATCGTATTCGTGACCGGCGCGACGGCCGGCTTTGGCGCAGCCATTGCGCGGCGTTTCGTGCGGGAAGGGCATCGCGTGATCGCGGCCGGGCGCCGCCAGGATCGCCTCGATGCGCTCAAGGCCGAGCTGGGCGATGCGCTGCTGCCGTTCATCCTGGATGTGCAGGATGCCGCCGCCGTGGCCGCGCTGCCGGGCTCGCTGCCCGAGGGCTGGCGCGAGGTCGACGTGCTGGTCAACAACGCCGGCCTGGCGCTCGGCCTGGAGCCGGCCCAGCGCGCCGACCTGACCGACTGGGATCGCATGATCGGCACCAACTGCGCCGGCCTGGTGCATATGACGCGCGCGCTGCTTCCAGGGATGGTCGAGCGCAACCGCGGCCATGTCGTCAACATCGGCTCGATCGCCGGCTCGTATCCGTATCCGGGCGGCAATGTGTACGGCGCCACCAAGGCCTTCGTGCGCCAGTTTTCGCTGAACCTGCGCGCCGACCTGACCGGTACCCGCGTGCGTGTGTCGAACATCGAGCCCGGCCTGTGCTCCGGCACCGAATTCTCGAACGTGCGTTTCAAGGGCGATGACGGCCGCGTCGACAAGGTCTATGAGGGCACCGAGGCGCTCACCGCCGACGACATCGCCGAGACGGTTTACTGGATGGCCGCGCTGCCGGCGCATTTCAATGTCAACGCGATCGAGATCATGCCCGTTTGCCAGTCGTTCACCGCCACGAGCGTGACGCGGAACCTCGCCTGAGGCAATTTGGAGCAAACCGCAAGCCATCGTCCGGTCGGGCGATGGCCGGCTGTCATTTAACCCTTGGTAAAATCCGAGGATGTCCACTTTTGACTGGAACCTGCGCGTGTATTGGGAAGATACCGACGCAGGCGGCGTGGTGTTCTACGCCAACTACCTGAAATTCTTCGAGCGCGCCCGCACCGAGTGGCTGCGCGCATTGGGGGTCGACCAGCTGGCGCTGGCTGACACGACCGGGGCCATCTTCGTGGTGCGTAGCACCGCTGTGGACTACCGCGCACCCGCCCGCCTGGACGACCTGTTGCAGATCCGTTCGCGTATGGAACGGGTCGGACCGGCATCGGTCCAATTTGCCCAGGAAGGCTGGCGCGGCGACGTCCTGCTCGCCTCGGGCACGATTCGTGTTGGATGTGTCGATCGGCTCACCTTCCGTCCGACCCCGATTCCCGCTCCCGTACTCGCAACCATCAAAGCTGCCGCATGAATCCCGTCGAGGTCACACAAGATCTGTCGATCGTCTCGCTGGTGCTGCACGCCAGCGTCCTGGTCCAAGCCGTCATGGCGTTGCTGCTGGTGATGTCCCTGTTCTCCTGGACATACATCTTCCGCAAGGCCTTCGCGCTGCGCGCCGCGCGCGCCAAGACCGAATCCTTTGAACGCGATTTCTGGGCCGGCGGCGATCTGCAGGCGCTGTATCAGAGCGCGGCCAACAACCGCCACCACACGGGTGCGCTGGAGCGCATCTTTGAAGCCGGCATGCGCGAATTCCTCAAGGGGCGCGAGCAGCAGCGTGGCGTCGGCGACCCCAGCGCGATTCTCGACGCCTCGCGCCGGGCCATGCGCGCCGCCTACCAGCGCGAGATGGATTCGCTCGAATCACACCTGCCGTTCCTGGCCTCGGTCGGTTCGGTCAGCCCGTATATCGGCCTGTTCGGCACCGTGTGGGGGATCATGAACGCCTTCCGCGGCCTGTCCAACGTGCAGCAGGCGACACTCTCTGCCGTGGCGCCGGGCATTGCCGAGGCGCTGGTGGCCACGGCCATCGGCCTGTTCGCGGCCATTCCGGCGGTGATCGCCTACAACCGCTACGCCACCGAGATGGACCGCCTGGCCAACCGCTTCGAGAGCTTCATCGAAGAGTTCTCGAACATTCTCCAGCGCCAGGCGGCGCGCTGAGGGCCGCAACAGCATGGCAACCATCCAGCGAACGCGCCGCCCCCGGCGGGCCAAGGCCGACATCAACGTGGTGCCCTACATCGACGTGATGCTGGTGCTGCTGGTTATCTTCATGGTGGCCGCGCCGGTGGTGAACCCGGGCGTGGTCAACCTGCCGACGGTCGCCAACGCCACACCGCAGCAGACGCAGCCGCCCATCGTCGTGACCATCAAGGCCGACGGCACGCTGCTTGCTCGTATCAAGTCCAGTTCAGGCGCCACCGAGCAGAAGCTGGCCAACAACCAGGAGCTGCGCGCCTTCGTCAAGCAGCGTACGGATGAAAACCCGGAGCAACCGGTCGTCATCGCGGCCGACAAGACGGTGCAGTACGACAAGGTGCTGACGGTGATGAGCGTGCTCAAGGGCGACGGCGTCAAGCGCGTCGGTCTGATGGTGAAGTCGCAATGAGCGCCCACGTGTGCATGATCGTGAACGCCCGCGAGGCGGTCTGACCGGCATGGCTACGACCTCGGTGCAACGCTACGAACCCGTCCGCGAGCGCGGCACGCTGCGGGCGTTCAGCTTGGCGGTGCTGATGCACCTGCTATTGCTGGCGTTCCTGTACTTTGGCGTGAAGTGGCAGAGCAGCACGCCGCGCGGCGAAGAAGCCGAGCTGTGGGACGAGCAGGCGGTGCAACAGGCGATCCAGGCCATACCGGCACCTGAGCCGAAGCCGGAGCCCGTCATCAAGGCGCCGCCGGCCAAGGTGGAAGAGGAAGCGGACATCGCACTGGAGCAGGCCAAGCGCAAGCGTGAGCAGGAAGCTGCCGCCGCGCGTGAAGCCGAACTGGCCCGCCGCGCCGCCGAGGAGCGCGAGGAAACCAAGCGCCAGGCGCTGCTGAAGCAGCAGAAGGAGCAGCAGGCTCACCAGACGGAACTGCAGCGCAAGGCCCAGGCCGAACAGCAGGCCAAGGAAAAGGCCGCTGCCGAAGCGCAGGCGCGCAAGGAAGCGCAACTGCAAGCCCAGGCAGAGGCCAAGCAGAAGGCCAAGGCTGCGGCCGAAGCCAAGGCCAAAGCCGATTCGGAGCGCAAGGCGACGGAAGCCAAGTCGAACGCGCAGCGCAATGCCAACCTGCAGCACCTGCAGGCCATGGCTGGCGGTGCGGGGACGGGCGCGGTGTCGGGCTCTGGCGGCGGCGTCGGTACCGGCATGGGCACCGGCGGTACGGCGTCGGCGGGCTATGCCGAGCGCGTGCGTGCCAAGGTCAAGCCGAACATCGTGTTCGACCCCGAGGCCGTCAGCGGCAATCCGACCGCGGTGGTGGCGGTACAGATGGCGCCGGACGGTTCGATCATGTCGCGCCGACTGACCAAGTCGAGCGGCAACGGTGCCTACGACGAGGCCGTGCTGCGCGCGGTGGACCGCTCCGACCCGCTGCCACGCGACACCAATGGCAAAGCGCCGTCGAGCGTCACCCTGACGTTCCGGCCCAAGGAATAACGCGCTGGCACTGCAGCGGCGGTGCCGGCACCCAGTTCAACGATTCGACTACGGACAAGGAAGATGATGCGCAAGATGTGGATTCCGATGCTCCGTCGCGCAGCACAAGCGTGGCTTCTGACGATGGCCTGCGTGGGCGTGGCCCATGCCCAGCTCAATGTGGAGATCTCCGGCGTCGGCTCCAGCCAATACCCCATCGCCATCGCCCACTTCCAGGGCGAGCAGCAGGCCCAGCAGAACATCACCGCCATCGTCCGTGCTGACCTGGCGCGCAGCGGCCGCTTCTCGAACGTCGACGTGGCCGGCGCCGTGGTGCCGGAGACCCCGGCCCCGGACCTGGGGGCGTGGAAGAGCAAGGGCGCCGCCGCCTTCGTGGGCGGCACCGTCACGCGCAACGGCGACCGCTATGACATCCGCTTCCGCCTGTACGACACCGCCAAGGGCGAGAGCCTCGGCGGCCTGTCGCTCACGCGCGGCGAAGGCCAGTTGCGCCTGGCTGCGCACGAGATTGCCGATTACATCTACCAGAAGCTGATGGGCGAGCGCGGGGTGTTCGCGACGCGCCTGTCCTACGTGGCCAAGGTCGGCCGCCGCTTCCAGCTGCAGATTTCCGATTCGGACGGCGCCAACCCGCAGATCGCGCTGACCAGCAACGAGCCGATCATCTCGCCGTCGTGGTCGCCGGATGGCTCCAAGGTCGCGTACGTGTCGTTCGAGAGCAAGAAGCCGGTGGTGTACGTGCATGACCTGGTGGCCGGGCGTCGCACCGTCATCTCGAACCAGAAGGGCAACAACTCGGCGCCGGCGTGGTCGCCGGATGGCCGCCGCGTGGCGGTGGCCCTGTCGCGTGATGGCAATACGCAGATCTACATGGTCAACGCCGACGGCTCGGGCCTGCATCGCCTCACGCGCAGCAGCGCGATCGACACCGAGCCGGCCTTCTCGCCGGATGGCCGCTCGATCTACTTCACCAGCGACCGCGGCGGCGCGCCGCAGATCTACCGCATGTCGGCCGAAGGCGAGGGCGACAGTGGAGCCCAGCGCGTGACCTTCAAGGGCGGCTACAACGTCAGCCCGCGCATTTCGCCCGATGGCAAGCTGCTGGCCTACATTTCGCGGGTGGGCGGCGCGTTCAAGCTGTATGTGCAGGACATGTCCAACGGCGATGTGACCGGGCTGACGGACACGTCCTACGATGAGTCGCCGAGCTTTGCCGCCAACGGCAAGTTCATCCTGTATTCGACCCGCGTGGGCGGGCGAACCGTGCTGGCCGCGGTGTCGACCGATGGCCGCACGCGTCAGGTACTTTCTCTCCAGGCTGGCGAAGTGCGTGAGCCAGCATGGGGTCCTTTCATGCAATAACGCATCCTTCAGGAGAAATCGGACATGTCCAAGTCCCAAACCATGATCAAACTGGCGGCCATCGCCGCACTGCTGGCCCTGGGTGCCTGCAGCTCGGGCGTCAAGCTCGATGACACCGCAAAGAACGCCACGGGTGGCGCCAACGCCGGTGGCGATGCAAACAAGGTGGCCACGGTCGACGTGACCCGTGATGAGCTGACCGATCCGAACAGCCCGCTGGCCAAGCGCAGCGTGTACTTCGACTTCGACAGCTACTCCGTCAAGTCGGAATACCAGGGCCTGCTGACCCAGCACGCGCGCTACCTGCAGTCGCACGGCCAGCGCAAGGTGCTGATCCAGGGCAACACCGACGAGCGCGGCACCAGCGAGTACAACCTGGCCCTGGGCCAGAAGCGTGCCGAGGCCGTGCGCCGCGCCCTGTCGTCGATGGGCGTGCCTGAAGGCCAGATGGAAGCCGTGAGCCTGGGCAAGGAAAAGCCGCAAGCCACGGGCCACGACGAAGAGTCGTGGGCACAGAACCGCCGCGGCGACATCGTTTACTGATCGCGCTTGCTGATCAGCGACGTGTGAAGTGGAACGCGCCGGCCGCGAGAGCGTGGCCGGCGTTCTTACGTGTGTGATGACATGAATACGATGATGAAACAGCGCGCTTGTGGGGCCATGCGTCGGGCCATCCTGATGGCGACGCTTGTCGCGAGTGGCGCCCTGACCCTGGCCGGTCCGGCGGCAGCGGGTGTGTTTGACGACGATGAGGCGCGCCGCGCCATCATCGACATGCGCGAGAAGTTCAACAACTTCCAGTCGACGGCTGCCCAGCGCATCGATCAGAACGGCAAGAACATGATCGACGCGCAGAACCAGATCGAGACGCTGCAGTCCGAGGTGGCGCGCCTGCGCGGCCAGAACGAGGTGCTGCAGAACCAGGTCGATACGCTGACCAAGCAGCAGAAGGACTACTACGCCGACCTCGATGCGCGCCTGAAGAAATTCGAGCCGCAGCAGGCCACGGTGGAGGGCCGCGAAGGCATGGTCCAGCCCGGCGAGAAGGACGAATACGACGCCGCGCTCAAGATCTTCCAGACCGGCAACTTCAAGGGCGCGGGCAACCAGTTCTCGGCGTTCCTGAAGAAGTACCCGCAGAGCCCGTACGTGCCGCTGGCGCAGTTCTGGCTGGGCAACGCCCTGTATGCGCAGCGCGACTACAAGGGCTCGACCACCGTGCTGGAGGGCATGGCGCGCGCCAACCCGCAGCACCCGAAGGCGGCCGATGCGCTGCTGCAGGTGGCGACCAACCAGGGCGAGTCGGGCCAGAAGGCCGCGGCACGCAAGACGCTGGAGACCGTGGTGGCGCAGTATCCGGGCTCGGAGCAGGCCAAGACCGCCGCCAGCCGCCTGAAGACGATGCGCTGATCCGCACCGCTTCCTTTCGTATTGACGCCCGCCCGTGTTCGCACCGGCGGGCGTTTTTCATGGCGGGCCACACATGCCGGGTATGCGTGCGCGCGGGCACGGGTAGGGCGGCGGCGCGCTAAAATGCGAGCCTTCCATCGATCGATCCGCAAGGCTTTCCCCATGAAAAAACGCGCCATCGTCCTGCTCTCCGGCGGGCTGGACTCCGCCACCGTGCTCGCCATGGCCAAGGCTGACGGCTTCGACACCTATGCGCTGTCGATGCGCTATGGCCAGCGCCATTCGTCCGAGCTGGACGCGGCCAAGAAGGTGGCGGCCGCGCTGGGCGCCGTGCGTCACGAGATCGTCGATCTAGACCTGCGCAAGTTCGGTGGCTCGGCGCTGACCGACGACACGCTGGCGGTGCCGACCGAGGGCGTGCACGAGGGCATCCCCATCACCTACGTGCCGGCGCGTAACACCATCATGCTGTCGCTGGCGCTCGGCTGGGCCGAGGCCGTGGGCGCGCGCGACCTGTTCTTCGGCGCCAACGCGGTCGACTACTCCGGCTATCCGGATTGCCGCCCCGAATACGTGGCCGCCTATGAGACGCTGGCGAACCTGGCCACGAAGGCCGGCGTGGAGGGCGATCGCTTCCGCGTCAACGCGCCCATCATCGCCATGACCAAGGCGGAGATCATCCAGGCCGGCGCGCGCCTGGGCGTCGACTACAGCCTGACCGTGTCGTGCTACCAGGCCGACGATGAAGGCCGCGCCTGTGGCGTCTGCGATTCGTGCCGCATCCGCCGGGCCGGCTTCGAGGCCGCGGGCGTGCCCGATCCCACCCGTTACGTTTGATCCTGCGCGCGACGCCAATGCCTGACATCGATCTTCATGCGCTGTCCCACACCGTGCTGTGGGCAACCTTCGCGCTGACTTTCCTCTTCGGTGCCCTCCTGCAGCGTACGCACTTCTGCACCATGGGCGCGGTGTCCGACGCCGTCAACATCGGCGACTGGAACCGCCTGCGCATGTGGGTGCTGGCCATCGGCGTGGCGATGATCGGCACCGGCGTGCTGAGCTGGCTGGGCCTGATTGATACCAGCAAGACGATCTACACCGCCAGCCGGCTGCTGTGGCTGTCGGCGCTGGTGGGCGGGCTGCTGTTCGGCTTCGGCATGGTGCTGGGCTCGGGCTGCGGCAGCAAGACGCTGGTGCGCATCGGCGGCGGTAACCTGAAGTCGGTGGTGGTGTTCGTCTTCCTCGGGTTGTCGGCGTATATGACGCTCAAGGGTGTGTTTGGCGTGGTGCGCGTGGCCACCGTGGACAGTGTCGCGGTGGCGCTGCCGACCCCGCAGGATCTGCCGAGCGTGCTTGGCCACGCGCTGTCGGTGGAGGTACGCACGCTGCGCCTGGCACTGGCGCTGGTGATCGGTGGGGCCTGCGCACTGTGGGCGCTGCTGGGTCGCGACTTCCGCACGCGCGACAACCTGGCGGGCGGCATTGGCGTCGGGCTCATCATCGTGGCCATGTGGTACGTGTCGGGCCACCTCGGCTACGTGGCCGAAGATCCGAACACGCTGGAAGAGGCCTTCGTCGCCACCAACAGCGGGCGCATGGAGGCGCTGAGCTTCGTGGCGCCGGTGTCGTACACGCTGGAGTGGCTGATGTTCTTCAGCGATACGTCGAAGGTGCTGACGGTCGGCATCGTGAGCGTGCTGGGCGTGATTGCCGGCTCGGCCATGGTGGCGCTGGCGAGCGGCACGTTCCGCTGGGAGGGCTTTGCCAATGCCGAGGACACCGGCAACCACATTGTCGGCGGCGTGCTGATGGGCGCGGGCGGCGTGACGGCGCTGGGCTGCACGATCGGGCAGGGGCTGTCGGGCGTGTCGACCCTGGCGATCGGCTCGTTCATTGCGCTGGCCGGCATCCTGATCGGCGCGGTGCTGGCGTTCCGCTACCAGATGTGGCGACTGGAGCGCGTGGCCTGATGTGCGTTGACAGGATTGCGGGCATCTGCCTATAATCGTCGTCTTTGGGGTCTTTAGCTCAGTCGGTAGAGCAGTAGACTTTTAATCTATTGGTCGCGGGTTCGAATCCCGCAGGACCCACCAGCATTCGAAAGGCGTAGCAGGCAACTGCTACGCCTTTTTTGCATTCCGGCAGCCTCTCACCCTGTCGGGTCGATGCGACATCCCGTTCGATGTAAGTTTGCGGAAGGGTCGCGCTCGGCACACTCGCGTGCTCCCTGTGCTTTTCGCAGGCCACACATTGGAGTTTCGCGTCCTATGCCGTTCGATCTTCGCTCCGCTGTTCGTGTTTGCGCCGGGGTGCTGTGCGCCATCGGGTTGGCTGGCTGTGTTGCGACCGCGCCGCGCGCCGAGCTGGCTCCCGCACAGCGCCACGAGGCGCGCGCCGCCGTGAGCCCTGCAACCGGCGCGCTGCCGTTCACGCATCCAGCCTTGCTGCACTCGGAGCGCGACTTCGAGCGCATGCGCCAGAACGTTACGCAGGGGCGCGAGCCCTGGACGCAGGGCTGGCAGCGGCTGATCGCCAACCGCCATGCGTCGCTCAACTGGATGCCGCGCCCGCAGGCCACCATCTATCGCGGCAACGACCGCGTGCACGCCGAGAACTACGCCGTCCTCTTCAACGATGCCGCCGCCGCTTACGCGCTGGCCTTGCGCTGGAAGATCTCGGGAGACGACGCCTACGCGGACAAGGCCATCGCCATCCTGAACGCCTGGGCGAACACCCTGACCTTGATCGGCGGCAGCTCAGACCGCTTTCTCGCCTCGGGCATCTACGGCTATGAACTGGCCAATGCCGCGGAGATCCTGCGTACCTCGCCGCACTGGCGCCCGGCTGATTTCCACCGCTTCCAGGCCATGATGGTCGACGTGTTCTACACGATGAACCACGACTTCCTGACCCGCCACAACGGCGCCAAGATCGACCACTACTGGGCCAACTGGGATCTGGCCAACATGGCGTCGATGCTGGCCATCGGCGTGCTGGCCGATCGCCGCGACATCTACGCCGAGGCCATCGACTACTTCAAGCACGGCCAGGGCAACGGCGCCATCGAGCACGTCGTGTGGAAGCTCTATCCGAACGGGCTGGGGCAGGTTCAGGAGAGTGGGCGCGACCAGGGGCACACCATGCTCGATATCGCGCTGCTCGGTGCCATCTGCCAGATGGCGTGGAACGCGGGCGACGATCTCTTCGGCTATGACCACAACCGCGTCCTGCGCGGCGCTGAATATGCCGCCCAATACAACCTCGGCGAAGACGTGCCCTACACGCCGTACGCAAACAGCGACGTGACCCAGCCCGACATCTCATCGGCAGCCCGGGGAGACACGCGACCGATCTGGACACTGCTGTATAGCCACTACGTCGTCCTCAAGGGCTTGCAGGCGCCGCACGTCGAGGCGTTCGCGCAGAAGGTCAGCCCGGAGGGCGGTGGCGGCGACTACGGCCCGAACAGCGGTGGCTTCGACCAGCTCGGTTACGGCACGCTGACGTTCGCGCTCAGGTGAGGGCGGCGCGCTATCCTGTGCGCCCTTGCCGTCCACTTGTCCAAGCCCATGCCCCTGCGCCTCTACCTCGCCGGCCCCGACGTCTTCCGCCCGCAACCCGCCGCGTACGGTGAAGCGCTCAAGGCGCTGTGCGCGGCGTTCGGTTTCACCGGCCTGTACCCACTCGACAACACCATCGCCCCGCAAGGCGATGGCCCGTCGACCGCGGCGGAGATCTACCGCCAGAACGTCGCACTGATCGATTCCGCCGATGCCGTGCTCGCCAACGTCGCGGATTTCCGCGGTTACGAGCCCGACTCCGGCACCTGCTTCGAGATTGGCTATGCCATCGCGCGCGGCAAGGATGTGTGGTGCTATCACGTGCCCGCCGTGCCGCTTGTCGCGCAGGTGCCGAACGTGGACGGCAACGATGCCGACGGATGGGCGGTCGAAGACTTCGGCCTGCCGCGCAACCTGATGCTCGCCTGCAGCAGCCACTTGGTGGTGGGCGACGCGCGTGCGTGCCTGGCGCGCATGCGTGCGCACTACGCGCGCACGTAGTCACCCGCGCCACGCATATACGCGGGGCCGATATGCCCATGCAAATTCCTTCGTTCAGCGCGGTCGGGGGGCTCCGTATAGTGCCTGCACCCGATTGCGCCCCGGACGAGGCACTGCATGAAGCTCAACGACCTGCATCAACTTCCCGACTTGTCCCACCTGCTCGCGGAGCTGGCGGCCACCGCCGCGCAGCGTGACCAGCAGGGCGGCCATCCTGCCCACGAAAAGGCGCTGATCGCGCGCACCGGCCTGCTGCCGCTGGTGATCCCAACCCAATACGGCGGTGCCGGCGCAAGCTGGGCCGATGCGTTTGCCGCGGTGCGCGCCATCGCGGCGGTCGACAGCGCGCTTGGGCATCTGCTCGCCTTCCAGTACTTGCAGACGGCGACGGTGACGCTCTACGGCTCGGACGCGCAGCGCGAGCGCTTCTTGCGCCCGACCGCCGAGCTGGGCTGGTGGTGGGGCAACGCCGTCAACCCGGTCGACCATCGCCTGCGCGCGCAGCGCTCCGGCAGCGGCTGGACCCTCGACGGCGAGAAAGGCTTCTGTTCCGGCACGCTCGGTTCCAACATGATGGTCGTCTCGGCCCACGACACGGCGAGCGGCCAGCCGGTGATCGCCGTGGTGCCGACCGCGCGCTACGGCATCACCGTGCGCGACGACTGGCATCCGATCGGTCAGCGCCAGACCGATAGCACCTCGGTGCAGTTCCGCCACGTCCAGGTCAGTGACGATGAAGTGCTGGCGGGCCCCGATACGGTGTTCGCGCCGCACCAGACCCTGCGCTCGTGCATCGCGCAGACCGTGCTGGTCAATCTCTACACCGGCATCGCGGAGGGCGCGCTGGAGGAGGCGCGCCGGCACACGCAGCAATCGTCGCGGCCGTGGTTTGCCTCGGGCGTCGAGCGGGTGGCCGACGATCCGTATCAGCTCCACCGCTTCGGCGAGATGCGCGTGCAGTGGCTGGCCGCCGCTGCCCTGGCCGACCGTGCCATCCAGCGTCTGGACAGCGCCTGGCGCAAGGGCGTATCGCTCACGGCCGACGAGCGCGCCGAGGTGTCGCTCGCCACGGCGGAAGCCAAGGTGGTCGCGCATCGCGCCGCGCTGTTCATCGGGCAGGAGCTGTTCGAGGCGACCGGCGCGCGTTCGACCAAGGCCGCGCTTGCACTCGACCGCTTCTGGCGCAACGCGCGCACCCACACGCTGCACGACCCGCTCGACTACAAGCTGCGCGCCATCGGCCGCTATGCGCTGGAGGGCGTCCTGCCCGAGGCGACCGTCTATAGCTGAGCGCGCGTATCGATCTGCGGATTCCTTCGTTGGCGGCGGGGTGGTGCAGGCGGTGTAATGCGGAATCCGCTCATTGCCTGTCTGCGCTTCCATGTCCGACGCCGTCATTGTCGTCCCCGAAGCCCCCGCGGTTCATACCGCGCGCTTTCACGTCCGCCGCTTGCCCGATGCGCCATTGGGCGCGGAGATCATCGGCCTGCGGGACGGCGCCGATTTGTCTGATACCGACATCGCCGCCATCCGCCAGGCCTGGCTCGTGCACGACGGCCTGCTGGTGTTCCGCGACGTGCAGCTCACCCCGCAGGCGCAGGTCGATTTCAGCCGCCGCTTCGGGCCGCTGCAGGTGCACGTGCTCAACCAGTTTCACTTGCCCGCGCACCCCGAAGTGCTGGTGGTCTCCAACGTGGTGGAGGACGGCAAGCCGATCGGCCTGGGCGACGCGGGGCGCGACTGGCATTCCGACCTGTCGTACAAGCCGCTGCCGAGCCTGGGCTCCTTGCTGCTGACGCGCGAGCTGCCGCAGGCGGGTGGCGACACGCTGTTCGCCAACATGGTCCGCGCGTATGAGACGTTGCCGGCTGAGCTGAAGCGCGCCATCGAGGGCCGGCGCGCCGTGCATTCCTACGTGTATCGGTATGAGCGGTTGCGCGCGCTGTCGACCTGGCGCCCACCGCTCACGCAGGCGCAGCGCGATGCCGTGCCGCCGGTCGACCACCCCGTGGTGCGCACGCATCCGGAAACGGGCAAGCGGGCGTTGTTCGTCAACGAAGGCTTCACCTCGCACATCCTCGGTTTGCCGGAAGACGAGAGCACCGCCATCCTCGAGCAGCTCTTCGCCCACAGCGTGCAGCCCGACAACGTCTACACGCACCGCTGGCAACCCGGCGACATGCTGTTCTGGGACAACCGCTCCACGCTCCATTTCGCGCCGGGCTGCCCGGACGCCTATCGCCGCACCTTGCACCGGACGACGATCGAGGGCGACGTGCCGGTCTAGAGCCCCATTGCGCGCAGCCGCGCATCGACCTCGGCCAGCGGCAACGTTTCCGCAAACAGCCGTGCCAGCGACTGGCTGGCGTAGTGCGGCACGTCGTCGGCGCTGGCCCAGCGGTAGCCATCCATCTCGGGGACGAGCTTGCCGGTGTAATAGCTCGCGAACATCGAGGTGCAGACCAGCGTGTCGAGTGCCACGTCCGCGCGACGCAGGCGCGTGGCGAACAGGTGCAGATCCTTGCCGCGCCGCAGGGGGAAGCGGCCGAGTTCGATCAGCGTATGGGCGTCGAGCGCGAGGCCGGTCTCTTCCCGTGTTTCGCGCAGCGCGGCGTCGCGGTCCGTCTCGCCCGGCTCGGGGGCGCCTTTGGGGATGTCCCAGTGATGCGTCTCGGTGGCGTGCGCGAGCAGGACTTCCGCATCTTCGTTGAGCAGCACCAGGCCGCAGGAGAGGGCGGTCTTCATGGCTAGCGCCCCCCCGGCACCCGCTGCACGATGCGCGAGGCGAGCAGCTGATGCTCGCGGCTGAACAGCCGCCGATACGCCAGCAGCACCGCCGCCACCGTACCCAGCCCCGAAGACGCCGCCAGCAGGAACATGATGACGATCTGGTAGCGCACCGCTTCCAACGGCGACTGCCCCGCCAGCACCTGCCCGGTCATCATGCCGGGCAGGCTCACCACGCCCACCACCGACATCTGGTTGATGATCGGCGTCATGCCTGCGCGCACCGCCGTGCGGGCGGCGTCGCGCGCGGCTTCCCAGCGTGTGCCGCCGAGTGCCAACACGGTTTCGATCTGGTCACGCGTGGCGGTCAGCTCGCCGGTCATCCGCTCCAGCGCCAGGCCCACGCCCGTGAGCGTGTTGCCGAGGATCATGCCCATGATCGGGATCGCGTACTGCGGTGCGTACCATGGCTGCGCGCGCAGCACGACCACCAGCCCGATCGCCCCGATCAGCCACGTGCTGCCGAACACCGACAGGGTGCCGTCACGGCGCAGCCCCGCGTAACCCCGTGCGCCGCGGCTGCCGGTGGCGTGCCCGGCAATCAGCGTCATCAGCGCGATCAGGGCCAGCACCACGGTCCAGTGCGCGTTGGCAAAGACCCACTGCAGCACGAAGCCGATGGCCAGCAGTTGCACGACGGTGCGCACCGCCGCCCACGCCAGCCGGCGCTCCAGCCCCAGGCCCAGGCCGACCGACAGCGCACCATTGACCAGGATCAGCAGCGCGGCCACGCCCACTTGCCAGGCGGAAAGCATCGGTTCGGTTGCGGTCATGGCATCAGGCCTCGGCGTATTGTGGGGCCGGCGCGTGTGTATCGAGGCGGCCGGCCTCGACGCGCCAATGCTGATGGGCGATCCGCGCGGCTTGCGCCGGATCGTGCGTGATCCACACCCAGGCGCGACGGTCAGGCGCGTGCGCAAACCAGTGCTGCAGCATCGCCTCGATGGCGCGGGCGGAGGCCGGGTCGAGCGCGGCCGTCGGTTCGTCGAGCAGCAGCACGGCCGGATCGGTCTGCAGTGTGCGCACCAGCGCGGCGATCTGCGCCTCACCGCCGGACAGGTTGGCCGCAGTCTTGTCGAGAAAACCGGCATCGCGTTCGGCGCGTGCCAACAGGGCAATCACGCCCGCCCGGTCGAACGCGGCTCCCCCTTTGCGCGCATGCAGCCGGTAGGGCAGGCGCAGGTTGTCTTCCACCGTGCCGGGCAGCAGGGCCGGACGCTGGCGCACATAGGCCACCTGGCAGCGGAACGCGGGAATGGCCGATGCCGCTACGGTTTCGCCACGCCATGTCACATGACCGTCATCGAGTGGATCGAGCAGTGCCAGCGCGCGCAGCAGCACGCTCTTGCCGGCGCCCGACGGGCCGGTCAGGGCGATGCGGTCGCCGGGGCGCACGGCGAGCGTGGCCGGGTGCAGCAGCGGGGCGCCGGTGCGCGCGTCGCGGCGTTGGAGGGCGGTGGCTGTCAGCATGGCGTGGGAGAGAAGTGTTGCTTAACGTAGCGCATCAATAGATGGAATTCATGCATTGTGGATATGAGCAGATGGGATACCCCTCGGCCGATTTCCATGCGATGTCGGGCATCGAAGACTTTGGAGCCGCATGGCGACAGCATCCGCAAGACCCCCGGTGGCCGCCCCTAGCCTGAACGGCGGGTGCGCCCCGTCATTGGTGGCCGTAATGTCAGACGAATCCGACAACGCCGTCAGTGCCGGGAGGGTCGCCATTTGCGCAAGCCGGCGATAGCATCAGAACCATCACGACAACAAACGTCGGAGGGTCGCCATGGAAAGCACGAAGGCTCAGATTACGCACCCATGGTGGCAGCCGGGCGTCTTTGCTTCCGCTCTGGCGATCTTTCTATGGGTTTGCGCCCAACTGCCGGCTGACATGCTCGGCCATCTCTTCCACGTCGGTACCTCGCCGGATTCGCTCATGCGGGTGGGCGACACGCTGTTCGTGATCGGCTGGACGGCCAGTGGCGCGTTGCTCTGGCATGGCCGCCGCCGTATCGAACCCGAGACCGTCGGTGCGCCGCAAGCCTCGGTAACCGAAGCCACCGTGCCGGCCGCGCCTGCGCACGGACTCGCTGCCGTGCGCCAGAACGTCGCCCGGCGCTGGGAGCGGATGCGTCATCCGATCCCGCTGCACTGATTGGCAAGATCGCGCGCACCAAAAGCAAAGGCCGGATCGCTCCGGCCTTGGTGTCGATGCACGCTTAGGACGTGCTGCCCGGGATGATCTCATCCGACCCGGGCTCAGGCGCGGTCTGCGCACCGGCGCCAGCCTGCGTCTCCTGCCATTTGCGATAGCCCCACCAGGCTGCGCCGGCCACCAGTCCGATCTTGCCCAGCCGCCGTGTCACCCGCCCGATGATGGTGTGGCGCAGCCCGGCGTAGGCCAGTGAAATGACGGTGCCGACCATCGGATATTCCCGCGCGATGCCCAACGCGCGCATCAGCTTGTTCGGCCGGGCCAGCGGGCGCAGCAGGCTCGGTAGCAAGGAGCCGATGCCGCCCAGGCTGAAGGTATGGCTGGCCGCGCGGCTCATCTCGCTGCGCGCTTGCGCATAGTCGTAGCGTTCGAGCGCGGCGCGCGTGAGCAACAGCTCCTTGCGCACCTCCAGCGACAAGCGGCCTTCGCTGTTACGGCGCGAGGGGCGCACGTGATGGCGCGCGGAGTGCGCTGCCTCGTGTTCGGGCTGCTTGGGCGTTTGGCCCGGTTGGGTTGGCTCGGTCATCGGCGCAGGATCTCCCGGTCTTTATCGAGTTCGGCCAGCGTGGCCTCGAACAGGGGCGGCGCATTGCGCAGCGACGTGCGGACCTTCCACAGGCACGCTGCCGCGCCCAGGGCGTACAGCGCAGCCATCACGGCCAGCGCCTGCCAGCGGTAGGTGTCCCAGAACAGGATGGCGACCAGCGCCGTCAGCGTCAGGATGGACAGCGCGATCAGGCTGACGGCCAGCGCACCGAGAAAGGCGGCGGCCAGCAGGCGGTCTTTTTCTTCGGCCAGCTCGACACTGGCCAGCTCAAGGCGCGTCTGCGCCATCGAGACGACGGTGCCGGCCAGTTTCTTCAGGGAGGCGAACAGCTTGGGGCTGTGATCGTCGGTCATGAAATTCCCGGGAGGAAGCGGGGGCCGGTGTGCCGCCAGCCACGGCGATCGGCGCTGTGTCGTGCGCCGCGCTCAGGCCTGTGAGCCCCCGCCAGAATGCAACTGGCCGATGGCGCGATCCGGATGGGGCGCGCCATCGGCCAGGAACGGCGTTGCCAGCTTACTTGCGGTTGAGCAGCAGGCCGATCAGCAGGCCCAGGCCTGCGGCCACGCCCACGGCTTGCCACGGATGATCATGGACGTAATCGTCGGTGGCGCGTGCGGCGGCCTTGCTCTTGGTGACCACGGCGTCTTGCAGGTCCTGCGCTTTTTCCTTGGCTTGCCGCAGCAGGCCCATGCCGCGCTCGCGCAGCTCGGCTGCTTTTTCACCGCTAGAGGAAGCGGCTTGCTTGAGCAGCGCTTCGGCGTCGGACAGAACAGTCTTCACGTCGGTCATCAGTTTCTCCTTATTGACGGAATCGGCCAGGTTGGGGGAAGTGTTCGTCATGGTCGGGCACCTGCTGTGTGTCGGGGATCAATCGTCGATCTGTCATCGCGCACAGTCGCTAGCATATGTGTGGGTGTCTTGAAACATCAAGCGCCCAGGCCGCGTGCGCTGCGATGGATCAAGCATTGTCCGGCAACGCGTGCACGCATGCCACCGTTTTGCCAGAAAGTCGCACGCTAAATGACAAAAAGTGATGTGGTTGTGAATTTATAGTCGTTTTGGTTGGATGGCAATCTGGCTATAGTGGTTCCCACTCACTGCATGGAGGACACGAATGTCTCTACGTTTGGGCGATGTCGCCCCCGATTTCGAGCAGGATTCAAGCGCTGGCCGCATCAAGTTCCACGAGTGGTTGGGCAACAGCTGGGGCGTGCTGTTTTCGCATCCGGCCGATTTCACCCCGGTCTGCACCACCGAATTGGGCCTGACCGCCAAGCTCAAGGACGAGTTTGCCAAGCGCAACGTGAAAGCCATTGCCCTGTCGGTGGACCCGGTCGATTCGCACACGAAATGGATCGACGACATCAACGACACGCAGAACACCACGGTCAACTTCCCGATCCTCGCGGATCAGGACCGCAAGGTCTCGCAGCTGTACGACATGATCCACCCGAATGCGAGCGAGACCTTTACCGTGCGCTCGCTGTTCGTGATCGACCCGAACAAGAAGGTGCGCCTGACCATCACGTATCCGGCATCGACGGGGCGCAATTTCAACGAGGTGCTGCGCGTGATCGACTCACTGCAGCTGACCGAGTATCACAGCGTGGCCACGCCGGGCAACTGGCAGGACGGCGACGACGTCGTCATCGTGCCGTCGCTCAAGGACGAAGAGGTCATCAAGCAGAAATTCCCGAAGGGCTACAAGGCACTGCGCCCGTACCTGCGCCTGACGCCGCAGCCCAACAAGTAACCGGCTCCTTGGTAGTGTGATTGCCGCCCGGCCCTCGTGCCGGGCGTTTTTTGCGTTGAACCTATTCATGATCCTACTGCGCGGCCCGATCTTGGCCCTGTGATGCTCGCCGTACCGATGTACGGCTGCGCCGCATTTGGCAAATTCGGGGCCAACCTCGAGCCGCTCGCCACGGATCCTGAACAGGTTCAGAGGCAAAAGACAAACCGGCCAGCCCTTGCGGGTCTGGCCGGTTTGTCTTTTGGGAGACGGTTCAGCGCGCGATCAGATCGCCCAACCGCCTGCGTAGAACGTTGCCAGCGCGGCGGCGATCGCCACGGTGCCGACGTTCAGCTTGCGCCATTCACCGGCCACCAGGCGGCCGATCACCAGCGTGCTGAAGCCGAGCATGATGCCGGTGACGATGTTGCACGTCAGCACGATGAACACGGCGCAGACCAGGCCGGCCAGCGCGTCGACCATGTCGTCCATGTGCAGCTTGCTCACGCTCGAGAGCATCAGCAGGCCGACGTACATCAGCGCCGGGGCCGTGGCGTACGACGGCACCAGGCCGGCCAGCGGCGAGAAGAACATCACCGCCAGGAACAGCACGCCGACGACGACAGCCGTCAGGCCCGTCTTGCCGCCCGCAGCCACGCCCACTGTCGATTCGATATAGGCCGCCGCCGGAGCGCCGCCAAAGAAGGCCGAGAAGATCGAGCTGATCGAATCCGCCGTCAGGGCGCGGCCACCGTTGATGATATGGCCCTTGTCATCGAGCAGCCCAGCTTGACCTGCCACCGCGCGGATCGTGCCAGTGGCGTCGAACACAGCGGTCATCACCAGGGCCAGCACGGCGGGCAGCACGGCGGCGGAGAGTGCACCGCGAATGTCCATCGCGCCGATCAGCGAGGCATGGCCTGCAGCGGCGAGCGAGGGCAGTGCGAACACGCCGGTGAACTTCACGGCCGGGTCAAAGATCAGGCCCAGTGCCGAGATGGCGACGATCACGATCAGGATGCCGCCCGGCACACGCCGGCGCTCCATGCCAAAGATGGCTGCCAGGCCCAGCACCGACATCACCACCGGGAAGGACGTGACGTGCCCCAGCGCCACGGGCAAGCCCGGGCCGGCATTCTTGACCACCATACCAACATCGTTGGAGGCGATCAGCAGCAGGAACAGGCCGATACCGATGCCCGTGCCGTGCGCCACGCCCGAGGGCAGGTTGCGCAGGATCCACGAGCGCACGCCGGTGGCCGAGATGGCGGTGAAGACCACGCCCATCAGGAACACCGCGCCCAGCGCCACTTCCGGCGAGAGCTTCTGCCCGAGCACGAGGCCGAAGGCCATGAAGGCGGTCAGCGAGATCGCGCAGCCGATGGCGATCGGCAGCTTGGCCCACAGGCCCATCAGCAACGAGCCGAACGCCGTGGTCAGGCACACCGCGACGAACACCGCGCTGCTGTCGAAACCGGCCTTGCCGAGCATGCCCGGGACGACGAACACGGCATAGACCATCGCCATGAAGGTGGTGATGCCTGCGACCACCTCGCGTTTTTGCGTGCTGCCGCGCGCAGAGATCTGGAAATAACGATCGACAGCGCGCGTGTCGGCAAAGCCGGCGGCGTCGAGTTCCGTCACCGACGGAATGGACTGTTCAGCCATGGTGGGTTTGTCTCCTGGCAGAGCTCCGCGCTGGCCGGTCCGGATGGATCGTCGTCAACGTGAGGCGCCCTGTTCTGGTTTTGATTCGGTGCGGGTGCCGGCGTACGCGCGCTGGCATTCTCCAGACCGTTGTCTCGCGATTGGTTTTTTCGCGTGGCGCTGCGGTCTACGTATGGACTGCGCGCACGTTCTATCGGTGTGAGGGTGGTGCCTTCAGACCGGTTGATCCTTGGACACTTGGAGCGAAGCATAGACGCGCGCCCGTGGCCGATTCATGCGGCAAACCGTATCCCGGTCATTTGCAAATTTGTATAACGCGAGGGGGAGATGAAACGGAGGGAAGCGAGGTGCCCAGGACGGGCGAGACATGCGGCGACGGGTGTGGCGAGTCGTGCACGAGTGTGCATCAACCCGCCGAAAAAACAAAGCGCAATTAGAAGAAAGCCTGAATACCCGTCTGCGCGCGACCGAGGATCAGCGCGTGGATATCGTGCGTGCCTTCGTACGTATTCACCACTTCCAGGTTCACCACGTGGCGGATCACGCCGAACTCGTCCGAGATGCCGTTGCCGCCCAGCATGTCGCGCGCCATGCGGGCGATGTCGAGCGACTTGCCGCACGAGTTGCGCTTCATGATCGAGGTGATCTCGACTGCAGCCGTGCCTTCGTCCTTCATGCGGCCCAGGCGCAGGCAGCCTTGCAGGCCGAGCGTGATTTCGGTCTGCATGTCGGCCAGCTTCTTCTGGATGAGCTGGTTGGCGGCGAGCGGGCGGCCGAACTGCTTGCGGTCCAGCACGTACTGGCGCGCGATGTGCCAGCAGGCCTCGGCCGCGCCCAGCGCACCCCACGCGATGCCATAGCGCGCCGAGTTCAGGCACGTGAACGGACCCTTCAGACCGCGCACGTCCGGCATCAGGTTCTCTTCCGGCACGAACACTTCGTCCAGCACGATCTCGCCGGTGATCGACGTGCGCAGGCCGACCTTGCCGTGGATGGCCGGTGCGCTCAGGCCCTTCCAGCCCTTCTCCAGGATGAAGCCGCGGATCTGGTCTTCGCCGTTGTCATCCGGCAGCTTGGCCCACACCACGAACACATCGGCGATGGGCGAGTTGGTGATCCACATCTTGGCGCCGGAGAGCGAGTAGCCGCCGCTCACCTTCTTGGCGCGCGTGATCATCGAGGCCGGGTCGGAGCCGTGGTTCGGCTCGGTCAGGCCGAAGCAGCCGATCCACTCGCCGGTGGCCAGCTTGGGCAGGTATTTCTGCTTCTGCGCCTCGGTGCCGAATTCATAGATCGGCACCATCACCAGCGACGACTGCACGCTCATCATCGAGCGGTAGCCGGAGTCCACGCGCTCGACCTCACGTGCGATCAGGCCGTAGCTGACGTAGTTCAGGCCGGGGCCGCCGTACTGCTCGGGAATGGTCGGGCCCAGCAGGCCCAACTCGCCCATCTCGCGGAAGATCGATGCATCGGTCTTCTCATGCCGGAACGACTCCAGCACGCGCGGCATCAGCTTGTCCTGGCAGTACGAGGCGGCGGCGTCGCGCACCATGCGCTCGTCGTCGGTCAGTTGTTGGTCAAGCAGCAGGGGATCGGCCCAGTGGAAGGCGTTGCGAGCGGTCACAGCGGTAGTCTCCGAGGTTTTGTTGTTCCGAGATACGGAACACAGTTTCGAAATTTAGAGCTATCATAGCCCAACCGACGACAAATCCTAGGCCTTTTTTGCGATGAGCACGACACGTCTCCCCGATCCCGAATTCGACACCGCGCGCGATCGCGAAGGCGATCCGAACTTTGTCACGGCCCTCGCGCGCGGGCTGGAACTGCTGCGTGCGTTCCGCCCCGGCGACACGCTGCTGGGCAACCAGGAGTTCGTGCGCCGCACGGGCTTTCCGAAGGCCACGGTCAGCCGCCTGGCTGGCACGCTGGTCTCGCTCGGCTACCTGCGCTACGACGAGGCGCTCGGCAAGTACGGGCTCGATACCGGGGTGCTGGCGCTCGGCTTCGCCTACCTGGCGTCGAGCGACGTGGTGCAGCTCGCGCGCCCGCACATGAGCGCGTTCGCGCAGCGGCACGGCGTATCGATTTCGCTGGGCAAGCGCGATCGGCTGGACATGGTCTATCTGGAAACGATCCGCCACGACAGCCCGGCGATGGGCGGGTCGTCGGGGCTGGGCGTGGGCTCGCGGCTGTCGTTGCTGTCGAGTTCGATGGGGCGGGCGTATCTGGCGTCGCTGCCGGCGGCGCGGCGTGAGCGTTTGTACGACACGCTGCGCGCGCAGCAGCCTGCGCAATGGGCGGCGGAAGGTGCGGCAGCCGATGGCGCCGTGAAGGCGGGGGTGCGTGATGGCTATGCGGTCTCGCTGCGCGACTGGCACCCGGCCATCCACGCATGTGCGGTCGCATTCTTCGCGCCGAGCCAGCGCGAGCCCTACGTGGTGAGCTGCAGCGCGCCATACACAGCGGCCGATGCCGAACGCATTCGCGATGAGTTGGCACCGGCACTGCGTGAGTTCGCGGCACGGCTCGGGCAGGTGGTCGAGCCGGCCATGTAGCCTCTTTCGAGATCTACCAGAATTTGTCTTGGCGTCAGCACTGGCGTCAGGATGGTTTGGCCGTTTCTGCCCTATGCGGCGCCTTGAATTTGTGTGAGCGGGCGGAAAAAAGAAGGAGGCCTGTTTGAGCGAAGCGAGTTTGCCTCCTTCTCCGCACGGTCACACAAATTCAAGGGGAAGTCGCCGCATCGGGCGCGCCTTTCTTTGCTTACTTTCTTTGGCAAGACAAAGAAAGTGAGTCAGCCCCGGCAGGGGATGAAACAAGGGGCACACCATCAACGCCAACCCCGACTACAAATCCGTCCGCAGCTTCCACAACTCCGGAAACAGCACCACATCCAGCATCTTGCGCAGGTAGCCCACACCTTCGGTGCCGCCGGTGCCGCGCTTGAAGCCGATCACGCGCTCCACCGTGGTCACATGCCGGAAGCGCCATTGGCGGAACGCGTCTTCCAGATCGACAAACTTCTCAGCCAGTTCGTACAGCGCCCAGTGGTGCGTCGGGTCGCGGTAGACCTCCAGCCACGCGGCCTCCACCGAGGCGTTGTAAGTGACCGGACGCGACCAGTCGCGCTCGATGCACTCCGCATCGAAGGCAAAGCCGTGACGCGCCATGTAGCGCACCGCTTCGTCGTACAGCGAGGGCATCTCCAGCGCGGTCTTCACCTGCGCGTAGTGCTCGGGGCGATGCGCATGCGGCTGGAGCATGGCCGCGTTCTTGTTGCCGAGGATGAACTCGATCTCGCGGTACTGGTACGACTGGAAGCCCGATGACTGGCCCAGGTGCGGGCGCATGGCGGAGTACTCCGGCGGCGTCATCGTGGCGAGCACGTTCCACGCCTGCACGAGCTGGTCCATGATGCGTGAGACGCGCGCCAGCATCTTGAACGCGGGCGGCAGGTCGTCGTTGCGCACACAGTCGCGCGCGGCGCGCAGCTCATGCAGCATCAGCTTCATCCACAGCTCGGTGGTCTGGTGCTGGATGATGAACAGCATCTCGTTGTGATCCGGCGAGCGCGGGTGCTGCGCGTTCAGGATCTGGTCGAGGGCGAGGTAATCGCCGTAGCTCATCGACTTCGAGAAATCGAGCTGGGCGTCGTGCCAGCCTTCGCCCTGGCCACCGTGCATAGGGCAGCCCGATGCCACGGGCTGGACGGGTTGAATCGGATCGGTCATCTCAGGTCACCAGCGTACGTTCGTTGAATTGGGCCGATTGCCACGCGCCGGTTTCCAGCACGTCGCGCAGGATCTCCACGGCGTCCCACACGTCGGCAAAGCTCGTGTACAGCGGCGTAAAGCCGAAGCGCATGATGTGCGGCTCGCGGTAGTCGCCGATCACGCCGCGCGCGATCAGGGCCTGCATCACGGCAAAGCCATTCGGGTGTTCATAGCTGACGTGGCTGCCGCGGATCGCATGGTCGCGCGGCGTGGCGAGCGTGAGCGGGAAGCCGGCGCAGCGCGTCTCCACCAGCGTGATGAAGAGGTCGGTCAGCGCGAGCGATTTGGTGCGCAGTTCTGCCATCGACGTCTGCGCGAAGATGTCGAGGCCGCATTCGACCATCGCCATCGACGTGATCGGCTGCGTGCCGCACAGGAAGCGGCCGATGCCGCCGCCGGCGTCGTAGCGCGACTCCATCGCGAACGGCCGCGCATGGCCCCACCAGCCCGACAGCGGCTGCCAGAAGCGCTCGCGCAGCGCGGGGGAGACCCACACGAAAGCTGGCGAGCCCGGGCCACCGTTGAGGTACTTATAGGTGCAGCCGATGGCGTAGTCGGCGCCGCCCGCGTGCAGGTCCACCGGCACCGCGCCGGCCGAGTGCGCCAGGTCCCAGACCGCCAGCGCACCATGCTTGTGTGCCAGCGCAGAGACGGCCGCCATGTCGTACATGTGCCCGCTCTTGTAGTTCACGTGCGTGAGCATGGTGACGGCCACATCGTCGCCCAGCGGGGCTTCCAGGCCTTCCGGCGAATCGATCAGGCGCAACTGGTAGCCGTCGCGCAGCAAGTCAGCCAGGCCTTCGGCGATGTACAGGTCGGTCGGGAAGTTATGCGTTTCCGAGACGATGATCTTGCGGCTGGGTGCATCTTCACGCTGCACGCGCAGGGCGGCAGCGAGCACCTTGAACAGATTGATCGAGGTGGTGTCGGTGACGACCACTTCGTCTTCGCGCGCGCCGATCAGCGGGGCGAGCTTGTTGCCCAGGCGGCGCGGCAGTTCGAACCAGCCGGCCTGGTTCCAGCTACGGATCAGGCCATCGCCCCATTCGTTGGCGACGACGTCCTGCGCACGTGCGAGCGCAGCTTTGGGGCGCGCGCCGAGCGAGTTGCCGTCCAGGTAGATCACGCCGTCGGGCAGCGCAAAGGCGTCGCGCAGCGGGGCGATCGGGTCGGCCGCGTCGCGTTCGAGACAGGTGTTGCGGTTCAAGGTCATGGTGAGCGTGGGGGCGATGAATGCGTGGGTGTTCTGTGGGTCAGGGCAGGCGGCGCAGCACGGCGCGCACCGGGCTCGCATCGAGCGAGGCGAACTTGAGCGGCAGCGCGATCAGCTCGTAGTCACCGGCGGGCACCTCGTCGAGCACCAGCCCTTCGAGGATGGCCAGCCCATGGCGGCCGACGGCGTGGTGCGCGTCCATGGTCTTGGAGGTCTGCGGGTCCAGCGAGGCGGTGTCGACGCCGATCAGGCGGACGCCGTGCGCGGCCAGCAGTTCGATGGTTTCCGGAGCGACCGCGGGGAAGTGGTCGTCCCAGGTGGTCTGCGGCATCTGCGCGTACGTGCGCAGCAGCACGCGCGCCGGCGCATCAGCGAGGGCATCGCGCACGTGCTCAGGCTCGACGCGCGTCACGCCCACACAGTGGATGACGCGGCAGGGCCCAAGGTAAGCATCGAGCGGCACTTCGCCGATCGGGGCGCCATCCGCGTGGTAGTGCAGCGGCGCATCGGCATGCGCGCCGGTGTGCGGCGACAGCGTGATGCGCCCGACGTTGACCGGGCAGTCCCCTTCGAGCTTCCACGCAATTTCCTGCGAAAACGGCGTGTCGCCCGGCCAGGTGGGCGTGGCGGTCGAGAGGGCGGGGCTGATGTCCCACAAAGTGCGTTCCAAGGCGGCTCCGTTGGCGAAAACGCGCATCAAAAAGTGTGAATCCGTGCCGGAATGATAGGGAAATCCGCGCGCAATGGGTTTGCATATTCGTGCGTGTGATTTCGCTGGATTCGCATAAAATTCAACGTATCTGCAAAATCACACAATCCACTACGACAGATGCAACTCGATACCACCGATCTGCGCATTCTCCAGGTTCTGCAGGAGGATGGCCGCATCAGCAACCAGGACCTGGCCGAGCGCGTAGCGCTGTCGCCGTCGGCGTGCCTGCGGCGCGTGCGGATGCTGGAGGAGGGCCGCGCCATCACCGGTTACCGGGCGCAACTGGGCCGGGCGGCGCTGGGGCTGGAGTTGGAGGCCATCGTGCAGGTGTCGATGCGGCAGGACGTGACCGGCTGGCATGAGACCTTCATGGCCGCCGTGCAGGCGTGGCCCGAGATCGTCGCGGCCTACATCATCACCGGGGATTGCAACTACATCCTGCGCGTGCAGGCGCCCACCCTGCAGCACTACTCGGAGTTCATCATCGAGCGGCTGTACAAGACGCCGGGCGTGATGGACATCCGCTCGAACATCGTCCTGCGCACCATCAAGGACCGCGAAGGCGGGCTGGCCCTGCTGATGGATGCGCGCGGCGTGCGGCCGCTGGAGGGCGGCGCGGGCAAGCGCGGCAAGGCCGGCTAGCGCCGCCGGTTTCTGACGCGGATCAATCCCCTACTGGCAGCGTGCGCGGATAGTCGGCTGGTGTCGACGACGACCGGAGCCGGGCCATGGCCAAGAAATTTCCGCTGCATCCTGTGCACCCCGAACGCATCTGCTGGGGCTGCGACAAATACTGCCCAACCGACGCGCTGGGCTGCGGCAACGGCTCGGGTCGCACGCAGCACCCCGCCGAGCTGCTCGGCGACGACTGGTACGAATGGGGTGATTGGGGGATCGAGGCGGAGGCCCCGCGCAAGCCGGCGGGCCCCGCCTGAGGCAACCTGAGGCGGCCGGTTACTTGCCGGCAGCCGTGAGCGTCGAGAACGCGCCGCGATGGAACACCAGCGGTGCGCCGGTCGGGTCGATCACGCCGCAGCGCTCGACCTCGCCGACGAAGATGACGTGGTCGCCCTCGTCGTAGCGGCTGCGGTTATGGCATTCGAACCACGCCAAGGATTGTCCGAGGATCGGCAGGCCGGTCGGGCTCAGAACGTAATCGATATTGGCGAAGCGGTCGCCCTTGAGCGTGGCGAAGCGCTTGCACAGGTCCAGCTGCGACGCCGCCAGGATATTGATCACGTAGTGCGAGCCGCTGTGGAACAGCGGAAACGAATTCGCCTGCGTGCCCAGGCTCCACAGCACCAGGGGCGGATCGAGCGACACCGAATTGAACGAGCTGGCCGTAACGCCGACGAACGCCGGCTTGCCCGGCCCGCCCTCCGAGCGCGTGGTGACGACCGTCACGCCGGTGGCAAACTGAGACAGCGCGTGCCGGAAGTGGCCGGCATCGAAGTCGGGCGGGGTGGCGCGGCCATGCGCCGACGGTTCGCGCGAGGAAGACTCGCTATCGCGCGCATCCATGGGAATGGCTCCGTGGTGATCCATGCAAACTACCGAAAGTGATGCCCCAATTGTAACGGACGCACGCCACCCATCGCGTCCGCCATCGGATTGCACCGCGATAGACCGGCTTGGGCGTAGGGCTTTGCGTGATGCAGCGCCCACATGTCAGGATAGGCGCCCTCGGCCGACCAATGGCAGCCCGATCAACCCAGCAGGAGAACCCGAATGACTGAACGGATCGAACAACGCGCTCTTGAGACCGCCGTCCTCGGCGGAGGCTGCTTCTGGTGCCTGGAAGCCGTGTTCCAGCAGGTGCAGGGCGTGCGCAGTGTGGTGTCCGGCTATGAAGGCGGCCATGTCGACCGGCCCACCTACCGCGCCGTCTGCAACGGCGACACCGGCCACGCCGAAGTCGTGAAGGTGGAATTCGACCCGGCGGTGATCCCGTACCGCGAGATCCTCGACATCTTCTTTGCCATCCACGACCCGACCACGCCCGACCGCCAGGGCAACGACGTCGGGCCGCAGTACCGCTCGGCCATCTTTGCGCAATCGCCCGAGCAGTTGGCGACGGCGCGCACGGCCATCGCTGAGCTTGGCGCCAGCGACATCTTCGAGGCGCCCATCGTGACGGAACTGGTGGACGCCGGCGACGGCAAGGTGACCTTCTGGCGTGCGGAAGACGAGCACCAGAACTACTTCCGCGACCACCCGGCGCAGGGCTACTGCGCGTTCGTCATCTCGCCCAAGGTGTCGAAATTCCGCAAGCAGTTCGCGCACCGCCTGCAGGGATAAGGGAGGGGCCGGGGCCTGTTTCGGCTAAAAACGCGCGTCCGCCGGCAGGCGCGCGGCGATGGCCTCGGCCAGTTTGATGCATGACAGCGGCGAGGAGCCTTCCGCCTTGTTGCTGACCAGGATCGTCACCTGGCGGCCGGCCGCCAGCGCTGCCACGGCCATGTTGGCCAGCGTCTCGCGCGAGAACGGATCTTCGTCGACAAGTTTGTCGAACGGCTTGTAAGCGGCCTCGGCCTGCGCGTAGCGGTAGCGGCTGTTCAGGTTCCAGCGCACCACCAGCGGGCCGCCGGCACCTTCGTCCAGTAGGGCGACGGCGGTGGCTTGGCGGTCGGCAGCGGGCATCCGCTCATGCAGCCCGACGCAGTAGCGCACGCCGGCCGCACGCAGCATCTTGATGAAGCGCGGCGTGAGCAGGGTGGCGTCCCGCAGCTCCACCGCGTAGACGGCGTCCGGCGTCAGTTGCGGGTCCAGCTTGGGCAGCGCGGCCAGGAAACCTTCGAGCCGTTCCAGAAAGCCGACCGCGTCTTCGGCCAGCACGCCCAGCGGCGAGAGCTGGAACACCAGCGGCCCGCAGCGTGTGCCCAGCCCGCGCGTGGCCGGATCGACAAAGTCACGGATGGCGAATTCCGCGTTCAGGAAGGCGGGGTTGGCCATGCGGCCGCGCCCGTCCGATTCGCGGATCCACGCGTCGCACACGGCGGCGGGGGCCTTGACGGCAAAGCGGAAGTCATCCGGCACACTGGCCGCGTAGGCGACGTAGTCCGCCAGCGGGATCGGCGCATAGAAGCCGCGGTCGATGCTGACCGTGCGCAGCAGCGGGTGGCGCGCGTACGCCGCCAATCCCTTGCGCGCGAGCATCGAGTCGGAATACTCGCCCGCATACACCAGCCCGTCCCACCCCGGATACGACCACGACGACGTGCCGATGCGCAGCCCGCGCGGCAGGCGCTGCGCGAGCGCGCTCACCTCCGGCGTGACGGTGGCCGGCTGCACGCCCTGGCGGGCAGGAGAACGCTTGGGCTTGGCGGTGGGCTTGGCGATTTCGGCCGCCGCGTGGTCGCGTTGCGGCGTGCCGAACAGATCGTCGATGGCGGGGGAGTCGGGGGTGTCCGCGGTCAAATGGTCAGCTGTAGAGATAGCGGCGCGACCACGGGATCGACGCGGCCGACGTGCCGGATTTCTGGCAGATGATCTGGAAGATCGAGACCTCGTCGGCGTCGAAGGCGTGCGCGCAGCCGGCCAGGTAGACGCGCCAGATGCGGTAGGTCTTCTCGCCGACCATCGCGCGGATGGTGTCGCCGTTGGCCTCGAAGCGCTCGGCCCAGTGTTCGAGCGTGCGCGCATAGTGGCGGCGCAGGCTTTCGACGTCAAGCGCTTCCAGCCCGCCTTCCTGCGCGGCGCGCAGCGCTAGCGAGATGTGCGGCAGCTCGCCCTGCGGGAAGACGTAGCGGTCGATGAAATCGCCGCCGCCCATCGAGGCCTCGCCGCCGTCCGGATCGGTGGAGGTGATGCCGTGGTTCATGGCGATGCCGCCATCGGCCAGCAGCTCGTGGATGCGGCGGAAATAGCCCGGCAGGTTCTTGCGCCCGACGTGCTCGAACATGCCGACGCTGGTGATGCGGTCGAACTGGCCGGTCAGGTCGCGGTAGTCCTGGATGCGGATCTCGATCTGGTCCTGCAGGCCGGCGGCGCGCACGCGCTCGGTGGCGAGGTCGTACTGGTTTTGCGACAAGGTCACGCCCAGGCAGCGCGCGCCGTACTTCTGCGCGGCGCGCAGCACCAGCGCGCCCCAGCCGCAGCCGATGTCGAGCAGCGTCTGCCCCGGCTGCAGGCGGATCTTGGTGAGGATGTGGTCGATCTTCTTCACCTGCGCTTCGTCGAGGGTCTCGTCGCCATTTTCGAAGTAGGCGCAGGAGTAGACCATGTTCTGGTCCAGCCACAGCTTGTAGAAGTCGTTGGAGACGTCGTAGTGGTACTGGATCGATTCCTTGTCGCCCTCCTTGGTGTGGGCGAAGTGGCGCACCACGCGGGCCAGCGCGCTGCTGCCGGTGGCGGCGGCCGAGGCAGCCAGGCCGTAGCCGACGTTGATGATGTCGGCCAGCTTGCCGTCCAGGTCGATCTTCCCCTGGACATAGGCTTCGCCGAGGTTGTTGAGCGTGGGGGAGAGCAGCAGCGGCAGGGCGCTGGCTTCGCGCACCGTCAGCGTGACGGCGGGTTGGTCGAAACGGCCCAGTTCGTACTGGTCGCCGTTCCACAGGCGCAGGCGTACTGGGAGGTTGGCAGACTCGCGGATCTCCTTGATCCAGTGCTCGAGCTTGCGGTCAATCGCCTGGTGGAAAAACATGTCGACGCCTCCCTGATGTGAAAGGTTGGGGGCGGCCATCGGATTGCCGCCCAACGGATCACATTAGCTTACGACAAACTTTCCCATGGTGCTGTGCGGGTCATCGGGGCGGCACGTGCCATTGTGTTGACGCTGCAAGTGCCATGCCGGGATTGATGCAATGCGCAAAATCGGGCATTACATTTGCGCGCGTCGATCAGGGGGCGAGGCGCACGATAGTCCAGCTGCCATCCGGTTGGCGGCGGTACTCCAACCGGTCATGCAGGCGCGACGGGCGGCCTTGCCAGAACTCCATGCGCGCGGGCAGCAGACGGTAGCCGCCCCAGTGCGGCGGGCGCGGCGGCGCGTCGCCAAAGCGCTGGCTGTATTCGGCTTCGCGCGCTTCGAGCGTGGCGCGGTCGGGCACTTCGCTGCTCTGCTCGGAGGCCCAGGCGCCCAGCCGCGAGCCGAGCGGGCGCGAGTGGTAGTAGGCGTCGCTCTCCTCCTCCGAAACCTTTTCCACCACGCCCTGGATGCGCACCTGGCGCTCCAGCCCGATCCAGTGGAAGAGCAGCGCCGCATGGGGGTTGGCGGCCAATTCCGCGCCCTTGTGGCTGGCGTAGTTGGTGAAGAAGGTGAAGCCGCGCTCGTCCAGGTTCTTGAGCAGCACGATGCGGGCGGACGGTTGGCCCTGCGTGTCGACGGTGGCGAGCGTCATGGCATTGACCTCGGCCACCTCGGCCTTGAGCGCCTCGTCAAACCAGCGGCGGAACTGGCGCAGGGGGTTGGGATCGACGTCCGCGAAGTCGAGGGATTCGCGGGCGTATTCGGTACGGATATCGGCGATGGAAGTCATGGTGTGAACGAAGCTCACGGCGGACGTGCAACGGGCCGAGTATAGACAAGCCGGCCGGCCGCCGTTTGCGTAGGGTCAACCGCCGCTGGTGTGGGGGTCGCGTGCGGCCGGCGCGGCAGTTGCGGCGGAGGTCTTGGGGGGGCGGGCCGGCGTCTGGCCCACCTTGTTGTTGGGATACGTCTTGCCCGGCGGCGGTGCGGCCGGCCGTTTGCGCACATCGGCGAGCAGCTTGCCGCAGGCGCTGTCCGATGCCGGCTGCAGGTTCATCACCGGCAGCACCGCCGCCACGGGTGCGGCAAACGCCAGTGCCACCACGCCGCCTGCGCGCAGCGCCAGGATGGCGGGGTCGACCGAGACCTTCGGCGTCTTGTAGGTGCCCGCCACATACAGCGGCGTGCGCAGCGAGAACACGCGCAGGCCCTTCGCGTCCGGGTGGATGGTGAAGTCGAGCGTCTCGTGCTTGAGGCTGGTGGTGCCGGTCACGTCGATCACCGCGTCCTGCGTATCGACCACGAAGGTGCGCGCCTGCGCCAGGCCGTCGCTCACGGCAAAGTCGCCGGCGGCGCAGTTGATGTCGACCTGCTTGTCGCCGAACAGCTTGGTGAGGATCACGTTGCCGACGTTCAGCCCCATCGCCTCCAGGATGAACTTGCTGACGGTGCCGCGCTCCACCAGGACTTTCAGCTCGCCGTTGGACGAGCCGAGCAGCGCCGCCACCGAGTTGCCGGTGGCCGACAGGCGCGCGTCGCCGTTGATCTCGCCCACGCTGGCCTGCATCGATTCGATCTTGGGGAACAGCTGCTTGATGCGGAAATGCCGCGCCGCCAGCGCCGCGCGGGCCTGCATCGGCGTGGTCTTGCCGTCGAGCTGGAGGTTGGAGGTGAGCGTGCCGCCGGCCACGCCAAAGTTGAGCGGATCGAGCGTGAGCACGGCGTCCTGCAGCTTGATGTGCGTGACGAGGTGGTCGATGGGCAGGTCGGCGCTGTGAATGATGCGTTCGCCGCTGAACTTCACGTCGGCGTCGATGGCGTCCCAGCGGTCGGTACGGAAGGGCTCGACCGGCAGCACCTTGTCGGCGGGCTGGCGCACGGTGTCGTTGCCGGCTTCGGCGCGCTTGGCCTTGCTCGCGTTGGAATCGGCGCCGATGATGGGGGCCAGGTCGGCGAACAGCAGTTGATGCGAGACCAGCTCGCCGGTGAGCTGCGGGCGCTGGTTCGACGCCTGGCGCATGGCGAAGGTGAGCGTGCCGCCCAGGTCGGAGCCGCCCACGCGACCGGTGAACTTCTCGTAGCGCAAGTTTGTGCCCTGCTTGCGCAGCTCGCCGATCAAGCGGCCGCGCGTGTCGAACGCCGGCGTCTCAGGCAGCACGATGCCGGTCAGCGGATAGAGCTGCGCCAGGCTCGCGCCCGACAGGTGCAGGCGCAGGTCCAGCGCCGTCAGGCTCGACGGGTTGGTGAGCGTGCCGGCCAGGTCGATGCGCGTCTTGCCCACCGTCACGTCGGCCTGCAGCGGGTAGGGCCGCTTGGCATCCTGCAGGCGCAGCACGCCGCCGGCCTTGCCGGTGCCGCGGATGGCGGCGTTGTTGTAGGTGCCCTTGACCGTCCAGGCGATGCCGTAGGGCTGTTGCGGATCAGGCGCGACCGGGGCGTTGGCAGCAGTGCCGGAGGCGGTCGGCACCACCGGCGGTTGCTCGGCGCCCTGGATGGCGGTGCCGTTGGCGGCGGTGTAGAGCGTCTGGTTGTCGACCGTGTCGATGGTGGCGGCCAGGTGGATGCGCTTGATGTCGTCGTCCAGCTGCAGCGATCCCTTGCTGAAGGCGATCTCGCGCAGTTCGAGCTTCCAGTCGGAGGGCGCGTTGCTGTCACTGCCGGCCAGCTTGAAGGTCCAGTTGTTGCGGTCCTGCTTGTCGCGCTCTAGCGCGATCATCGGCGTGTCGAGCGTGACGCTGGGGATGACGATGCGGTGCGCGAGCAGCGGCAGTGCTTCCAGTACGAACGTGAGCTTTTGCACCGTCGCCATATGCGGCTGGCGGGCCCAGTCGGGGTTGCCGATGGTGATGTCGTTGGCGATCAGGCGTGGCCAGGGCACGGCTGCACGCCAGCCGGTTTCGCCTTCGGGTTTCTTCCACGTGAGCATCAGGTCGCCGTTGATGGCGAAGGGGCGGCCGATGGCCTGCGAGACGTGGTCGTTCAGGGTTGGCTTGGCGCGGTTCCAGTCGAACGTCAGCACGAAGACGACCGCCGCTGCGATGGCGACGACAGGGGCGATGACCAGCCCGAGGGCGAGTTTGCTGCGTGTACGCATGCGCTTTTTGTTCGTAAGACACGAAAATCCGACTCGCCGCATTGTTATATAGTTCGGCGCAGTTCCGATTCAATTGTGTCATGAGCCAAGTAGCAATCAGCGCGCCCGCGCACCCGCCCATCCTGGATGACGAATACGCACGCCGTTTTGGCGGTGTCGCGCGTCTGTATGGCCCGCAGGCGTTGGAACGCTTTGCCGCCGCCCATGTGTGCGTGATCGGCATCGGCGGGGTCGGCTCGTGGGTGGCCGAAGCGCTGGCACGCTGCGGCATCGGCAAGATGACGTTGATCGACCTGGACCACATTGCGGTCTCCAACACCAACCGCCAGATCCACGCGCTGGGCGACGCCTACGGCATGGCCAAGGTGGATGCCATGGCCGAGCGCATCCTGCAGATCAACCCGCGTGCGGAGATCAGCCGCATCGACGACTTCGTGACGGTGGAGAACGTCGAGGCGCTGCTCGGCCATCCGTTCGACTACGTGATCGACGCCATCGATGCGGTCAAGGTGAAGACCGCCATCGTCGCGTTCTGCAAGCACAGCGGCAAACGCGTGGTGACGTGCGGCGCGGCGGGCGGGCAGCTCGATCCGACGCGCATCCGCGTGACCGACCTCGCGCGCACGATCCAGGACCCGCTGCTGGCCAAGGTGCGCGGCAACCTGCGCCGCCAGCATGGCTTCCCGCGCGACCCGAAGGCGCGCTTCAACATCGACGCGGTGTATTCGGATGAACCGCTGCGCTACCCCGAGCCGGAACAGCAGGCGTGCGCGGTGGAAGTGCCGGTGGAGTCGAGCCACGCGGGCATTGACGACCTCGCGGCGGCAGGAGCGATCGAGGTGCTCAACGCCCCGCCGGCGCCGCAGCCCGCACAGGGGCCGCAAGGGCTGGCCTGCGCGGGGTTTGGATCGTCCGTGTGCGTGACCGGGGTGTTCGGGATGGTGGCGGCGTCGACGGCGTTGCGCGCGATCGCCGCTGTTTGAGTCGTTGCGTCGGCCTCAGGCGGCGGTCTCTGCCGCCGCTTCCCCGCGTGCGCCGGGGCCCAGCTGCGCCAGATACGTCGTCATCATCCGGTCCATCACGTCCACATGGTCGGCAAACCAGGCGGGCAGTTCCGCCACCAGCCGGCGTCCCAGTTCCATCTCCCCAGCCGCGGCGCGCTTGCACACTTCGCGGCACAGTGCCAGCACGTTGTCGTGCTCATTGCGGTGACAGTGCACGGGCGGAAAGGCCGCTGCTTCCATCCAGGCGTTTTCCTCGGCGAAGTGCACCTCGGTATGTTCGATGAATGCGTCGAGCGCGGGGACGAATGCTGCATCCGACGCATCGGCGACGGCGTTGAGCAGGGCGCAGAACGCCTCGTGGTTGGCGTCGGTGGCGGCGTCTCCGAGGTGGAGCGACTCGGTCCATTGGATCGCGGGCATGGCAGGCGAAGAGAGGGTATCGATGAAAGCGCCAGCATAAAGGCGCCCCGTCCGAGGCGGCCGACATTTCCGTGCCCGGCTTGATGCCGGACAAACCGCCGCCTAGCCGGCATCTGGCGCGGGATGCTGCTGCAGCACTTCCACGGCCCGCGCATATAACGCGGCCGACGGCGCGTAGCCGCGCCCGATCTGGTACAGCGTGCCGGCCTGCTCGGCCAGCAGGCTGGGGAAGCCGTTGATGCCCCAGCGGCGCGACAGGCGGAAGTCTTCGCGCGTCTCGTCGCGCAGCGCTTGCGTGTCGAACACCGTGTTCACGTGCTCGGCGTCCAGGCCGCTGGCGACGGCCACCTCGCGCAGCACATCGGCCCGCGTGGTGTCGCGGCCCTCGGCATAGAAGGCGCGCTGGATGGCGTGGAAGAGCGTGAGCACGCGCTCGTCATCCTCGCCCCAGTGCTCGCGCGCCATGACGACGGCGCGGCTGGCGGGCTCCGTATCGTAGACAAAGCCGTCCGCGCGCATGGCGATGCCGGGCGACTGGTCGAACGGCAGTCCGCTGCGTTCGGCCACCGCATGCCAGTGGTGGAGGATCTCGTCGCGTTTGTCGGCGGCCAGCGGCTCGCGCTGGCCGGGGCGCAGGCCGCCCATGATGAGCGTGACGGGCACCGGCGCCCCCAGCGTGTCGGCCAGCCGGGCGCGCAGGTCGGCGAGCTGCGGGCCGAAGCCGTAGCACCATGAGCACATCGGATCGGCTACATAGATCAGTCGCATAAAGGGCCTATTCCCGCATGAAACGTGCGCACGTTGGCCCGAGCGGGGGCCAGATGCGCGAAGGGCGCCGCCGCAAAGGGTCGTTCCCTTTGCAAGGCGCGCCGACAAAGCAGATGGCCACCGCTCGGGCCAACCCGGAGGGCAAGGGGCAGATGGGCCGCATGGCGTCGTTGCGGCCGGCTTGCTTGGAGCGACCAAGCGGCGCCATCCGCGCCTAGCCCTGCGACCCATCTGCCCCTTGCGTGCGTACGTTTCATGCGGGAATAGGCCCTTGCCTCAGTTGAGTTTGGCGGCGAGCTGGCGGCGCCAGTGCGACACCGCCTGCGGCGCGTCACGCATCATGTCGAACACCGTCACCATGGTCTTGCGTGCGACGTCGTCGTGGAAGGCGCGGTCGCGCTCGACGATGGCGAGCAACTGCTCCAGCGCGGCTTCGTACTCCTGGCGGGCGATGTAGTGCTGGGCGAGGTCGAGCCGCGCCTGCAGGTCGTCCGGCGAGGCAGCGATGCGCTGGCGCAGGGCATCGGCATCGGGCAGCGCATCGGCATGCTCGGCGGCCTGCAGGCGGGTGTGCAGCGCGGGGTAGCGGTCGTCCTGCGGCGCCTTGGGCGAGAGCAGTGCGAACTCGTTCTGCGCTGCGCGCACATCGCCGGTATCGAGCAGCAGCTCGACCAGCGCAAACCGTGCGGCGTCCATGCCGGGGTCGTAGGCGAGCGCATTCTGGAACGCTTCGCGCGCGTGGGCGATCTCGTCGGCCTGGCGTGCGGCCAGCCCTTCGCGATAGGCCACCTCGGCCGGCTGCGGGATCACGCGCTCGAGAAACGCGCGCAACTGCCCCTCGGGCAGCACGCCGAGGAACTGGTCGACCGGCTTGCCATCCACGAAGGCCACCACGTGGGGGATGCTGCGCACGTTGAAGTGCGCCGACAGCTCCGGGTTCTCGTCCGAATTGACCTTGGCGAGCTTCCACTTGCCGGCGTACTCGGCTTCGAGCTTCTCCAGCATCGGGCCCAGGGTGCGGCAGGGCCCGCACCACGGCGCCCAGAAATCGACCAGTACCGGGACTTGACGAGATGTTTCGATCACTTCGTGCGCGAAGTTCTGCGTCGTGACGTCGCTCATCGGGGGGCTTCTCCGGGAAAAAATGCGGCCGGCAACGCATGCCAGCGGGGGTGTCGAGCATTCTACTTGGGGCGGGTTTGCGCGTTTTCCCACGGTCAAAAAATCTGTGTCCGGGCAACGGTTGAAAATAGAACGATCGTTCGGATACCATCCGGTAAAAACAACAGACGGTTCCACGGAGACATGGCATGACACGACCGCACTTCCAGTTCTGGCCCCGGCGCTTGCCGCACAACATCGGCTCGCCGCAAACGAGCCTGTGGTTCAACCTGGAAGTGTCTGCGCGACGCTATCCGGACAAGGACGCGATCCTCTTCTACGGTCGCCACACCCCCTACCGCGAGCTGCATGACGACGCGCTGGCCGTGGCCGGCTGGCTGCAGCAGGTGGCGGGCGTGAAGAAGGGTGAGCGCGTGCTGCTGTACATGCAGAACTGCCCGCAGTTCATCGCTGCGTACTACGGCATCCTGCGCGCCGATGCGGTGGTGGTGCCGGTCAACCCGATGAACCGGCCCGAGGAGTTCAAGCACTACATTACCGATGCCGGCGCCGCCACGGTCATCTGCAGCGCGGATCTCGCCCCCAATGTGACGGCCGCCAACGTCGAGCTGCCCGAAGCGCAGCGCGTGCAGCACCTGCTGGTCACGTCCTACGCCGACGCGCTGCCCGCCAAGCACGAATACCCCGAAGACGCCCCGCCCGCGTGGATCACCACACCGTACCCGGCCCAGCCCGGCGCCGTGGCGTGGGCCGACATGCTCGCGCAGCGCCGCGCCCCCGGCCCGCACACCGCCGGCCCGGACGACCTGGCAGTGATGCCGTACACCTCGGGCACCACCGGCTTCCCCAAGGGCTGCATGCACACGCACCGCACGGTCATGCACAACATCCTGGGCGGCAGCATCTGGTCGCAGGCCACGATGGAGGGCGTGATCCTGTCGATCATCCCGATGTTCCACGTGACCGGCATGCAGTACGGCATGAACGTGCCGATCTACATGGGCTCGACCGTGGTGATGCTGCCGCGCTGGGACCGCGAGGTGGCCGGCCGGCTGATCTCGCGCTACCAGGTCACGCACTGGACCAACATCCCGACCATGGTGATCGACTTCCTGGCCAGCCCCCAGCTGGCCGAATTCGACCTGACCAGCCTGCGCTACATCGGCGGCGGCGGCGCAGCCATGCCGCACGCGGTGGCCGAGCGCCTGCAGAAGGATTTCCAGCTCTCATACCTGGAGGGCTACGGCCTGTCGGAAACCATGGCCCCCACGCACAGCAACCCGGCCGAGCGGCCCAAGCTGCAGTGCCTGGGCATTCCGTTCTTCAACACCGATGCGCGCATCGTCGATCCGCAGACGCTCAACGAGCTGCCGCCGGGCGAGGTGGGCGAGATCATCGTGCACGGCCCGCAGGTCTTCCTCGGCTACTGGGGCAAGCCGCAGGCCACCGCCGAGGCCTTCATCGAGTTCGAGGGCAAGCGCTTCTTCCGCACCGGTGACCTGGGCAAGATGGACGAGGAAGGCTACTTCTTCCTGACCGACCGGCTCAAGCGCATGATCAACGCGTCGGGCTTCAAGGTGTGGCCGGCCGAGGTCGAGAGCCTGATGTACAAGCATCCGGACATCCAGGAAGCCTGCATCATCGGCACGCACGACGCGTATCGCGGCGAGTCGGTCAAGGCCGTGGTCGTGCTCAAGGCGCATGCCAAGGGCAAGACCACGGAAGACGACATCATCAACTGGGCGCGCGACAACATGGCCGCGTACAAGTACCCGCGCGTGGTGGAGTTCGTCGATGCGCTGCCCAAGTCCGGCACGGGCAAGGTGATGTGGCGCACGCTGCAGGAGCAGGAGAACGCGAAGAACGCGGCGGCCGAGAAACCGGCCGCAGCCTAAAGAAAAAGGGGCCCCAGCGGCCCCTTCTTAAAACCTGTTCACGATCCGTAGCGAGCGGCCCGAGGTTGGCGGGAGAAGCGCAGCCGTACGCAGGTACGGCGAGCATCGCAGCGCCAAGATCGGGCCGCGCAGTAGGATCATGAACAGGTTTTCAATGCCCGCGCGCCTTGAAGAGGAGCGCGCCAATGCCGTGGAAGCCGCGCTGGCGCGCATGCCGCATCGGCGTGACGCCGCCGCGGTCGGGCAGGTTGGGGTCGGCGCCGCCGTCGAGCAGCAGTTGCACCGTCTTCTCGTACTTGTCGCCGCCGTCGCCCAGGGCCACGGCTTCGATCAGGGCGGTCAGGCCGAGGTTGTTGGTCGCGTCGGGCGGTACGCCCGCCTTGACCAGCTCGCTCACCACTTCCACGTAGCCGCGGTGCGCGGCGGGGATCAGCGCGGTGTCGCCATCCGCATTGGTGGCGCGTAGGTTGGCGCCGTGCGACAGCGCCAGCCGTACGGTTTCCGCATCGCCCTGGGCGGCGGCGAGCAGGAAGGCGCTGTTCTGGGCGTTGTCCTGCAGGTTGACGTCGGCGCCGGCCTGGATCAGCAGGCGGGCGGCTGCGCCCATGTGGGCGTAGATGGCGGCGATGAGGGCGGTGCGGCCATCGGCGTCGCGCGCTTTGAGGCTGGCGCCGTCGGCCAGCAGCGCCTGGATGGCCATGGTGTTGCCGGTCTGGGCCGCGACGATCAGGTCGCGGTCGCGCGTGGCGGGGTCGCTCTTGCGGGCGGGGTGGGCATCGGCGGGGTGGCCGCCCACGCTGGGCGCAACCTTGGAGGGTGCGGTGCCGGCCAGCATCGGCAGACGCTGCTCCTGCCAGGCGCCCGCCATGTCGCCCATGGCCAGTGCCAGCCCCAGCATGACGCCGATGGCGTGGTTGAGCGCGGGGTGCAGGGCAGGGCGTGGGGCGAGGTGCATGGTGTGCCGCTCAGGCGCTGAGGTATGGGTCGGGCAGCGGGCCCGTGTCGGTGGTGTCTTCTGCGTGGGCCGGAGCGTTGGCCGCGTCCGTGGCCTGCAGGCGCGTCCACAGCCGGTCCAGATAGGGGTCCTGTAGCCCGTTGCTGGCCAGCCCGAGCAGCGTGCGCTGCAGGTATTCGCGGGCCGGGCCGTACAGGCCCTCCGCCTCGCGCAGGCAGCCGACCACACGCTCGTCGGGCAGGCGGCCGGCATAGGCTTCGTGTGCGCGGTTCATGACGAACGCCAGGGCGAACACGCGTTCGCCGTTGATCTCGGTGGGCAGCCAGCGCGGCAGGTAGGCGCCGGTCAGCATCTCGCGGCGCCACAGCACGCGGAATTCGTGTTCGGCACGCGCGCGCGGTACGCGAAAGGCCACGCCCCGGCAGCTGCCGCCACGGTCCAGGCCGAGCACCAGCCCCGGGTTGTCCCAGGTGCCGCGGTTGATGCGGGAATACAGGTAGAAGCCGCGGTGGTACCCATGCACCGTGGCGCGGGTGGCCTCGGTGTGGAAGATCATCGGGTTCCAGATCAGGGAGCCGTAACCGAACACCCAGGCGTCCTGGCAAGCGCCGGGCGTACTCGACAACCGCGCGAGCGTCGCAGCAAGCGACGCTTCCAGCGCAGCCTCGGTCAGCAGCGACGACGCGACGGGTGAATCACCCAGGGCGGCGCGCAACCGGTTCTGTTCGAGATCCTCTCGGGTGACGGCCATGTCGCAAGCATAGAGCAATCGTTACGACTGGTCACGCCAACGGACGGGGGATGCCCGGAAACACCGCGTTGCGAGGCTCGGGAAGCGTTTGGCTATGGCGCGGCCGCAACGGTAGGGCACCGGCGGCCGGAAAACTGGAGGCGGGGGAACGGAATTGAACCGTCGTATACGGCTTTGCAAGCCGCAGCATTGACCACTCTGCCACCCCGCCAGGGGAGGGAATCGGCCGGTACCCATGTGCTGGGTGACCGGCCGGGCGCGATTCTAGCGCAGGATCAAACTTCCAGCAGATCGACTTCGAAAAGCAACGTTGCGTTCGGGGGGATCACGCCGCCCGCGCCGCGCGCACCGTAGCCCAGGGCCGCCGGGATGATCAGCTTGCGCGTGCCGCCGACCTTCATGCCCTGCACGCCTTCGTCCCAGCCCTTGATGACGTGGCCGGCGCCCAGCGGGAAGGCGAACGGGTCGTTGCGGTCCTTGCTCGAGTCGAACTTGGCGCCGGCCTGGCCGTTCTCATACAGCCAGCCGGTGTAGTGCACGGTGACGTACTTGCCGGCCGTGGCTTCGGCGCCGTCGCCGACGACGACGTCTTCGAATTGCAGGCCGCTCGGGGTGGTCGTGGTGGTCATGGTGAGCCTCGTGGAGTGGGCGTGGGTGAGAGAGGGGCTCAGGCTGCCTCGGCGGCCTTGAGCGTTTCGAGCTGGACGTGGATGTTGTCCGCGTCGTTGGCGATCCAGACGTCGCCGTCCTGGATGGTCACTTGCAGACGCATGGAGCGTTCCACCAGGCCGGTCAGCGCGGCCACGGTCTCGGGCGCGACTTCGTAGACGGACAGGTTGGCAAAGCGCGCGACCTTGGTCTCGGTTTGCTGCCACCACACGCGGCTGGCGTTGCCGCTATACGTATACACGGCGACCTGCTCGGCGCGGTTGCAGGCCTTGCGGATGCGCGTTTCGTCCGGGTTGCCGAGGTCGATCCAGAGTTCGATGGCGTCGGTCAGGTCGCGCTGCCAGAGTTCGGGTTCGTCGGGTTCGGACAGGCCGCGCGTGAAGGCAAGCGCTTCGCTGGCATGGCGAGCGAAGGCGAGCACGCGCACCATCATGCGCTCGTCGTTCTCGCTCGGGTGGCGGGCGACGGTCAGTGCGTGGTTGCCGTAGTAGTGGCGATCCATGTCGGCGATCTGCAGATCGACCTTGTAGATCGTGGATTTCAGGGCCATGCGGGTAGGCGGTGTTTCGGCAAAGCGCGCATTGTCGCACGGTAGGGCGATACCGACGGTATCGCCTTCTGCATCTTCGGCCAGGCGCATTCCCATTGGCGGTGGTTTGCGGTATACGAGCGATGCGTGCGCCGCAATCGGCGCGGGCTTCTCCTATCCAAACCAGGACAATCACAACGATGCGTTGGATATTCGGAATCGTGGGCCTCGTGATCGGAGCCCTGGGGGGCGGCACCATCGGCGCGTTCTTCGGCGCGCTGATCGGTGTCGGACTGGCATCGCTGATCCTCTACATGGACAAGCGCGCCAGTTCGCAGTGGACGAACCCGCCCGCGGGCCCCGAGGGTCTCGGGCCAGTGCAGGCGCCGGCGCCCATGCCCGGCGTCGTGCCGATCAACGAGCGCGTGACGCGGCTGGAGCACGAGGTGGCGCTGTTGCGCCGGCAGCTTGCGCAGATGCAGGGGCAGGCGTTTGCGGCGCCTGTGCCGGAGGCCGCCGCCGAGCCGGCCGCCGTGCCGGTGCCCGAACCCGTCGTGGCCCAAGCATTGCCGCCCGCACAGGCGCCCGCCGTGCCGCCATCCGCCGTTGTGCCGGAACCCGTCGCGCCGCGCGAGCTGCCGCCGCACGAGCCCGACTGGGTCGAGCGCGCTGTCGGTGCCGCGCGCGACTGGCTCCTGGGCGGCAACAGCGTGGTGCGGGTCGGCATCCTGATCCTGTTCTTCGGCGTGGCCTTCCTGCTCAAGTACGCGGCCGACAACAGCCTGCTGCCGATCGAGTTCCGCCTGGCCGGGGTGGCGGTGGCTTCCATCGTGCTGCTGGGCATCGGCTGGCGCCTGCGCGACAAGCGCCCCGGCTACGCGCTGGTGCTGCAGGGCGGCGGGGTCGGCGTGCTGTACCTGACGGTGTTCGCGGCCACGCGCATGGTGCCGCTGTTGCCGGTGGGCGCGGCGTTTGCGCTGCTGGTGCTGATCTGCGCGCTGGCGGCCGGCCTGGCCGTCAAGCAGAACGCGCCGGCGCTGGCCTTCACCGGCAGCGCGGGCGGCTTCCTGGCGCCGATCCTGATCTCGACCGGCGCGGGCAGCCACGTGGCACTGTTCAGCTACTACGCGCTGCTCAACGCGGGCATCTTCGCCATTGCGTGGTTCCGCGCCTGGCGCGCGCTCAATCTGCTGGGCTTCGTCTTCACCTTCGGCATCGCCACCGCGTGGGGTGCGCTGCGCTATGAGCCGTCCTTGCTGGCGAGCACCGAGCCGTTCCTGATCCTGTTCTTCCTGATGTACGTGGGCATTGCGCTGCTGTATGCGCTGCGCCGCCACGTCAGCCTCAGGCACTACGTGGACGGCACGGTGGTGTTCGGCACGCCGCTGGTGGCGATGGGTTTGCAGGCGGCGCTGGTGCATCACATTCCGTTTGCGATGGCCTGGAGTGCGGCGGCGCTGGCGGCGTTCTACCTGGCCGTGGCCGCGTGGCTGGCGCCCAAGCGCGCCAGCCTGGGGCTGCTGTTCGAGGCGATGTTCGCGCTGGGCGTGATCTTCATCACGCTAGCGATTCCGCTGGCCTTCGATGGCCGCACCACCAGCGCAGTGTGGGCGCTGGAAGGCGCGGCGGTGGTGTGGGTGAGCGTGCGGCAGCAGCGCCGGCTGGCGCTGGCGGCTGGCCTGATGCTGCAACTGGCGGCGGGCGTGGCGTTTGGCACGGCGCTCCTGTTCGACTGGTCGTGGTCGTCCACGCTGCCGGTGCTCAACAGCCGCACCATCGGCGCGCTGCTGATTGCAGCGGCAGGCGTGTTCAGCGGCTGGCGCCTGCACGGCAAGGCCGAGGCACGTGCATGGCTCAAGGCAGCGCCGGCGCTGGGCATCGTCGCATCCGTGTGGGGCCTGCTGTGGTGGCTCGGCAGCGGCAGCGCCGAGATCGACCGCTGGGCGTGGCGCCTCACCAGCCAGGCCGTCGACCGGGCCGACATTCCGCTGTATGCGGCGTTTGCCGTACTGACGGCGTGGATCGCGCACGGCCTGCGCCGCAAGCTCGACTGGGCGCTGGCCGAGTGGCCGGCCCTGGCATTGTCGCCCGCGCTCGGCCTGGTGGCGATGGCCGCGTGCGCGCACTGGGTGCCGTCGCCGCTGGCCGGTTGGGCGGGCCTGGTGTGGGTCGCCTCGGTGGCGCTGGCCTTCGTGCTGCTGCGCCGCCAGGAGCGCGACGTCAAGGACACGCTGCTGGCGCCGCTGCATACCGTGCTGTTCTGGCTGATCTGCGGCGTGCTGGCCACCGAAGGCTACTGGCGCCTGAACGCCTACGTGCCCGAAGGCACCTGGAGCTTCGCCGCCTGGGCCTATGCCTACGGTGCGCTGCTCGCCTTGCTGGCCGGAGCTGGCTGGCGCATCCGCTGGCCGATCGCCCGCTTCGAGCGCGCCTACCTGCTGTGGGGCGCCGCGCCGCTGGCCGCGCTGCTGTGGCTGTGGAGCCTGGCCAGCGCCGCCAGCGACGGCAATGCCGCGCCGCTGTTCTACCTGCCGATTCTCAACCCGCTCGACGTGGCGCAGTTGCTGGTGTTCCTGGCGATTGCGCTGTGGATGCGCCGCGTGGCATTGCAAAAGCTGGTGCCCGAGCCCACGGTGATCGGCTACGCAGTCGGCGCCACGCTGTTCATCTGGGCCAATGCCGTGCTGCTGCGCACGCTGCACCACTGGGCGCACATCCCGTACACGCTCGACGACCTGGGCGACTCGATGCTGGTGCAGGCGTCGCTATCGATGTTCTGGACCGTGCTGGCGCTGGCGGTGATGGTGGTCGCCACGCGCCGTGCGAGCCGTGCGCTGTGGTTTACCGGTGCGGCGCTGCTGGGCGTGATCGTGGTCAAGCTGTTCCTGTTCGACCTGTCGCGCGTCACGGGCGTCGAGCGCATCGTTTCGTTTATCGGCATTGGCGTGCTGCTGCTGTTGATTGGCTATCTGTCGCCATTGCCGCCCAAGGCCAAGGAGGCCGTGTGAAGAAGATTGTGTTTGCGACGGCAGCAGCGCTGCTGCTGTCCGCGCCGGCCTGGGCCGAGCGGTTTGCGTTGACAGGCACACCGGGGGCCGCCTACTACGCCGTCACGCTGGGCCCGGACGTCTACGCCCATAGCCGCGATGCCGGGCTGGCCGACCTGCGCATCCTCAACGGTGACGGCGAGCCGGTGCCGTTCACCATCGATGCGCCGCACGATGCGCCGCCGCAGACGCGCACGCTGCAGGACGTGCGCTGGTTTGCCACGCCCGCCGACGACACGCAAAAGCCCGGTGCCGCCGGTGTCGTGCTCGGCCCGGACGGCGTGCTGCGTGCCACCGGCACGTCGCCCGCGCAGGAATCGGTGCGTGCCTGGCTGCTCGACCTGAGCCAGTTGCACGACACCGTGAGCGCCGTGGTGGTCGGCCTGCCCGCGGGGGATTTCCAGGGCAGCGTGCTGGTGCAGGCCAGCCAGGATCTGCAGGCGTGGCACGGCGCGGGCAATGCCACGCTGTTCCACCTGACCAACCAGGGCAATACGCTCACTCAGGAGCGCGTCGAACTCACCGGCCTGCGCGCCAAGTACCTGCGGCTGACGTGGCAGGGCAAGCCGCCCGTGCCGCAGAGCGTGCGCGTGGAGCTGGCCGCAGGCGCCCCCGCACAGCCGGCCGACAGCGGCATCCAGTGGCGCAGCGGCCTGCAGCCGGTGCAGACACCTGCGGCCGGCGACTACCGGTTCGACACCGGCGGCAACTTCCCCGTGGAGCGCGTGCGGGTGCGCTTGCCGCAGGCCAACACCGTCGCGCAGGCGACGCTCTACGCCCGCGCCGATGCGCAGGCACCGTGGCGCGAGGTGACCACCACGCGGCTGTTCCGCCTGGCCGGTGCGCAGGGCGAGCAGGAGAGCGCGGTCATCACCGTGCCGGCCACGGGCGAGCGTTACTGGCGCCTGCAGGTCGACACGCGCAGCGGCGGCCTGGGCGCCGGCGCGCCCGAGCTGGCCGTCGGCTGGCGCCCCGCCACCGTCACCTACGCCGCGCGCGGCAACGTGCCCTTCGCGCTCGCTGTGGGCGAGGTGGCCAATGGCAGCCCGGTGGTACGCGCTGATCTGCTGGCCGGCGCGTCGCCCGTGGTGGCGACGGCGCAATTGGGTACCGCGACGGCATCGCCGCCGGAAGCCATGAAGAATGAGCCGCCCGGCGGGACGACACGCCAGTGGGTGCTGTGGGGTGCGTTGATCGCGGCCGTGGCGGTGTTGGGCGGGATGGCGTGGCGGCTGTTCCGCGCGTCGGGCACGCCGGCGGATACGCACTAGCCAAACGAAAACGGCGCCGTGGAAGGCGCCGTTTTCGTTTGGGCAGCGTGCTGGGTCAGTGTACAAACGCCGGCTGCACGAACAGCGTGATGGTGATGACAAAGCCCACGGTCCACACCAGCGAGCGTACCGACGCCCAGTTGGCCAGATAGCAGACTGTGTACAGCACGCGCGCGGCAATGAAGCCGACAGCCAGCCAATTGACGCGATCGACCGGGCTGCCGCCCAGGATTGCCACCAGCACCGCCACCGCAAAGAACGGAAACACTTCGAAATGATTGTGTTGGGCGCCGTTGGCCCGTTGCGCCAGCCCGGTCAGGCTGGCCGCCCATGCGCGTGGGGTGCGGTTGTCGCGCTTCGGTCCGCTGAACCGGGCGATCTGGATGCAGAGATAGGGCAGCAGGGCGGCAATCAACACGCACCACAGGGCGATCGGCATGGACGGGTCTCCGAGGCAGTCGTCGTCAACAACCGATGCGTTAGTTCGCGCCGTGCACGGCGATGCGAATATCGCCCAGCATCACCACCTGGCCCGTGCGGATCTTGGCGGTCTTGCGCGTCTCCAGCTGGCCGTCAACGGTGACGGCGCCATCGGCCACCACCGCCTTGCCGGCGCCGCCGCTGTCGACCACGCCGGTCAGCTTGAGTAGCTTGTGCAGCTCGATGTAGTCGGTGGTCAGTTCAAAATCGATGTTGGGCATGCGTGTGTGTCAGGGTTGTTTGGGCGAGGCTTCCACGCTGAGGTCGAGGTCGACGCGGTCGCCGACTTCCGGCAGGAAGCGTGTCATGCCAAAGGCGCTGCGCTGGATGGCGAGGTGGAAATCGCCGCCGCAGACGTGCAGCGTGGTGGCGATCAACTTGATGTCGCCGCAGCTGAAGCGGCGGGCGTCGAGCCGCACGGGCTGCGTTACGCCATGCAGCGTCAGCTTGGCCTCGACGGCGACGAGCTTGCCGCCTTCCACGACAAAGCGGTCGCTGCGCAGGCGGATGATCGGGAACTGTGCCGCATCCAGGAACTGCTCGGATTTCAGCACGCTGTCCAGCTCCCGCAGATGGGTGTTGACCGACGCCGCATCGATCGTGAAATCGAAGCCGCCTTGCATGCTGGCCTCGTCAAAGTCGATGGCGCCGTCGATCTTGCCGAAGCGGCCGCGCAGGGTGGTGCGGTCGAAATGCGCGGCGCCGAAATAGACGGTAGTGTGCGTCAGGTCCGGCGTGAACGGTGCCGCAAGGGCGGGCGCACTGAGCATGCCCGCCAGCATCAGAATCCAAGATCGCATGGTCCCTCCAGCAGAAGAGGCCCACGCCGAACATGGGCCCGTGCTTACTTGCTCCAGCTGTCCTTCAGGCCGACCACGCGGTTGAACACGGGCTTGCCCGGTTGCGAGTCGATGCGGTCGGCGACGAAGTAGCCGTGGCGCTCGAACTGGTAGCGGTCTTCTGCCTTGGCGGTTGCCAGGGTCGGCTCCAGGTACGCGCGCACGACCTGCTTGGCGTTCGGGTTGAGCGCGTCCAGGAAGTTCTTGTCGCCCGAGTCCGGCTGCGGGTCGGTGAACAGGCGGTCGTACAGGCGCACCTCGGCCTCGAGCGCATGCGTGGCGCTGACCCAGTGGATGTTGCCCTTGACCTTGACGCTGTCCGCGCCCGGCGTGCCGCTCTTGGTTTCCAGCAGGACGTTGGCATGCACGGCGGTGATGTTGCCGTCGGCATCCTTGTCGCAGCCGGTGCATTCGATCACGTAGCCGTAGCGCAGGCGCACCTTGTTGCCCGGGAACAGGCGGAAGTAGCCCTTGGGCGGCGTCTCGGTAAAGTCTTCGCGCTCGATCCACAGCTCGCGGGTGAGCGGGAACTCGCGGCGGCCGAGTTCGGCCTGCTTCGAGTGCACGGGCGCCGAGCACAGCTCGTTGAAGTCCGCCGGCACGTTGTCGAGCACGAGCTTGACCGGGTCGAGCACGGCCACCGAGCGCGGCGCGCGCGCATCGAGGTCATCGCGCACGGCGCCTTCCAGGATGCTCATGTCGATCCAGCTGTCGGCCTTGGACACGCCCACGCGCTCGCAGAACAGGCGGATCGATTCCGGCGTGTAGCCGCGGCGGCGGATCCCCACCAGCGTCGGCATGCGCGGGTCGTCCCAGCCGTCGACGCGCTGCTCGTTCACCAGTTGCAGCAGCTTGCGCTTGCTGGTGATGGCGTAGGTCAGGTGCAGGCGCGCGAATTCGTACTGGTGCGGCAGCGGCGCGGGCAGGGCGCCGGCGTCGCGCAGGTGGTCGAGCACCCAGTCGTACAGCGGACGGTTGTTCTCGAACTCCAGCGTGCACAGCGAGTGCGTGATGTTCTCCAGCGCATCGGAGATGCAATGCGTGAAGTCGTACATCGGATAGATGCACCAGGCATCGCCGGTGCGATGGTGGTGCGCGTGGCGGATGCGGTACAGCACCGGATCGCGCATCACGATGTTGGGTGCGGCCATGTCGATCTTGGCGCGCAGCACGTGCTGGCCGTCCTGGTACTTGCCGGCGCGCATGTCGCGGAACAGCGCGAGGTTCTCTTCCACCGAGCGGTCACGGAACGGCGACGGCGTGCCCGGCTTGGTGAAGTCGCCGCGGCTGGCAGCGATCTGCTCGGCGCTCTGGCTGTCGATGTAGGCGCCGCCTCGCTGGATCAGCACTTCGGCAAAGCCGTAGAGCTGCTCGAAGTAGTCGCTGGCGTAGTAGAGGTGCTCGCCCGTGCCGTTCTGCCACGAGTAGCCGAGCCAGTGCACCGCGTCGATGATGGAATCGACGTACTCGGTGTCTTCCTTGACCGGGTTGGTGTCGTCAAAGCGCAGGTGGCAGCGGCCGCCGTATTCGTTGGCCAGGCCGAAGTTCACCCAGATGCTCTTGGCGTGGCCGATGTGCAGGTAGCCGTTGGGCTCCGGCGGGAAGCGCGTGATGATCGGCGGCAGCGCCTGGCCGGCGGCGTCCTGGCGGCCGGCGTAGGTGCCCTGCGTCAGGTCGGAATCGATGATCTGGCGCAGGAAGTTGGAGGTGGGGGCGGCGGCTGCGCCAGTGGCGTTGTCTTGGCTCATGGGAATGCGTGATTCGGCAATCCCGTGATTTTACCGTGCCCGGCGTCCGATGCCCGGCGACGCGTTACTTCCGTTGCGCCAGACCATCCAACGCCTGTGCGCGCATCGCCTCATTCGAGGCGGTAAAGGTCTGCTGGCGCAGTTGTGCGATCTGCGCGGCGCGGTCGGCGTCGGACAGGCCGGGGAAGCTGGCGATGCGGTCGCGCTCGCGGGCGTAGGCGTCGTAGCGGGTGCGCCAGTCGGCTTCGACCCTGTCGGCCTGGATCAGCCGGTCGGCCACGGCGCCGTCGACGCCCTGGGTGGCCAAGCGCTGGCGCATCTGCGCTTCGGTCAGGCCCTGGGTGTGCATCTGCTGCATGTCGCCGGCGAGCTTGGCCGGGGCGGCCGCCTCGCGGCGGGCCTGCTGTACGGCCGGCGGCAGCGCGGCGTCGATGGCGGCCAGCCTGGCGGCGCGGGCCTCGGCCGAGAGCGACGGATCAGTCGTCACGGCCAGGCGGTCGAGGCCGGCGGCGTCCATGGCGTCTTCATCGCCATACCAGGCCTGGGCGACGTTGGCCCCTAGGTATTGGCGGCGCAGCGCGGCGCGGCTGCTGAGTTGTTGCTGCAGCGTGGCGATCATTTCCGGTCGTTGCTGAATCTGCTCGGTCGAGGGTTTGTTGTGCCCGACCTCGCCCTGCGCGGCCAGTGCCTTGCGATAGGCAAGATAGTGCTGCAGCAGCGCCTGCGCCTCGCCCAGCGCCGGCTCGGTCAGCTTGGCGCGGATGTGCGCCTCGGCCATCGCCACGCGCTGTGCCTCCGGCAGCGAGGCGGGCACGTCCAGGAAGTAGTCGAACACTTGTCGGTTGGCGGCCTCGACGATCAGGTGGCCGCGCGCGTCGACACGCAGGCCATCGGGGGCCTGGGTGTCGGCGAGTTCGGTGGGGTGGGCGGTGGCCGGTGACTCCACGCCGGCCACGTTGCCGATGAAGGCGCCCGTGCGTGTTGTGGCCGGGGCAGGCGGCTCGGCGCCGTCGCGTGGCGCCGGCCACCAGAGGAAGATCGCCGCAGCGGCAGCAAGACCGCACCCCGCGAACAGGGTGCCGGAGACGACGTTGAAGCGGAATGCGGTCATGCGTGTCCCTTACAGCCCGGCCGTCTTCAGCCGGTTCGCGTGCGTGCGGATGACTGCCACCGGATCGGCCGCGCCCCAGCCGATCAGGCCCAGCAGCTGGTTGACCTCATCCAGGTGGTTCCACGCGTAATCGGTCGACAGCACCTGGCCGAACTTGGCGCTGCACACCGACACCAGCCCATCGGCCGTGCCCGCGCCGCGCGCCTGCATCACGGCGTTGGTGACGACCAGCGCCGGGTCGAACACGTCGAAGAAGTTGGTGGCCACCGAGCGGCCCGTCCACGAATAGAGCGGCTGCACGTTGCCGTTGCGCACGTCGGTGGCCGCGCCCGTGTTGCAGCCGCCGGCCAGCCCCGCGCTCGGGAACTGCGTGTTGAAATCAGCAGCGCCGGCGGTCGACAGGATATGCAGCGCGGCAAAGCCGTCCTGCGGGTTGCTCGCGCCATTGAACCAGCCCAGCACGGCGCCGAACACGTCCGCCCCCAGGCTCACCAGTGCCTGGAACGGCTGCGGGGTGGATTCAACGAAATCCGCAAACTCCGAGCCCTTGTGCGGCGTGCCGATGGTGGTGACGGAGGCCACCAGGTCCGGCGCCACGGCGGCGGCGTAGCGCGAGGTCAGGCCGCCCTGGCTGTGGCCGATCAGGTTGACCTTGGCGGCGCCCGTGGTGGCCAGCACTGTGCGGATCTGCGCGACGAGCTGCTCGCCGCGTACGGTCTCGTCGTTGAAGGCGGACACATCGGCCACGTAGACGTTGGCACCGTTGGCACGCAGGTCTTCGGGGATCTGGTACCAGTAGTCCACCACGCCGAGGAACTTGCTGGTGCCCGACAGGCCGTGCACCAGCACGATCGGATACTGGGTGGCCGCATAGGTGCTGGCGGCCTGGGCGGGCGCCGCGCCCGCGGCGAGGGTGAGGGCGGACGCGGCAAACAAGGCAGCCGCTACACGCGTGCGCAGGAACCCGCGCGCCGCGCGGAGCAGGGAAGTCTGTGGCATTCGATTGTCTCCATGACGTTGGATGGGTTGTCGACCTCTGCGGGCCGATCGCCCTCCGTTATCCGAAGTGCGGTATCCGGCGTCAACTGAGTTGGAACACTGGCTCTAATGGTGCGGCGCGGCGTGGGTGAGCCGGGAATGGGGGATGGGGGTGTGGTTTTGCTGTGTGCGGTGCAGCAGGCGGGGTTTTGGTTTTGGGTTTGATGTTGGTGGTCTGCTGCTGTTTCGTCCCCTGCCGGGGCCGACTCACTTTCTTTGTCTTGCCAAAGAAAGTAAGCAAAGAAAGGCGCGCCCGAGATGGCGACCCCCTCCTTGAATTTGCGTAACCGGGCGGAGAAGGAGGCAAACTCGCTGCGCTCAAACAGCCTCCTTCTTTTTTCCGCCCGCTTACGAAAATTCAAGGCGCCATCTAGGGCAGGGCAAAAACACACCGTCTGGGCGCGGCCCGTGGCGCTTGTTGCTGTTGCTGTTCGTTTTCCTCTTCCTCTCGCTCTTCCTCTTGCTCGCCTCGCCGGCGTCCCTGCGCGGCGTCCCTGCGCGGCGTGTCTGGCCGGCAGTGCTGGTGATGCGGCAGCGGGGCAATGACAGCGGCGGGGGGCGGGCGCGGCGTCTGATGGTTCGGCCGCGGCTTCGTGCGCCAAGCGTTGGGCTCCCGGCGTTCAGCGGCAAGCTGCACAAGCACAGCAAAAAGCTCCCGGCGCAAAGCCCTTCGGCTCCAGGCGCGAACCGATTCGCTTTGCGCGCAAAGCGCGGCGCTGCAATCGCAAAGCTTTTTGCTTTGCGATTGCAGCCCCAAAGCTCGGCGGTTGAAGCTTTTTGCTTTGCGCTCGACGCTCCGGGCCTCGCGCACAGCGCTTTTTGCTTTGCGATTGGAGCTTGAAGGCTCAGCGGCCGGAGCGTTTTGCTTTGCGTTCGGCGCGTTGGGCTTCGCGCACGGCGATTTTTACTTCGCGATTGGAGCTTCAGGGCTCGATGGTTGGAGCTTGAAGCTTTGCGACTAGCGCTTCGGGCAGTGCGGCCGGGGCTCCGCGCCGCACGGTTGGCGCCGTGCCCCTTGCAGTTGGCGCCCAGCGACCTGAACCAGCCCCGCGACGGTTTGGCCGTTGACGTTCCTGCCCTATGCGGCGCCTTGAATTTTTGTTGCAAGGAGGAAAAAGAGGGGAGGCTGTTTGAGCGCAGCGAGTTTGCCTCCCCTCCCTCCTTGCGACAGAAATTCAAGGAGTGTTTCGCCGCATCGGGCGCGCCTTTCTTTGCTTACTTTCTTTGGCAAGACAAAGAAAGTGAGTCAGCCCCGGCAGGGGATGAAACAGGGGATGGACCACAACAAAAAAAAACCGACGACAAGCCCATCCCCCATCAGCCAATCAACTCAACGCCCTGGCCCCGCATTCAACGGCGTAGTCGAAGCCCGTGCAGCATCCGCTGTCAGCTTGCTGGCATTCGCCCGATACCCATTCGAATACAGCAGAAACGCCATGATGTCTGCGTACTCCTGCTCCTTGAGCTTGCCGGGCCGATCCGCCGGCATATTGGTCGACAGGTACGAGAAGATCCCGCCAATGGTCAGCTTCGAGTTGGCCGCCGGCGCGAACGACGGCCCGCTGAGTGCCGGTGCCGTAACGCCCTGCAGTTGCGCCCCATGGCACTTGGCACACGCATTGGAATACAACGCCTTGCCACGCTTGGCCTGCGCACCGTCAAACGACGGCGCATCGCCATCCGCCCCGATCTTGACGATGGCCGCCGTGGCCGGCATGCCGCCCGTGCGCCGCACGTTATCGCGCATCTGGCCGGCCTCCACATGCGGGCCATCGAGATAGGCAAACGCGGGTGCCGACACGCGCGCGCTGGGTGCCCCCTCGGGCAAGGCCCAGTTGCGGGTGAGCGTTGCCAGGCGACCATCCGCCGACATGACGCTGAGCGCCGCGTCGATTCGCTCCTGCAGCTCGGCATCCGCCGCCTTGAAGGCGATCACCAGATCCCAGTCGGCATACGGCGACGCCGTTCTCGCCACGTCAAACTGCCGCTGTGGATGCGCCTGCCGATAGGCCACCACCGCCGGATACCAGACGATCGCGCGCTGCGCATGCCCGCTGGCCACGGCATCCACGGTCTGCTGGTGCGTGTTGACGAGGTCGATCCGCGTGTTCTTCTGCTGCAGCGCGATCAGCTGCGCGGGGCTGGCGAATGTCGCGGCAATGACGTCCTTCGCGGCATCCGGCAGCTTGCCGCCGCGCGCTTCGATGCTGACGTAGCCGGAGTGGAGGTAGCCGCGCGAGAACACCAGCGTGCTGTGGCTGGCGGCATCGGCCATGGCCGAGCGCGGGAAGCCGGCGATGACGTCGCAGCGGCCCTCCAGCGTGCGGCGCAGTTCCTTGAGCGAGACGCCGTCGTCGTCGCCATCGCCGATGGCGTGGGCGTCGAAGCTGGCGGCGATGCCGGCGGTCTTGAACGCTTCGCGCGCGACGGCCTGGTCGAGCGTGGTCGAGGGGCTGCCGGGGAAGGTGCAGATGCGCACGCCGGCCTGGGCGTGTGCCGGCAGGAGCGCGGCGCCGGCGGCGAGCAGGGACGCCGCCGCGAGGGAGTGGATTCGAGTCTTCATGATGACCATCTGCCTAAGAGGCGGGGGCGTTGGCGGCCGTCGCACTGGCAACGGCCGCGCCCCCTTTTCAACACATCGCGTTCAGTTGCGATTCAGCGCAAACACGTACAGCGTGCCGCCACGGGGGACCTTCTCCGCCGCCTTGGCCATCGGGCCGCCCCAGATCGGGTTGGCGCCGCCGTAGCCGGTGAGGATGGCGACGTACTGCTTGCCGTCGACTTCGAACACCGACGGCTGCGCGATCACGCCGCTGGCCAGCTTCGGGCTGGTCCACAGCACCTTGCCGGTGGCTTCGTCAAAGGCGTACAGATGGCCGTCGAGCGAGCCGCTGAAGGCCAGGCCCGTGGCGGTGGTGGCGACGCCGCCGTTCCACGGCAGCTTGCTCCAGTGGCTCCAGACCTTCTGGCCGGTGTTGACGTCGATGGCCTGCAGCTCGCCGTAGCCCTGGCTGCCGGGCTCGGGCTTGAGCTCGAAGCCTTCGCCCAGGTAGGGCAGCCCTTCCATGTAGTTGACCGACTTGCCCGAGAGGCTCATGCACGCGTGCAGCGACGGCACGATGGCGAGGTGTTTCTCGGGGTCGTACGAGACCGACCACCAGTTCTTGCCGCCGAGGAAGCTCGGGCAGGTGTCGATGGTGGTGCCGACCTTCGGGTATTTGGCGGCATCCTGGATGGGCGCGCCATCGGCGGTGTAGCCGGTCACGGAGGTGGCCTTCACGAACGGCTTGGCGTAGATCAGCTTGCCGTTGGTGCGGTCGATAGCGTGGAAGAAGCCGTTGCGATCGGCATGGAGGATGGCGTCGTAGCTTTTGCCTTCGTAGGTGATGTTGGCGAGCGTGGGGGTGTTGACGCCGTCGTAGTCCCAGGTGTCGTGGCGGGTGTACTGGTAGTGCCACTTGAGGTCGCCGGTTTTGGCGTCGAGTGCGAGCAGGGAGTCGGAGTAGAGGTTGTCGCCGGGGCGCAGGTCAGCCAGCCACGGGCCGGGGTTGCCGACGCCCCAGTAGAGCGTCTTCGATGCAGGGTCGTAGGTGCCCGTCAGCCAGGCCGGGGCGCCGCCGTGCTCCTGCATGCCGTTGGGCCAGGTGTCGCCGTGCTTCTCGTTGGCGCCGGGCACGGTAAAGCGCTTCCACAGCACCGCGCCGTCGTCCGGGTTGAGTGCCGCGATGAAGCCGCGCGCGCCATACTCGCCGCCCGAGCTGCCGACCACGATGGCGCCATCCAGCGCCAGCGGCGCGAGCGAGAACGCATAGCCGGTGGCTGGCTCGAACATGCGCTTGCGCCAGGTCACGGCGCCGGTCTGCGCGTCGAGCGCGACTACCTCGCCGCTGAGCATCGCCACGTACACGTTCTTGCCGTAGAGCGCGACACCGCGGTTGACCACGTCGCAGCAGGCGTTCTTGAACGCCTCGGGGCCGAGCTTGGGCTCGAACTTCCACAGCAGCTTGCCGGTGGTGGCGTCGAACGCGTAGACGTTGTCCTTGGGCGTGGTGACGAACATGAAGCGGCCGTTGACGATGGGCGTGGCTTCGAAGCCCTGCTGCAGCTCGGCCGGGAACTTGAAGCTCCACGCCTGCTTGAGGCCCTTGACGTTGGTCGCGTCGATCTGCGTGAGCGGCGAGTGCGACTGGCCGTTGTAGGTGCGGTAGTAGGTCAGCCAGCCTGGGTCGGACTGCGCGGACGTGAGCCGCTCATAGGTGACCGCCGGATAGTCGGCAGCCGCTGCCACCAGTCCGGATGCCAGACTCAACGTGGTTGCGGCGCCCATGGCGAGCGTCGCAAACCGCATGGCCGAAGCCGAGCGTGTCTTCATGTTTGTCTCCTGTCGAGGTGTCGGTGCGTCGTCCTGGCTGGTGGCACCGATTCATGTGGGTTGCAGAAACTCTGCGAGCGGACTCAATGCAAGCGGTATGCCAATGCCCGCTCCATGGAACGGCATGCAATTGATCTTGGGCAGGAAGTGGGCTGCGCGGACGTCACCGGCGCAGCAGCCACCTGCGATGCACGCGTGAGGCTGTTCCAAACTGGGACGCCGAACAGCGTGGTGTTGCGAATTGGAGCAGCTGAGGTGAGCAACGCGTGCGCGCCTGCCACACCCGCAACAGCACATCGCACGCGCTGCGCTTCGCCGAAGCGCGTGGCATGGTTCTCGCTCAAGCCTGCCCATTCAATAGGCATGGGCACGGTGGCTGCGGCAAGCACGCCGCGATGGTGTCGCGCCAGATAAACACGCCGGCAAGCCGGCAGGAGACGACATCATGCGTGCCCCGCGTGAGGTGCAGCCACGCCGGTTCCGGCGCCGCGCCCGCATCACCACCTTCACCCTTGGCAGTGCGCTGGCGGGCTTGTCTGCCGTGGCCTGGGCGCAGGCCGAGCCTGCGGCGTCTGCCTCGGCTGGCACCGACGTCAAGGAGATCACCCTGGCCTCCACCATCGTGGTCGGGACCACGCCACTGCTCGGCCTCGGCACGCCGCTGGCGCAGGTGCCCGCCAACGTACAGACGGTGCGCTCGCGCGATCTTGAACATCAGCACCGCAACACGCTCACGGATTACTTCGACAAGAACCTGCCGAGCGTCGACGTGTCGGATGCGCAAGGCAATCCGTACCAGGTCAACATCAACTACCGCGGCTTCATCGCCTCGCCGCTGCTCGGCACGCCGCAGGGCTTGTCGGTGTTCGTCGATGGCGTGCGCGTGAACGAGCCGTTCGGCAACGTGGTCAACTGGGACTGGATTGCGCAGGACGCCATCGACACGATCCAGCTCATTCCCGGCTCCAACCCGACTTACGGGCTCAATACACTGGGCGGCGCCATTGCTGTCTCCACCCGCAACGGCAAGACCAGCCCCGGCGGCGAGGCCGAGGTGACGGGTGGCGCATGGGGCCGCAAGACCGCGCAGGTGCGGCAGGGCGGGCTGATTGGCGAGCACCTCGACTACTTCGTGACCGCCAGCGCCGCCAACGACGGCGGCTGGGCCGACCACAACGCCAGCCGCATCCGCCAGGCGTTCGGCAAGCTGCGCTACACCGGCGAGGACACCACGCTCTCGCTATCGGTGGGCGGTGCCGACAACACGCTGCAGGGCACGCAGACGATCCCGCGCTCGTTTCTCGACAACCCCAAGCAGGGCTACACGTTTCCTGACCAGAACAAGAACCGCGTCGGTTACCTGACGCTCGCGGGCGACCACGCTTTCAACGACGATGTGCAGCTGAGCGGCAACGTCTACTACCGCCACTTCAGCAACACGAACACCAGCAGCAACGTCAATGGCGATTTCGGCGCGGTCAATGCGGATGGCACCATCGACACGCGGCAGGGGAGCAACGTCCAATCGCACGTGGGCACCGACAGCTATGGCGCGAGCCTGCAACTGACGCTGCTCGGCAAGCTGGGCGGCATGCAGAACCAGCTGGTGGTGGGGGCGGCGGGCGACTTTGCCAATTCGCACTACACGCGGGCATCGCAGGATGCCGTGTTCACCGCGTCGCGCGCCACCATCGGGGTCAGCGACTTCACGCAGCAGACCGATGCGAAGACGCGTGACGCCAACCTCGGGCTCTACTTCAACGACACGCTGTCGCTCAGCGAGCACTGGGTGCTCACACTGGCCGGCCGCTACAACTGGGCCCACGCGCAGATCGGCGACGAGAGCGGCACGCAGCCGCTGCTCAACGGTGACCACACCTTCTCGCGCTTCAACCCGGCCGTCGGCATCAACTGGAACCCGACGCCGCGCTTCACCGCCTACGCCACCTACAACGAGGGCATGCGCTCGCCCACTGCCATCGAGCTGGCCTGTGCGGACCCGGCCGCGCCGTGCTCGCTGCCGAACGACTTCATCGCCGACCCCGCGCTCAAGCCGGTCATCTCCAAGACCTTCGAGATCGGTGCGCGCGGCCGCATCGGCAAGGACACCGCCTGGAGCGCGGCGGCCTACAACACGACGCTGTTCAACGACATCCAGTTCGTCAGCAGCGCTGCAGGGTCGCAAGGCACGCAGGGCTTCTTCCAGAACGTCGGCAAGGTGCGTCGGCAGGGGCTGGAGTTGAGCGGCCGCACGCAGCTTGGGCCGCTGGGCGTGATGCTCAGCTACAGCCATGTCAACGCAACCTATCGCTCCACCTGGACGCGCAGCAGCCCGAGCAACTCCAGTGCCGATGCGAACGGCAACATCACCGTCCGGCCCGGCAACCACGTGACCGGCATTCCGGAGAACACCGGCAAGCTGCGGCTGGACTATGCCGCCACACCCAAATGGAACATCGGCACCAACCTGGTCTGGCGCGGCGGCGTCTATGCGCAGGGCGACGAGAACAACGCGGACGCGAACGGCAAGCTGGCGGGGTATCTGCTAGTCGATTTGGACACAACCTACCAAGTGACCAAGCAACTGCAGGTCTTCGCGACGGTGACGAACCTGTTCAACCGCCGGTATGCCAGCTTCGGTGCGCTGGGCGCCAACCTGTTCAACGGGCCGGGGCATACGTTCGATCCGGCCCATCCGGTCAATGAGCAGTTCGTGGGGCCGGGCGCGCCGCGTGGCGTGTGGGTGGGGATGCGCTATTCCTGGGATTGAGCGGGAATCGGCGCAGGGGGCACGGGGCTCCCTGCGCGCTCGGGCGTGTTGGGCCGATTCAGCCCAGGCGCACTGAGTTTTCCCGGCTGCGGAAGATCAGCGGTTGTTCCGCCGCATCGCGCGCCGGCTGGCGGGCCAGCTTGACGACCTGCTCGATCACGCCATGGTGGGCTGACTTCCCGCACACCGGGTCGGCCGCGTCGGCATCACCGGTGAGCAGGTAGGCTTGGCAGCGGCAGCCGCCGTGGTCGTGCTCGCGCTCGTCGCAGGTGCGGCAGGGCTCGCGCATCCAGCCGTCGCCACGGAAGGCGTTGAAGGCGTCGCTCTCGTACCAGACCTGCGCCAGCGAGGTGTCGCGCACGTTGGGCAGGGCCAGCCCGGGCAGCGCACGCGCGGAGTGGCAGGGCAGCGCCGTGCCGTCCGGCGCCACGCCGAGGAACACCGAACCCCAGCCGTTCATGCACGCCTTGGGGCGCGTCTCGAAGTAGTCGGGCACCACGAACAGGATGCGGCAGCGGTCGCCCACGCGCGCTCGGTATTCGTTGACGGTGGCCTCGGCCTCGCGCAACTGCTCGGCGGTCGGCATGAGCTGGGCGCGGTTGAGCATGGCCCAGCCGTAGTACTGCGTGTTGGCCAGCTCCAGATATTCGGCGCCCATCTCCAGCGCCATCTCGATGATCTGCCCGACGTGCGGCAGGTTGTACCGGTGCAGCACGCAGTTGAGCACCATCGGGTAGTCGTATGCCTTGATCAGGCGCGCGACGCGCTGCTTGAGCTCGAAGGTTCGGGTGCTGGTGAGGAAGTCGTTCAGCTCGCGGGTGGAGTCCTGCAGCGAGAGCTGGATATGGTCGAGCCCCGCCGTCTTGAGCCGCGCGATGCGCGCCTCGTTCAGGCCCACGCCCGAGGTGATCAGGTTGGTATAGAAGCCCAGCGCCCGTGCGTGTTCGACCAGCGCTTCCAGGTCGTCGCGCAGCAGCGGTTCGCCGCCGGAGAAGCCGATCTGCGCGGCGCCCAGCTTGCGCGCCTGGGTCATCACGTCGCACCAGGTGTCGGTGTCGAGCTCCGCGTCATGGCTGGCGAAGTCGACCGGGTTGTAGCAGAACGCGCAGTGCAGCGGGCAGCGGTAGGTCAGCTCGGCCAGCAGCCAGAGCGGCGGGGAGGGGGGTGTTGCATTGGTGTCCATGATGGGGTCTGTTCACATATGTAACGTGCGCACGTTGGCCCGAGCGGGGGCCAGATGCGCGAAGGACGTCGCCGCAAAGGGTTGTTCCCTTTGCAAGACGCGCCGACAAAGCAGATGGCCCCCGATCGGGCCAACCCGGAGGGCAAGGGGCAGATGGGCCGCATGGCGTCGTTGCGGCCGGCTTGCTTGGCAGACCCAAGCGGCGCCGTCCACGCCTAGCCCTGCGACCCATCTGCCCCTTGCGTGCGTACGTTCCATATGTGAACAGACCCCTAGTCCAGCCAGCCGCGCTGGTGCGCGTGGTCGATGAAGCGGTAGACGTCGGGGGCGAGGTCGGCCACGCTGAACAGCGCTTCCAGCTCGCCGATGATCTCGTCGAGCTCGCGCGAGCCGTCGCAGCGCACGAGGATCTCGCCCGCGCTCGGGTTGAGCTTGATCATGCCCTCCGGATACAGCAGCACGTAGGCCTGCTGCACCGGCTCCCATTGCAGCCGGAACAGCCGGCGCAGGCGCGGGCGCAGCGGGGCGCCGGGGGATTCGAGCGCGTTCATTCTGGATACGCCTGGCCGATCGCATCGAGCATCGACCACAGGATGTCGAGCTTGAACTGGAGGATGTCCAGCGCCCGCTGCTGGGCCTCGGGCGTGCGGAAATACGCCAGCGTGACGGCCAGGCCGTGCTCGACATCGCGCGTGGCCAGCGGAATGCGGCTGCGGAAATACTGCAGGCCATCCGCCGCCACCCACGGATACTGCGTGGGCCAGCCAGCCAGGCGCTCGCGGTGGATCTCGGGCGCAAACATCTCGGTAAGCGACGAGCACACCGCCTCCTGCCACGGCGCGCGCCGGGCGAAGTTGACGTAAGCATCCACGGCGAAGCGCACGCCCGGTAGCACATGCTGGAGCGACCACACTGCGTCGTGCGAGAGGCCCACCGCCTCGCCCAAGCGCGCCCAGGCCTCGATGCCGCCGGCGTTGTCGCCCAGGCCATCGTGATCATGGAGGCGGGCGATCCAGCGCCGGCGCGTTTCGCGGTCGGGGCAGTTGGAGAGGATCGCGGCATCCTTGAGCGGGATGTTGATCTGGTAATAGAAGCGGTTGGCCACCCAGCCGCGGATCTGCTCGGGCGAGCATTGCCCGCTGCGCATGCGCAGGTTGAACGGGTGGTAGATGTGATAGCGCGAGCCCAGCGCGCGCAGGCGCGCTTCGAACTCCTCCGCCGGCCACGGCGTGGCATGCGTAGCTTCGGACGGCAGCGGCGTATTGATGAGCATGTTCATATCAAACTCGGAATTGCATGCCGTCTCGCGCGACATCGATGCCGCGTGCGCGCATCTCGGCAAACGGGCCGGAATGCGGGTTGAGAATCGGATTGGTGTTGTTGATGTGGATGACGACCTTGTGTGTCGTCTTTGGCAGGGCGTCGAGCAGTTGGATCATGCCGGGCTCGCCATCGTGCGGGCATTGGGCCAAGTGACCCATGTCGGCTGCGTGGTGAGTCGACAGACCGAGGTCGATCATCTCGGTGGCCGACCAGAAGGTGCCGTCCACCAGCACCAGATCGGCCGATTGCATCGCCGCGCGGATCGCCGGCGAGGCCGTCTGCAGCCCCGGCGCATAGAAGGCGCGCGTGCCGCTGGCCACGTCTTCGATCAGCAGCGCGATGTTGTCGCCGGGCACCGCCAGCGCGCGGCGCGGCGAATACGGCGGCGCCTTGCTGTCGATCGGGATGGCGGTGATGCGCAGGCCGTCGACCAGCGGAATCGAAAACGGCTCACCCAGTACGATCGGATGGCGCTCCACGCCGCAGTAGTGGCCGAGCAGCGGAATCAGCGGCAGGCCGGTCGACAGATCGTCGAACACCGGTTCGCAGGCATACACCGGCAGCGGGCTGGTGCGCTCGCGCAGCATCAGCAGGCCGGTCACGTGGTCGATCTGCGCATCCACCAGCAGCACGGCGGCGATGCCGGTGTCGCGGATGGCGCGGGCCGGCTGCAGCTCCGGGTGCGCGCGCAATTGCGTCAGCAGATCGGGCGAGGCGTTGATGAGGACCCAGTCGACGCCGTCGTCGCTCACCGCAATCGACGATTGCGTGCGCGGGAGGATGTCGCCGGTGCCGTGGCGGGCGTGGGTGCAGTTGGCGCAGTTGCAGTTCCACTGCGGCAGGCCGCCGCCTGCGCCCGAGCCGAGAATCTTGATGATCATGGCCGATGCTCCGGGCGCCGCCGCACCCGTGGGTCACCTGCACCCCACGGGCGGACGGCGTTGCAGACCTTAACGGTGTGCGATGTACATCGTGATTTCGAAACCGAAGCGCATGTCGGTATAGGCGGGGGTGGTCCACTGCATGGTTTGTCTCCTTGAATGCGTTTTAGGGTTGATGCACCGCCCTGGAAGAACGGCTGGTAGGGTCAATGCAAGGCCTATGCCTGTCTCGGGCGTTGGCATGACATGCGGCGCGGGCGTGGCGCGCGATGGCGTGCCGGGGGCCTCCGCGAAGAAAAATGCGATGAGGGGAGCGATGCGCCCGCCGTTGCGGCTGGGTTGTGCTCACCCGCAGGCGGGTGGCTGCTCCGTTTTGGGACAGTGGTGTTGCAGGATGCAACACATGTGAGACAGCGGGGCGGGTGACACGGGCGGCATGGAGGCAGTCCGCCCCCACCGGTCAAGGGCGAACCGCAGCGCCCGCTTGGTAGCGGGGCTGCATGGCGTCGAGATGCGGAAAAGAGAACCTGCGAGGGGCTAGGTGTCGCTACCCGGGTTGGAGCCGCCGGGCATCTTCCGGTAGATCGTATTGCGCGAGATGCCCAGCGCGCGCGCCGCGGCCGAGACGTTGCCGCCATGCTGTGCAATGGCCTGGGCAATGGCGGAGGCCTCCACATCCTGCAGGCGCGTGGCCGGGGTAGCCTGGGCGGCGTCGGGCGCCGCAGCCTGTGGCGCGGCGGTGGCCGCACGGCGCAGGTCGTCGAAGAAATCGTCGGGCAGGTGCTCGCGCCGGATCTCGCCGTCGTCGTCGACCATGGCGGCGGCCGTGCGCAGCAGGTTGCCGAGCTGGCGGAAGTTGCCCGGCCACGTGCATTGCTCGAACAGCGCCATCACCTCGGGCGAGGCGGTCAGGCGCTGGCCATCGGTGCGCGCCAGCGACTCGCGCTGCAGCATGCGCTGGATCACGGTGGGCAGGTCGGTGCGCTCGCGCAGCGGCGGCAGCTTCACCACCAGGCCGTTGAGCCGGTAGTAGAGGTCTTCGCGGAAGGCGTTCTGCGCGATCATCTCGCGCAGGTCGCGGTGGGTCGCGCAGATGATGGCCACATCCACCGGGATCGACTTGGCCGAGCCGAGCGGGTTGACCACGCGCTCCTGCAGCACGCGCAACAGGCGCACCTGCAGCGGATACGGCATGTCGCCGATCTCGTCGAGGAACAGCGTACCGCCGTTGGCCTGCAGCAGCTTGCCGATGGCACCCTTGCGCCGCGCGCCGGAGAAGGCGCCTTCCTCATAGCCGAACAGCTCCGATTCGATCAGCGTTTCCGGGATCGACGCGCAGTTGATCGCCACGAACGGCGCGGCCTGGCGGGGGGAGTCGTTGTGGATGGCCTGGGCCAGCAGCTCCTTGCCGGTGCCGGTCTCGCCGTTGATGAGGATGGGGATGTCCTTGCCGATCACCTTGCGCACCTTGGCGATGACGCAGGCGACCTGCGGGTCGCCGGTGTCGAGGTAGTTCAGGCGCGACAGCATCTGGCCGGCGCTGGCCGCGCGGGCCGAGGCGGCGGCCTGCGCGACTTCGTTTTCGCGGCGGGTGCGCTCCGGCCAGCCGGTGTCGGCCAGCGTGGTGTGGCGGAATTCGGCGGTGGCGCACACCGTGGCATTGCTGTGCAGCGTGAGCGACAGATATTGCCCGTGGCTCGTGCGCAGCCGGTCGATCAGCTGCGAGCTGCCGATGTTGAACAGTGACGACAGCGAATGCGCACGCAGCGACGCCAGCGACAGCCCCAACTGGAACTGCGCACTGCGGTTGGCCGAGAGGAAGCGCCCATCCGTGGTGAAGGCGACGATGCCTTCCATGAGCGTGCCCAGGAACTCCGGCCGGCTGTGGAAGGCGATCTGCAGCGTGTTGCGGAAGGTGCTGGTGAACAGATGGTTCTCGATCATCTGCACCGACATCTTGGCCAGCGCCATGGTGTGCTGGTGGTAGCTGTGCTGGTCGCCCGTGACATCCAGCACGCCGGTCAGGTCGCCGTACGGGTCCAGGATCGGCACGCTGGAGCAGGTCAGGAAGTGGTTGGCGGCGAGGAAGTGCTGGTCACCATGGACCACGGTCGGGCAGCGCTCGGCGATGGCCGTGCCGATGGCGTTGGTGCCCTGGCGCTGCTCGGCCCAGTTGGCGCCGGGGCGCAGCGCGACCTTCTCGGCGCGCTGCAGGAAATCGTCGTCGCCGATGGAGTGGAGGATCAGGCCTTGCGCATCGGTCAACACGATCATGCTCTGCGTGTTGGCGATCTGCTCGCGCAGCGTTTCCATCACGGGCAGCGCGTGCGCATACAGCGCGCGGCTCTGCTCGATCTTGAGGTTGAGCTCGGGGCTGGGCAGGACGTCGTAGTCCGGCCGGGTGGTGGTGTGCAGCCCGAAAATTTCCGAACGCTCGTGCGCCTTCTGGATGGTCGGCGCCAGCCAGCCGGGCCCATGGGCCGCCAACGGGCTGCCGCCATGAAGGGCGTCATTGCGCATGGTGTCTCCTCCTAACGGGGTTCCGGTCATGTCGCCGGAATCAGTAGGAGGATTTTCAAGCAAACTTCACGCCAGATCGTCGCGTCTGTCGGGTGAAGTCGAGGGAATGCGGGTTGTCGCGGGGTCACCCCCGGCAATTTCGTGCTGCCGATTCGGGACGTGCGCTAAACGTATCGTCGCTGCAACACCGAACCGGTTGCCGCGCCGCGGGCCATGCGGCAAACGCCCCATGGGCCGGGGCGTTCACGCAAGCGATTGCCTACATGCCGATGCCGCGCGCCATCAGTACCGCCGCCAGCGGAATGAAGATGATCAGGTGCGACTCGATCATGACCCAGCGGCGCACCTTGGCAATCTCGGCCGGCGTGGGCACGAAGTCGGGCAGCGTCTTGCCTTGCTTCTTCCAGCGCAGGATGGCGACGGTGGGCATGATCGACAGCAGCCCGACCAGGATGTACAGCCCGATCTTGACGTGGAAGACAGGGTTATGCAGATAGAACGCCGCGCCCTTGGCGCCGTAGAGCACGCGCAGCACGCCGGTCACCAGCACGGCCAATGCCGCCATGCCGAAGACGGCGTCATAGCGCGCCAGCCGACGGCGGATCTCGGGCGTCATGTCCGGCCGCAGCACCACGGCCTCGGCGGTAAGGAACACGATCAGCGTGAAGATCGAGATGTAATGCAGGTAAGCCAGCAACGCGTCAGACCACATGTTGACCTCGTGGGGGTGGGGAAACGGGGTGTTGGGGGTGGGATCGTGGGGGCTAGATCACGCCCTGGGTGCGCAGCGCGTCGATCTGCTCGGGCGAGAAATCCAGCACGTCGCGCAGGACGGCCTCGGTGTGCTCGCCCAGCAGCGGTGGGTGGTTCGCGGCTTTCGGCGGCGTGGCGCTCATCTTGACCGGGCTGCCGACCAGCTTGACGGTGCCGGCGCTCGGGTGGGGCAGATCGACGCGCAGGCCGCGCGCTTGTACCTGCTCGTTGTCGAACACCTCGTCGAGCGAATTGATCGGACCGCACGGCACGCCGGCGGCTTCGAGCTTGTCGATCCACTCGGTCTTGCCGAAGCGCTTGACCATCTCGGCCAGGATCGGCACCAGCACGTCGCGGTTGGCCACGCGCTGCGGGTTGGTGGCGAAGCGCGGGTCGTCGGCCAGCTCGGGGCTGCCGCCGGCTTCCACGAAGCGGCGGAACTGCCCGTCGTTGCCGACCGCGACGATGATCCAGCCATCGGCGGTCTGGAAGGTCTGGTACGGCACGATGTTCGGGTGCGCGTTGCCCCAGCGCTTGGGCGCCTGGCCGCTGGCCAGGTAGTTGGTGTTCATGTTGGCCAGCATGGCGACCTGCACGTCGAGCAGCGCCATGTCGATGTATTGGCCCTCGCCGGTGCGGTCGCGGTGGGCGAGGGCGGCCAGCACGGCCACGGTGGCGTACATGCCCGTCATCAGGTCGGAGATGGCCACGCCGGCCTTCTGCGGGCCGCCGCCGGGCAGGTCGTCGCGCTCGCCCGTGAGGCTCATGAAGCCGCCCATGCCCTGCACGATGAAATCGTAGCCGGCGCGCGCGGCGTACGGGCCGGTCTGGCCGAAGCCGGTGATGGAGCAGTAGACCAGGTCCGGCTTGATGGCCTTGAGCGAGTCGTAGTCGAGCCCGTATTTCTTGAGCTGGCCGACCTTGTAGTTCTCGAGCACCACATCGGCGTGCGCGGCGAGCTTGCGGACGATGTCCTGGCCTTCGGGCGTGCTGATGTCGACGGTGATCGAACGCTTGTTGCGGTTGGCGGCCAGGTAGTAGGCGGCTTCCGAGGTGTCCTGGCCGGCCTCGTCCTGCAGCCAGGGCGGGCCCCAGGTGCGGGTGTCGTCGCCGGCGCCGGGGCGCTCCACCTTGATGACGTCGGCGCCGAAATCGGCGAGATTCTGCGCGCACCACGGGCCAGCGAGCACGCGGGTCAGGTCAAGAACACGGAGATGGCTCAGAGCGCCCATGGATTGATGAATCGACACAATCGGAACGCGTGCACTGTACACCACCCTCCCGCATCCCCCCAGCCCCATGCGACGAACGGGCGCTGATCCGGTGCGAACCTCGTATAATTAACGGTTTGCACTGATCCAACAGCGTTCAGGAGCCCCGGGCTCCCGGGCGCCATGCTGACACCGGCACCCCGCGACATGAAAGCCTCCGATATCCGCCAAAAATTCCTGACGTTCTTCGAGACGAAGGGCCACACCGTGGTGCGCTCTTCGCCGCTGGTGCCGGGCAATGACCCGACGCTGCTGTTCACCAACTCCGGCATGGTGCAGTTCAAGGACGTCTTCCTCGGCACCGACAAGCGCCCGTACGTGCGCGCGGCCTCCGTGCAGCGCTGCCTGCGCGCCGGCGGCAAGCACAATGATCTGGAGAACGTCGGCTACACCGCGCGTCACCACACCTTCTTCGAGATGCTCGGCAACTGGTCGTTCGGCGACTACTTCAAGCGCGACGCACTCATGTGGGCGTGGGAGCTGCTGACGCAGGAATACAAGCTGCCGGCCGAGAAGCTGTGGGCGACGGTCTATCACAACGATGACGAGGCCTACGACATCTGGACCAAGGTCATTGGCCTGCCGCCCGAGCGCGTGGTGCGCATCGGCGACAACAAGGGCGCGCCGTACGCCTCCGACAACTTCTGGCAGATGGCCGAGACCGGCCCGTGCGGCCCGTGCTCCGAGATCTTCTACGACCACGGCCCGGACATCTGGGGCGGCCCCCCGGGCTCGCCGGAAGCCGACGGCGACCGCTACATCGAGATCTGGAACAACGTGTTCATGCAGTTCGACCGCCAGCTCGATCCGGCCACCGGTGAATACACGCTGACCCCGCTGCCCGCACCCTGCGTGGATACCGGCATGGGCATGGAGCGCCTGGCCGCGATCCTGCAGCACGTGCACAGCAACTACGAGATCGACCTGTTCCAGGCCCTCATCGCCGCCGCTGCGCGCGAGACCAACACGACGGATCTGGCCAACAACTCGCTGCGCGTGATTGCCGACCACATCCGCGCGTGCTCGTTCCTGATCGTCGACGGCGTGATCCCGGGCAACGAAGGCCGCGGCTACGTGCTGCGCCGGATCATCCGCCGCGCCATCCGCCACGGCTACAAGCTGGGCTGCCGCGCCGCGTTCTTCCACAAGCTGGTGGACGACCTCGTCACGCAGATGGGCGAGGCCTATCCGGAACTGCGCGACGCGCGCGACCGCGTGATCGACGTGCTGCGCACGGAAGAAGCGCGCTTCTTCGAGACCATCGAGCACGGCATGTCGATTCTCGACGGTGCGCTGGGCGAGCTGAAGGCCTCGGGCAGCAAGATGCTCGACGGCGAACTCGCCTTCAAGCTGCACGACACCTTCGGCTTCCCGCTGGACCTGACGCAAGACGTCTGCCGCGAGAACGACATGATCGTCGACGAAGCCGCCTTCGATGCCGCCATGAACCGCCAGCGCGAGCAGGCACGCGCCGCCGGCAAGTTCAAGCTGGCCGCCGGCACGCTCGACTACACCGGCGACAAGACCACCTTCCACGGCTACGACCAGCTCGTGCGCGACACCGCGCGCGTGACGGCGCTGTTTGTCGACGGCGTGTCGGTCGAGGCCATGCAGCCGGGCCAGACCGGCGTGGTGGTGCTGGACCACACCCCGTTCTATGCGGAGTCCGGCGGCCAGGTCGGCGACCAGGGCACGCTCAAGGCGGCCACCGTCTGGTTTGACGTGGCCGATACGCTCAAGGTGCTGCCGGAAGTGTTCGGCCACCACGGCGAGCTGCGCACCGGCGTGCTGAAGGTCGGCGATGCCGTGGCTGCGGAAGTGGACGCCGTGCGCCGCGCGCGCACCATGCGCAACCACTCGGCCACCCACCTGATGCACAAGGCCCTGCGCGAAGTGCTGGGCGGCCACGTGCAGCAGAAGGGCTCGCTGGTCGACGCCGACAAGACCCGCTTCGACTTCTCGCACAACGCACCGATGACGCCGCTGCAGATCCGCGAGGTGGAAGCGCGCGTCAACGCCGAGATCTTCGCCAACGCCGCCACCGCCGCCCAGATCATGGGCTTCGACGACGCCGTGAAGAACGGCGCGATGGCCCTGTTCGGCGAGAAGTACGGCGACGAAGTGCGTGTGCTGTCGATCGGCACGTCGAAGGAACTGTGCGGCGGCACCCACGTGGCGCGCACCGGTGACATCGGCCTGTTCAAGATCGTGGGCGAATCGGGCGTCGCTGCCGGCATCCGCCGCGTGGAAGCCATCACCGGCGACAACGTGCTGCACTACCTGCAGACGCTCGACACGCGCATCAACGAAGCCGCTGCCGCCCTGCGCGCGCAGCCGTCGGAACTGACGCAGCGCATCGGCCAGGTGCAGGACCAGGTCAAGACGCTGGAGAAGGAACTGGAGCGCCTGAAGTCCAAGCTGGCCGCCAGCCAGGGCGACGAACTCGTCAGCCAGGCCGTGGACGTGGCCGGCATCAAGGTGCTGGCCGCCAAGCTCGACGGTGCCGATGCCAAGACGCTGCGCGAGACCATGGACCAGCTCAAGGACAAGCTCAAGACCGCCGCCATCGTGTTGGGCAGCGTGACGGACGGCAAGGTCGCGCTGATCGCCGGCGTGACGGCCGATGCGACCGCCAAGGTCAAGGCCGGCGAACTCGTCAACTTTGTCGCCCAGCAGGTCGGCGGCAAGGGCGGTGGCCGCCCCGACATGGCCCAGGCCGGTGGCACCGAGCCCGAGAAGCTGCCGCAGGCGCTGGCCGGCGTGGCAGCGTGGGTGCAGCAGAAGGTGTGAGGTAGCGCCTTTCTCGTCTGACGCGATGCGCTGAGCGGCGCGCGTTCCCGGTAACGGGGCGCGCGCCGTTTTGTTTTGGGCGGGCCGGCGCGCCCAGAAGGATCAATGCCGCACGCGGGCACCCGTGCGCAGGGTGGGCGATGCGAGCAGGAAGACCCGCAGCCGTTCGTCCCGGTCGCCGCGGCGCGCGCCTGACCAGAAGGGCGTCCATTCCTTGCTCGGCGTCTGTGTGCGGGCGTGGGTGTCCTGGACGATCAGCCATCGGCACGTGTCGGTGGACGGCTGCGTCAGCGGACGGTGCAGGATGCCCGTGAAGTAGCGCAGCATGGGGGCTTCGGATTCGCCCAGGTGCAGGCTTGCCATGCAGTCGCCGGCGCGCCAGGCTGAGAGCAGCTGGCGGTCCAGTTGGTCGAACACCGAGCGGTAACTCTTGGCCTCGTCCAGCCAGGGCAGCAGCAGCGTGGCGATCAGCCCCCAGCCCACCAGCGCACCGGCGGCCCAGGACAGCGCGCCGCGCCATGCGCCGGCCAGCTGCAGACGCGGCAGCAGCCAAAGCCAGCCCACCGTGATGGCCAGCGCGGCGGCCACCAGCGTGGGTTCCACGGGCATGGTCCAGTCGACCGGCAGCCAGCGGTCGAGCCAGCGCAGCCCCACGCGCGACGTGTTCTCCGTCATCACGGCCCACAGCACCCAGGCCAGCAGCGCGATGCCGCCGAACAGCGCCCGGCTGAGGTAGTCCCACCCGGCATGCAGGCGCATTGGCAACCGCGTGATGGCCTGCTGGCCGAGCAGCGCCAGCGGCACCATGAAGGGCAGCAGGTAGAGCGGACGCGCGGTGGCCGACACCTGCAGCGCCAGCAGGCCGACCGCCGCGAACAGCACGGGCAGGGCCACGCGGGGCGCGCGCCAATCGCGCCACACGCCGCGTGCGAGCGCCACGATCGCGAGCGGGCCGGCCGGAAACCCGATGGTCAGCAGCGTGTGCCAGACGTAGAGCGGGTCGTCGTTCTCCGCGCCCAGCACCGACACGGAAAAGCCGAGGAAGCGGCCGATGTTGTTGTCCCAGAACCAGACCAGGAACAGGTCTTCCGCGCGCAGGTAGAAGAGCGTCGGCCAGAGCGTCGCGAACGGCAGGAAGACCAGCGCCGCGGTGCCGATCGTGCGCAGGAAAGCGCGGCTGCGGCAGGCCGGAAACAGCACGCACGCCCCGGCGAGCGTGATGCCGAACACCAGCGGGATGAACACGCCCTTGGCCAGCAGCGCCAGCCCGACGCCCACCCCCAGCAGCCACGCCGAGCGGCGCCCCCGCGCCGGCGGCTGCGCTGCCGCCTGGACACACTCCAGCAGCCCGCAGAAGCCGATGGCCGTGCCGGCCAGCAACGCGACGTCGGTGATCATGTCGTGCGCGTGCTTGACGACGATCAGCGTGCCCGCGCAGAGCGCCACGGTGCCCAGCACGCGCGGGTCGGCCCACGACGCTGCGTGCGTGGCGGCCCGTGCCAGACGCGCGGTGAACGCCAAGGCCAGGCCGGCAAACAGTGCGCTCGCGAGCCGCGCCGCGTCATGCAGGGGCATGACGTCGCCCAGCAGCCAGGCCAGCGTGCTTGCCACCCACGCATAGAGCGGTGGCTTCTCGACAAAGGGCTGCCCCGCGCTGGTCGGCACGATCAGGTCGCCGGTCTCCAGCATGTGCTGGATGATGCCGAACGTGTAGGTCTCGTCCTGCTTCCAGGGGTCGTGGCCGAGGGTGCCGGGCAGCAGGTAGGCGCAGGCGAGTGCCGCGACCAGGAGCCACAGGCGCAGCGTGGGCCACGGCCATGCCCGTGTCAGCGGGCCGGCCGGTGCCATGGCTGCGCCGGCGGCCAGCAGCATGGGGTTTGCAGGGATGTTACGCGCGTGCGCGGTCCCGACGGGCGTGCGTGTGCACCGCCGTCCAGGGCGTGTTGATTCCAGCATGATGCGAGGGTTTCCTGTACGCCGGATGCGGTCCGGTTGGTGGCCGGCCGATCGGCTTTGGGTGACGAACAGAACGCCGCGGTACTACAGGCCGGGGCGGATTGCAGTAAATCACGCGGGTCTTACGGAGACCTGCGCCGCGCGCGAGGAAGCTGAGCAACCGATTTCCAAGCGCATGCGGCTGGTGCGTGTCGCGTGGGGTGTGCGGCTGGGCGGAGCGTTCTTTGGGCATTGCGCACGCAGTCGGCATCTTGTCTATGTCGTGTAAACAAGTTGCCGCTCCGCTAATGCTGGAGACAGGCCACGCCATCGCCTATACCGGTCAGGCGCTACCGATTGCAGCCTGTTTGCGGTCAGCTTGGCAGGCAATTTGCATTGGTCGCGTCCGCTGTTCCCCGCAGTGCCCGTTGTACCCCCTTACCCAAAATCCGAGGAGAACCATGAGCGTCCTATCTGACAAGGTTGACGCCCAGCCGCCGCAGCCACCGTCTGCGCGGAAAGGCAAACGATTGGCCCGCGCCCTCGCCGCCGGTGTGCTGCTGGCCGCCGGCATCGGCGCATCAACACAGCCGGTTGCGCAGCAGGCACCGGAGTCGCACGCACGCAAGGTCAAGGTGCTGATCATCAGCATGTTCGCGCCCGAGGCGCAGCCGTGGATCGACAAGCTGGGCCTGACGCAGGACGTGCCGGTGCCGGGCCTGTCGATCGACTACCCGAACGTGCATTGCAACGCGTCGGACGTGTGCCAACTCACCACCGGCATGGGCAAGGCGAATGCCGCGTCGTCGGTGTCGGCGCTGATCTACAGCGGGCAGTTCGACCTGCAACGCACGTATTTCCTGGTGGCGGGCATCGCGGGCATCGACCCGTCGCAGGGCACGCTGGGTTCCGCCGCCTGGGCGCGCTTCCTGGTCGATAGCGACCTCGCCTGGGAGATCGATGCGCGCGAGGTTCCGGCCAACTGGCCCAATGGCTTCATCGGCATCAACACGCAGGGCCCCGGGCAGAAGCCGCCGCTGGACTACAAGACGGAAGTCTTCCGCGTGAACGAGGCGCTGCTGCAGAAGGCGCTAGCGCTCTCGAAGACCGCGGTGCTGGATGACAACGCCACTGCGCGTGCTTACCGCGCCAACTACCCGAGCGCGCCGGCCAACCAGCCGCCCGCCGTCGTGCAATGCGACACCGCCGCCGGCAACACCTACTGGCACGGCGCCAAGTTGGGCGAGCGCGAAGCCGCGTGGGTCAAGCTGCTGACAGACGGGCAGGGCACGTACTGCACCACGCAGCAGGAAGACAACGCCAGCTTCGAAGCGCTCACGCGTGGCGCGAAGGCCGGCCTGCTCGACCTGCAGCGCGTGGCCGTACTGCGCACCGCGTCCAACTTCGACCGGCCGTATCCGGGGCAGACGCCGTACGACTCGCTGGTCAACAGCCATTCGGGCGGGTTCGTGCCGTCGCTCAACAACCTCTACCTAGCGGGCGGTCCGCTGGTCAACGACATCGTCACGCGCTGGAGCGTGTGGAAACACGGAGTGCCCTCGCCATGACCCTTTCCACGATCAAGACTCCGATGCGTACGATCGCCAAGCTGCTCGCCGTGGGCGCGGCGGCGTTGACCCTGAATAGCTGCGCCTATGACGGTATCAAGGTCATCGTCATCAACATGTTCCAGGGCGAGGCCCAGCCCTTCATCGACCGCTATGACCTGAAGGAGAAGGTGTTCATCTCCGGCCTGTCGCCTGACGCGCCCAACATGCTGTGCAATGTCGACGGCATCTGCCAGGTCACCACCGGCATGGGCTACGCGAATGCGGCGTCGACGCTCTCCGCGTTGCTCTATCGCAGCAAGCTGGACCTGACGCACACCTACTTCGTGATCGCCGGCATTGCGGGTATCGATCCGGGGCAGGGCACGGTGGGCTCGGCGGCGTGGGCGCGCTATGCGGTGGACTACGGCCTGTCGCACGAGATCGACGCACGCGAGATGCCCACCGGCTGGCCGTACGGCTACTTCGGCATCGGCACCAAGGGCCCGGGCGAGAAGCCGCCGCTGGACTACCGCACCGAAGTGTTCCAGCTGAACGAGGCGCTGCTGCAAAAGGCGTTTACGTTGTCGAAGTCGGCCACGCTGGAAGACAGCCCCGAGGCCATCGCCTTCCGCAAGAACTACGCGAGCGCGCCGGCCAACCAGCCGCCCGCTGTCATCCAGTGCGATGTCGCCTCCGCCGACACATGGTGGGCCGGCCGCAACCTGGGCCAGCGCGCGCGTGACTGGGTGAAGACGATGACCGACAGCAAGGGCACCTACTGCACCACCGCGCAGGAGGACAACGCCACGCTGGAAGTGCTCACGCGCGGCGCCCGCGCCGGCAAGGTCGATTTCAGCCGCGTGGCCTTGCTGCGCGCCGGCTCCGACTTCGACCGCCCGTACGACGGCCAGAGCGCGTCCGATGGCCTGCTCAACTACGCGCAGCAGGGCGGCTTCGTGCCGGCCACGCACAACCTCGTCAATGCAGCCAAGCCGCTGCTGGACGATATCGTGCAGCGCTGGCCGCAATGGGCGCAGGGGGTACCGGCGAATTAATGGTTGCTGACATCACATTGCAAACCATATAATGAGAACCATTCGCATTTGATGGTCTGCGCCGGGCACCTTGCCTGACCGCTGGCCGTTGCTCCTGCCGGGCGAGCCAGCGGGCTTTTCAGCCGCCAGCCATTTGACCAACGCGCCGCATGCCTTGTGCATCGGCGCGTTTTTCGTTTCCTAGGGCACTCCTGGGCGCGTCCGGTTTCACCCAATCCTGTTCGATCCTTGCTCGCGATGCCTAGCCATATTGTGGCCAAAGCGGCGGCCCGCGCCTTGTCGTGCGCGCTCGCCGCCATTCCTCTTGCCGTGTCGACATTGGCGCGTGCCGATGCCGTTGTTGCCGCTGATCCTGCCACCGGTCACGCGACCGCCAATCTCGATGAAACCACCGTCACCGCGCGCAGCCTGCGCGGCTTTGCGGCCGACACGGCGGAGGTGGGCGCGTTCCGCGGCGTGCAGGTGCGCGACATCCCGGCCACCGTCAACGTCATCACGCGTGAGGCGCTCGACGCGCAGCAGGACCGCACGCTGTACGATGCGTTGCGCAACACGGCCGGCGTCACGCGCCAGCAGCTCTCGGGTGAGACCTTCGACAACCTCGCCATCCGTGGCGTGACGCTGGAGAACCGCACCAACTTCCGCTTCAACGGCTCGATGCCGATCCCCAACATGATGGGCATGCCGCTGGAGGACAAGGAGCGCGTGGAGGTGCTCAAGGGCGTGTCCGCGCTGTACTACGGCTACACCACGCCGGGCGGCGTCGTGAACCTCGTCACCAAGCGCGCGGGCAGCACACCGGTCACCACGCTGGGCATGTCGATCGATAGCAACGGCACCGCCATCGGCACCGTCGACGTGGGCCGCCGCTTTGGCGAGGACAACCAGTACGGCCTGCGCTTCAACGCGGCGGGCGGCACGTTGCAATCGCCCACCAGCGGCATCGACGGCGATCGGCAGATGGCCAGTGTCGCCTTCGACTGGAAGGTCAACAGCCGCCTGAGCCTGAAGGCCGACGTGGAATACGCGCGCCAAGTCATCACCGAACAAGCGCTGGTGACGTTGCCGGCCGCCAAGAATGGTGTCATTGCGATTCCCGCCATGCCGGACCCGACCAAGCGCCTGGCGCCGGATTGGGCCAAGTTCCGCGCCAACGGCACCACCGCGCTGCTGCGCGCCGACTACGCGCTCACCGACGACTGGCTGCTGACGGTGGAGACCGGCACGTCGGAGGTGGCGCGCACGCGGGCCTTTACGGAAGTCAGCAACGTCAATCCGGTGACGGGCAAGGGAACCATCTCCGGCAATCGCCAGGACGGCCGCTGGACCACCGGCCACCTGCGCGCCGACCTCAACGGCACGCAGATGACCGGCTCGATCAAGCACGAGCTGACCTTTGGCGTGGCGCGCTCGGAGACGCGCGGGGCGGCCGTGTATGCCGATCGCTTCACGGGCACGCAGAACCTCTACAACCCGGTCGACCTGGGCTGGCTGCCGACCTCGGGCAGCAGCTTCACCGCCGCGCAGCGCGCGGTCGATACCGGCGTCTACGCGCTGGACCGCATGACGCTGTCGCCGCACTGGCAGGTGATCGGCGGCCTGCGCTACACGAGCTACACCAGCGAGCAGGCGCCGAATCGATATGACGCCACCAAGACCACGCCGCTAGGGGCGCTGATCTACAAGTTCACGCCAGCGCTGTCGGCCTATGCGTCGTACGCGCAAGGCCTGGAGGCGGGCGCCCGCGCGCCCAACACTGCCGCGAACGCCAACGAGGCGATGCCGCCCGCCGTGAGCAACCAGAAGGAAGTGGGCGTGCGGTACGAGACGCCGCTCGGCACGCAGTTGTCGGCAGCGGTCTACGAGATCGACCGTGCCGCCAGCTACACCAACGCGGCCAACGTCTACGTGCAGGACGGCCGCCAGCGCATTCGCGGCGTCGAACTGACGGCGCAAGGCCGGATCACGCGCGACCTGTCGCTGCTGGCCTCTGCCGGCTTGATCGACTCGAAGTTCCGTGGCGTCGGCAACGGCCTCGACGGCAAGACGCCCGAGAACACACCGCGCAGCACCGCCAGCCTGTTCGCGGAGGTCACGCTGCCGACGCTGCGCTCGGTGTCGTTCAACGCGGGGGCGTACTACGTCGGCCCGCGCCCGGTCAACGACGCGGACCAGGCCACGCTCGGCGGCACCACGCTGTTTGGCGCCGGCGCGCGCTACGTCACACGCGTCGCCGGCAAGCGCACCACCTGGCAGTTCAACGTCGACAACCTGACCAACAAGCGCTACTGGGCAGGGGCCGGCAACAACCGGCTGTCGATGGGCGCGCCGCGCGTGTTCAAGCTGTCGATGAAGATCGATCTGTGAAGTTGCTTTCAGGAGTTCATTGCATGAAACCGTTCCTTCGCTTGTGCGCCGTTGTGCTGATGGCGTTTGCATTCACCCAGCCCGCTGTTGCCGAACAGCAGCCTGGCACCGGCAAGACCGTCCTGATGGTCGTGCGCATGGAAGGCAAGAGCCTGCCCATCGACAAGCAGATCGCCGCGCATCTCGAAGCGCGCGGGTATGCCGTCACGCTGTACGACCAGTACCAACCGGTCGAGCGCGCGAAAGACTTTGATCTGGTCGTGCTGTCCTCCACCGTGCGCTCGCGCGATCTGCTGGGCGCCTACCGCAACGTGCCGGTGCCGATGGTGACGTGGGAGAACGACCTGCTCGACGACATGGCCATGACCGGCAAGCGCCATGATGTCGACTTCGGCATGGCGCCCAAGGAGCACTACCTGTGGATGGTCAACGCGCCGCATCCGCTCTCGGGCGGCGTGCCGGCGGGCGTGGCCGTCGGCTACGCCAAGGACGCGCCGATGGGCTGGGGCAAGCCGGGCCTGGGCGCGAACATCATCGCCACGGTGGCGGGCGATCCGGCCAAGGCGCTGATCTTCGGTTACGAGAAGGGCGCGACGATGGACTACGAGACGCTCGCCCCGGCGCGCCGCGTGTTCTTCTTCCTCGACAACGAGACCTTCCCGAACCTCACGCCGACGGGGCGCAAGCTGTTCGACGCCGCCATCGATTGGGCGGCAGCCGGCGGCAAGTGACCGCCGATCGCTAGCCCTTCTTCACCGACCCCAGCACCTCCATCGGCAGCGGGAACACGATCGTCGAACTCTTGTCGCCAGCAATCTGCGTGAGGGTCTGCAGGTAGCGCAACTGGATGGCCTCGGGCTGCTGGGCCAGCATGCGCGCGGCTTCCAGCAGTTTTTCGGAGGCCTGCAGCTCGCCCTCGGCGTGGATCACCTTGGCGCGTCGTTCGCGTTCGGCCTCGGCTTGGCGCGCGATCGCGCGGATCATCGATTCATTCAGGTCGACGTGCTTGATCTCCACGTTGGCGATCTTGATGCCCCACGGGTCGGTCTGGATGTCGAGCACCTTCTGGATGTCGAGGTTGAGCTTCTCGCGCTCGGCCAGCATTTCGTCCAGCTCGTGCTTGCCGAGGATGGCCCGCAGCGTGGTCTGCGCAAGCTGGCTGGTTGCCTCCAGGAAGTTGGCAACCTGGATGATGGCGCGCTCCGGATCGACCACGCGGAAGTACACCACCGCATTGACCTTGACCGACACGTTATCGTGCGAGATCACGTCTTGCGGCGGCACGTCCATCACCACGGTGCGCAGGTCCACGCGCACCATCTGCTGGATGGCGGGCACGATGATGACCAGCCCTGGCCCCTTCACGCGCCAGAAGCGGCCCAGCAGGAACACCACGCCGCGCTCGTACTCGCGCAGCACCCGGAACGACGAGATGATCAGCAGCACGGCCAGGAAGATAAAGCCGCCTGCGCTGAAGAAGCCATAGAGCATTTTTCTTCTCCTTGGATGAAGCCTCCCGTGAGTCGCTAGGCCGGCTGCACGCGCAGCACCAGGCCTTTGCGCTCGATCACGCGGATGCGGTCGCCACGGGCGACCGCGCCTTCGCAGCGCACGCGCCAGCGTTCGCCGTGCACTTGCGCCCAGCCGGTGCCGGGGTAGTCGGGGTCGGCGGCGTTGATCTCCAGCATCTCGCCGGTCATGCCGATGAGGGTGTCGCCGCCGCTGACCACCGGGCGCCGGCGCGCACGCACCGCCATGCTGGAGAGCAGCAGGATCACCGTCAGGCTCACAAAGGCCAGCGACACAATGAGCGGGATCGGAACGCCAAAGCCGGGCACCTGCGTGTCGAGCAGCATCACCGCGCCCAGGATGAAGGCGACGATGCCGCCCACGCCCAGCGCGCCGAAGGTCGGCAGGAAGGCCTCGGCCACCATGCAGCCCAGCCCGAGCGCCACCAGCGCCAGCCCGGCGTAGTTGATCGGCAGCATCTGCAGCCCGTACAGCGCCACCAGGATGCACATCGCCCCGAGGATGCCCGGCACCACCATGCCCGGCGTCGAGAACTCGAAGATCAGCGCATACACGCCCACCGTGAGCAGCAGCAGCGCCAGGCTCGGGTCGGTGATGACGGCGAGGAAGTGGTTGCGCCAGTCGGGTTCGACCGTGAAGGTCTGTGCGCCGGCAGTGTGCAGCGTGACCATGCCATTGGCCGTGCGCAGCGAGCGGCCGTCCACCTGCTTGAGCAGGTCGGGGATGCTGCCGGCGATCAGGTCGACCACATGTTGGTCGGCGGCTTCGGTGGACGACAGGCTCACGGCTTCACGCACGGCGCGCTCGCCCCAGTCGGCGTTGCGCCCGCGTAGTTGCGCGAGGCCGCGGATGTAGGCCGCCGCGTCGTGCATCTGCTTGCGGGCGAGGGTGTCTTCGTTGCTGGAGGTGGCGGCCGGGGCGCTCGCCGGTTTGGCGGTGTCACCCGGGTTGATGGGGTTGGCGGGGTTGGCGGGGTTCGGCGTCGGGCCCGAGGGCGCATGCCCGCCGATGCCGATTGCCACCGGGGATGCCGCGCCCAGGTTGGTGGCCGGCGCCATCGCCGCGATATGGCAGGCGTAGAGCATGTAGGTGCCCGCACTGGCTGCCCGCGCGCCGCCCGGCGCCACGTAGCCCGCCACCGGCACCGGTGAGGCGAGGATGGCCTGGATGATCTGCCGCATCGACGCGTCGAGCCCGCCGGGCGTGTCCATCTGCAGCACGACCAGTTGCGCGCCTTGTTCGCGCGCTTGCTGCAATCCGTGGATGACATAGGCCGCCGTGGCCGGCCCAATGGCGCCCTGCAGCGGCAACACCATCACCGGGGCCGCTGCCATGGCAAGGCCGCTCCAGACTGCGGCGACGCCCGCCGCCAGCCACCCGATCCACTTCCGACTTCGCAACGACGGTCGCATGAGAGCCTCCGCCCACTACTGCCGCATCACTGCCTTCTTCTTAGACAAGCGGCGATGTCTTCCCATTCAGTTTAGGCGGCGATGGCTTCACCGGAAGGTGCGGGTGCAGCGTCATGCGGTTCCTTCAGCACTTGTATCAGCCCCTGCAGCGCGGGCCCCGCCATGTCGCGGTGCCAGGCCAGCAAGGTGTCGACGCGGTTGGGTTGGTCGAGGGTGTGGATGCTGACTTCCGGCGCGCCGGTGGTCAGCTCCAGCACCGAGCGCGGCACCAGCGCCACCCCGATGCCCGCCGCCGCGCAGGCGATGATGGCGTGGTAGGACCCCAGCTCCAGCACGCGCGAGGGCACCCGGCCATCGGCCTCGAACCAGTCTTCGACGAGTTGCCGGTACGCGCAGCCGGCCTCGAAGGCGAGCAGGGCGGGCGTCTGCACGTCTGCCGCGCGGCGGATGGGCGGATGCGTGCGATGGGCGATCAACACCAGCTCTTCGGCAAAGGCCGGCAGCGTCGTCAGCGCGGCGCGCGTGTTGGCCAGGCACGCCGTTTCGGCAATGAATGCGCAGTCGACCTCGAAGTTCGACAGCGCCTGGATCGACTGGTGCGTCGGCATGGTCACCAGCTCCAGCTGCACGCGCGGCCAGCGCTGGTGCAGCGTCGCCAGCAGGGCGGGCAGGCGGCTGGCGGCGGTGCTTTCCATCGAGGCGATACGCAGGCGTCCGTGCGGCTCGCGCGGCTGCACCGCCTGGCGGGCCTCGGCGGCCAGGCGCAGGATGTCGTCCGCGTAGGTCAGCAAGGTCTGGCCGGCGGGGGTGAGCACCATGCGCTTGCCCTCGCGCACGAACAGCTGCACACCCAGCGACGCCTCCAGCTGGCGGATGCGCGTGGTTACGTTCGACTGCACGCGGTGCAGCTGCGTCGCCGCACGTGTGACGCCACCTTCGCGTACAACGGTGCGGAAGATTTCCAACGAGGCCAGATCCACGATGTATCTCGAATGCTAATGGGTACGTTCAATATAATTCATTTTTCAGGATGCATGATGTTGCTTAGCATGAACTACCGAATTGCCTCATGAAGGTGTGCCGCCATGCAGCACGTGCTGTCGTCTCCGTCCCCCTCGACCCATATGGCCGCCGTGCATGACACGCGTGCCGCTGCCTGGCGCGTGGCGATTGCCGGCATGGTCGCGCTGTCGGTGGCGATGGGCATCGGCCGCTTCGCCTTCACCCCCATCCTGCCGATGATGCTGCACGACGGCAGCCTGACGCTGGCACAGGGCAGTTGGCTGGCCACCGGCAACTACTTCGGCTACTTCGTCGGCGCGTTGGCCTGCATGGCGGTGCGCGGGGATGCAGCACGGCTGATCCGCGCTGGGCTGATCGCAACGATTCTGTTGACCGCCGGGATGGGCGTGCTGCAAGGCCAGCCGGCGTGGCTCGTGCTGCGCTTTGCCGCCGGCATGGCCAGCGCGCTGGTGTTCGTCTTTACGGCAGGCTGGTGCCTGCACCGGCTGACCGAGCTGGGGCATGCGGCGCTGGGCGGCGTTATCTTCTGCGGGCCGGGGCTGGGCATCGCGATCCCTGGGGTGGCGGCCAGCGGCATGGTGGCGCTTGGCTGGCATGCGACGTCGGCGTGGCTGGCGTTCGGCGGGTTGTGCGCGGTGCTGTCGGCCGCGGTCTGGTCGACCATCCGGCCGGAGCCCGGCTCGCATGCCGCCGCCCCCGCCGTTGCGGCCTCCGCCGCCGCCCCGAGCCTGGACGCGCCCACCGTCGCCATCACGCTCGCCTACGGCCTGGCCGGCTTCGGCTACATCATCACCGCCACCTTCCTGCCGGTGATTGCGCGCAAGGTGCTGCCGGCCGGTTCCATCTGGCCCGACCTGTTCTGGCCGATGTTCGGCATGGGGGTGGCGTTGGGCGCGTTCCTGTCCACGCGGATCAGCCTGGCGCGCGACAACCGCTCGCTGCTGGCGACCGCATATGCGATGCAAGCCGTCGCCGTGGCGATCAGCATCGTCTGGCCGACGGTCGCTGGGTTGGCGCTCTCCAGCACACTGCTCGGCCTGCCGTTCACGGCCATCACGCTGTTTGCCATGCGCGAGGCGCGCCGCCTGTGGCCGCATGCCGTGCCGCGCCTGATGGGGCTGATGACGGCGGCCTATGGCATCGGCCAGATCGCCGGGCCGCCGCTGGCCAACCGGCTGTTCGCGGCCACCGGCGGCTTCAATGCCTCGCTGGCGGTGGCGGCGGCATCGCTGGTGGTGGGCATGGCCATCTTCCTGGCGGTCAAGCGCATCTCTCCTGCCTCGCCCGTGCGTGCGTGATGCGCGGCATGCGGGCCGGGCTGCCACGCGATTCGTGCACACGTTCTAGAATGCCTCCTCCACTGGAGGAGCCCCATGTCTTTTGCCCTGCGCCCTGGCGCCGTCGTGCCCGGGGGCGAGATCAGCGCAGCCGAGCGCACGGTGCGCGTCGACCTGGCCGCCGCCTATCGCCTGGCCGCGCTCAACGGCTGGGATGACTTGATCTACACCCACCTGTCGGCCACCGTCCCCGGCGAGCCCGACCACTTCCTCATCAACGCCTTCGGCCTGGCCTTCGACGAGATCACCGCGTCCAACCTGGTCAAGATCAACCGCGCCGGCCAGCTCGTCGGCGATTGGCCCGATGCCGCCACGCGGCCGTCCGTCAACGTGACGGGCTTTGCGCTGCATGCCGCGGTGCATGCAGCACGGCCGGATGCACATTGCGTGATCCACCTGCACAACACGGCGGGCATTGCGGTCTCCGCGCAGACGCACGGGCTGCTGCCGCTGTCGCAGCATGCGTTGCGCTTCCACAAGCGCATGGCCTATCACGATTACGAGGGCCTGGCCTTTACGCCGGAGGAAGGCACGCGCCTGACCGCATCGCTCGGCCACCGCTTCGCCATGCTGCTGCGCAACCACGGCACGCTCACCATCGGCCGTACCGTGGCCGAGGCGCACGTGCTGATGGCCACCCTGATCAAGGCCTGCGAGATCCAGATCCAGGCGCTGACCGGTGGCGAGGTCATCTCGCCCACGCCACAGGTGGCCGACCGAGCCGCCGAGCAGCTTGAAGACGGCGGCGCCATCGAGGGAGTACTGGAGTGGCCAGCGCTGCTGCGCAAACTGGATAAAATTGATCGGTCGTATCGCGACTAATTCAACGAAGGAACACCATGCCGACTTTCCATATCGAGATGTTCGAGGGCCGCACCGCCGAGCAGAAGAAGAAGCTGGTCGAAGAAGTGACCCGCGTCACGTGTGAGACCCTGGGCTGTGCGCCGGGCTCGGTCGACATCATCATCAACGACGTCAAGCGCGAGAACTGGGCGACCGGCGGTGTGCTCTGGTCCGAACAGAAGTAACCTCCTTCCACTTCCCTCTCGCCGGCCCACCATGCAGCACTTCGCCTCCGACAACTACGCCGGCTTCTGTCCGGAATCGCTGAAGTACTTTCTCGAAGCCAACGGCAGCGGTCACGAGCCGGCCTATGGCGACGACTCCTGGACCCAGCGCGTGTGCGATCGCATCCGCGACCTGTTCGAGACCGACTGTGAAGTCTTCTTCGTCTTCAACGGCACGGCGGCCAACTCGCTGGCGCTGTCGTCGCTGTGCCAGTCGTACCACTCCGTCATCTGCCACGAGCTGGCGCACATCGAGACGGACGAGTGCGGTGGCCCCGAATTCTTCTCCAACGGCTCCAAGCTGCTGACCGCCAAGGGCGAGAACGGCAAGCTCACGCCCGACGCGGTGGAAGCGCTGGTCACGCGCCGCTCCGACATCCACTACCCGAAGCCCAAGGTCGTCTCGCTCACGCAGTCGACCGAAGTCGGCACGGTCTACACGGTGGACGAGGTGCGCGCGATTGCCGCCATCGCCAAGCGCCGCCAGTTGCGCGTGCACATGGACGGCGCGCGTTTCGCCAACGCGGTGGCGTCGCTCGGCGTGCATCCATCGGAGATCACCTGGCGCGCGGGCGTTGACGTACTGTGCTTCGGCGGCACCAAGAACGGCCTGCCGGTGGGCGAGGCGGTGGTCTTCTTCGATCGTCGCCTGGCCGAGGACTTCGCGTATCGCGTCAAGCAGGCCGGGCAGCTCGCCTCCAAGATGCGCTTCATCTCCGCGCCGTGGCTGGGTTTGCTGGAGAACGACGTCTGGCTGCGCAACGCGCGTCATGCCAACGCGATGGCGCAACTGCTGCACGCGCGCATCGTCGATGTGCCGGGCGTGCGCATCATGTTCCCGACCGAATCGAACGCCGTGTTTGCCGAGCTGCCGTTGCCCGCCATCGAGGCGCTGCGCGCGCGCGGTTGGCGCTTCTACACCTTCATCGGCGCGGGCGGCTGCCGCCTGATGTGTTCCTGGGATCTGCAGCCCGAGACGGTCGAGGCATTCGCCGCCGACATCCGCCTCGCCTGCGAGCAAGCCGCCTAATCCAAGATCATTGCCATGAGCTTCGACTACCGCTTCTGCCCGCAATGCGCCACGCCGCTGGTTGAGCAGCACAACGCCGGTCGCGTGCGCATTGCGTGCCCCGCGCCGGACTGCGGCTTCGTCCACTGGAACAACCCGCTGCCGGTGCTGGCGGCGGTGGTCGAGTATCGTGGGCAACTGTTACTGGCGCGCAATGCGCTGTGGCCCGCGGGCATGTTCGCGCTCGTCACGGGCTTCCTGGAGCGCGACGAGACACCGGAAGACGGCATCGCCCGCGAGCTGAAGGAAGAGACCAACCTCGACGCGCAATCGATCTCGCTGATCGGTGTGTATGAGTTCATCCGCAAGAACGAGCTGATCATCGCCTACCACGTGGTGGCCGATGGCGAGATCGAACTGTCGGAAGAGCTGGCCGAATACCGCCTGAAGCCGTTCGACAAGGTGCGTCCATGGACGGCCGGCACCGGCTATGCCGTGGCCGATTTCCTCACCGCGCGCGGCCTGCCGGTCAGCTTCTTCGACATCCACACCGGCGAGCCGGCCGAGCCGCCGTCGCGTCAGTGGCAGCCGACGCGGCTCGCTACAATACCGGAATGATTCACGCGAGCTGCCCCGGGCGGCTCGCCCGCACCCCAGAGGAAGACATGGAGTTCCAGAAGGAAATCGACGCACGCGGCCTGAACTGCCCGCTGCCCATCCTGCGCACGAAGAAGGCGCTCGCCGACATGCAGAGCGGCGACGTGCTCAAGATTCTCGCCACCGACCCCGGCGCCACGCGCGACTTCCAGGCCTTCGCCAAGCAGACCGGCAACGAGCTGCTCGAGCACAGCGAGCACGACAAGGTCTTCACGTTCTACATGCGCCGCCGCTGAGCCGGCCGCGCGCACCAGACAAGCGGGGCGATCCGGTTTGGCCGGATCGCCCCGTTGTCATTTCGTGGTGCCGGATGGGGCGCGCTCGGCGCCGTAGGTCTTCACCAGATAATCGACCATCGCCGGGATGTCCTCTTCCGGGAATGGCGCGCCGAACGGCGTCTTCATCTTCTTGACGGTGGCCTCCCAGTAGCTGCGCGGTAGCGTGGGCGGCTGTGTCTGCACGTACTGCGCGGCGTGGCAGATCATGCAGTTCTGCAGCACGAGCTTGTAGCCGGGCAGGTCGCTCGGCTTGTATTGGGCGGTCTCGGGCGGCAGCGTGATATCGAGCGCGTATGCGGCCGTGGCACCGAGGAGCGCCGTGAGTGCAAAGCCGGCTTGCAGCGTCTTGCGATCGAGCATGGCGGCCTCCTCAGGCGACGGTCACGTGCGTGGTTTCCACCACATTGCGCATGTAGCCCGGCGGGTTCCACAGCGCCGTCGTCGGCTGGCTCTGGCCGATGCGATTGACGGCCCGCACCTTCAGTTCGTACGCGCCGGGCCGGGCCGGCTTGAACGGCGCGCGCCATTCCCGGAAGGAGTACTTGCCCAGGTCTTCGCCCAACTGCGCTTCCGTCCACGTGCGCCCGCCGTCCGCCGAGAACGCGACCTCGGTGATGCCGTAGCCGCCATCGAAGGCGATGCCGCGCACGATGTGCTCGCGCCCGGCCGCAACCGTCGCGCCATCGGCCAGGCTGGTGATGAACGAGCGCACGTTGAAGCGGCCGATGGGCGTGGTCTTTGCGGGGGCGGTGCCGGGCGCCACGCAGGCGCACGGGTTGTCGGGAATGCGGTAGGCCGCGCGCATCCAGAAACCGTCGAACGGTTTGTCCACCACCTGGATGCTGGTCAGGTGCTTGAGCCAGTACGTGCCGTAGTAGCCGGGCACGATCAGGCGGATCGGGTAGCCGTTGAGCATGGGCAGATCGGCGCCGTTCATGGCCCAGGCGATCATCACCTCGCCGTCGAGCGCGTGGTCGATCTCGAGCGCCTTGAGGAACTTGGGGCTGTTGGCATCGGCCAGCGGCGGGCGGTCGAGGCCGTCAAACACCACCTGCACGCTGCCCGCGCGCACACCGGCTTTTTCCAGCACCTGCTTGAGCGGCACACCCGTCCAGCGCGCATTGCCCATCGCGCCGTTGGCGAGCTGCCCGCCGCCGACACGCGGCTGGGAGTAGGCGCGCCCGTTGCCCGAGCACTGGTTGACCGCGACGATCTCGCGCGCCTCGCCCAGCGCCCTGAGGTCGGCCAGCGACAGGTCGAGCGGTGCATTGACGTTGCCGCCCACTTTCAGGCGATACGTTTGCGGGTCGATCGAGGTGGGGATGCCGCTCCAGTGGTAGCGCACGAAGAACGCGTCATTCGGCGTGAGGGCGCCGTCGTTGAACACCGCAAACGGTGTCTCCAGCTGCGGCGGCCGGCTGGTCAGCAGGATCAGCGGGCGCTTTTGCGGGAAGGCCACCAGCTCGCGTTCGCCGTTGTCGAAGGGCAGGGTGATATGCCCGGTGGTCGCGGCCAGTGCGGTCAGTGCCGGGTGGCCGAGCGTGGCGCCCGCACCGAGCGTGCCGAGGGCCTTGAGTACGCTGCGCCGCGTGGTGCGTTGCAGCGGATCATCTGGATGCATGCCGTCGTCTCCTTGGAATCGATTCACGAAAGGTATCCAAGGACATGGCGGCGGCGGTGTCAATCGGGATTGTCGGCGGTCGTGATGGTGCGCCGCGTGGTGGGCACACCGTCACGTGACTGACTTGCCTACTTGCGCGCTTCCATCGCCATGCGCAGTGCCAGGCCGGTCAGCACCGAGCCCATCAGGTAGCGCTGCATCGACAGCCAGCTCGGCTTGCGCGAGAGGAACGACGCGATGCTGCCCGCCGTGGAGGCGATCATGCTGTTGACCGTCACGCTCACGCAGATTTGCGTGACGCCCAGGCAAACCGACTGCACCAGCACGCTGCCGTGCGCCGGCTCGATGAACTGCGGCAGCAGCGACAGGTACAGCACCGCCACCTTCGGGTTGAGCATGCTGGTCAGCAGCCCCATCGTGTAGAGCTTGCGTGGGCTGTCCACCGGCAGCTCGCGCACCTGGAACGGCGTGCGGCCGCCCGGACGTACCGCCTGCCAGGCCAGATACAGCAGGTAGATCGCGCCGCCGAAACGCAGCGCGTCATAGGCAAACGGCACCGCCATCAGCAGCGCGGTAATGCCGAACGCCGCGCACAGCATGTAGAACACGAACCCGGTGGCGATGCCCGCCAGCGACACCAGCCCCGCATTGCGCCCCTGGCAGATCGAACGTGAGATCAGGTAGATCATGTTCGGGCCGGGCGTCAGCACCATGCCCAGCGCGACCAGGGCAAAGGTGAGGAGGTTGGTGAGGGTGGGCATGGGCAGGACCTGCAAGCGGGGACGATGAGCTTGCAGGCTACCTGCGGGGGCAATCGGCCGACAGGTACAGAAATCCAGAAATTTGACGGATTCTGTATCGGTGTCGTTGCGGGGTTATTTGACCAGCGTGACCGGCACCCGAGAGATCCGGATCAGGTGGTTCGACAGCCGGCTCGACATCAGCGAGCCCAGCGCGGTGCGCGCGGCGGTGCCCATCACGATCATGTCGCATTCATTGGCGGCGGCGGCCTGTGCGATGGTCTGCGCCACCGGGCCGACCTTGACCTCGGCCACGTAGCTGGCGCCGGCATCGTCGAGGATGCTGCGGGCCTGGCGCAGCGCTTCTTCGCCACTTTGTTCTTCGAGTTTGCGCAGCGTCTCCAGGCGGTGATACGCGCTCGCGCGGCCGCCTTCGATCGGCTCCTGCACGTTCAGCAGCACGATGTTGGAGGCGCAGCGATCCCGATACAGGAAGGCGGCGTGGCGGACGGCATCCAGTGCGTGCTTCGAACCATTGACGGGGACCAGGAGTTTCAACATCGTGCGTCTCTCTTCGCGTGGATCGACCGGTGGCAGGCTGGTTGTCGGGTAGTTGCCTGCGGTGCCGGGCAGCGGTCCGTGTTGTCATGCACGGCCCTTGCTTTCTTTATACGGACCACGCCGCAAAGATGGTGTAAAGAGATCGCCTGCGATGTAAAGAACGTGTAAATGCATGGGGCGCCAGGATGCTGTCCGGGCGCCCCGCATGCGGGTCAGGCCGCTGCCAGCAGCTTCACGCCCGGGAAATCCACCGGCACGTTGAAGGCCACGTTGACGTAGTTGGTGAAGAGGTTCAGCGCAACGTGCGCCAGGATCTCGACGATCTCGCCATCGTCGAAGCCGGCCGCGCGCAGTGCCTGCACATCGGCGTCGCCAACCTGGCCGCGCTGCTCGACCAGCTTGAGCGCGAAGGTGAGCGCGGCCGCCGTCTTGGCATCGGCGGCACGGCCAGCCTGGGCTTCGGCCATGTCGTGGCCGGATGCGCCGGCCTTCTTGCCCAGTGCCGTGTGGGCGGCCAGGCAGTACTCGCAGCGGTTGCGGTCCGCCACCGCCACGGCGATCTTCTCGCCGAGCTGTGCCGGGATGCGACCGTGGCCGAGCGCACCGAACGCGGCCCACATCGAGGTGAGCGCCGCCGGCGAGTTGGCCACCGCGCGGAACATGTTGGGCGCGGTGCCGAACGCGCCATGGATCTGGTCGAGGACGGGCTTGCTGTCGATCGGGGCGGTGGCGCGGTCGAGCAGGGGAACGCGGGCAGTCATGGAAACACTCCTGGAAAGTCGATTGGATCGGGGCGCCGGGCGCGCAAGGTGCGCCATCGACGTGTGAGCAGTATGGTGGGCGGGGATGTATGATTGGGACGATTTCGTTTTAACTTCATGCCAATTCGTCCAATGACTGCCGGAACCCCGCTGGATCGCCTGTCAGGCCTGCTGGAGCGCTTTCGCGTGCGGGCGCGCCTGTTCTATTCCGGGGCGCTGTGTGGTGTCACGCAGTTCACGCCGGAGGCCGGGCAGGGGTTCCTGCACGTGCTGCGGCGCGGTGAGCTGGAGGTCACGCATCCGAACGCGGTGGACGGGCTGCCGACCCACGTGCGCGTGGCTGCTCCGTGTGTGCTGTTCTATCCACGTCCGGCCGCGCATAGCTTCCACAATCCGCCCGTCGATGGGTCGGACTTCACCTGCGCCACGCTCGATTTCGATGGCGGTGCGCTCAACCCGCTGGCGCGTGGCCTGCCCGCGTTGATGGTCCTGCCGCTGGACAAGGTCGAAGGCCTGGAGCCCGCGCTGGCCCTGCTGTTTGCCGAGACCGATCGCGTACGTTGCGGCCAGCGCGTGCTGGCCGACCGCCTGTTCGATGTGGTGTGCATCCAGCTCCTGCGCTGGCTGCTCGATCATCCGGAGGAGGCCGGCATCCAGCCGGGCCTGATCGCCGGGCTGTCGGACCTGCGCCTGGCCCGCGCGATGGTGGCCGTGCACGGGGCGCCCGGCGCGGCCTGGACGCTCGACGCGATGGCCGTGCAGGCGGGCATGTCGCGCAGCGCCTTTGCGGCCGCCTTCAAGCAGATCGTCGGGCAGACGCCGGCAGACTACGTGGTCGACTGGCGCGTCTCACTCGCCCAGACGCGCCTGCGTGAAGGGCGGCCGATCAAGCTGCTGGCCGAGGAGCTTGGCTACGCGGGGCCGTCGGCGTTGTCGCGCGTGTTCAAGGAGCGCACCGGGGTGTCGCCGCGCGATTGGCGCAAGCAACTCGGGTTGGCTTGAGCGTCACGCGGGCACGTGGGAAAAGCGCCGTCCGCGGCACAAAATCTTCGGTTACATCCTTAACGGTGTTGGTCACAGCCTAGGTGGGCGGTGCGGCCTAGACTGGAAGCACGGTCCGGCACCGTCCGGACGTTCTGGGAGCACATCGATGCAGAAAGCCAAGATCCTGACTTCCTTGCTGCTGGCAGCCTCGGCGCTGGCCCCCCTGGCGGGCCATGCGCAGGACCGCGACCGTGACCATCGCGGAGACCGCGACCACCGCTATGAAGAGCGTGATCGTGGCGACCGCGGTGACCGTGGCGATCGCGACCGCGTCGACATCGACCGCCGTGCTGATCGCATGGGCCCGCACCGCTGGGGCAAGGGCGAGCGGATTCCACCGGAATACCGCGATCGCCAATACGTCATCGACGACTGGCGCGAGCATCGCCTGGCGCCGCCGCCGCGCGGTTATCACTGGGTGGGCGTTGGCGGCGACTACTACCTCGTCGCGCCGACGGGCATCGTCTTCAACGTGATGATCGGCGGATAACGCGATCCTCGGCAGGGCAACAAAAAACCCGCGAAGCTTGCGCTGTCGCGGGTTTTTCGTTTCGGAATGCTGGTGGTGCACTCGCCCCCTCAAATCCAACCCACTCTCTCAACGCATGGGGCTTTCTGTGGGTCTGAGAGCAAAGATTCGAACTGTTGTCCGCGTCTGCCCCAGCCCGCAGATTACCTCGGCGCGGCCTGCGTGGGTCCCGCCGCTGCGTGATCGGCAGTTCGATCCCTCGTTTGTCAATCGAAGCAGACACCGCCGCGCCCACTGACAACGCCATGGGACAACACCCGGAAGCTGAGTACTACAACTGCCAGCAAACGCGCTGTGCATCATCCCTGACACGTCGTGGTGGGACCATGATGGGGGCATTGAGGCGATCACCATTGTCCGCCACGAAGTAGGGGTCGAGGGCCAGCGGTACGGGTTTCGGGGAGATCTTGGTGCGCAGATCGTTGAGATAGTCAGTCCAAGCATCGGAGACAGTCGCGCTTTCCCCACGTCGCTGCAGCGAAGATGGGGTGGACCTCCGAGCAGCTCCTTCCGGTCCTTGCAAGGCTTTCCGACGCGAGCTTGATCAACTACGACGAGAGCTCATGCTCCGTCTGGGTCAAGATCTGGTGGGACCATAACTCGGCACGAATGGCGGTCGGCCCTTCGCTGCGAGCTAAGACATACGATCAAATTGGCCAAATAGTCGACCAGTGGCGACAGGCCTCCCGTGCGGATGATCAGAGTTCTTTGACCGGCACGTCTGGCATGCTCAATGCCAGTTGCGCGATCCGGTCCTTGCGCATGAACACCACACCCGGATGCTGCTTCGCGTAGCGCAAGAAATCGCCCAGCACCTTCACGCGTGCCGGCGTGCCGCCGATGCGGTCGTGAGTCGAGATCGACATCATCCGGCGACGGTAGCCGGCTTCTTCGTAGAGCTGGTCGAACTCGTCCTTCAGTTCCTGCCCGAAGGCCGATGCCGTGAGCGGGCCTTCGGCGCCGTAGCGGGCGATGTCGTTGTTGCGCAGCGTGTAGGGCACGATCGCGAAGGGCTTGCCGTTGACCACCGTGGTCATCGGCTGGTCGCTTGACAGGTCGTCGATGTGATACGTGAAGCCCAAGCCCTGGAGCACGCTCAGCGTATTCGGCGTGCCGCGCAGCCAGAACGCGTTGAAGCCGACCGGTCGCGTGCCAGTAGCCTTTTCGATGGCCGCGATATTGGCTGCATAGGAGGCGCGCTCTTCGGCTTCGCTCAAGGTCCAGTGTGGCGTCCAGGTCTGACCATGCGCCGCCGCTTCATGGCCGCGGGAGACGATTTCGCGCGCAAGCGCCGGATTGCGCTCGACCGCTTGGCCAGTCATGTGCGATGTCACCTGCACGTCGTGCTTCTCCCACAGGTCGAGCATGCGCGGAATGCCTTCGAGCACGCCATAGTCGAACCAGGTGCGGGCCGGCAGATCGGGCACGTTCTCGGCGAGTGGCGGGAATGGAGCGCCGTTGTTGTGCTCGCTCTGTGCGCCGGCTTCGAACTGCATGGAGATGGAAAGTACCAGGCGGATGCCATCGGGCCAGAAAATGCGGTTGGGTGCTTGGGATGAAGTCATGGTGAACCTTTCGTTGGAGTGAAATGAAGAGGGACGAAAATGCCTTGGTCCGTCTTTCAGCTCGTGGCTGTCACAAGCTCGACCACGGGGCCCTGGGGAATCGCGATGAAGAACTGGCGCTCGCCAGTCTCGGGCACGACGGCTTCGTGAAACGACCAGTTGCCGTCAATAAGTCGTTGACGGATCGCTTGCGCATCCGGGATGCTGAAGGCGACGTGATCGACCACGCCGCCGCCCGGGCCGCGCTGCGCGCCTACTTGCTCCCCAAGCGCCTCGCCGTTGTCGCGCAACGCCATGTGCACTGCCGCTCGCTCGCCCGCGTAAAGCCACCAGCCGGGAAAGCGAAACGGCGGCCGGGGGCCAACACGCAGGCCGACCACGCCCGTGAGAAACGAGAGCGTCGGTTGCGCTTCGCTCACCACGAGCAGCACGTGATCGAGCTGCGCAAACGCAGAAGCCGTCATGTTCAGGCCACCAGCGCGCCGCTGTCGAGATCGATTACCGCGCCCGTAAGCGCGCGCGCCTGCATCGCGAACAGATAGCCAGCGGCGGTGTCATCATCGCTGGCCGCGAAGCCCACCGGCAAGGTGCTGCTGAGCTTGTCGAACATGGCGGTCCGGCTTGTGTCGTCCATCAGCCGCCAACTCGGTGTATTCACCGGGCCAGGGCTGATCGCGTACACCCGCAACGGTGCGAGCTCGCGCGCCAGTTGCCGAGCCGCGGCCTCCAGCGCCGCATTGACGGCTGTCTTCACGACCGCATGGGGCGAGGGCTTGCGCGCCAGCACGCCGGAAGTGAAACCGATCGAACCGCCCGGCCGCAGCTGCCGCGCCGCGTGCTTGGCCGCGACGAGGCTGCCGGTCAGCTTGACATCGAAGGCTTCGCGCATCACAGCGACGTCGAGTGTGCGCAGCGGCGAAGAGCCGATCAACGCGCCCGCTGTCACCACAAGGTGGTCGAGCGCGCCGGTGCGCTCGAAGAAGGCGGCCAGCTCGTCTTCACGGGTGATGTCGAGAGTCGCTGTTTCGAGCCCAGGACTCGACGCCGCAGCAGCGGCAAGCCGTTCCGCATCGCGTCCTCCGACGATGACGCGAGCACCGAGCTGCAGCGCACCGCGCGCAACGGCCAAGCCGATGCCCGAGCTGCCGCCGATCACAACAACGGTTTGATTGGAAAGAGACATGAATGACTCCTTGGAAAAAGACAGACGGGCGATCAGGGATGCACGACGCCGAGTTGCTGAAGCAGCGTCAGGTTGTCCTCGAGGTGCCAGTTCTCGGCGATCCGGCCATTGGCGACGCGGTAGATGTCCGTTGCGATGAAGTCGACGGGGCGACCATCGCCGGCCTTGCCCTGGAAGCTGCCGGTGTAGTGGCCAGTGAAGCGCAGGCGGCCCACCACGCGGTCGCCGACAAGCATCATTTCCTGCACCTCGACCTTTAGATCCGGCACAGCGGCGCGGAAGTTCTTCGAAGCGAACAGCGGCCCGTTCAGACCCTGCGGTCTTCCCGGCGGCAAGGTGCGGTCAATGAAATCGGGCGACAGGGCGAGCCGAGCGAAGCTTTCGTCGCCGGTGTTCCAGAAAGCGAAATAGCGGCGCGCAGCCAGCGTCATCGCGGCGCTTTGTACCTTGCCGATGGAGCGATCCGCGACCGTGTGGTCCGGCTCAGGCAGGGACGTGCTCGCCTGCGCAAGTGCAAGGCCCGGAAGAGCGAGGGCCATGAGGGCGGCGACAGCAAGGCTGCGGCCGAAAGACTGAGTTGCAATCATCATCAAACTCCTTTTTGTGCCCGGAATGGTCACGACAGGCTGATTTTCAATATTTCTCGAATTAGTGAAAATAGTGTAAATTTGCAAACCATCTATTCTTAAAAGTTGAAGATGTGCCAGAGCTTGCCGATATGCGACTTTTCGTCCAGACAGTGACAACCGGCAGCCTCTCCGCTGCAGGACGGGAGCTGGGTTTTTCGCCTGCCGTTGGGAGCAAGCGTCTCGCGCGGCTGGAAGCGGCGCTGGGCACGCGGCTTTTGCAGCGCAACTCCCGACGGTTGTCGCTGACCGACGAGGGCGCCATCTACTTCGAGCGTTGCCAGGCCATCCTGGCGGATGTGGAGGAGGCGGAGGCGGCGATCGGTCGAGGCTCGCTCGGACCGCGAGGCGTCCTGCGCGTGTCGTCACCGGTGGCATTGGGGCGGCGGTGGATCGGCCCCGTGATGGCGCGCTTCGCACTCGACAATCCTGGGTTGTCCGTGCACCTGTCGCTGTCGGATTCGGTGGTGGATCTGATCGAAGGCGGTTTCGACTGTGCGGTGCGCATCGGCGGTGCCGAGGATTCGCGCCTAGTGGTGCGCACGCTCGCGCCGAACCGGCGTGTGGTGTGTGCGGCGCCGGCCTATCTCGCGGATCGCGAGCCGCCACACACACCGGCAGACCTGTCGATCCACGACTGCATCGTAATGAGCCACAACCTCTCCGGAAACGCGGATTGGCGCTTCCGGCCAGTGGACAACCCCGCAAGCGCATGGACAACCGTGCGCATCCGCGGTCGCATGGTTGCCGACAACGGCGAGCAGGCGCATGACTGGGCACTCGCCGGACTCGGACTGGTTCGCCGCTCCATCTGGGATGTGACGACCGAGCTAGGTGATGGGCGACTGGTCGAAGTCCTGCCTGAATGGACCGGCGAAAGCAGCCCGATCCAGGTCGTCTACACATCGCGTCGCTTCCTGCCCACCCGGACCCGACAGTTCATCGATTTGCTGGTGTCGCAATTCTCCTCGCAGCCGGAGCCTTGAACCAATGCCGCCGTCACCGGAAACACCAATGCGGCCAGTCAGAGTCAGCGCTCAGCCGTATGTCTTGCTGGGCACCTGGGGCATCGCCAGCGCCCAGCGCGCGATCTGGTCCTTGTGCACGAAGGCCGCGCCAGGGTGCTTCTTCGCGTAAGCAAGGAATTCCCCCAGCACCTTGACCCGAGCTGGCGTGCCTCCGATGCGGTCATGGGTCGAGATCGACATCATCCGGCGGCGGCTCGCGGACTCGAGATAGAGCTGATCGAACTCGTCCTTCAACTCCTGGCCGCCGCCCCCCACTTCCGCACCGCGATTCCTTCCCCCCGCAAATTAGCCAAGACGGTAGACAGTCTCCCCGGATGCACTTTCACGGGAGATCTGGATGACACACAAGTCCTGCGCCTGCTGTGGCGAATTGTTCGAGCCGCGCCCCCAGACCCCGAACCAGACCTACTGCTCATCGCCCGCTTGCCAGCGGGCACGAAAGCGCCTGTGGCAACGAGAAAAACTCCGCCGCGATCCCGATTACCGCGACAACCAGCGCGACGCCCAGCGCGCCTGGCACAAACGTCACCCGGGCTACTGGCGCCAATACCGGCATGCCCACCCTGAAGATATGGCGCGCAACCAGGACTGGCAACGGAAGAAATTCTCCGATCCATTGGGCAGCGTTGCAAAAATGGACGTGTCACCAATGGCTCCCGGGCTGTACTGGATCCGCCCGGCGGACGCGCCCCGACGCGAGGGTCAGGCCGCCTGGATGGTTGCGATCGAGCCCGTCTGCGCCGACTGCCCCTGCAAAAAGGACGCGTGCAAAGAGAGGACGTGATCGACACAGAAAAATCAAGAACTTACCGTTCTCGAATGCTCTCTCGAGCATTCTGTATGGATGGAGATTCGGCGGGATACCACGTCGGACAGCAATGTTCGTGACGCCACCGCCTGGCAACGGGAATCCGAGAGCGCCAACCTTTCAACCGCGCGGACGGCTCCCATGTGGCAAAAAAATAACTCGAACGATGCCTCGTCCGCGCCCACCCTCAATCGGGCGGCAGAGTACGTCCGGATGTCCACCGAGCACCAGCAGTACTCGACGGAGAATCAGGCCGACAAGATCCGCGAGTACGCACGACAGCGTGGCATCCAGATCGTCCGGACCTATGCTGACGAGGGTAAGAGCGGTTTAAGCATCGACGGACGACAAGCCCTGCAGCAATTGATCCGCGACGTCGAATCCGGTCATGCCGATTTCGAGATGATCCTGGTCTATGACGTCAGCCGGTGGGGACGATTCCAGGATGCCGATGAGAGCGCCTATTACGAATACATCTGCCGACGTGCCGGCATTCAGGTCACATATTGTGCAGAGCTGTGTATGCGCTTTCCCAGTGGACCACGCTAGACGAAAGGCGCGATCACTCCATCTCACATGGCCCGGACTTACGGTGGGCATCGTACAGTTGAGGCAAGTTACCCACCCGGTGCTCGTGTATTCAGCCCGCCGTGTGCGGGCATTTTCTTGCCCAGTCCGACCTGCAGGCCATTTGGACCCCAGCCCGCATGAGGTAGGACATCCCGGGGTTCTGCAATTCTGCGGCCAGTCTTGACGCCCCTACTCTGTCAAACAAGGGACCCGCGTTTCATCGATGAATCACACTTTTGGATGACGGTTTGTTCTGCCGTTGCCCGGCTTGAGTCCCTCATCCGGCGGATATCGTTTTGTCGCCGAAGTGCCAAAATTTTCTTACAAAGACAGGCATCGCCATGCGCTATTGGAAGCGGGGCGGCCTGCTCGGTCGGCATGCTTCGCACGATATGGACCTGAAGCCTGGTTGCGGAAATTGGATCTGACGACGAGGGTTCATGCGTGGCGTGGCGCTGGCGAGCCAAAACAAGGCGCAGGAATGGGGAGTGCACAACATGTTGAATTCAGCGATTCAGCCGCGCTCGGCGACGCACGTGCCCTCATCGCGCCACAAGTTCACCGAAGATGTACCTTTCCGGCAACGACCGTCCGCCCGGTTGCTATCGGCACCCGCCAGCGACGATTGGACTGATCCGCCCGCGTACTGCTCGCCCTGTTTGCCACGACAACGTTCCTCTGAACCAGCGTCGGGCCAGCCCGACAGACAATCGGGCGGGAACCGCGACGGTTCCGCCGACCTTGGGCATCGCATCGGGCTGCGTTCAGCAGCGGTACGATGGATAGACCGAAGCCATCGCAGCAATCAGCGCGGCATCGCCGCCGTTGAATTTGCATTGGTGTTACCAGTGCTGCTGTTGCTCCTGTTCGGCATCATCGAGTTTGCCCTCGCGATGTATGACAAAGCTGTCATTACAAACGCGAGCCGCGAAGCAGCGCGAGCGGGCGTGGTCCTGAAAAACCCCAAGAGGACCACCACCGAGATTCAAAACGTCGCGCTCAACTATTGCCAGAACCATCTGATCACCCTGCATGGCACTGCCCAGCCCACCGTCACCGTGCCGTCCGGTCAAGGCGGCAGCTTTGGCACGCCACTGACCGTGACGGTCTCCTACAGCTACTCGGGGCTGGCATTGGGCGCCATCATCAGGCCGTTTACCGGGCCGCTGCTGTTGACCGCCACTTCGGTCATGAACAACGAGTGAGGAACAGCCATGAAACATGTTCGCTCCGGCACCCCGTGGTCGCCCCACACTCGCCAGTTGCTCAAACGCATCGACCGCAAGTCGACGAAACCGAAGGCACAGCGGGGTGCCGTGGCTGTCATGGTGGCGGGTGCCATGGTGATGCTGCTCGGTTTTGCCGCGCTGGCGATCGACATGGGCTACCTCTTTGTCGTGCGCAATGAACTTCAGAATGCCGCCGACGCCGCTGCCATGGCAGGCGCACCCTGCTTGTATCCACGCCCCGAGTGCAGCAACCAGACGGCAAAGGCTCCTGACTGGGGAACGGCACAACAGCGGGCCGTGCAGGCAATTTCCCTCAACAAATCCAGCCACGCCACACTGGTCGGAAACACCAGCGACGTGGCGTATGGCTATTGGGACATCACGGGGAGCGTCGCTGGCCTGCAGGCCGTGCCCCCGCCGTCGCCCGCCGTTTCCATGGCGGCGGTGCAGGTCACAGTCAATCGGGCCGGAGCGGAGAATGGCGGCGGCGTGCCGGTGTTTCTCGCCAAGATCTTTGGCGTCAAGACCGTACCGGTCAGCGCGAAGGCGGTGGCCGTCATCTCCAACCCAGGCACCTTCGGCCCGGGCGGCCTGTTCCCGGTTGCCATTACGAAATGCATGTATGACCAGTATTGGGATTCCGCGAATGGAAAACCCAAAACGGCGACGAGCACCACGCCACCAGCAGGGCAGACGGTCCCGCAGGTGGTCGGCCAGCCATATATCTTCTGGGTCACCTCGTCCTACCATGCGGGCGCTTGCGAGGCCAGTCAGTGGACGACTTTCGACACCACGGCCAATGATGTGCCAACTGTGCGAAATCTGATCGCCAATGGCAATCCTGATCCGGCGAGCACCGGGCAACCCGCCGGTGTCTGTCCCAGCCCTGACTCAACGTGCACGTACATTCAACCCGGCACCAAGACCACGCTCTACAGCTCCGTCAACGATTGCAGCGCTGCCGGCACCAAGGCGTGCGAATACGTCATCCTGCCCGTCGTGCAGGACCTCACGCCCAAGACCATGCAACGGATTGTGGCTTTTGCCTGCGTGCATATCGACCTGGCGGTCGGGGGCAGCGGCAAGTACATACAGATAGAGATGAGCAACAACCCGGACAAATGCCAGGGTGTGAATTCGGGTGGCGTTGGTCCCAACTATGGTGCGTACACGCCACCGCGCTTGGCTGGATAGCTTTCGAGAGTGATGCCAGCACGCGGTTGTGCCGTAAGGCATCGTTGTGCCGCCTTGCCGCACTCTGCGTGGCACAGAGTTGATTGGGGAACGACCGTGAGGGACGCACTGAAACTGAGCTTGGTCACGGCGTTGTTGGGGGGCGTAGTCTATGCCAGCGCCGAGTTCACGGACATCACACAGATGGCGACACAACTGCTGCAACAGGCAATCAACCTGCTGCACCGAATGTCATAAGCGATATGGCTGAGTTTCGCGCGGCGTACGTGTTTGGCTGTCGCTAAGAATGGACCGGGCGCGACGCCGCTTCGTGCGACCTCGATGAGGGCGGCAGCGTGCTCATGATTGTGTTTGAACCGCCCCGGGATTCGAGGAGGCTCCAACTCTTGAGAGAATGGAGCTATGAACAAGACGAACAAGTTCTCACCCGAGGTGCGCGAGCGGGCGGTGCGCATGGTGCAGGAGCACCGAGGCGAGTATCCATCGCTATGGGCGGCGGTTGAATCCATCGCGCCCAAGATTGGCTGCGTGCCGCAAACGCTGCTGGACTGGGTCAAGCGCGAGGAAGTCGACAGCGGCCAACGTGACGGCCTGACCAGCAGCGAGCGCGAGGAGCTCAAGCGGTTGCAGCGCGAGGTCAAGGAACTGCGCCGCGCCAACGAGATTCTCAAGACCGCCAGCGCGTTTTTTGCGCAGGCGGAGCTCGACCGCCGACTCAAGTCGTGAAGGCGTACATCGACCGCTACCGCGATGCGTACGGGGTCGAGCCCATCTGCAAGGTCCTGCAGATTGCCCCGTCTTGCTACCGGCGCCACGCGGCGCGGCTTCGCAACCCGGCACTGCGCTGCAAACGTGCCCAACGCGACGACGCGCTCATCCCCGACATCGAGCGGGTCTGGTGCGCCAATTACCAAGTGTACGGAGCCGACAAGGTCTGGAAGCAGATGAACCGCGAAGGCATCCGTGTCGCGCGTTGCACGGTCGAACGCCTGATGAAGCGCCAGGGGCTGCAAGGCGTGCGTCGTGGCAAGGTGGTGCGCACCACAACGCCGGACACCTCGGCACCATGCCCAATGGACCGGGTCCAGCGGGTGTTCAAAGCCGAACGGCCTAACCAACTGTGGGTGTCGGACTTCACCTATGTCTCGACCTGGCAGGGCTGGCTGTACGTGGCGTTCGTCATCGACGTGTTCGCGCGACGCATTGTGGGCTGGCGCGTGAGCAGCACCATGCGTACAGACTTCGTGCTGGACGCCCTGGAGCAGGCGCTGTATGACCGTCAACCGGCCGATTCCGATGCCTTGGTCCACCATTCCGACAGAGGCTCGCAGTACCTGTCCATCCGCTACACCGAGCGGCTGGCCGAGGCTGGCATCGAGCCCTCGGTCGGCAGCCGTGGCGACAGCTATGACAACGCACTGGCCGAAACCATCAACGGGCTGTACAAGGCCGAGTTGATTCACCGCCGGGCGCCCTGGAAGTCCAGGGAATCCGTGGAACTGGCCACCCTGCAATGGGTGCACTGGTTCAACCACATCCGGCTGCTTGAGCCCATCGGGTACATCCCGCCGGCGGAAGCTGAGGCAAACTACTGGCAACTTGCCAGCGAGACCATCGCAGCGGTCTCAACTTAAACCAACCGGCCTCCTCGAAAACCGGGGCGATTCAGTTTGATGAAAACCTCTACCCAACCGAAAGCCCGGGCGGTTTTGTCGCCTGAATAGGAAGGTGAACGGCAGGAGCTTAGCCTTTTCGCGCAGACGAGGCGTAGAGAAGCCATGACCGACAGCCTACTCAAGTTTCTCGACGCGACAGCGCTGCGCATGCAAAGCGGGGGATGGGCGGCTAGGGTTGCGCGCTCCGTCAATTGACGAGGTGGTGAGCGCCGCCGAACGCTACGCGATGGGCTCAGTCGATTACGGCGAGAAGTGGGCCTGCGGTGTCATAGAAGCGATGAGCAAGTGCGCGCCCCAGCGGGACACATCGACGGCACGCAAAACGGAAAACGAGGCAGGAGGCGGCATGAAAGGGAGGGACATCTTTACGCAGGCCGAAGCTGAGCGTATTCGGGCACTTCTGCGACAAGTACGGGAGGCTGTTTCCGCGGCGGAGCAGAAGAAACTCCGCGACCGCCTGCGAATCAATATCGGCTTCTATATCTCGGACTTCGCCAGATCGAACGCCGGCTTCACGGCTGCCGATTTTGACGGCCTGGTGGATCACGGCACCATCAAGGTCATTTGATTCGGAAACCAGACGGAGAATGGGACAAGCGAAACGGCGAGGCACGAAAGAACAGCGGGTTGTACATCAACCTCCTACTGGCGTTTCCGGATCGTGCAACGTCGGTCTACGAGATCGCTTGTGGAAGTGCAGCCAACGCAATTGACTTGCCCACCAACACTGGCGTCGCCCCAGAGGATATTGAAGAGGGCTTTCAGATCGTTTCCGGGGCACCGTTGACCGACGCAGGCGACGTCGCCGATCGGCGTGCCCTGCGGGAGTGGCAGCAACGTGCCCGCACGCTGCTTGGGGAGATTGAGGAAGCTCGAGACGCCGGCGATCACGCCCGGGTCGAAGAAATTGAGGAGGAAATGGCCTTCCTGACAAAGGCGATGGAGGGTGGCAAGGGCCTCGGCGGGCGTCAGCGCAAGGCCGGGGACAAGCGGAAAAACGTCCGCGACGCCTTCCGCAATGCCGTCGACCGAGCCATCAAGCAGATCGACAAATACGACAAGCCGCTGGCCCAACACCTGAAGGACTCGATCAAGCACGGCAACGAGGCGGTCTACCGCCCGGGAACGTCCATCACTTGGGACGTCCGGCCCATCGTGAACACGTAATCTGCCGAACCCCGTTCCGGGGCCGGGTCGCCTGCGTGGAGGCGCTTTCCGTAACAAACAAGAAGCCGCAAACCCGCGCCAATGCTGGGGCGTGTGTGACGGGCACCCTTCGCAGAAACAGAGAATAGGCGGGACAGAGAACTGAAAAATGCCCGGAAACGGGCTTCCCTGGGCGGCTGCGCCCTCCGCAGCGCAGCCCGAACCGCGCCAGCATTGGCCCTGCGGGCAGCAAAAAGCCCAATGGAGAACCGTTGGTGTTGATTTGCACGGAATCCTGACCCAGGATTTGCATCGAAAACTGACCCACCCCAAAGGCTGTTAGGTGTCGCTTTGTGCGGGTTGTTTGGCGGCGCGTTTCTCCTTCTTGGGCTGGGTGGTGCTGTGCTTGAAACGATAGCTATGATCGACGCAGTCGTGCGTCCGCCAGCTGACGACCGCATTCCTGTCGATCTATTCTGGATTCATATCGTGTATGTCGGCGAGCCCCAAAGGGCTGGAGCCTTCTCCAAGAAGGAGGATGGTCTTTTTGCGATGCGGGCAAAATCTGGCGAAAAGGCTGAGCGCATTGTTGCCAAACAATTGCGTGACGACTTCGGGCACTCGTTTCCCCAGGCCATGCTCGCCACGCCTGGCTACTTCGAGATCCGCTACGATGGAAAGAAACATCGGAAGCCTGACCGCAAGTGCCTCGTCTGCGGCCTCACCTTCGAAATCAAGAAGCGTAACCGGGATAGATTCTTCCGCGTTTCGCATAGCCAACATAGGCCGTTTGCTCACGAAAACCATCCAACCGATTGGCACGCGTTTGTGTTTCCGGACATGAAACCGAGGTTCATGTCGAATGCAGTCATTGCCAACGCGATTGCCTCAGGGCTGTTTGATGCTGGATTCGACAAGTATGACTCGTGGGCTGACATTCGCCCTGAAGCCGCTTTCGTATCAGCTCCACCGTCTTGCGAGTCCGGGCACCTGTAGCAGGGCGCTTACCGAGTCCTACCAGGCCGGAGAACCTCTTCAGAACGCGCCTGCGCGCGGGCAGTTCCTGCGCCGAGCCATCTCATAAGCGATGATTTCCTCTTTGGTCTGCGGCGTGTCATCCGCCGAGAACGTCATCGGCCTAACCCAATTGCAAGCGGTATCGGTAATACGCGGGGGCTGCCAGGACGGCTGCTGAGCAGCGCAAGCCGAAAGCCCAAGCGCCACCAGAAGGATTGCACTTCGCACGGGTCACTCCTTACGCAGGATGCCCAGGGACGCGCCCTCGGCATCGAACTGATCGCGCGGGATCTGCGCCGCTTCGGCCTGGGCGGCGGTGGCATTGACGGCAGCTTCCTCCCCGGCTTGGGCCGCTGCCGCGTTGGCTTCGGCGGACGCCTCGCGCGTGCTGGCAACGTCCGCCTGCGCTTGCGCCCTCTGCTGCTGAGCGCGTGCCACGCGGGCATCGGCTGCCTTCTTGCTGACCCAAGCGAACAGAAACGAGCCAGCGATGCCGGCAATGCCCACGATGACGGGCCAGAATTTGGCGAGAAGAGTGGCAATCATGGTTGGATCTCCGGTAGATCGAGCGCGCACAGCTTGTGCGCAGTCATCACGGCCTTGAGCTTGGCCGCATAGACCGGATCGGTGGCGTAGCCGGCCCGCGCAATGGCCTCGGCGAACTCGGGACCGCGCGGATCGGCAAAGGCAAACTTGTAGCGCGGATTGCCAGCGAGAAACGCAGCGTGGTCGTCGATGCTGCCTTGCCAGTCCGGATAGGCCCGGAAACGCGCCACCATTTCAATAGTGCGGCCATCGACCACCTCATGCGTTTCCTGCAGTGTCACCGGCCCACTCCAGCCGGTGTCGGCCTTGATACCGAACAGATTGTGTCCGGGCGCGTGCGCACCCCAGGCCGATTCCAGCGCGGCCTGCGCCACGGTCACGCTCGCGGGCACGCGTGTTGCGCGCATGCACGCCTGCGCCGCCGGGACGATGGCGGCGATAAACTCGGCCGGCGTCATAGGACACGCGGGCTGTTCCGGTGCCACCGGAACAGCGGCGGGTGGCAGGCTTGGCGGAATCGGCGGCAGTTGTCCGACCGCGCCACCCGGTTGACTAGGTTTGGCACCGAAGCGGCGCGCCAGCGCCACGAACAGGTCACTGAGCCACATCGCCGGCTCCTTTGTCGGTGGTGAAGACGCGCGCCGCCAGCACCAGCACAAAGCCAGCGGTGGCAATCACTCGGCCCCATCCTTGCGGCAACTGCGCCTTCAGGTCATCTGGCAGCAGACCCCAGGCCGAGATGAGCGTGGGCCCAATGCCAAAGAGCGCCGCGAAGAGCGCGCCCAACCGGACGCTGGCGAAGGTGTGAGCTTGCCGCCATTCATCGATCAATCGAAATTTCATTGGGTTCCCCCTCATTTTTTGGTGAAGTAGGTCAGCGCGAGGTACGTCATGCCACCGAGCGCCATCGAGCACAGCCCGTAGAACGTCCAGCGCCCGAACGCGGCGAACTGTTCATTGAGCCATTCCTTGATGGCTTGCTTGACGGCTTCCTTGAACGCCGCCGTGTCTTTGATGTCGTCCATGACGTGCCCCAAAAAAGAAAAACCGCCCGAGGGCGGCAGCGATTGCATATCCATGATGGTTCGCTAGGTGCAGTTGATTGAAACCGTGCGACGCCTGCGGCTGACCGACGCGGTGATGTTGGCCGTCGTGGCGCCGAGCGTGGCCCCCAGCGGCCCGCTGAACGTCTCGCCACCGCTCGCGCTCACGGTGAAGTTGGCAAGCGTCGACGCCAGCGGGCCGGTATAGGTTTCCGATTCGTAGATGGCCGCTGTCACGTTCGCAAGGCTGGCCGTGAGCGTGCCGTTGACGGGCGGCGGCGTGAAACTGAGATTGACCGCGTAGTGAGCCGGGGGCGTGTAGCTGCCGCTGAAGTTGAAATTCACGGCGTTGTGGGCGGGCGGCGTGTATGGCATCGCCTACCCCGGCACCACCTCGTCGTACCCGATCATCTGATACGTGGTCGGGTCGAACGCGCAGACATACACGTCAGTGAAGCCGCCGCAATTGACGCTGTACGCACCGCCCGCGCCCGAGAGCACTTGCCCGATGGGCTGGCGCGAGATTTTGTCGTAGACGACGACAAGCAAGCCGCTTGTGCCGGTGCCGGCCACGCTGACCGTGCCGGAAACCGTCGTGCCCGTCCCGGCAGAGCGCATGCCGGTCAGGCGGGCGCCGTTGCCAGTGGGCGGCGTGCTCTGCATGGCGGGCAGAGAGGGATTCGACTTCTTGCCGGTCTCCGCGCCCGCGTTCACGGGTAACGTGCGCGCTTCGTTCGTGCTCCACGACGCCTGCCCGCGCACATAGGTGGCAATCGTCCACGTTGAGCCGTCGTCAGAGTATTCAAACGTCCAGGCGTTCGGCGCATAGGTCGCGGCCAGCGAGGCGGAGCTTGTCACGACGTATTCGACAATGGCCTGGGCGCTGGCGAATTGATAGCTAATCGTGCCGCTTGACGATGAGGTCAATTCGCAATCGGTGGCCAGGTTGTCATCGAAAGCGTTGGCAGCGGGAAAGCTGCTGTTGATGTTCGTGCCGCCTGCCGTGCCGCCCGTGCACACGTCCGCTCCGCCGACCGACGTATGCATTTCGATTTCCGCAAGGCTGATATTGTTGCCGTTGCCCCCCGAAAAATTGAGGCGCCAATACACATGCGAAGCCATGGCATTAGCTCCACGTGTTCGAGGTTTCCACGACGATTTGCCCCTGTGCGTTCGTGCCGTTCGCGTTGTTTGAGTTGATCGTCACGGTGCTGCGCACGTTGAGCGCCAGGAACGACTTACCGGCCATGTTGCCCGTGCCGGTGAACGTGTCGGCATGCCCGCACGGTTGGTAGTGCATGGGCGACCAAAGCCCTTTCAGGTAGCCGAGAATCGACCCGTGGGCGAGCAGGAACAACGGTGCCAATTCCAGCGCGTTGTCGGGGCCATTCGGATAGGACAGCGGCGCCGAAGCCGAGCCAATGACGGTCGGGATGCTTGTGCTGACGCTGCCATAGATCGCGGCCCCGCTCATCTTTCCGATTGGCGTAGAGCCGCCTACGCCGGTCCAAAGCCGGTCGATATAGGAACCCGGAGCAACGCCGGCTGCCGAGTTGAGCACGCCGCTAGGCGTGAGCACGGGCAACGATTCATACCCGTCGCTGCTTTGGTTCTCGCCGCTGCGCCCGACAATTGCCGTGTTGTAAGTGTCGCCACTCTTGTAGGAGAAAAAATCCCCGAACGAGAACGCCATCGAATACGCTGGCCCCGTGTAGTCGCCCGTATCCACGAACAGGTGAAAGCACGTCGCATCGGCCACGCAATACCAAGGCCGCGCCGTGCTGTCCGCCGTGGTCGACTTGCGGCATACCACGCCGAACGACGATTGCGAGGACGTGGGAAAGGCCATCGTGCCGGTCCCGAGCGCGGTCATTGCTTCATAGCCGCGCATGCGCGCTTCCTTGGCCGTGGTCGGCCCCGAGTCGTCAATGTCCAGGTAATAGCTGTTGCTGCCGGTGCCTTGCTTGTAGTCGCGTTTGTTGGTGCCGGTGTAGGCAATCGTCCAGCCCGCCGCCGACTGCGAGCCGTAGCCGTTGACGAGAATCGCATCGAGCAACGCGACGAGCGATCCCACGGCGCCGGTCAGCGTCGGCGCGCTCGTATCGGTCGATTTGTAGAGAGTGACGGCCATGATGTGTCCTCGCGGTTACGGGTTGCCTGCGGTGAACGTTGCAGACGTGACGCTCACGGTCGCGCCCGACGCAATCGCCGTCGAATTGAGGTTCACGTCGCTGCCCGACGTGCCGACATCCATGTCCATGAGGAACGTGCCACCCGAGGTCGTGAGCCGCGCCCATGTCGCGGTGCCGGTCGTGGATGCGGTCGCGTTGCTGATCGAATTGAGGGTCAGCACGCCGCCAGATGCGGCGGGCGCAAAGGTCGCGTTGCACGTCAGCGCCGCAAGCGCGGTCGTGGCTGTCCCGCCCGTGGCCGGGCGCGTGCCGTTGTAGATGGTCAAAACGGCGCTGCCGCCCGCCTGCGTGGTGATGGCGTTCAGCATGGCGTTACGCACCGCCGCTGCGATTCCTAGCGTCATGGCTTGGCTCCCTATGGGCGAAAAAAAACGCCCCGAAGGGCGTTTCTCTTGGCGTTGGTGTTTGGGGCTTACGGGCGCGTACCCGCCAGCGTGAAAGCGATGTCTGCCAGCGTCGCATCAGCGGCGGCCGGCGCGACCAGCGTGAGCACGTCACCTGCGGCGACGCTCGTTGACGACGTAATCGAGACGGTCCCCACCGTCCCCGCCGCTGCAAAGGTCACGGTGCCGATGGCGCTTCCGTTTTTTTGCAGGGTGAACGTGCATGAGGCCGTGGCGGCGGTATCCGCGCCCGCGCCACCCGAGGCGCCAGCGGGCAGCGTCCAGGCGCGCGGGCTGTAGAACTTCCAAACCACCTCATTGTTTGAGGCCAGCCCTTCGATGTAGCCGCCCACGTCATAGAGGCCCGAGGCCGGCGCCGCACCGCTTGGCTGATAGCTGCGCTGATCGGTGTAGCTCGTCACGGTCGTCGTACCGGTCACAATCGAATAGAGCGCAATCGTGCCAGCCGGGAAACCGGTTGTATTGACCGACACGGCGCCGGTCGCGGCACTCGCATAGACGTAGTTCGTCGTGCTGGCCGCAAGCGTCAACGTGCCATTGGCGATGGCGTTGGCGGTCGCCCCGACTTGATAGTTGCCGCCGTAGTAGCCCCAGGTCAGGCCATTGCACGCGCTCGCGTGCCGGCCCCAAAGCGTTGACGGGCTGGCGGCGTCGAGCAAGGCATTGACCACCACCTCTTTCGCGGCTTGGTTCGCCGCGATGGTGTCGAGCAAGGTCGTGCTGTTGGACATGGCTTACCTCGTCATCGACGCGGCGGTGGCGCGGCCCAAGATGCCCAGGTCGCTGTTTTGCGCCACGCTGAAATTGATCGTGTTGCCGCTGCTGAAACCATCGGCAGTGATGTTCGCAGCGCTGTAGATATAGGTCTGCGCAGCCGTCACGGTGACGGTGCGAACCGGCGTGCCGCCGCTGTTGCTGATGGTCAGTTGATACGATTCGACTTGTTCATCGAGCGGCACGTCGGCGCCGTTCAACCATTGCGCATTGATGCGTGCGCGCCGGGTCCAGAACAGGGAAATGTCGGCAAGGCTCGCCGCCGACCCCGGCTGCGCGCGGAATTTGGCCGGCGCAAGCGGTTGTTGCCGGGCGTTGGTCGGGGTCAACTTCAAGACCGGGCCGGGCGTTCCTGCGAAGACGTTCATAAGCCGCGTCTCGAAAGAAAGCTGCGTGCCGATGTCGTGCACGTTGACGCCGACCGGCGCGAGCGCGTTGCCGAGCAACACGAACGCCTCGCCCACGGCGTGCGTGCTCGTGACCCATTCCGTACCGCCAACGCCGCGCAGGAACCCCGACAGCCGATAGGTGTTGGCCGCGATCAGCGTGGCATTGCGGAAAAAGACGATTTCGCCGCCGATCCAGGCCGCGTTATTGCCGGCAAGGAAGTTCGCATAGGTGACAGACGCCAAGGTGCCCTCTTCGACGTGCACGGTGACGGTGTTCAACTCGTCGGGCTGATTGCCGCCGCCGAAGTTGCCCAGCGCGCTTTGCGTGGCGCCCATGACCGACGCATCGGCAATCGAAATCAGGTCGGTAAAGCTGGTGCCGTCGCGCGACATTTCGACGGTGCAGCCGGGCCACGACGCCGCATAGCCGCTCGCGGCGAGGTAGAGGCCGGGCGAGGTGTCTTGCGTGCGCAGCGGCAGCACGTCGAGCACGGCGAGCTGGGTCGGCCCGTTGTAGGGGAGTTGCTGGGCGGGGAACCCTGCCGGTGGCCCGCCCGCCGCCGTCGACGTGTAGATGGCCGGCGCTTCCGACAGCGCGGTCCACTTGAGCGCGCCTTGCGCGTCGAACTGGCAGTCGACCAAGCGTACCGTGTAGCTTGCGCCGCCCGCGCCTTGCAGCGTCACCACGTCATTGGGCACATAGTTCAGATACGCGAGTGTCGTCGTGAACGTGAATTGCTCGCGCGAGAGCCACGCATTCCAAAGCATCGACTGTGCTTTCTGCAAGCCCTCGTCATCGCTCAAACAGACCGCGACCGAAAGCGATGCCTCTTTGTTCGATTTCGTGGACGAGCGAAACGCGACTTGCGCATTTTGCTGATAGTCGTTGTTCAGGCCCACATACGTGAGCGTCATTTTTTGCGGCAAGTCCAACTCTTGCGCGCGCACGATTTGCAGCGGGGTTTCGTTGGCCGTGTCGCCCACGGCGGTCGATGCGCCCAGGTCGCCATAGGCGAACGTGCCAACCGACGCACCGCCGCGCTTCACAAACGTCAACTTGCCGTCAGCATTGGTCGCGTCAAAAAAGTACGCGCTCATGAGCGGACTGAGGTTGTCGCGCGCCGTGGTGTTGGAGGTGATCGCGTAGCCGGCCACGTTGTCGGTCAGTTGCGACACGTCGTATTGCGTGGTCGCAAGGCTCGCCCGACCGCAAATGTCAGCCACGATGTTTGAGAGCGGAATGCCGAAGGTGCCGGCGCTTTGGAACGTCAGGGCGATGTAGTACAGCGTGCCGCCAGCACCGCCCGCCGCGCCGAGCATGACGAGGCCGGGACCCAGCACCTGCATGGTCTGCGGGGATGCCGAGAACCCCGAGCCGAGCACGGTCAGCGCGCCCGTGGTGGCATCGAACACATAGAGCTTGCCGCCGCCGTACATGTAGACGTGCCGGTCGTCGACGGCGTGACCGCATTGCACATATTGCAGTGAGCCGCTGTCCAGGCCGCTCCACATGTTCGTTTGAACAAGCGAAACCCCATCGAACTGATAGAGGTTGCCGGCGCCGTCCGAGGCGTAGACATACGTGCTCGTCACGCCCAGCACCGTGAACGGCTTTTGCACCGTCGAGGTCGCAAAGATCGACCCTGCGCCGCTTGCGTTGTTGGCGATGCCCAGCGTCAAGCCGACAATCGGGTAGCTGTTGCCGCCGTAGTTGCACGAACACCAGATGTTGTTACCGATCTTGACGAAACTGCGCCCCGACCCCGCCGCGCCGCTCGGGATGCCCGTGGGCGGCCCGTGGAAAATCGCGCCGCTCGGATCGTACCAATTCCATCCGCTTGAACCCGGCGCAAACAGGCCGGGGTAGTCTGACCAGCAAGCGGTCGGCGTGGCGACCCATCCAATCGGGTCAGCCGGCAAGAAATTCGCGGTCGTGCCGTAGGGGTTCCAAAGCTGGGCGCCGCTGGCCGTGATCTGCCCGACCCAAATGCCTGAGTAGTTGCCCGAACCGCCGTAGCCCGAACCCATGTAGATCGCGCCCTGCGCCGACAGGCCGGAAAGCGTGCCGGTGTCTTGGCTCGGCGTCTGTGTGTAGGTGCCCACCGTGCCCTGCACATAGATTTCGTTCAGGCCCGCCACGATCTCGAACGAGAACGAGGGCAGATAGTTGCCCCACGGCGACAAGTCCAACTCGTTGAACACGACATAGGCCAAGCCGCGATGCGCGGGCACGTTGCCGGCGCCCAATTGCGACTCGATCGTCGGGTCAGGCCATTGCACCTCGTCGCCGTTGTGCACGACAAAGTTTTGCAGCATCTGACTGCTGCCGCTGATGGCCGCAAAGTTGGACGGGTTCGACACGTCATAGACCAACTTCCCGTTGGCCCAAATGCGGCGCACGCCCGCAATCGGCCCCTCGCAAAGCCCGATGGCGAACGACATGCGCACGACGGTCTGACCGTTGCCGCCCTTGCCCATGCCCTTGCCGCTGGAGGTGTCTTCGTGCGGCTGCCCGGCCCAAATGACGTTGCCCGCGATGCGGTACATGCCATAGACGCGCGGAATGCTCTTGCCATAGGCGCTGTCTTGAATGCGCAAGTCGTTGATGTGCGGGCCGGGAGGCTTCTGCGGGAAGGCGAGGCCGCCGATAGCGGCGCCGGCCATCCAGCCGATTTCTGCCCCGGTCGGGCCGCCGAAATAGAAGCCGACGACCGCGCCAATCGCGCCGAAAACGAGCTGCGCCATTATTCGACCCCCGGCACGCGATAGGCGCCCGCAATGAGCGAGCGCCAACGGTCATCGATGCGGTGTTCCACCACGCGCCGGTTGATCGCAAAGGCGTGGATGATGGTATCGGGGCCGGTGACGATAGCGAGGTGCACGGGGCTGTTATTCCAGGCGAACAGAATCACATCGCCCGCATCGACTTGCGCGAGCGGAATGCGCTCCATCAACGCATCGCAGTAGGTGCGCAAGTCGCCGTTGGGGCGGCGTTCGTAGTTCGTGAAATCGAAGTCGCAAGCCCCAAGCGCGCGGGCCGTCTCCAACACCAGCCCCACGCAATCGACGGCAAGGCCCTTAAAACGGCCTTGGTGCCGCCAAGGCGTGCCGGTCCATGTACGGGCCTCGGCCACGAAATCCGCGCGCGTAATCATGACGATTGGGGCCGTAGGATGGTGTCGACGCCGGGCAGGTATGGCTCGCCCCGGAAATGCACGATGTTGTTAAAGCGGTTCTTGCACGTGCCGAACATGCGGTCACATCCGGCGACGATGGTGTACGTGTCGCCCGGCGCGACGGGGAACGGGAACGGCAGCGCGACGGTAACGACGCCCGGCGCGAAACTCTTCACCTCAGTGCTGTAGCCCGCGTTGGCGCCGGTCAGGAATGTCACGGTGCCATACGCGAAAAACCCGATGCTGTAGGTGTAGGAAATGAACACCTCCCAGCCGGGGTTATCGTTCCCGTCAAACGTGTAGGTGCCGTCCGCCGCAACGTGGTACTGCTGCGAGCCGGGCGAGCCGCCTACGCTGCCCCACACGTTGCCCGATGCGTCTTTGACGCCCCCATCAGCCACGAACGCGCCGCCCGTGGGGGGAACGACCTTGATGGTGTAGGGCGATTGGGTCGGTATCTTGTGGCCGCGCGCGTCGGTATAAGCGACGGTCGGGCCGGTCTGCGTGAGGCTCGCGTCGAGCCACGTAAAAATGTCGGTCACGCCGCCGACCGTGCCCGTCGCCGTAAGCGGGCCGAGCGCCACCGTGCAGCGCGAATCTCCCAGGCTTGCACGGCACGTCGGCGTGTAGAACTCGCCGCTGGTCTGCTGCATCAATTGCGCCAGCCCACGAAACTCGGCCTTGTATTGGCCGTTCGCCATCGTCACTTGGCCGAGGATGCCCGATTGCAGAATGGCCGCGCCTTGCGTGAGGTCGGCGTAATTGACAAGCGAAATCGTGACGCTCGCGTAATCCCACAAGCCCGCTTCGATGTCGACTTGCGCAATCGCGCTCGAATCGAAAAGCGCCGTCACTTCCATATTGGTCGTGGACAGGTCGCTCTTGTTGTCGACTTGCGAATGGGTGTAGGCGCCCGCCGATTTGTAGGTGAAGCCGTTGAACGTCACGTCGCGGTCAAGGTCGGTGAAGCCGAACACCTGAGCGTCGCGGCGCGTGATGAGCCACAGCGTGCACGTGGTGTGGATGTCGCCTGCCAAGTGGGCGAGCAAGGCGGCGGAGATCGAGCGCACGTCACACCCGGATTTCGATGATGGGGATGCTTCCCCAATCGACCAGCAAATCGCCGTTCGGGCCGTTGCGGTCCACGATTTGCTTTTTCATGTCGTCCACGTCGAAGCGCACGGGCACATCAAACTGCCCGGCCCAGGTCAGCACGTCCGTGCTTTGCGGATAGAGCGACGCGGCGCCCCCGCTGCCGGTGTTGCCGGTCGTGTTGGCCGCGACGGTGATTTGATTCGTGCCGACCGCCGTGATTTGCCAGAGCTTGCCGTTTAGCGTCGTGCCAAGCGTGCCATTCACGCCGCTGATGGCAGCGTACTGGCCGACCGTCGCGCCGGTCAGCGCTGCGCCGAAATTCAGCACGGTCGTGGCTCCCGGCGTATTGCTTGTAATGCCCTGCGTTGCGTCAGGCACGAACGTCACCAGCCCAGTCGTGGTGTCGAGCGCGACATTGCCAGGGGACGCGCCCGCCGTCACGGGCGAGCCATTGCGATAAATCGCCGCCGTGCCAACGACAGGCTTGGTGATGTTGCGGGTTTCCGAAAGCGCGCCGGTCAGGTAGGTCTTGGCGAGTTGGATCACGCCCGGCGCAGTCGTGGCAACGAGCGTGCCGTTGACAGTCGTCGCCACGTAGTCGGTCCAATCCTTGATGCGAAAGCCATAGGCGCGGCCCTTGACCGAGCGGAAGAAGGCGTCGATGGCCGCCGTGTCCGCCGCGTTCATCATGCGGCGGCCCACGTCGAAGTGACAACGCGCCTGCGTCCACGCGATGGTGCGCGACTCGCGCCCGGAATAGATCGGCGTCACGACCGTCATGTACGTCGGCCCGACCGTCGCGCCGAACGCGATATTGTCGGGAAAGCGCGGGCTTTCGAGAAAGGTCACGTTACTGATTCCTGACTTGAGCAATCTGCGCATGGCGCATGATTTCCGCCGCCTGCTGCTGCGCCGTCTGCCGGCTGGTGCCTGCAGGTACGTTGATGTTCATGTGGTAAATCGACTGCCGACCGCCGCCCCCACTGATCGCGCTCATCGGGGTCACGGCGCCGGCCTGATTGCCGGCCAGCAAATAGGTGCGGTTCGCGTAGTGCAGCAATTCGGGGCCGCGCTCGGCCACTTCATAGAAGCGCCCCGGTTGCACGTCGCCGCCATCGACCAGGGCGCCGCCGAACAGGCCGGCAATCCATGCGAAGAAACCGCCCGCCGCGCCGCCCGAGCCGGCCGCCCCGCCCATGCCGGAAAAAAGCTGTTTCATGAGCGCGTTGGCCGCAAAGTCGGTGATGGTCTTCTCAATCGTATTGGCGAAGCCCATCACGGCCTGTTGCCACGTCTTCGTGCGGTCGACAATCTGAACGAGGGCGGTGGCGAGTCCCTTGGAAAACACGTCATCGAACTTAGCCCCAAGCGTGTCGGCGCTGATTTGCATGCGCTTGACTTGGTCATCGAACTGCTGCGCGAACTTGAGCATGTTCGAGTCGCCCGACTGCATGGCGATTTCGGTCACTTGGTCAGCCAACTTGCCCAGGTCGGTCGCGGCTTGCTGGCGCGCTTGGCTGATGCGCAACATGCCATCCAACTCGTTGAGTTGGCCCGTGTCGACGGCGAGCCGATAACCGTCCTCGGTCGTCTTGAGGTTTTCGGTAATCTTTTGGGCCTGTTGCTTGAGTTCGTTCAAGTCACCTTGCGCGACCGTGAGCCGGCGGGCCTCTTCCAGCGTGGCGAGCGTGCCGGCGTCTCCGCTGACGCTCGCCTGCCGCGTGAGCTTTTCGTGCGCGCGGTCAAAGGCAGTCGCGGCGTTTCCCCCAAGGTTGCCCTTGAGCTTCGCCAATTCGGCGTTGAGCCGAACGACCTCCTGCCGATACGCTTCGACATCCCTTGCCTGTTGCGGCACGAGTTCATTGAGTCGCGTCAGGTCTGCGGTGATGGCTTCATTCGCGCGGGTTTCGAGTTCCTTCGCCTTGGTCGACGCTTCGATGCGCTGCCGCTCGTCGCTCGCGGTCTTGGAGTAATCGCGCACAATTGCCGCTTCTGCGGCGTAGCCCGAGCGGATTCTTTCAAGGTGCTCGTCAGTCGCGTTGCTGACGCCCTTGTAGTAGTCGCTGATCGACAGCATGCCCGCCTCGTAATACTTTTTGAGCATGGCGTCGCGCTGCGCAAGCAACTTGTTTTCCTCCCGAATCGAATCCTCTATCGGGCGCAGACGTGCATCGAGATTGGCGCGGTCGATGCCGGCCTGCCCACGGTCCCGATAGCGCTTTTCGATGTCGGCCATCGCGCGGTCGTACAGGCCGCCCGAGAACGCAAAGCCCGCATCTTCGTTGCCGGTGACGCTGACATCCTTGAGAAACTTGGAGGTCGGATTGCCCGCCGCGAGTTCCGAAAACCGCTTCTTGGTCGCTTCGATTTCGCGGGCCTTGGCATACGCCTTATCGAGCCGCTTGAGTTCGCCGTCCAGCTCGTCGCCGGCCTTCATCGCGGCCTGCTGCTGGCGCGCAATCGTGCCGGCGCGGTCGGCCTGCGCCTCTTCAAGCCGCTTCAATTCATACAGGTTGGCAAGCGCCGATTGAATGTCAGGTATGGGGCCGCGCTGCCCGGTGTAGAGTTGGACGCCCTGACGGTCTTCGCGCTGGCGATTGCGCAGCAGTTGCTCCAGGCGCTCGATCTTGTCGTCCGTGGTCAGAGGCCGGCCGATGGACTTCAGCGCGTCCACGGTCGAACTGACGGCATTGCCAAGGCCGCGCCACATGCGCTCGGCGGTGCCGAGATTCTTGACCGCCGCATCGGCCGCGCGCTCATGCAGCGCTTCGAGGTTGACCGTGACGGCCTGTTCGATCTTGCCCTGCTCTTCCAGGCTCTTGATGTATTCGTAGGTGGACGCCGACAGGTAGTGCATCGAGCGGTTATGTTCTTCCGCCCATTTGGCGACGCCTTCGGACATCTTGCCGTAATCCTTGGCGACCTCCTCAGTCTTGGCGCCGGTGAGCGCCGCGTAGGTGACGAAGTCCGCCGACGCAAGCTGCAGTTGCGAGCGCGTAAAAGCGCCCGTTGCCGTCAGCGCCGCGACCGCTTCGCGCGAAGACCCGATGCTGTGGCCCGTCGCCTCTGCCACGGCTTTCGCCATCTCGTTATAGGCGCCCGCCGTCATGCCGGCATAGTTGCCGGTCAGGATCAGCGAGGTATTGAACTGATGCATTTCCCTGTAGCCGGCAATGGCTGCGAGGGTGACGGCGCCGATGGCGAGCGCGAAGCCGCCGATCATAAGACCCGTCTTGCTGAAAATGACACTCATCGCATCGACGCGCTCGCCCAGCACCATGAGCGAGCCGGCAAAGCGCTTCCAGTTGCCATTGGCCGCTTCGTGCGCGAGCACCAGCAATTCACGCCGCGCGCCGACCGTGCTGAAATTCAGATGGTTCATCTGTTCAGCCATCTCATCGACGCCCTTGACGCGACCGACAGAATGCCCCGCGCGCGCGACGTTTTCGATCTGCTTCGATGCGTCGTTTGCAGCTTGTCCCACGCGCTGCATGTTCGTGCCGACGATGCGCTGCACCTCGGCCATGTCGCTCTGCAGGCGCGCGACGTTCGCTTCGAGTTCGATGACGAGGCTGGAAAGTGCCATGGCTAGTCGCGTCGCCCGAAAGCCGCCGCCAGGATCAGCCTGGCTTGTTGGTCCGGATCGTCAAGCAAGACGGGCGTTTCTTCGCCGCGCTGTATGAAGGGCATGAAGTGCGAAGGCTGGTAGGGCTTCTCCAACCGCACAAAACCGTGATTTGCGGCGGCGGAGGCGATGATGCCCGCCCGCAGATCGGCACGTGCCTCTCCGAATGGGTCCAGGCGGTCATAGGCCATCCATTCGGTCAATTCCGCGCTGTCGATGGCGGCCAGCAATTGCCTGACCGTCATGCCGAGCGCCAGCGCTAGGCGGAAGGTGAAGCGCCGCTCGGGGCGGCATTCGAGTTTTTTTGCGCTTGCTCCACGCTCGCCGCGCCCATGCCGTTCAGGTCTTGCGCGACGCGGAACAGGCGTTCGAGCACCGATGCGCTCTTTGCCGCCAGCGCTTCGACTTCCTCGGCGGCGGTGAACAGCAGGCGGCCGGTGTCATCGACCAGCGTTGCAGCAACGAGCTTGGCACGCATGTTGGTGAGATCGGCCACGCGCTGCCCATCCTTGAACACCACCATGCTCGCCTCGTAGGCATCGCGGGCCGCGCCGGTCATGGTGCGGATGATGACGTCGCCACCCCATTCGGGGACCGGCACGGTTTGGTTCGGCAGGTCGCTGGCGCCGAGGATTTGGTCTTTGCTGAGAGCCATGTGAAACCCCTATCGGTTAGGCGTAGGTGACGGGACCGGTGATGATGATGTTCACCTGGGCGCTGACGAGCTTGTCGACGGCGCCATCCCACGGGAAGGTTTCGACAAAGCCGGTCCACGTGGCGGTGTGGGTGTTGGGCAGCGTGAGCTTGAATTGCGCCAAGGTCGCATTGACCTTGTAGTTTTGCAGCGCGAGTTGGCCGGCGTCGCTGTTGTCCACGTCCACATCGAACGTGAATTGACCCGGATCGAACAGGCCCGCGCGGTATTCCTTCGCCACGCTGGCGAGGTTGGTGGCGTCGAGCTTGGCAATCTTGCCGTCGAAGCCCTTGATGGTCTTGAAGTTGCCGATGTTCACCCAGGCAACCGGCATTGCCGTGCCGCCTGAGGTATAGGCAGTGCTGCCCGTGGTGTCGTAGTCGACCGCAAAAGTGCTCGTGGTCTTGTTCTTCACCACAAACGTGAGGCCGTTCAGGACGGTCGTGCCGACGATGCCGGCGAGCGTCACCACGTCGCCGTTATTGAAGCCGTGCGCGGTCGCCGTGATGATGGTCGGGTTCCCGAGTGCGATGCCGCTGATGCTCTTGGCAGTGCCGTTGCCGCTCGAAACTTGCAGAGTCGAGCCTTGGGCCGAAATTGCGGTCGAGGTCATGTCAGACGCTCCATGAAAAAAGCCCGCTTTCGCGGGCTGTCGTGGTCAAGGGTCGGGCGGTCAGTAGTGCCAAACTGAGAAGTCGAGGATGAAGCGAAAGCGCCGCACGTCGGTCACGTACTCGTCGTGTTCAAGAATCAGGACGTTTTGCACAGTCCACGCGGCCATCGCGGCCTTGATGGCGGTGCACGTGGTGATGCCCGACGCATAGGTGATGTCCCACACATCGATCTGAAATCGCGTGTTGAAGATGGGCGGCTGGCCGTTGCCTGCTAGGGTGTTTTCGATGGCGCTGGCAATGCGCTGATACACGGCATAGGGCGGCGTGACGTTCTGTTCGGCGATCAGCGGATAGATGCCGCCCGGCACGACCGGCTCAAGCTGCGAGACCAGTTGTTCCTGAATCGTCGGCATTGGTGCTCGCCTTCAAGCCCGCGACGGCCTGTTGCAAGTTCCTGCGCTCTTTCGCCAAGCGCTTCTTGAGGTAGCGCTCCATCGCGTCGACCGCTTCGCGCTTCTTCGCTTCAAATGCCGGGCGCATGAAGGGCTTCGCCGGCACAAATACTCCGCCCGGCCTGCGCGCGCGATTGCGGCGCGCCCGCAAGATGAGGTTGTCAGGCGCTGCCGGCACGTACCAGTGCCCAAACTCCACCCAGGCGGCGTAATACGCGTCGTGGTTCATGACTTGCGAGCCGCCGCCGTGCGCGCGCACCTTTGCATGCCGCTCGCGTCTGCCACTGCGCACGCCGACAATGAATACCTGTTTGGTGTCGTCCGATTGATTCGGTACGTGTGCCGAGAAAATCGAACGCTTGATGAGGCCGGGGTCCACTCGCTGATCGGGAGCGCCCGGCGGCGCATAGACCGGTGCGCGCGTGACCGCCTCTTTGCGGATGACTTCGGCGCCGGCACGCACCGCGCCGCGCAGCACGTTGCGCGCGAGCGCTACGGCCAAGTCGTTCAGCGCCGCATTCAGGTCAGCGAGGCCCTTGACGTTCAGCACCTCGTCAACCATTGGTCATGCCCTCCGCCGCCATCAATTCGACGATCTGATTGCCCTCGTCAATGTTCAACGCGGCCTGGATGATAAAAATGCGCCCGTTATAGGTCGCACGGTACGCGGCCACGACGCGCGGGTCGGCAAAGATCGCGTCATAGCGCACGGTGATGCGATGCGACACGTCGGTCATGACCGACTGCGCCGCCGCACGCTCGCTGCCGTTCAGCGCTTCAATGAGCGCATAGACTGGCTTGACGGTATTCCACGTCTCCTGCTGCTGGCCGAAGCTGTCCTGCGTCGTGACACGTTGCTCAATCGTGATGAGGCGAGTGAGGAGCCCGCTGCGAATGCGCGCCGTCATGGCAGCGACATCCTGTACGGGTCCAGCAAGCCATTGATGAAGGGCAGTTCTTCGACCTTGCCGCGATTCAAGATGGCCACTTCCTCGCGGTTCTCGTACAGCGAGCCGGTGCGAATCAAGATCCAGTTGCAGATGCCTTCGGGCACCGGCTCGGGTCCGCCGTAGATGTAGCTCGTGCCGGAACCAGCATCGGCGAGCGTGACCGCTTGGCCCGCGCTATCGAGCAACGTGTACGCGCCGCCGGAAGCGGTGGCGACCGTGTAAGGCACGTTAGGCAACAGCGGCGCCGGCAGCTTGCCGCCCGAGTTGGTGAACCAGACACTGTCGCCCGGCTTCCAGGCCACGGGGCCGCGTACCTGAATCTGCGTGCCAGGCAAGGCGCCGCTGACCGCACACACGGACATGTAGCCCGCGTCATAGGTGATGGTGACGGCTCCGATCTGCGGCAGCGGGATCGGCCAGATCTTGCCGAAGCCTGGTGTCACGATGGCCGGCATCAGGGCGGCATTGACGACGTAATCGGCAGGATTCATGGTTTGCCAGGTGCCATCTATGCCGAGATAGTCGATCGACACGACCTCGACCACGGGACAATGCGGCAGCACAATCGCGAAGCCTGGGTAGTTCACGACGTGGGCAAACGGCAGCGGCGTGCCGACACCGGCCATTGGGAACCGGTCGAGCACAAGCCGGTAACGCGCGTGCAGAAACTGCTGGCGCGTAAGCGTCTCGGCAGCCGCACGGGCCGCCGTGAGCATCGACGCGATGAGCGTATCCTGCGCATCGTCGGTCACGCGCAGGTGCAGCTTCGCGACGGCCAGGTCGATCGGCTCGCCCACTGGCCGCTGCAGCAGGATCTCGGGCATCAGCGACCACTGTCAGATGATCTGGACAACCGTCGCGTCGCCGAGGTTGACGGGAATAAGCGCCGATGCATCCACCGGCGGATCGAAGCGCGCGCCGACGCCAAACAGGTACGCGGCAACATACGATGCGGCGGTGCCAAGCGTGACCGATAGCTGGACGAACGCGTAGCCGTTGTTGGTATCGACGTCGCCGTTGCGGAAATTGATCAGCGCCTGAACGTTCGCGCCACTGGCAGCCGAGATCGTGGCGATCGCCTTACCCGGCAGATCCTTCGCGCCGGTGCCAGCCGCATCCTGTGCCTGACGGATCTTGGCGTCGAGCGTGCCGTTCGCGCCCATCGCCCCGGTGCCGATCAGCGCCAGAAAGGTATGGAAGTTCTGCACCGGCACCCACGCGGTGGTAACGGTGCCGGCGGCCTGGTTGGCGGGGTCGATCGAGGTGAGCAGCGCTTCGAAGTCGGTGGGTTTCAGACTGGGCAGCATATTGAGATCCTCCGGAAATTAGCGGGCCGCGAGCTGGATGAACGGCGACAGGTTGTTCGTCCCGTTCGCCGGCTTGATCGGATTGACGATGGTCGGCTGGCCATCGAGGCGGAACACGGTGCGGAACGCCATCGCATCCGCGTCGAAGTACAGGTGCATCGACGTCGCGGTCTCGATACCGGACGCCTTCTTGATGGTGCGGTAGTACGACAGGTCGAGCAGGATCACGTCGCCTTGCGACGAGAAGCTCTTCGCGTGCTGCGAGACGAACACCGGACGGCCCAGCAGCATCCCGTAGGGCGACTCCTGTGCGCCGGCGGAGATCGGCAGATAGATCGGATAGTTGCCGAGCGTCAGCGTAAAGAGTGCCGGCAGCACGTCGTTGTTGACGAGCCAGATCGCACGGCCGAACGAACCTGGCGGCAGGCGGGCGATCATCTTGGAGAGGTTCGAGATGGTCAGCGTCTGCGTGGCCTGGCCCGAATCCTTGGCGACCACGATCGCGGCGTTGCCCTGCAGCGCGCCGATGGGCATACCGTTGCCGGCGCCGAACAGCAGCGAGTCGTTGGTCTTCCAGCGGATCGAGTCGCCGATCTTGCGGTTCAGGTACTGGCCAAGCGCCGGGCCATCGGCGATCAGTTCGTCGGTGAGCGGCACCAGCGCCATCATCTTGTGCAGGAATTGGGTCGTGGCCGACAGCTTGGGCTTCGTCGCTGTGCCGGTGTTGGCTTCGGCTTGCCAGTAGGCGCGAATCCCATCGGTGCCCCAAGGCGTGGTCTCGTCCTTGGGGAACACCATCGAGTTGCCCTCGATGTCGTAGTCGTCGGTGTACGGCAGCAGAGCGTCCTCGCCGAGCGAGAGCGTGAAGATGTCGCGCGAGAATTCCGGCGGGATCAGGAAGCCGCCGTCCGGGCCCGAGCCTTCGCCGCCGTAGGTGGCTGGTGCGACCGCACCAATACCACCATAGCGCAGGCGCTCATCGGCACGCATCGGGTTGACGGTCGCCATGTGGACCGAGCGGGCGAACTCGCCCAGCGACCGGAAGCCGCGCTTCGGATCGTGCTCGATGTTCTCCGACACGCTGATGCGTGCGTTCTCCGGGACCGGCACGCCAGCGCTGCGTTCGGCCTCAATCAGCGCTTCCTCGCGCTCGATCTGGCGTTGTGCTGCCTGGATCGAGGCCATCAGCGTGTCGTACTGCGCGGTCTCGGCATCGTCCAGGTCGCGGTTCTCCGCGTGCGCGGACTCGACCAGTTTGCGTGCGTCGGCGACCAGCGCCGCCTTGCGTTGCTGCAGGGTGCGGAGGGTTTTGCTCATGTCGGGCTCCAGAAATGAAGAAACCCGCTCGTGGCGGGTTCAAGGTTGACTGCAAGGGCAAGAATGGTCTGGCTGAGATCGCAGGCCTCGCTGCTATGCTGCGAAATCAAGTGGGTGGCGTGATCGCCGTCCGGCCCCTAAAACGTCCACGCGAGGGCACATGTCATGAAGTCTCGTAGCATCCGCTCGCATTTGAAGCCGTATTCGATATTCCATGAGCGGCGAACCACCGTCGCACATGCGTTCGCCTCGGCACTTGCACCGTCGGATCCGTATGTCGAATCCGAAGTCATCGAAGCGTTAACAGCATTGGCGCAGACCGATCTTGACCATCTGGTGTGCGTCTACTGCAGAGCGGAGGCCACCACCTGGGATCACCTTGTCAATCTCGTTAAGGATGGGAAACTCAATGGATACGGGCACCAACTCGGTAACCTGGTTCCATGCTGCAGCCCATGTAACTCAAGCAAAGGGGGTGCGGACTTCCGCGAATTTGTGCGATCACTGAAGTGCCATGATGAAGAGAAAGACGTCCTTATCCAGCGACTGGAAAATCATCTAGCTCGCGCCAAGCGCGTCACTCTGCCTTCAGCGGGCTCGAAAGCCGAATCCGCCAATAAGGAACTGGAGGCACTGCAGCAGCAAATTCTTGACCTGATGAGAAAGGCGGACGACCAGGCTGCGATTGTGCGACAGCTTGTCCAACAAGGCTTATAGACTCGCGAGATCAATCTCCCTGCGACGCCGGGCGAGCGCGTTGCTTGCCGCGACGCCGTTCGTTCCTGACTCCTCGGTTTGTACCGCACGCATGGCGCTAAAGCTTGCCTGCGATCTGGTTTTGCTCTTCACCGATTTCGACAGTTTGGCCAAAGCCTGGTCAAACGTGCAGATGTCATCGACCATCCCGGTATCTTTCGCGGCCTGGGCGCCCAGCACACGGCCCTGCCCCATGCCGTCGCGCACGGTGGCAAGCGGTACGCCCCGGTTCCGCGCGATTGCCTTCGTGAAGGCGCCGTAGTAATCGTCCACCCGGCCCTGCATGAAGGCCCGCGCATCGGCGGACAGTGGCTCGTAGGGATTACCTTCGGTCTTGTACTTGCCGGCTGAAATCAGCGTGGTCGTGATGCCTGCCTCGGCCAGCGCCTTCGACCAATCCTCGTGGGCCGACCACACGCCGATCGAGCCGACCTCGCCACCGGGGCTCACATAGAGCTCGCTCGCAGCACTGCCGAGCCAGTATGCGGCGCTCGCAGCCAGGCTGTTGGCAATCGCGACAACCGGTTTCTGCCCGCGCGCCTGGTAGATCTCGTCGGCCAGCTCCTGCACGCCGTAGACGCTGCCGCCCGGCGAGTCGATGTCGATGAGGATGGCATCCACTGCGTCATCGGCGAGCGCCGAGCGCAGTGTCTGCGCGAACATTTGCGTGCTCATCGAGCCGAGGCCGGAGATGTCGTCGGCCATGTTGCCGCGTTGCGTGACGACGCCGTACATCGGCAGCACGGCGATGGACCCGCCACTGGTGCGGGCCGCAGCGCTGCGTCGTGCCGCCACGATTTCGGCATTGGCACGCACGCGCGCCATCGTGTCGGCATCGGCGATCGACCCCGACGACCAGCGCGCGACGACGCCTGCGAAGGCGGCAAGCCGCTCCGGCATGATCGCCCACGGCGTCGAGAGGAATTCCGAGATCAGCAGGGCGTGTTTCATGGCGTACCTTGTGATGGCGTACCTAGTTTGCTGCGGCCAATTTCGAGGTCGGTTGCGTCGCTTTCCTCGACCATATTCAGCGGGCGCAACGGCTCATCGAGTCCGTCGATCGGATTCAGCGATTCCATCCGGCGCGCCTCATTGCGGGTCAGCCAGCCATCGAGAATCCCGTTGTGGTAGTACATCGCTCGCGCCTGCGCATCGCCGCGCAACAGTGCCGTGACCGGGAATTCGACATTCAGACCGTCATCCTCGGCGAGGAAGTGGTAGCGGATTGCTTCCTCCCAGCGCACGAGCCACGGCCGCAGCGTGTGGATCACGAATTCCAGCGACTGCTGCTCGATATTCGAGAAGGTCGCCTTCTCCAGATCGCCGATCATGTGCGGCGGGATCCGAAAGAGGCGCGCGATCTCAGACACGGAGAACTTGCGCGTCTCGATGAACTGGATGTCCTCGTTCTTGAGGCCCAGCTCGTGATACTTCATGCCGAACTCGAGGATCGCCGTCTTGTGCCGGTTGCGACCGGTCTGCTGGCGCTGCCAAGCCTCGCGGAATTCGCGTCGCTTCTCGTCGGACGGGAACGCGTTCGGCATCTCGATCCAGCCGCCGGGCGCCGCGTCGTTCATGAAGAAGCGCATCCCGTAGTCCTGTGCAGCCAGGCCACCGGCCACCGCTTCACGTGCGGCCGTGATCGGGTTGTAGCCGACGATGCCGTCGGGTGACAGGCCACGGAGGTGGAACACCTCGCTGCGTGCAAGCACGGTTTCGCTACCGTCGCGGCGCGTATAGCGGTAGCGCCACTGGGTATCGGACAGTAGCTCGATCGACATCCGATCCGGATGCAGGGGCAGCAGGTCGGTCACCTCGCCCCGGGCATTCGAGACGATCTGCGCGAACGCATTGCCGCGCAACGTGCAGTGGCCCTGCAGCATCTCGCGGAATTCCAGGGGATTCTGGAAATCGTTCGGGTGCAGGGCCAGCAGCCGGTACAGCCAGTGATTGCGCAGCGGTGTCTTTCGGCCATCGGTGCGCTCGCGATAGAGCACGAATGGCAGTGTGGAAACGGATTCGGCCAGCACCCGCACGCAGGCAAACACGGCGGTCAGGCGCATCGCCGCATCGGCATTGACCGAGTGCGGGGTGCCCCGAAACGGCACGGGCGAGAACCAGAAATCGCCCCATGGCGAACGGTCGCCCGAGTCGCTGCCGGCGTCAGCCCGGATCGATAGCAGCACTATTGCCTCGCCACCCACGCGCCAAAGAGCGTCAGGCCGATCACCAATGCGCCCACGGCAACGAGCGCAGCGGGGACACTGATGAGCGCCGCGCCCGTGCCGACCATGCCCACCCCGATCAGCAGCGAAGCGTTATAGACCTTGGGATTCATACGATCAGCAGCGTGTAGTCATCGGGCATCTTGGGTGTTCCATCGCCCACCAGCGCGCGGGATAGCGCCATGATCAGTGCCACGATCCCGTCGATCTTGTTTTCCGGGCGCTCTTTGCGCGGGTAGATGTTGTCTTTTGCGTCGAGGTGCGCGACGACGTTGCTCGCCATCCAGCCGAGCACCGGGTCACCGTCGTGGACGAGCTTGCCCTGCAGCACGAGCGCTTCGAGCGCCTTCATCGGTTCCGAGAAGTTCAGCACGGTGGGCCGCACTTCGATCATCGGCAGGCCTTCCGCGAGCATCCGGGTCGACAGCTGGGTTGCCTGGAACGGGTCGAAGGCGACGCCCTGCACTTGGAAGCGACCGACAAGTTCAATCAGGTCCGCCTCGATCCAACCAAAATCGATCACATTGCCCGGCGTCACCGTGAGCCGTCCGGTACGCATCCAGCCGGAGTACTGGCTGTTGCCGGCCGCCATCACGGTATCTTCCGGCAGGTAGTACTTGCCAAACGCCGCAAAAGTGCCGTCGAGTTCCGAATGGGGAAACAGCAACATCAGCGCCGCGATGTCCGTCTTGCTCGCGAGATCCAGGCCGATCCAGCAGGGTTGGCCAACGAAGCGGTCGAGATCTAGCGCCGAATCGGCGCACCGATCCCAGGCCCGCATATCCATCCACGCGGTGTCCGCATTGACCCATTCGTTGAGATGCTTGGTCTTGAAGTTGTTGACCGCGCTGGGCAACTGCATCGCTTTCGCCTGCAGCGGTCCCAGCACCTCGGGCTGCACCGAAATGCCCCAATTCGGATTTGCCTTGACCAGCGCCTCCTCAGTGGTCCAGTCGTCACCTTCGTCAAGGCCGTAGATGATCCCGAACTGGCTGTTGTCCGCGAATACGCCATCGAGCAGCTTGGTGACGAAGGTGCGCACTTCATAGCAGATGCCCGCGCGGTTGCTACCGGCGGTGGTAATCACCCACAGCAGCGAGTTGTCGCGTTTGCCGGTGCCGGTTTCGACCACGTCGTAGACGGTGCGCGTTTTGTGCGCGTGCAACTCGTCGACGCAACCGAAGTGGATGTTCAGGCCGTCGAGCGTTGAGCCCTCGGCCGAAAGCGCCTCAAACTTGGAGCCCGATGCGAGGGCGTGCATGTTGTGCGCACCGACGGCGACACCGAAGCGCGAGCGGAACCCCGCGCTGCGCCGAGCCATCATCTGCGCGTCGCCGAACACGATGCGCGCCTGGTCGCGGGTCGTGGCGAGCGAATACACCTCGGCGCCGCCTTCGCCGTCGGCCGCGAGCATGTACAGACCAATCGCCGACGACAGTGTCGACTTGGCGTTGCCGCGCGGCACTTCAATATAGGAGCGCCGAAAACGCCGTTTGCCATCTGGCTTCACCCAGCCGAAGACCGTACTCAGGATGAACACCTGCCAGGGCTCCAGCACCATCGGCTGCCCGGCCAGCGGCCCTTTGACGTGCGGCAGCCGCTCGATGAAGGCGCAAAGCCTGTCGGCTGGCGCAAACGTGCGTCCAGACTTGCCGGTGAGGGCCGGGTTGAATTGGTACGGACTGCTCTTGCACCCCAAACGCGCCAGATCGTCCAACTGCCGCTGACAGGCCAGACGCACCCACTTGCAAGCCGAAATCTCTCCCGCCACCACGGCTTCGGCGTAGTCCGTGGCGGTTTTGGCGTAGTCGCGGGCCATCAGTCGACGATGTCCGCCCAGGGATCGTCCGGTGCGACGGCGCCGGGCAGTGCCGCGTGAACCCGGCCGCGCGAGGCCGGGGTGAAGCCAAGTTCGGCCTCGCAGTCGCGCAGCGCGCGCGACAACTCCATCTGCACCTCGAAGAACCCGGTGCGCCGCCAGGCGCCCGAACCGTCCTTGGCGATCAGGCTCGCCAACCCCTTGCCCGCGATGAACTTGGCCAGATCGCGGTACTGCGCCATCAGATCGCAGTACCGCTCAAGCACCGCGATGTTGTTCGCGTGCAGCAGGCCCTGGGGCGAACTTGCCAGCAGGTAGCGCCAGATCGCCGCAGCCTCGTCGCGCATGCCTGCCGGCGGGTCAGCCAAGAGCGCCACAGCGGCCGGCTCATGCGGGTTCGCGCGGCATTTCTGGAGGGTGCCCTTGATCCTCTTGATCTCGGTGGGCAGCTTCTTGCGGCCCGCACCGGGACGTGCGCCGCCGCTTTTACCTTTGACGCCCGCCATTTGATTTGCAATCCGCCATTTGAATTTGCACGCGCAAAAATCTGGTCACGCGCGCGATCCTGGCGCCGACGGCCGCAGGGATTTGATCCCCCCTGGGGGGGCGGTGCAGGCCACTGCGGGCGCCCACGTGGCCATCAGTGGCACCGGTTCGCGGCTGGTAGGCAATTTGCGAGTCCAACTCGCTCGTCCGCACACAGCGCGTTTAACGGCGAGCTCGCTGCGCTGTCTCGGTGGCCGTCTTGCGGTTGTGGCAGGGCACACACAGCGACTGCAGGTTGGCCCAGTCCAAGCGTGCACCGCCATCCTTGATCGGCACCACGTGATCGACGACCCGGGCGGCAACCGTGCGACCACGCGCCAAACAATGCGCGCACAGTGGGTGCGCCCGCAGATATGCAGCACGACATTGCTGCCAGGCGGCTGACTTGTAGAACCCAAACTCGGCATCGAACGTGCGGCGGGCACGCCCATAGTCCCGATGCGTCCATCCGCGATGGGCTGCACAGAAGCCAGGCGACGCGAGCACGGCCGCGCATCCCGGAAACCGGCAGGGTGTCGGCGCGCGACGTGGCATCAGCAATTCAGCTTGGCTTCGCGATTGAACAGCGTGTTCATGGAGTCGTCACCCACCACGAAGGAGTACGACCATGAGTACAACCCAACTGACGCCGGCGCAGCACGCAATCCTCGCCTACGCGATCAACCATACCAGCGGCAAGATCGACTGGTTCCCTGACAACATCAAGGGCGGTGCACGCAAGAAGGTGATCGGCGGCTTGTTCAACCGGGCGCTGATCACAAGCGATGGCACCGACTGGTTTGTCGCCGCCGAGGGCTACGATGCGCTAGGTGTTCCGCGCCCGGCAGCGCCGGCTGCCGCCGATCCTACCGAGATGGAAGCAGCGGTCGAAGCCGCCGAAACCAGCCTCGGGATCAAGGCACCGCGCCGTGCACGCGGGAACAGCAAGCAGACGCTAGTGATCAACATGCTGCGTCGTCCCGAGGGGGCAACCATCGCGCAAATCTGCGACGCAACTGGCTGGCAGACGCATACGGTGCGCGGCACGTTCGCCGGGGCGTTGAAGAAGAAGCTCGGGTTGGCCGTGCTATCAGAAAAGGTCGAAGGGCGCGGACGGGTCTACCGGATCGCTGAATAACACGCTGCGACGTCCGGCAGTCTGGTTCTCAAAATGGCCAGACTTGCCGGCCGATGGACCGGAACTTGCTAATTGCGAGCGCGCCGCGCTCGTTTCTCGCCTTGCTGCCTGGACGTTGCAGGGCCTCGGTGATGGCTGCACGATCGGCCTCATAGATGGCCACCGGCAAAAACTCCTCGTCCATCAGGACGAGAATTACGGCGTCCCAGGGCTTGTCCAAATCGATCGAACCGAGTCGCTGTCCGGTTAGCTTCTTCGCCCGGGGTATGGATCGTGACTTGATCTGGAGGTGCCGTCCATTCTGGTCGACAGCATCAAAGCCGGCCTCTCTGGCTACCGCGAGTTCGAGGCCAAGCAATCGCGCGGCTTCATACTCGCCGACCTCTCCTGTGATACCCAGTGGTTTTCCCGTCAAACGGTAATACTCAATGGCGATGGCCCGAGCCTGTTTCAGCAAATCGGCAATTCGGTTCAGATCAATGGCGGCGGTCATGGCGGGGCAATGTACCGGTTCAAGTTTTCCGTCACGATAGCGGTCGAACACTCGCCCGTCTACCGCATCGCCTGAGCCGTCACGTCGTCGAAGGCCACACCATCGGCGACGCGTATAGCCTGCAAGCCGCTCCAGTTCTGCCATCGCTTGACGATCACGTCGACGTACTTCGGGTCCAGTTCAATCAGCCGCGCGCGCCTGCCTGCCTTCTCGCAGGCGATCAGCGTTGAGCCGGAGCCGCCGAACGGGTCAAGCACGATGTCGCGCGTCTTGCTGCTATTACGCACGGCGCGTTCGACCAGTTCCACCGGCTTCATCGTCGGATGCAGGTCGTTCTTCGCGGGCTTCTTGATCTGCCAGACATCGCCCTGGTCGCGTGCGCCACACCAGAAGTGATCGGCACCGTCGCGCCAGCCATACAGGATCGGCTCGTACTGACGCTGGTAGTCGGAGCGACCGAGCGTGAAGGTGTTCTTGGCCCAGATGATGAAGGTCGACCAGCGGCCGCCGGCGGCACGGAATGCCGACTGCAGCGTATCGAGCTCGCTCGATGACATCGCGATATACACGGCGCCCTTGGTGACCTCGAGCAGGTTCTGACACGCGGCCGTGAGGAACGCCTCAAAGGCCTCACCAAGATTGTCGTTCAGGATCGGCCGATTCGTGCCACGCAGCTTGTCTTTGGCGGTGTTCGCATAGTTGACGTTGTACGGCGGATCCGTGAAGACCATGTCCGCGAGTTCTTCGCCGAGCAACGTCCGGTACGGCTCGGCCTGCGTCGCGTCACCGCACAACAGCTTGTGCTCGCCGAGCAGCCAGAGGTCGCCGGGTCGGCTGACGGGTTCCGTTTCGACCTCGGGCGCCTCATTCTCGTCGGTCAACCCTTCCTTGGACGCCTCGTCGCCGGCGATTAGTGCGTCCCATTCCTCGGGCGTGAAGCCGGCTAGTGCGAGGTTGAAGCCAGCGGCGTTCAGTTCCGCTAGTTCCAGCCCGAGCAGATCCTCGTCCCACGCCGCGTTCTCGCCGATCTTGTTGTCGGCGAGGATCAGCGCTCGGCGCTGGGTGTCGGTCAGATGGTCCATCGGCACGACCGGAACCTCGGTCATGCCGAGCTTGCGCGCGGCGAGCAGCCGCCCATGACCGGCGATCACGTTGTTCTGGCCATCCACCAGGATCGGCGCGCCCCAGCCGAACTCGCGGATGCTGGCGGCGATCTGCGCGACCTGCGTATCCGAATGCCGCTTGGCATTGCGCGCGTAAGGGATCAGCGCCTCGACCGGGCGCATCTCGATGCGCAGACCGGCGATCGACTCAGGCATGCTCGACCTCTGCGTCTCGTTCGGCAGCGACCTCGTCGAACGACTGGCCGGCGGCCGCGAGCGTCACGGCGAGGTCGGGATGGTTCTGCCGGAAACGGCGCAACGCCACGTCCACATACTCAGGGGCGATCTCGACCGCCCGGCAGCACCGACCGGTGCGCTCGGCTGCGAGCAGCGACGTGCCCGAGCCGTTGAACGGCTCGAACACCACGTCGCCAGGGTTCGAGAAAGCCTCCATAACGTACTCGGGCAGTGCCACCGGAAACACCGCCGGATGATCGATGCCATCACCGATCTTGCCCTTGTGCCGCATGATGCGGATTACGCTGTCGGGGATGCGGTTGTCCTGGGTTGGCTGGCCGGCATGCGACCAGCCGCCGACCTCGCCATCCTTCCTGCGCATCGCGGTCGACGAGCCATCCGCGCGCAGGTGCGAATCCTCGCCCGCGTGCTTGCACGGCACGATCTTGTTCGGGCGCCGCGTCTCGCGGTTGAAGTGGAAGATGAATTCGAAGGCAGGCGCCAGGCGGCCGTTCCAGTCGCCTGGCATGCCCGGTCCCTGGTCCCACACGTACCACGCGAAGCGGCGCCAGCCCTGGCTGCGCATCCACGACAGCCAGCCGTCCCAGTACGGCACGACTTCGTTGTCGCGGTGGATGAGCCCGAGGTTGACCAGCACCTGTCCGTCGCGGGTCATCGGCAGCGGGGCACAGACGCCCTGCATGAGGTCGTCCCAATCGGCGATGCCCCCGCTTGCGTAGTCGCGCTGGTTGCCATAGGGCGGCGAGGTGAAACACAGGCTCGCCTGTTCGCCATCCATCAGTGCGGCGATCACCGACGCGTCAGCGGCGTCGCCGCAGATCAGACGGTGCCGGCCCAGCAGCCAGATGTCGCCCGTGCGTGATACCGATTGCGCGGGTGTGTCGGGAACATCGTCGACCGTATCGGCGGCGGACGCATCGTTTTCGTCGCCGGCCTTGGCGAGCAGCGCTTCGATCTCCCCAGTCTCGAAGCCGGTCAGCTCGAGGTCGAAACCGGCCGCTTCCAACTCCGCCAGTTCCAGCGACAGCAGTTCGTTGTCCCAGCCGGCCAATTCGGCGAGCCTGTTCACGCTGAGCCGGAACGCCTTGATCTGCGTCTCGGTCATGTCGTCGCCGCGCAGCACCGGCACGGCGTCGAGTCCTAGCTTGACGGCCGCCTTGAACCTCAGGTGGCCATCGATGATGGTGCCATCACCCTTGGCGAGAATCGGCACGCGGAACCCGAACTCACGAATGGCTGCCACCACCGCATCGACGGCGTGATCGTTTTTGCGCGGATTGCGCGCATATTCGATCAGGCGGGACAGTGGCCAGTGTTCAAGCTGCTGCATGGGTTCACAAGGGCAACAAAAAACCCGCCAAACGCATCACGCGCTGGCGGGTTCAGAAGAGAGAAGAAGCAGGTTGGCCGGGCCGCTCACACCTCTGTCCCGACGATAGCGCAAATCCTACGCCAAATCGCCCAAAGTGTTGCACGCCCGATTGCGCCCAAAAGGGACAAACACCACAAAGCACGGACAAACACGGCAAGCACTACCCTGAATTGCGCAGGATTTTGGAGGGCGAGCGCTGACCTTGGTCATTGAGCCTAACCGCCACGATCGTGAGCGCGCGTTGCCATCGCCGCCATGCTGTGGTTCGACAGCAGCCAAAGCGCTTGCCGATTGCATCCCACTCATGGTCCTCGGCCCGCATCCAGACCAGATGCCGCTGTTCGGCCTCAAGCCACTGCATCCAGCGCATGGCCTCAAGCATTCGTTCGATCGCCGCCGGCGACGGAGGCAACGGACGATACGCACGATCCTCATTGGCCAAAACTTCCCATCCTCGACGCATGAACGCAGGCCAGACGCTGAAGTAGCCCTGGACGCGCTCAGGCGGCAGGCGATGGCTGGTATTGGCAGCATCGGCCAAGCGTGCGGCCACCGCTTCGATCGTCCACTCAGCCACGGCGGCGCTCCCCGTAGAGGCGGTCGCCGATGCGGCGCACGAGTTCGCGTTCGAGGAAATCGAGTCGCTCGTCCTGTTCGGCGACCACGAGAATGCGCTGCGTTTGCCAACCCTCGCGCTTGGCAGCTTCCACATCGACGGCCCTGGGCTGGTGGCGGGCAAGCGAGGAGGGGGAGTGGGGAGTCGGGATTTTCATCTCACACCTCCTGCAGATTGATGGCCCAGTGCAGCAGCGCCAGCGCATCGGCTTCGTTGTCATCGAAGGGGCTGTGCCCGAGCGCGCGAACCGACGCGATGACCTCGTCCTTGCCCGCGTTGCCGCGCCCGGTGGCGGATTCTTTGATCGTGCCGACTGGCACGCCCTGGTACGGGATCTGGTGGTGCTCGCACCAGGCCGTCAGTGTGGCAAGGAAGCCGCCGTAGGCGTGCGCGGCATCGGTCGAGACGTGCCGGCGCACCTCCTCGAAATACAGCGCGCTAATGCCGTCTGCGTGGCCCTTGAGTTCGGTGAGCCAGCGCTTGAATCGCAAAAAGCGCATCCCGCCACCTTCGAACCGCTGTGGGCGGAAGCTCGCGCTCCCGCTGATGATGCCGCCATCGTTGCCGCGCAACGCCCAGCCGGTTGTGGTGCCCAGATCGAGGGCAAGAATCGTCGTTGTCATCGTTGCAATCCTTCGTTCGTGTTCTCGTCCGGGTGACCGAAGGTGACCGCCGCGTGGATTAGCCTCTCCGCCTGCGCGCGTGCACGCGCGTAAAGAGATTCAATCCGTGGGCGGGTCACCTTCGGTCACCGTGGGTCAGTCGTCGCGGTACGGCAGGCGCGTGCCGTAGTCCTTGGGCTTGAGCGAGAGGCCCGCGAGGCCTTTGACGCCGCCGTGCAAGCGCGTGCGACCAAAGCCCCGATTGGCAAGCTGCTGGGCCAGCCAGCGGCTGGTGCCCACGTACTCGCCGCGCCGGCTCGCCCACTCCTGCCAGCGCTGGAACACGTCGGCTACGGCCACGCGGGCCTGATCAAAGCGCTGCGCCTCCTCGTCGAGGAAGTCGCCGATCGCGTCCTCCTCGTCGAAGTACTCCTCGGTAGCCGACACCACACTGGCGGGCGGATTGAGCCCGTCGCGCTGCCACGCCAAGCAGCCTTCGATGGCCCATGCGAGGATGCCGTCGCGCTCGGCCAGCAGCTTCTCGGTGAGCTGACCGTCGCGCCTCTCAGGCGGGATCGTCACCGTGAACGGGATCAGGTGCAGGCGCCGCTTCATCGCCTCGTCCACGTTGCGGATGGCAGGCTTGTGGTTGCCCGCGATCACCAGCTTGAACTGTGGCAGGTACTCGAAGAAGTCCTGGCGCATGAATCGCGCGGACACCTTGTCGCCACCGGTGATGGCCTTGACCTTGGATTCGTTCCAGCGCCGGCCCTGTTCGGTTTCGATGGAGGATACGAAGCGCGCGCCGCGCAGCCCCGCCAGATCGGTCGGATGCCGGTCGCCGCGCGCTTCCATGAAGGTGTCCATCGGTGCGCTGGTGGCGTAATGCCCCAGGATCGTGGCCAGCGTGTTCACGAATACCGACTTGCCGTTCGCGCCCGTGCCGTACAGGAAGAACAGCGCATGCGCGCTGGTCGCGCCTGTCAGGCAATAGCCCACCATCCGCTGCAGGTAGGCCTGCAAGGCGGCGTCGCCGCCGGTGATGTCATCGAGAAATGCGCACCAACGGGCGCAGTCACCGCGCGGCGTGGCGGTGGTCAGCTTGGTCATCCGCTCGCGTCGGTCGTGCGGCTTGATGCGCCCGGTTTTCAGATCGACCATGCCGCCCGGCGTGTTGAGCGCGAACAGGTCGGCATCCCATTCCTCGGACGTGGAGGCGTGCCGGCGGTCGGTGCGTGCGAGGCGTTCGACGCCGCTGACCGTGCTGCTCGCGGCGAGCTTGGCCGCCAGGCGATGCGAGTCGGCCTTGAGCGCGGCCTCGCGGCAGATCGCCCGGATCAGGTGATGAACGAGCAGCGTTTCGTCGGCCTGCCAGCGGCGACCATCCCACACCAGCCACTTGCCCCAGGCCGCGCAGTAGCGCCAGTCCTCCGCGTAGCGCCCCGTGAACGACAGTGCCAGCGCATCGTCGGTAGCCCAGACTGTGGCCTCCTGCGAGGGGGTGGCATTGGCCGGCTTGATGCTCATGCGCGGCCCGCCATCGAGGAAGCCGGCGACGTCGAATCCTTCGGCCACGGCATCGGCCGCGTCCCAGCCGTCTGCTTTGTCGTCCGGCGGCAGCAGCACGTCGCAGGAAGCGGTACCCGCCGTGAGCGCTGCCTGCGCGGCCGCCATCGCATACTCCCAGCCCGGCTTGTCGCGGTCTGGCCAGATCAGCACAGCCTTGCCGGTCAACGGCGACCAGTCGGTCTTGTCGACCGGCGCATTGGCACCGTGCATTGCCGTGGTTGCGCAGACGCCGAGGTGGATCAGCGCCTGTGCGCATTTCTCGCCCTCGACCAGAACAACGTTGCCGGCGGCCGCGAGACCCGGCTGGTTGAAGAGCGGGCGAGGCTCGGGCGGCGCCATCTTGCGGCGGCGCGCATCCCACGGTCGGAACTCCTTCTTGCCACCGGGTGGGTCGTAGCGGTAGACGACGGCGATGAGCTTGCCCTCGGCATCGAGGTAGTCCCACTTCGCCGTAGCAGGGCCGAGATCGTCGATCGGCGCCTCTTTCCTCGCTTTGCGCACGGGCACAGAGTAGGAGCGACCGATCAGATCGCCGGCTTCGCTCAACACCCGTGGGAATTCGGTGTAGATGTTGATGCCGTGATGGGCGGCGATGAGGGTGAACACGTCGCCGCCTTCGCCGGTGGCGCGATCGGTCCAGAGCCCGGCCTTATCGCCGTCGAGCACGACCTCGAGGCTGTCGCCGGGACTGCCCAGCACGTCGCCGATCAGGAACTTGCCGCGTCGCTTCTTGCCGGCCGGGAACAGCGCCAGCAGCACCGACTCGAGACGTGCGATCAGCTCCGTTCGAATCGCCTCGTGCTTCGTGTCCCCGTCGAGTTCCAGGGAGGGTTGGGTATCGTTGAAGTCGATCATTCGGCTCCCTCGACAGTTGAATCTGCTGCATCGCCTTTGCGGCCCTGAACGGCAGCGATGTGCGCGGCCCACGCTTCGAGCTCGGACAGGCGGTAGCGCACCAGGCCGCCAAGCAGGTAATGAGGGATGCGATGCTTGGCGCGCATCGTGTGATCCGCAAACCAGTAGTACGGCAGGCGCAGCGCGGCGGCGGCCTGCTTGGCGTCGATCATCGGCTCGCCGGCGATGACCGGCGGCGTCTGGATATCGGTATCGTTCATCCTTGGGTCCTCCAGCAGCGGTCCTGCCAAGCGCACATCCGGCATTCGAAATGGGTGGAATCGGTGAACGAGCGCGGCAGCAGCTCGCCGGCCTCGGTGGCGGTGATGACCTTGACTGCCCGGTCCGACATGCGCTGGGCGAGGCCGCCATCAAACGGCACACGCTCGGCATAGATCTCCATCGAGTCGGCGTTGATGGCCGTGAAGAGCGCCGGGTGTGCGTGGAGATCCAGATAGGCCTGGTAGAGCGCGACCTGTGCTGCGTAGACAGGCTTGGCGACGGCCAGATAATGTTTCTCCAGCTCGCGGAAGGATTTGGCGCCCAGGCACTTGTTCTCCCAGAGCGCCGGGTAGGTAAAGCCCTCAGGGCCGGCGACGATGACGCCGTCGACATGGCCCTGCAGGCGCCCGTCCGCTGCCTCGAAGCCGAACTGCACGTCGTCCGCGTGGCGCGTGCGCAGATCGAAGCCCGCCGCGCGCAGCCAGCCTGCTACGCAGTCCTCGATCACGTGGCCGCGCTCGAAGATGCGTAGCATCCGGCCTTCAGTTTCGCGACCGGCATCGACCGGTGCCTGCGCGTACTCGTACTGCAGGGCGCGCTCGCACGCCACGCCCAGGCGCGAAGCACCGAGATAGTGCCGCGCCCCTTGCCGGGCGCGCGCATGCTGCATCCCGAGGTCGATCAACGCCGTGACCTGGCCGGAGAGGCTGGCCGAGGAGTTGAAGTCCATCATGGCTTTGCCTCCCACGGCAGGTCGTCTTCGAGGTCGGCGAACGGATCGCTGGCGGCGTCCTTCATGCCGCGTATCGGCGGGAGCTTGCTCGCCTCGTGGTGCTCGACCATCGCCTCGGTGTAGCGGGTGACGATAGCGTCGATCACCTGCAGAGCCTCAGCCTCCGAGTAAGCACCGAGCGGCTTGTCGAAGCCGATGTACCCCGCCGCCTCGCCGAAGGCCTTGAGGCATTTACGCATCGCGGCCCGTTCGATATCAGACGGATCGATCATCACGGCCTCCCTCGAATTGCCATAGCCGTCCTTGACCCGGAGCCAGTTGCCATACAGCGCGTGGAACGCGTCCTGGCAGCGGCGCGAGCAGAACACCCAATCGGCGGGATAGCGGCGCGCATCGCCCGCCGGATGGCGATTGTCGGTGTGGCCGAAGCCTCGCGCCTGTTGTTTGCAGACCCAGCATTTCATCCGTCCCCCTTACTGTGCCCAGGCGGGCTTGCCGGTGGCTGGAGCCGGCCGGGATGCGGCAGGTGCGGGCGCACGCGGCGCCGCCGGCGCGCCGGAGGTGCCGCCGCCCGGCGTCTTCTGCGGCACCGCCAGGCCGAGCGCCTGCGCGTACTCGGGCTGGCCGGGCTCGACGGCGAGCTTGACCACGTTGCGCAGCTCGCCCTTAGCGTCTTTCTCGACGTCGATGCGGCCGACGAACTCGATGCCGTCCAGCTCATGGAAGCCCTGGATGCGGCGCGCGGCGGCCGCCTGCGGGCCCATGTCCTGCGGGTGGACGTTGCGCGCGGAATTGAGCACTGCACGGATGAAGGTGCGGCCCATCTGCCCCCAGGTCGGGCCCTTGGGGCTGTGCAGGCCTACGTTCGACCAGAGCTTGCGCTTCGCGTACTCGCCCTCCAGCACAACGAACTCGCAGGCGAGGTAGACCGAGCCGGTCTCGAAACTCTGCGTCGCGTAGCCGCCAACCCAGCCCTGGTCCGGGTCGTCGTAGCCGCCCGGTTTGATGGTCATGCGTAGGCGGGCGATAGTGCCCTTGGGGATGAGATCGAAGTCCTGCTGCTGTTCGGCGTCGTTGAAATCGTTCCAGGTGGTCATGGCCTACTCCTGCGGGGATGCGGTTGTTTGGGTGGCGGCGGCCGGGCGCGTGAAATCGAGACGCTCGGGAGCGGGGCGGGCGGCGCTGGCGATCTTCTGCATCAGGCGGCCGAGGTGCGGCTCCTCGACGAGATCGAGACGGCCGGAGCGATCTTTGGCGGGATAGCCCCAGGGATTGAGCGTGTGGCAGACGAAGGCCCGATAGCCCGTGCCGTCCTCGGCTTTCAGCTCGGCGAGCGTGATGACCTCGTCGACGATGCCTGGCAGTTCCAGGCCGGTCTTGGAACCGTCGATCTGCAACTGGTGGATGCGGCGGTTGTAGTCGTCGACTTTTTCCTCGAGGATGCCGACGAACCAGACATTCCGGCCGCGCGCGTGCTGCAGGTGCGTGAGCCAAGCGATCATCTCTTGGCCGAGCAGCCCGTAGGCGCCGCGACTGTCCGGTTTGCCGGTCTTCTCCGAGTAGGCCTGCGGCTGGCCCTTACACCACTGAAGACACAGGCGCCCCGCGACCGTGATCGAGTCGACGAAGATGGTCTGGTACTTGGCGAGCTGGGCCGGATCGCCGTAGCGCGCGCAGACTGCGTCGTAATGCGCCTGGCTGAACGACTGGTCGTCGCGCAGCGCCGGGTTTGGGCCGCCGACGAACACGGCAACGTCACAGCATTCCTTCCAGGTGCGCGGACGGACGGTGTCGCCGGCCCAGCCCTCGACGGCCAAGTCACCGGCCTCCAGGTCCATGAACAGAGTCGACTCGGCATCAAGCGCCCACAGCTGAGAGGTCTTGCCGATGCCGGCCTTGCCGACCAGCACGCCCTTGACGCCGCGCCGCTCGGCCAGCCGCTGATCAGCGGTGATGATCGGGAGCGCCATCACGCCACCTCCTTCAGCTGCACGGCGACCGCCGGATTCCAGAGGATTTGATAGCCAGAGTGACCATTGCGCGAGTACGGCATCGCTTCGGCCCAAGCCTCGCCGGCCTCGGTCAGCTCCCATTCGTCGCGGTCGTTGCGCACCTGCAACCCGTGACCCGCGAGACGCTGGTTGGCGGCCTTTGCCGAGATGCCCAGCAGCTGGCCGACCTGCGTGGCGTTGAGCGAACAGATCGGGGCATCGGCAGCCGGCAGTGCGCGGCGCAGCGTGTCGACCGTGATGCCGGTGTTCTCGTGAATACAGGTCAGCGTTGCAGCCATCGCAATGCCGGCCTTGACGCCAGGTACCTTTGCCACGGCCTCGCCGATCAGCAGGATCGAGGAAACGCGGTCCTGGGTCGGCGCGGGGAGTGCAGCCACGGCGTTCGGCATCGCATAGGTGCCGGTCTTGCGGATGGAAGGAATGACCTCGTGCGTGATCCAGCGCTTGAAGCGCTTGGCGTCGGGCTTGCGGCTCCTGAGGATCGCCGAGTAGAGACCGGACTCGTTGATGACCAGCATCTCTTGATCGCCGGAGGGGGTACGCACGATCTGCGTACCCTTCTCGTCGTCATCGAGCGAGCGGGTCATGTCGCTGGCCATGCGGTATTCGAGGGACTGGGCGATGTCGGCCGCGACAAACCACGGCTCGCCCTGGGCATCGGTGACCACGCGGACCGGCCGGCCCTCGAAGTCGAACGGGATCAGTTGGGTGTTCATCGATCAGTTCTCCGAAACGAGGGCCAGCCGGAACGACGGCTTGCCGGGCTTGACGGTGCGTGCGGCCTCGAACTGCGCGCGCAGCGCCGGGGGCCAGTTGTTGAAGCGCGATTCCGACACGCCGTACTCGACGTCGACGTAGTCCTCGACGTTGTCGCCGGCGGCGGCGATGCGCTGGGCGATCGCAGCCAGTTGCGCCTGATCCCACGACACGCGTTTGGGTTGGTCGACGGTCACGCGCAGCGGGCCGTCCGAGAGGTGGATGACGCCAAAGTCCTTGCCGGCGTCGAGGCGCACGGCGCGGGCCTGCTCGCCGTAGGCGGCATCAAGTGCCGCGTCGAACTTGGCGCGCGCCTTCTTCAGCCAGTCGAGGGCTTCGTCGAGATTGCGGCTGAGTTCCTGCTTCTGGGCCGGGGAAAGCGCGGCCAGCTGGCTCACCGAGAGATCGGCGAGGTCGGTGGGGAAGATCGTGAGTTCGCTCATCGCCGCCCCCCTCACACATGGACCCGCACCGAGGTCGAGTAGCGCGAGACGCGCCGCTCGAAGGCCTCGACTTCGGAGATCAGGTAGGTGACACGGGCGCCGAGCTTGCAGAAGACCGGGCCGAGCTGTTCCTGGCGCCAGCGGCGCAGGGTCTTGACCGAGAGGCCCCAGCGGGCCGCGAGCTCGTTTTCGTCGAGGGCGATGCGGACGGTGCCGCCGGGATTTTGTCGGTCGGAGATTCGACCGATTTGTGCTGCAGACAGTCGGGTTTGCATTTCGATGTGCCTCCTAGATGAAATGGGCACATCGAAGTCTCCGCACGGGTTTATGGCCCGTGTGCGGTTCGATTTATGGGCGCATTTATGGGTTGCGCCGCACCCGGTATTTGCCGCGCTTGACCAAGTCGATCACGTCCTCGCGCTCGGCCTTGCCACCGAAGGCGTCATCGAATGACTGGTAGCCGGTGCTGGCAATTCGGTTGACCTCGGCCCAGGACATCTCGGGAGCAACTTCACCTTCTACGCCCCACATCTGCTTGATGATCTTGGCGCGTTCCGCCGACAGCTCACGCGACGCCGAGAAGTGCGGCAGCTTGAAGCGTGTGCCACGGAGGAACTGCTCGGGTTCCGGCGCCCCGGTTGGCGTGACATAGCCGCGCAACACACGGTCGAATGCGCTCGCGTCGAAGACTTCTTTACTTTCGTCCACACGAACGAATTCATGGAGAGATCGCATTGCGTGATCACGTGGCAGCGTGGCTGTCGATGGGGGCTGCAGCCCGAGCACGACACCGCTGCGCGGCCAGATCGCATCAACGAGCGCCGTCGTCACCTCGCTCTCTGGCGCGCGCTTCCAAGCCCGCGCCACGAATACCGGAGCGAAGTGGTGCGTGCCAGCGACGCGCACGTCGCCAAGGTGCCACAGGTGATCAGGCACGCGGACACGACCGGTGGAGCGCCGACGATCTTCGATGCCGATCAACGTAACCAAGTCGTCAAGCCATGTGTCCACCTGGAGCATGTAGAGCGCAATCTCGGTCAATGGCCCAGTGACCATCCTGCCGCGCTGTTGCGGACTGTGATAGCGGTAGACCGCAACGTCCTGGTCGACTTCGACCTCGACCTCTTGCTGTGAATCGAGGAACGGCACCATCACGTGGGTGAGGTGCCCGCTCTCGGTGATCCAGCGCCGACGCAGAAATTCCGGCCTGCATCGGCCAAGCACGCCAGACATGACGTGTGTATCGAGCCGTTGCAGCCGATCCAGCGCGGCGAAGAACTGAAGATGAGCTGACATCGCCTACACTCCTTCAGAACTCGCGGAGAACGCCGATGCGAGTGAGCTGCTCCAGCACACGCTTGCGGTCGTCTTCGGTCTTGCTCTTATCGTTCAGACCATTTGGTGCGGTTATCTGGACGGCGACGTTATGCGCCTTGCGGTGCGGTTGTTTGGCCATCCGGAACACGAGCTTCACCTGTACCAGCGTGTACCCGGTCAGGTCATCAACACCGTAGTCGTCGTAGGCGACCTGATAAATGTTGCGGGCGTCACGCCGATCCTTGCCGATGAGCATCGTGCTCGACAGATGTTGCACGAGGTCGCGTCCATTGGCCTCGTCGGAGGTTGTCTGCTCGAACGGGCGTGCGACCTTGATCTGGAGGATCGTGATCTTTTCGACCCCGGCTACGCGGTCGCGCTCCAGACGCTTGAGCATCTCGGGCGTCGAGAAGCCGAAAATGTCGAACTCGCGCATTGGCATGTCGTCGATGCCGTCCTCGCAGGCGAGTGCGACGTCGCGGAAGACAGTGGCCAGCGCGCGGCGGGTTTCGCGGTCTTCGCAAAACACGCTGAGCGCGCCGGTCTCCGGCTCCCACGAGAAGCAGGCCGACATCGCGGCTGGCACTTCATGGTCTTCTACCTCACCGTCGTTGACCTGCTGGTAGTGCGCCGTCGAGCCATTGAACGTCGCGGTCAGGGTATGCAGGAGCACGGAATCGGCTTCATCGGCATCCTGGCCACTGCTGCGGTCGGCGTGGGTCAGATCGCGCCGCGTGAATTGCTCGATGAGGATCTGGTCGGGCGGCACCTGCGGAAACAGCGCGGCGATGCGTGTGCGCAGGGCGTCCTCGACATCGGGGCCAGCCTGCGGCACTACGCCTTTGGGCCCAAGGTAGTGGCTGGAGTAGTTCTCGCTCTTCCACTGCCGGTGCATCACCTGCAAGCGTTCGGCATGGTCAAAGCGCGAATCGGGCTTGGCCCCGTTCTCGGGGAAGTCTTGCAACAGGTACAAGTAGAGCGCGCGACTGTAGCGGTCGGTGGGTATCGCAAGGACATCAGCGTCACCGTGTTCGTCGAGCAGAGACTGGACAGCCTGGGAGCCGTACTCATCGTCGAGCAGCACGACGCGTTCAGCAGCGTGCTCGATGCGATGCCGGACATCGGCACCAAGCTTGGCGACAGCATGGAACATCGCCTGACGCGACTCAATCGCCAGATGCCCCTTGGCCACGTCGGTCACTGCCGCAATCTCAGGCAACTGCGAATCACTGGCGCGCTCGACCAGGAGCAAGACCAGGGAGGGACGTTTGACCTTGCGGAGCAAGGTGACGAAGTGTTGCATGCCCGGCAGGATGACTGAGCCTGCATCATCCGACTGGCATTTTCGTTCCCGCTTGGCGGGCTGCTTTCCGGCGGCAGTCGGGTTCTGTTGTTCAGTGATGTGGTTATCGACGGGCATAGGCAAAATCCTTACTTTAGGAAGTGCGCGATTGCGCGAATGGTTAACTTAAGGCTTCAAAAAATGCCGACACGAAGTCGGCCCAGGCGTGAGAGGCGTCGAGTCAGCGCATCCTGGCCTCCTGCCTGAGAAGGCCGTATCGCTCCATCCGCACTTGGATAAAGCGGCGGTTGACGCCGAAGCGTGTGGCGAGCGCCTTCTGCAGGCTCTCCATGTCGAAGAACCCAACGTCACCGTCCGCAGTGAGGTGGATCGCTGTACCGGGCATCTCCGGGTCAAGCGATGGGCTGTGATGGATGGTCACACCGTACTTCGGCGCAAGCGCCTCAACAGCCAGATTCATGCGCTGGCGCGGCACCAGCAGCGAACCCATGAATTCATTCGCGCGCAGTTCGGAGAAGTAAGCGTCCTTCGCGATCTGCTGGGCGGTTTCGGCGACGGGAGCCACCTTGCCCAAATGCTCGCCGTCCCGTGTCGTCGTGCGGTAGGCCCGCCGCGTGGCCGGGTCGATGCTGTCGAACAGCCCCGGTCCCTTGCTCGCCTCGACGATCCAGTGCGGTGCGTCGAAAACCGCGTGGCCGAGCTCGTGTGCCAGGGTGCTGAGCACCAGTGCCTCGCCGGCCGTATCTTCAGCGGGTGACACCGATACCATCGCAGTGTCAGGCACGCCCGGGTCGTACTCGCAAATGCCGCAGACGGGGTTGCCGCTCTCATCGTGCACCTGATACTCGGTGCTAAGGATGGTGTTCAGAACTCATTCCGCAGCACCGAGACATCGACGCAGCGTCAATGCGAAGCAGACGATGCGAAGTCTGGCGCGATTGCAGCGGCGTGTGCGGCATGAAGAGGAGCGCTTG